>Ga0302279_10000031_pt1 | contig 189465 bp, 180 predicted proteins | sample III_Bog_N3_3_FD_194541 | JGI IMG/M metagenome (GOLD analysis project Ga0302279, IMG submission 194541) | Peat permafrost microbial communities from Stordalen Mire near Abisko, Sweden - III_Bog_N3_3 | ecosystem: Environmental > Terrestrial > Soil > Wetlands > Peat | place: Sweden: Abisko... | reverse complement strand
TACCAAAGTGACGATCGACGTCGCGCAGAAGATGGTGCGCGCGACCTACGGCACCGCGCTCGATCCATCGCTGCTGACCCCCGTGCTCAACCTCGGCCTGAAGTACGGTCTGCTCTCGCAGCCGGTTGCGGCCGCGGATTTGATCTGGAAGCCCTAGCCCGAGCGCTCGCCGCGGCGCTGCTCGTCGCCGTCGCGACGGCCGGTGTGGCGCGGCCCGCGGCCGCCGACGACGCGCTCACGATCGTCAGCGGTTCGTTCCCGACCGCATTCGTCGAAGTGCTGGGCGACGTGGCCGAACGCGCGGGCTTCTTTAAGCAGCAGCACCTGATCGTCACCGAGCAGTTCGCCGGCAGCGCCGCCGTTGCGGTGCAGGCAGTCGGCGGCGGCAAGGGCGACATCGGTGCGGTCGGCGTCGAGCCGTTGGTGCAAGGCTACGAGCGCGGCGTGCGAATGGTCGCGTTTCTCTCGCGCAACCCGCACCTGCAGCAAGTGCTGGGCGTGCTCGCCGATAGTCCGATTCGCACGCTGGCCGATTTCAAAGGCGCGACGATCGGCGAACTGACGCTCGGCCAGTCGAGCGAATACTACACCAACGCGCTGCTCGAGGGTGCGGGTCTGCGCAAGAGCGACTATTCGTTCGTCGCGATCGGCAGCGGCGCGCAAGCGATCCAGGCGCTGCTTTCGGGCAAAGTTGCAGCGGCTGCGTTCCCCGAACCCGAGTTGCGGCTCTATCAGGTGACGGCCAACCTGAAGTTCCGCTACTTCTATCCGCCGATCCTCAGGGACGTTTCCGACAGCGCCTACGTCGCCTCGCCCGAGACGATTGCGACGAAGGGCGATCTGTTACGTCGCTTCTCACGCGCGATCGTGGAAGCGGCGATCCTCGTGCGCGAGAATCCCAAGCTCGCGGCGCGCTATTTCGTCGAAGGCACGGGCCAGAAGGTGACGGACGAAGCGCTCGCCTCGGCGACGCGATTGCTCGCGGCCTCGCAAGATATGCTGCCGGGCATCGATCCGGCGAGCGAGCGCATCGGCGAGATGCCGCTGCGCGGCATGCAGTTGCTCGCGCGCTTCATGTACGAGAACGGGGTCACCTCACAACTCGCGCCGGCCTCGGCGCTGGTCGCCGATCAGTTCATTCCCTACGCCAACGACTTCGATCACGCGGCCTTCATTCGCTACGTCAAAACCTTGCACTGACCGGGCTTAGAACGGCAGGTTCGGATTTGCCGTGAGAGCGAGCGGATCGCTCGTGCCGGCGGCACGACGGCGGTCGGCCGCCGCGGCGATCATCGCGGCGTTGTCGGTGCAGAAGCGGCGTTCGGGGACGTAGGCCGGGATGCCGCGCGCCTCGCCGAGCGCCATGCAGCGCGTTGCGAGCGCCGCGTTCGCCGCGACGCCGCCGCTCAGGACGATCGCGTTGTACGCGCGCCGGTCGAGCGCGCGCCGCACGCGGTCGATCAGCACGTCGACGACCGCGGCCTGAAACGACGCCGCGACATCGGCCGGCGTGACGTCGCGCGCGGCGGGCGAATCGAGGAAGTAACGCACCGATGTCTTCAGGCCGGAGAACGACAGATCGAGCGCGCCGGGCTCGGGCCGGTAGCGCGGGAACGCGATCGCCGCCGGGTCGCCGTCGCGCGCGAGCGCTTCGAGCGCGGGGCCGCCCGGAAATGGGAGGCCGAGCAGCCGCGCGGTTTTATCGAACGCTTCGCCGGCTGCATCGTCGCGCGTGGTCGCGATGACGCGCAATTCGAGCGCGCTCTCGACCTCGACGAGTTGCGAGTGTCCGCCCGAGACCAGTAGCGCGAGGAACGGATACGGCGGCTCGATCGCGCGTTCGAGAAATGCGGCGAACAGATGGCCGTGCAAGTGGTTGACGGCGTAGAGCGGTTTGCCGCTGGCAAACGCAAGCGCCTTGGCCGTCGCGACGCCGACGACGAGGCTGCCGATCAGGCCCGGCCCTGCGGTGACGGCGATGCCGTCGAGATCGCCGAGCGCGAGACCGGCCCGTGCGAGCGCGTCGTCGACCGCGGCCGAGAGCAGGCTCGCATGGCGGCGGCTCGCGATCTCGGGTACGATGCCGCCGTAACGCGCGTGGAATTCGTCCTGATTCGTCGAGACGTTGGCCAGCACGTCGCGCGCGTCGCGCACGACGGCGGTCGCGGTGTCGTCGCACGACGTCTCGATCCCCAACAAGAGCACGTTCCCTACTTCGCGAACGGCGCCTGATGCCCGTTTCGACGAACGCCCGCTTCGTTGCGCTCGCAGCCTGCGGCGCCAGCGCGTTCATCGACATGTACGCGACGCAGCCGTTACTGCCCGAACTGCGCACGCTCTTCGGAGCGAGCGAAGCGAGCGTCGCGCTGACGATCACCGCGACGACGTTCGCCTGCGCCGCCGCCGCGCCGTTCGTCGGCTCGATCGCGGACCGCGTCGGACGTAAGCGCGTGATCGTGACCGCGATCGTGCTGATCGGCCTCGCCACCTTCGGTGCGGCGACGGCGCGCACGCTGCCCGCGCTGATCGTGTGGCGCGCGGTGCAAGGGGCGCTGATGCCGGGCGTGTTCGCGGTGGTGCTGGCGTATATCGCCGAGGAATTTCCGGCCGCGGTCGCCGGGCGCGCCGTCGCGGCCTACGTTACCGGCAACGTGTTCGGCGGGTGGTTTGGGCGCTACCTCACCGCGTTCGTCGCGGCGCGCTGGCCGTGGCAGGACGCCTTCGTGGTGCTGGGCGTCCTCAATCTTGCCGGTGCGGCGTTCGTCGGCTACGCGCTGCCGAGTTCGCTACGCTTCGAGCGCAGCGCGTCGGTCGGCGATGCGCGCCGCGCGATCGGCGGCTTTCTCCGCGATCCGCAAGTGCTCGCGACCTACGGCATGGGCGGCACCGTGTTATTCACGTTGGCGGCGGCATTCACGTACGTCACCTTCTATCTCGCGGCCCCGCCGTTCGAACTCTCGACCCTCGCCATCGGGAACGTGTTCACGGTGTACCTGTTCGGTCTGATTGCGACGCCGCTCGGCGGCCGGGTGATCGACCGGCTCGGGAATCGGCGCACGACCCTGATCGCGATCGGCGTGAGCGCGTGCGGCCTGCTCGCGACCTTGATTCCAAACGTCGGAATCATCGTCGCGGGGCTTGCGGTGATGTCGAGCGCGGTCTTCGTGATGCAGGCGTCGTCGCAAGGCTACTTGGGCAAGATCGTCCACGCCAACCGTTCGACCGCGGCCGCGGCGTATTTCACGTTCTACTACCTGGGCGGCGGACTGGGCGCGGTGGTGCCGGCGCTCGCGTGGAAGAGCGGCGGCTGGCCGGCGACGGTCGCGTTGATCGTCGGCGTGCAACTCGGAATCGGAGCGCTCGCGTTCTTCGGCTGGCGCCGCCCGCTACGGCAACGCGGCGACGATCCGGTTACGTAAGACGCCCACGGTGGGCGAGTGGATCTCGACGATGTCGCCCGGTTTGAGGAAGCCTTCGGGCGAGAAGCCGCCGTCCTCGAGCATCACCGCGGACTCTCCGCACGTGCCCGCGCCGGTGCCGCCCGAGATGACGTCGCCCGGATAGAGCGTGAAGTCGCGGCTGAGAAATTCCAGCGACTCGGCGTAGGTGAACACCATGTCGGCGGTGGTAAAGTCCTGACGCTGCTCGCCGTTGATATACGTTTCGATGCGCACGTCGTTCACGTCGACGTTCTCGTTCACCACGATCCACGGCCCGATCGAGAAGCTGGTGTCGAAGTTCTTGAGCAGGTAGAACTGCATCCCGCCCTTGATGCCCTGGCGCGCGCTCCAATCTTGGAACAGGGTCACGCCCCAGACGTACTCGTCGAGATCGGCGGCGGGCACGTTGCGCGCCCGCTTCCCGATCACGATTGCGAGCTCGCTCTCGAAGTCGAGACAGCGCGTGCGCGCCGGGTGAAAGACGTCCGCGTCCGGTCCGGCGGCCTCGCGTCCGACTTTCCAGAAGCCGACGATGCCGCGCTCGCGGATCTCGGCGCGAATTTTCGGGATGTCCGCCACGAAGTCGGGACGGTTCGCTCGCTTGGCGTCGATCGCGGCGGTGTGCTCTGCGAAATTTCCGCTGACGCATGCAACGCGTGCGCCTTCGACGTGCGGTGCGTGGAGTTCGACGGTCGCGAGCGCGTGGGCGACGCCCGGCGGCGCGTGCGGGAGATCGGCCGCGACGGCGGCGAGGACGCGCGCGATGCGCGCGATCGCTTCGGGGCCTGCTTCGATCAGCGCCCGCAGGCGTTCGGGCAGCGTGCCGGCGGCGGCTGCGGGGTACGCCTCCGCCGCCCGGGCGAGATCGATCACGTGGCCGTCGAGCAACGCTCCGGTGCGGCGCTCGGGTCCGTACACGACGATGCGCATGGCGCTCCTATCTGCGGGCGTCGACGATCCCGCGCAATTCGCTCGCGAAGTCGAGAATCTCCACCGTGCGTTTCGCCTCGTTGCCGCGCTCGTTCACGTTGATGGTCCCGTCGGCCGCTTCGCTCTTGCCGACGACGAGGATGTAGGGTACTTTCTGCGTCTTCCAATGCCGGATCTTATAGCCGAGCTTTTCGTTCGACTCGTCCACGTCGACGCGCAGGCCGGCGGAGCGCATTTGCGAGGCGACTTCGTGCGCGTAATCGAGCTGGTGCTCGGAGATCGGCACGACGACGGCCTGCACCGGTGCGAGCCAGGCCGGGAAGTTGCCGCCGAAGTGTTCGATCAAGACGCCGAAGAAGCGCTCCATCGAGCCGGCCAGCGCGCGGTGGATCATCACCGGGCGATGGTCGGCGCCGTCAGAGCCGCGATACTTCAGGTCGAAACGTTCGGGCAGGATGAAGTCGACCTGCACCGTGCCGAGCTGCCACTTGCGCCCGATCGCATCGTGCAGGTTGATGTCGAGCTTCGGCCCGTAGAACGCGCCGCCGCCCTCATCGACCGCATAGGGCAGGTTGCGCGATTCGAGCGCGTTGCGGATCGCGGCTTCGGCGATATCGTCGGTCGGACCGCGGTGTTCGCGGGTCGAGAGAAAATACTCGAAGTCGTCGAAATCGAACGCTTGCATCAGGCGCAGTGCCTCGTCGAGCGTCTGCTCGAACTCGCCTTGCAGCTGCTCGGCGGTGCAGAAGAGATGGGCGTCGTCCTGCGTGAAGCCGCGCACGCGCGTGAGGCCGTGCAGCGTGCCGCTGCGCTCGAAGCGGTAGACCGTGCCGAACTCCGAGTAGCGGATCGGCAGATCGCGGTACGAGTGGCCCTGGTTTTTGTAGATGAGGATGTGGCCCGGGCAGTTCATCGGCTTGAGCCGGAAGCGCTGACCCTCGACCTCGATCGGGCCGAACATGCCGTGCGCGAAGTTTTCCAGATGCCCCGAGGTTTCGTAGAGTTTCTCGTGCACGATGTGCGGCGTGATCACGGGCTGGTAGCCGCGCTCGGCCAGGCCCTCGCGGATGAACTGCTCGACGATACCGCGCACCAGCGTGCCCTTGGGATGCCAGAAAACGAGCCCGCCGCCGGCGTCTTCCTCGACCGAATACAGATCGAGTTCGGGGCCGAGCTTGCGGTGATCGCGTTTCGCGGCTTCTTCGAGAAACTGCAAGTAGTCGTCGAGCTCGCGCTGCGTCGGGAAGGCGGTGCCATAGATGCGCTGCAGCATCGGCTTGTGCTCGTCGCCGCGCCAGTACGCGCCGGCGACGCTCATCAGTTTCACCGCGCCGATCTCGCCGGTCGTGTTCGCGTGACCGCCGCGGCACAGATCGGTGAATTCGCCGATCGTGTAGAGCGTGATCGGTTCGCCCGCGGGAATCTCGCTTGCGATCTCGGTCTTAAACGGGTTGTCGCGGTAGCGCTCGAGCGCCTCGTCGCGCTCGACCCGGCGGCCGGTCATCTCGTAATCGCGCTTCACGATCTCGTGCATGCGCTTCTCGAGCCGCGTGAGATCGTCGGCCGTGAACGGTTCGCTGCGCGCGAAGTCGTAGTAGAAGCCGTTTTCGATTGCCGGGCCGATCGTGGGCTTCGCGTCCGGAAAGAGATCTTGCACGGCATAGGCGAGCACGTGCGCAGCCGTATGCCGAAGTTCGTCGAGGGTCATCGGCCATTGTCTTAGCGGCACGCCCCCCGGTGTCATCCCGAGGGAACGCGTAGGCGCGGAGTCGAGGGACAGCGACGATCGCGGCCGATAGCTAGGCGAGCGGCCCCGGGCTCTTGATGTAGCGCTTGACCACGGCTTCGGCCGTCCGGTAGGCCAGGGCGCCGACGGTTCCGGTCGGGTTGTAGCCGGCGTTCTGCGGAAAGCTGCTCGCGCCGACCGAGAAGACGTTGGGCACGTCCCACGATTGCTGGTAGGTGTTCACCGCGCTTTGCGTCGGATCGGTGCCCATGATGGCGCCGCCGGTGTTGTGGGTCGACTGATAACCGGCAAGGCCAAACGTGGGCCGGATCGGGTCGAAGTTGTAGCTCTTCGGTCCGAGCGCTTTGGCGATCGCGTCGAACTTCGGCCGAACCCAGTTCCAGAACCCGCGCTCGTGCGATCCCCAGTCGAACGTGATGCGCAGCAACGGCTGGCCGTACGCGTTGGTGTAGGTCGGATCGAGGTCGAGGTGGTTGCCGCGGTAGGATTGGTTGCTGCCGTCGCATGCGACGCTGAACGTCGAGTTGTATTGTTTGGCCGCGGCCGCTTTCCAGGCGGCACCCCAGCGCGGCGTTCCCGGCGGCACCGGATGATAGGCGATCGGCCGGCCGCTGCTGGTGCTTTGCGCCGTGACGCCGCCGCCGATGAAGCCCAAGCCGGAATGGTCGAAGTTGTCGCCGTTATAGTCGTCGATGCCCATCGTCAGGCCGCCCGCGCCCATAAACGGGTTGAAGTGTTTGTCCTCGAAATACAGCGTCATGCCGCCGGCGGCTTGATATGCGTAGTTTTTGCCGAGCGTGCCGGTTGCGGTCGCCGGATCGTAGGGCTTCCCGATCCCCGAGACCAGCAGCAGATGCACGTTGTTGAGCTGGAACGCGGTGACGAACACCATCTCGGCCGGCTGGAACGTCTCGATGCCGTTCGCATCGAGATAGGTCACGCCGGTGGCGCGTTTGCCGCTCGCATCGAGCTCAATTTTCAGCACGTGCGCGTTCGTCCGCAACTCGTAGTTGGGATCTTTCAACAAGACCGGTAGCAAGGTCGTCTGCACGGAGCTCTTGGCCGACATTTCGCACGAGAAGCGGTCGCAGAAACCGCAATACGCACAGGCGCCCATCGTTACGCCTTCGGGGTTCTTATAAGTTTGCGTGACGTTGGCCGACGGCGCGATAAACGGATGCAGGCCGAGCCCGGCCGCGGCCGTGCGGAAGAGCTCTTGCGAGTACGAGGGCTTCATCGGCGGGTTGGGATACTCGCGCTTGCGCGGTGCTTCAAAAACGTTGGCGCCCGCGATCTTCTTGCCGTTGAGGTTGCCGGCTTTGCCCGAAATCCCGGCGAGGTATTCGAAGCGGTCGTAGTCGGGCTCGAGATCGTGGTAGGTGATCCCCCAATCGCGCGAGGTGCAGTCGTCGCCCATGACGGCGGCGCCGTATTTGGCGATGCTGCTGCTGCGCAAGGTGAAATCGTATTCCAGGAATCGCCAGGTGCGGCCGGTCCAGTGCACGCTGCCGCCGCCCAGGCCGTCGCCGGGCAGAAAGGCGGTGAACTGCCGGATCGGCAACGCGGTCTCGCGCGCCGCGTTGCGAAACGTCATCGTATCGCGCGCCGGATCCTGGAAGAGCTTGTTCCGGCTGATGTAGGCGAGTTCGTCGTGCACGCCGGGCGCGAGAAAATCGGGGTTGGTGTTGCGGAAATCGCCGCGCTCGAGGCCGACCACGCGCAGCCCGGCTTTGGTGAGTTCGCGCGCGATGATGCCGCCGGTCCAGCCGACGCCGATGGTGACGGCGTCGACCGGTTTCAACGTCTTGGGCATGGGGAGCCCCCTTTATCCGAGCAAGCCTGGATTCTTGACGAAGCGGTTCACCACGGCTTCGACCGTGCGATACGCGAGCGCGCCGACGGTTCCGGTCGGGTTGTACGCGGGGTTTTGCGGGATCGAACTCGCGCCGACCGAGAAGACGTTCGGCACATCCCAGACTTGCTGGTAGGTGTTCACGACGCTCTTCGAGGGATCGGTGCCCATGATCGCGCCGCCGGTGTTGTGCGTCGACTGATACGGGACCACGCTGTAATGGCCGTTGACTTGCGAGATCGCGTAGCTCTTCGGATTGAAGGCTTTGACCACGGTTTCGAGCTTTTTCGCAATGTACGCCGAGTGGTTGTACTCGTGCGGACCCCAATCGAAGGTCATGCGCATCAACGGCTGGCCGTAGACGTTGGTGTAGGTCGGATCGAGGTCGAGGTAATTGCCGCGATACGCCTGGACGCTGCCCGACGCGCCGATGCCGAAGTTGTTGTTGAACGTTGCGGCAGCGGCGGCTTTCCAGGTCGAGCCCCAGCGCGGCGTGCCCGGCGGGACGGGATGGTAGTTGATCGGTGCCTGACCGCCTTGGCCTGACGATGCGATCACGCCGCCGACGAAGTTGAGGCCGGTGTGGTCGAAATTGTCGCCGTTCCAATCGTCGAACGTGAGGCCGAGCGACCCCGAGCCCATGAACGGGTTGAAGTGCTGGCCTTCGAAATACATCTGCGCGCCGGTGCCGGCCTGATAGGTGTAGTTGCGGCCGACGACGCCCGTCCCGGTCGCCGGATCGTACGGCTTGCCGATTCCCGAGAGTAGCAGCAAGTGGACGTTGTTCAGCGAGAACGCGGTGACGAACACCATGTCGGCGGGCTGAAAAACTTCCGCGCCGGTGGAGTCGAGGTAGGTGACGCCGACGGCCTTCTTGCCGCTCGAATCGAGGTTGACTTTGAGCACTTTGGAGTTGCAGCGCAACTCGTAGTTCGGCTCTTTCAGCAGCACGGGCAACAGTGCGGTCTGCAGCGAGCTCTTCGCGGACATCTCACACGAGAAGCGCTGGCAGTAGCCGCAGTACGCGCACGCGCCCATCTGGATGCCTTCGGTGTTCTTGTAGGGCTGCGAGAGATTAGCCGACGGCGTCGGGAAGACATGGTAGCCCTGATCCGTTGCCACCTTGCGGAAGAGTTCCATCGTGTGCGACGTCTTTTGCGGCGGCGTCGGGTAGTCGCGCTTGCGTGGGCCTTCGAAGACGTTGCCGCCCGGGATCTTCTTGCCGTTCAGGTTGCCGGCTTTGCCCGAGATGCCGGCGAGGTACTCGAAGCGGTCGTAATAGGGCTCGAGTTCGTGATAGCTCAGGCCCCAGTCGGCCGACGTGCAGTCCTCGCCGAAGATCGCCGCGCCGTACTTTTGCGTGTAGTGCGTGCGCAGGTTGAACTCGGTCTCGAGGTAGCGCCATGTCAGCCCGGTCCAGTGCACGCCCGCGCCGCCGAGGCCGTCGCCGGGCAAAAACGAGCCCAGCTGACGGATCGGGAGTGCCGTTTCGCGGACGTTGTTGCGGAAGCTGTACGTGTCGCGCGCGGCGTTCTGGAAGAGCTTCTGGCGCTGGTAGTAGCCGAGCTCGTCGTGGACGCCGGGCGTCAGAAAGTCGGGATTGGTGGCGCGGTAATCGCCGCGTTCCAACCCGACGACCGTCAGTCCGGCCTTCGTCAGTTCGCGGGCGATGATCCCACCCGTCCAGCCGACGCCGACCGTGACGGCGTTGACCGGCTTCATCGTTTTCGGCACGCGCGGATCTCCTCGAGATTAGGTGAGTAGGCCGGGGTTCTTGATATAGCGCTTGACGAGTGCGTCGGCCGTGCGGTAGGCGAGCGCGCCCACCGTGCCGGTCGGATTGTACGAGGCGTTCTGCGGAAACGAGCTGGCGCCGATCGAGAAAACGTTGGGGACGTCCCACAGTTGCTGGTAGCCGTTGACCGCACTCGTCGACGGATCGGTGCCCATGACCGCGCCGCCGGTGTTATGCGTCGACTGATACGGCACGACGTTATAGTGATCGCTCACTTTATTGATAACGTAGCTCTTCGGATTGAATGCTTTGGCGAGCATCTCGACCTTTTGTGCCGCGAAGTCGGAGTACTTGTGCTCGTGCGCGCCCCAGTCGAACGTCAGACGCATCAGCGGCAATCCGAACGCGTTCTTGTAGGTCGGGTCGAGGTCGAGATAGTTGCCGCGATAGGCTTGCACGCTGGCCGAGCCGCCGACGCCGATCGTCGAATTCCAGGCCGCGTGAGCCGCGGACTTCCACGCCGCGCCCCAGCGCGGCGTTCCCGCGGGCGTCGGATGGAACTGGATCGGACGCGCGCTCCCGGCCGTCGAGCCGATCATGCCGCCGCCGACGAAGCCGAGGCCGCTGTGATCGAAGTTGTCGCCGTCGAAGTCGTCGGAATTCATGCCGAGCGCGCCCGAGCCCATGAACAGGTTGAAGTTCTTGCCTTCGAAGAACAGCGTCGCGCTCGTACTGGTGTTGTAGGTGTAGTTCCGGCCGATCACGCCCTTGCCGGTGGCCGGGTCGTATGGCGTGCCGATGCCGGACAACAGCAACATGTGGACGTTGTTGAGCGGAAACGCCGTCACCAGCACGAGGTCGGCCGGCTGGAAGACCTCTTGGCCCGTACCGTCGATGTAGGTGACGCCGGTGGCCTTTTTGCCGGTCGAATCGAGATTGATCTTCGTGACCTGCGCGTTCGTGCGCAGTTCGTAATTCGGTTCTTTCAGGAGCAACGGCAGGAGCGTCGTCTGCAGCGAGCTCTTGGCCGACATCTCGCACGTGAAGCGTTCGCAGAAGCCGCAGTAGGCGCAAGCGCCCATCTGCACGCCTTCCCAGTTTTTATACGGTTGCGACGTGTTCGCGGCCGGCGTGAAGAAGGGGTGCAAGCCGGCGTTGGTCGCGATGTCGCGGAACAACTCCATGTTGTAGGACGCCTTGAGCGGCGGGTTCGGGTACTCGCGCTTGCGCGGGCCCTCGAAGACGTTGCCGCCGGTGATCTTCTTGCCGTTCAGGTTGCCGGCTTTTCCGGAAATGCCGCACAGGTACTCGAACTTATCGTAGAACGGCTCGAGATCGTGGTAGCTGATGCCCCAATCTTGACTCGTGCAATCATCACCGAAGATCGCCGCACCGTACTTCTGCGTGTAGTGCGTGCGCAGGTTGAATTCCGATTCGAGAAAGCGCCAGGTGGCGCCGTTCCAGTGCGCGCCCGCGCCGCCCACGCCGTCGCCCGGCAGAAACGACCCGAACTGCCGGATCGGCAGCGCCGTCTCGCGCACGTTGTTGCGAAAGCTCAGCGCGTCGCGCGAGGGGTCTTGAAAGAGCTTGTTCCGGACCGCATAGGAGAGCTCGTCGTGGACTTGCGGCGTGAGGAAATCGGGATTGGTATTGCGGAACGCGCCACGCTCCAACCCGACGACTTTGAGGCCCGCTTTGGTCAACTCGCGGGCGAGGATTCCGCCCGTCCAACCGACGCCGATCGTAACGGCGTCTACCGATGGCAAGGTTTTGGGCATGCGAGCTCTCCTAACCGAGAAGTCCGGGGTTCTTGAGGTAACGTTTGGTGACGGAGTTGGCCGTGTAGTAGGCCAGCGCGCCGACGGTGTCGGTCGGGTTGTACCCCGCGTTCTGCGGAAACGAACTGGCGCCGACGGAGAACAGGTTGGGCACGTCCCACACTTGGCCGTGTTTGTTCACGGCGCTCGTCGAGGGGTCGTCGCCCATCACCGCGCCGCCGCAGATATGCGTCGATTGATAGCCCACGCTGCTGAAGTGCTCTTTTTTGCCTTCGATCGCGTAGGCTTTCGGCGCCATCGCCTTGGCGATGCCTTCGTATTTCTGGCGCAAGAACTCCCAGTAGTTGATCTCGTGTTTGCCCCAGTCGAAGGTGATGCGGAGCAGCGGCTGGCCGAAGGCGTTCCGATAGGTCGGATCGAGATCGAGGAAGTTGCCGCGATAGGCTTGGACGCTGGCATCCGTCGCGAAGCTCATCGTCGAGTTGTATTGCTTCGCGGCCGCGCCTTTCCACGCTGCGCCCCAGCGTGGCGTCCCGGGCGGGACCGGATGATAGAGCACCGGACGGCCACCGCTCGAACCGCAGCCCGTCACGCCGCCACCGACGAAATCGAGTCCGGTGTGGTCGAAATTATCGCTGTTGTAATCGTCGAACGAGACGTTGAGCGAACCCGCGCCCATGTACGGCTTGAAGTTCTTGCCTTCGAAGTACATCGTCGCGCCGCCGAGGCTCTGATAGGTGTAGTTGCGCCCGATGACGCCCTGACCGGTGGCCGGATCGTACACCTTGCCGATGCCCGAGAGCAGCAGCAGATACGGGTTGTTCAGCGAGAACGCGGTGAGAAACACCATGTCGGCGGGTTGGAAGACTTCGGCGCCGGTCGCGTCGACGTAGGTGACACCGGTGGCTTTCTTGCCCGTCGAGTCGGTGTTGATTTTCATCACGCGCGAGTTACAGCGCAGTTCGTACTTCGGTTCTTTCAAGAGCACCGGCAGCAGCGCGGTCTGCAGCGAACTTTTCGATGAGTTGTAGCAGCCGAAGCGCTCGCAGAAGCCGCAGTACGTACACGCGCCCATCTCGACGCCTTCGGAGTTCTTGTAGGGCCGCGAGATGTTGGCCGAGCCGGCGATGAACGGGTGCAAGCCGATGCTGCTCGTGGCATCGCGGAACAACTCTTGGGCGTAGGAAATGTTGAGCGGCGGATTGGGAAAATCGCGCTTGCGCGGGCTCTCGAAGGGGTTGCCGCCGGGGATCTTCTTGCCGTTGATGTTGCCCGCTTTGCCCGAAATGCCGGCCAGGTACTCGAAGCGCTCGTAGAATGGCTCGAGCTCGTCGTAACTCAGCGGCCAATCTTGCGAGGTGCAGTCGTCGCCGAAAATTTGGGCACCGTACTTGGCCGACGAGTGGCTACGGATCTTGAAGTCGTTGGCATGGAAGCGATAGGTCTTGCCGTTCCAGTGCGTGCTCGCACCGCCCAGCCCGTCGCCGGGTAGAAAGGCGCTGAACTGCCGGATCGGCAGCGCCGTCTGGCGCGCGTTGTTGCGGAAACTGAAGCCGTCGGTGGCGGGGTTCTGAAAGAGCTCCAAGCGGACCGCATAGGCGAGTTCGTCAAAGATCGCGGGCTGAAGAAATTCCGGTACCGTGTTGCGATAGCTGCCGCGCTCGAGGCCGACCACCGTGAGGCCGGCCTTGGTGAGTTCGCGCGCGATGATCCCGCCCGTCCAGCCGACGCCGACGGTGACGGCGTTGACCGCCGGCATGGTCTTTGCCACTACTTGTTGACCTGATCCAGACGCGCGGCGTTCTCCATAGCGATGTGGTGCATGATCTCGTGACCCGCCGCGACCGGTTTCCCTTGCTGGACGTCCGCGATCGAAACCGGCGGCACGTTGTAGGGCACGTTGTGCTGCGTGATCTTGTCGGCGTAGTTGGCCGCGACGCCGGGGAATCCAACCAGCTTCCAGCCGACCTTGTCGCGGTTGCCGCCGTAGAGCGGGTCGCTGAAGTAGCCTTCGAACGTGTTCTGCAGCAGCATCTCGAACCAAATTTTGGCCGGCGAATTGTCGAACTTGATCGTGCCGCCGTCGAGGCCGTGCAGCACTTCATCTTGCTGCGCTGCGGTCAGCTTGGCGAAGCCGCTCTGATAGGTCTTATTGCAGTACGCTTCGAGCGCCGCGATCGACTGCTTGTAGAGTTCGGCCGGCGTCTGGCGCAGCTGATAGCCCTGCTGCGGCGTACCCGGTGCCCAGGGGCCGTTGCGGTACATCTTCGCGGCCGTGCCGTAGGCGCCGACCAGCTGCTGGTCGATGAAGAACGCGACCCCGGCTTGCTTTGCGCCGGCGCCGAGAGCGTCGGTCGGGATCAGGCGCTCGACGGCGGCCTCGATCACGGCGGCTTCCGGCTCGGTGAAGAACGTGTAGGCTTCGGGCTCGCTGCCCAGTGAGAGGCCGGGGCCCATGCTCATCTGGGCCATTTCCATGGGCGGCGCTGCGGGCGCAGCCGCTGCAGCGACAGTCGCCGCACCGGCCGCCGTCGGGACGGCAGCGGTAGCCGCCGCGGTGCCGAGGAGAGCGACAAAATCCTTACGAGAAACTTCGTTCACGGTCCGGGCCTTTCTCTGGCGAAAACTCCCACCACGGGTAAAGCGCCAAATGCTCGCTGCGTAGGCTCGGTCCCTCTAGCTTGGTTATCAATAAAAGAAGGCCCGGCGAATGTCGCCGGGCCTTCGGAAATGGTGGGCACGAGAAGGATTGAACTTCTGACCCCCACAGTGTCAATGTGGTGCTCTCCCACTGAGCTACGCGCCCGAACCGCCGGGGTGGGATTTCCGACCTGCGAGTATTCTGAAGGCCGTTGAACGGACCTTTTTCGGACGGTCATCCAAACGGCTCCGCGGCGGCGTACTCGGGGCATGAAAGCGCACTTCGTCCCCTTGCTTACCGCCCTCGCGGTGTCGCCGGCGTTCATGCCGGCGCTGGCCGCCGCGCCTGCTGCGACCGTTCACATCCGGAACTTCGCCTTCGTTCCCGCTCGGCTGAGCGTGCCCGCCGGGGCGGTGGTCACGTTCGTCAACGACGATCAGGAGCCGCACACGGCGACGGCCGTCGATCGCAGCTTCGACTCCGATGCGATCGACACGAACGGCAGCTGGAGCCACACCTTCGCCAAGCCCGGCACCTACGCGTACTTCTGCGAGATGCATCCGTACATGAAAGGCACGCTCGTCGTGGCGGCGCCGAAGTGAAGCGTGCATCGTTCCTCGAGCACGTCGGATGGACCGGCGCCGGCGTCGCGTTTGCCCTGACCGCGAGCGGAACGTTTGCGGCCGCGCAGACCGGCGAACTCGATTTCGTGCAGATCAGCGACAGTCACATCGGCTTCTCGCAGCCGGCCAATCCCGACGTTGCCGCGACGCTCAATGCCGCCGTCGACCGGATCAACGCGCTGCCGCAGCAGCCGGCGTTCGTGATGCACACCGGCGACGTCACGCACCTCGCGCGCGCCGATCAGTTCGATGTGGCCAAGAGCATCCTCGGCCGCTTGCGCGCGCCGCTGCTGGTGATCCCCGGCGAGCACGATGCGATCGGCGCTGCCGGCGCGGCGCGCTTCGCGGCGGCGTTCCCAAACCCCGACGCACCCAAGGGCTGGTGGTCGTTCGACCGCAACGGCGCACACTTCGTCGCGCTCGTTAACGTGTTCAACTACGAGACGATGGGCGTGCTCGGGAACGAGCAGCTCGACTGGCTGGCGAAGGATCTCGCGGCGCAGAAGAGCGACACGCCGATCGTCGTGTTCGGCCACGTACCGCTTTACGCGCTCTATCCGGCGTGGGGGTGGACGACGCAAGACGGCGCGAAGGCGATCGCGATGCTGCGACGGTTTTCGGCCGTGACCGTCCTCAACGGACACATCCACCAGATCGTCACGCAGCGCGAAGGGCGCATCGCGTTCGCCACGGCCGCCGCGACGGCGTATCCGCAGCCCGCTCCCGGCACCGCGGCCGCGCCCGGACCGCTGACCGTGCCGGCGCCCGAATTGCTCGCCCATCTGGGGTATCGCACCGTGACCGTCGCCGGCGGCGCGGCGCACGTCGAAGACCGGTCGCTGCAGAGCGGGTGAACGGCGAGCGGGACCTCGACGCAGCCTTCGCCGCGCATACCGACGGCGCGCTCGAAGAAGCGTACCGCCGGTACGCGCCCGCGCTGCAGGCCGCCGCGCGTCACGTGCTCGGCTCGTCCGCCGATGCGCGGGATTGCGTGCACGATGCGTTGATGCGGGTGTGGGCGAAGCCGGTGTATCGCATCGAGCGCGGCGCGCTGCGCTCGTTCCTAATCGTGTGCGTGCGTAACGAGGCGCTCTCGCGCCGGCGACGCAACGTGCGTCACGTCGCGCTCGAACGCCGCGTCGCCGCACCGCCGCCGCCGGGCGTCGGCGATGCCGAACGCGTCGCCCTGAGATCTGCACTGGGCGGATTGCCGCGCGAGCAGCGCGACGTCATCGAACTCGCCTACTGGGGCGATTTCACGCAAGCCGAGATCGCGGCGCGTTTGGGCGCGCCGCTGGGCACGATCAAGAGCCGCGCGGCGCTCGGTCTGCGCAAACTTGCCCGCACCCTCTCCCGTGAGGATTTTTCGTGAACCACATCGATCAGGAAGCCGAGCTCTACGCCTTGGGCATGCTCGACGATGACGAGCGCGCGCGCATCGACGACCATGCGGCAACGTGCGCGGAGTGCGCCGCGCGGCTTGGCCGGGCCGAGGCCGCCGTCGCCGCACTGGCCGATGCGGCGAACGCCACGCCGCGCCGCCGCAGCGCGCCGTGGGCGGCGATCGCGGCGGCCTTCGCGCTCGCGGCCGGTGGTTTGGTGTGGCAGAACGTCGTGTTGCGCGGTGCGCTCGCGGCCGACGGCACCGTGCTCGCGACGCTGGTGAATAGCCACTTCGATCATATGCAATTCCAGGCGCCCGGCGGCGCGCCGCTCGGGGCGAAGGCGATCTACGAACGCCACGGCGCGTGGTACGAGATCCTCGCCGATGGCACGCCGGACTGGCGCGTCACGCTGATCGCTCCCGATGGAGTCCGCCGTCCGGCGGCGGGCGCGTTCGAACGGCGTGGAACGGCGTCCGTCCTGCTGATCGCTCCGGCGTCGCCGGTTCGCACGATTGAACTAGACGACCCCGCGGGCAAGGTCGTCGCCGTCGTCAGGCCGGTGCTGTCGCCGCCGGGTAGATGAGGCCCTCGCCGGCGCGGCGCACGCCCGGAGTGAGGACGTGGGCCGCGTGGGTCGCCGGCGTGAGGTGCACGACATCGAAGCCGGCGAGCAACACGGCGGCATCGGCGACGAGCCGGCGGTGGCACTTCCACCACAGCGTCTCGGCGCAGAAGATCGCCGTCACGCGTTCGTCCGCCTGCGCGATCAGGGCGTCGAACGCGCCTCGCCACTCCGGCGTCTCCATATAGTCGGCATAGCCGCGGAAGCCGGAGTTGCGCAGCCCGGCGTTCGGAGAATCCGTGCGCGGCTCGCGCCGCCCGCCGAGGCTGGGCATGGCTTGGTAGGCGATACCGGCAGGCGCGAGCCAGCCACGCATCTCCGCCGCGCCGAATTGCGGGTTACGGCGGCTGCCGGCGAAACGTCGCACGTCGGCAGCGATGTGGACGCCGGCTGCCCGCAGCGTCGTGCGGAAGACGTCCGACGCCAGCGTGCCGTGACCGAGGGTGTAGAGCAGCTTCACCTAGACAGGCCTCATCCGAAGTATGTATAATCCGACGGTTCGCCAAACGGGCGCGTAGCTCAGTGGGAGAGCATCCGCTTCACACGCGGGGGGTCGTTGGTTCAATCCCAACCGTGCCCACCATGAATCTGGTCCGTTTGGCGCAGTAGCTCAGTTGGTTAGAGCGCCGCCCTGTCACGGCGGAGGTCGAGGGTTCGAGCCCCTTCTGCGTCGCCAGATTCACAAAGCAAAAAAACCTAGTCAAGAAACTGGGTTTTTTTGTTGTCCCCCGGTTATCTCCAGCGCTCGGCCTTGGCGAGCACGTAGTGTTCCCAAACGTACCCCCAGGGCAGCACGAGCGGCACGATCACGACGGCCGGGGCAATTCGGACGAACGAAGCACCGACATCGGGATCGAGCGTCTGGCCGAGCCACGGCGGGAGCCAGGCTGCGAGTACCCAGATCGCCTTCCAGGCGAGTTCGAGGATCAGCAACGGCATCATTCGGACCGGATATCGCACGCCGAGCAAACAGAGCAGGGTCAAGGCACCGAGGAAGCTCTCGGCGACGCCGTGCCAAAAATCCCAGGGCTGCGCCTGGTGCAGGATCGCCGGCCAGGTGCTCGCCCCTTGCCCAAGCCCAATCAGGAGATACGCCGCCCGCATCGCGTACAGACGGTAGAGCGGAAGTTCTCCCCGATCACGAGCGCCGGTCATGGCACATGTACGCGGGCCTCGCCGGCTTGTTTCGCAGTGCAGGCGACGAGGCCCGGCGCGGCGCTTTCCGAAGGTTCTCCGCGCGTGGCCTCAATCGTCGTCGACCATCTCTCCAAGCAGTATCCCTCGGGAACGCGGGCGCTCGACGACATCAACCTCGAGGTCGCGGACGGGGAGTTCGTGGCCGTCGTCGGGCCCAGCGGCTGCGGCAAGAGTACCTTGCTGCGGATCATGGCGGGGCTGGATACGCCGACCGAGGGGCGCGTCACGAGCGACGGGGCGCCGGGCGCTTCGGCCGGGACCTTGCCGAGCGCGGTCGTCTTTCAGGAACAGTCCTTGTTCCCGTGGATGCGCGTGGCAGAGAACGTGGCGTTCGCGTTCGACAGCCTCGGCCTGCCGCCGGCCGAGGTTGACCGGCGCGTCGCCAAGGAGCTCGAACTCGTCGGCCTGACGAAATTCGCCCGCGCCTATCCGCACGAGCTCTCGGGCGGCATGAAGCAGCGCGTGGCGGTCGCCCGCGCGTTCGTGGTCGATCCGCCGGTGCTCTACATGGACGAGCCGTTCGGCGCGCTCGACGAGCAGACGCGCGTGGGTCTCGCCGGTGAGCTGATGGCGCTTTGGGAGCGCACCGGCAAGACGGTCGTCTTCGTGACGCACGGGATCGAAGAAGCGGTTACGCTGGCCGACCGCGTCGTCGTGCTCTCGGCGCATCCCGGGACGGTGAAGGCGATCATCCCGATCGCGTTCCCGCGGCCGCGCGACGCCGTCGCGCTGCGCGGCGATCCGGCGTTCGGCGCGCACGTCGTGCAGATCTGGGACTTGCTGCGATGACGCGCGGCGAACGCGCGGTCGCCGTCGCGGCGCCGGTATCGATCGTGCTGGTATGGCAGCTCGCCGTTTCGACGCGCGTCTTGAACCCCGGCCTCTTTCCGCCGCCGACGGAGATCGCGGCAAACTTCTGGGCCTACGCCGTCAGCGGCGAATTGGCGACGAACACGGCCTGGACGCTCGGACGGCTGCTGATCGGGTGTCTGATCGGCGGCGTGCCGGGGACGCTGGTCGGTCTCGCGATGGGGATGAATCGCTGGGTGCGCGCGTACTTCGAGCCGGTAATCGCGCTGCTCTATCCGATCCCGAAGATCGCGATCTTGCCGCTGTTGTATTTCATCTTCGGTACGGGCGAAGCGGCGAAATGGGCCGCGGTCGCGATCGGCGTGTTTTTTCTGATGGCGATCAACACGGAAGCGGGCGTGCGGCAGATCGAGCCGATCTTGCTCGACGTCGCGCGCGCGTATCGCATCCGGCCGGCGTCGTTTTACTTTCGGGTGCTGCTGCCCGGCGCGCTGCCGAATATCTACGCCGGCATCAAGCTCAGCATCGGCATCGCGATCGTGCTGGCGGTCGCATCGGAGTTTCAACTCACCCGCGTGGGCCTCGGCTTCGCGCTTTTCAACGCGCAGCAATTGCTCGACGTCGACCGGCTCTACGCCGCCCTCGTCGCGGTCTCGCTGGTCGGCGGCGTGCTGACATATGGGGTCGACCTCACCGAACGGTGGGCGATCCCGTGGCGGCGCGGCCGCCGCTAACCCGGCAGCTTGTCGTCCGGCGGTTTCTTCGTATTCCGTAGGAACGCGAGCAGCAGATAGATCGCGACCGGCGCCGCGACCGCAGCCACCGCGCCGCCGATTTCCAGCAACTGCTTGCCGGAAGTGCCGCCGCGCACGGCCGCGATCAGCCGAAGCAGATCGAGCCGGCCGGCCGGCTTGGCCGCCGCGGGCAGTGGATTGAGAGCGACCGCGATCGCCTCCTCGAGGACCTCGGGCGGCGCCTCCGCCAACGCCGCGACCAGCTCATGGGTCACCGCGACCTGCGCCTGGGGCTCGGGCTCCGGCTCGGGTTCGGGTTCCGGCATGGGTTCCGGTTCGGGCTCCGGCAGCGGCTCGGGTTCCAGTTCCGGCTCTGGTTCCGGATCGATGTACACGGCGATCGGTTCGTCCGACTCGGGCGCGAGGTACACGGCCTCGGGTTCGGGTTCGGGTTCGGGTTCGGGCTCGCTCCAACTCACCGCCTCGAGCGGCTCGACGGCGACGGGCGGCGGCGGCGGATCGTCCTCGACCGGCTCGTACCCCTCGTGGTCGGCGGGGTCGACGATGCCGTGCGCGGTGAGCGTCTCGATGCCGAAGGCGAACGGTAGGCCGTTGTAGGCGGCGATCTTGGCGCAGTCGATGCCCAGCGATTTGAGGTCGTCGTCGCGCAGGTAGATCCGCGCTTGGATGTTATCGCCGGGGCGATTGCCCTCGCGCGTGTGGATCGAGACCACGGCCCAGAGTCCGTCGAAGGCCTCGATCTCGATGACGTTTCCGGCCCGGTTAAAGTTCAGGGTCAGGTACTCGCCGCCGACGGCCGTATCGGAGAGCACGGTGCCGCGGATGAAAAAACAGGACGTGCCCACGCCGAAGTAGCCGTCGATTGACCGCGCGTTCACTTTGGCGATGCTCCGCGGCATCGTGCGCCGTTTCACCGAACCCTACCCGACCCCACTAGCATGTAGTTTTCATTCGGTTGCCTGCCCAAAGCACCTTAGGGGAAAAGAAGAAACCCCGGAAACGCATTTCACGGGGTTCCGACGTGTGGTGCCGAGAGCCAGAATCGAACTGGCGACACCAGGTTTTTCAGACCTGTGCTCTACCGACTGAGCTATCTCGGCGCGTTGCACCCCGGGGCGGACCCAGGGCGACCGACGTTCATTCAACGGGCATCACACATGCCCTTGAGCGAAAGGAGGGCGGGCGCGCTTGGGCTGAACCCCAACGAGGTGCGTACCCTTGCTCGGCCCCGGTCGATGACCGTCCTCGCTCGCGGCACCTTGCTGCTCGTAGCGGCATTGCTGGCGGGCTGCGCCGGCGGCGGGGGAGCGCGAACGACGCCCGCGGCGGCGGGGAGCGCGGCCCCGATGGGGCACGCCAAGGTCACGATTACGATTCACCGGAGCGCGGCCGCGTCCAGTGCGCGCCGGCCGGCGTTCATCTCCCCCAGCACCCAGTCGATCGCGATCTACGTGTTCTCGGTCGACGGCGGCGGCAACATCGCGGGGAATCCGGTCGCGACGACCTACGCTGATCTCACCCCGCAGTCGCCCAACTGCACCGGCACGGATACGGTCGTGTGCTCCGTCGCCGTCGGGGCGCCCCCCGGCACGGATGCGTTCGGCGTCGAACTTTATAGCGGTACGGGCGAGAGCGGTTCGCTGCTCGGCTCGCTCTCTCCGACGAGCGCGACGGAGCGCACGATCACGGCCGGAGATAATAACGTGACGTTGCCGCTCGTCGTGGGCGGCGTTGCGGCGAACGTGACGATCTCCGGCAACGTGTCGCGCTTGGTCCTCGGCTCGCCGGCGTCAATTCCGTTAAACATCGTCGCCACCGATGCCGCCGGCAACGTGATCGTGGGGGCCGATCCGTACGCCTACGGGATCACGTTGAACAACTCCGATTCCAGCGGCGCGCTGAACCTTTCGACCGCGACGGTGACCTCGCCGGCAAACGCGGTAACCCTCACCTACACCGGCGGCGCGCTCACCGGGCCGCCGACGATCGGCGGTTCGGCCACATACGCTTCGGTCACGCCGTATTCGCTGCAGTACGTCTCCGGCACACTGACGTCGCCGTGCACCGGCGGTCTGTGTTCGGGCGTCGCCAACGGGCCGCAGCCCTTCGCGTCGTCGGTCTCCGAGGCGGGCTACGACGGCCAGCCCTTCACGCTCAGTGTCAACGGCAGCGGCTGCACCGTCGACCCGTCGGGTTCGACGGCGGCGACCAACGGCGCCCTTGCGTTCAACCTGTACGGGCCGCCCACGGGCGGCACGTGCACCGTGCAGGCCACGGATATCGCCGGTAACGGTTTGCCCATCGTGGTGAGCTTTGCGGCGGCCGTAACGCCGACGCTCGTCAGCACGTGCGGCGACAGTCTGCCCAAGCCCGCCGATCCGTACGGCGTGGGCCTCTACGTCTACGTCGGCTGCGGTAACGTGGGCACCCTCTACGGCAGTTATCTCTTCGTGCCGCTCGATTCGTTCTATAACCCGCTTTCGTTCCAGATCGCGGTCTACGCGAACCCCAACGAGGCGGCACTCGGACAATTTACGATCGGCAGCAATCGCTACATCACGGGCGTCGCGATCTCTCCGCCGTATGTCGTCTATTCGGGGCAGAGCGGCACCTCGCAAGTTCCGTTTACGTCGCTCGTTCCGTAAGCTCGGCGCAGACCGCGTTCTCAAACGCCGCCGTGCCGAGCGTTCCGCCGAGATCGGCGGTGCGGCGCGCCGGATCGGCGATGAGCGTGTCGAGCGCGGCGTCGATTGCGTGATGCGCGGCGACGAACGCGGGGCGTTCGTGCCGGATTCCCAGCCAGCCGAGCAGCATCGAGGCCGACGCGATCAGCGACGCCGGATTCGCGCGGTCCCGCCCCGCGATATCGGGTGCCGAGCCGTGCTGCGCCTGGGCCATGCAGTGGGCCTCGCCCGCATTGATCGAGCCCGCTAAACCGAGGCTGCCCGAAAGTTCAGCCGCTTCATCGGAGAGCGTGTCGCCGAACATGTTCGTCGTTACGACGACGTCGAAGCGCGCCGCATCGCGCACGAGCAGCGCGGCCATCGAATCAACCAACTGCTCGTGGTAGGCGACGTCGGGGAACTGCTCGGCGACCGCGCGCACCTCGCGTAAGAAGAGCGCGTCGCTGAGGTGGAACACGTTGACTTTGTGCACGGCCGTCACGTCGCTCCGGCGCGTGCGCGCGAGCGCGAACGCCGTCACGGCGATGCGGCGCGACGCTTTCGCCGTGATCTTGCGGACCGCGAGCGCCATGTCGGGATCGGGCATGAATTCGCCCGTGCCCGCGAACATATTGCGGTCGGCGTAGAAGCCCTCGGTGTTCTCGCGCACGATCACGAGGTCCATGCCGGTGCGGCCCCAGTGCGGCAGTCCCGCGCGCGAGCGGCTGGGGCGGATATTCGCGTAGAGGTCGAGCGCGATACGCAACTCGCCCGATGGGTTGCGCCCGCCCTCTTCGCGCGGCGGATAGTCGACGTGCGAGACGGGGCCCAACACGATGCCGTCGGCTGCGCGGCACGCGTCGAGGACGTCGTCGGGAAAGGTCGTCCCGCGCGCGCGCAGCGCCGCGAAGCCGACGTCGTGGTGCTCGAACGTCAGGCCGAGCGCGAAACGTTCGCTCGCGCGTTCCAGTACGCGCAGGGTCGCGGTGGTGATCTCGGGGCCGATCCCGTCACCGGGCAAAACGGTAAGGCGCATGCCGGGCCGTTCCGCACGTGCAGAGGGTTCCGCTGCAAAATCGCGGACTCATCGCCGGTGAGATTCGCCTTCGACGACGCCCCCGGCAGCCTGCGCGCGAAGGTCACCGCCATCTACGCCGTGCTCGCGCTCGCCAATGGCGGTGCTTGGCTGTGGGCGTTTGCGGCCTTTGCGGGCCGGCCCGTGCTCTTGGGGACCGCGCTGCTCGCCTATACCTTCGGGCTACGCCACGCCGTCGATGCCGACCATATCGCGGCGATCGACAACGTGACGCGCAAGCTGATGCAAGACGGCAAGCAGCCGGTTGCGGTCGGCTTCTGGTTTTCGCTCGGGCACTCGACGATCGTCGTCGGGCTTTCGGCCGCGATCGCGTTCGCGGCGACCGTCGTGCATCAGTCGTTTCCGCAACTCGAAAGCGCGGGCGGCCTGATCGGCACGTCGATCTCGGCGTTCTTTCTCTACGCGATCGCGGCGATTAACGTGGTCGTGCTGGTCGACGTCTACCGGACCTTTCGGCGCGTGCGTCGCGGCGAACCGTATCTGCAAGCCGGCGTGGATGCACGTCTCGAACAGCGAGGCCTCTTGAGCCGCTTGTTCGCACCCGCGATGCGCCTCGTTCGCTCGAGCCGGCAAATGTATCCGCTCGGCGTGCTGTTCGGTCTCGGATTCGACACCGCGACCGAGATCGGCATCCTCAGCATCGCTGCGCTCGAGGCGGGCAAAGGCTTGCCGGTCTACGCGATCATGATTTTTCCGCTGCTGTTCACCGCGGGGATGTGTCTGCTCGATACGACCGACGGGGTGTTGATGCTCGGCGCGTACGGCTGGGCGTTCGTGAAGCCGGTGCGCAAGCTGTGGTACAACCTCAACGTCACCCTGGTGTCGGTGCTCGTCGCGGTCCTCGTCGGCACGTTGGAACTCGCGAGCATTTGGACCGGCGTCACGCCCTTCGGTTACGATGCGGGCGTGCTGGGTGCAGCGATCGTCGCACTCTTTGTCGCGAGCTGGCTGATCTCGGCGCTGGTCTATCGGCTGCGCCGTTACGACGACCTAGAACCCGCACCCTGAGGGGCGGGCGGGTTCCAGGCCGTCGCTCTTCGTCTAGCTGACGAAGCCGTGGTAGGGTTGGCCTTCGCCGAGCGCGCCCGCCAGGATCGCGACGTGCATCGTCTCGACGCCGAGGATCGACGCGGCGGCTTTCGCCAGGGCCTTGTCTTGCAGCACCGGGAACACCGCAAGATACGCGCTGGCGGCCGTGCGTTCGACGGTTTCCGCGAACGCGAGAATGTCTTTTTCGGTCTTGAGCGGCGGATAGGTCAGCTTGAGCGTATCGGGATTGGGCGTGCCGCCGCCCGCCTTGACCGCCGCGATGAGCGCGTCGCGGTGCGCGGTGTGGTCGGCGATGAAGCCCTTCGCGACGGCGAGCACGCCGGGTGAGAGAATGTTGAGGGAGGCGGCGTCTTCGTAGGCCTTGATGCCGGCCCGCTCGAGCGGAATCGCGGAGTTGAGGACGGCGATATCGCCGGGGGAAGCCGCTTGGGCTGCCGATTGGAAGGCCAGGAGCAGGCTGCCCGCGGTCAGGGCGGCGACGGGAGCGGCGGCCAGCAGGCGGCCGCGTGAAAACGTTGACATGGCGCTGAACCTTTCACGGTTGGTCGGCAACCGAATGTTGCTCGTCCACCCAACGCGCGCACCGCGCGGCCGGATTGCGCCGGTCCGTTACAGGTCGTAGTCGATCGTCACCGGCGCGTGATCGGAGAACCGCTCGTCGCGGTAGATCGACGCCCGGCGCACCGCACCGGCGAGATCCGGGGTCACGAGCTGGTAGTCGATGCGCCAGCCGAGATTGCGGTCCCACGCGGCGGCGAAGTTCGACCACCACGTGTACTGCTTGGCGGCGTGGTTGACGGCGCGGAACGCGTCGACCCAGCCGGCGCCGTCGATCACGCCGTCGAACCAGGCCCGTTCCTGCGGCAGAAAACCGGTCTGGCGCGCGCACGACTTGGGATCGTGCACGTCGATCTCGTGGTGCGCGATATTGTAGTCGCCGCAGATGACGAACCGCCGGCCTTCGCTCTTGAACCCGGCCAACAGCGCGAGAAAGCGTTCGAGGAACGCTTCCTTGACGGCCTGGCGCTCCGGCCCGCTGGTGCCCGAGGGCACGTAGAGCGACGCGACGGTCAGCCCGCCGGGAAAATCCATGCGTACGAAGCGGCCCTCGGCGTCGTACTCCTCGATCCCCAGACCCCGCACGATGCGCTCCGGCGCGCGCCGCGCGTAGATCGCGACGCCGCTGTAGCCCTTTTTCTGCGCGTCGACGAACGCGGTGTGGTAGTCGGGCAGGTCGAGCGCCTCGGGCGGAAGCTGGTGCTCTTGCGCTTTCGTCTCTTGCAAGCAGACGACGTCGGCGTCTTGCTCGCGCATCCAGCGGAAGAAGCCCTTGCGCGTGGCGGCCCGGATGCCGTTGAGATTGCACGTGATGATGCGGAACACGGTATGGCGCATTCCCGCTAGGCGTGCGGCGGGCCCTGGGCGAACCTGCGGCGATGATCTCCTTCGCCGCCGTCAATAAGTGGTTCGGAACGAACCACGTCCTGACGGACGTCGATCTCACGATCGAGCGGGGCGAAGTCGTGGCCGTGATCGGACCCTCGGGCTCCGGCAAGAGCACGCTGATCCGCTGCATCAACCGGCTCGAAACGACCGATTCCGGCAGCGTCGTCGTCGACGGCGTCCACGTCGAAGACCCCAAGGCCGACATCGGCCGGGTGCGGCGCGAGGTCGGAATGGTCTTCCAGGGTTTCCACCTCTATCCGCACCTCACGGTGCTCGAGAACATCACCCTCGCGCCGGTCACCGTCAACGGTCGCTCGCGGGCCGACGCCGAGCAAACGGCGCGGACGTTGCTCGAGCGCGTCGGCATTCCGGAGAAGGCGCCGGCCTATCCGGCGCAGCTTTCCGGCGGGCAGCAGCAGCGCGTCGCAATCGCGCGGGCGCTCGCGATGGAACCGCAGGTACTGCTCTTCGACGAGCCGACCAGCGCGCTCGATCCCGAAATGATCGGTGAGGTGCTCGACGTGATGCGCGATCTCACCAAGACCGGCATCACGATGGTGATCGTCACCCACGAGATGGGCTTCGCCCGCGACGTCGCGCACCGGGTCGTCTTCATGGACGCCGGCCGCATCGTCGAGATCGCGCCGCCCGCGGAATTTTTCGCCAACCCCAAAGCCGAGCGCGCGCGCTCGTTTCTCTCGAAACTCTCCGGCGTCGCAAGCATCGCGCGCTGACACCCGAAAGGACAAACCGTTCATGTTCGCCCGTCGTGCCGCCCTCTTGCTCCTCGCCGCGTTCCTCGCCGCGGTCGCCGTCCCGGCTCGCGCCGACACCTCCGGATCGACGCTCGCTGCAATTAAAGCGCGCGGAACGATCAAGATCGGCGTCAAGTACGATTCGCCCCCGTTCGGCGTGCTCGATCCGATCACCAATGCCGTGCAGGGCTTCGACATCGACGTCGCCCGCGCGCTCGCCAAAGCGATTCTCGGCGATCCGAATAAGGTCACGTTCACGCAAGTGACCTCGGCCAACCGCATCCCGCTACTCGAGAACGGCGACATCGATCTGTTCATCGCGACCGCGACGATCACGCCCGCGCGCCTGCAGCAGATCGACTTCTCGAACGTCTATTACGTCGCCGGCGAATCGTTGCTGGTGAAGAAGACCTCGCCGGTCAAGAGCTACAAGGATCTCGGCGGCAAGACGGTTTGCACGACGGCCGGCTCGACCGAAGACACCGAGATTCGCAAGCTCGCACCGGGCGCGACCGTGCAGACGTTCGATAGCTACGCCGATTGCTTCCAGGCGCTCAAGAATGGCCGCATCGACGTGATGACCACCGACAACACGATCCTCGTGGGCTACCAGTCGCAAGACCCGGCGGAGATGCAACTCGTCGGCGGCCTGCTCTCGTTCGAACCCTACGGCATTGGTATCGCCAAGGGCAACGACACGCTCAAAGCGGCGGTCAACGCCGGCCTGACCGCGTATTTCAAGAGCGGCGATTACGCGAAATCCAACATGAAGTGGCTGCATACGCCGCCGGCCGCCGACGCGAACACGTGGTTCGGAATGGACGCCGCGAAAGCCGGCGACATGTTCCTCGCCGATCAGAAGAAGTAGCCGTTGAACTGGAACGTCCTCGCCGAAAACGCGGGGATGCTCCTGCTCGGGCTCGTCACCACGATCGAGATCTCGGCCCTGGCGCTGGTCATCGCGCTGGTGGTCGGGGTCCTCGTGGCGGTTCTGCGCGTCGCGCCCTCGCGGGCGCTGCGCCGGGCCGGCACCGCGTACGTGGAACTCTTCCGCAATATCCCGTTGCTGGTGCAGATCTTCTTTTTGTTTTTCGCGCTGCCGAGCGCCGGCATCACGTTACCGGCGTTTTGGTGCGGCGTGCTCGCGATCGGTATCTACACCGCGGCGTTCGTCGCGGAGGCGATTCGTAGCGGGATCTCCGCGGTCGCCCACGGTCAACTCGAAGCGGCGCTGGCGTCGGGGTTACCCTACCCGCAGGCGATGCGGCTGGTGATCTTGCCGCAAGCGATCCGGCTGACGATCCCGCCGCTCGGCAACACGGTGCTCAACATGATCAAGAACACGTCGCTCGTGAGCGCGATTGGAATCTTGGATATTCTGGGCACCGCGAACGAGATCGGCGCACACACGTTTGCCTACATCGAGTTGTTCGTCGGCGCGGGGATCCTCTATCTCGCTCTGACGTTGCCGACCGCGTGGGTCGTGAACACGCTCGAGCGCCGTCTCTCGCTGGTGCGCCGGTGAACCTCGGCTGGCTGTTCAACGCCAACATCCTCGGCTTTCTTGCCGGCGGGCTGCTGGTGACGCTCGAGCTCGCGGTCTGTTCGATCGCGATCTCGTTCGTGCTGGGCGTCGGCCTCGCGCTTGGACGTCTCTCGCCGATCTTGGCGATCCGCTGGCCGGTGACCGTGTACATCGAGGGCATGCGCGCGCTGCCCGTCTTCCTCGTGATCCTGTTCTCGTATCTGGCGCTGCCGCGGATCATCGGCTTTCACCTGACCCCGTTCGCTGCCGGCGTCATCGCGATGTCGGCGTTTACGGCTGCGCTGGTGGCGGAGATCGTCCGCGCGGGCATTTTGGCCGTGCCGACCGGGATCGTGGAAGCGGCGCGCTCGCAAGGGTTCCGCATCGGCGACCGGATGCGCCTGATCGTGCTGCCGATCGCGCTGCGCTCGATGGTCCCGGCGCTGACCGCGCAGTTCGTCACCCTGCTCAAGGACACGTCGCTGACGGCGGTGATCGGCAACCTCGAGTTGCTCCGGCGCGTCCAAATCGTCGATTCGCAGCCGCCGTTCGAGCCGATTCCGGCCTTCGCGCTCATCGCGCTGGCCTATTTTACGGTCAACTACGGCCTCTCGCTGTGGAGCCGCCGCCTGGAGACCGTCGTCCGGCGCTAGCCGGCTTTAGGCCGCGACCCTGATCTCGGTGATCTCGTCGTGCAGCAACTGCTCGGCCGTAAGGGCATCGAACAGCATCGCGCAGTCGATGCAGCGGGCGAGGTGGCCGAGGACGGCGTCGTGCGGCTCCGTGTGCTCGGCATGACAGTCGGGGCAGAAGTACGTCTCGTCCATGCTCCGATCATGCGGCCACCGAGTGCCACCTGGATGGCATTGCGAGAACCAGGACTGGTGCGATATAATGACTATGGTGACCATTAAGACTAGGACGAGCTCTTCGTGGCCTGTTGCCGAGGCCAAGGCGCGCCTGAGCGCGGTGATCGACCGCGCCATCGCCGACGGGCCACAAGTGATCACGCGCAACGGGCGCGACGCTGTCGTTGTCGTGTCGGCGGCGGAGTGGGAGCGCAAGGCGAAACGCGTCGGCAACCTCGCCGAATTCCTCGCCGCGTCGCCGCTGCGCGCCGCGGAGATCGCGCTTGACCGCGACCCGGCCTCGCCACGGGATATTGACCTTTGAACTTCTTGCTCGACACGAACGTGCTCGCAGAGTGGGTGAAGCCGCAGCCCGAACCACGGGTGGTCAACTGGCTAGCCGAGGCCGACGAGGACAGGCTCTTTCTCAGCGTGATCTCGTTCGCGGAGATCAGACGCGGCATCGACGCGCTGTCCGGCGGTCGCCGGCGGGAGCGGCTGGCGCAGTGGCTGGCCGACGACCTGCCCGGCCGGTTTGCCGGGCGCATTCTCGACATCGACCGCAGCGTCGCCGAGGCCTGGGGAAGCGTGACCGTTCGCAGCGCGCAGTCGGGCGTCCCGATCTCGGTCATGGACGCATTCCTGGCGGCAACCGCGTTGATGCACGGGCTCACGCTCGCCACTCGTAACGCGCGCGACTTTCGTGCGGCGGGTATCGAGGTTTTCGATCCCTGGAACGTTGCGGTGAACTAAGTGCGCGTTCCGATTTTTCAGATCGACGCGTTCGCGGCGCACCGGTTCGGCGGGAATCCGGCCGCCGTCATGCCGTTGCCGGCGTTTCTCGACGATGGGACCTTGCAAGCGATTGCGGCTGAAAACAACCTGGCCGAGACCGCATTCCTCGTGCGACGGGGCGCGGAATGGCAGTTGCGCTGGTTTACGCCGGCGGTCGAGGTGCCGCTGTGCGGGCACGCCACCTTGGCGAGTTCGTGGGTCGTGATGGAGCGCCTCGACCCGGGCGCTGACCGCGTCGTTTTTCACACGCTGAGCGGCGCGCTCACGGTGCGGCGAAGCGGGGCTGCATTCGTAATGGACTTCCCGGCGCGGCCGACGTCGCCCGTGGAACCGCCACCGGCGCTCGAGGCGGCGCTCGGCGTTCGGCCGCTCGAGGTGCTGCACGACGGCTTCAACTACGTGGCCGTTTTGGCGGCAGCCGAAACCGTACGCCGGCTAGCACCCGATCTGCGGGCGATTCGCGAGCTCGCCGGTGTCGACGGCGTCATCGTCACCGCCCGCGGGGACGGGGGCTACGACTGCGTGAGCCGTTACTTCGCCCCGGCGAAGGGGATCGACGAGGACCCCGTGACCGGCGGCGCACATTGCGCGCTCGCGCCGTTCTGGTCGGCCCGGCTCGGGAAATCGGAAGTGCGGGCCTTCCAAGCTTCGGCGCGCGGGGGCGAGATGATCTGCCGGGTCGCCGGAGAGCGCGTCGAGCTCGAGGGCAGTTGTGTGTTCTACCTGGAGGGCGCAGCCGAGATTCCATGAGCGGCGGCTTGCTCGACGCGGGGGAATCGGGTCGCCGGTGGCGCAGAATCGGGGAGCCGCGACGCAGCGGCAGAGGAGCGCCGGCATGGACATCGTTCAGGGCGACCAACAACCGATCAGCGAGTCGAGCAGCGTGCGCGAAGGTACGCTGCGCAAGACGCATCTGCTCGCCGGCACCGAAGGCTCGCCGGGGAACTTCCGCTTCGGCCTCGGGCACCAGATCGGCGACTTCTACTCGCCGCGTCACCACCACAATTTCGATCAGTGGCGCTTTCAGCTCGAAGGCACTGCGACGTTCGATAAAAACGGGACGATGTCGCCCGGCACCTTGGGCTATTTCCCCGAGGGCGCATACTACGGTCCGCAGGCCTCGAAAGAAGCCGGCATTTGCGCCGTGGTGCAGTTCGGCGGTCCGAGCGGTTCGGGTTACCTGAGCAAAGAGCAAGTCTACGCCGCGGCGACGGCGCTGCGCGCGTTCGGCCGCTTCGAGAAGGGCGTGTTCCATCGCGACCTCGACGTCGCGCCGGCGCCCGGCGTGACGCGGAAGAAGACGCTCGACAGCTTCCAAGCGACGTGGGAGTTCGCGAGCAAACGGCCGATGACGTATCCGAATCCGCAGTACGCCGATCCGATCCTGATGGACACAGCGAACTACCGCTGGATGCCGCTCGACGGCGTGCCGGGCGTCGAAGAAAAATCGTATGGTTCGTTCACCGACTGCAAGATCCGCAGCGCGAGCTACAAACTCGATCCGGGCGCGTCGTTCAGCGCCACGGGCCGCGGCATCTACTTCGTCCTTTCCGGCGGCGGTTCGGTCGCGGGCGAACCGTTCCGCCGGCTCACGGCGGTCTATCTCGCGAGCGGCGAGAGCGCGGTCTTCACGGCGGAAGAATCAAGCGAGATGATCTTGCTCGGTCTCCCGGATATCGCGCGCATGCGCACGCCGATGCCGGGCCTGGAATCCGCGGACGCCGAGGACCTCGCCGAAGCCTAGCGCCTTCCGCGCCACCAGGCGAAGGGCAGACCCAGCGCGCCGGCGCCGGCGATGAACAGCCGCGCCGGCGCGTTCGCTTGCCAGAGCGCGACCGATAGCACGATCGCCAGGAGGACGACGGCGAGTGCCGGCAGCGCGACGCCGTCGATGCGCGCCGCGCGCTCGCCCGCGAACATGCGCACGGCGGCGGCCGAACTCAGCAGAAAGAGTACGCCCAGGAACACCGACGTGCCGCCGATGACGAACGCGAGCGCGTCGCGCAGGTTGGGCGAGAGCGCGCTGCCCAGCGTGAACGCGACGCCGAGTGCCGTCAGCGCCAGGATCGCGGGCCGCGGCTGCAGCCGGGCGTCGAGCCCGCCGAAGGCGACCGGCAGCAGGCCGTCGCGTCCCATCGCGTAGACGCTGCGCGTGAGGTACACGAGCGTCGTCTGCAGCGACGCCGCGAGCGAAACGAGCACGGTCAACGTCAGTACGGTGCGCCATGCGCCGCCGCCGAGCGCCGCGCCGACGTAGGCCATCGCGTCGCCTTCGTTCGCGGCGAAGCCGCCGGCCGTCCCGACGCGCACGAACGCGATCATGCACGCGCCGAGCACGGCGGCGGTGACGAGCAAACCGCCGATGCCGCCGAGGCCCGGCGCGCGGTGCGCGTCGTGAGCTTCCTCGGCCGTCGTCGCGGAGACTTCCCAGCCGTCGGTCATCCAGATGCCGATCGCCATCGCACCGATCAGCGGTCCGAGCGTAGGCAGCGCGGCCGACCGTACCGCATGCGCGACGACGGGATGCGCGAACGCGGCGCCCGCGGCGGCGATCAGCACGATAAGCTCGAGGATCAGCAGCGCATTCGCGGCGCGCGCGCTCGGCCGCAGGCCGGAGGCGAGCAGAAAGCCGCACGCGAGCACCCAGGCGGTGCCCGTCACCGCATCCGCTTGCGGCGAGGCGGCGAGTCCCGGCGCGAGGAGCGCCAGCGTGTACGCACCGGCCGGAATCGACGTTGCCGCGATCGCGAAAACGTTCGCGACGATCAGGATCCACGCGGCATAGGCGCCGGCCGGCGTGCCGAACGCGATGCGGACCCAGCTATACGCCGAGCCCGCATTGGGGTGGCGCGCGCCCATGCGCCGGTAGCCCGCCGCGACGCAGAGCATGATCGCGGTGACGGCGAGAAGCGCGAGCGGCGTCCCGCTGCCGCCCGCATCGACCATCGGGCCGAAGGTGGTGGCGAGCGAGAACGCCGGTGCGATCGACGCCGCGGCGATCAGCACGAGGTCGCCCAGGCCCAGCACGCGGCGCATCAGCGTTCAGTGTTCACTTCCGGCTGCGGCTCGGCCCTTGCGCCATCCTCCGCGCAGACGATGGTGCAGGGCCGAACGCGATGGATTCGCTTGAAGCGAATCCTCTAATGGACCAGGTAGCCGACGAGCAGCAGCGCGACGATGTTGAGCACCTTGATCATCGGGTTGATCGCGGGCCCCGCCGTATCTTTGTACGGATCGCCGACCGTGTCGCCGGTGACGGCGGCAGCGTGCGCGGGCGAACCCTTGCCGCCGTAGTTGCCGTCCTCGATGTATTTCTTCGCGTTATCCCACGCGCCGCCGCCGCTGGTCATCGACAAGGCGAGGAACAGACCGGTGACGATCGAGCCGACGAGCACGCCGCCCATCATCTTCGCGCCGCCGTTGTTGGGCAGCACGAATCCGAGCAGCACGACGATGATCGGCACGCCGATCGGGATCAGCGCGGGCAGCACCATCTCGCGCAGCGCCGCTTTGGTGACGATGTCGACCGTCGTGCCGTAGTCGGGCTTTTGCGTGCCGTCCATGATGCCCGGCATCTCGCGGAATTGGCGCCGCACTTCCACGACCACGAGACCGCCGGCGCGGCCGACCGATTCCATCGAGAGCGATGCGAATAGGTACGGCAGCAAACCGCCGACCAGCAGGCCGCACAGCACGTAGGGATCTTGCAGACCGAACGTGATCGCGGTCGTCGAGCAGGCGAGGTTCGTGTCGGCTTTACAGCGGTCGCTGAGTTCGGTGACGAACGAGGCGAACAGCACGACGGCCGCGAGGCCCGCCGAACCGATGGCGTAGCCCTTGGTGACGGCCTTCGTCGTGTTGCCGACCGCGTCGAGCGGATCGGTCACGTTGCGCACGTCTTCGGGCATATCGGCCATTTCGGCGATGCCGCCCGCATTATCGGTGATCGGACCGAACGAGTCGATCGCGACGACGATGCCGGCCATCGAGAGCATCGACATGACCGCGATGCCGACGCCGTAGAGTCCGGCGAACGAGTACGCGACCAGGATGCCGAGCACGATCACCAGCGCCGGCAACGCCGTCGCCTGCATCGAGACCGCAAGCCCGGCGATGATGTTCGTCGCGTGGCCGGTGACCGAAGCCTTCGCGATGTTCTTCACCGGCGCGAACGTCGTCCCGGTGTAGATTTCGGTGATGTAGGTGATCAAGCCGGTAACCAAGAGCCCGACCAGCGAGCAGACGAAGATGTCGAGCGCGGTGATCGTTTGGGTGCCGACCGTGACGCCGCCGCCGAATTCAACTTGCGCGACGGCGTAGAAACCGATCGCCGAGAGGACGCCCGAGATGATCATGCCGCCGTAAAGGGCGTTCATGATGCCGGACTTTTCGACTTTACCGGTACCGACGAAGAACGTGCCGATGATCGAGGTGACGATCGAGAGCGCGCCCATCACGAGCGGGAATGACGTCGCACCGGGAATCGCGCCGAGCATCAGGTGGCCCAGCAGCATCGCGGCCGTCGTCGTGACGACGTAGGTCTCGAAGAGATCGGCGGCCATGCCGGCGCAATCGCCGACGTTGTCGCCGACGTTGTCGGCGATCACGGCCGGGTTGCGCGGATCGTCTTCGGGGATGCCGGCTTCGACTTTGCCGACGAGGTCGGCGCCGACGTCGGCGGCCTTGGTGAAGATGCCGCCGCCGAGACGGGCGAAGACCGAGATCAACGAGCAGCCGAAGGCAAGGCCGATCAGCGCGGCGATCGAGGTGCCCTCATCGCCGTTGTTGACCTGGAGCATGATCGCGTAGTAACCGCTGACGGCGAAGAGCCCGAGGCCCACGACGAGCAGGCCGGTGATCGCGCCGCCTTTGAAGGCGAGGTTGAGCGCAGGCCCGAGGCCCCCGCGGGCCGCCTCGGCGGTGCGCACGTTGGCGCGCACCGAGACCAGCATGCCGATGAACCCGGCCGCGCCGGAGAGGATCGAGCCGATCGCAAAACCGATCGCCGCCTCCCAGCCCAGCGGCTGCGGGGCGAAACCGATCACGAGGAAGAGGACCACCGCCACGGCCGCGACCGTGGTGTATTGGCGCTTGAGGAACGCCATCGCGCCCTCTTGGATCGCCGCGGCGATCGCCTGCATCGTTTCATTGCCGGCGGGTTGGCGCAGCACCCATGAGATCAGGTACAGGCCATAGAGGATCGCGAGAATCCCGGCTCCGAGGCCGAGCTCGATCCCGAGCGTTGCTGACATACGAATCCTTTTACAGCGGATCCGGGCGGCGCCCGGACAGCTGATTACACAAAGAAAGGCTCGAGCCGGTCGAGCACTTATGTCGCCGCGTTTGGCGCGGCTGAGGTACGGTCCTGTCAGGACTCGCCTGCCGGCGAGTCCGTGGCGTTTGGGCTTCGCCCGGGCCGCGTCGAGGAGCAAAGGGCGATCCAGCCAAAACCGGGGGCGATGGAGTCGACGGAGTTTCTGGTCGTCGGGTGCGGGCCGGCGGGCGGGACGGCGGCCCGCGAAGCGGCGCGTTCGGGCGTCGCGACCGTCGTGCTCGAGCGCGACGCGGTCGTGGGGGCCAAGCGGGTCTGCGCGGCGGGGCTGCGGCCCGGCTTTTGCGCGACCTTCGATCTGCCGCGCTCGATCGTCCATTGCGATCCGCCCCGGCTCACTCTCTCGACGGCCGAGCGCACCTACGCCTTCACCTTGGGTCCGGCCCACACGACCACGCGCGAGGAACTCGACGGGACGATCGGCGCGCTCGCGCACGCCGAGGGCGCCGAGATCCGCACGCGCGCGCTCTTCCGCGGGCTGACGCGCGAGCGCGACGGCATCGTCGTCGAATACGCCGATCTGCACACCGGCACGCGCAAGCGGATCCGCGCGCGTTCGGTCTTCCTCGCGCAAGGGTCGAGCGCGCGGCTCGACGCGGTCGACCCGGCGTTCACTTATCCGGCCTGGAATGCCGGGATCATCACGTGCCTGCAATATCGCGTCTATCCGGAACGGCCCGCGCACGAGGTCGCGTATCAGACGCTCGAGATGCACTACTATCGCAGCCCGCTCTCGGGCGAGACCGTCATCGCTTGGATGTTCCCCAAGCGCGATCACCTTTCGATCGGCTTGGGTCTGGGACCGAAGGTCGACGGTGCCGCGCTGCGCGCGGAGCTCGCCGCGTTTCTGCCGCGCGTTCAAGCGCGACTCTTTCCCGGCGTCGCGTATACGGTGCGCGAAGAAGGCAATTTGCTCTACGGCGGCCGGCCGCGGCCCGGCATCGCGCGCGCCGGCGTGATGGTCGGCGGTACGGCCGCGGGCCTGGTCGACGCGACGACCGGCGAGGGCATCTACGAAGCGGCGATGAGCGGACGGTTTGCGGCGGCGGCCGTTGCGGCGCGCGGCGCGGGCGATCCGGCGCCGGCGTACGAGCGCGCAACCAAGCACGCGTTCTACGCGCGCCTGCATCACCGCCACAAGTTGATGCGCTTCATGGAGCGCAAGCCCGCGCGCTTCGACGTGCTCTTCCGGCAACTCGAGAAGACCCCGCGGATGGCCGAGTTATTGCAGCACGACCGCAACGATTTCACGCCGCCGCAATGGCTCTATCTCTACGCGCAGGCGGCGCGCTTCGGTCTGCGCGCGGCGTTCGCCTGATGCTGGCGTTCGCCGTCGACCGCTGCGCGCGCTTGGTGCTGGTGCTGCTCGCAATCACCGTCGTCAGCTTCGTTTTCCTGCATCTGATCCCGGGCGATCCGATCGCGATTCGCCTCGGTCAGCATGCGACGCCGGGCCAGATCGCGCTGCTCACGCACGAGTACGGATTGGACCAGCCGTGGTGGGTGCAGCTCGGCAAATATCTGCTCGCGCTCGCGCACGGCGACCTCGGCATCTCGATCGCCGATACGCAGCCCGTCACGCAAAAGCTCGCCACGTATTTCCCCGCGACCGTCGAACTGACGCTCGGCGCGATGCTGGTGGCGATCGTCGCCGGCGTCCCGGCCGGCGTGCTGGCGGCGGTGCGGCGCGGTTCGTTCGCCGACGCCGCGACGATGAGCGCGGTCTTGCTCGGCGTATCGATTCCGGTGTTTTGGCTGGGCTGGATGCTGGTCTACGTGCTCGCCGTGCTGCCCGCGCATTTGGGGCTCGATCTCTTCCCGATCTCGGGCCGCATCTCGCTGCTCTACGACATCCCGCCGCGCACCCACCTGATCGTCATCGACGCGCTGCTGGCCGGCAACGGGCGCGCGGCGCTCGACGCGCTGTGGCATCTGGTGTTGCCGGCGCTGACCCTGGGCACCATTCCGCTAGCGATCGTGGCCAAGATCACGCGCGGCTCGATGCTCGACGTCCTCGCCGCGGACTACGTCCGCACCGCGCGCGCCAAGGGATTGAGCGAGCGGGCGGTCGTCGTCCGCCATGCGCTGCGCAACGCCCTGATTCCGATCATCACGGTGCTTGGGCTGCAGACCGGCCTGCTGCTCGGCGGCGCCGTTTTGACCGAGAGCATCTTTGCGTGGCCGGGCGTCGGGCGGCTGGCATTCGACGCCATTTCCAACCGCGACATGCCGGTCATCAACGGCTGCGTGCTGCTGTTCGCGACCGTTTTCGTCGTCGTCAACACGGTGGTCGACCTGCTCTACGCCCTCGCCAACCCCCGTATCCGGTACGCCGGTTAGCTTGTATTTCTAACCAAATTCACGATAAACGTTAACCGTATCACGACATTCCGAGGCCCCTTGGACGGGGGAAGTGCCTAGGCGGACCGAAGCCCTCTTGCAGGTCCGAACTCGTCTCGGAGTGCCTGTGTGAAAGCTATTCGCGAAGGCCGGCGCTACGTTATCGCCGGCACCGAACTCAGCCGGGAAGACATCGTCCACAAGTATCTCCACTTAGTGAAGTACGTGGCCGGTCGTATTTCGATTAACTTGCCGCCCAACGTCGAGATCAACGATCTCATCAACGACGGCATCCTCGGCTTGATCGACGCGATCGAAAAATACGACGATGCCCGCGGCGTGAAGTTCGAGACCTACGCGATCACGCGCATCAGCGGCGCGATCCTCGATGCCCTGCGGGCGCTCGACTGGGTGCCCCGGGCCGTGCGACAGCGAGCGCGCGAACTCGAGCGCATCTACCAGGAACTCGAGATCGAATACGGTCGCGCGGCCACCGAAGAAGAAGTCGCGCAGCGCATGGGGCTCAGCGTCAAAGAACTCGACGTGCTGATGCAAAAGATCCGCGGCACCTCGGTGCTCTCGCTCGAAGAGTTTCTCCCCAACGAGCGCGGTTACGAGATCCCGCTGCTCGACACGCTCAAGGACGACGGCACCGAAGTCTCCAGCGCCGTCGAAGCCCGCGAGGTCAAAGCGGCCTTGGTCCGGGCGGTCGATGCGCTGGCGATGCAAGAGCGGACCGTGATCTCGCTCTACTATTTCGAAGGCCTGACGCTCAAGGAAATCAAGGGCGTCCTCAACGTCTCCGAGTCCCGCGTTTCGCAGATCCACGCCCAGGCCGTGATCCATCTCCGAACCAAGCTGCGCAGCCTGACGGCCGATCTCGGCTACCGTGAGGGCGATCCGAACGTAAAGCAGAAGTATACCCGGAAACCACAACCCGCCTAACTCCCAAGGAGAGGGTTTATGGCGATCCGGCCGACCGATCTGCAGACGTCCCTCATCACCCAGGTGCAAGCGCCGCCGGTCGGCCAGCGTGCCGAAGCGGCCCCGCAGGCCGCGCAGAGTGCCGCCCAAGCGGCGTTTGTGGCCCACACCGAAGAGCGCAACGAGCGCGTCGCCGAGTCGGGCGATGCCCGCGGCAATCGCATCGACGTCCGCGACCGTACCCCCGACCGCGAGGGCGGCGGAGGGGGCGGCAAGCGCCAGCGCCGGCCCGGTGACCCGTTCGACGAGGTCGTCGAGGATGCGGCCGCGCTCAACGACGACGGTTCCCCGCATCTGATCGATTACACCGCGTAAGCGGTCCATGCCCACCTGATGTCGGTCGATCCCGGGGCGAACGTCGCGGCGGCCGCCGGCGCAGCGGCGGCAGCCGACGCAGCCCTGCAAGCGCTGATCGCGAGCGAGCTCAACGCGCTCGCGGCGGACGCCCAAGCGCTGCAGGCACAGGTGAGCGTCGGCCAAGTCGTGACGGCGCAAGTGCTGCCGCCGAACGGCATGACCGATCTGATCAACGTTCTCGGCAACCGCGTGGCGGCGGCGCTTCCGCCGACCCTTTCGCCGGGCGACGTGTTCACCGCGCAAGTCACCGGCTTCGACGGCCCGCAGATACTCTTGCAGATCCTCAGCACGGCCGATCCCGCGCAGGCGCTAGCCGAAGCGCCGCCGGCCGCAGCGCCGCCCGAAGCCCCGGCCACGCCGCTGCAGGCGGCGGCCACGCGCCCCGATCTGCCGGCCGAGGTGACGCCCAGCGTCGCGCCGCCGCCGGCGGTGTTCGTCGCGGCATCGGTCCGCCCGGCGGTGCTCACGACGCCGTCGTCGCAGCCGGCACTCGCGCCGCCGGCGATGCTCGCCGACATCGAGGCGCGCCTTGCCGCGGCGCGCGCGGGCTCGGCCGCGGGCAACGCGCGCGTTCCGGACGCACCGCTCCAGCCGGCCCCGGGGATCTCCATCCCGCCGCGGCCGCTCATCGGCGCCTCGCCCGCCGCCGCTCCGCCCGCCGCTCCGGCCGGGCAGCCGCCGCCGGCCGCGGCTTCCCCGGCTGCCGCCGCGTCCGCGCAGCCTACCCGGCCGGTGCCGATCGCCACGCCTGCCGCCGGAGCGGCGCCCGCGCCGGCAGCGCCGCCGGCACTGCCGGGGCGGTTCGCGCTGCCGCCGCAGATCACGCCCTCGGCGCGCTTCGCCGATCCGGTCGCCTTCGCGTCCGGCGCGAACGATGCGCCGGCCGGCCCGGCCGGCCTCGCCGCGTTTCGCGACCCGGTGGCGCTCGTCCGCGGCTTGAATCTGCCGGTCACGCCGACGAACATCGCCGCGGCGCGCATGGCGCTGGAGACGCCCCAGCGACTCCCTGCGGCGCTCGCGACGCTCGAGAGCGCGTTGCCGCAGGTCGACGATCCGCGCGTGCAAACGTTGCGCACGCTGACGGCATTCTTCGGCAAACTCGACCCGGCGTCGCCGCAACTCGCCGCGCAGATCTCGGCCTACGTCGACAACGTCGTCACGGGCAGCGAACCGAAACTCGTGCAGTTGCTGCTCGCGCAGCAACAGGCGGCGGCCGGGCCCGAGGTTCCGGCCGAAACCGGCCCTTCGGCTGCGCCGGCGCCGCAAGGCGCGCCGGCGGAGATGCCGCCGGCGCCCGCGGTCGCGGTGCTCGCGCTGGCGCAGGCCGCCGAGCGCGGCGCGGCGCTGTCGGTCGATCTGAAGACGCAATTGCTGGCGCTGATCAACAACCCGCCGGCCGGCAGCGCGTCGAGCGAAGATCTGCTGCCGTCCGCGGCGTCGGCGTTAACCGCGATCACCGCGGTGCAGATGAACGCCGCGCAAGCGATGAACGCGGCACCCCAAACGATGGCCTTCACGTTGCCGATGTGGCTGGGCTCCGGCTACGCGCAAGCGCGCATCGCGATCGACCGCGACGCGCCCGAACCCGGCGCTAGCCGCGCGCTCGACGGCGACAATTTTCACATCGCGTTCGTGCTCGATACGAAAAATCTCGGCATCGTCACCGTCGATCTGCAAACGGTCGGGCGCGCCTTTTCGCTCGCGGTAAAAACCGAAAACGAAGGCTCGGCCAAACGCTTCGGCGAGGCCTTGGGCATGCTCACGGAGCGCTTGGAAACGCTGCGCTACCGCGTCAATTCCGCTGAAGCGAGCGTCGCCGCGCGCGGCGCCGCCGGACCGGCCGTGGCCGCGTCCCCAGCCGACGCCGCCGCCGCGGCGGCCGCCGCCGACGCGGCCGATGCCGCCGACGGGATCGCCACCGACGTGAACGCGCGCGCATGAAAAATAACAGCGCGTTCTACGATACCCGCCGCAACGTGCCCGAACGGCCCGCCGCCGCGGCGCTGTACTACGACCCGGCCGGCAGCGAGGCGCCCGAGATCATCGCGACCGGACGCGGCCTGGTCGCCGAGGAGATCGTGCGGGCGGCGCGCGAGGCCAACGTGCCGCTGCATCAGGATGCGGGCCTGGTTGAAGCGCTCTCGATGCTCGACATCGGCACGGCGATTCCGCGCGAACTCTACGTCGTGGTGGCCGAAGTGCTGGCGTTCGTCTATTTCATCGATGCCGAGGCCGCGACCGGCTGACGGCGAAGCCCGGGTATCGCGATGTCGTGGTTCGGAAAACTCAAAGCAAGCTTGGCGCGTTCGCGCGACGCGTTGCTCGGCTTGGAAACGATGGCGCTGGCGCGCCGTCCGCTCGATGCCGCATTCTGGGATGAATTCGAAGAGATCCTGATCGCGGCGGATTTCGGCGTGGCGACGACCGAGAAGATCGCCGGCGCCCTGCGCGGGGTGGCCAAGCAAGACCGCTATCAAACGAGCGATCAGGTCATCGCGCGCTTCAAGCGCGACGTGAAGAATTTCCTCACCTTGCCGGAGATGGGTTTGCGGCTCGAGCGCAAGCCGGCCGTGATCCTGATCGTCGGCGTGAACGGCAGCGGCAAGACGACGACGATCGGCAAGCTCGCGACCGCACTCAAAGCCGCGCGGCACAAGGTGCTGCTGGTGGCGGCCGATACGTTCCGCGCCGCCGCCGCCGAACAGCTCACGATTTGGGCCGAACGCGCCGGCGTCGATATCGTGCGCGGGAACGAGGGCGCGGATCCGTCGTCGGTCGTCTTCGACGGCATGGCGGCGGCGAAGGCGCGCGGGGCCGACGTCGTCATCGTCGATACGGCGGGGCGCTTGCAGACCAAGACCAACCTGATGGAAGAGCTCAAGAAGATGCGGCGGGTGATCGAGCGCGAGACCGGGGCGCCGCCGGCCGAGACACTGCTCGTGCTCGACGGCACGACCGGGCAGAACGCGCTCTCGCAGGCGCGGCTCTTTAACGAGGCGACGCAACTCACGGGGGTGGTGGTGACCAAGCTTGATTCGACCGCCAAGGGCGGGGTGCTCGTTGCGATCGTCGATCAGCTGACGGTGCCGATCAAGTTTGTCGGCCTCGGCGAATCGGCCGACGCCCTTGCTCCGTTCGATCCGGACGCGTTTACGAAGGCGTTGTTCGAGCCGGCCGCTTAGCGCAGGGTGGAGTTTTTGCAATCGAACATAGGTTCGATTGCCGAGCGTAGCGAATGGGGGGAATGAACGACGCGTCACGGTCTGGTGAGAGCCGGATTGTCGTGTGCCACGCAGATGGCACTCAGGCGCGATACCGTTGGTTCCGTACCGACACGCTATCCGAATGGAGTATCATGGCCGACGATAAAGCTGCCGCCCTTAGCAACGCCCTCGCGCAGATCGAGCGGCAATTCGGCAAGGGCTCCATCATGAAGATGGGCGAGTTTTCCGACAAGATGGCGTTCGACGTCATTTCGTCCGGCTCGATCGCCCTCGACCTCGCCCTGGGCGTCGGCGGGTTCCCGCGCGGCCGCATCATCGAGATCTATGGTCCGGAGTCGAGCGGCAAGACGACCCTGGCGCTGCACGTGATCGCGGAGGCCCAGAAGAACGGCGGGACGGCCGCCTTCATCGACGTCGAGCACGCGCTCGATCCGACCTATGCTCAGGCGCTGGGCATCGACCTCGACAACCTGCTGGTCTCGCAGCCGGACGCCGGCGAACAGGCGCTCGATATCGCCGAGATGCTCGTGCGTTCGAATGCCGTCGACGTGGTCGTGCTCGACTCGGTCGCGGCGCTCGTCACGAAGGCCGAGCTCGAAGGCGACATGGGCGATACGCACGTCGGGCTGCAGGCCCGGCTGATGTCGCAGGCGCTGCGCAAGCTGACCTCGGCGATCTCGCGCTCGAAGTGCGTGATGATCTTCATCAACCAACTGCGCGAGAAGATCGGCGTTATGTTCGGCAGTCCCGAGACGACCTCGGGCGGCCGCGCGCTGAAGTTCTATGCCTCGATCCGCATCGACATCCGCAAGCTCGAACAGATCAAGATCGGCCAGGACGTGGTCGGGTCGCGGACGCGGGCGAAGGTGGTCAAAAATAAGGTGGCGCCACCGTTCAGGCAGGCTGAATTCGATATCACCTACGGGCGCGGTATCTCGAAGATGGGCTCGATCCTCGACGTCGCGCTCGAGCGCAACTTCGTCGGCAAGAGCGGTTCGTGGTACACCTACGGCGAGTCGCGCATCGGTCAGGGCCGTGAGAACGCGAAGGCGTATCTCGAGGAACATAGCGACGTCGCGGCCGAGCTGGAGCAGAAGATCCGCGAGGCGCTCAAGGCCAACGTTTCCGCGAACGGCGTGACGCATCCGGTCGGGGCCGTTGCCGCCCGCGACGACGAGTAAACCCCGCGCGCGGGTCGCGGCGCTGGCGCTGCTAGCGCAGCGCCGGCTGACCGAGGCCCAACTGTGGAAGCGGCTGCAGGCACGCGGCTACGCCGACGACGACATCGCCGGCGCCGTCGCCTCGTGCAAGGCCGACGGGTACGTCGACGATCGCCTCTACGCGGCCCTCTACGTCGAGGGCGCGCGCAAGGCCGTTGGCGATGCCCGGCTCCGCGCCGATTTGGTCCGGCGCGGGATCGATCGCGAAGCGGCGACCGACATCGTTGCGGCCGCGCCGCTGGACGAGCGTGCCCGGATCGAAGCGGCATACGCGAAGATCCGGCGCCTCCAGCCGCAGTTGGCATATTCGGCGGTCGCGCGCAAGCTGGAACGGCTCGGCTTCCCGGCACAAGCGATTTACCGGCTGCTGCGCGAGCGCGCAGGCGCGGAAGTCGGCGCGCTCCTCGACGGTCCGGAGGGCGCGTAGCCCCGAGGAGTCGATCCGTCCCGCGCTAAAGGGCGGAAACCGATGTTCGTTCGATTCGCGCGTTATGGTGCGGCCATCGTCTTTGCCGCGGCCATGTTCGTGCGGAGCGCGTCGGCCCTCGAGCTCGATTCGATCGCGAAGACGGCTGCGGCATATACGAACGCCGACCCGCGGCTGCAAGCCATGTTTCGCGCGGCGCTGCTCAACACGAGCCGCCAGGCGACGATCGCCGACGACGGCACGGCCTACGTCAAGACCGGCGACATCCCCGCCGAGTGGCTGCGCGATGCCAGCGCGCAAGTGCGCCCGTACCTGTTCTTCGCCAAGACCGATCCGCAAGTCGCGCAACTGCTACGCGCGATGATCGCGCGCATGGGGAAGTACCTGCAGATCGACCCGTACGCAAATGCGTTCACCTTCGACTACCGCGTGTGGGAAGAAAAATTCGAGCTGGACTCGCTCGCCTACCCGATTACCCTGGCATGGACGTACTGGAAAGAGACGGGCGACGCGTCGATCTTCACGCCCGACCTCTCGGCCGGCTTCGATAAGGCGCTCGATACGATGGAGCGCGAGCAAGACCACGCGAAGAATTCGACCTACACGCACCGCGAGATGCCGCAGGGCGGCAAGGGCAACCCCGTCCGCTACACGGGAATGATCTGGACCGGCTTCCGGCCCTCGGACGACGCCTGCACGTACAACTACCTCATCCCCTCGGAGATGATGGCCGTCGTCGCGCTCGGCGAACTCGACGAGATCGAACGCAACGTCTATCACAATCTGCTGAAGTCGCACCGGGCGTCGGCCATGCGCGATGAGGTGCAGACCGGGATCCAGACCTACGGCGTCGTCTTCACGCCGAACTACGGCTACGTCTACGCCTACGAAGTCGACGGTCTCAACCACGCGAATCTGATGGACGATGCGAACATTCCGAGCCTGCTCTCGGCGCCCTACCTCGGCTATACCAAGCCGACCAGCTTCATCTACGCCAACACCCGCAAGTTCTTGCTCTCCAAAGACAATCCGACGTTCTATACCGGCAAACTCGCGCACGGGATCGGCTCGCCGCATACGAACGACGGCTGGGTCTGGCCGTTGGCCGTCTTGATGGAGGGCTTCACGGCGACGACCGAAACCGAACGCTCCGGCGTGCTCGAAGAACTGCTCGAGTCCGACCCCGGCGACCACCTCTTACACGAGTCGTTCAACCCCGACGATCCCACGCGCTATTCGCGTGTCGACTTCGGGTGGCCGAACGCACTCTTCAGCGAGTACGTGATGACCGAATTTCAAGGCGTGACCCCGTTGCCGGTCGGATCGACGGCGGACTTGGATTTCCGTGGCGAACAATAACCCGTTGCTGCCCCCGGTCGAGCATCGCCGCGCGGGCGCGGTCGACGTCGTGCTCGGCATCCAATGGGGGGACGAGGGCAAGGGCCGGGTCGTCGATCTGCTCGCCGGTGACTACGCAATCGTCGCCCGCTTCGGCGGCGGCGACAACGCCGGCCACTCGATCGAGGTCGGCGACCAAAAACTCGCCTTGCGGATCGTGCCCTCAGGCGCGCTGGTGCCGAGCGCCAAGTTACACATCGGCGCGGGTACCGTCGTGTCGCTCGCGGGGTTGTTGGCCGAGTTCGACGGGCTGGCCGCGATCGGCGTCGATATATCGCGCATTACGGTCGCCGACCGGGCGCAGATCGTGCTGCCGTATCACGCCGCGCTCGACCGGGCAGCCGAGCGGGCGCGCGGCGGCGCGGCGCTGGGGACGACCGGACGCGGCATCGGTCCGGCCTACATGGACCGGGTCGGCCGGCTCGGCGTGACGTTCGGTGACCTGCGCGCGCCGGAGGTGCTGGCCGAGCGGATTCGCTTGGCGATGAAGATGAAGGCGGCGACTCTGGCCGGCGATGAATCGGTGCCCGATCCCGACGCCGTGGTGGCCGAAACGCTGGCCGCCGCGGGGCGTGTCCTGCCGCACATCGTCGATGGTGTGGGCTATATTAACGAGGCACTCGAGCGAGGGGAGAATATACTAGCAGAGGGAGCTCAGGGGACGTTACTGGATATTACGTATGGGTCGTATCCGTTCGTCACGAGTTCCTCGACGGTAGCGGGCGGCGCGTGCATCGGCCTTGGGATCGGACCAGGGGCGGTGCGCTCGGTGACCGGGATCGTCAAAGCCTACTGCACCCGCGTCGGGAGCGGGCCGTTCCCCTCGGAGTTACCGGATGAAGAAGCCGCCCAACTACGGGCCGCGGGTCGCGAGTTCGGGGTCGTCACCGGCCGGCCGCGCCGCTGCGGCTGGTTCGACGCCGTGACCGCCCGGTACGCCGCCCGCGTGAACGGCCTGGACCGCCTGATCGTCACCAAACTCGATGTCCTCAGCGGGCTCGACCGGGTCGGCATCGTGACCGGCTACCGGCGCGCCGACGGCTCGCCGGCCGGCGTCGAAGCGATGGGCGAACCCGGCCTGACGGCCGAAATCGAGTACCTCCCGGGCTGGTCGGAAAGCCTGCGCGAGGTGCGTCGTGTCAAAAATTTACCATTCGCTGCGCGGGCATACCTGGACCGGGTGGCAAATGTATCGGGAGTACCGGTCGCTCTGGTCTCGGTGGGACCTGAGCGGACGGCGTTTGCGGCGTGATGTTGGGCTCACGCTTCTTCCGTGGGGACAGGTAACGTAATGCCGGAGCAATGCGATACCGATGGAACCTATAGTAAGTCCGGGATTCTACTGATTCCCGAAGGTGGCACTTGGATCAATTAGGCGCGTCGCTCGGATCGATCACTAGCCGTCTGCGTGACCTTTGGTCATCGCAGGGTCCTATTGGTCGCGTCATCCTGGGCGCCGTGGGCATCGCGGTCGTCGTCGGCCTGGGCGTCTTCGTTTTCGCCCGCTTCCGGCCGGTCGCGTATGCGACGCTGTTTTCCAATTTGTCGCCCGACGACGCGAACGCGGTCGTGCAAAAGCTCGACGCCGATAAGATCCCGCATCGCATTTCATCCGACGGCATGACGATCTACGTCCCGGCCGACGTCGTCGCCGACGAGCGCGTTGCGCTGGCCGGTTCGGGCGTCGTCAAGGGTGGCGGTACCGGCTTCGAGCTGTTCGATCGCACGAACCTCGGCATGACCGACACGCAGGAGAAGATCGCGAAGATCCGCGCGACCGAAGGCGAGTTACAGCGGACGATTGCCGGTCTCACGCCGGTCGATTCGGCGCGCGTGCACATCGCCTCACCCGACGCGTCACTTTATTCGTCGACCCAGGAGCCGACGACCGCGTCGATCGCCATCCGCACCAAACCCGGGATGACGCTCTCGCCGCAGGAAGTCCGCGGCATCACGCAACTCGTTGCGGGCGCGGTCGAAGGCCTGCGGCCCGACAACGTCACGATCGTCAACCAGGACGGTACCGTCCTCGTGCCCGCGCCTTCAGGCACCAACGCCGACGGCAGCGCCGCGGTCACCGCGCTGAACATGACCGCGGATCAACTCGTCGCCAAACAACGCTACGAGACCAACCTGCAAGAGAATATCCAAGGGTTGCTCGATGCGGCGATCGGGGCCAAGCGCTCCGCCGTCCGCGTCGCCACCGACATGAATTTCGATGCGGCGCAGACCGAGACCGAATCGTACGCGCCCAGCGGAACCGTGCGCTCGACGCAAACCGAACGCGAAGCCTTCCAGGGCACCGGCGGCGCGCGCCAGCCCCCCGTCGGCGTAACCGGAACCACGACCAACACCGTGCCGACCTATCAGGGCACGCAGAACAACGGCAACAGTAACTATACGAAGTCCAAGTCGACGACGAACTACGAGATCACGAAGTCGACGACGAAGCACATCGACGCGCCCGGCAAGGTGACCCGCGTATCGGTTGCCGTGCTGGTGAACGTCCCGGCGCAAGCGCCGGTCGCGCCCGCCGTCGCGGGGGCCACCGCCACCGCCGTCACCGCCGCTACCTATACCGTCTCGAACGCCGACGTCGCGAAGATCCGCGATGTGGTCGCCGCCGCCGCGGGCATCGATCCCACGCGCGGCGACATCGTTTCCGTCGAAGCGATCCCGTTCGCGCCGCCGCCGGAAACCGGCAACCAGGTCACGACGACGACGGTGCTGGGCATCCCGCTCTCGGCCTTGATCGCAATCGCCGTCGTGCTGTTGCTCGCCGGCGCCGGAGCCGTCGCCCTCTCGCTGCGCCGCCGCGCGGTGCTCGCGACGACGGTCGACCTGCCGTCCTTCGACTCGGCGCTGGCCGACGAACTGCCCTCGTTCGAAGAGCATCCGATGCTCGAAGGCTCGCCGGTGGTCGCCGCGCCGATTCGTTCCGCAGCCGATCTGACGCGCGAGCAGATGATCGAATACGTGACGACCGTCGCGCAAGAAAACCCCGACAGCCTCGCCAAACTCGTGAAGCTGTGGCTGGCAGAATAACGTCATGATTACCGACAAGCCGATTATCGGGGCTGCCGGGGCCGGCATGGGGCCGAAGCCCACCTATCAGTTCGAGAATCCGGCCGTGCCGGAGATGACCGGGCCCGAGAAGGCCGGCATCCTCATGATCACCTTGGGCTTGGAGATCTCGTCGACGATCTTCAAGTTCTTGCGTCAGGACGAAGTCGAAACGATCGTGCTCGAGATCGCGAAGATCTCGACGGTCCCGATCGACAAGCGCGACGCCGTCATTACCGAAGCCTATCAGCGCGCGATCGCCCTCAAGTACATCAACGAGGGCGGCATCGAGTACGCCAAGGAGATCCTCGAGCGGTCGTTCGGCGCCGGTCAAGCCGACGACATGACGAACCGGCTGTTCGCCGCGCTCAAACACGGCAACCCGCTCGAACTCGTCAAGAAGACCGAGCCGGGCCAACTGCTCGAGTTCATCCGCGAAGAGCACCCGCAGACGATCGCCCTCATCCTCGTGTACATGGCGCCGGAACAAGCCGGCATCGTGCTCTCGCAACTCGAGCCCGAACTGCAAGCCGACGTCGCGATGCGTATCGCGATCCTGCAAAAGACGGCGCCCGAAGTGCTCGAGCAACTCGACGAACTGCTCGGCCGGCGGCTGCTGGTCACCGGCGCGGACTTCACCAAAGCGGGCGGCGTCCAGTCGCTGGCCTCGCTCATGGGCTTCGTCGACCGCGAAACGGAAAAGAACATCCTCGACGGCCTCACCAAGCGCGATCCCGAAATCGCCGAGGAAGTCAAGAACCTGCTGTTCGTCTTCGAAGACATCATCAACCTCGACGATCGCGCGATCCAGCGCATCCTCAAGGAAGTCGAAGCGAAGGACCTGGCGCTCGCGCTCAAGACCGCGAACGACGAGTTGCTGCAGCGCGTGTACAAGAACATGTCGACCCGCGCCGCCTCGACGTTGAAGGAAGACATCGAAGTCCTCGGCCCGACCCGCATGCGCGAGGTCGGCAAGGCGCAACAGAGTATCGTCGACGTGATCCGCACGCTCGAAGAGAACGGTCAAATCGTGATCTCGCGCGGCGGCAAAGACGAACGGCTCGTCTAGCATGCTGACTGCGAGCGCCCGCTAGTCATGGGCCGCGTCGTCAAGAACGCGCGGGTAAACTCGCAGCGCTATCACCTCGCCGTTCCGAACGTCGATCACCCGTATGCCGAGCCCGAGCAGTACCACGTCGCCTACGCCGAACCCGAACCGCTCGAACTGCCCTCACCGCAGGCCCCACCCGTCGACGTCGAAGCGCTCGCGCAGCAGGCGCGCTCGCTGATCGATACGGCCGAAACCCGCGCCAAGGCGTTGCTGCAGAGCGCGCACGACCGCGCGGCACAACTGCTCGCCGAAGCCGAACGCCGCGCCGAGTTGCTAACCGAATCGATCCACGCCGAAGCGCGCGGCGCCGGGCACGCCGAGGGCGTCGCGGCCGCCGATAGCGAGATGAACGAAATGCTAGCGACGATGCGCAACCTGGTCGACATGGCGCGCGTCGAGCGGCACAAGCTGATGGAGAGCGCCGAGCCCGAGATCGTTCGCCTCGCGGTCGGCATCGCCGAACGCGTGCTGCACCAGCAGATCGCGCTCGATCGCGGCGTCGTGGTCGAGATGGCGAAGGTCGCGATCGCGCGGCTGGTCGAGAAAGAGTCGGTCACGGTCCGCGTCAATCCGGGCGACCTCGAACAGATTCGCGAGCATCGCGAGGAACTGCTCAGCAACGGCGAGATCAAGAATCTGCGCGTGGTCGAGGATCAGCGCGTCGACCGCGGCGGCGTCGTCGTCGAGACCGACGGCGGCACGATCGACGCGCGCATCTCGACCCAAGTCAACGAAGCGAAGCGCGTGCTTCACATCGAAGACGATGTGATCGTGCAGCCGGCAGACGCCCGCGAATCGAGCTTGCGCGCCGCTCGCGCGTCGTAGCTCCCACCGTGCTGACCGACGACATCGCCGAAGGCACCCCGCCGTTCGATGCGGACCGCTATCTCAACGCGATTCGCGCCGTCGACCTCTTGCGCATCAACGGCAAGGTGCGCCAGGTCATCGGGACCGTGATCGAGTCGAACGGACCGCCGATGTCGATCGGCGAGACCGCCTCGATCATCTACCGCCGGTCCGCGGAGCCCGTGCTGGCCGAAGCGGTCGGTTTTCGCGAATCCAAAGTGCTCTTGATGCCGCTGGGCGAGCTGGGCGGAATCTCTGCCGGCTCGGACGTGGTCGCGCTCGGCCATCCGCTTCAAATCGGTCTCACCTCGGCGCTGCTCGGTCGTGTGCTCGATGGCCTCGGCCGCCCGATCGACGGCCTCGGCCCGATCGAGGATGCAGCCCCCTCCGAGATAACCGGGACGCCGCCCGACGCGATGAAACGCCGGCGCGTCACCGAGGCGTTGGGCATGGGCGTGCGCTCGATCGACGGCTTGCTGACCTGCGGTAAAGGCCAGCGCATCGGCATCTTCGCGGGCAGCGGCGTCGGCAAATCGACGATCCTCGGTATGATTGCTCGCAATACGACCGCCGACGTCAACGTCATCGCGCTGGTCGGCGAGCGTGGCAAGGAAGTCCGCGACTTCCTCGAGCGCGATCTGGGCGAGGCCGGCCTCAAGCGCTCGGTCGTCATCGTGGCGACGAGCGATCAGCCGGCCCTGGTGCGCATCAAGGCAGCGTACGTCGCGACCCGCATCGCGGAGTTCTTCCGCGACGCCGGCCTCGACGTGATGTTCATGATGGACAGCGTGACGCGGTTCGCCGTGGCGCAGCGCGAAGTGGGCCTCGCGATCGGCGAACCGACGACGACGCGCGGCTACACGCCGTCGGTCTTCGCGGCGTTGCCGAAGCTGCTCGAACGCGCCGGCACGTCGGAAGTCGGCACGATCACCGCGCTCTATAGCGTCCTCGTCGACGGCGACGACATGAACGAGCCGGTCGCCGACGCCGTGCGCTCGATTCTCGACGGCCACATCGTGCTCTCGCGCAAGCTCGCCGCAGCCAATCAATATCCGGCCGTCGACGTGCTGGCCAGCGTTAGCCGCGTCATGCCCGACGTCGTGTCCCCCGCGGCGTTCGCCGCGGCCTCGAAGGTGCGCGACCTGATGGCGACCTATCGCGAAGCGGAAGACCTCATCAACATCGGTGCCTACGTCGCCGGCTCGAACGCGCGCGTCGACTTGGCGATCGCGCGCTTCGATGCGATCAGGACGTTCCTCAAGCAAGGCATCTACGAGGAGTCGACCCTCGAAGATGCCCAGCGCGCCGTGGCGATGCTGGCCTAACCGATGCCGAAGTTCGACTTTCGCCTGGAGCCCGTGCTCGGCCACCGCAAACGGCTTGAGGACCAGCAGCAGGTCGTCTTCGCGGCGGCGCTGGCCGACCTGAAGGCGGCCGAAGCGGTCCGCGACGGCTACCTCGCCAAGCGCCGGGAGATGCACGACCGCTTGCGGCGCCACCACGGCGAGATGGACGGCGTCGAATTGCGCGCGACCTACGCCCATTGCGATTTTCTCGAGCGTTCGATCGTCGCGCAGTTGAGCGTGATCCGGGACAAAGTCGCCGTCGTGGACCGCGAACGCTTCGAACTCGTCGCGAAGTCGAAGGACAAGAAGATCCTCGAAGTGCTCAAGGAGCGCCGCCGGGAAACCTTCGAGGCGGAGGCGAGCGCCGCGGAGCAACAGGAAGGCGACGAGACCAACGCTCGCCGCTACGACCGAGCCATCACCACCTGGGAGAACCCGTCATGATCGTCACGCGCCAGCGCAAACAGAAGAAGAGCTCGCTGCCGATCCTGCTGCCGATCGCCGCGATCGCGATGCTCGTCGTCGCCCTGACCTGGCCGCCGTCCCGGAACTTCATCACCAACGGACCGCTCAAGCCGGTCGCCACGGTGTTCGACTCGATCTGGGGCACGATCTCGCGGCCGCTGACCTTCGCCTACCAGCAGCAGCAGATCACCGACCGCAACGAGCAGATCAAGGAGCTCAACGACAAGCTCGAAGCCGACCGCAAGGCCGGCGCCGACAAGGACACGCAGATCGCGCAGCTTCAGAAGCAGATCGCGGACGCCGCGGCCCAGCCGAGCGCCACCGCGTCGCCGGTCGCGGTCGTCGCTCCGGGAGCCCAAGCGGGCGGCGCGGCCGGCGCCGGCGGGGCCGCTCCGGCGGCGGTGTCGGACAGCGTCCGCTTGGCTGCCCAGCAGTGGTCGGCGATGGACCCCGGCAAGGCCGCGGCCCTGGTGCAGAAGCTGCCGGCGAACTACGTCTCGAGCGTGTTTGCCCAGATGTCGCCGGACTCGGTCGGGCCGATCATGGATGCCTTACCCCCCAAGGTTGCCGCTCTGATCATCCAAAGCGGGACATCCCCTCAGATTTCGGCCCAACCGGGCCGATAAACCCAATAGCCGGCCTTGCACGGCCTTTTGCCGTTGCCACCCGGACTCTCCCAAGCGAAAGGAGGTGAAAAATGAATTCAATCCTAGCAATGCTCCTCTCAACCCCCGCCGGAAACTCGGCTGCTGCTGCGTCGACCGCGTCGACTCAGCCGTCCGCGTCATCCGCGACGGAGGCCGGATCGGCCGCGCAATTCAAATCGCAGTTCGATCAGGCCGTCGCCGCATTGACCGGTGCCGCAGCTCCGGCAGCGCCTGCGTCCGCCGCTCCGGCGACCGCAACGCAAGGCTCGTCCGCCGCATCCGCAGCTCAAACTGCAACCGTCGCGGATACGCTGACCGTCGCTCTTCAGAAGAAGATCGCCGATCTGCTTGCCAAGGGGGAAACGGTTTCGGAAATCGTCCAGCAACTGGCCGCATCGCTCGCGAGCACGCTCGCGGCGCAATTCGGCGGGAACCCGGCGCAAATCCAAAACCAACTACAATCGGCGTTCGCTTCGGCGCTCTCCCCTCCAACAACGACGGGACCGCCGCAATCGGCGGCCGATCTTGCATCGGCCCTCGCACATCGGTTTCGGCAAGTTGCCGACGTTGCAGCGGGGGTGATCGGTGAGACGGGGCAATCGAATCGACTATTCGCAGGAAGTATCTCGGACGCGGCAACCACCGCGGGAGTGCAACCGGCCCCCCAACCAGATCCATCGGGCAGTAGCCTGACGACGGCCGATTCGACGGCGCCCAACGCTTCGGCGTTGATCGCTACCCTCACCGCAACTCCAGGCGACGGCAAAACCGTCGCGCTCAACGACGCACCGGCACTCGGCTCGAACGGGGATACCCTGCTCGGCCGTATTCTCGCGCGCGCCGCTCAGTCGTCGCTCTCAGCGCCGGCTGCGCCGCAACCGCAATCCGCTGCGCCGCCGGTCCAACCGGCAACCGGCATCGCCGCGCTCGCGCTCGCCGCCGCAACGGCAGCACTGGGCAAGGCTGCGCCGCAGACACCCATCTCCACCACGACCCAGACGATCGCGACCGCAACGCCGGTCACGTTCGCCACGCGCGTCATCGCCGACGCCGGTACCCCGACCGCCGAGAACTCCGGTTCGACGACGGCCGACGCACCGATCGCGGCTACGGCGCCGAATCCCGCCGTTACGGCCTTCGTACGGCTGTTCACGGATGCGATCGCCGCGGCGAACGCGCCCGCGAGCGACCTCAAGACGACCGATGCCAACGGCAACCCGACTGGCACGCTCCTTCAAACCACCGTTACGTCTTCGCAAGCTCCGACGATCGGCGCGTTCGCGCCGGTGCAGCCGACGCTCGCGTCCGACCCGACCGTGGCCAACGGCGCGCAAACCCCGGCCCCGCTCCCGTCGCAGACGACGGCAGATCCCAATTCGGTCGTCGAGCAAATCTTGCACGGCGCGTTTCTGAATACGGTCGGCTCGACGTCGACCGTCCGACTGAGACTCGTCCCCGAAGAACTCGGCGATCTCAGCGTCAAGCTCACCGTCAACGGCAGTTCGGTCGACGCGCAAGTCATGGCGCAGACCCCGGCCGCCCACGACGCGCTCGTCGCCGGACAAGGACAGCTCGCACGCGCGCTTGCCGATGCCGGCTTGAAGCTCAACAGCTTCAACGTCGACCTCGCCGGCGGGTTCTCGAGCTTCCAACAGCAACAGCAGCAATCGTCGCAACAAAGCCCGTCCAACGGACGCAGCTTGCTTCTCGGCGGAGTCGATACGTCCGAGAACGATGAAAGCGCGCTGTCGGCCGCGCCCAACGTCGGTCCGCCGGTTTTGGCGGGCGCGAATTGGAGCGCACTCAACTACCTCGTTTAGGAGAAACTCTATGGCGGTTACATCCGCTACGTCCGCAGCATCCTCGAGCCTGCCGATTTACAGTCTGATCAATAACGGATCGTCTGCAACCGGCACGACCACGAGCACGGCCGCGTCGTCGACGCAAGATGCGGCGATTACGAGCCAACTCGGTCCGAGCGCGTTTCTGACGTTGCTCACGACCCAGCTATCCAACCAAGATCCACTCAGCCCCATGGATGACACGCAGTCGGTTTCTCAGCTCGCGCAGTTCTCGGCGTTGCAAGCCAGCGACAACCTCCAGACGTCGTTCAGCAACTTCCAGTCGAACTTCGCGGTGCTCCAGTCCTCGCAGCTCATCGGCGCCACCGTCACCGTCAACTCGACAGATGCCGGCGGCAATTCATCGTCCATCACCGGGATCGTCAAGTCCATCTCGGTCCTGAACGGCGTTCCCCAGCTGACCCTCACGGACAGCCAGGGCAACGTGATCACCGGTAGCAACGGGGCCCCGGAAACGTTCACCACGTCGCAGATCACGGCGATCCAATAGACGTGGACCCAATACGCGACGGCATCCAGATCCCGCCGTCGGTCGCACCCGTACGACCGCAAGGTACGCCCGTCCAAATCCCGCCCAGCGTTGGGCCGGGGTTTATCGACGTCCTGCGCGAGACGGTTGCTCCAGCCGGTCAACCGCTCAAGATCTCGGCGCATGCGATGCAGCGTCTCCAATCGCGCAATATCACCCTGAGCCCCGACGACATGAACCGGATGAATCAGATGGCCGACAAGGCCGCTGCCAAAGGGTCCAAACAGTCGCTGTTCATGATGGGCGATACCGCGATGGTCGTCAGCATCAAAAACCGCGTCGTCATCACGGCGGTCGATTCCGAATCGATGAAGGACAACGTGTTCACGAACATCGACTCGGCGGCGATCATAAAATAGCCTAATTATCACTCACGAAGCGGACCTTCACCGGAGCTTCGAGCGGGACTGATCGAAAGAGGTCCCGCGGCACTCACAATGAGGTCAACGAATGGCATTCGATTCGTTGTTCATCGGCGTCACCGGCTTAACGTCATATCAAAGCCAGATCGACACGATCTCGAACAACATCGCGAACGTCGGCACCGTCGGCTATAAGGGCCAGGATGTCACGTTCCAAGATCTTCTGTATCAGAACACGGGCTTCGCGTCGGCCCCGACCACCAGCAACGGCGGCATCAACGCCCAGCAGGTCGGCGACGGCGTCAAGATCGGTGCGATCGATACCGACTTCACCCAGGGTGGTCTTCAGACCACCGGTATCAACACGAACCTCGCCATCAACGGCGACGGCTTCTTCACGCTGAACAACACCGACGGTTCGGGGACGCCCTCGTATACCCGCGACGGCGATTTCTCGCTCAACGAGCAGGGCTATCTCTACGACCCGACCAGCGGTAAGGCCGTGCTCGGGTACCCGATCCAGTCCAACGGCACGATCTCGCAGGTCGCGCCGCCGCAGCCGATTCAGGTCCCCTTCGGACTCAAGTCGATCGCGGTCGGGACCGGCTTCGGCGCCAAGAGCGGCCCGGCCGGCGACAAGAACTTCGACGTGTCGTTGGGCGGCAACCTGAACCAGACCGACTACATCACGGCCGTTTCCAGCGGCGGCATCAACGTCGCGCTGACGACGATCACGACGACGCTGTACGACTCGCTCGGCGGCTCGCATCAGGTCCAGATCACCTACGCGCCGGCGACCGGTGTGGTCAACGGCGGTATCACGATCTCGGCCGCCACCACGATCGCCAACGCCAACGGCCTGGCCGTGACGGCCGCGACCGAATGGCAGTACACGGTCAGCTCGACCGACGGCTCGCAGCTGCTCGCGACGGCCAGCACCGGCTACATCTGGTTCGACCAGAACGGCCAGTTCATCAACACCTCGAACACCGGTGTTCCGGGTGCGGCGGGCTTTGCGACCCATACGGCGGGATCAGTCCCGACCGGTTCGGTTGCGGCCGGAGCCGGCGACTTGGTCGGCGTTACCCAATGGGGCACGCCGGCGGGTGCGAACAACGCCACCACCGTCGGACCAACGACGGCGGCGCCGGCGGAAATCGGGTTGGACTTCTCCAACGTCACGAGTCTCGCGACGGCGGCGACGGCCAACACGGTCTCCCAGAACGGCTACACGGCCGGCATCCTCTCGAACATCTCGATCGGCCAGGACGGCACGATCACCGGGGCGTTCACCAACGGCCAGAACACCACGCTCGGACGGTTGGCGATCGCTGCCTTCCAAAACGAAGGCGGGTTGCTCCGGACCGGCAACAACCAGTTCACCGCATCGGCGAACTCGGGCGTTGCGCAGTACGGGTTCGCCGGCAACGGTCGCCTGGGGACCATCGACGCGGGCGCGCTCGAACAATCGAACGTTTCGATTGCGAGCGAGTTCACGAAGATGATCTTGGCCCAACGTTCCTTCGAAGCCAATGCGAAGAGCATCACGACCGCAGACCAAAATCTGCAAACCGTGATCGGGCTCAAGCAATAAGCCACCCCCGATGACACGCCGCGCGCCTTCGGGCCGGAGCACCCCGTCCGGGGGCGCGCGGAGCGTCGTCTATCCGATCTCGCTGTGCATGATCGTGCGCAACGAGGAACGCTTTCTCCGCGACGCGCTGACTTCGGTCGCCGGCATCGTGGACGAGATTTGCATCGCCGACACCGGCTCGACCGACGGAACCGTCGCGATCGCACAGTCGTTCGGCGCGAAGCTGACGTCGATCGAATGGCGCGACGACTTCGCCTGGGCCCGCAACGCGGCGCTCGACCTCGCGAGCGGCGCCTGGGTCCTGGTGCTCGACGCCGACGAACGGCTCGCACCCGGCTCGCGTGACGCCCTGGCGGCGTTGCGCACGATCGAACCCGACGGGCAAGGGCGCTGGATCCGCTGCCGCAACTTCAGCGACGGCGACCGTGAGATCGTGGCCTCGACCAACGCGATCGTGCGCATCTTCCCGCGCGATCCGGCGATCCGCTATCGCGGCAAGCTGCACGAGTACGTCGCGCGCGAAGGCGAAGAGCGCACGATCGCGGCCGTGACCTGCCCGATCGAAATTCTGCACTACGGCTACTTGCCCGACATCATGTCGGAGCGGCAGAAGGGCGAACGCAACCTGCGCGTGAGCCGGGCAGCGCTTGAGGCCGATCCCTTGGAGCCGTCGCTGGCCTATAACTTCGCGATGTCGGCGCTGATGGCGGGCGAGCGCGACGCGGCCCGCACGCAGCTCGAGCGGGTCGTCGAGTTGACCCGCGGCACGCCGCGCGGCTTCCGCCCGATGGCGCTGGCGACCCTGGCCGGCATGTACGTCGACGACGGCCGTCCCGAGGACGCCCTGCGCGCGGCCGAGGAGTGCACCGCCGTCGTCGCCACGCTGCCCGACGGCCACTTCATGCGCGGGCGGGCGCTGGCAGCGCTCGGCCGGTACGATGAGGCGCGGGCGGCGTTCGGCGAGGCGATCCGGACCGGCTCCAACGCGGCCTTCGAGCACTTCGTGGTCGACGACGAGATCGCGACCTGGAAGGCCCACAACGAGATCGGCGGGACGCTGTGCCGCGAGGCCCGCTTCGCCGAGGCCCGGCAGTGGCTCGAGCTGGGGCTCAAGAATCGCCCGGCCGAGCGGACGCTGATCCTCAACCGGGCCAAGTGCTGCGAAGCGCAAGGCGACCTGGCCGAAGCGCTGGCCGGCTTCCGTGCGGTCTTCGACGGCTTTCACGACGAGAACGCGGCGATCGAATACGTGAACTTCGTCTTCCGCCACGGCTCGGCCGACATCGTCCTGATGGCGGTGGAGTCGGCGCTGCCGATCGTCGGCGATGACTACCGGCGCGCGTTCCTCGCCTCGGTCGCGGCGGCGATGCTGCGGGCCGGCCGGCGCGACGAAGCGGCGGCGCTGGTCGAGCGTGCGGTCGCGGCCGGAGCCGAACCGGGGGCGGGCCGGGCGGTCGTCCGAGCGCTCGCGAAGGAGTACGGCCAGCCGGAGTTGGCCGGGCTCATCGCGGGTGACGCGCCGATTGCGATCACCGTCACGGGGGGAAGGCAATGATAGCGTTACGCCGTCTTAACAATCAGCCGATCATGCTGAATGCCGACCTGATCGAGAGCTTGGAAGCGACGCCGGACACGGTTGTGACCCTCACCTCGGGCAACAAGTTGCTCGTTCGCGACTCGATGGACGAAATCCAGACCAAGATCGTCGAATTCAAGCGCCGGATCTACGGCCCGAAAGAGGGCTAAAGGCTCCTGCGCGTACAAGTCAACCGGGCCATTCACCGCAGGCCGTAAGTTCGTGCATGCGGTCCGCCGATATACGATTGGTAGCACGTCAGCCGTAGAGGAATCGTTCGTTGGATCTAGCGACCGTTATCGGTCTCGTCCTAGCCGTTGGTGCCATCGGGATTTCGGCATTCATCGGCGGCGTCGACGTGTCGATCTTGTTCAAACGCTACGAAGCGTTCATCTTAGTGTTCGGCGGGACCACGGCGGCGACGATGATTTCGTTTCCGCTGAAGACGTTTTTGCGCGGCATCCGGACGGGCTTCGGGATGGCGTTCACCGAGCCGCAGTACCACGAGCACGAGATCATCGCCAACCTCGTCACGTTCGCCGAGAAGGCACGCCGCGAAGGTCTGCTGGCGCTCGAGAACGAGGCGGCCGAACTCGACGACGAGTTCATGCGCAAGGGCATCCAGCTGGTGATCGACGGCCGCGACGCCGACATCATCCGCAAGATTTTGGAAACCGAAGTGCTGTTCGTCCAAGAACGCAACGCGAAGGCCGAGTCGGTGCTGATGACGATGGGCGGCTTCTCGCCGACCCTCGGCATCATCGGCACGGTGCTCGGGCTGATCGCGATGCTCAAGGGCCTCGGCGACACCTCGGGCGGCAACGTCGCCGGCACGATCGGCATCGCGACCGCGCAGGCGTTCGTCGCGACGTTCTTCGGCATTTCGCTCGCGAACTTGCTGTGGCTGCCGCTCGGTTCGAAGGTCAAGGAGCGGAACGGTCAGTTGTTGCTCTTGCGCGAGATCATGATCGAAGGCATCCTCTCGATCCAGGCCGGCGACAACCCGCGTCTGCTCGAAGAGAAGCTGCACGCGTTCCTCGATCCGAACGAGCGCGAGACCGAGGTCGAAGAGGGCGGCACGGTCGGCGAAGCCGCGACGGCGGGCGCATAAGCCTTGGCAGTTTCACGACGGCTCGGCGGTAAGGGCGGCGAGGCGATGGAGTCGGCCGGGATGGGGCGTTGGCTCCTGACCTACGCCGACATGATCACGCTGCTGCTCGCGCTGTTCATCATCTTGTTCTCGATCTCGACGATCAACAAGGTCAAATTGCAGCGCCTCGTGCGCGACCTCGGCGGCGGGTTCAACAGCCAAGACGCGATCAACAACCCGCCCAACGGTCTGACGACGGCGACCACCAAGGACGACCTCCAAGCGATGCAGGCGCAGCTTCAGAATTACATCAGCAAGAACAACCTGCAGAATAAAGTTCAGACCCAGATCCAGCAGAACGGCAAGAAGCGCGAGCTGGTCATCACGCTGCTCAGCGACAAGCAGCTCTACGACAGCGGCTCGGCCGATATCAAGCCCGAGACCGAGCGCATTCTGGACGAGGTCTACCGCCAGCTGAAATCGCGCCAGAACGAAGTGCGCGTCGAGGGCAATACCGACAACGTCCCGATCGCCAACGCGCAATTCCCGAGCAACTGGGAGCTCTCCGCCGCCCGCGCAACCGGCGTGGCGCGCTATTTCGTCGAGCACGACGGACTCGCCGCCCGCCGCATCTCGGCGCTGGGCTACGGCGAATACCGGCCGCGCGTTCCGAACAACACCGACGCGCACCGTGCGGCGAACCGGCGCGTCGACGTCGTGATCCTCGACACCGATCAAGCGACGGCCGCACAAGCGGCTGCCGAAGCCGCAGCCGGAGGGCTCTAACCCATGTCCATGCTCTCCCAGGAAGAGATCGACGCGCTCGTCAACCAGCTGGCCTCGCCCGATGCGGACCAGTCGTCGCTCGAAGGCCGCAAGGTCAAGTCGTTCGATTTCCGCTTCAACAAGCGGCTCGAGAAGTTTCAGTCCAACCAGCTGCAGACGCTGCGCACGTTACACGATAACTTCACGCGACTGCTGAACAATTCGCTCTCGGTGTATCTGCGGACGCGCGTCGAGGCCACGATCGTCTCGATCGAGCAGATTTCGTACGGCGACTTCATCGCCTCGATCGGCATCCCGTCGATCCTCTCGATCTTCTCGATGGATCCGCTGGCCGGATCGGGGATCGTGCAGGTCGACCTCAATCTCGCGTTCTCGATTCTCGATCGCCTGCTGGGCGGTCCCGGCTGGTACCCGACGAAGCTGCGCGACCTCTCCGACATCGAGCGCACGCTGATGCAGCGGTTCATGGCGCGCATGCTCAACAGCTATCGCGAAGCCTGGAACTACCTGCTCACGCTCTCGCTCAAGATCGAAGCGCTGGACTCCAACCCGCAGTTCATTCCGCGCATCATCCCGCTCGACCAGATCGTCGCGTTCGTCTCCTGCGAGCTCAAGATCGGCGACATCGCGGGCGTGATGAACTTCGCCCTCCCCTACTCGGTGCTGCAGTCGATCGGGACCCAGCTGGCGGACTACCAGTGGTCGCCTTCGGTCGTGGCCGGCCGGGGGATGACCGAGGAAGACATCCTCCAACTCGCCCGCAACGTCGAAAAGGCCGGCGTCAACATGGAGGTCGAGCTCGGCCGGACGATCGTCTCGCTGCGCGACCTGGTCACACTTGCGGTCGGCGACGTGGTGTTATTCGATAAGCCGGTGAACGAGCCGTTGCTGATGAAGGTCAACGAACGCGAGAAGTATCTGGTATACCCGGGGGTCAACAAGGACCGGGTAGCCGTGCAGATCGCGTCGGTCGTTCAGGAAGAGGAGTAGTTGCCGGTGCAAAAAGATTCGTTGGAGCCGCTTGCCGAGGCGATGTTCGCCGCGGCAACCGGTGCGTTTTCCACGCTGGCGGGTATCGGCGCGACGGCCGGATCGCCGGTTATGGAGACTGCCGACGGATCGATCAAGGTCGAGCCGGACGTCGTCGCCACCCTGACCCGGGTCCCGGGAAGCGGGGTCGCGTTCGTGACCCGCTTCGTCAAGGCCGATATCGGTGCGGTCGTCGCGATGATGCTGGGCACGCCGCCGGGCGAGACCGAGATGGACGCGATGCAGCTCTCGATCGTTGCCGAGACCGTCGCCCAAATCGCGACCGCGATGGGTGAATCGCTGGCCGGTCAGACGGGCGCCGCGGCTGACGGCGTTCACTCCGAGGTCGTCAACGATGCCGCCGGGTTCCCGGTGCCGCCGTTCACCTCGTTTACCGCCCCGATCACCGTCGGGCCGGCGCTGAACACGTCGGTCACGATCGATTTCGACGGCCTCTCGCTCTCGAAGATGGACCTCAAAGGCGCTTCAGCCGTGGACGACCCGGCGTCGGTTTTCGACACGGCCCCGGCGCCCGCGCCCGCCGCGGCCGCCCCCACGCCGCCGCCGAGCTTCGGCGTCCCGCCGCCGTCGAGCCGCTCGCAACGCCCACAGCCCGAAGGGCAGGCCGCGCAGTTCGCCCCGATGCAGCCGACGGTGATCCGGCCGGCCGCCCCCGGGCAATCGAATCTCGATCTCGTGCACGATGTCCCGCTGGAGATCTCGGCCGTGCTCGGCCAGACCGAACTCTCGCTTCGCGAAGTGGTCGCGATGGTGCCGGGCAGCGTTTTCGAGCTCGATAAGCTCTCGACCGAACCGATCGACCTCTACGTCAACAATATCTTGATCGCCCGTGGGGAAGTCGTCGTGGTCGACGATAAGTTCGCGGTGAAGATCAGCGAACTCAACCCCGTCGTCGATCGCATCTGACCGAACGCGATGGATGTCGCGTTCGTCCTGCACGTCTTTCAGGCGTTCGCTCTCATCGGCGTGCTCCTTTTCGGCTTGGTCTATCTCGGCCGGACGTATCAGCGCGGCCGGCTGGCGACGCCGTCCGGGCGTCGCCTCGTGACGACGATCGAATCGACGGCGCTCGGCCAAAACGTGGCGGTTCACGTCGTCCGCGTCGCCGAGAAGTACTATCTCGTCGGCGGCGGTACGGCCGGCGTCGCTCTGCTGGCGGAACTGCCGCCCGAGGAGATCGAGCCGTTCGTGGAAGCGCAGCGCGCGGCGTTGCAGTCGCAGCGTGAGACGCTGCTGCGTCCGTTCTCGCGCTGGCGAAAATCATGATCCGGCGCGCGCTGCCCTGGGTGTTCGCGGCGTTGGCGGCGGCGTTCGTCGTCGCCGTGGCCTGCTTGCCGGTCCTCGCGCAATCGATTCCGGGGCCGACGTCGCCGACGATTCCGATTCCGCAGGTCAATATCGGCGTTTCGCCGGCGACCAAGCCGTCCGACGTCGCGCTTTCGCTACAGATCCTGCTACTGCTGACCGTGCTGACGTTGGCCCCGACCTTGCTCGTGCTGACGACGTCGTTCACGCGCATCATCGTCGTGCTCTCGTTCGTGCGCACGGCGCTGGGCACGCAGGCGAATCCGCCCAACCAGGTCCTGCTGGGGCTGGCGATGTTCCTGACCTTCTTCGTGATGAGCCCGACGATCGAGGACATCAACAAGAACGCGCTGCAGCCCTACCTCGCGCAGAAGATCTCGCAGTCGGTCGCGATCGACCGGGCGCAAAAACCCTTGCGGGCATTCATGTTTCGGCAAACCCGCGAAAAAGATCTCGCGGTGTTCTACTCGATCTCCAAAGAGCCGCGGCCGGCCAAACAAGCGGACGTCCCGACCTATATCTTGATCCCGGCGTTCACGATCAGCGAATTGAAGACGGCGTTCGAGATCGGCTTCGCGATCTACATCCCATTCATCGTCATCGACATGGTTGTGGCGTCCGTCTTGCTCTCGATGGGCATGATGATGATCCCACCGGTGCTGATCTCGCTGCCGTTCAAGATCTTGATCTTCTTGCTCATCGACGGCTGGAACCTCACCGTGAGCGCCCTCTTCGCGAGCTTCAAGTGACGCAGAACGGGAGGCGGGCCGAGCGCCGCAGCATCGCGCCGGTCGGATCAGGTATCGGCGAGGCCGGACCGGGGGCCCCGCGCGCAACGCGGGGGGCGCGCAGCCTGGGGCGGAGCGCCTTTCTATGACCTACGCCGTCGCGCTCTCGCTCGGCCGGGACGCCATCGTGACGGCGCTACTGGTCTGCGGGCCGGCGCTGATCTTGGGCCTCGTGACCGGTCTCGTGATCTCGATCTTTCAGGCGACCACGCAGATCCAAGAGCCGACGCTGACCTTCATCCCGAAGATCGTGGTCGTCGCGCTCGCGATCTTGTTCTTCGGACCGTTCATGCTGGCGTTGCTGACCGACTTTATGTCGCGGGTCTTTAGCCACATACCGGAATATGTGAGATGACCGGCGCGGTCAACCTGTTCGGCTTGACCCAGGGCCAATTCGAAACGTTCATCCTGGTTCTGGTCCGCGTCTCCGTCATCCTGAACATGATCCCGATCTTCCAGTCGGCGCAGGTCAACGTCATGACGCGCTTTGGCCTGGGCATGGCGATCACGTTCATCGTCTGGCACGTCGTGCCGCCGATCGCGCCGCTGGGGATCGGCCCCTTGACGGCCGCGGTCATCTCGCAAGCGTTCGTCGGCTTCATCTTCGGCTTCGTAGCGTTCTTGGTTTTCGTCGGGATCCAGTTCGCCGGCGAGGTCATGGACCTGGAGGTCGGCTTCTCGATCGTCAACGTGATCAACCCGCTCACGAGCCAGAACGTCAGCGTGCTCGGTGAGTTCCAGCTGGCCTTGGGCTCGCTGATCTACCTGACGGCCGATGCCCACCACTTTCTCTTCCAGGGCTTGGGCGGGTCGTTCAACCTCGTCCCGCTGCCGTTCGTGCAGATCCAGACGGGCCTCGAGACCGATCTGATGTCGTTCTTCGGCCAGTCGTTCTTCATGGTGTTCCAGATCGCGGCGCCGGTCGGGATCGCGCTCTTCCTGACCAACGTGGGGCTCGCGCTGATGACCCGGGTGGCGCCCCAACTGAACGTCTTTGCGGTCGGGTTTCCGCTCCAGATCATGATCGGCCTCAGCATGATCGTTATCTCACTTCCGCTCTTGCAGGTGGTCCTGCCGCAGGTATTTGAGGAGACGCCCAGAGAACTCGATGCGGTGCTTCGCGCGATGCGAACTCCGGGGTAGAGGATGGCGCGCCCGGAACAAACCGAGAAGGCCACTCCCAAGCGTCAAGGGGAGGCACGCAGCCGCGGGCAGGTCGCAAAGTCGGCCGACGTTGGTGGGGCGGCGATTTTTCTCGTCATCATCATCACGCTGCACCTGAGCTTCGTGCCGACGTTCCAGCTGGCGGCGCACTCGTTCCAGGTCGCGCTGCTCAACGCCAGCGACCACCAGGACATCAACATCCACTCGGCCTGGGGGCTGTTCGCACGGGCGTTCAACTCCTACACCGCCCTGATGCTCCTGGCGTTCGGCGCCGGCATCGGGGTCGCGCTGCTGGCCAACGTTCTCCAATTCGGTTTCCTGTTTACGTTGAAGAAGCTGGCGCCGAATTTCAGCGTGCTCAACCCGCTCCCGGGCATCAAGCGGATTTTCTTCTCGGCCCAGGCGTTCGTCAATCTGGCCAAGCAGCTCGCCAAGATCGCCGTCGTGTTCGCGATCGTCTTCCTGCAACTGCACGATCAAATCCCGACGTTCTACGCGCTCGCGCACGCCGGGCCGTATACGCTGGTCACGACGATCGAGGGGATGGCCTACGGCATCGGCATCCGCTTCGGGCTACTGCTGTTCGTGATCGGCTGCGCCGACTATTTCTGGGAACGCTACCGCCTGGCCGAATCGCTCAAGATGACCAAGACCGAGGTCCGGGACGAGCACCGCCAGTCGGACGGCAGCCCGGAAATCAAACAGGCCGTCAAGAGCCGCCAGCGCGCATCCGCGCGGCGCCGCATGATGGCGGCCGTGCCGCGAGCGACCGTGGTCGTCACCAACCCAACCCACTTCGCGGTGGCCCTCGAGTGGGACGAGATCACCATGGACGCCCCGGTCCTCACGGCCAAGGGCGCCGACCTGATGGCGCGGCGTATCCGCGAACTGGCGCGCGAGCACAACGTGCCGATCATGGAGAATCCCCCGCTGGCACGCGCGCTCTACGACAAAGTCGAACTCGATTCGCCGGTGCCGCCGAACCTCTATGCGGCCGTCGCGCAGGTCATCGCGTTCATCTACAAGCTCAAGAACCGGACAATCGCTTGACATGGGCGGCCTATCGGGACAGGGGTCCCCTGCCGATACCTGTAGCAGAGTGACGGTGACCTCATGGCCGCTGTAGCGTCCCCTGCCCCGAAGCCCCAACCGCCGACGTTGATGGAACGGTTGGCTTCGACCGCCCAAATCTGGGTGGCCGGGGCGTCCGTCATTCTCGTCGTCCTGATGATCGTGCCCGTCCAGCCGTGGGTGCTGGACATGCTGCTCTCGGTGAACATCGCGCTGGCGCTGGTCATCATGCTGACCTCGCTCTACACCGAGAACGCGCTCTCGTTCAGCGTCTTCCCGACGTTGATCCTGATCGTCACGCTGTTCCGGCTCTCGCTCAATATCAGCGCGACCCGGTCGATCTTGTTGCGCGGCTATGCGGGTCAAGTCATCGAGGCGTTCGGCAACGTGGTCGTCGGCGGCAACTACGCCGTCGGCTTGGTCGTATTCGCGATCCTGATCGTGATCCAGTTCGTCGTCATCACCAACGGCGCCGGACGCGTCGCGGAAGTCGCGGCTCGCTTCACCTTGGACGCCATGCCCGGTAAACAGCTGGCCGTCGACGCCGACCTCAACGCCGGGCTGATCACCGAAGCCGAAGCGCGCCAGCGCCGCAAAGATATCCAGCGCTCGGCCGACTTCTACGGCGCGATGGACGGTGCGTCGAAGTTCGTCCGCGGCGACGCGGTCGCGGCCCTGATCATCGTCTTCGTCAACATCATCGGCGGCTTCGTGATCGGCATCGTGCAGCAGGGCATGTCGCTGGTCGAGGCGCTGCAGCGGTACACGCTGCTGACGATCGGCGAAGGCATCGTCACCCAGATCCCCGCGCTGCTCGTCTCGACCGCGACCGGCATCATCGTCACGCGCGCCGCCGCCGAGTCGTCGTTCGGCTCCGAACTGACGAGTCAACTCGTTCAAGAGCCGCGGGCGCTGGCCATCGCCGGCGGGCTGCTGATCCTCTTCGGTCTCTTCGGCCTGCCGCCGCTGTTCATGTTCATGGCCGCCGCGGTCGTGCTCGCGCTGTTCTTCCAGCGCCGGGCCGCGATCGCCAAGGCGGCGCTCAAGCCCGCGTTGCCGGCCGGGGGCGCGACGAATACGCCGGCGGTCAAACCGGCCGAGTCGGTCGTTCCGCTACTTTCCTACGATCCGATGGAACTGGAGATCGGCTTCGGGCTGATTCCGCTCGTCGACGTCAGCCAAGGCGGCGATCTGCTCGAACGCATCACGATGATCCGCCGCCACGCCGCGCGGGAGCTCGGCATCGTGGTCCCGCCGATCCGCGTGCGCGACAACTTGCAGCTCAAGCCGTCGACGTACGTGGTGAAGATCTACGGCCTCGAAGTGGCGCGCGCCGAGGTGATGGTCAGCCGACTATTGGCGATGAACCCCGGCACGGCGACCAACGGCATCGAGGGCATTCCGACCGTCGAGCCGGCCTTCAACCTGCCCGCGCTCTGGATTCCGGAGAGCGGGCGCGGCGACGCCGAACTCGCCGGTTATACCGTGATCGACCCCACCAGCGTGATCGCGACGCACCTCACCGAGCTGATCAAGACGCATGCGCCGGACCTGCTGGGCCGCCAAGAGACGTCGGCCTTGCTCGACAACGTCAAGCAGCACTACCCGGTCGTCGTCGACGAACTCGTGCCCGGCCTGCTGACCGTCGGCGAAGTGCAGCGCGTGCTGCAGAACCTCCTGCGCGAACGCATCCCGATTCGCAACCTGCTCTTGATCCTGGAAAATTTGGCCGACGGCGCGCGCGCCTCGAAGGACATCGACTTCCTGACCGAACGGGTACGCGCGTCGATGGCGCGTCATATTTCGGCCGAATACACGGAGAACGGTTTGTTGTCCGTGATCACTGTTGATCCGCGCCTGGAGACGTTGCTCGGAGAAGCCGCTCGCCGCGGCGAAGACGCGTATGCGTTGCTCGATCCGAACACGGTGGCGAAGATCTACGGTTCGCTAACCAAACAGATCCAACACGCGCAGCAGGCGGGCTTGCAGCCGATCGTGCTGACCTCGCCGCAAACGCGTCTTGCGTTGAAGCGCCTGACGGAACGAGCGGCACCGCAGCTCGTCGTGCTCTCCTACAGCGAAATCGCCGCCGGCCTTCGCGTCGAATCCATCGGACAAATCACGACGACTGACGATTCTATCGAACCGGTTGGAGTATAAACACCGTGGGGTTCCTCGGCTTACTCGGCATCAAGCAGGCGCCGTCGCCCAAGCAATTGCGGGCGATGATGCCGGCGATGCATCAATTCATCGACGTCACGGTTCGCAACGGCCCCAAGGGCCAAATTTGCTTCGAGAGTGCCGGCGTCAAGACGTTCGTGACCAACGTGATGCCCGGACTCGCCGCCGGACAGCAAGTGATCTTCAACTACCAGATCAGCACCGGAAAATATCGCTTCACGGCGACGGTCAAGGCGACGGACGGTAAGCAAGCGACCTTCGACCTTCCCACGAAGATCGAGACCGTCCAGAAGTTCGCCGCCTCGAAGCAGCGCACGAACGTCCGCATCGATACGACCGTGCAAGCGCAGTGGCGCTACGCCCCGGCGGGCAAGATCGAGACCGAGTGGCAGAAGGGCGTCGTGAGCGACCTCAGCCGCACGGGTTCGTCGCTCGCGGCCGACCGCGAAGTCAAAGTCGGCAACATCCTCGAATTGAAAATCCCGCTCGGCGGCGACACGATCACGACCCGCGCCGATGCAAAGCGCGTCGACAAAATCGGCGGCAAGGAAAAGTACACGGTCGGTCTGGCGTTTCACCCGCTCAAGCCCGAGGCGGAAAAGGCGATCATCGAATTCATCAATCGCCGCCAGGTCGATCTGCGGAACCGCGGCCTAGGGTGAATTCGCTTCAAGCGAATCCATCGCGTTCGGGCCCTTGCGGTGGTGCTACGCGGACTGTTGCCTGGGACCCGAGCCGCACGGTGGCGAAGAACTTGGTGTGACTGAGACTCTGAATGGGGCGGCTCCGACGGGTGCTCCGGAGCCGGCTGCGGCGGCGGGTGGGAAAGCCAACGTTGCTGCGCAGACGGCGATTTGGACCGGGGTGGCACTGGGGGCTGCGGCGACCGCGACGGTTGCATTTTTTGTCGTGCGCGCGTTTTGGAAGAAGCGGCCTGCGGACGAGACGTCGGAGCGCATTCAGTCGCTGATCGACGAAGCGAATCGCCTGATCCGCACGCTCGAAGAGAAGAAGTAACCGCTGCGCACAGGCTCGGTCGGGGTCGTCGAGTTTACCGACCTGCTTGCCAACGGGCAAGCGGTCGGTCGCTTCGACGGCATGGTCGTCTTCGTCGACGGACCGCTGCCGGGCGAGCGCGCACGCGTTCGGTTGACCGACGTGAAGGCGAAGTACGCGGTCGGGGAAGTGCTCGAGCGCGAAACCACCTCGCCCGATCGAGCGGTGCCGTTCTGCCCCGCCTTCGGTGCCTGCGGCGGTTGCCAGGTGCAGCATTTGGCGTATCCGGCGCAACTGGCGTGGAAGCATCGCATCGTCACCGGCGCCCTCGTGCGTATCGGCGGCTTCACCGGCGTCACGGTCAACGCGCCGATCGGCATGGACTCTCCGCGCGCCTACCGCAACAAGATGGCCCTCGTCGTCGACGCCGGGGCGGGCGAGCCGGTGTTTGGGTTCTACCGCGCGCGGTCGCACGATCTGGTGCCGATCGATCACTGCCCGATCGTGCTCGACCAGCTCGACGCCGCGATCGGCGGCCTGCAGCAGGCCGCCCGCGACCCGCACACGGCGGGCGCGTTCGCCGCGGTCAAGCACGTCGTGATGCGGGCGGGGTTATCGTCGCCTAACAGCGTGCTCTCGCTGACGACCGACGCCAAGTCGCCTGCGATTGCGGCCGGCGCCGCAGCGATCGCCACGCACATACCCGGCGTCGACGGGATCAGCAACTCCTACGAGCCGGCCAACGCCAACGCCGTGATCGGCCGGCGCATGGATTTCGTGTGGGGCAAACGCGAGATGGAAGAGACGATCGAGGGCGTGCGTTTCCGCGTCTCGCCGGCGTCGTTCTTTCAGATCAACGGTGCGATGGTCGCCTCGATCTTCCGCGCGCTCGCGCCGCTGCTCGATCCGTCGCTGCGCATCGTCGATCTGTATTGCGGTGCCGGAACGTTCGCGATCTACTTCGCCGCGCGCGGCGCGCAGGTCGTCGGCATCGAGGAAAACGCGGCGGCCGTGACCGAGGCGCGCGGCAACGCCCGCCTCAATCACGTCGAGGAGCGCGTGCGATTCGTGCGTGGGCGCGTCGAGGGCGAACTCGCGAGCGAAGACGGACGCGCGGCGTTGCGCGACGCGCAGGTCGTGTTTCTCGATCCGCCGCGCAAAGGCAGCGACGAAGCGACCTTGGCGGCACTTGCCGATGCGCGCGTCGCACAGATCTGGTATCTCTCGTGCAATCCGGCCACGCTCGCGCGCGATCTGCGCTACCTCGCGGGTCGCGGCTACGCGATCGGAACCGTACAGCCGTTCGACATGTTCCCGCAGACGGGGCACGTCGAGACGCTGGTCACCTTGTCCCGGACCTGACTTCGCTTGGCTTAGCCGGAGCGCGGACGCCCTGGGGCGAACCGGTTTCGGCTATGGCAAAGGAACGAATCGATGTCCGCGCGGTGGCCCGTTTGGCCCGCCTCGCGCTCACCGATGAGGAAACGGAGCGCTACGGGGCGCAGCTCGAGGACCTCTTGGGGCACGTCGACCACCTCAAGGAGCTCGACACCTCCGGGATCGCCGCGACGGCCCAGGTGATCGAATCGCGCAACGTGATGCGGCCCGACGCCGTGCGCCCCGGACTGACGCGCGAGGCCGTGATGGCCGGCGCGCCGCAGCCGCAACTCGGATTTTTCCGCGTTCCGAAGATCATCGCCGAGGCCGAGTGATGGATCCGGTTCGCGACTCCGCCCGCGCGATCGCGCGGGCGGTCAATGCCCGTGAGGTCTCGGCGCTCGAAATCGCCGAGACGATGATTCCGCACGTCGCCGCGGTCGACGAGCACCTCGGCGCGTACCTCACCCTGACGCCCGAACTGATGCGCGAGCACGCGCGCCGCGTCGACGCGCGCATCGCCGCCGGCGAAACGTTGCCGCTCGCCGGTGTGCCGGCTGCGATCAAAGACAACATGTGCCTGCTGGGCACGCGCACCACGTGCGCTTCGAAGATCCTCGAGCACTGGATCGCGCCGTACACCGGTACCGCGGTCGAACGGTTGCTGGCCGCCGGCGCTTTGCCGATCGGCAAGACGAACCTCGATGAGTTCGCGATGGGCAGCTCGGGCGAGAACTCCGCGCTCGGCAAGACCCGGAACCCCTACGATCTCGACCGCGTCCCGGGCGGCTCGTCGGCCGGCAGCGCCGCCGCGGTCGGCGGCTTCGCGGCGACGATCTCGACCGGCAGCGACACCGGCGGCTCGATCCGAGAGCCGGCCGCGTTCTGCAACGTCGTCGGCTTCAAGCCGACGTACGGACGCGTGTCGCGCTACGGGCTGATCGCATTCGCATCGAGCCTCGATCAGATCGGACCGTTCGCGCGCTCGGTCGAAGACGCGGCGCTGACGTACGATGCGATGGGCGGCCACGATCCGCTCGACGCGACCAGCGTCGATCTGCCGTTCGAAGCGACGGCCGGCCACCTGCGCGAAGATCTGCGCGGCGTGCGCGTCGGCATCGTCAAAGAATTCACCACGTCGGACCTCGCGCCGAGCGTCGCCGCGGCCTACGAAACCGCGTATGCCGATTTGGTCAAACTGGGCGCGGAACTCGTCGAAGTCGAGTTGCCGACGGCCAAATACGGTCTCGCGACCTACTACCTGATCGCGCCGGCGGAGTGTTCGTCCAACCTGGCGCGCTTCGACGGCGTGCGCTACGGCCTGCGCGTCGACGGCGCGGACGTCGGCGAGATGTACGAGAAGACGCGCGCCGCGGGCTTCGGCGCCGAGGTCAAGCGCCGCATCCTGATCGGCACCTACGCCCTCTCCAGCGGCTACTACGACGCCTACTACGTGAAGGCGCAGAAGGCGCGCACGCACATCGCCGCCGACTTCCGGAAAGCGTTCGAGAAGTGCGACGTCATCGCGTCGCCCGCCGCCTCGTCGCCGGCCTTTGCCTTCAACGCCAAAAGCGATCCGTACAGCATGTACCTGATGGACTACTACACGATCCCCGTTTCGCTCGCCGGCTTGCCGTCGCTCTCGGTGCCGTGCGGCTCCGCCGTCCCCGACGGCGGCACGCGCCCGATGCCGCTGGGCCTGCAGTTCGCGAGCCCGCTCTTCAGCGAGCGCGCCCTGCTCGGCTACGCCCACGCCTACGAACGCGCAACGCAACACGCATCGAAGCTCGCGCCGGTAGAAGCAGTCGCATCATGACAACACTCAGATCTGCCACGTCCCCCCGCCTGTCATCCCGCGCTGCGCGCTCCGCTCGGGATGACAAAGGGGCAGTATGAGCGCCACAACGGAGTCCAGCGCTGTTTTGCGCCAGAAATACGAAGCCGTCATCGGCATCGAGTGTCACGTCGAGCTCAAGACCGCCAGCAAGATGTTCTGCGGCTGTCCCAACGAGTTCGGCGGCGAACCCAACACGAAAGTGTGTCCGGTGTGCCTGGCGCTCCCGGGTGCGTTGCCGGTGCCGAACGCACTTGCGATCGAGTTGATGATTCGCGCGGGGCTCGCGTTCGGGGCGGAGATTCCGGCGTTCTCGAAGTTCGACCGGAAGAACTACTTCTATCCGGACATGCCCAAGAACTATCAGATCTCGCAGTACGACATGCCGATCACGCAGGGCGGCGTCGTCCACTACTGGCTGCCGGACGGCACGAAGAAGTCGTGCCGGCTCACCCGCATCCACATCGAGGAAGATACGGGCAAATCGACCCATGCGGGCTCCGGTGACGGCCGCATCGCCGGTTCGTCGTATTCGCTGGTCGACTTCAATCGCGCGGGCGTGCCGTTGATGGAATGCGTCGGCGAGCCCGACATCCGTTCGGCCGCCGAAGCGGTCGGCTATCTCGAAGCGCTCAAGCGCACCTTCGTCGAACTCGGCGTGTCCGACGTCAAGATGGAAGAAGGCTCGCTGCGCTGCGATGCCAACGTTTCGGTGCGCCTGCGCGGTACCGAAGCCTACGGCACCAAGGCCGAGATCAAGAACATGAATTCGTTCCGCAGCGTGCACGACGCGATCGAGAGCGAGATCGACCGTCAGATCGCCGTGATCGAAAGCGGCGGGCGCGTGATTCAGGAAACGCGCGGTTGGGACGAAGCGGCCGGCGTGACGCATTCGATGCGCTCCAAGGAGCAGGCCCACGACTACCGCTACTTCCCCGATCCCGATTTGGTGCCGCTCGAGCTCGACCGCACGCTGATCGAGGGCATCCGCGCATCGCTGCCGCCGGTGCCGTTCGAGCGCTTCGAACGCTACACTGAACGCTTCGGCATCTCGGTCGTGCAAACGACGCAACTCGTCGACAACCCGCCGCTGGCGGCGTTCTTCGACCGCGTCGTCGCGGCCGGCGGCGCACCGACCGCCGCGTTGAACTTCGTGCTGGGCGAACTCTCGCGGCTCGCGAACGAGAGCGGGACGCCGGTCGCCGAAGGAAAGATCACGCCCGAAGCGCTGGCCGAGCTCATCGTGCTGACCGAGGCCAAGACGGTCAATTCCAAGATCGCTAAAGACGTTCTCGCGCGCCTCTGGGCGGATGGCGGATCGGCCAAGGCGATCGTCGAGTCCGAGGGCTTGGCGCAGGTCTCCGACCCGGGCGCGATCGCGTCGTTTGTCGACGACGTTTTGGCTGCGAACGCCGAGAGCGTCGCGTCGTTCAAAGCGGGCAAGGAGAACGCCCTGAAATTCCTGGTCGGTCAAGTCATGAAGGCCAGCCGCGGCAAAGCGAACCCGGTCCTCGTCGAGACGCTGCTGCGGGAGAAGCTCGCGGAGCACTGATGCTCGCCGATCCGCGTTCGCTCGAAGCGCTCGACTTCGCGCGCGTGCGCGAGCGCGTGGCGGGTCAAACGCACGGCGTGCGGGCGCACGCTTTGGCGCTCGCCCTCGATCCGGTCTCTGACGGCGCGACCGTGCGCCGGCTGGTGAGCGAAACGGCCGAGATGCGGGCGTTGGTCCGCGCCCACGGCTTCGGGCTCGCGCAGATCGGCGATGTCGACGCGGCACTCGAGATCGCGCAGCGCGGCTCGTCGCTGCCGGCGGCCGAGTTACGCGCGATCGCCGACGCGCTCGCGGCCGGCGGTGCCGCCGTGCGCGCGATCCGTGAAGCCGAAGCCGTGCCGGTGCTGCGCGACCTCGTTTCGGCATTTCGCCCGTTGCCCGCGATCGTCACGCGCGTCACCGAGTCGATCGACGAGCGCGGTACGGTGCTCGACCGCGCTTCGCCGGCCCTGGCCCGCTTGCGCCGCGCGATCGCCCACGCTCAGGACGATGCCCGCGAACGCACGTCGGCGCTCACGCGCTCGGCACGCTACGCGCGGGCGATTCAGGAAGCGATCGTCACCGTGCGCAACGGCCGCTACGTGATCCCGGTGAAGGCCGAGTTCGCGGGTGAGGTGCCGGGTATCGTCCACGACACGAGCGCAACCGGGCAGACGCTGTTCGTCGAGCCGCTCGAGACGCTCGAGACCAATAATCGCGTGCGCGCGCTGCGCGCGCAAGAGGAGCACGAGGTCGCGCGGATCCTGGCCGAGCTGAGCGCGCTGGCCGGGGCCGAGGCCCCACAGATTCGCACCAACGTCGCGATCTACGTCGATCTCGACCTCGCCGCCGCGCGCGCGGCGGTGGCCGAACGCATGAACGCCGTCGAACCGGCGATCGTTGACGAAGCGGCGATCGACATTCACGACGGGCGCCATCCGTTGCTCGACGACCGCGCCGTACCGCAATCGATCGTGCTCGACGGCGACATCCGCGTGACGATCATCAGCGGCCCGAACATGGGCGGCAAGACCGTCGCGCTCAAGATGGTCGGCCTGTTCGTCGCGATGGCCGGATGCGGGCTGCACGTGCCCGCGGTGAGCGCGACGATCGGGCGCTTCACGCGCATCTTCACCGATATCGGTGACGAGCAGTCGATCGCGCAGAACACCTCGACCTTCTCCGCCCACTTGGGCCGCCTGGCCGAAATCGTCGCGCAGGCCGACGCGCGTTCGCTGATCCTCATCGACGAGATCGGCTCGGGCACCGAACCCAACGCCGGCGCGGCCCTCGCCGTCGCCCTGCTCGAGCGCTTCATCGCCGCCGGAGCGTGCGCGCTCGTCACCACCCACGCGACCGAGCTGAAGCTCTTCGGCGCCGAGCGCGCCCACGTCCGCAACGCCAGCGTGCGTTTCGATCCGGCGACCTACGCGCCGACCTATCAGCTCGACTTGGGTTCGCCCGGTCAGTCGCTCGCGTTTCCGCTGGCGCGCGCGATGCATCTCGATCTGCGCGTCATCGAGCGCGCCGAAGCGCTACTGACGGCGCAAGAGCGCGATTACGAGCGCGCGCTCGCGGAGTTGGCGCTCGAGCGCACGCGTACGACCAAAGAGCGCGAAGTGCTGGCCGGCGAGCGCGCCCATCTGCGCGCGCTTGAAGATGCGGCGCGCAAGCGCGGCGACGCGCTCGAGCGCGAACGCCGCGAACTCGCGCAGCGCGCCGAGGCGCAGCTCGCCGGTGCGCTGCGGCAATTCGCCGCGGAGCTCGAACGCCGGGCCGCCGCGAAGGGCGAAGGCTCGCGCGGCGCGCGCGTGACGCGCGGCCAGAGCGAACTGCTGCACCGCACGATCGAGGAGATGCGCGCCGGCCTGGGCATCGAGCTCCCCGTCCCCGCGGCGCCCGGCGCCGAAGCGGCCGAACCCACGGCGATCGGCGTCGGCGACCGCGTACGCGTGCTCTCGCTCGACACCGAAGGCACGGTCGTCGAGGACTTCGGCAACGACGTGATGCTGCAACTCGGCGCGCTGCGCATGACCGTGCCCAAGAGCGACGTCAGCCGCCGCGCCGGGCCGCCGCCGAAGCGCGAGCGCGAGCGGGCCGCCGGCGCCGCCAAGCTCGCCGCGGCGACCGTGGCCCGGGCCGAACTCGACGTGCGCGGCAAGCGCTTCGTCGAGGCCGAGCCCGTCGTCGAGCAATGGATCGACGAATCGATGTTGGCCGGCGCGTCGCCCCTGCGCCTGATCCACGGCAAGGGCACGGGCTTGCTCGGGCGCGGGCTGCAGCAGTATCTGCGCGCGCATCCGCACGTGAAAGACGTGCGTTTCGGCAACGCGGAAGAGGGGGGCAGCGGCGTGACCGTGTTCGAACTGTCGTGACGATGACTGCACCCGAGAACGCCGCGGCGAGCGCGGCCGCGCGCGCGTTTGCCGACGGCTGCGAGCACGTCGAAACGCTGGCCGAGCTGACCGCGCGGCTCGGGAGCGGCAAGCGGCTCAACGTGAAGCTCGGCCTCGATCCGACGACGCCCGACCTGCACATCGGCCACGCCGTCGTCCTGCGCAAACTGCAGCAGTTCGTCGATGCCGGGCACAACGTCACGCTGTTGATCGGCGACTTCACCGCGCGCATCGGCGATCCGACCGGCCGTAACACGATGCGCCCGCCGTTGACCGACGAGGCGATCGAAAGCAACATGCAGACCTACGCGCGGCAAGCCGGCAAGGTCGTCGACATGGAACGTCTCACGCTGCGCTACAACTCGGAGTGGCTCGGCGCGATCGCGTTCGCCGATCTGATCAAGTTGCTCGCACAGACGACGGTCGCGCAGATGCTCGATCGCAACGATTTCGCGCAGCGCTATGCGGCCGGCACGCCGATCTCGATGCACGAGTTTCTCTATCCGGTCGCGCAGGCGTACGATTCGGTCGCGCTCGAAGCGGACGTCGAACTGGGCGGTTCGGATCAGCTCTTCAACCTGCTGATGGGCCGCCCGTATCAGGTCCATGCCGGTCAGCGGCCGCAGGTGTGCTTGACGGTGCCGCTGCTCGAAGGCCTCGACGGCAAGAAGAAGATGTCGAAGTCGACCGGCAACCACATCGCGCTGACCGACGTGCCGAACGACCAGTTCGGCAAGGTGATGCGCATCCCGGACGAGGCACTGCCGCGCTACGCGCGGCTGGCGGCCGGCTGGCCCGAGTCCGACGTCGAGAGCCTGATCGCCGGGCTCCTCGCGGGTAGCCGCAACCCGATGGACGAGAAAAAGCGTATCGCCGAGGCGGTGGTGGCGTTGTATCATGGTGCCGATGCCGCCCGGGCGGCGCGCGACCACTTCGAACGGACGATCCAGCGCGGCGAACTGCCCGCCGAGATGCCGGAACGGCGGTTCGAGGGGGTGCGCACGCTGGTCGACATGCTCGTCGCTGCCGGCTTCGCCGAGAGCAAGCGAGCGGCGCAGCGCCTGATCGCCGAAGGCGCGGTGCGGATCGACGGGAACGTCGTTACCGATTCGAAGGCGATCTGGGATGCCGTCCACACCGTCGTGCTCCAGGCCGGCGCCCGCAAGTTCGTTCGTATCCTCGCCGAGAAAGGCTGACCCGATGGCCTCCGTGACCTACACCGCGCAAAGCCCGATCGCCGGACAGATCTTCACGTGTCCGCGTTGCCAGCGGGAGCACGCCTACCCGCGCGTCGAGCAGAAGCCGATCCGCTGCGAGTGCGGCTGGTGGTACACGAACGTCGGCCACCACCATCTGGTCGAGGAGTTCAAACCCAGAATCGGCGGGCACACCGGCTAGTCGAGGCGGGCCAGCAGCCCTTCGACGTCGGCGGCGCTGAGCACGTAGCGCCGCTTGCAAAAATCGCAGGTGGCCTCGGTCTCGGGCTGCTCGCGGACGATTTTCCGCAGTTCGTCGCGGCCGAGGCCGGCCAGCGCCCGCTCGACGCGTTCGCGCGTGCAGCGGCAATCGAAGCGTGGCGCGTAGCTCCGCTCGTGATCGCGTCGTTCGAGGCCCTGGGCGAGCCGTTCGATCAGCCCGCGGGCGTCGGCCCCGGCCACGATTTGGGCCGTGACGGACGGCATCGCCGCGGCGTTGGCTTCGAGCAGCGCGATCGTCTCATCGGGCGCGCCGGGCATCAGTTGCGCGATGACGCCGCCGGCGGCTTGGATCCCGTCGGGACCGGCCAGGACGCCCAGCGCGACCACGCTCGGGATCTGTTGCGAATTGGCGAGGTAGCTCGCCAGGTCGTCGCCGATCTCGCCGGATTCCAACGCCACGACGCCGACGTAGGGCTGCCCGATCTCGTAGCTCTTGGTGACCTGGAGGCGGCCCGCGCCGATCACGCCGGCGACGTCGAACTTGCCGCGCGCGTTGAGCGGCAGGTCGGCCAGGGGGTTGCGCGCGTAGCCGCGGGTCGAGATCGTGTCGTCGCCGCCGCTCCAGGCGTCGGCCGTCAGCCCGCCGATCGGGCCGTCGCCCGCGATCTGGAGCGTCAGCCGTTCGCGCCCCTTGAGGCTCGCCCCGAGCAGCGCGGCGGCCGTCACCAGCCGGCCCACGGCCGCCGCCGCGGTCGGCGCCAGCCCGTGGCGGCGTTGGGTTTCCCGGACCAAATCGGTCGTCGTCCCGGCGACGAACGAAACCGCGCCGTTCGCGGCGCTTGCGGTTACTACACGATCCATCTGCTGCCGTACAAACCCGCGTGCGAGCAGGCGCGTTGCAATTGTGTCCGCCAGCGGAAGGAGGGCACCCTCGCCCCGGTATACCATCACGACCAGCGGCAACGAAAAAGACCAGTAATTGCCGATGAAATACTGAACTTTCTTGAGGTGCGGTAACTTGACCAAAGCCGAGCTCGTCGAATCGATCGCGACCGAATTCGAACTCTCCAAACGCCAGTCCGGCGAGATCATCGACAAGGTGCTGGACGATATCAAGACGGCGCTGCAGGCCGGCGAGAAAGTTCAGTTGATCCCGTTCGGGAGCTTCCTCGTGCGCCACCGCAACGCGCGCGAAGGGCGCAATCCCAAGACCGGCGCGAAGATCAAAATTCCGGCGCGCAAAGTCCCGGCGTTCACCGCCGGCAAGGGCCTGCGCGACGCCGTCGCCGCGGGCAAGAAGAAGGCCGCGAAAAAGAAGTAACGGCTGCGGCCGCGCCGCGCGTCACGACCCGAACGAGTACTTCGTGACGCGCGGTTTCAGCGGCTGGTCGGAGTGGGGCGAAACGCTCGCGCGCAATGCGTCGAACTCGTCCTCCGTCAGCGCGAATCCGGCGGCGACGACGGCCGCTTCGGGGTCGCGAACGAACGCCTCGCGGAAGGCGGGGTCGTTGAGGTAACGGTCCACCAAATCGGAGACGGCGTCTTGGCTCATGTGCGGCGGCTCACTGTTGAGGAGCATTCGTCCGCCGGCGGGCTCAGCCTTTGCGGACCGTGTGCCCCAAGAGGCGTTCGCGCTCGATCCAGAGGTCGTTCGCGAGCTTGAACAGCGCTAGCCCGCCCAGCGAGAAGGCGAACACCCGGCCGGCCAGCGGGGCATATTCGGGCGGCACGACGCGCGCCACCCAGCCTTGCGCGGTGAACTTGAACGCGAACAGCGTCCAGGCGGTGATCGCCACGATGTAGAGCACCGCACCGAGCGCGTAGAGCAGTTCGAAGCGATGGCCGCGCAGGCTCGTGCCCTCGCGCAGGGCCGCCGGTAAGCCCGTCGCGATCCAACCCAAACTGGTGCCGCGTAAATTGGGCCGCTCGAGCGCGTCCATCAGCAGATAGTAGCCGTCGTATTCCAGCAGCGGATTGAGGTTGCGCAGTACCCCGACGTACGACCAGAGCGCGAACACCCACGCCACGGCGGCGACGGTCGCGTTCGCTGCCAGCAACGCGACGAAGCCGGCGATGCCGGCCAGCACGAGGTTGATCAGAATGCCGCCCGCGTCGACGAGCATGCGTTGGGCGCGATTCGCCAGCCACGCGTCCGAGGTGTCGACGAAGAGGATCGGGCGCAGCCAGTACCAGCCCAAACCAACGCGGTTCACGCGCGCGCCGGCGGCCTTCGCGGCCATACCGTGGCCGATTTCGTGCATCACGATCGCGAAGAGTACGAGCGGCACGAACGCCAGGCCCACGCGCTCGACGGTCGCGGCGTGGAGCAGCGACCCGGCGGAGCGCTGCGCCATCGCGAGAAACGCGATGAAGCCGCCGCCGCCGAGCAGTACGGTGAAGACGGTGCCCGCGGGCGAAAAAAGGTAGCGCCCGGCGCGCTCGTAGAGCGCGCTGAAGAAGCCGTCGCAGTTCTTCAGCGTGAACGACCACTCCATCACCGCGCGCAATTTGCGGATGAAGCGCCGGCGCAGACCGGGTGCGTCGGTGACGCCGGCGTCGATGCGCTCGAGCTCGACGAACTCCTCGCGCGCGAGCCGGCGCACGACGTCCATGACGACGTCGGGCACTAATTCGTTGTAGGCGAGATAGAGCTCCATCGTGAGATCGCGCAGCGTGTGTTCGCCGTCGAGCCGTTCCCACACGAACGCGCCTTCGCGCGAGAGGCGGAAGTACGTCCCGCGGACGGCGTCCTTGAGCGTGACGATTGCGTTGCCGTCGGCGGTGATGCGTTCGTGCAACTCGATGCCCGGGCGCCGCCGCGGCCGGCTGCGCGCTTGCATCAGGTCGCGCAACTGATCCGCGATCGCGCTCTCGGCCGTCATCGCGCCGATCACGTCGGCGCGCCGCAGCACGAGCAATTCCGCGTCGCCGACCGCGCGGACGGTGGCGTTGCGCGGCGCGCCGGTGAGCAGGGCGGCTTCGCCGAACAGCATGCCCGCGCGTAACCGCGCCAGCCGCCGTTCGGCGCTGCCTTCGCCGTCGAGCACGTCGAGTTCGCCGGCGCGTACGAGAAAGCACTCCTCGCCCGCATCGCCCTTGCGAATGACGATCTCGCCCGCACCGACGTGCCGCACGTGAACGCTTTCGGCCAGTTGCGCGAGCGCCGCCGGCGCGAGATCGCTGAGCACGGTGGCGGATTTGATGAACCGGCCGATCGCCATCCGGCCGGCGACCGTTTCCAGCTGCTCGCGAACGTGCGGCTCGTTCGCGATTGCCGCGGCGAACGCGTTGCCGTCGATGCGCAGCAGGGTGACGGCGGACAGCGCGACGACGCTCGCGGTGCGCCGTTCGCCGCCGGCGACGATCGCGACCTCGCCGAAGAGTTCGCCCGGGCCCAGCACCGCGACCGGGAGCGCTTCGCCGCTCGCGCCGGCAATCGAGACTTCGAGCCGGCCGTCGATCACGACGTAGGCGTCCGCTCCGGGCGCGCCCTCGGCGATGACGACCGTTCCCTTGGCGGCGGTTTCGCGAAACGCGTTCGCGGCCAGCGCGTCGAGCGTGCCGTTCGAGAACGAGCGAAATTGCCACACGCGCGCGAGGATCGGCGCCGCGAGCGAGGCGGTGGTCGTCACCTAATGCATATCGGCCGCCAGCGATTCCACCCCGAGCGCCTCGGCGATCGCCTCGTCCTCGGAGAGCTGGGCGCCCGCTTCGAGTTCGCTGCCGATGGTCGCGGGATCGAGCACCGTGGCGAGGCGCACGCGCAGGCGGCGCGCGGAGATATCCTCGGCCTGTTCGGCTTGGCGCGGTGCGTGCAGCGTTCCGCAGCGCGCGTCGCAGAAGGCCAGCAGCCGGGCGGCGCGACGCGGGTCGTCGAGTCCGGCGGCGACCGACGCGAGGGCCTGGATCGACCACGTGATGCCGGCGTGCGAGCGTGCCTCGGCCGCCGTGCGCAGGGCCCGGCTGCCGGCGCGCAGCGCCGTCGGCCAGTCGCCCGCGCTGCCCGCATAGATCGCGAGATTCGCCGCCGATACCTCGAGCCGCGAACGGCTGCCGCTGGACTCGGCGTAGCGCAGCGCCGCGCGGCCGTAGCCGAGCGCGCGCACCTCTTCGCCGGCCGAGAATTCCATCTCGCTCATCCACGTCAGCGCCGAGCCGATCTGCTGTTCGTTGCCGTAGCGCCGGAACAACGTGAGGCTCTCTTCGAGGTGCTCGCGTTTCTCGTCGACGGCGGCGGCGTCCATCGTGAGCGCGCGCGTCTTGAGCGCGTAGGCGAGCGAGAGCGGATCGCCCGACGAGCGCGCGACCTGGATCGCTTCTTGCGCGCAAGCGTCGGCCGCTTCGCGCTCGCGCCGGAAGTACCAGCACAGCGTCTGCGCCAGCGCGCGCAGCGCGTGCGCGAGGTTTGCGCGTTCGTCGAGCGTGCGGTAGAGGGCGATCGCGCGTTCCGCGGCCGCGCGCAGGCTGTGCGCGGGCAACGCGCGCACGGAGCCCGCGATGCGCAGCCAGACCTGCGCTTCGATCGACGGATGCATGCCCGGCGGCAGCGCTTCGAGCGCGGTCTGCAGCCAGCGCACGCCTTCGTCGGCCGAGTTGTCACCCAGCGAAATCGCGAGCGCCGCCGCCAGCCGCGCCCCGAGCACGACGTCGTTGCGCGCGCCCAGCGACCATTCGAGCGCCGCGCGATAATTCGTCAGGTGCCGCTCCGCGGAGGCCAGCCACTCGCGCGTCGGCGTCGCGGCGTAGGCGTGTCCGGCTTGGTCGGCCAGATCGGCATAATACGCGGCGTGACGGCGCGCGAGGACGTCGCTCTCGCCGGCGTCGGCGAGCTTTTCCCGGCCGTACGCGCGTAACGATTCGAGCAGCACGAAGCCGTCGGTGCCGCCGCCGTCATCGACGACTAACGATTTGCGCACGAGCGCGATCAGCAGATCGAAGACTTCCGCCGTCGAGACGGCCTCGCCGGCGCAGGTGGCGGTCGCCGCATCGATCGTGAACGGACCGGCAAAGATCGCCAAGCGGCGGAAGAGCGCGCGTTCGGCTTCGGTCAGCAGATCGAAACTCCAGTCGAACGTCGCGCGCAGCGTGCGTTGACGCGGCAGCGCGCCGCGGTCGCCGCCGGTGAGCACGCGGAAACGCTGGTCGAGCCGCGCGGCGAGCGTTTCGAGTCCGGTGGCCTCGAGCCGCGCCGCGGCGAGTTCGATCGCGAGCGCCACGCCGTCGAGCCGGCGCACGATCGTCGCGACCGTTGCGGCATTCGCGTCGTCGACGGCAAAGGTCCGGCGCACGGCGCGCGCGCGTTCGGCGAAGAGCGCGACGGCGTCCGAAGCGAGCGCGTCGGCCGCGCGCAGCGCCGGATCGACCGGCGGCAGCGAGAGCAGCGGTAAGCGGTAGCGGATTTCGCCGGTGATGCCGAGCGGCTCGCGGCTCGTCGCCACCACGCGCACGCCCGCGCACGTGCGCACGAGCGCCGCGATCACGCGGGCCGTCTCGGCCAACACGTGCTCGCAATTGTCGACGACGAGTAACGCTTCTTTCGCGGCGAACAGGCGCACCAGCGCTTCGATGCCCGGCGGACCGGTCGGCACCCCGGCGCCGAGCGCCCCCGCGAACGCGCCCGCGACGCGCGCGGGATCGGCGACCGCGGCCAGCTCGACGAGCCAGACGCCGTCGCGCGTCGCGGCGGTGCGTTCGGCCGCGACGTGCAGCGTCAAACGCGTTTTGCCGGTGCCGCCGGCACCGACGACGCTGACGAGCCGTTCCTCGGCCAGCAGCGTGCGCAATTCGGCCGCTTCGGCTTGGCGTCCGACGAGCGAGGTGATGGCGAGCGGCAGGTTCGTGCGAGCCGCCGGGGTCACGCGTTCGGCCGGCTCGGAATCCGAGACGTAATTGCGCGTCACGACGCGGTTGCGGCCGGCGATCTTGGCATCGTAGAGCGCGGCATCGGCGGCGGCGACGAGTTCGGCCGCCGGGGCCGCGTCGCGCGGCCGGGCCGTGGCGACGCCGGCGCTCAGCGACACGTGGCCGAGCGAGGATCCGCCGTGCGCGATGTTGAGCCGGCCGAGCGCGCTGCGCAGCCGTTCGGCGAACGCGGTCGCGCCGTCGACGTCGGTCGAGGGCAGCAACGCGACGAACTCCTCGCCGCCGTAGCGCGCGAACAGGTCGGTCGGACGTTGCGCGCATTCCGCCAGCGCGCGCGCGACTTGCTGCAGGCACAGGTCGCCGGCTTGGTGGCCGTAGCTGTCGTTGAACGCTTTGAAGTAGTCGATGTCGATCATCACGAGCGAGAGCGGCGCGCCTTCGCGGCGCGCGCGGGCCCACTCGGTATCGAGCGTCTCGTCGAACTTGCGGCGGTTCGCGATGCCGGTCAGGGCGTCGACGAGCGCCAGTTCGGCGTTGCGTTGGGTGGCCTCGATCGCGCTCTCGCTGTGCATGCGCGCACCGAGGTAGAGCGCGCACGATTCGAGCAGCGGGATCAGGTTCAGATCGGCCTGGACGCCGCCCAGCACGATCGCGCCCAGCAGCGTGCTGCCGAAACGGATCGGCACGCCCAGCGCCACCGATTCATGTTCCGAGCGCGCGACCGTTTCGCCGCTCACGAGCACGCCCGCGGCGATGCCGTCGGCTGGAACCGCATCGTCGGCCGGCCGGTCGCCGCTGCGCGAATCGAAGGCGATGCGTTCGCCCGCCGCGTCGCGCACGACGACCATCACCCGCTCGGCGTCGAGCAGCGCCGCGATCGGGGCCGCCAAACGCGACCAGAGGCCCGCGACCGGGACGTCGGTCGAGAGCAACTGCGCCACGGCGCGCAGATAATGCATGCGCAGCGCCGGGTCGAAGGCGCTCCCGGCGGCGTGCGGTTTGGGAGTCTCCATCCGCTAGTCGGTGTTGGCGGCGTCGAACCGTTCGGCGGATTCGACGATGATACGCCGGGCCTCGGCGGCGTCACCCCATCCGTGGGTGCTCGTCGCCTTGCCTTCGAGCAACTTGTAGGTCTCAAAGAAGTGCTGGATCTTGCGCAGCTGGTGGGCGAAGATCTGCGTGTAGTTGTGGACGTCGGCGTATTCGGGCTCGCCGACCGGGACCGCCAGGACCTTGTCGTCGGGGTCGCCTTCGTCGAGCATCTTCAGAAAGCCGATCGGGCGTGCCACGACCAGGCAGCCGCTGAAGGTCGGCTCCGAGACGAGGATCAGCACGTCGAGCGGGTCGCCGTCGAGCGCCAGGGTCCGCGGTGCGAACCCGTAGTCGCCGGGATAGTAGACCGGCGAGTGCAGGGAGCGATCGAGCCGGAAGATATCGAGCGACTTGTCGTACTCGTACTTGTTCCGGGATCCGCTGGGGATTTCAACGATGACGTTGATGGCCTCGGGGGCCGCATCCCCGAGCGGCAGCATGAGCCGATTCTGGCGCGTGTTGAGCGTCACATCCGCATCTTCCGTCTCGCGGGTCTATGCCCTGTGCTAAGCAGGCAAGCGAAGGAAAGGTCCTCCCGCACATCGGATTCTGGCGCCGTCTGACCTTTCTGAAGGAGATATTCTTGAGCATGCGTTCCATCTGGGCGGCCCTGGCGGGCGCCCTCGTTCTCGGGTTCGCGCCGTTGGCGGCGAGCGCCGACACCGGCCTCGTCGTGGGCGGCGTCGCCGGCACGACCGGCTTCGGCGCGTCGCTGGGTTACGTGCTTCCGGGCGGCATCGTCGTCCGCGCGCAATCGGGCAACTTCACGATCAACCCGAACTTCAACTCGAACGGTAACGCCTACGCGGGCCACCTGCAACTGAGTAACATCCTCATCGACGGCGAACTCCATCCCGGCGGCAAGACGTTCTACGTCGCTGCCGGCGGCTTCCTCAACCACAACGTGGTCACCGCGAGCACGACGAGTACCGGCGTCACGATCGGTAACACCAACTACGGTGCCGGTACGGCCAACGCGCGCGTCACCTGGCAAAACTTCGCGCCGTACGTGGGCTTCGGCTTCTCGCCGGTCCACGGCGGCTTCGGCTTCGACCTGGGCGCGGCGTTCCAGGGCAACGCGATGGCAACCGTCACGTCGAACATCGTGGGCGTTACCGCGGCCGACTATGCGGCGGCGGTGACCCAGATCCAGAAAACGCTGAACGGCTACACGGTCTATCCCGTCGTCAACATCCGCTACACGATCGGGTTCTAGCGGCTTCTCGGGCCCTTCACGCCGGCTTCATGCATTCCGCGAGACGGCCGTGATACGGTAAAGCTCCCCTCCATGAAACGAACGTCGCGGGCAATCGGCTCGCGACGTTCGTTTCTTTCTTACGGTGGTAGCGCCACGATGCCCGGCGCGTCGACGCGGAAACGCCGCCGTTCCGCGTTTCGCCCGCACAAACACCGAGCGGTGCGGCGACGATGGCGAGGGCCGCCGGCGCGGCCGCGAAGCGCGGCCTCATCGCATGCGTTTAACCTCTGCGACCCAGGCCTTCTTATCGAAGCCGTTCGCGAACGCGACGAATTGGTTTGTCGCGACGGCGGTGGCGGGGACGAGCACGGACGTGCGGCCGGAGTCGTAGAGCATCTTGCAATAGAACGCGATCCCGCTCAGCGGTGTTTCGCCCAGGCGCGGGCTCATCGGATCGGCGCCGACGATATGCCCTTGCAGCCCGATCAGCTCCGCGGTCGCGATGCGCAGCGCATCGGGCGTGATCTTTTGGCCGACGCTCTCGCCCATGAGCGTGTAGCGCGCAGCGACGGCGGGGTTCTCGCGGATCAGGATCGCCGCTTTCGTGATCGCGCGGGCATAGCGGCGCAGCAGGTCGCCGTGGCTCGCGATGAAGTCGGGGCGCGCTTCAAAGCCCGCGTCGGGGATGCTGTCGAGGATCGGGTCGCGGAAGATGCGGAACTTCAGGTGCGAGACGGCGCCTTCGGTGCCGATCGCGGTCGCCGAGTCCGCCATGCCCGCGATCTTGTGCGCGGTGAGCGCCGCGAGCGCTTGCGCGCCGCCGCCGACCGGGACGAACGCATAGTCGGAGCGCTTGAGGCCCGCACCCGCGAGCATGTCGCTTGCGGCCACCTCGGCCGGGCTCAGCGGGCTCGCTTCGCCGATATCCGCGCCCTTGAAATCGGCCAGCGTCTTGATCGGACTATCGGCGAGCACGACGAGGAAGTATTCGTACGAGGCGACGCGCGAGTAGAAGCTCTGCAGGCGCAGGCCTTTCTCGTAGCCCTGGATCGTCGGCTCGATGCTGGTCGCGCAGACGTCGGCTTTGCCGCCCGCAACGAGTTGCGCGCAGGTGAACGGGCTGCCGGAATACTGCTTGTCGACGTCGAGGTGCTCGGCGGCGTAGAGGCCCGCGTATTTTGCGACGTTCTCGAGCACCTCGATCCCGCCCGGAAACGAGGCGACGACGTGCAGCGTGTCGTCGGCGCGCGCCGCGCGCGGCGTGAATGCCAGCACGATCAGCGCGAAAAGCAGAACCGCGACCTTCATAAGGCACCTCCGGGGGGCGTTCGGACGGTCGCGCGCCGAAGGGGGCGCTGTGGCAGAACCAGCCCGCAACCACATCGCGTTCTTCGACGGGCTGCGCGGCATCGCCGTCCTCATCGTCGTGGCGTTCCACCTGCGCGTGGCCGGCTTTCTTCCCGACCCGTTTCCGCTCTTGGGGCTGCGGATTCCGGTCCCGTGGATCTTCCTCGGCGGCGTGCTCGGCGTTGAGATCTTTTTCTTCTTGAGCGGGCTCGTGCTCTTTCTACCCTACGCTCGCCATCTCGTCGAAGGCCGGCCGCGGCCGGGCTTCGGGCACTTCTATCTCCGCCGTTCGCTCAAGATCGTGCCTTCGTACGTCGTCGCGCTCCTGGCGATCGCGGTCATCGCGCCGCAGAACGTGCCGCCGGCGCAGAGCCTCACGCAGCACGTTTTGCTCCACTTGTTTTTTCTGCACGGACTCTTTGCGGATTCGTTCACCTCGATCGTCAGTACGTTCTGGTCGCTTGCGATCGAGGTCGAGTTCTACGTGCTCTTTCCGCTGATCGGCGCCATTTGGCTGCGCAACGTGTGGCTCGGCGCGGGGCTGATGATTGCCGTCTCGGCGGCGTATCGCATTCATATGGCGCAGTCGGGTCTAGCCGGTTGGTTCTGGCCGAGTTACGCGTTGCCGGGATTTCTCAATCTCTTTGCGGCCGGCATGCTAAGCGCGTACCTCTTGACCCTTGCGCGAAACCGGCAGTGGTGGTTTACGACGCGGCCCTGGATCGCCGGCGGAATTGCAGCGCTGGCGCTCGCGCTGTTTTACGCGATGTTTGCCGATCTGATCCACCAGCCCGCGGGACCCGGCTGGTGGGTTTGGCAGAATAGCCATCGCGACGGCATCGCGGTGCTGCTCGCCGTGGCCGCGGTCACGGGGCCGTTCGGGCCGCGGCTTCTCGTCGGCGTCGTCGCGAACCCGGTGACGCAGTTTCTTGCCGATATTTCTTACAATCTCTATCTCTGGCATCTGCCGCTGATCATGCTGTTCTCGGCGACGGTATCCGCCCGTGGCGGTTGGCACGGTGAATCCGTGGCAGCACTCGCGCTCCTCGCGGCGATCTGCATCGCAGTCGCGTGGTTCTTCACATTTTTCGTCGAGCGGCCGTTCCTCGAACGCGGCTGGACGCTGCTGCCCCTCGTCGCGTTCGCGCAACGCCGTTTCGCCGCACGCGGACAGGTGAATCCTCGGTAAGGCGGTACCCCTGGGGAGATGGGGCTTACTTGGTAGGCGCTGCGGTTCGTGTGCCGACAGACGGGAAGGGCACGGGCATCGGGCTCCTCGTCCTGCACCTCGGAGCGCTGCTCGCGTTCATCCCGGCGACGTTTACGTGGTCGGGCCTCGTCGTTGCGATCGTGCTCTGTAATCTGACCGGGGGCGCGGGCATTTCGCTCGGCTTCCATCGCATGCTGACGCACCAGAGCCTGCGCGTGCCGCGCTGGCTGGCCTGCACGATTGCGGCGCTCGGTGTTTTGGCGATGGAAGGCGGCCCGATCACCTGGGTGGCGACGCACCGCCGCCATCACGCGCACTCCGACGCGGCGGGCGATCCGCACAACGGCCGTCGCGGTTTGCGCTGGAGCCACATCCAGTGGCTCTATCGCGCCAACGACGACCGGCCGACACCGGATGAGATGCAGCGCCTGACGCCCGATCTTCACGCCGAGCCGTTCTATGTGTTCTTGGAGCGCACGAACTTGTACTGGCAGATCGGCTTGGGCTTGCTGCTGCTGATCGCCGGCGGCTGGTCGTGGGTGATCTGGGGCATGTTCGTGCGCGTCGTCTACACGATCCACGTCACCGGCCTCGTGAACAGCGCGGCGCACCACTTCGGCTACCGGACCTATCGTACGGGCGACGAGTCGCGCAACAACTGGATGGTCGCGCTGCTCTCATGGGGCGAGGGTTGGCACAACAACCATCACGCCTTCCCCGCCTCCGCGCGCCACGGACTGCGCTGGTTCGAGTTCGATTCGACCTGGCTGACGATCAGCGCGCTCGAACAGCTTGGCCTCGCCCGCGACGTGCGTCTGCCGTCGGTCGAAGCGCGCGCGCGCCAAGCGCTGCAGTCGCCGGCGGCCTGAAGCAAAAACGCCGCGAACCTTGCGGCCGCGGCGTTTCTTCGTGGTCGGGCAGACAGGATTTGAACCTGCGACCCCTAGTCCCCCAGACTAGTGCGCTACCAAGCTGCGCCACTGCCCGTACGTGGTTGGGTTTGGGATGACTCCGGCGCTTTCCCGCCAAGGACGGCCCGGTGAAAGCGACGTTGTTTGCCGATGGCGGCTCGCGCGGCAATCCGGGGCCGGCGGCCTCGGGCGCCGTGCTCTATGACGAACATGGGACGGTGCTGCGCGAAGTCGGCACGTTTCTCGGCGTGACGACCAACAACGTCGCGGAGTGGACCGGCTTGCTTACCGGGCTCGAGGCAGCGATCGAATTGGGCGTGAAGGAGCTCGCCGTGCGCCTCGACAGCGAGTTGGTCGTCAAACAGCTCAGCGGTGCCTACCGCGTGAAGAACGAGGGTCTGATCCCGCTGCACGCGCGAGCGAAGGTGCTGTTGCGCTCGTTCGCCCACGTCGATATCCGTCACGTGCCGCGCAAGCAGAACGCCGCGGCCGACGCGGTCTGCAACCAGGTGCTCGATGCGCACCGCTGAGCGCCCGCGCTAGCCCGTGCGTCCCACGCCCGTTACGCTGCTGATCCTCGTTGCCGCAGTCGTTGCGGTGGCCGGTGGCTGGCTGCTGTTCGCCAAGAGCGAGCACGACCGGTTCGTCGCGGTCGACCAAGTGCGCCATTCGCGCTCGGAGTTTCGCATTGCATACACGATCGAGCACTCGAGCGGTCCGATCGCGCAAGAGACGTGGTCGGTACGCAACGTCGACGGCGCCGCGAGCGCGGCGTATACCGCGGCCGACCGCCGCGGGGACAAAGCCGGCTTCACCGAGCAGGTCACCGATTACAGCGTCACGTTCCTGTTCGATAAACTCGTCCAGGATGGCATCTGGGACCTCACCTCGCGGCCGTTCCGGGGATCGAGCGAGCTGCTGCACGTGGTGGAGATCTCGCAGATCGCCGGCACCGCGAGCGGTTCGCACCGGTTCCTCTTCAGCGATGCCCGGTATATCGCGACCGAAGCCGGCCGTGAATATCATATCCATCTCGATCCGCACCAGCCGGTGCCCGATCTCGTGAACCTCCAATCGACGTCGACGGCCGACCCGCGCTACGAAAAGATCGTCGCGGACTTCGCGGCCTTCGGCAGCGCGCGTTTCCGGCAGACCGTCGCGGCGGCGCGTGCCAAGCTGCTAAAGGGTTAGCCAAGGCAAACGCCGTCGTAGACGGGTATGGTCGTCATCGCGGCGGCGGCGTTCCTCGCGCTGGGCCTGCTGAACTTCGATTTCTCGCGTGAGTGGTGGCGCGGGCAGCGCTTCCGCCTCGTGGTGGGCCTCCCGCTGTGCCTGCTCTACGCCTACGTCGAACTGCCGCCGCTGGTGTTCCCCCAGGCGATCGCGTTGCTGCTGCTGACGCTCGTGCCCAACGTGGCGCTGAGCGTTGCCGAAGCGGCGCGCAAGATCGTCGTTTCGCGGCGTATCGTGAGCATCCGGCGCACGCCGATCCTGCCGCCGCTGATCGCACTCGGCGTGGTGCTGACGTACGCGGGGATCCTCACCGTCGCGCCCGTTGTCGATGCCGGCGGCCTGCGCGACGTCACCGGCGGCACCACCACCTCGGCCGCGCCGCCGGCCGCCGACCTGCGCCACGTCCGCGTGGTGCCCGAAGAGTCGGCGATCTTCTCCGGCGATAAGGTCCTGGGCCAACTGGGTGCCTACTACCGCGTCGGCGACTACAGCGTGCAGTCGGAAAACGGCAGCCTCGTGTGGGTCGCGCCGCTCGATTTTCAGGGCTCGATCCAGTGGCTCGCGCGCGGAACGAGCCCCGGCGTGATCGTGGTGAGCGCGGAGAACCCCGACGCGCCGGCGGAGCTGCGCCAGCGTCAGCCGCTCCGCTATATTCCCTCGGCCTTGCTCAACACCAACCTGCAGCGCCACGTCTACATGACCTACGGTACCGAACTGTTGCTCGAAACGACGCTGCAACTCGATGCCGCCGGCGATCCGAAGTACGTCGTCACCTTGGGCCGCCCGACGATCGGCTGGAGCGGCGAGACCGTCACCGCCGTCGTGATCGTCGATCCGGCGACCGGCGACATGCAGCGCATTCCGCGCGCGCAGTTCGCGAATCTACCGGCCTGGATCAGCCGCGTCTTCCCGGCCGATCTGGTGCTGGAATACAACGACTGGTACGGGCGCTACGTGCACGGCTGGTGGAACGCCGTCGTCACGAAACGCGACGTGCACCTGCCGGTGCGCGGTGAGGTGTTCGGCCTTTTGCTCGACGCGAACCGTTTCGTGTGGTTCGCCGATCACACGTCGCCCAATGCGACCGACGATTCGATGACCGGCTTCACCTACACCGACAGCCGGACCGGCACGATGGTCTATTACACTTCGGCCGGCGGCGAGTTCAACAGCTCGGGTGCGGAACGTTCGGTGAGCGCGAACCCGATCGTCACGCAAGGCCGCCTGATTCCGACGCAGCCGATCCTCTACAACATCGGACAGAACACGTGGGTCGTTCCGGCCGTCGCCTCCAACGGCAAGTTTCAAACGCTCGCGCTCGTGCAAGCCGCCGGCGGGCACGTGATCGTCGGCAATTCGTCGGCCACGCAGCCGGTCGCCGACGCGTTCGCCCAATATCGCGCGTTTCTCGGCGGCAACATCCAGTCGGCGGGCGTCGCCGCGCCGATCGAAGGGACGATCGACCGGATCGGTGCGACCGGCAGCCGCATCGTCTTCACCTTGCGCGGCCGACGGCAAGTCTACGCGCTCGACGATCCGGCGGATCCCAGCGGGGTGCTGGCGCGCAGCGGCGACGCGGTGCGCTTCACCGCCACGCCGCCGCAGGACGGCACGGCGCTGGTACGGGAGTTCCACGACCGGAATCTCGGCCAATGAAACGCTTGCGAACCCGGCGCCTCGATCTCATCCCGGTGGACGTGCGGAACGCGCGCGATCTGTGGCGCGTGCTCAACGCGCCCGATCTGCGCAAGTATCAGGATATTCCGCGCATTCCGGCTGAGGATTTCGAACGCCAGGTGCGCGGGCGGCCGCGCGCCCTCGACGGCCGGTCGACCGGGCGCTTCGAGTGGCTCTTGCAAACGCGCGCGCAGCCGGTGCGCGCGATCGGTTGGATCTCGCTGCGCGTCAACGATCGCTCGCCCCACGTCGGCGAGATCGGCTACAGTCTCGTGGAAGAAGCGCGCGGTCACGGTTTCGCGACCGAAGCGCTGGTCGCCGCGATCGACGAGGCCTTCAGTGCGGGCGAGCTCGAGGAGATGCAGGCCTGCTGCGTTCCGGAGAATCTGCCCTCGCGCGGCGTGCTCGCGCGTACGGGCTTTCTCGAAGAGCGCACGATTCGCGGCGGCGCGGTGATCCGCGGCCGCCATGTCGACGTCGTGCTCTACCGGCTCACGCGTGCGGAGTGGCGCCGTCAGGCGGTACCGGATCGTCGGCAAATGCGATCGTGATGCCGGCATCGAGATACCCGAAATAGCGTTGCGCGGGATCGGCCAGATAGGCCAGCAGCGGTTCGCGCACGACGCGCACCGCGAGCGCGACGGCGAGGTCCACGCGCGCGACCCAGCGGCAGGCGCGCACGTGCGCGTCGCCGGGCGGCACGCGCGGTTCGCCCGCGGCCTCGATCGTGAAGCAGAAGGCCGTGAACTGCGTCGCGGTCGCCGGATCGAACGACTCGGCGACATACGCCAAGCCCGTCACGCGCGCGTCGAGTCCGGTTTCCTCGCGCAGTTCGCGGACGACGGCCTGCGCGCACGTCTCGCGGCCTTCTTGCCGTCCGCCGGGCAGATTCCACAGCAGTTCGGGCTGATTGGGATAGGCGTTCGCGACCAGCAGCATGCTGCCGTCGCGTTCGAGCAGGCCCGTGCAGAGATGAATGCGACGCACGGCACCCGGACTTCGCCGCCGCGCGCGCGAATCGCTCGTCCCGGCCCATGACGATCGAACTCTTCGATATCGGCGACCGGGTGCGGATGGCGGAAGCGCTTGCCGTGCGCTTCGCCGTCTTCGTCGACGAGCAGCACGTGCCGGCCGAAGAAGAAGTCGACGAGCACGACCGGACCGACGCCGAGGCGCGCCATGCGCTGGTGCGGGACGGCGGTGTGGTCGTGGCGGCCGGGCGGTATTACCGCGCCCCCGCCGGCGCGGCGCAGATCGGGCGGATGGCGGTGCTGGCGGAGGTTCGCGGACGCGGCGCCGGCCGGCACTTGCTCGATGCGCTGCTCGCCGATGCGCGCACGCGCGGGTACACGCGCGCCGCACTCAACGCGCAAGACCACGCGGTCGGGTTCTATGGAAAAGCGGGGTTTACGCCGTTCGGCGAAACGCTGCTCGAGTGCGACATCGTCCACCAACCGATGGTGATGGACCTATAACCCCGCGAGATCGGTGACGACCGAGATGATCCCGAGGTGCTTATCTTCCGAGAACGCTTTATCGATCGCCGCTTCGCGTGCCGCCGCGCCGACGAGCGCGATGATCGCATACGCCGAGAACGCCGGCGTCCGCTTTGCGATCCCCGCGCCTTGCAGCTGATCGAGGTAGCGCGACATATGCTCGACGTTGTCTTCGAACCGGCGCTGCCGCTCGGCGACGACGGCGACATCGTTGTTGCTGGTGACGTGCCAGGCGCGGAACAGTCCCGGGCGGGAGAGGACCCAGCCCAGCGATTCGCGCACGAACGCGATCAATTTTTCGCGTTCGGCCGCGGCGTCGCCGGGTTGCTCGTCGAACCGCGCGCTGATCTTCAGCAGGGCGTCGGTCTCGCGGATCATCGCATCGCGAACGACGTGCGCGAGATCGCGGAAATGGCGGTAGAACGTCCCGTACGCGAGGCCCGCTTCGGAGGCGACCATGCCGGTCGAGATCGCCGCAAGTTCGTTTGTTTCGAGCAGCCGTTCGACCGCGTCGAGCAGGCGGTCGCGCGAACTCGGGCGCGACTTGCGCTCCGGCGAGAGCGTGCCTTCGCCTTCAACGCGGCCGAGGTACGTCCACTTGCCGCGCACGCGGCGCGTCTCCGGGTCGCGGTACGATTCGACACGGTAACGATACGCACGACCGCTTACTCGCTTGATGACTTCGTACGCCACGTTCCTGTCCTCCAACCGGCTGGTGACCGCGCCTCAGTGCATACCTTCGACAAACCCGCGCCTGCTCGCCCTGCTGGGGGAGCACCGTGAGCGACTCTTTACCGAAGGCCTCCCGGCTCCATGCCGGTTTGACGGTCGCCGCGCTCGGGGTGGTCTACGGCGACATCGGGACGAGCCCGCTGTACACGCTCAAGACCTGCTTCACGAGCGCCGGCGCCGGCGTTACCCCGGAGAATGTCCTAGGTATTCTTTCGCTCCTTGTCTGGGCCCTCATCGTCGTGGTGTGCGTGAAATACGTGGGCATCGTGATGCGGGTCGATCACGACGGCGAAGGGGGGATTCTCGCCCTGCTTGCTTTGCTTCTGGCTCGGCCCGAGCGTGGGGTGCCGCCGAAAGCGACCTGGTTCGTCGTGGTCGTCGTCGTGGGCGCGGCGATGCTCTTCGGCGACGGGGTGATCACCCCGGCGATCTCGATCATTTCGGCCGTCGAGGGCCTGGGGGTCGCCACCAGCGCCGCCCAGCCCTGGATCGTGCCGATCTCGCTGGGCTTGGTGATCGGCCTATTCGTGCTCCAAGTACGCGGCACGCAAAAGGTCGGTGGAATCTTCGGCCCGGCGATGCTGGTGTGGTTCGTCGCGATCGCGGTCGCCGGGATCGTCGCGATTCTGCCGCGACCCGACGTGCTTTGGGCGATCGATCCGCGCCACGCGGTGTACTTCCTCACCCATCACGGCATAGGCGGCTTCTTGGTGCTGGGCGGCGTGGTGCTGTGCATCACCGGGGTCGAGGCGCTCTACGCCGACCTCTCGCACTTCGGGCGCAAGCCGATTGCGATCGCCTGGTACGGGCTCGTCTGGCCGTCGGTGACGCTCTGCTATCTCGGCCAGGGCGCGCGGGTCTTGGCCGATCCGCAGGCCTTCGACAATCCGTTCTTCGCGCTCGTGCCGGGGCCGCTGCTGATCCCGATGGTGATTCTCGCAACCGCCGCGACCGTGATCGCCTCGCAAGCCCTGATCTCGGGGGCGTTCACGCTCACCGAACAGGCGATCGCGCTAAGCCTCTCGCCGCGCATGGAAGTGCTGCACACGTCCAACCGCTATCCGGGTCAGGTCTTCGTGCCGGCGATCAATATCACGCTGGGCATCGCGTGCGCGCTCTTGATCGTCACCTTCCGCTCGAGCGACCGGCTTGCGGCGGCGTACGGGCTGGCGGTCGCGGTGACGATGGCCGCGACGTCGGTCGCGTTCTATCTCGTCGTCTCGCGCGTGCGCAAATGGAATTCGGTCGCGTCGATCAGCGCGCTGGCCGGGTTTCTGTTGGTCGACGGAAGCTTCGTGCTCGCCTGCCTGCCGAAGTTTCTCGAAGGCGGCTACGTTCCGTTTGCGATCAGCGCCGCGATCACGACGATCGCGCTGACGTGGCTCGAGGGCCGGCGCGCGATCGCGCTGAGCCTGCACGAGCAGATCGAACCGGTCGAGCAATTCCTGAGCGAAACGGTCGATCAGCCGCTGGTGCAATCGACCGGTACGATGGTGTTCCTCACCGGCGACCCCAACGGCGTGCCGTTCATGCTCAAGCACCGTTGGCTGCGGGCGCGCGCGGCGCGCGAGCGCATCGTGCTGCTCAATCTCGCCCGCGTGCAAGGGCCGTACGCCGACGATGGCCGCCGGGTGCAGATCCAGCATCTCTCCGACCGGCTCGTCCGCGTGGTCGGGCACTTCGGCTACATGGAGCCGCCGCGCATCGCGGCGATCCTCGATTCGTGCGGCGCAAGCGGCCTGAACCTGATGGATCCCGAGACGTCGTTCTTTTACGCCGACCCGAAGCTGGTCCCGGCCGACCACGGCATGCCACGCCCGCTGCGGTGGCTCTTCGGCGTGCTCGCGCGCAACTCGCGTCCGCTACCCGACGATCTGCAGATCCCCGCCGACCGGCGTGTGGAGATCGGCATCGAGGTCAAGATCTAGGCGGTCAGTTTCTCGGGGTTGGTGAGCCGCAGACGGGCGATCATGGCCGGCGTCGGCAGTTTGATATCGCGCGCGAGCTTGAGCGCGGCCAGGACGCGGATCGTGAGCCAGGTGGCGTCGAACTCGAACCAGCGCAGACCGTGGCGGGCCGAGAACGGGAAGGCGTGGTGGTTGTTGTGCCAGCCCTCGCCCCAGGCGAGGATCGCGACCCACCAGTTATTCGTCGATTTATCGCCGGTGCGGAAGGTCTGGTAGCCGGTCATGTGGGCCGCGCTGTTCACCAGCCACGTGATGTGGTAGGTCACGACGCAGCGCACGAAGATGCCCCAAATCAACCACGGCACGCCGCCGACCGCGAGCAGGATCAGGCCCAGCGCGATCTGCCACAGCAGATACGTGTTCTCGAGCAGCCGGTAGAAGGGCGAATTCGCCAGATCCGGCGCCAAGCGCGCCTGCTCGGCCTTGGACAGCCGGGCGTCGTTGTGGCGGTAGAGCCACGCCATGTGGCTCCACCAGGCGCCGCGATGAATGTCGTGCGGGTCGCCGGCGCGGTCGGTATTGGCGTGGTGGGCGCGGTGGGTGGCGATCCACTCGATCGGGCCACCTTGCAAGGCAAGCACTCCGAGGATCGCGATCACCGGTTCGAGGAACCGCGCCACGCGTAAGCTGCGGTGGGTGAGCGTCCGGTGGAAGCCCAACGTGATGCCCCACGCACCCGTGATGTAGTAGAGCCCGACCATCACCGCGACCGCGCTCCAGCTGAAGGTTCCGGGGAGAAAGGCGCACAGCGCACCGAGATGGACGACCCCGAGGCCCACACCTGTGGTAAAACCTCGCGGATCAAAGGGACGCGCGACGCCGGATTTCATGTCCTTCCAAGGTGCGCCCGTGCCCGGAAAACTCCTGGTCGGCCGCCGGGGGCACCTTGACCGGCCTAGACGACCGGTATAGAATAGACGTCTATGCCAATCGGCGGGTAGCGCGGGAAAGAGCGGGGACCCTCTCCCTGGTCATGGGGAGACCTTGCCTTTTTTGCATTTCTGACGACGGCGCTCTCGAATAGGTGAAGAACGGTACATGGCTTCTAAGACGACCGCGGACAAACCCAAGACCACGCGCGGCAAAAAAGCCGCCCCGGCGGCCGAACCGGCCGCGAACGGCAACGCGGTCAAAGCGCAGAACATTGCGAGCGCTTCGTTTGTCGTGCCCGAAGAGGCGTTCACGGTCGAACTGCCCGACGATCCGGGCCCGGCCCGCAAACGGCACACGTTCGCCAAGATTCCCGACGTCCTCAATCTGCCCGATCTGATCGAGCTGCAGAAGGCGTCGTTCAAGTGGTTCATCTCGGACGGTCTCAAAGATGCGTTCGACTCGATCTCCCCGATCAAAGATTTCACCGGTAACCTGGTCCTCGAGTTCGGCGAGCACAGCCTGGGCGAACCCAAGTACTCGGTTGAGGAATGTCGCGAGCGCGACATGACCTACAGCGCCCCGCTGCGGGTGCGCGTACGCCTCATTACCGCCGAATCGGGCGAAATCAAGGGTATCCCCGATCAGGAAATCTTCATGGGCGACTTCCCGCTCATGACCGACAAGGGCACGTTCATGATCAACGGCGCGGAGCGCGTGATCGTGAGCCAACTCGTGCGCTCGCCGGGCGTGTACTTCTTGCAGGACGCCGACACCAACAACCGGCCGACGTTCAACGCGACGATCATCCCCAACCGCGGCGCCTGGATCGAGTTCGAGACCGACAACGGGACGAAGAACGACGAGACCGAGGGCACGATCGGCGTTCGCATCGACAAGAATCGCAAGATCTACGCGACGACCTTCATCCGCGCGCTCTCGCGGCCCGACATGGGCTACGACTGGCAGAGCGACGAGGCGATCCTCGCGCTCTTCGACGGCTCGCCCCTGATCGCGAACTGTCTCGAAAAAGACAAGGACATCAAGTCCAAAGAAGACGCGCTCAAGGAAATCTACAAGAAGCTGCGTCCGGGCGAACCCGAGAACGCCGAGAACGCCGAGAAACTGCTCGAGTCGCTGTTCTTCGATGAGAAGCGCTACGATCTCGCGGGCGTCGGCCGGTACAAGCTCTCGGGCAAACTCGAGCGCGAGTACGTCGCCGCCGGCGTTTCGATCCCGCAGGTCGATAAGAAAGCGCTCACGCGCGACGACATGATCGCGGTCATCCGCCGCCTGATCAAAGTCGCGACCGGCAAGGTCCATAAGGACGACATCGATCATCTCGGCAACCGCCGCATCCGTTCGGTCGGCGAATTGCTGCAGAACCAGTTCCGCGTCGGCTTGCTGCGCCTGGAACGCGTCGTGCGCGAACGCATGACCGTTCAGGACATCGAGACCGTCACGCCGCAGGCGCTGATCAACATCCGTCCGGTCGTCGCGGCGATCAAAGAGTTTTTCGGTTCCTCGCAGCTCTCGCAGTTCATGGACCAAACGAACTCGCTGGCCGAGCTCACGCACAAGCGCCGCCTCTCGGCCCTCGGGCCGGGCGGTCTCTCGCGCGAACGCGCCGGCTTCGAAGTCCGCGACGTCCATCACAGCCACTACGGCCGCATCTGCCCGATCGAAACGCCGGAAGGCCCGAACATCGGTCTGATCGGTTCGCTCGCGACGTTCGCGCGCGTCAACCGCTATGGCTTCATCGAGACGCCGTACCGCGTCGTGAAAGACGGCATCGTCACCGACGAGATCCGCTACTTCACGGCCGATCGCGAAGACGAGTTCATCGTCGCGCAAGCCAACACCACGATGGACGCCAAGGGCAAGATCACGGCGCCCTCCGTCATCGCGCGATATGCGGAAGAATACGTCGAGGAGCCGCCGGACAAGATCCAGCTGATGGACGTCTCGCCGAAGCAAATCGTCTCGGTCGCGACGGCGCTGATCCCGTTCCTCGAGCACGACGACGCCAACCGCGCGCTGATGGGCGCGAACATGCAGCGTCAGGCCGTGCCGTTGCTGCGCCCGCAGGCGCCGATCATCGGCACCGGCATGGAATACCGCGCCGCCAAGGATTCCGGCGGCTGCGTGCTCGCGCGCGCCAACGGAACCGTGGCGTCGGTCGACGCCAAGTCGATCACGTTGCTGCACGATGAAGACGGTCTCGAGCACGGCTACGACCTGCTGAAGTTCACCCGCTCGAACGCGGGCACGTGCATCAACCAGCGCCCGATCGTGAAGGTCGGCGACAAGGTCGTGCGCGGCCAGATTCTCGCCGACGGTCCGTCGAGCGACATCGGCGAGTTGGCCCTGGGCCAGAACGTGTTCGTCGCGTTCATGCCGTGGGAAGGTTACAACTACGAAGACGCGATCCTGATCAGCGAACGCATGGTCAAGGACGACCGCTTCACCTCGATCCACATCGAGGAGTACGAGTGCGAAGCTCGCGATACGAAGCTCGGGCCCGAAGAGATCACGCGCGACATCCCCAACGTCGGCGAAGATTCGCTCAAGGATCTCGACGAGAACGGCATCGTGCGCATCGGCGCCGAGGTCCGGCCGGAAGACATCCTCGTCGGTAAGGTCACGCCCAAGGGCGAGACCGAGCTGACCGCGGAAGAGCGCCTGCTGCGCGCGATCTTCGGTGAGAAGTCGCGCGAAGTGCGCGACACCTCGCTGAAAGTGCCGCACGGCGAAAAGGGCAAGATCATCGACGTCAAGCGCTTCTCGCGCGAAAACGGCGACGAACTCTCGCCCGGCGTCAACCATCTCGTGCGCGTCTACGTCGCGCAGAAGCGCAAGATTCTGCAAGTCGATAAGATGGCGGGCCGCCACGGCAACAAGGGCGTCATCGCCAAAGTGCTGCCCGAAGAAGACATGCCGTACACCGAAGACGGCCGTCCGGTCGACATCGTGCTCAACCCGCTGGGCGTGCCTTCGCGCATGAACCTCGGGCAGATCATGGAGACGCATCTGGGCTGGGCCGCCTCGATGCTGGGCTTCCACATCGCGACCCCCGTCTTCGACGGCGCGCATGCCGAAGATATCAGCGAGTGGCTGCAGGACGCCGGACTTCCGTCCGACGGCAAGACCTGGCTGCGCGACGGTCGCACGGGCGAACGATTCGGCCGTCCGATCACCGTCGGCTACATCTACATGCTCAAGCTCGCGCATCTCGTCGACGACAAGATCCACGCGCGCTCGACCGGTCCGTACTCGATGATCACCCAGCAGCCGCTGGGCGGTAAGGCGCAGTTCGGCGGCCAGCGCTTCGGCGAAATGGAAGTCTGGGCGCTCGAAGCGTACGGCGCGGCCTACACGCTGCAAGAACTCCTCACGGTCAAGTCCGACGACGTCGTCGGCCGCGTGAAGACGTACGAAGCGATCGTCAAGGGCGAGAACGTGCTCGAGCCGGGCGTGCCGGAATCGTTCAAGGTCCTGATCAAAGAGCTCCAGTCGCTGGCGCTCGACGTTAAGGTGCTCACCGAGACGCGCGAAGAGGTCGAGATCCGCATTCAGGACGACGACATGTCGGAGCGCGCGCAAGAGATCGGTCTGTTGATGGGCGACGAAGATCCGCGCCTCTCGCAAACCGCGCTCGCCGAACGCGAAGCCGAACGCGACCGTCTGCCCGATACGCCCGGTCTGCCGGTCGAAGGGGAAGAGGCCGCGGAAGGTGAGGTCGCCGGCGCGATCGAGGAACCCGAGGAAGAAGAGGAAGAGCTCGACGATTCTGCTCCGCTCGTTTCGGCTACGGCCAAGCGCGGCGGCGACGAAGACTTGATCCCGACTTCACCGCTCGGTGGCCTGCGCGCGACGATGACCGACGATGGCGAAATCGTGGTCGACGAAGTCGTCGACGACGAGATCCCGATCGCGGGCGTCGAGGACGAGGAAGAAGACCAGGGTTACGTCCTCGAGGAAGACGACGACGAACTCTCCGAGGAGGAAGAAGAGGACGAAGGTCCGCTCGCTCACTCCACGGACGACGATTACTGATCGCGCAAACGACCCGGCCGAAACGCCGGGTCGTTTTTTTTGGGAGGATCGCGATGGTGAAAATGCACGGCAAACGGCTCACATTTGCACTGATGGTGTTCCTGTGCGGGGCGCTGACGTCGCTCGTGCCGGCGAGCGCGGCGGGCGAGGGCGACGCGTTGAGCGTCGTATCCGGCGGCAACACGTCCGGCATCTTCGATATTTTGGAAATGGTGGCGGCCGGGGCGGGGTATTACAAGCAGCAGCACCTCGACGTGACCAAGGAATACGGCGGCAATCCGGGCACCGCGACGCAACTCGTCGCATCGGGCAAGGCCGACGTCTTCTCCGGCCCGATCGAACCGGTCGTTGCCGGTTACGATAAGGGCGTCCGTCTGCAAGGTTTTCTCGCGCGCCAAGCGCGCTACGCCTACGTGCTGGCCGTCCCGGCCGGCGGACCGGTCAAGGCGCTCGCGGATTTTCGCGGTACCGTCCTAGCGGAAACGACGGTCGCGAGTCCGGGTGAAGTGATGGCGAAGTCGATGTTGAGCGGCGCCGGGCTGAAGGCCGGAGACTATGCGTTTCTCATGACCGGTTTCGGGCCCGCCGGACTTTCAGCGATCACGTCAAAGCGCGTCGACGGGGCAGCGTTTCCGTACCTTGAGATCGTGAACGATACGATCGTCGGCGGGCTGCAATTCCGCGTCTTCCGCCATCCGATCCTGGACGATATTGCCGACGTCGGCTACTTCGCAACGCCGGTGACGATTGCGGCCAAAGCCGACGTGCTGCAACGTTTCGCGCGCGCGATCGTCGAAGCGGCGCTGTTCGTGCGCACGAATCCCGCGGCTGCCGCGCGTCTGTACCTCGACGGCTCGGGGCAAAAAGTCACGCCCGATCTCTTACAGAAGACGACCCGCGTCATCACCCTGCTACAAGACGATTTACCTGCGGCAAATCCGGCCAACAAACGTATCGGTCTACTCGCACCGCAAAAGATCGATCTCTACGATCGCTACCTCGCCGACTCCGGCTTCACGCATTCGGCCGTACCGGGCGCGGCGGTAGCGACCGACCGCTTCATCGCGTTCGCCAACGATTTCGACCACCAAGCCGTCATCGCCCAAGCCCGCGCCGCCCACTGACCGGCGGCCGTGACCAATGCCTTCGGGTACCTGACGGTACTGATCTCAATAATTCTCGGACTTGGGATTACACATCTGCTAAGCTCCGTTGCACGATCGATCTCTCGTCGCGCGACGATCAAATTCTATTGGCCCACGTTCGTTTGGATTCTCGTCGTTCTCGTTCTCATTGTTCAAGTCTGGTGGGTCGATTTTTCTCTCAGCGGCCAGAGACAGTGGACGTTGGCGGGATTCGCCTCAACGCTGCTCATTCCGGCGGTGCTCTATCTCATGTCTTTTCTTGTCGTGAACGAGTCTGACGATATGCGAGCGACCTACTTTGAAAATCGCGTCTGGTTTTTCAGTCTGCTCATGAGCATTTCATTTTTTGGAGCGTTGCAACAGCTGCTCGTTGAAGGCCACGTCCACGGCGGCGTGGACCTCATTGCAAAGTCCGCCGGAGAGATTCTCATCGTGGGAGCGATAATTTTCCGATCGGATAGCGGTCAGAAAATTTTCGCGATCGTCGGCATCGTTTTTATCGTCGCCTATGTCTGGGGCCTATTCTACTATCTTCCCACACCGGCGTAGGCTTCGCTCGAGATGACCGAGGGAGCTAGTCGCTCGTGTGGGGGTCGCGGGAGATGAGGCGCAGGTACTTGCGGGGTTCGAAGGACGAGTCGGCTTCGATGCGCTTGAACGTTTCTTCGCGTACTTGACCGGCGACTTCGCGGCGCGCGCGGACGGCTGTTTCGAGTTCGCGGAAGGCGCGCTCGAATTCATCGCCTTCGAGCGTGGCGATCTGCGCTTTGAGGCGCGCGATGTCGTTGTTGATCTGCCCCTGCAGTTCGCTCGAGACCGCGCGCTCGACGACCGTGATGCGATGCAAGAGCGTGTTGAGATCTTCGACCGACGGCAGGCCGTAGGCCGAGCGCGCGGGTTCGGCCGGCCGGCGGGTGCCGGTGCGCGCGCCGCGCGAGGGCGGCGGGGCGTTGAAATCGGCGTACAGACGGATGATCGAGGCGATCTTCTGCGGACCCTTGGGCGACTGCAAGCCTTCGGCCATCCCGGCCATGATCAGGCGCGAACGCAGCGCCGTGTCTTTGATGGTGCGCAGATGCTGCGGGTCGACGCCGTGCGGTCGCCGGTTGGCGCCGTAGAAGTCACTCTCTTGAGCTAACGGCAACGCCATCGCTTTTTCCCACAGCGACGTACGCGCGCGAGCGGTATTCTCCACGGTGACGTGCGTTACGCAGCCGGAGTTATGTCACCTTCGTGTAACCTCTGAGCGGTTGATGGATGGCATTTCACTTCTCACCGCTGCCGGCGCAGCGGCCGTTGCCGGCGCAATTAACTCGGCGGCGGGCGGCGGCAGCTTCATCTCGTTTCCCACGCTCGTCTTCCTCGGCGTGCCGCCGATCACGGCCAATGCGACCAACACGACCGCGATGTGGCTCGGGAACGTCGGCACCATCCGCGGCTTCCGCGAAGACATGACGCGCCCGACCCGGCGCTTTCTCGCGGCGATGCTCGCATCGGTCGCGGGTGGCGTGACCGGCGGTCTGTTGCTCCTGCACACGCCGGTGCACGCCTTCAACGCGATCATCCCGTGGTTGCTGCTCTTTGCGACGGTCCTGTTCGCGATCAGTCCCGCGATCCTCAAGCTCGCCAACCACCCGGGCGGCATGGAAGACGTGCGCTGGAGCAGTATCCCGCCGCTCTTCGCCGTCGCCGTGTACGGCGGATTTTTCGGCGGCGGCCAAGGTCTCGTGCTGCTGGCGTATTTCGCGTTGATCGGGATGACCGATCTGCGCAAGATGAACGCCTTGAAATCGGTGCTGGCGTTCATCAACAACGGCGTGCCGGTGATCCCGTTCGTGCTCGCGCGAGCGCTTGCGTGGGACGCCGCGATCGCGATGTCCGTCGGCGCCGTGCTCGGCGGCTATTACGGCGCGCGCTTGGTGCGGCGCGTTCCGCCGCGCGCGATGCGCATCGGGATCGTCGCCGTCGGCGCGGCGACGACGATCGCGTTCTTCCTACGCCCCGGCTAGCTGCGGCAGCGCCGCGCGGATCGCGGCCTGCAGCGCGGCGAGCGCGGCGCGGCGTGGCGCTGCCGGCCGTGAGACCAAGCGGATGCGCCGGAACGCGCCGCTGCCGTGCAAGGGCCGGGCGACGCTCGGGCCGCCCGGGAGGCGAGCGTTGCCGAGCGCGAGTTCGGGCAGCACGGTGACGCCGTAGCCGGCGCCGACCAGATTGCGTAACGTCTCGAGGCTCGTCGCACGCACGTCGCTCTTGCCGCGGCGCGAGTCGAAGGCTTGCGTGCACAACGTCAGCGCTTGGTCGCGCAAGCAGTGGCCGTCGGTGAGCAGCAGTAGCTCCGCGGGGTCGATGTCGGCCGGAGCGATTGCGGCGCGGGCGGCCAAAGGATGGCCGGCCGAAACGAGCACCCAGAGCGGCTCGTCGAAGAGCGCGAGCGACGCGAGACCATCGCCGGTGTGATCGGTCGCCACGATCGCGGCGTCGAGATCGCCGGCGTGCAGCCCCGCGACGAGCCGCTCGGTAAGCCCTTCGGTGATCGCCAGCGGCATCGCCGGAAAGCGCTCTTGCGCGGCCGGCAACAGGTGCGGCAGCAGATATGGCGCCAGCGTCGAGATGATCCCGATGCGCAGGGTGCCGCGCAGCGGGTCGCGACCGGCGTGCGCCGTTCGTACGAGGTCGTCGGCCGCCGCGACCGCCCGCCGCGCGCACGCGATGACGGCTTCCGCGGCGGGGCTGCTGCGGACCCGGCGGCCGTCCCGCTCGAAGAGTTGGAGCCCGAGCTCGTCTTCGAGCTTGCGAATCTGGCCGCTCAGCGTCGGCTGGCTGACCGCGCAGGCCTCGGCCGCGCGGCTAAAGTGCCCGTGCTCGGCGACGGCGAGGACGTACTGCAGGTCCCGGAGGTTCATGGCGCTCGCTCTATCGTTTCTGACGATGAAATATATAGATAGTATCGTCTTGTTCGATGAGATTACCGGGTATATCCTAGGCGCACGACGTCCACCGTCAACCGACGCAAGGAGCGAGTCTTGTCAAACGCATCGCAGTGCCCCGTACCTCACGGGGCTCAGAAACTTCCCGTTGCCGGCGCCCGCACGAACGCCGATTGGTGGCCCAACCAACTGAACCTGAACGTCTTGCACAAGCACTCGGCGCTCTCGAATCCGATGGGCGTGGGGTTCGACTACGCGAGCGAGTTCAAGCGCCTCGATCTGCAGGCGGTGATCGCCGATCTGCACGCCTTGATGACGACCTCGCAGGAGTGGTGGCCCGCAGACTACGGCCACTACGGGCCGCTCTTCATCCGCATGGCGTGGCATAGCGCGGGCACGTATCGCATCGCCGACGGCCGCGGCGGCGCGGGCTCGGGGACGCAGCGCTTTGCGCCGCTCAACAGTTGGCCGGATAACGCGAACCTCGATAAGGCGCGCCGGCTGCTGTGGCCGATCAAGCAGAAATACGGCCGGGCGTTATCGTGGGCCGACCTGATGGTTTTGGCCGGCAACGTCGCGCTCGATTCGATGGGGCTCAAGACGTTCGGTTTCGGCGGCGGGCGCGCGGACGTGTGGGAGCCGGACGACATCTATTGGGGCCCCGAGACCACGTGGCTCGGCGACGAACGCTACACCGGCGACCGCGAGCTCGAGAATCCGCTCGGCGCCGTGCAGATGGGCCTGATCTACGTGAATCCGGAAGGGCCGAACGGCACGCCCGATCCGCTCGCCGCGGCGCGCGACATCCGCGAAACGTTCGCGCGCATGGCGATGAACGATGAGGAGACCGTCGCGCTGATCGCCGGCGGCCATACGTTCGGCAAGGCGCACGGCGCCGCCGACCCCCACGCCTACGTCGGGCGCGAACCCGAAGGCGCGCCGATTGAAGAACAAGGCTTGGGCTGGAACAACACGTTCGGCAGCGGGAACGGCGACGCGACTATCACGAGCGGACTCGAAGGCGCTTGGACCACCAACCCGCGCGCGTGGGACAGCAACTTCTTCGAGAACCTCTTCCGCTACGAGTGGGAGCTCACGAAGAGTCCGGCCGGCGCCCACCAGTGGACGCCCAAGGATGCGGCCGGAGCGGCGACCGTGCCCGACGCGCACGATCCCGCAAAGCGGCACCTCACCTTCATGCTCACGACGGACCTGGCGCTCAAGGTCGACCCGAGCTATGAGAAAATTTCGCGGCGCTTCTACGAGCATCCGGATGAGTTCGCCGACGCTTTCGCCCGGGCGTGGTTCAAGCTGACGCACCGCGACATGGGGCCGATCGCGCGTTACCTCGGTCCGCTCGTGCCCGCGGAACGCTTGCCGTGGCAAGATCCGCTGCCCGCGCGCGATCACGACGTGATCGGCGACGCGGAGATCGCCGCCCTCAAGTCTGCGGTCATCGCGTCGGGACTCTCGATCTCGCAACTCGTCGCGACCGCGTGGGCGTCGGCCGCCACGTTCCGCGGCAGCGACAAGCGCGGCGGCGCCAACGGCGCGCGCGTCCGGCTCGCGCCCCAAAAGGATTGGGACGTCAACGGGCCGGCCGAACTCGCGCCCGTGCTGACGAAGCTGGAGGGGATCCGGGCGGCGTTCAACGCCGCGCAGTCCGGCGGGAAAAAAGTATCGCTCGCCGATCTGATCGTGCTCGCCGGCTGTGCTGCGGTGGAAGAAGCCGCGCAGCGGTCCGGCCACGACGTGCGCGTAGCGTTTGCGCCGGGACGGACCGACGCATCGCAAGAGCAGACCGACGTTGACTCCTTCGCGGTTCTCGAACCGGTCGCGGACGGATTCCGCAACTACGTTCGGGCGGGGCATGCCGGCTTCGCGGCCGAGTTGCTCGTGGATCGCGCCAACCTGTTGACGCTCACCGCGCCCGAGATGACGGTGCTGATCGGCGGTCTGCGCGTCTTGAGCGTCAACGCCGGTCAGTCTCAGCACGGCGTGTTCACCACGCGGCCCGGAACGCTGACGAACGACTTCTTCGTCAACCTGCTCGACATGAACACGGTCTGGCGGAGATCGGCGAGCGTCGACGGCGTGCTCGAGGGCAGCGATCGGGCGACCGGCGCGCTGAAGTGGACCGGCACGGTCGTCGACCTCGTGTTCGGCTCGAATTCCCAACTGCGCGCGCTGGGCGAGGTCTACGCGGCGGCCGACGGTCAGGGCAAGTTCGTGCGCGATTTCGCGGCGGCGTGGGCCAAGGTGATGAATCTCGATCGCTACGACCTCGCCTGAGCGGGAGCAAAGCGGCGGGAACTTCCTGCGCGAGTTTTTCGTCAGGCGGAAAGATTCTGCGAGGCGAACGAGGCGGGGCGGAGCATTGGTAGGACCATGATAAGCGTACGTGCCTCGTCCCCGTCGCGGGCCGCGTTCCTAGCGACGCTCTCGGCCTCCATGGCCGCCTTCGGCGTTCCGCGGCTCGCGCGCGGCGCCGACCTGATCCCGCTCATCGTCGGCGTCGCGCCGACCGACGCGACGGCCGAGGTCTACTACGGCCACGATAACGGAATGTTCACGGCGGCCGGGCTCGACGTCCAGCTGACCAGCGTCCGCAATACCAGCGCCGCCGCCGCTGCCCTCGGCGGCGGAGCGGTGAACTTCGTCAGCGGCAGTCTCGTCCCGGCGGTGGAGGCCTACTCGCACGGCCTGGACTTCCGGCTGGTCGTTCCGGCGCAGGTCTACGACGGCAAGCCGCCGCTGCAAGCGTCGATGGCCGTGCCCGTCGGTTCCGCGATCAAGACCGCCGCCGACATGAACGGCAAGACCGTGGCGGTGAACGGCATCGGCGACCTGACGCACCTCTTCGCGATGACATGGATGGACGCCAACGGCGGCGATCACACGACCGTCAAGTACATCGAGATTCCGTTCCCGGGCATGGCTGCCGCGTTCGAAGCGAATCGCATCGATGCCGCGATCCTCGTCGAGCCGTTCATGACGGCGCTCAAGGGGAAAGTGACGCTGCTCGGCGATGCGATGGCGGCGATCGGCAAGCGCTACTTGATCACCGGCTACACGGCGCGCCAGTCGTGGCTCGATCAGAACAAAGACGCGGCGAAGCGGTTCGCCGCGACGGTGCTGGCGATCGGCGCGTGGGCGAACGCGCATCATCAGGAAAGCGGCGACATCCTCTCGCACTACACGCCGCTCAAACCCGAAACGATCCAGTCGATGGCGCGCGCCGTCTACGCAACGACCCCGATCCAGGCCGCGCTGATCCAGCCGGTGCTCGATATGACCGCCAAGTACTTCCAGAGTACGCGCATCCCGGGCTCGGCCCTGATCTGGACCGGCTAGCCGCCCGCGTGAGCTAACGGCGCAGGGGCGTTGTCGCGCATATACGAACATACGTTCGATATGCGACAGGCAGCGCTCTTCGCGTCCTTGGATGAACCCGTCACGCTGGTGGCCGACGGCGGCCTGGTGAGCTTTTTCCCGGGCTTTCTGCCCTTCGACGAGGGCGATGCTCTCGTGGCCGAATTGCTGGCTTCGACGCGCTTCAGCGCCGACAGCCGGATGATGTACGGCAAACGGGTCGCCGTGCCGCGCGAGACCGCCGGCCGCGGCGAGGGGATGGGCCAGCCCTGGACGCCGCTGCTGCTGGTGGTGCGCGAGCGCATCGAGGCGTTGCTGGGGACCGGCTTCGATTACGTCTTCGTGAACCGCTATCGCAACGGCAACGACAGCGTCGCCTGGCACGGCGACCGCGAAGCGGACGGCCGGACCATCGCCTCGCTCTCGCTCGGGGCGACGCGGACCTTCGATCTGCGGCCGATGCGCGAGAGCGGGCTGCGGCCGCGCACGATTCCGGTCGATCTCGCGCACGGCGATCTGCTCGTCATGCGCGGCGAGACGCAGCGCAACTGGGAGCATCGCGTGCGCAAGGATCCGCGCGTGCGCGACGAGCGGATCAACCTGACATTTCGCCAACATCGCGCGCGATGACGGTTCTGCTGGTCCCGCGCGGGGCAGAGGAGCGCGCCGTGCGCCGCGCGGCGCCGGACGCGACGGTGGTCGGCATCGCCGCCGGCGCGGCAGCCGCGGTGCTGCCCGGCCGGATTCCCGACGGCCCGGTCATCGTACTGGGCTTGTGCGGCGCGCTGCGCGGCCTGCGCGCCGGAGCCGCCGTGCTCTATCGCGAGGTGAGCGACGAGCGCGGCCGCTTCACGTTTGACGGCGAGCTCGTACGCGCGCTGGCCGCCGCGCTGCCGGCACTAACGATCGTGAGCGCGTGCACGACCGATCACGTCGTCACGCGCGCGACCGAACGCGCGGCGCTCGCGGCCGCGTACAGCGCCGACGTGGTCGACATGGAAGGCACGCACGTTGCGCGCGCGCTCGCAGCCGCCGGCCGGCCGGTGCTGATGGTGCGCGTTGCGAGCGACGATCCCAGCTACGATCTGCCGCCGATCGAACAGACGATCGGGCCGGACGGCGAGGTGTTGCCGCTGCGCCTAGCGCGCGCGTTCGCCGCGCGGCCGCTTGCGGCGCTACGCTTCGTGCGCGACGTGCAGCGCGCGTTGCGCGCGCTCGGGGAAACGGCGCTGGCGGTCAGCCGCCCGGCGTGAACGTCCGGCCCTTCCAGGCGCCGCCGCGCCCGCCGGCGTGACGCCGCGCCGAATCGACCGTCATCAACGTGTAGAGCACGCCCGCCAGCGGTAACGTCAGCGCGCGCCAGAGCGGCTGCCGGTAGAGGCGAACCGTCGGTGCGTAGGCCGCACTCATCGTCCCCCATGCCAGCGCGCCCGCGAGCGCGAGCCCGGGCCGGCGGCGCGCGAGGCCGAGGCCAAGCGCCGCAACCGGCGCGACGTAGAGCACGAGCATCCCCGCCACCGTCCCAGCGAGCAGCAGCGGCGAGTAACGCAGCTGCGTGTAGGCGGTGCGCGCCACCATCGACCAGATCGGCGTCAGGCCCACGTATGGGCGCACGCTGCGCGAACGCGACGTCAATCCGAGCCACAGCGTGCCGCCGGCGTGCTGGACGGCGGCCGCGAGCGAGCAGTCGTCGATCAACTCGCCCTTGATGCACGCGATCCCGCCGACGCGCTCGAGCAGCGTGTCGTCGAGCAGCACGCAGCCGCCCGCCGCGCCGGCGAGTTTGCGTCGCGGATCGTTGACCCACGCGAACGGGTAGAGCAGGCGGAAGAAGAACACGAACGCCGGGATCAGCAGCCGTTCCCACGCGGTCCCGCAGTGCAGCTCGACCATCAGCGAGACGAGGTCGCGGCGCTCGCGGCGGGCGGTCGCGACGAGCCGCGCGAGCGTATCTTCCGCGTGCTCGACGTCGGCGTCGGTGAACCACCAATACGCGGGCGTCGCACCCGCCGCGCGCGCGGCCGCCACGCCTTCGGACATCGCCCAGACCTTGCCGCTCCAGCCCTGCGGTCGCGGCTGCGCGCGGTGCAGTTGCACGCGGCCGCCCGCGACGCGCTCGACCTCGCTCGCCGTATCGTCGTCGCTGCGGTCGTCGACGACCGTCACCGCCAAACGGCCCGCGTAGCGCTGCGCGACCACGGAGGAAACCGTCCGGGCGATGACGTCGCCTTCATTGCGCGCCGGGATCACGGCGTGCACGTCGGGCGCAGCGTCCGATTCGAGCGGCGGCGCGAGGCAATCGGACCGCGCATCCCAAAAACGCCCTCGTGCGACCACTAATCCGATCCACGCAACGGCCGCAAGCCAAGCCGCGTTTCTAGTAAACGTGAGCATCGAGATGCGTCCTTCGGACGCGCCCGCCGCCCGCCCCGCTCTCGCGCTCCTGATGGGGATCCGCCGCGCCACCGAGGCGCTGTTTCGCAAACAGCACGCCGATGGCTATTGGTGGGCGGAACTGCAGTCGAACGTCACGATCACGGCCGAAGTCGTCCTGCTGCACCACGTCTGGGGAAATTTCGACCGCGTGCCGCGCGCGCAGGCCGAAGCGTACTTTCGCGGCGAGCAGCGCGAGCACGGCGGCTGGGAGCTCGCTTACGATGACGGCGGCGAGCTTAGCGTCACCGTCGAAGCGTACATGGCGCTACGTCTGCTGGGAGTCGCGCCCGACGATCCCGCGCTCGAGCGCGCGCGGGCGTACATTCTGGCGCGCGGGGGCATCTCGAAGACGCGCATTTTCACAAAGATGCACCTGGCGCTGATCGGGGCCTACGAGTGGGCCGGCCTGCCGTCGCTGCCGCCGCTGTTGATGATGCTGCCCGACCGCGGGCCGTTTTCGATCTACGAGCTCTCAAGCTGGGCCCGTGGCAGCACGGTGCCGCTGATCGCGCTCTTCGATCGCAAGCCCGTCTACGGCCCCACGCTCGCGCTCGACGAACTCTACACGGAGGGCCGCGAGAACGTCCGCGTCGCGCTGCCGGCGCCGCAGGGCGCATTCGAGGCGCTCTTCACCGCGTTTGACGCGTTGCTCAAATTGGGCGAGCGCAACAACCTGATCCCGTTCCGGCGCGCGGGGATTGCCCGCGCCGAGAAGTGGACCGTGCAGCGTCAGGAGTTCACCGGCGACTGGGGCGGGATCATCCCGGCGATGCTCAACGCGATGCTCGCGCTACGCGCGCTCGGCTACGATGCGAACGATCCGGTCGTCGTGCGGGGCTGGTCGGCGATCGACGGCTTCACGATCACCGACGAGAACGCGTACCGCGTCCAGCCCTGCATCTCGCCCGTCTGGGACACCGGGCTCGCGGTGCGCGCGCTCGTCGATGCGGGCGTCCCGCGCGACGACAAACGCTTAACCGACGCCGTCTCGTGGCTGATGGACAAACAGATCGTCGCAACGTACGGCGACTGGTCGGTGAAGAACCGCACCGGCAAACCCGGCGGCTGGGCGTTCGAGTTCGAGAACGCCTGGTATCCCGACGTCGACGACACGGCCGTCGTGGCGATGGCGCTCGCGGCGGTCGAACATCCCGACCGGCGGCGCGTGCGCGGTGCGCTCGCGCGCGCCTCACAATGGGTTGAGACGATGCAGTGCAAGGCGGGCGGCTGGGGAGCGTTCGACGTCGACAACGATCAGGCGTGGCTCAACCGCGTCCCGTACGGCGATCTGAAAGCGATGATCGATCCCGCCACCGCCGACGTGAGCGCGCGCGTGCTCGAAATGGTGACGCGCTGCAAGCTCGATGCGTTCGATCACGCGCGTTACGAGCGCGGACTTACGTATCTGCTCGGCGAGCAAGAGATCGACGGCGCGTGGTGGGGCCGCTGGGGCGTGAACTACATCTACGGCACGAGCGGTGCCTTGGCCGCGCTCGGTCCGGCCCGCCCCGACGCCGGCATCGACCGCGCGATGGTGCGCGGCGCGGTTTGGCTGCGCAGCGTGCAAAACGAGGACGGCGGCTGGGGCGAAACGACCGAAACATACAAACGTCCCGCGCTGCGCGGCATCGGCCCGAGCACCGCGAGCCAAACGGCGTGGGCGTTGATCGGCCTGCTTGAAACCGCGCAGCGGCTGAAAGTGCTCGCCGGCGAATTCGAGCCGGCGATCGAACGCGGTGTCGATTTTCTCTTGCGCACGCAACGTCCGGACGGCAACTGGGACGAGCCCGAGTTCACCGGCACGGGCTTCCCCGTGCACTTTTATCTGAACTACCACCAGTACCGGCTGCATTTTCCGCTCTCTGCGCTGGGTCGCTATGCCGCTTGGCGGCGCGCGCGCGGCGCGCCATCCGCGCTCTAACGTACCAACGTTTGCGACGCCGGCGTGCTAGCGTCGCAATGCATGACTGCCCGCAAAGCCGCTCGGCTTACGCACGAGATACCTCAGCTTGGCGGGGGAAATCGGCCGCCGGGATACGTGATGCCGGTGACCTTTTCGGTAGCGCCTCCGTGAGGCACCATACGGGTGCCTGATTCTGCTATACTGTAGCTGAGCTACGTGCGTCTTGCGACACGCGTGGAAGGGTGTACCGAAATCGTGACTGGTCCGGCTGTTCGAGCATCCCGCCGGGCGACCCATAGTCGCCCCTGCTGGTCGCATGCGGCGGCGGACCCGGCGGCCGTCCTCGCGCGGCGCTCCGAGTTCGTCGAATACCTCTCCAGATGCGGCGCCGGGCCGGATGATGCGGCCGCGGCGGTGACGGCACTGGACGACCTGTTGTGCGACATGCCCGCAGGTCCGGTCTTGGTGACGCTCGGCCGGGGCGAGCGCGGCCGGGCGAGCTTGGCTGTCGATTCTCTCTCGCCTCGGCTCGCGCGCCGGACGCATGCGGTGGACCTGCCGTTCGAAACGCGCTGCACCTGCGATGCGGACGTGCAGCGCGTGGACGCCGAGCGAGCGTTCGCGTCGATGCAGCTCGGCTGCTGGATCGAGCGCCGCGCCGCGCGCGTCGCGTCGCTCGCAGTGATCGCGATGCATGCGCATGCGCCGGCGGGGACGGTGCCGGTCGTCGGGGCGGCGGAACTGACGCGCAGGGTGGCGGCACTCGGGAACGCCCTGCGTTTCGGCGTCTTCGAGCTCTGGCGGCACGATGTCCACTGCTCGATGGTGATGCTGCGAGCCCGCGGGTACGACCTCGACGAGGTGCGCGCGACGTGGCAGGCGGTGTGGTCGATCGTGCGGCAGCGTGCGCCCTCCGTGCTACGGGGGCTCGTTGCGCCGCTCGCAACCGGTCTCGACGAGATCGACGACGCCGCCGAAGAACCCAGCTACCTCAAGAGCGCGGAGGCGGCCTCGTTTTTCCGTTCGTTCGAGGAGCGACCGGGGCCGCGTGAGATCGTTGCCGGCCTGCGCGGCGCCGGGATGACGACGGAACGGCTGTTCCTCGAGTGCTTCACGCCGCTGCAACGCGAGAGCGGGCGTTTGTGGCAATACGGCCGCATGAGCGTTGAGGAAGAACACCGCCGCAGCGCGATCGTCAACGCGCTCATCCACCAGACGGCGCTGCCGGATCGTACCGCGCCGGCGGCGGGATCGGTGCTGCTGCTGTGTGCGCCCGGCGAGCAGCACGATATCGGCTTGAAGATGATCGCGCAATTGGCGCGGCTCGATGGTTGGGACGTCGTTTTGCCGGGCCGCGCACAGACGGCCGAGCAGATTTACGTCATGGTCTTGGACCGCCGTCCCGATGTGCTCGTACTTTCAGCCTCGCTCACCGCGAGCGTTTGCGCGCTCGTTCCGTTGATTGCGCGCGTAAAGAGCGATCCGCGTTGCGCCGGCACGGCGATCGTTGTCGGCGGCGCACCGTTCGTGCGGTTTCCTCAGTTGGCACGTATCGTGGGCGCGGATGCGACGGCTCCGGACGCCGCCGCCGCGATGGCGCTGCTGCCGGAACTGCGTGCCGGACGTCGTCCGGAATCCACCACGCGCGACCCCGCAGCGCTCAACGCCTCGCAGCTCGAAAGCGTCGTCCGTGCCGGCAGTTGGTCCTTTGATCACATGTCGGGTACCTGCTCGTGGAGTCCCGGACTCTACGAACTCCTAGACGTCGACTCGGCAACGCTCGCGCCATCGTATGCGGCGCTGATGGACCTCGTCGAACCCGGCGAGCGCGAGACGATCGCTGCCGCGTGGCGCACGGCGCACGCCGAGCACGAACCCTTCGAGCTGACCCATCGCGTGCAGTTGGCGAACGGCCTGGTCAAGATCGTCCTGCAGCGCGCGCAGACGACCTACGATAGCGCCGGCAATGCACTCGAAACCGTCGGGATGCTGGTCGACATCACGAAGGAGCAACTCACGCGCCGCAAACTCGACGCGGCGACAGCGAAGCTGATGGCGATTTGGGAGCACGTTCCCGACGCGCTGGCGTTGCTCGACTCAAGCGACGGCGCGCTCGTCGAGGTCAACCCGCAAGCGGAAACCATCGTCGGCCAAGCGCAGGCCGAACTCGCGGGCAAGCGATTTACCGAACTCTTTCCTTCGGCGCACCGGAAGCGGACAATGGCGCTTTTCGCCCGCGTCGCGCGGACGCCCGCGCACAACGTGCAGTCGGTGTTACGCAACGGCGTGCCGGTCGAAATCTCGACGAGCGGAACGTTTCGCGTCGGGCCGCGCGAAATGACGCTGGCCAGCTTCCGCGACATCTCATTGCGTAAGGAACTTGAGAAACGGGCGTCGCGCTTGACCGCGACCTTGGCGGTGATGGTGCGCGCCAACGCCGCCATCGTGCACGCCTCCACGATCGACGATCTGCCGCAACTGGTCTGCAATGCGATCGTCGGGGATCGATACCTCGGCGCGTCGGTCGCAGAGCCGGGTGCTGCGAACGAGCCCGCGCGCGTCGTTGCGACGGCCGGTCCGCGGCGGTATTTCGAGGGCCTCGCACTCGGTTGGGATCCACAGGAGTCGAGAGGCCGGGGACCGTTCGGCGTGGCCGTGCGTTCGGGCCGTCCGGTCGTCGCGCTTGCCTCCGACCCGATCGCCGCACCCTGGCGCGAGCGCGCGCTTGCCGCCGGCATACGCGGCGTCATCGCGCTGCCGCTTCGCGACACGCCGGGTGCGCCGGTGCTCGGCGTCTATATCGGCGACGACGACGGCTTCAGCGCACCCGAGATCGCCCTGTTCGAGTCGCTGGCCGACGACGTCGCCCTGGGCCTGCGCGCGCTGCGCGAGCGCAGGTTCCACGAGGAGGCTGCCGTTGCCGAACGGGCACGCGCCCAGGAGGTCGAACTCGCGCTCACGGGCGCGCTTGCGGCCGTCGGAGCGGCTCTCGAACAGCGCGATCCGTATACGGCGGGCCACGAAGTCCGCGTACGCGATTTATGTAGTGCGATCGCCCGCGAACTCGGACTCGAGGACGACCTGACGCGTGGGCTCTGCATTGCGGCGAGCGTCCACGATATCGGCAAGATCTCCATTCCGGCGGAAATCCTCACCAAGCCCACACGCCTGGATGAGATCGAATTCGCGTTCGTGCGGCAACATCCGCAGACGGGCTACGATATCTTGCGCAACATTCCGTTCCGCTGGCCGATCGCCGAGATCGTTTTGCAGCATCACGAGTATCTCGACGGCACGGGCTACCCGCGCGCTCTAACGGCCGGCCAAATCCTACTCGAAGCGCGGGTCCTGGCCGTCGCTGATATCGTCGATTCGATGTCTTCGTTCCGGCCGTTCCATCGCGCGTTCGGCATGGAGAGCGTCGTTGGCGAAATCACGCGGATCGCCCGAAACCGGCTCGATCCGGACGTCGTGGCCGCGTGCACGCGCGTACTGAAGCGAGGCGAATTTCAACCTGCGACCGGCATGCATCCCGACCGGTCGTGATCCCGTCCCGCTGCGGAAATCCGCGCCGCAGCAGGTGAACCGGCCCGAAGCTGAGGAACCCGAACCGCTAAGGAGTCGAATTTCGGATGGTTGACGGGTTTGCAACATCCGATCCCAGCTCGCCGGCATCCGGACCGCGGATGCAGAGTCCCATCGATATCGAGTCGATCGTCCACGCTGGGAGTTGGACGATCGACTACTCGACGCAGCAGTGCGCGTGGAGTCCGGGTTTGTACGCCCTGCTCGACCTCGACCCGGCGGTCTTCGTGCCGGCTCCCGACGCGCTCGCGCACCTGGTGCATCCGGATGATGACGAGATCGTCGCGGCGGCGTGGCATGCCGCACACGTGGACCACGCGCCGTTCGAGTTGATCCATCGCTTGCGGCTAGGGAACGGTCTGACCAAGATCGTACTCCAGCGCGCAAACACGACCTATCGCGCCGACGGCGTCCCGGCCGATTCGGTCGGCATCCTGGTCGATATCACGAGCCAGCAACTCGTGCGCCGTAAGCTCGACGACGCGACGGCAAAGCTGATGGCGGTGTGGGAGCACGTGCCCGAGGGCCTTGCGCTGGTCGATCTGATCGACGGCTCGATCGTCGAGATCAACCCGTTTGCCGAAGAGATGCTGGGTATGCATCAGGACGCGATCGCCGGGACGCACTTCACGAGCATCTTCCCCGAGGATCGGCGCGAGCGTGCCAATGCTGCGTTCGCGCGCCTCTCGCGCACGCCGGTGCGCAACGTCGAGTCGGTCTTCTTTGAAGACCTGGCCGTGGAGATTTCTACGAGCGGCGCGTTCCGCGTCGGCGATCAGGAAATGACCTTGGCTACCTTTCGCGATATCACGCGCCGCAAGTACCTCGAGCGCAGTACCGCGCGTTTCACCGAGACGATGGCGGCGATGGTGCGCGCGAACGCGGCGATCGTGCGCGCCGAGTCGGGTGACGAGCTGTTGCGCCGGGTGTGCGAGGCGATTATCGGCGGCCCATACGTGGCCGCGTCGATCGGCGAACCACTGCAGAACCCCGGGCGTACCGCCCGTCTGATCGCCCGCGCCGGTCCCGCGGCGGCGTATTTCGACGAGATCGTGATGAGCTGGAACGCGGGCGACGATATCGGTCGCGGCCCGTTCGGCGAAGCCGTACGTACGCGCCGTCCCGTGACGCACGTCGTCGACGACCCCGAGATCGCGCCCTGGCGCGAGCGCGCGCTCGCCAACGGTATTCACGCCTCGCTCGCGCTGCCGATCCCGGAAGAAGAAAGCGGTCCGATCTTCAGCATTTACATGAGCGACCGCGACGGCTTCCGGCCCGACGAGATCGCGCTGTTCGAATCGCTAGCGGGGGATATCGCCTTGGGTTTGCGGGCGCTGCGCACGCGCGATCTCCACCGGCGCGCCGTGCTCCAAGAGCGAGCGCGTGCCGAGGAGGTCGAGGCGGCGCTCGAAGGCGCGCTCGCGGCCGTCGTTGCGACGCTCGAGAAGCGCGACCCGTACACCTCCGGTCACGAACAACGGGTCGCCGACCTGAGCCGCCTGATCGCACAAGAGCTTGGGCTCGAAGAGGAGCGCGTCCGCGGGCTGTACTTGGCTGCGAGCGTCCACGACATCGGCAAGATCTCGATCCCGGCCGAGATCCTCACCAAACCCACGCGTCTGAACGAGATCGAGTACGCGCTCGTTCGTCAGCACCCACAGACCGGCTACGATATCATGCGCAACATTCCGTTTCGCTGGAACATCGCCGAGATGGTCCGGCAGCACCACGAATACCTCGACGGCTCGGGCTATCCGCGCGGCCTTAAGGGCGACGACATCCTGCTCGAATCGCGCATCCTGACCGTCGCCGACATCGTGGAGTCGATGTCGGCCTTTCGCCCCTACCACCGCGCGATCGCGCTCGACGCCGTGCTCACGGAGATCACCGAGCTCGCGCGGCACAAGCTCGATCCGGACGTCGTCGCAGCGTGCGTGCGGATCATCGAGCGCGGCGGATTTCAACCGTCGTCGATGGCGCCCGCGCCCTACGATTTCGTCGACTAAATCAGGCCCTGCGTACGGTAATACTCGCGGCTCAGCGCCCATGACTGGCGCGCGGCAGCGGGGTGATACTCGTTGCGGTCGTTGCAGAAGAAGCCGTGCTCGGCATCCGAGAAGACGATCTGCGTGTGGACTTTGCCGGCGGCCGTCATGGCGTCGGCGGTCGCGCGGCGGTCGGCGGCGGCCAGATGCTTGTCGAGGCCGGCCCAGATCATCACGATCGGCGCGTGCTGCGCCGGTGCGAGAGCCGTATACGCCGGCTGGTGCAGGGCGCCCGCGTAGTACGCGACGGCGCCGGCCAGCGGTAAGATTGCGTTCGCGAGATACGTCACCCGGCCGCCGAGGCAGAAGCCGGTGCAGGCCACGCGATCGCGTGCCACGCCGTTCTCCGTGAGCCACGTGTAGGCGGCGCGCACGTCGGCGTTGATCGTATCGATCGTCACCTTGCTCGTGTGCGGACGGCAGCCTTCGAGGTCGCCGAACGGCAGTTGCACCTTGGTTCCGGTGCGGTGAAACAGCTCCGGCACGATCGCGACGAAGCCTTCGGCGGCGTAGCGCACGGCGACGTCCTTGAAGTGCTCGTTCACGCCGAACGCATCGTGATAGATCATCACGCCGGGCGGGTTGACGAGCTTCTTGTGCCGCGCCACGAACGCGACCATGGCGGTTCCGTCGTCCACGGGAAGCAGAACTTCTTCGATCATCACACCGTCCTATTTGCCGTCGATTTGAAAAGCGCCGCGAGGCGGCCGTCGCGGTCGAGGTCTTCGCCCGCCGAGATCGAGACCGCTTCGTCGATGTAGGCGAGACAGGCCTGGTCGGCGGCGTCGCGCGCACCCAGCCGTTCGAGCGCGGCGATCACGCCTGCCGCCCGTTCGTCGCTCAGCGTGCCGATCGTCGCGTAGGCCTCGGCGACCGCGCTGCGATCCGCGGATGGCGGCTGCGCGAGCGCCCACGCCACCGGGAACGACCACTTGCGCCGCCGGATGTCGGCGCCGCTGGGCTTGCCGGTTTCCTCGGTGCGGCCCCACGTGCCGAGCACGTCGTCGCGGACCTGAAACGCCAGCCCGTACGCGCGGCCGACGCGGCTGTAGGCCGTCGCGCGCTCGTGCGAAGCGCCGGCGGCAAGCGCGCCCAACTCGCACGCGACCGCCAGGAGTGCCGCGGTCTTGCCTTCGATCATGCGCGCGTACTCCTCGAACGTTACGAAGGTTGCCGTTTCGAAGCCGATGTCGAACGCCTGGCCTTCGCACATGCGGAAGTGCGCGTGCTGCAGGCAGCGCAACATCGCGGCGACCGTTGCGGGCGCGAGATCGCTCGAGCCGTCGACGAGCGTGAGGTAGGCCAGCGCCGACATCGCGTCGCCCGCGACGAGCGCCGCCGGGATGCCGTGCTCGGCCCACAGCGTCGGGCGGCCGTGGCGCATCTCGTCGCCGTCCTCGATGTCGTCGTGGATGAGCGAGAAGTTGTGGAGCAACTCCAGCGCCGCCGCCGCCCCCAGTGCCGCGCGCCCGTCGGAGCCTTCGCTCTCGGCGACGGCGAGCAGGATGCGCGGGCGCAAGCGCTTGCCGCGCTTGGCCGCGGGATCGTCGATGCCGAAATGGTCGCGGATCAGCGCGCGGTTCGGATCGTCCGGCGCGGCGCGGTCGAGCACCCGTTCGAGGTAGCCTTCAAAGTCCTCGAACGACGGCGAACGGACCAGCACGGGACTACTTCGCGAAAACGGAGCGGATCGAGCCGAGGAGGTTTTGCGGCTGCATCATATCGGCCGCCGCCGTCGCTTCGAAGCCCGAATGGACCATGCAGTCCTCGCACTTCTTGTTGCCGCTCTTGTGGCCGTACTTTTCCCACTCGGTCGTATCGAGCAGTTCCTGGTAGCTCTGCGCGTAGCCCTCGCCGAGCAGATAGCACGGCTTCTGCCAGCCGAAGAGGCTGTAGCTGGGCATGCCCCAGGGCGTGCAATCGTAGTCTTTCTCGCCGGTGAGGAAATCGAGGAAGAACGGGCTCGCATTGAACTCCCAGTTTTTCTTGCCCGCGCGGTACGGCGCCAAGATCTGCCGGAACAGGCGGCGCGTGTCTTCGATCGCGAGGAAGTGGTCCTGATCGGGCGCTTTCTCATAGCGATAGCCGGGCGAGATTTGCATCCCGTCGACCTTGAGGTCGTTGGTCACGAAGTCGAAGAAGGCGTGGAAATCCTCGGCTTGCGAGCCTTCGAAAATCGTCGTGTTCGTGTAGACGCGGAAGCCGCGCGCTTTGGCGGCGCGGATCGCCTTGACCGCGATATCGTAGGTGCCCTCGCGCGCGACCGCGACGTCGTGGACGTGCTGCGGGCCGTCGAGATGGATGTTGAAGCCGAAGTAATCCGACGGCGTGAACTTATCGAGGCTCGCCTCCAAGCGCAACGCGTTGGTGCAGAGATAGATGAACTTCTTGCGCGCGATCAGACCGCTCACGATCTCCTCGATCTGCGGGTGCAGCAACGGTTCGCCGCCCGGGATCGCCACGACCGGCGCGCCGCACTCCTCAACCGCCGCGAAGCACTGCTCCGGCGTGAGATGGCGGCGCAACACGTCGACCGGATGCTGGATCTTGCCGCAGCCGCTGCACGCAAGGTTGCACCGGAAGAGCGGCTCGAGCATCAGGACCAGCGGATAGCGCTTTTTCCCCGCGAAGCGCTGGCGCATAACGTACGCCCCGACCGCCATAGCCTGCTTAAGTGCGATTGCCACGTTCTCTCCCGGATGGTGTGCTGAAGTACCCGTGTTCTTGAAACCAGGTAACCGCGTCCGATAGGGCCGCGGTTACGGGGCGACGGGGCAGCCCCAATTGAACTTCTGCTTTCGCGACGTCATAGTACATTCGCTGCTTGGCCATGCGGACGCCCTCGAACGGAACGTCGGGCCGGAAGCCGAGCGGTTCGAGCAGGAACTCGCCGGCTGCCGCGTAGGCCAGCGGAACGAGCGGCGGAACCCGCACCGCCGGTGCCGAGCGCCCCGTGAGCGCGGCGAGCCGCTCGAGCAGCGCGCGCAAGGTCATGTTCTCGTTGCCCAGGATGTAGCGCTCGCCGGTGCGGCCGCGTTCGAAGGCCAGGATATGGCCCTCGGCGACGCTGCGCACGTCGACGAGGTTGAGCCCGGTATCGACGTACGCGGGCATCCGCCCCGTGCAGAAGCGCACGATGATATCGCCGGTCGGCGTGGGCTTGGCGTCCCAGGGTCCGACGGGCGTGGTCGGGTTGACGATCACGACGTCCTGGCCGCCGGCCACGGCCCGCGCGACCTCGCGCTCGGCTTCGTACTTGGACCGTTTGTAGGCGCCGATCAGCTCGCCCGGCGGGCTTTGCCAGGCCTCGCTCGCGGGCTCGTTGTCGTGACGCACCCCGATCGCCGCGACGGAGCTGGTGTGCACGACACGCGGTACGCCGGCGCGTCGGGCGGCGCCGAGCACCAACCGCGTGCCCTCGACGTTGGCACGCAGCACCTCGGCGCGGTCGCGCCGCCACAGACTGTAGGTAGCGGCGACGTGGAAGACGGCGTCGCAGCCGATCATCGCTTCGGCCAGATGCGGGGCGAAGAGGTCGCCGCCGGTCCGTTCGATCGGCAGTCCCTCGAGCGACGGGGCGGAACCGCGTACGAGCGCCCGGACGGTCCAGCCGCGCTCGAGCAGCGCGCGCACGAGATTCGCGCCGACGAACCCGGACGCGCCCGTGACGAATGCGGTCGGCAGCCCCTACCTCCGGCTGAAGTCGAAGGGCCGCTCGCGCACCCGGTCGACCAGCCAGCGCAGCGTATAGTTCGTGAGCGTTGAGGTCGACGCGGCGAAGATCAGCGACTTTACTTCGGAGCGCGAAATTTTCACACCGGCGCCGGGGACGAGCATCGTGTCGGAACGCTCGATCTCGCGCATTGTGGCCACGGCGAAGAGGATCGGCAGCACGCAAAACAGCCGGATCCGCATCGCCATCAAGGGGAGGTGCTCGATGTAGCGCAGCGAGCGCTCGATGTCGTCCTGCGCGACGCGCATCAGCGGCCCGAGTGCGGCGAGGTTCGCGTCGCGGCTTTCGGGCGCCAGGATGCGATCGTGTCCGCTGCCGTGTGCGGCGAGCAATTCGGCCGGAACGTAGATCGCGTTCTCCTCTTGGGCGTCCCACGCGATGTCTTTGAGGATGTTGACCGACTGCAGGGCTTCGCCGAACGGTTCGCAGTCTTCGAGCAGCTTCGCATAGACGCGGGAGTCGATCAGGGTCGAGTGCGTGTGCCAGAGATCGGTCAGCAGATGCCCGACCGTCCCGGCCACGAAATAGCAGTATTGGTGGTATTCCGCGATGCTGGCGATGCGGATGCCGCGTGGGTGCTCGACGACGAAGCGCCGCATCCCGCGCACCATCTCCTCGATCCAGCGGCGCAGAATCGCCTGCGTCGGGAGGTCGAGATTGCGGAAGAGCGTGAGCACGGAGCCGGTGGCGCCGACCAGGTCGACGTAGTCGTCGTGCGCGTCGTGCGTCGTCAGCTCGTTGGTCGAAGCGCTGAACGCCTCGATCTGCCGCGGATCGTCGAAGCAGCCGAGAAACGCGTCCAGCAGCTCCGCCTTGCGCTCCGGCGCGAGCACGAGATCGTCTTCGATCGTATCGGCGATACGGCAGAGCAGGTAGCCGAGACGAACCGGCGCTTCCAGGCGCGCGGGCAACAGTTTGATCCCCAGCGCGAACGTCCGCGAGACCAGCGGCAGCATCGAGCGCGTTTGACGATCGATGTCCGTGACCGAGGCGTTCTCAAGCACTAACACGCGGCGAAATGTTCCCCCCTGCGAGTGTATGCCACTCGCTGTCGTTCGGTCGAGCGCTCGCGGCCGAAACCCCCTGGCCGCTAAACTCCGCTCGCTGGCATGTTGCCCCCTTTTTCCGGATGTCCAACATTGCGCCCGGCAGGAAGGCGAAGGGGGCGGCGGCGCATGGGTTCCCATGAGCGTATTTCGCATGCTCCTGACGGCCGGGGCGCTTCTGGCGGTCGCCGCGGCCCCGGTCGCCGCGCAAACGAGCGGCGATATCCTCGCGCGCGGCGCGTACTTGGTGGGGCCCGCCGGCCAATGCTTGGGTTGTCATGGTGCCAACCTGCGGGGCGGCAAGAACCCGGTGCTCGGCCGGCCCGGCGTGCCGTGGGCGAAGACGATCCTCAACCTGCGCGGGCTCAAAGAGTTCAAAACCGACAAGCTGGCGATCGCTTTCTTCGAGACGTCGTTTCTGCCCGGCGGCGTCCACGCGCTGCCGCCGATGCCGCGCTACAAGTTCCATGAGGACGACGCAACGGCGATAGTCGCTTACTTAAGGTCCCTGAAGAAGTAAGCGCCCCCGTCCGGCGGCCTTGACCGAACTTGCCGGAAGCGGTATTATACCTGCCTATGCCCCTCGGTCGATAACGCGGATCCAAGGAACGTCAACGGCGATTCCCTGGACCGCTGTGCCTATTTCCGGCACCCAGCGCCTCCAGCGCCATCCACGACGTCACCTCGAACGCCTCTGCTCGCCGGCGCGCTGATAAAGGACGATACGTGAACCTCCTCGACGTCAACAATTTCGACGCGATGCGGATCGGGCTCGCCAGCCCCGAACAAATCCGCGCCTGGTCTTTCGGTGAAGTCAAAAAGCCGGAGACGATCAATTACCGCACGCTCAAACCCGAGCGGGACGGCCTCTTCTGCGAAAAGATTTTCGGGCCGACCAAAGACTGGGAGTGCCACTGCGGCAAGTACAAGCGCATCCGCTTTAAGGGGATGATCTGCGATCGCTGCGGCGTCGAGATCACGCGCGCCAAGGTGCGCCGCGAGCGGATGGGCCACATCGAGCTCGCCACGCCCGTCAGCCACATCTGGTACTTCAAGGGCGTGCCCTCGCGCATCGGCATCCTGCTCGATATGTCCCCGCGACAGCTCGAGAAGGTGATCTATTTCGCCGCCTACGTCGTCACCGATCCGGGCGATACGACGCTCGGCAAGCGCGAGATCCTCACCGAGCAGAAGTACCGCGAATCGCGCGATAAATTCGGCTCGCGCTTCAAGGCCGGCATGGGCGCGGAATCGATCCGCGAGCTGCTGCGCGACCTGAACCTGCGGAAGCTCCAAGAAGAGCTGCGCCGCGAGTTCAAGGAGACGACCGGGCAGAAGCGCGTCAAGGCGATCAAGCGCCTTGAAGTCGTCGAAGCGTTCCTGGCCTCGGGCAACAAGCCCGAGTGGATGATCCTCTCCGCCGTGCCGGTGATCGCGCCCGAATTGCGCCCGATGGTGCAGCTCGACGGCGGCCGCTTCGCCACGTCCGATCTCAACGATCTCTACCGTCGCGTCATCAACCGCAACAACCGCCTCAAGCGGTTGCTCGAGCTAAGCGCGCCCGAGATCATCATCAAGAACGAAAAGCGCATGCTGCAGGAAGCGGTCGACGCGCTGATCGACAACGGCCGCCGCGGGCGCCCGGTCACGGGTCCCAACAACCGGCCGCTGAAATCGCTCTCCGACATCCTCAAGGGCAAACAGGGTCGCTTCCGCCAGAACCTGCTCGGTAAGCGCGTCGACTATTCGGGGCGTTCCGTCATCGTGGTCGGCCCGAACCTCAAGCTGCACCAGTGCGGCTTGCCCAAAGAGATGGCGCTCGAGCTCTTCAAGCCGTTCGTGATGAAGAAGCTGGTCGATCGCGGCCAAGCCCACAACATCAAGAGCGCGAAGCGCATGGTCGAACGCGTGCGTCCGGAAGTCTGGGACGTGCTCGACGAAGTGATTCGCGAGCATCCGGTGCTGCTCAACCGCGCGCCCACGCTGCATCGTCTCGGCATTCAGGCCTTCGAGCCGGTGCTGGTCGAAGGCAAAGCGATCCATCTCCATCCGCTCGTCTGCACGCCGTATAACGCGGACTTCGACGGCGACCAGATGGCCGTCCACCTTCCGCTCAGCGCCGGCGCGCAAGCGGAAGCGCGTATCCTGATGCTCTCGGCCAACAACATCCTCCAGCCGAGCTTCGGGAACCCGGTGTCGATCCCGACACAAGACATGGTCTTGGGTCTGTACTACCTCACGTTCAATCGCGACGAGTACAAGGGGCCGGCCAAGGGCGCGCTCGCGGACGACCAGCTCTACGCAACGACCGTCGGCCGCCGCTGGCAGTCGAGCTATGTCGGCAACGGCAGCGCGATCAAAGAGCCGACGTTCGCCAACCTGCAAGACGCGGTGCTGGCGTACGAAAACCGCCTGATCGGTCTGCAAGAGTGGATCAATCTGCGCATCGACGGGACGCGCGTGCGGACCACGGTCGGCCGCGCGATCCTCAACGACGCGTTCCCGCCCGAGTGGAATCACCCGTACGTCAACTACGTGCTCGACAAGTCGGCGCTCAAGAAACTGATCACCGACTGCTACCGCAAGTACGGCAACGCCGCGACCGCGGAATTTCTCGACGCCATCAAGGCGCTGGGCTTCCACTACGCGACGCAGTCCGGCACCACGGTGTCGATCAGCGACGTCATCGTGCCGCAAGCGAAGTACGACCTGCTCGACAAGGCGCAGGGCGAAGTCGACGAGCTGCACGGGCTCTTCGACCAGGGCTTCATCTCCGAAGACGAACGCTACAACAAGACGATCGAAGTCTGGCAGAAGACCTCGGACGACGTCACGCAAGCGATGCAGGCTGCCCAGAACCCGCTCAACCCGGTGTTCATGATGGCGACCTCCGGCGCGCGCGGTTCGATCGCCCAGGTCAAGCAACTCGGCGGTATGCGCGGACTGATGTCCGATCCGTCGGGACGCATTCTGGAGATCCCGGTCAAGGCGTCGCTCAAAGAAGGCCTCACCGTTCTCGAGTACTTCATCTCGACGCACGGTGCTCGTAAGGGTCTCGCCGATACCGCGCTGCGGACGGCCGACTCGGGCTACCTGACGCGCCGTCTCGTCGACGTCGCCCAGGACGTGATCATCCGCGAGGAAGATTGCGGCACCTCGAACGGCATCACCGTCTACGACATCCGCGTCGGCAAGGAAACGATCGAACCGCTCTACGACCGCATCATCGGGCGTCGCGCGGCCGAAGACATCAAAGATCCCGAGAAGCCGCGGACCAAGCTGGTCGCGCGCGACGAAGAGATCGATGAAGAGCGCGCCAAGGCGATCATCGCGGCGGGGATCACGCACGTGAAGATCCGCTCGACGCTCGCTTGCCAAGCGAAACACGGCGTGTGCGCCATGTGCTACGGCCGCAATCTCGCGACCGGGCTCAAGGTCGACATCGGCGAGGCGGTGGGTATCATCGCCGCGCAGTCGATCGGCGAACCCGGCACGCAGCTCACGTTGCGTACGTTCCACACCGGCGGCGTTGCGACCGAGGACATCATCACCGGTCTCCCGCGCGTCGAGGAAATCTTCGAGGCGCGTAAGCCCAAGGGCGAAGCGCCGGTTTCCGAACACGACGGCGTGATCAAGATCGGCGAGGAAAAGGGCAAGCGCGTCGTCTACGTGACCGACACGCAGGGCGAAGATCACGAGATCGAAGCGCCGGTGGGAACGCATCTCACCGTGCAGGACGGCTCGCCGATCAAGGCCGGCCAACCGATCGCGGAAGGCAGTCTCAACCCGCACGACATCCTGCGGATCAGCGGCGAGACCGCGCTGCAGAACTACCTCGTGCAGGAAGTGCAGAAGGTCTACCGCTCGCAAGGCGTCGACATCAACGACAAGCACATCGAAGTCATCGTGCGCAGCATGCTGCGCAAGGTGAAGATCATCGACGGCGGCGACACGCGCTTCCTCCCGGGGCAGCTCGTCGAAGCGTCGGCGTTCAACGAAGCCAACGAAGGCCTGACGAAGGACCAGAAGAAGGCCGAAGGCGGCGCGGTGCTGCTCGGCGTGACGAAGGCCTCGCTCGCCACGGAATCGTTCCTCTCGGCGGCGTCGTTCCAGGAGACCACCCGCGTCCTCACCGATGCAGCGATCAAGGGCAAGCACGATCCGCTCTTGGGCCTCAAGGAAAACGTCATCATCGGGAAACTGATCCCGGCCGGTACCGGCATGTCGCGTTATCGCAACATCCAGATCGAGCCCGAAGGTCAGGACCTCGACGAGGAAGGCCGTCCGAAGAACCAATTCCTCGACTTCAACCCGAACGCGGGGCTCGACGACGATCTGCTCACCACTTACGGTGAAGTCGTCGCGCCCAACGGTCAGGAGATGTCGCCCAAGGTGCTCGGCCCGTACGAGCGTCAGCGGATGCAGGAGAACACGGTCAATTACGAAGGCGAGTACGAACCCGAAGTCGCCGTCCAAGCCCCGTCGACCCGCACCCAGTACAAACCCCGCGGCATCAACCCCGAAGATCTCTAGACCCCACCGACCCTCGTCACCCCGAGCGTAGCGCCGCAGCGCGAAGTCGAGGGGCAGCCGTCATCGCTGCTCCTCGACCGTCTCGGGGTGATTTTTTGTCTTGTACGGCGTTACGACGGTGATCTTGCCGGGTAAGCCGGTAGGACAGCCCATGCCGAAGACGCCGAAGGACCCCACGGTCGCCATTTCGCTCGCTGAGCAGTGCGAGATGCTGCAGCGGTCCCTCGCGCGGCTGACGCAGGCCAACGCCGACCTCGAACAGCGGCTGGCCATGAAAACGATCGAACGCGATGACATTGCCCGCGACGAAGCGCTCACGGAACTCGCGCGTACGAACGCCGAGCTCAAACAACGATTGGCCGAGCGCACGATCGAGCGCGATGACGTTGCCCGCGACGAGGCGCTGACGGAGCTCGCGCGCACGAATGCGGAACTCAAGCAGCGACTTGCCGAGCGCACGATCGAGCGCGACGACGTCGCGCGCGACGAAGCCCTCACCGAGCTCGCGCGCACCAACGCCGAGCTCAGCAAGCGCCTCGCCGAGCGTACGATCGAGCGCGACGACGTCGCGCGCGACGAGGCGCTCACGGAGCTCGCGCGTACGAACATGGCGCAACTTGCCGTGGAAGAGTCCAACCGCGCGAAGTCGGCGTTTCTGGCGGCGATGAGCCACGAGATCCGCACGCCGATGAATGCGATCGCGGGAATGACCGAGCTGCTCGAGCTCACGCGGCTCGACGGCGAACAGAAAGAGATGCTCGGCCTCATTCGCGAGGCCGGCAGCGGGCTGCTGCGCGTGATTGACGACATCCTCGATTTTTCAAAGATCGAGGCCGGCATGCTGCAATTGGAGCGCACGCCTTACTCGCCGGCGCTGGTCGTGGAAACCGTCGTGCAGACCCTCACCTTGCTCGCGAATAACAAACGCCTGCGCCTCGAGGCCGTGATCGAAGGGCCGATTCCGTGGTGTTACGGCGATCCGTATCGTTTTCGGCAGATCCTGTTCAACCTGATCGGCAACGCGCTTAAGTTCACCGAGGTCGGCGGCGTCACGGTGCGGCTGAGCCACACGCCCTTGCCGAAGAAGCGGGCGCTGCTACGGATGGCGGTCATCGATACCGGCGTCGGGATCCCGCATGAAGTCCAGCAGATACTCTTCACGCCCTTCGCCCAGGGCGATGAGTCGACGAGCCGGCGCTTCGGCGGTACGGGCCTCGGACTCTCGATCTGCCTGCGGCTGGCCGAAGCGATGGAGGGCAGTATCCGCATCGAGTCCACGCCCGGTGAGGGGGCCACGTTTCTGCTCGAGTTCACGCTCGACGTCTCCGAAGATACGGGCGATGAGTCGCCGGGCGCCGCGCTGAACAACGGTGCGAGCACGCTGATGACCTTCCCGAACGCACGCGTGCTGGTTGCCGAAGATCAGCCGTCGGGGCGCAACGTGATTCGCCGCCAGCTCTCCAAATTGGGGATCGAGCCGCTGATCGTCAACGACGGCCAGCAAGCCTACGATGCGTACCTCGCGGAACCGTTCGATCTGATCATCACGGACTGCCACATGCCGAACGTCAACGGGTTCGAGCTGACGCGCATGATCCGGCGCCTCGAAGCCGGCGCGGAAAAGCATTTGCCGATCTTGGCCTTTACCGCGAACGCCCTCAAGGGCGAAGCGGAGTTCTGTTTCGCCGCCGGCATGGACGCCTACGTGGTCAAACCGGCGAGCTTGGCGCAGCTTTCGCTGAAGATCAGCGAGTTGCTCGGGACGTCGGCGTCGATCCCGGTCGACCGCGGCGCGGAGCAAAACGTCGTCCGGATCGCCGGCGAAGGCGTCGACTTCCAGGCGCTCGCGCAAATGGTCGGCGAAGACGACGAGGCCGAACTACGATCGATCGTGCTCGAGTATCTCGCCACGGCCGGCGTGACGTTCGTGCGGGCGCGCGACGCCCTCGACCGGGGCGATGGAGAGGAACTCGCCGAAGCGGGCCATGCCGGCAAGGGCTCCGCGCTCAACGTGTGCGCGGCCGAACTCGCGGCCGCGTGGGTTGCACTGGAAGCTGCGGGCAAAGCCGGCGACTTCGCGCGCGCCGCCGGCCACATGGACGACCTCGAGCGGCGCTTCGGTGCCCTCACCGTCGATATCGGCGCCGCATGAGCGCGGCCGACTGCCTGGCCAACCGGCACTTTCTGGTCGTCGACGACGAGGGGTTCGTCCGCACGCTCGTCGCGCGCTATCTCAGGCGCTCGGGTGCCGCGGGCGTCGTCGAAGCCGCCGACGGACGGCAGGCGATCGCCGCAATCGCTGCCTACGACATGCTCTTCGACGTCGTCATCAGCGACATCAACATGCGGCCGGTGAACGGGCTCGAGCTGTTACGGGCGATTCGCACCGGCGCGGGCGGCCTCAAACGCAACATGGCGGTGCTGATGCTCACCGTGCACTCCGAAGCCGAGCTCGTGGCCGAAGCGCTGGCCCTCGATGCCGATGCCTTTGTCGTCAAGCCGGTGGAGCGCGGCGAGTTGATCGAACGCGTCCTGCGCGTGCTCGAGCGGACGATTCCGATTGCGCCGGCGGCATGCTACGCGGCGATCGGCGACGGCGGTGCCGTTGCGACGGAGCCGCCGGTGGCGCTCGCGCCGGTGACGCTCGGGCCGGCTCCGCCGAGCAAACCGTTACCGATCGTGGCCGTCGAACCGTTCCCGGCCCCGCTGCGCGTCGGGAACGCCGCCGACCGCAAAAAGGCACTGATGCCGCGCGAGCCGATGGCGCCGGTGGCCGGCGCGATCCGGGTGTCGCTCGGCCACGCCAAAGTAAACTCGATTCTCGCGGCCGATATTTACTTAGGCGATTCGAAGATGCTTCTGGTGGCGGCGCCCGCGATTCTCACGAAGGCGCTGCTCGACCGCCTCAAAGACCTCCACGACATCGCCGACTCGCACCTCTACGTGATCGAACCCGCCGCGTAGGGCCAGCCGAGCGCGGTGGCCAGCGAGCGGCCCATGATCCAGTCTTTGTCGCCGGCGTCGAGGAAGTCCATTTCTGCGGTGAACATCGTGACCGACTCGCGGTAACTGCACCGGATGCGCGTGAAATCCGAACCCCAGAAGCACCGTTGCGGTCCGAACGCGTCGATGATGCGCTTGATCGGATCGTGCACGTTCCGGTACGGATACGCCTGCGTCGAGAGCGTCGGTGCGGCCGACGTCTTCACGTAGACGTTCGGATGCTGCGCGAGCGCGATCGTGCGCATCGCCGCGGCCGCGAACAGATCGTCGACGTCGTCTTTCCAGATTCCCATGTGATCGACGATCATGCGCAGCCCGGGATGCCGCGCCGCGATCGTGCCGAGTTCGGGCAAGAACGTCGGGCCGTGGACCATCACGGGGATGTTCAGCCGCTCGGCGGCGGGCCAGAACCAATCCGCCGTGCCGTCGAAGAGCCACGTTTTGTGGCGCACCGGATGCAACGTCAGGCGCACGCCGAGCATCCCCGGCACAAGAAAACGCTCGAGCTCTTCACGCGCCTCGGGCCGCTCGATCGAGAGCCGTCCCATCACGGCGAAGCGCTGCGGATAGCGGGTGGCGGCCTCGAGCGAGTAGTCGTTGCGGTCGCCTTCCCACGAGGGCGGCACCAGCACGACGGCGTCGACGCCGGCATCGTCCATCAACGGTAACAGCCGTTCGTAGGTGAGCGGGTCCGCCAAATGCGGCTCGTCGCGCACCCACGGGCGGTCGGGCGTCTGCGGCTTCCAAATGTGGATCTGCGCGTCGACGATCACGGCCGCTTCGCCACGTTCTCGTAGTAGCCGGCGAGGCCGTCGTAGATCTCGGAGACGGCCGGGAAGTCGTCGCTGAAGGTCGCGATCTCGCGCATCTCGCCGACCCAGCGATACGCCTTGCGATACATGCGCACGGTTTCCGGCGGCAGATACTCGGCGACGGTCTTGGGGCGCTTGGTGAACTCGGCCATCAATTCGTCCGCGATGCCGAGCTTCTCGGCGTATTCGAACATCGCCGCGCCGATGCCGATGTAGGCCTTGCCGATCCCGGCCCAGCACATCTTCAGCGCCGATGCGATTCCGATCTCGCCGGCCAGCGGAAGGATCGTGAGGCCGCGCTCCTTGAGCGCGTTCGCCTCGGCGACGTGCGGTCCGCAGACGTGGAAGCGCGGCGATTTACCGCTTTCGCTCGGCGAGGCGCCGATAATCGATGCGTCGACGAAGCGCGCGCCGGCCGCGGTCACGATCCCGCCCACCGCCCGCGCGGTTTGGGGCGCGATCGCGTTGCAGTCGATGTAGAGCGGCCGGCAACCGCTGCCGCGCAGCGCGTCCGCAAACTCGCCGGCGACGGCCAGCGCCCGTTCGGGCGGCACGATCGAGAGCACGAGCTCGCACTCGCGCGCCAGCGGCAGCATGCCGTCGACGACCGTCATGCCGGTCTTGGCGACGCGCTCGACGCTCGCCGCGCTGCGGCCGTGGAGCGATATCCAAACCTCGGCGCCGTGCGCGGCGAGGTGTCCGCCCACGCCGCTGCCCATTTCGCCCGTGCCGATCACACCGATACGCTCTGCCATCGAGCGCGAAATGCGCGGCCTGCCGGGCGCTCCCCTGCGGCGGAAAGGGTTGCGGCGCCGTTCGCGAGTAGGAAATTTCTCTCCGTTCGTTTCGAGGACGCCATGATCGCAAGCCCCGTCATCGTCAAACCGCTCACGACGGCCGTCGGTGCCGAGATCCTCGGCGTCGATTTGCGCCGTCCCCTCGACGACGACACGTACGACCTGATTCGGCGCACCTACGACGAGCGCGGCGTCGTGTTCTTTCGCGATCAGGACGTCAGCTCGGAGCAGTGTTTGGCCTTCGGCCGCCGCTTCGGTCCGTTGACCGTGAGCACGATCGCCAAGCACCTCGTCGACGGCTACGGTGACTTGCAACTGATGCGCAAAGCCGAAGGCGCGAAGGTCGTCAACGGCGGCGAATGGCACACCGACCAATCGTTCCGCGCGCATCCGACGATGGGTACCGTGCTGGTCGCGCGGCAAATCCCGCCGGCCGGCGGCGATACGTGCTTCGCGAGCATGACGGCCGCGTTCGATGCGCTCTCCGAGGGCCTCAAGGAAACGTTGCGCGGCTTGCGCGCCGTGCACACCAACGAGTTTCGCGAACAGCAGATCGCGCGCCGCGCCGAGATCAACGCCGGCAAGCCGCCGGACCAGTGGGTGCAGCCCGACGAGGCGACGCACCCCGTCGTCGGACGCCATCCCGAAACCGGCCGCGAAGTGCTCTACGTCAACCCGACTTACACCGTGCGCTTCGAGGGCTGGACGATGGCGGAAAGCGCGCCGCTGCTGCGGACGCTCTTCGAGCACGCTTCGAGACCTGAGTTCGCGTGCCGTTTTCGCTGGGCGGACGGCTCGATCGCGTTTTGGGACAACCGTCAAACCTGGCACTACGCCGTCAACGATTATGCCGGCGGCACGCGCGCGCACCATCGCATGATGGTGGAAGGGCCCTTTCTCCGCTAATGAAGCTATTCGTGGTCCTCGCGTGCGCGATCGTCGCGCTCGCCGTCCTCCCGCGCCCGGCGGTTGCCGACGATCACCTGACGTTGATCGGCGGTTCGTTTCCGACCGCGTTTTACGAGGTGCTCGCCGACGTCGCGCAACAGGCCGGCTTCTTCCGGGAAGAGCATCTCGACGTCGACGTCCAGTACGCGGGCAATCCGGCCGTAGCGATTCAGGCGCTCGCCGGCGGCAAAGGCGATGTCGCCTCGGGCAATATCAACGGCATCTTGCAAGGGTACGCGCGCGGCGTGCGCATGACCGCGGTGCTCTCGCGCAGCCCCTCGTTTCTCGACGTGACGGCAGTGCTCGACTCGAGTCCGATCCGCACGCTCGCCGATTTCAAGGGCAAGACGCTGGGAGTGCGCACCGTCGGTCAGCCGACCGAGATCTATACGGGTCAACTGCTGGCCGGTGCGGGACTGAAGAAGGGCGAGTATGCGTTCGCGCCGATCGGCAGCGGCGCGCAGGCGATCGAAGCGCTTACGACCGGCAAGGTCGATGGTGCGGCGTTCCCCTATCCCGAACTGAAAACGTACGAGAACTCGGCGCACATCCGGTTTCGTTACTTCTTCGACCCGATTCTTAAGGACATCCCCGACGACGGCTTCATAGCCTCGCCCGCGACGATCGCGGCCAAGGGCGATCAGCTCGCACGCTTCTGCCGGGCGATCGTGAAAGCATCGATCCTCATTCGCGTCAACCCGCAACTCGCGGCGCGCTACTTCGTCCAGGGTTCGGGCATGAAGGTCACCGACGACGCCGTCGCGACCGAAGCCCGTCTGCTCTCGATCTCGCAGGATCTGCTGCCGGCGCACGACCTGACCAACCCGCGCATCGGCGAGATGCCCGTGCGCGGTATCGAAGTGCTGGCGAAATATATGGTCGACCAGGGGCTCACGCCGCAACGGATCCCGGCGAGCGATTTGGTGACCGATCGCTTCATCGCGTTCGCGAACGACTTCGACCGCAAGGCGTTCATCGCGCGCGCGAAAGCGATGAAGTGACGTTCGTTCCGCCGCCCGGCGCCACCGACAGCCACGCGCACCTCTTCGGTCCGCCCGAGCTCTACCCGTACGCCGGCAAGCGCTCTTACGATCCCGAAACGAGGACCGACGACGAATACGTCGCGATGCTCGATCACGCGGGCCTCGCGCGCGGCGTGCTCGTCCAGCCGAGCGTGCACGGCGAGAACAACGGCGCGATGCTGGCCGCCATCGCCCGCCGCCCCGAGCGTTTCCGCGGCGTCGCGATCGTGCCGCCGGGGCGCGCGCGCGAGGAGTTGGCGAGGTTGCACGCCGGCGGCGTGCGCGGCGTGCGCGTGCAAACGGCCGTCGAAGGCGGCGTCGGGCTCGCGGACTTGGAGCGGCTTGCGGCGGACGTGCACCCGTTGGGCTGGCACGTCGTGCTGCACCTCGACCGCGCCGCCGAACTGCTCGAGATCGCCCCGATCCTCGAGCGCATGCAGAACCCGTTCGTGCTCGATCACATCGCGCGCATCCGGCCGGACGAGGGCACGGACTCACCCCAGTTCCGCACGATCCTGCGCATGCTCCGGGCGGGCCGCTGCTACGTGAAGATCGCGAGTTTCTTGCGCCTCTCGCGCGAGCCGTACCCGTTCCGCGACTTCCTGCCCTACGTCGAGGCGGTCGTGCAGGCGCGCCCCGACCGGATCCTGTGGGGTACCGCGTGGCCGCACGAGAGCGGCGGCGATCCGCTCGCGCTGATCCCGCAGTGGTTGCCTGACCCGGCGCAGCAGCAGCTCGCGCTGGTCGAGAACCCGGCCCGGCTGTACGGCTTCCCGCCGGCGTAAGCGGGGGGAGCGCGGGCGCGGAGCGGAAGAATCCTCCGTGAAAGTGAGGGTCGCCGTGATCGCGAGTTTCCTGAAACGTTGCTGCATCGCCGTCGCGTGCGCGTTGCTCGCCGTCGCCGCGAATGCCCGGGCGGCCGCGGCCGACGACACCCTGACCGTCATCGGCATCTTTCCGAGCGCGTTCTTCGAGGTGATGGACGCCGTCGCCGAATACGGCGGCTTCTACAAAGAAGAACACCTCAACGTCGTCGAGCAGTGGTCGGGTAACCCGTCGGTCGCAGTTCAACTCGTCGCCGCCGGTAAGGGCGATCTCGCCTCGGGCAACATCACCGGCAACATCCTCGGCTACGAACGCGGCGTCCGCATGACGGCGTTTCTCTCGCGCGGTCCGCATCTCCAAGGGGTGCTCGGCGTGCTCGCAAACTCGCCGATCCATACGCTCGCGGATTTCAAAGGCAAGACGATCGGGGAAACGTCGATCGGCCAGCCCGGCGAGGTCTTCACCAGCGTCATGCTGGCCGGCGCCGGCCTGAAGAAAGGCGAGTATTCGTTCGCGCCGATCGGCATCGGCGCGCAGGCGATTTCGGCGGTCGCGACCGGCAAGGTCGACGGCCTGACCCAGCCGTTCCCGCAACTGCGCATTTATGAGGTAACGGGCGGCCTGAAGTTCCGCTACTTCTTCCAGCCGATCCTGAGCGACGTGCCCGACGACGCGTTCTTCACGACCCCGGCGATCCTCCAGAGTAAGGGCGACCTGATCCGGCGCTTCGCCCGCGCCCAGGTGAAAGCGGCGATCTTCTGCCGCGTCAACCCGGAACTGGCCGCCAAGTACTTCGCGCAGTTCACGGGCGCGAAAGTGACCGACGAGGCGATCGCCCAGGAAGTGCGCTTGCTGGCCGTGACCCAGGACCTCTTGCCCGGCATCCAACCGCTCAGCAAGCAGATCGGCGCGATGCCGCTCAACAAAATGAGCCTGCTCGCCCATTTTATGTACGACAACGGCCTGACCGCGCAGCTGGTCCCGACCGCGGCGATCGCGACCGACGAGTTCGTCGCGTTCTCCAACGACTTCGACCACGCCGCGTTCGCCAAGCGCGCCAAAGCGATGCGGTGAAAGGGTTGCAGGCGCGCTCGCGAGTACGGTTTTCGTGCATGAAGAAAATTACTGCCGTGCTGGCGTGCGTCCTTATGACGTGCGTCGCCGCCCCTCGCCCGGCCGCCGCCGACGATTCCCTGACCCTTATCGGCGGGTCGTTCCCGACCGCCCTCTTCGAAGTGCTGGTCGACGTCGCCGAGCACGCGGGTTTCTATAAAGAACAGCACCTGACGGTCAACGTCCAGTACGCCGGCAACCCGGCCGTGGCGGTTCAGTCCGTCGCCGCCGGCAAGGGCGACATCGCCTCGATCAACATCAGCCAGATGCTGATCGGCTACGAGAAGGGCGTGCGGATGGTCGCGTTCATGGCGCGCGGCCCGCGGCTTCAGGGCGTGCTCGGGGTGCTCGATAGTAGCCCGATTCACACGCTCGCCGATTTCAAGGGCAAGACGATCGGCGAGACGTCGATCGGACAGCCGGGCGAGATCTTCACGGGCGTGATGCTCGCGGGCGCGGGGCTGCACAAGGGCGACTTTTCGTTCGCGCCGGTCGGCATCGGCGCGCAGGCCGTCTCGGCGATCCAGACCGGCCGCGTCGACGCGCTCACGCAGCCCTATCCGCAATTGAAGATCTACGAAGCGACGGCGGGCGTGAAGTTCCGGTTTTTCTTCCAACCGATCCTCAACGACATCCCCGACGATGCATTCATCGCTTCGCCCGCCGCGATCGCGAATAAGGGCGATCAGATCAAGCGTTTCTGCCGCGCGATCGTCAAAGCCGCAATCCTCATCAACGAGAACCCGCAGCTCGCTTCGAAGTACTTCGTCATGAGCTCGGGCCTGAAGAATACCGATCAGGCGATCGACGACGAATATAAGGTGCTCAAGGCGACGAACGGGCTCCTGATCGGCGGCAACCCGGCAAGCATGCGCATCGGCGAGATGCCGCTGCGCGGGATGAAGATCCTCACGAAGTTCATGTACGACAACGGCATGACCTCAGCGCTCGTGCCGGCCCAGGCGGAAGTGACCGATCAATTCATCACCTACGCGAACGACTTCGACCACAAGGCGTTTGCCGAACAAGCGAAGGCGATGAAATAGGACCGATGCGGTATATCATTTACGGCGCGGGCGCGATCGGCGGAACGATCGGCGCCTGCCTGCATGAAGCGGGTCGTGAAGTCATCCTGATCGCGCGCGGCGCGCACGGCAAGACCATCGCGGAGAAGGGGTTGCGCTTCGGATCGCCCGACGGCGGTTGGCGCGTACTGCGGATCCCGGTCGTGGCGCACCCGGGCGAGATCGCCTTCCGCGCCGACGACGTCGTCATTCTCTCGATGAAGGGCCAAGATACCGCCGTCGCGCTGGAAACGCTGGCGTCGTCCGCCCCGCAGACGATCCACGTCTGCTGCGCGCAGAACGGCGTGGAGAACGAGCGCGCGACCTTGCGCCATTTCGCAAACGTGCACGGGATGTGCTTGCGCATGCCGGGCGTCCATCTCGAGCCGGGCGTCGTGCAGGTGCACCAAGCCGGCAACAACGGCATCTGCGATGTCGGGAGTTTCCCCAAGGGCGCGAGCGATGTCGACCGCGCGATCGCAGCCGACCTCGGTGCGGCGCATATTCTCAGCGACGCCCACGAGGACATCATGTCGCTCAAGTACGCGAAGCTGCACCTCAACGTGACCAACGCGCTCGAAGCCGCGATGGGTCAAGACGCACCCGACACCAGCCTCTCCAAACGCGCGCGTCAGGAAGCGCTCGACGTGTTTGCCGCGATGGGCCAAACCGTCTCGATGCAAAAGGATCTGCGCGTGTCGCAGCGCGTCCACGCGGCGATCGAGGGCGAGCCGCACGCCGGCAACTCCTCGTACCAGAGTCTCGCGCGCGGCAACCCGCGCCTGGAAGCCGATTACCTCAACGGCGAGGTGGTGCTGCAAGGCCGCCTGCTCGGCATCCCGACACCCGCCAACGAATTTCTGCAAGCCCTCGCCATGCGGCTGGTCCGGGCCAAAGTGCCGGCCGGCAGCTTGACGATCGAAGAAGTCGAGGCCGGCAAGCCATGATCGCCCACGCACCCGTCATCCGCCCGCTGACGACCGCGATCGGCGCCGAGATCCTCGGCATCGATATCAGCCGTCCGCTCGACGACGAAACGTACGCGCTGATCCGTAAGACCTACGTCGAGCGCGGCGTCGTGTTCTTTCGCGACCAGGACCTCACGTCCGAGCAATTCATCGCGTTCGCCAAGCGCTTTGGCCCGCTGATGACGAGCGAACTGGCGGTGGCGCTGGTCGACGGGTACGACGCGATCGAAGCGATGGCGAAGAAGCCGGGCGCGCCGGCGAATATCGGCGGCGTGTGGCATACCGACCAATCGTTCCAGCCGGTGCCGATCATGGGCACGATCCTCGCGGCGCGCCAACTGCCCGAGTCCGGCGGCGACACGCTCTGGGTCAACGCATCGTCGGCCTTCGAGGCGCTCTCGGAGGGGATGCAGCGGACGTTGCGCGGGCTGCGCGCCGTGCACACGAACGAGTTCCGCCCGCAGCAAATCAAGAAGCGCGCCGAGCTGAACGCCGGCAAGCCGCCCGATCAATGGATCCAGCCGGAAGAGGCGATCCATCCGGTCGTCGGACGTCATCCCGAGACCGGCCGCGAAGTGCTCTACGTCAACGAGACCTACACGGTACGTTTCGAGGGCTGGACGATGGCCGAGAGCGAGCCGCTGCTGCGGTATCTGTTCGCGCACGTTCAGAGGCCGGAGTTCGCCTGCCGCTTCCGCTGGGAGCCCGGATCGGTCGCGTTCTGGGACAACCGGCAGTGCTTGCATTACGCCGTGAACGATTATCCCGGCGGAACGCGCATGATGCACCGCCTGATGGTGGAGGGACCGTTCCTATGTTGACTCATCCGCTGACGATCACGCCGATCACGACAGCGCTCGGCGTCGAGATCGCCGGCGTCGACTTGAGCCGTCCGCTCGAACCCGCCGAGCTGGCGCTGATCCGGAAGGCGTATTGCGAGCACGGTGCGGTGTTCTTTCGCGATCAGCCGATCGACTCCGATGCATATCTCGCCTTCGCGCGCCAGTTCGGGCCCATCACGTTCAGCAAGGTCGGCACCGGGATCGACGGCCATAACGAGATCGGTATCATCTGGAAGGACGAAGGCGCGCACGACAACCTGGGCAGCCATTGGCATACCGATCAGGCGTGCCGCGAGGTGCCGGTGATGGGGACGATGTTGATTGCCCGCAAGATCCCCGCCAGCGGCGGCGACACGATGTTCGTCAACATGACGGCCGCGTTCGACGCGCTCTCCGAGGGCGTGAAGCAGACGCTGCGGCCGCTGCGCGGCGTGCAGAGCAATCTCTCGTCGGCCCGGCACGTCGCGCGGCGGGCGCAAATGGGCGTCGCGAGCGGCGATGAGTCGGTGCACCCGGTGGTCGGGAAGCATCCCGAAACCGGGCGCGAGACGCTGTTCGTCAACCCCACGTACACGGTGCGCTTCGACGGCTGGACGGAAGCCGAGAGCAAACCGCTGCTGGAGATGCTCTTCGCGCACGCCCTGCGGCCCGAATTCGGCTTGCGTTTCCGCTGGAGCGTCGGCACGATCGGGTTCTGGGATAACCGGCAGTGCTGGCACTATGCCGTCAACGATTACCCCGGCGGCGAGCGCATTTTGCATCGCGTTATGGTGGAAGGACCGTTCTTGCAATGATCAGAGGGGCGTTACTGCTCGCGTGCGCGCTCGTCGCGCTCGCCGTTCTTCCGTGCCCGGCGGCCGCAGCCGACGACAAGCTCGTCGTGATCGGCGGTTCGTCGGCGACCGGCTTCTTCGAGGTGCTCGACCTCGTCGCCGAACAGGCGGGGTTCTTTAAAGACGAGCACCTGATCATCGACAAGCAGTATGCCGGCAGTTCGCCCGTTGCGGCGCAACTCGTTGCCGCGGGCAAGGGCGACATCGGGTCGTTTGCCCTCGAGCCGATCATGACGGGCTACGATAAAGGCATCAAGCTCGTCGCGTTTTATTCGCGCGATCCGCACTACTTCCAAGTGCTCGCGGTGCTCGAGGGCAGCCCGATCAAGACGCTGGCCGACTTTAAGGGCGCGACCATCGGCGAGTACACGGTCGGAAGTTCGGCCGAAGTGGCGGCCAACGCCGAACTGTTGGGCGCCGGCCTCAAGCGCAGCGACTACAACTATATCCCGATCGGCAACGGCGCGCAGGCGATCTCCGCGCTGACGCAGGGCAAAGTGCAGGGCGCCGCGTTTCCGTATCCGGAGCTGGCGACGTACGAAGCGTACGCGGGGCTTAAGTTCCGCTACTTCTGGCATCCGATCCTCAAAGATATCGGCGACGATGCGTTCGTCGCATCGCCCGCGACCCTCGCAACCAAGGCCGACGCGATCAAACGTTTCTGCCGCGCGATTACCAAGGCGGCGATCCTGATCCGCGAGAACCCCGAACTCGGGGCGCGCGATTTCGTGGCCGGGTCGGGGCAGAAAGTGACCCCGGAGGCGATCGCCACGCAAGCGAAGTTGCTGAGCCTCTCGCAGACGATGATGGCGGGCTACAACCCGATGAGCATGCAGATCGGAGCGATGCCGATCCGCGATATGCAAGTGTTCACCAAGTTTATGTACGACAACGGCCTCACGCAGCAGCGGGTGCCTGCAGCGGCAATCGTGACCAACCAGTTCATTCAATACGCGAACGACTTCGACCACGCCGCCTTTATCACCCAAGCAAAGAAGATGCACTGATGCGACGACTCTCGATCCTTGCGGCCGCGGCCGTGCTCGCCCTGATCGCCCCGGCACCGGTGCGCGCGGCCGACGACACGATCACCGTGGTCAGCGGTTCGTTCCCGACCGCGTATTTCGAAGTGCTCGGCGACGTCGCCGAGCACGAGGGGTTTTACAAGGACCAACACCTGACGGTCACGATAAATTTCGCCGGAAACCCCTCCGTTGCCGTGCAGGCCGTCGCGGCCGGCAAGGGCGACATCGGCTCCATCGGGCTGGAACCGATCATCCAAGGCTACGAGAAGGGCGTTCGGATGGTGGCCTTTCTCGCCCGCGATCCGCATCTGCAGCAGGTCCTCGGCGTCCTCGACAACAGCCCGATCCACACCCTGGCGGATTTCAAAGGCACGACGATCGGCGAACTGACGCTCGGTCAGCCGGGCGAAATCTACACCAGCGTCATGCTGGCCGGTGCCGGACTGAAGAAGAGCGACTACTCCTTCGCGCCGATCGGCAACGGCGCGCAAGCGATCCAGGCGCTCGTAACGGGGAAGGTCGCCGGCGCGGCGTTCCCCTACCCCGAACTGCGCATCTACGAAGTCAGCGCGAATCTCAAGTTTCGCTGGTTCCGCGAGCCGATCATCGCCGACGATTCGGACGTCGGCTACATCGCGACCCCGGCGACCTTGGCCGCGAAGGGCGACGCGCTCAAGCGCTTCAGCCGCGCGATCGTGCAAGCCGCGATCTTCTGCCGCGTGAACCCCGATCAGGCCGCGAAAGACTTCGTGATGAGTTCGGGCATGAAGGTGACGGACGAAGCGATCGCCCACGAGGCAACGCTGCTCAGGAATTCGATGGAACTGTTGCCCGCGTACAACCCGATGAGTAAGCGGATCGGGGAACTCCCGGTGCGTAACATGCGCGTGCTCACGAAGTTCATGGCTGACAACGGCTTGACGACGTCGGTCGTACCGGCTTCGGCGATCGTCACCGACCAGTTCATCGACTACGCCAACGACTTCGACCACAAGGCGTTCATTGCCAAAGCAAAGGCGGTTCACTAGCATGGCGTCGCGCCTCGCGCTCCTTCTCGCGGCACTCGCGCTGCTCGCGTTTCCCAAGCCGGCTGCTGCGAACGACGCCGTTACGGTCGTGACGGGTTCGTTTCCGACCGCCTTCTATGAGGTGCTCAACGACGTCGCCGAACTCGGCGGCTTCTATGCCGAAGAGCACCTCGACGTGACCGAACAGTATGCCGGCGCGGCGGCGATCGCGGTGCAATCGGTCGGCGCCGGCAAGGGCGACATCGGCGCCGTCGGCACCGAGCCGATCATCCAAGGCTACCCGCGCGGCGTGCGCGAGGTCGCGTTCTTCTCGCGTAATCCGCACCTGCAGCAGGTGATCGGGGTGCTCGACGACAGCCCGATTCATACCCTGGCCGATTTCAAAGGCAAGACGCTCGGCGAACTGAGCCTCGGCCAGGCCGGCGAGACCTACACCGCCGTGATGCTGGCCGGCGCCGGACTCAAGGCGGGCGACTACTCGTTCGCCGCGATCGGCAACGGCGCGCAAGCGATCCAGGCGCTCACCACGCATAAGGTCGACGCGGCGGCGTTCCCGTTCCCCGAACTGCGCATCTACGAAACGACCGCGCACATCAAGTTCCGTTACTTCTACGAGCCGGTGCTCAAGGATATTTCGGACGTCGCGTTCGTGGCGACGCAGCAGACGATCAAGACCAAGGGCGACCTGCTCCAGCGCTACTGCCGCGCGATCGCGAAGGCGTCGATCGTGGTCCGCGTCAACCCGGCGTTGGCGGCAAAGTACTTCGTCCAAAAGTCCGGTCTGAAAGTGACCGACGAGGCGATTGCGAACGAAACGGCGCTGCTCGAAAGCGCGCAGGGCTTATTGCCCGGCGAGAACCCGATGAGCCCGAAGATCGGCAACGTCAGCTTGCGCGACATGTCGATCCTCTCGAAATTCATGAACGACAACGGCCTCACCCCGACGCTCGTCCCAGCCGATCAGATCGTGACCAACCAGTTCATCGCGTTCGCGAACAACTTCGACCACAAGGCCTTCATCGCAAAAGCCAAAGCGATGCGCTAGGCGCACCGTACCTGTCGTCCCGAGCGGAGCGCTCCACCTATGCGCTCGAAGCCGCCGCAATCTGGGAGCGGATGGCGCGCAGTACGTCGGCGTCAACGTACGAGGGGGTTGCGGTAATACGCGCGTGCGGCACGCATCGTACGTTCCAAGCTAATGCGTAGCACGGTTTCGTGCATCCGTTTTCAGCCGTCGGTTCGATTCGTGTTGTCGCGCCGGAAACGCTCAGCGCTGACGTACCCGTGAGCGGGACGACAAGTTCGAACGGCAGCTTACCATCGAAGAATCGGGGCGAACCGACGATAATGGCCGGTCGTCGTTTGTTCGGCTCGCGACTTTCAGCGAGCGCGTCTCGCCAATCAACGGTCACGATCTGTCCGGATCTCACTTGGCCGCATTGACCCCAGGGAAGAAGTCTTCGGGATCGTCGTCCCAGCCATCCGGGTGAGCGCGCAAGTAACTGACCACGCTCTCGATACTGGCTCGGGTCTGTGCAGCCGCGGCTTCGGCTGCCCAGGCTTCGAGTATATCGCGGGCCAGTGCTGACGCGCCGGAGGCGTCGCGCGTTGGAGCAGATTCGGCGAGGATGCGCCGGGTTTCCGGGCTCACCCTGACGGAGAGCGTCTCTGTGGCTGCCATGCAAGGAGTATATCACGAAAAGTGTGTTATTTTATTGCAACACGATTTCCGTGTGGCAGCTTAGGGCGCCCTGCGCTAGGCCGATTTGGCTCGCTGGTACTTGGGCTGGAGGAAGTCGTAGAGGGCTTCGAGGTCGTCGGGGTAGCCGGCTTCGATGTAGCGGTCGACGCAGTGGAAGAAGACGTGGCGGGTGACGATCACGTCGGCGAGGGCGCGGTGGGCGCGGCGGCCGCGCAGCTTCGGGTCGCGGATGCGGAAGAATTTGCGCAGCGTCTGGTTCTTGTGGTTGGGCGCTTCGGGGACGACGCGCGCCGCGAGCCGGTACGAGCACGCCGACGGGTGGGCGGCGAGAAACGGCAGGAAGCGCCGGTCGAACGCGGCGTTGTGGGCGACGATCACGGCACCCTCGCATTGTTCGAGAAGTCCGGGCATCAGCTCGCGCAGGCTGGGCTTCCCGCGGACCATGCGATCGTCGATGCCGTGGATCGCGGTGACGAACGGCGGGATCGGCTGCCCGGGGTCGACCAGCGATTCGAAGGTCGAGACGACGCGGCCGGCTTCGACCACTTGAGCGGCCACCTCGACGACCGAACAGGTCGAGGCGTCGATCCCGGTCGTCTCAACGTCGACGAAGGCAAACCGGGCGTCACGGATGCGCTGCAGCTGCATGGCTGCAGCATGCCGGGGTCAGGTGCCAGCTGGGTGGCACTTTGAACGACGTCGCTTACCGCTTGAGGACGATATCTCGATGGTACTCGAGGAAGGCTTCCTGCTCGCGGTGGAAGCGACCGACGTTGCGAGTAACATCGATGTGCCAGTCTTCGAGTACCTGGCGGTCCAGCTTTTCGGCGACGATGATCTCTCCCGTATTCTTGAATGAGAGCCATCCCTTGTCGAAGAGATGGTCGGCGTGCGGTGAGAGAAGCAGGCCGTTGTATCGATCGAGGCGCTCATCGTCCGTAGACTCCGACCACGGTTTGATGTGGCTCGCGACCAGGTGAAGCTTGTTTGCCGCTTGCGTGATCCTGCACCGTGGTTCCACCAAACTCACGACGATACGAAAGAGCCCTTGGCCGCGGCGGGCCTTGACGAGGCGTCTCTTTTCGGTCGCGCCGATATCCGTGCGATGTTCGATCGTATCGATATCCTCGACGTCGTCCCGGTCAACTTCCTGAAATAGCCGAGCCGTGACGTCGTCGGTTATCGCATCGCTCGATGGGCCGATCAGCGCGTTCATGACCTCGGCCATCGCGCGGGGAATCGGAGCGAGGTACATTTGATTTCCGTGACCGTCCGGCCGGATGGGTGCGTATCGGTTTGGCAGCGTCGGAGCGATGATATCCATGTGTTCACTCGGCTTGATGGCATACTGGCCGAGTTCGTAAAACGCTACTTCGACGAGCCATCCATCATCGAGCCACGCCTTCCCACGCGTCCCGAACTCGGATGGCTTCGGCGACGCCGCTGCTTCGCTTATGGCCACGCCGATGGCTTTTATTTGCGAACCGCTGTAGCTATAGACGATGTCCCCGGGGACGATCGCCTTCATAAATTCATAATTTGGATTGAAGCCGCCGCTACTATTTGTTTTTGGAGACCACATGTAGTTGCCGTTGATCTCGTCACGGTATGTCCGGTTTTGGCTTACCCACCAATAATTTCTGGTCAGCCGCGCGATCGTTGGCGCCGCTTCGGCGACGATCGGGCGCCGTACGTCTGCCTGCAAGAATTTCGTCGCAATAGCTTGCGCTACGTCGTTGAGCACTCCGGGAACGCTGCGCAGCGAGGCGTAAAGATCCTCGCTCATCGTCGCGTAAGCATTGCCGCCTACGAGCTGCGTCGGGCTAGGCGTGATCCCGGCTACGAACGTTGAAAAGGGGAACGTGACGTTCAGGATGCCATCGTTTTGCAGGCGCCAGTACGGCTCGTTTCGAGCGTCGGCCGACCGGCGCGAGCCGAACTTCTTGAGGAGGCGGCTCAGGGGGCCGTCCAGATCGCGGTATGCGAAGCTGTTCTCGTGTCCCGTCGCAATCATTTCGAGCAGCAAGAGAACGAGAATCGGCTTGTGCGGCGCATAGACGGCGCCGTGCCGGTCGCATTTCATGCTCTCGAAGAGCGTGACGACCTCACTGCGCGTCATCGGCCCGAAATCGCCTCCTGGGAACCGCGTCCCTTATGCCGGCGTGATTTCGAGAACGACCCATGAATCCTCGTCCGCGGCCAGCCTGCTATCATGTCGCGTCGACGAAGCTCTGCCGGCCGGCGACCGAGCCCGCGGCCATCGTGGCGACGGCCAGCGCGACGAGCCAGCACGTCGAGGCGAAGCGCGCGTCATCGAGATGGCTCACGAGGCCCAGCACCATCGGGCCGAGCGAGGCGATGATGTAGCCGACGCATTGCGCCATCGACGAGAGACGGGCGGCATTCTCGGGCGTCCGTGCGCGGATGACTTGGAACGTGAGCGCGACGGCGAACACCGCGCCGAGCGCGAGCCCGAGGATGCCGCACGTGGCGAAGATCGCGCCGATCGGCCCGTAGAGGACGGCGACGATCGCGGCTCCGACACACGCGACCAACACGACGGCGACGATGTCTTGCCGGCGCGTTTTCGTGAGCAAGATCGGAGCGCCGAGGGCCGTGACGAACTGCATGAAGTAAAACGCGGTGAGGTCGGCGGCGACCTGCGGCAGGCTCACGCCGCGCGCGGCGATGAGCGCGCCCAGCCACAGCGCGAGAGCGTAGAACAGCGCCGACTGCAGGCCCATGAATGCCGAGACCGCCCAAGCGAGGCCGTTGCGCCACAGGCCCATGCCGGCGACGCGCCGCGTGGGGCGGATGTTGTCGACCAGCAACGGCGTCGCGACGATCATCGCGAGAAACGCCGGTACGGCCCAGACCGCGAGCGTCGGCTTCCAGTCGCCGAAGTGCGCGAGCAATGCCGGTGTTAGCGAAACGCTGACCAGCGCGCTGGTCGTCAGCATCATCGTGTAGACGCCCATCGCGAGGCCGATCCGGCCGGCGAGGCGCGCCTTTACGAGCGTGGGCACGTACACGTTGCCGAGGCCGATGCCCATTCCGAGCACGAGCGCGCCCGCGTAGAGCGCGCCCTCGCCCCCGGCGCTGCGCAGCAGCGTTCCCGCGCCGATCAGCGCGAGCGCAAACACCAAGCCGCCGCTGAAGCCGAGCCGGCGCGCCACCGGCACCGCCAATGCCGACGCGAGGCCCAAGGCCAAGATCGGTAATGCGGTCAGCAGTCCCGATCCGAGCGGCGAGAGCGAGAGGGCCCGTTGGACCTGCGGCAGCACCGGCCCGAGCGTGAGCAGTGCCGGGCGCAGGTTGAGCGAGACCGCCACGATGACGACCGGGACGTACCACCGCAAAAACCGCATCAGGGCTGCGGCAGCGTCGTCGTTGCTGTCGTTTGCCCCGCCGGGTGCTGGTGGGCGAGCCATTCCAGCACGCCCTCGCGCGTCACGAAACCGAGAAACGTGCCGTCGGCGTCGACCACCGGCAGCTGATGGTACCCCGTCTTGCCGAGCGTGAGCAGGGCCTCGTCGGCCATCGCTTCGGGCGCGATCGTCGTGAGGTCTTCGGTGCGCTTCATCAGCGCCGTCACGTACGTCTTCGCGAGCGTTGCGGCATCAAGCTTCGCGAAGTCCGCGATCGTCACGAGGCCGATGAAGCGTTCGCCGACCATGACCGGCAACGCGCGCACGCCCTTCGCGAGCATCGCGCGCAACGCGACGTCGCCGAGCGTGTCGGCGGCGAGGCTGTCCTGCACCGGGACGGCGAGCTGCATCGCGGTATGCCCGCGCAGTGCCGCCTGTAACTCGACCTGTTTCCATTCGCCCTTCGCCGAGAGCAGCAAGAACCAGCCGACGAACATAAACCACAGGCCCGCGCCGAAGCCCGGCACGAACGCGTCGAACACGCCGTATGCGATCAAGAGCCAGGCGAAGAACACACCGACTTGCCCGGCGATCTTCGTCGAGCGCAAGCGGTCGTGATTGAGGCCCCACAGGATCGCCTGCAGCACGCGCCCGCCGTCCATCGGAAACGCCGGCAGCAAGTTGAACACGCCGACGATCGCGTTCGCGGTCGCGAGGTACCCGAGCACGATTCCCAGCGGCGTCGTGCCGCCGGCTTGCAATGCGGCAAGTCCCGCGATCGCCGCAACGACGATGCTCGTCAGCGGACCCGCGAGCGCGACTCCCGCCGCACCCCACGGCGTCTTCGGTTCGTCGGTCAACTGCGAGGCGCCGCCGAAGATGAAGAGGCGGATCTCTTTCACCGGAATGCCTTGCCGCTGGGCCACGAGCGAATGCGCGAGTTCGTGCAGCACGACGCTCGCGAAGAAGAGCAGGGCCGTCACGATCGCCAGCACGGCGCGCGTGCCCGGGCTGACGTTCACGGCGTGAAACGGCCCGCCCGAACTGCCCAGCGCCCACGAGACGAGCGCGAACACGAACAACCACGACACGTCGATCACGATATTGACGCCGAATACTCGGCCGATCCGCATTGCAGGAGCCTCCCCTTCTCATAACTCGCGAGATGAGCCAAAGGCTCCTGGGCGAAGTGCGAGTCAGTGCAGTGGCGGGTGACGTTTTGGATCATGGTCGCGATCCAAGCGGTCAGTACGGGCTCGATGGCGATCTCGATCCCCTTCCTCCCACTCTTCATCCAGCAACTGGGCGTTCACCCGATCGCGGTCGTCGAGACGTGGAGCGGCGTCATCCAATCGACGTCCTATGCGTTCTCGGTCCTCACCGCCCCGGTGTGGGGCGCGCTTGCCGATCGCCGCGGCCGCAAGCCGATGGTCATGCGTGCCAGCTTCGGCGGCGCGCTCGCAGCGCTGCTGATGGGACTCGCACCGAACATCGTCGCGCTCGTGGCTGCGCGCGTCTTCCTGGGCCTGGTCGCCGGCTTCGGCAGCGCGGCAACGGCGCTGATCTCCGCCGTCGTCCCCAGCGCGTCGCTCGGTTTCGCACTCGGCTGGATGGCGACGGCGCAGATGGCCGGGACGCTGATCGGGCCACTGATCGGCGGTGCGATCGCCGATCTCGGACACAACTACCGGCTCGTCTACTATTGCACGGCCGCCGGCGGGCTGCTGGTTGGTCTGGCAACGCTGTTCTTCGTGCGCGAACGTTTCACGCCGAAATCGGACCAGGAGCGCAAACGCGGCTCGAGTCGCCGGCAGATGCTCGAGATCCTCCGGCATCCCGAAGTCGCGCCGCTGCTCGTCGTGCTGCTGATGGCGCAGGTCACGGCGCTCTCGGTGCAGCCGATCGTGCCGCTCTTCGTTCAGCAGCTCGTCGGCCCGGCACCGTATCTGGCCACGCTCGCCGGCGCGGCCTTTGCGGTGATCGGCATCGGCGACATGGTCGCGTCGCCCTTTCTCGGTAAACGCAGCGATACGCTCGGCTACCGGCGCGTGCTGTTGATCTGCCTATGCGGCGCGGGGCTATTCACGCTACCGCAGGCGTTCACGACCAACATTTGGGAATTTCTAGCGCTGCGTTTCGGCGTCGGGCTCTTCCTCGGCGGTATTCTCCCGACGACCAACGCGTGGATCGGCCGGCTCTTTCCCGCAGAACGGCGGGGCTCCGTCTACGGGCTCAGCTACAGCGCGGCGTTCATGGGAATGTTCCTCGGGCCGATGGGTGGCGGGTTCGTCGCCGCGCACTTCGGGTTTACCGCCGTCTTTCTCGTCACCGGCGCGCTGATTCTCGGAAACGCACTGTGGGTCACGCTTGCTTTGCGCTCGGACCCGGTGCGCGAATGGCAATGAGCGTGCACAAAATGACCCGCGCCGTGCGGCGCGAAGAGCGCCCTAGTGCAGTGGCGGGTGACCTTTTGGGTGATGGTGGCGGTCCAGGCGATCGCAACGGGCTCCATGTCGATCTCCGCACCCTTCCTCCCGCTCTTCATCCAGCAACTCGGCGTGCATCCGCTCGCGCTCGTGGAAACGTGGGCCGGCGTCGTGCAATCGACGGCCTTCGCGCTGGCGGCGATCAGCGCGCCGGTCTGGGGGGCCTTCTCCGATCGTGTGGGACGCAAGCCGCAGGTGCTGCGCGCGAGCACGTGCGGTACCATCGCCTCGATCCTGATGGGACTCTCGCAGAACGTGTGGGAGTTGTGCGGAGCGCGCGCGATGCTCGGGGTTTTCGCCGGCTTTGCGAGCTCCTCGACGGCGCTCGTCGCGTCGGTCGTGCCCGGCTCGATGCTGGGCTTCGCACTGGGCTGGATGGCGACCGCGCAAATGGTCGGCACGCTGATCGGGCCGTTGATCGGCGGCGCCGTCGCCGACGTCGTGCACAACTACCGCACGATCTATTTCTGCACCGCCGTCGGCACCGCGATCGCATTTTTCGTCGTGCTGTTCTTCGTGCGCGAGAACTTCCAGAAGAAGACGCCCGAGGAGCATAAGGCAAAGTCCAGCCGCGCGCAGTTGCGCGAGATCCTCTCGCATCCGGAAGTCGCGCCGCTGTTCGTCGTGCTTGCGGTTGCCCAAGTGACGACGCTCGCGGTGCAGCCGGTCGTTCCGATCTTCATCGAGCAGATGGTCGGGCCGGTGCCCTACGTCGCTACCCTCGCCGGCGCGGCGTTCGCGGCGATCGGTATCGGCGACTTGATCGCCTCGCCGTTTCTGGGCAAGCGCAGCGATACGCTCGGATACCGCAAGGTGCTGGTGATCAGCCTGATCGGCGCGGGTTTGTTCACGTTGCCGCAAGGCCTCACGCACAACGTGTGGGTGTTCTTGGGCCTGCGTTTCGGCGTCGGGCTCTTCATCGGCGGGATCATCCCCACCACCAACGCCTGGATCGGGCGACTCTTCCCACGCGAGATGCGCGGCAAGGTCTACGGGCTGAGTTACAGCGCCGGTTTCATCGGCATGTTCTGTGGTCCGATTTCCGGTGGACTGCTCGCCGGTCACATCGGCTTCAGTAGCGTGTTCTTGCTTACCGGCGGCTTGATTTTGCTCAACGCCCTGTGGGTGGCGTTCGGCGTCCGCTCCGATCCGGAACGCGCGTGGTCGTAGCCGAGAAGAGCGGATGGCGCGTTACCCTGTGGGTAATGGTGCTGGTCCAGTTCATGATGTCGAGTTCGTTCTCGATTTCGGTGCCGTTCATGGCGCTCTTCCTGCAGCAGCTCGGCGTCCATCCGCTCGCGCTGGTCGAGGTGTACACCGGCTGGATTTTCTCGATCGGCTTCCTCACCGCGGCGCTTGTCTCGCCGTTCTGGGGCGCCTATTCCGATCGCCACGGACGCAAGATGATGGTCGTTCGCGCGTGCCTGTGCGGTGCGATCGCCTCGACCGTGATGGGCCTTTCGACGAACATCTGGGAGTTGCTCGGCGCCCGCGCGGTGATGGGCGTCTTTGCCGGATTCGGCGGCGCGGCGACCGCGCTGCTGTCGTCGACGGTCCCGTCGTCGGTTCTGGGCTTCGCCCTGGGCTGGATGGCGACGGCGCAAATGGCCGGCTCGTTGATCGGACCGCTGATCGGCGGCGCGATCGCCGACATCGTGCACAACTACCGCACCGTGTTTTTCTGGACGTCGGCCGGCACGGGCTCCGCGGCACTCGTGTGCTACCTGTTCGTGCGCGAGAAGTTCGTGCCGCGCGGGCATGCGCCGGGCGAGCACCCCTCGCGGCGCGCGCAGATCGCGGAGATCCTGCGCCATCCGGAAATCGCGCCGCTGTTCGTGGTGCTGATGCTCGCGCAGCTTACGGCACAGGCCGTGCAGCCCGTCGTCACGGTCTACGTGCAATTGATGGTCGGACCATCGGCGTATATCGCGACTTTCGCCGGAGCGGCGTTCGCCGTCGTCGGGATCGGCGATCTGCTGGCTTCGCCGTGGCTGGGCAAACGGAGCGATCAGATCGGCTATCGCCGCGTCGTCTTGATCTGTCTGTTCGGCGTCGCGCTGTTTACGGTGCCGCAGGCCTTCGTGCACAACGTGTGGGTGTTTCTCGCGCTCCGTTTCGGCGTGGGGCTATTCTTAGGCGGCATCATTCCGACGACGCAAGCCTGGATCGGCCGGCTCTTTCCGACCGAAAGTCGCGGCATGGTCTACGGCTTGAGCTTTAGCGCGTCGTTCGTCGGGATGTTCATCGGACCGATGGCGGGTGGGTTCATCGCCGCCGGCCTCGGCACGAATTCGGTATTCCTAATTACCGGCGCCGTCGTGCTGGTGAACGCGCTGTGGGTTGCGCTGCGCGTGCGCGAGGCGGCGCGCGTTTTTGATTGAGCGCGTTCGCCGCAGGGGCGGCCCGGCGGCCGATGGTACTGTGCCTGCATGCTTGCTGAAATAAGGACGCTGTAATGCCGACGACTGGCTGGGAAACGATCGTAAAGGGCAACGGCCCGCGCACGCTGGTGCTGATCCCGGGGGCGATGGGAACCGCCTCGATTTTTAACGCCGCGGCGGATGCCCTGGCGACGAACGTGCGCGTGATCGTTGCGTCGACGCCGGCCGAGCCCGACGTCAACGTGATCGCCGACCAGCTCGGTCTGTTGCTCACCACCCACAACGCGCCGAAAGTCGATCTGCTCGGCACGTCGTTCGGTGGCTATGCCGCTCAATTTTTCGCTGCGAAGTATCCGGAACGCGTCGGTACGTTGATCCTTTCGAACACGATGGCCGACCCGTCGTTCAGCCCGCGCCGCCGGCCGCTCGAGGAGTTGCAAGCCGAGCCCGCCGACGAGATGCTCGGGAAAGCGGTGAAGATGATCGGCAACACGCCGCCCTCGCAAACGCGCGACACGCTGCTCTATCAGCTGGGTATCGAAGCGCCCGAGGTTTTCAAGGCGCGTCAAGTCGGGCTCGCCATGGGCGGCACCGCACCGCTCGTCGATCTCGCGAAGATCAACCTCGTGCTGATCGATACGGCCGACGATCCGGTGGTCGCGCCGCCGGCGCGAGACCACTTGGTGGAGCGCTATTCGGGTTCGAAGCGCGTGACGCTCGATCACGGCGGCCATTTTCCGTACGTCGTGAACCTCGACGCGTTCGTGAAGACGGTCCGTGAAGCGATCGGAGTGCCGGCCTAACATGTCGAACGCAAACGGCCCGTTGCTAGCGCCGCTCGACGGCTACAACTCCAACCGCGATCTCCACGAAGACGCGGAGCTCACGCACGTCGGCCGCGGCACCCCGGGCGGCGAATACCTGCGCCGCTTCTGGCAACCCGTCGCGTACACCAACGATGTCGACGACCTGCCGCTCAAGCTGCGCATCCTCGGCGAAGACCTGATCCTCTTCAAGACGGCCAAGGGAGACTTCGGTTTGGTCGAGCAGCGCTGCGCGCACCGCGGCGCGTCGCTCGAATACGGCGTGATCTCCGACCACGGCATCCGCTGCGCGTACCACGGCTTCCACTACGCGCCCGACGGCACGATCCTGGAAACCGGTGCCGGCGCGCCGCTCGCGAATGGCGGCAAAATTTGCTTGGGTGCCTACCCGCTGCACATCTTTCACGAGCTGATCTTCGCGTACATGGGGCCGCCCGAGAAGAAGCCGCCCTTCCCGATGCTCGACCTCTTCGACAACCCGAACATCTCGGTCGAACCGGGCCGCGGTCGCGTCGCCTATACGAAGTGCAACTGGATGCAGATGCACGAGAACGCGATGGACCCGATCCACACCTATTATCTGCACGCGATCGTCAGCGGCACGACGCGCGGTTTTTCCGACCAAATGGGCGTGCCGCCGATCATGCAGTGGTTCCAGGCCGAAAACGGCATGTACTACACCGCCAGCCGCCGGGTGGGCGACCTGGTCTGGATTCGCGTCGTCGACGCCTTCATGGCGAACTTCGGCATCATCCCGCCGACCGACCGTAGCGCGGAGAAAGAGAACACGACCCAATTGGCGCGCGTGTGCGCGTGGGTCGTGCCGATCGACGACTTCAACCTCAAGCGCATGTACCTGCTCTTCAACGACAAGCGCGAACCGCTGCGCCCCGACCTCTACGGCCGCGCGTCGGTGTGGGAACGCCCCTACGAAGAAGCGCAGCGCGCCCCGGGCGACAACGAGATGATGACGAGCCAAGGCCCGATCACCAAGCACAACGGCGAGAACCTCACGCCGACGGACTACGGCGTGATCGCGCTCCGGCAACTCGTGCGCGAGGGGATTCGCGCGGTGCAGGAAGGCCGCGATCCGGCCGGCATCCATCGCGATCCCGACGCGCGCATCCGCACGCGCGCGCAGAACACGATCCTGCGCGTGCCGCCCGCCGCGACGCCCGAAGAAGACGAAGTGCTGTTGAAAGAAATCGCGCGCAAAGTCGCCGAGGGCAACTACCTGCACGAGTTCTCACCGGTCTGACCGCGCCCGCTTCAGGGCGGGAACGCGCGCGGGTTCCAGTCGGCGCCGAAGCCGTCAACGATCCAGGTTCGGTAGGATCCGGCGTTGTCGGTCAACGTGACGCCGGAGTGCGGTTCGCTCGCGCACGAGCGAAAGAGCAGCACCCGCGTGCCGTCCGGCGAGCCCTTGGGGACGCCTTCGACGCAATCGGGTGCAGCCGGCAAACTGAGGTCGGTTTCCGTCTTGCCCGGTGTCCATGCGCCGCTTGAAAATGCATACAGGCGGCGCTCGGTGATGCCGGGCCGGCCGGCCGGTGCGCGCGGAAACCCGCGCGAACTGAAGATCGTCGTGCCGTCGGCGCTCGGGGCCGGATCGGCGTCGCCGTTTTGCTGCATGCCGGCGGGGGTGCAATTCGGGCCGCCGTCGCTGACTTGGGTCCGGCTGCTGCCGTCGGGACGAATCTTGTCGACTCGCGTCTTAAAGCAGCTGTTGGTATCTTGCGCGACGACGAAGTAGATCCAGCCGTCGTTCGACCACGCGTAATCGCCCCAGCGCTGATCGTCCAATGCGCCGGAGGGACTCGCCACGACGTGCGCGTTCGAGCCGTCGGCGTTCATGATCGAAAGCGCGCTACCGGCAACCGTACCGAAGGCGATGCTTGTGCCGTCGGGCGACCAGGTGGGTTGAAAGCCCGTGCGGGTATGGGTCAGTTGCGTCTCGGTCGCGGTGCGAAAATCGTAGCGCATGACGTCGGACTGCAAGTTGGGATCCGCATCGCTGCTGCCGACGAGAAACTTCGTGTAGACAAGCCGCGTTCCGTCGGGCGAGAAGTGAGGCAGAAACTCCGTCAGTCCGGCGTGGGTGATTTGGGTGCGGTCCGTGCCGTCGAGATTCATGGTGAAGATCTCTTGGGCCGTGCTTCCCGACCCGGGAACTGCCGCGGCGAAGACGATCTGAGCCGAGGATGCCGTCCCGCTTGCCGGACTTCCGGGCGCGGTCGAGCCGCCTGCTCCCCCGCAGGCGGCCGGCACGAGCCCAAGCAGCGCCACCAGCGCGAGCCGGCCGGCGCTCCACAGCGTCTTGCGCATCGCACCTCCTCACCGGCGTTCGTCGATGCGATGACACCGCCGCGGGCGTTAGCGTTCGCGGATCGCCGCGCGGCGAATCGTCACCGCCGGGCTGAGCGTCTGCGCCGTGCGCGGGCCGGCGTGGATGCGGCGCACCACGTCCATCCCGCGCACCACCTGCCCGAAGGCCGCAAAGCCGCGGCGGTCGGCCGAGCGCGCGCCGCCGTCGTCGAGGCTCGGCTGCGCGCCGATGCAGATGAAGAAGTTCGTCGTCGCCGTGTTGACGGCGGTATCGCGCGCCATCGAGACGGTGCCGTCGAGATGCCGGATGCCCGTGCGGCTGGTCGGCTCGAACGTGACCGGCGGCCCAGCGACGAGCCCCGGCCGGCTATCGGCCTGAATCACGTCGATCTTGGCGCGGTTGTGCGGCTGGTTGTCGGGGCGCGTCGTGACGGTGCGGAAGAAGCGCCCGCCGTCGAAGGCACCGCGGCGCACGTAGGCGAGGAAGTTCGCGGCCGTCTGCGGCGCACGGGCGCGGTCGACGGCGATATCGATTTCGCCTTGGCTGGTGTACAGCGCGACGAGAGCGGTAGCGAGGGCAAGCATGAACGAGCTTTCGCGGAGGTGCGCGGGCGCGCCCGCGCGCAACCTCCCCGGGGATGGGGTGGCTGAAGGCAACGTATATCGTGGAGTGCGCGGCGCGCGAGATCGAGCAGCGCGCAGCGCAGATCGCGTCGGAGCAAAGCGTCGAGTGCCCGCTCGAGGCGATCGGCGAGCAGCGCATTCTCGACGAGATCGTCGCCCGGGTCGCCGGCATCGAAGATTCGGGCAGGGGGCGCTATCGTGTCGACGTCGAGATTTCGATCCAGACGATCGGTACGAATCCCGCGCAGTTCGTCAACATGGTGTTCGGCAACGCTTCGCTCTGGGGCGACGTGATGTTCGCCGGGCTCGAAGTCCCCGATAGCGTGCTCGCGATCTTCCCCGGACCGCGCCACGGCATCGCCGGGATCCGCGACCTGCTGGGCGCGCCGAGCCGCCCGCTCACCAACGCCGCGATGAAGCCGCAGGGCTTGCACGTGCCCGAACTCGCCGCGCTCTGCCGCACCTTTGCGCTGGCCGGCGTCGATATCATCAAGGACGACCACGGGATCGACGACCAGGCGTACTCGCCCTTCGCCGAACGCGTACGCGCGTGTCAGGCGGCGATCGCCGAGGCGCACCGCGCGTCGGGCAAGCGGGCGCTCTACGCACCGAACTTGATCGGCACGCCGAGCGTGCTGCGCGAACGCGCGCGGATCGCGCGCGAAGAAGGCGTGCGGGCGGTGCTCGTCGCGCCGATGCTCGTCGGTTTGCCGGCGTTCTTCGAACTCGTCGAGGAGTTCCCGGACTTCGTCTATCTCGCGCACCCGTCGTTCGGCGGCGCGCGCTCGATCGCACCGGAATTTCTGTTCGGACGCCTCTTGCGACTGTTCGGCAGCGATGCGATCATCTTCGTCAACGTCGGCGGACGCTTCGGGTACACGCACGACATATGTGCGGCGTTGGCCGAGGGCGCCCGCCGGCCGTGGGGTGCCGTGAAGCCGGCGTTGCCGGTGCCCGCCGGTGGGATGAAGATGGAGCGGATCGAGGAGCTGCTCGACTTTTACGGCGCCGACACGATGCTGCTGATCGGCGGTAATCTGCTCGTCGAACGCGAGCGCGTCCTCGAACGCACGCGCGAATTCGTCGAACGCGTTATGGCCTGGTCGCCCGCGCGCTGAACATCCGCCGCACCGCAGCGACGATGCGTTCGATCGCGGCGTGACGGTAGGCGAACCGTTCGTCGCCGTCCGGAAAGTAGATCGCCATCGTGGGGTTGGCCTCGAACACCAGGACGTTGCCGGCCGCGTCGACGCCGAAGTCGATGCCGGCGTAATCGAGCCCGAGCGTCGCGGCGATCTGCGCGAGACCCGCCGTGGCACGCGGTCCGAGCGCGGCGGGCAGATCGGCCAGATAGCGCGCTTCCTCGGCGCGGTTCGCCTCGTTATGCCGCATGTCGGCCGAGAAGTAGTGAATCTTCCAGGTCGGCGAGATCGCGAGGTGCACCGGATAGAGCGCGCCGTCGACCATGAGCGCGCGGTACTTGCGCGTCTTCCCGTCGGCGCCGCGCGCGTCGAGGTACGCGATCGCGAGCAGGTCTTGACCGGGCAGTTTGGCGACGGCGCCGGCTAACTCGCCGGGCGTCGCGACGTACTCGAAGTGCTCGCCCATGTGGTAGCCCGGCGCGCGCACCAGCAGCGGAAACGTGAAGCCGCGTGCGGCAAGCGTCGCCGCATCGAACCGCTCGCGCGGCAGCGCGACGGTGAGCGGAACGATCACGCCGGCGAGGCCCGCAAGCCGCGCGACGTCGGTGCGTGCGGTGCGTCGCACCGCTGCGGGTGAATTGATCGTCGGTGCGTCCGATGCGGCGACGATCCGCTCGGCGAGGGCCAGGGCGTCGTCGCTGCGGTCGGCGTCGCCGATCGCGTTGAAGATCAGATCGTGCGGCGGCAGCGCGACATCCGCGCGCCAGCTGTCGGCAACGAGCGTGATCGCCTCGACGTGCGTGTCGTCGAGCAGCAAGGTCGTGACGATGTTGCCGCCGTTAGCCGCCAGAAGCACGAGTAAACGCAGCGGGGGGACGCTGCCGCGATACGGTGCGACGCGGACGATCGGCCGGGCGAATGCCGCCGCGCGATACGGCCGCGCCGCCGCGACCTCGCCCTGCGCTTCGAGCAGCAGCGCCAGCGCGAAGTTTGCCGTGGCGTGCGTGGGGTCGAGCGTGAGCGCCGCTTCGTAGGCGGCGCGGGCGCCGGCCGGATCGTCCTCGGCGAGCACGTTGCCGAGGTTGACGAAGGCGCTCGCTTCGTGCGGGTACGCGTTCACCGCATGCCGGTAGAGCACGCGCGCCTCCGCGCGCCGGCCTTCCAAATACAGCATCGTGCCGAGGTTCGTCAGCGCACCGAAGTGGCGCGCGTCGCGTGCCAGCACGCCTTTATACGCGCCGCGCGCGATCGCCAGGCGTCCGAGTTCTTCGAGCAGGCAGGCGCGGGCGAAGCGCAGATCGACCGCTTCGCTGTTGGCTGCGAGCAGGGTCTCGATTTGGGCGAGCGCGTCTTCGGTGACGTTCCCGGTGCATTCGACGCGAATCGCGAGCGTCGCGGGCTTGGGCGGCATCGGTTTGGGGCCTTTCGCCAGGCACTACCCCGGCCCTCGGCGTAGCGAGTGCTGCATGTGGTGGCGCTTTCCCATCATCGCCGTCATGTGTGCCGCGCTCACCGCGCCCGCCGCGGCATCGTCGTTCACGCTGCAGACCTCGGCGTTTCTCAACGACGGCGTCATCCCCAAGACCGATGCGGCCGAGCCGTGCGGCGGACGGAATCTCACGCCGCCGCTCCTCTTCGTGGGGTATCCGCCGAACGTCCGCAGCTTCGCGATCGTGCTCTTCGACACCGATGCGGGCGCGGGCAAGGGCTTCGTGCATTGGGTCGCCTACGGGATCGGCCCCGCGCGCACCGAGCTGCCGCCCGGTTTCGGTTCGCAAGCGTCGGCGGCATTCGTCGGCGGGAAAAATAGCCTCGGCGATGCGATCTATTTCGGTCCGTGCCCGCCCGCCGGGCAGCCCGCGCACCATTACGTTTTCACCGCGTACGCACTCGATCTCGCCCCCGGCGCGCTTCCGCCCGGACTGACCCGCACCGATTTTCTCGCGGCGATCGCGGGGCACACGCTCGCACAAGCCCAGATCAACGGCCGCTTCGGCCGCTGACAAACTCATTGTAGGAGAACAACCGCATCGTGGAACTCGCTATTCGTGGACGCCTCGCCATCGTTACCGGCGCCAGCTCCGGTCTCGGTCGCGCCTGCGCCTTGGCGCTGGCGGCGGAGGGCGTTCGCCTGGCCGTCGGCGCGCGCCGCACCGAACTGCTCGCTTCGCTCGTTGACGAAGCGCGCGCGGCCGGCAGTCCGGAGGCCGTCGCCTACAAACTCGACCTGGCCGATCCGGCCTCGATCGACGCCATGCTCGCGGCCGTGCGCGAGGATCAGGGCGATGCGAGCATCCTGATCGCAAACAGCGGTCCGCCGAAGGTCGGCGCCGTCGCCAACTTGAGCTTGGCCGACTGGGATGCGGCGTACGGCCCGACGATGCGCAGCATGTTGCAACTCGTCCTGGCGGTGGTGCCGGCGATGCGCGAGAACAAGTGGGGGCGCATCATCAACTTGTCGTCATCGTCGATCAAGACGCCGATGGCGAATCTCGCGCTCTCGAATGCGTACCGCGCGGGCTTGGCCGGCGCGCTCAAGACGCTCTCGCGCGAAGTCGCCGCCGACGGCGTGACGATCAACGTGATCGCCACCGGCAAGATCGAGACGGCCCGTGCGCGCGCCGTCTATGCCGATCCGGCTGCGTGGGCGAAGCAGCAGGGCGAGATCCCATTCGGGCGTTTCGGCACGCCCGAGGAGTTCGCGCCGCTGGTCGCGTTTTTGTGCGGCGAGGGCGCGCGCTATATCAGCGGGACGACGATCTCCGTCGACGGAGGCCTCGCGCCGGGACTGCTTTAGGTCGCGGCCGGCAGCGGGCTGTTTTTGCCGCGGAAGGTCGGCGTCGCCGGCCCGCCGCGCGAGAGGTCGCGGTTGCTGAGGATGTAGCACGCCGCCGCCACCCCGCCCGCCAGCGCGAGCGCGGTGAAACCGGGCGTGTTCAGCTTCTTATCGAGGCCCAGCGCCGCGTCGATCGATGCGCCGCCGTATCCGGTGGCGGCGAAGGCAAGCGCGGCCGCGCTGTAGACCACGCCCAGTTCGATCCCGCCCTTGCCGGCGAAGAAGCCGTTGGGCGCGTGGACGCTGGCCTGCGCGACGATCATCGTCGAGATGAGCATCGCCGGACCGGCCGGGCCGCCGAGGCCCACCGCGATCATCGCGCCCGAGGCGATTTCGTTCCAAGCCGCCGCCTTGGCGTACGTCTCGCCCGGGCGGAAGCCTAGGCCGTGCATCATTTGGGCCGCTTTTTCCGGACCGGGGCCGTCGTACCACCCGAGGGCTTTCTGGGCACCGTGGGCGGCCATGCCGCCGCCGACGGCGCAGCGGGCGGCAAAAAGAGCGAGATCGCGTATCATGACGGTTCAAATCTACCCGGGGAAGGCAGGACTTGCAACTTGTTAGCGACTTTTGTGTTATGATGCGTGGTACCAGACAAGGCTCGAGCGTCGGCCCGGTCTGGGGTCAAGGCGTCCGCGTGGTTTTGTTGCTTAGTCTACAGTTCCAGGAACGGCGAGTTGAGTTGAATGGCGCTCCGATAAAAAGTCCTGGAGTTCAAGACTAGTGTATACAGACGAAACCCTCAATTGCGTTGACTGCAACGCTCCCTTCACGTTTAGCGCGGGCGAACAAGAGTTCTTCGCAGCGAAGGGCTTCACCAACAAACCGAACCGTTGCCCGGATTGCCGCGCGGCCCGCAAGGCCCAGCGCGCAGGCGCCGGTGGCGGCGGCGGGTACTCGGGCGGCGGCGGCGGCGGCTACGGCGGCGGCGGCGGTGCGCGTCCCCAACGCGAGATGTTCGAAGTCACGTGCAGCAACTGCGGAGGGAAGGCCACCGTGCCGTTCCAACCGCGCGGCGACAAGCCGGTCTACTGCCGCGATTGCTTCCAGTCGCGCAGCGGCTCCTACCGCTAGGACGTCCCTGACCCCTTAGCAGCGAGAACGGCCCGTTCACTCCGGTGAGCGGGTTGTTTTGCTTTCCGGCGGGCGCGAGAGTTCGTGCACCGCGGCTTCGACATCCGCCGCCGGCGGGTCGAAGCGCGCGGCGCCGAAGCGAGCTCGGATCGACCAGCGCGGGCCGCGCGTGTAATGGAACCCCACCGGTACGACAGCGACCGGTGGCGCTCCGTCGCGTGCGGCCCAGTCCAGCATTTTGCGGTAGCCGCCGGCGAACGGCAAGAACGCGTCGTCGCCGGTTTTTTGCGCGAAGGCCGGGTCGACGTTCGGATAGCCTTCGGGGAAGACCAGCACGACGCGGCCCGCGCGCAGCAGCGCGCTGACGGCATCGAGCGCGGCGCGCGTATAGCGCACGAGTTCGCGCCGCGCGTACGCCGGCCGTTCGCCGAGTGTTGCCGGGCGCAGCACGATCGGGTACTGCGCCGCGCGGCACGCGCGCTCCATCCAGCGACGCTGCGCGGCGCCGGCGGTCCAATCGAGTCCGACGACGATGTGCACCGGGCGCGGCACGTTGAGCACGATCACGGAGCCGTCGAGCAAGTGGTGGAAATGGCGCGCGACGAGCATCACGGGTCCGGTTGCGGGAACGTTCTCGAGGCCTTCGATCGACACCGACGATGTCTGCGTGCGCAGGCCCCACCACGCGATCGCCGCGGGCCCGAGTTGGCCCCACGGCGGGTAGCGGCTCACGCTTGAGCTTGTTGCCGGTCCGTGAACGCGAGTGCGGCGGGCAGCAAGGCGAAAACGATCGCGGCGATCGCGGTCGGCCACATGCCCGCGCTCACGCTGAGGATGATCGACCACACGATATTGATCGCGTACACCGCGTACGGGACTTCGATCGGTACGCGCGGCGCGTCGGCTTCGCGCCAGCCGAGCCGGCCGACCGCGATGAACAGCAGACCCGTCCCGAACCAGCCCGCGAGATTGCGCAGCGGCATCCCGAAGTACGGCCCCGTTTCGTGCCAGACCCAGAAGTGGATGTACTGCATGTTCGGAGCCGCCATCGACGGATCGAGCACGAGATCCCAGGCGACCAAGAGCCACGTGCCGAGCAGGATCGAGAGCGCCGTGCGGTTGCGCGCGGCCCGGATCGCGACGATCGCATCGGCCAGCATATACGATGCGAAACCCATGTAGAACCACGAGAGCGGGATCGCGAACGGTACGCGGCCGAACAGCTTCGCGCCGAGGAAATTCGTGTACTCGTAGCCCCCGAACGGCCAACCGGTCTTGGTGCCGGTGAGTTCGGCCGCGGCCGAGATGACGGTCGCGGCGACGAAGAAGATCAACGTGCGCCGCACGCCCAAGCGCCAGAAGCCGAAGCTCAACATCGCGATCGTGCCGAGGATCATCCCGGTGCCGCCGGTGTTGTTCAGGGCTTCGGAATAAAAGGCCAGCGCCTGCGGGTTATTCGCGAAGAGTTGCGGGTGCGGGATCGCGATCAACAGACCGAACAGCCCGAGCACGAGCGCGAGCGCGTGCAGCACGACGAACGTCCACGTCACCGGTGCGCCGAGCCGCTTCATCCGTGCGTCCCCGCGAGCACGAGTTCGCGCCCGCGCCAGGTGTGGCGGCGGCGCAGCAGGGCGGCGATCAACGCCAAGGTCACCGGCACGTCGGCCAGCGGCGAGAGCCAGTACGTCCAGGGCGGATGCACGTAGGCGCGTGCCGCCCCGGCCAGGACGCCGATACGCACGAACGCGAGGGCCGCGGCCACCGCGAACGTGGCGCTCGCGGTTTGATGCGCGAGCGCGAGTCCGGCCGCCAGCGGCAGCGGCAGCGCTTGCACGAGCGCCACTTCGAGCAGCCCGGCCCAGCCGCCGAAACGCGCGAAGCGATCGCGCAAGGTGAGCGAACGCGGCCAGTTGCGCCACGTCTCGCGCCAATCGGCGTGCATGAACACGCGCGCGAGGTCGCCGGCTTCGTAGAAGCCGACCGGCACACCGGCCGCGACGAGCGAACGCGCGAGCGTGACGTCCTCGCAGCGCGAAGCGCGCACGCAGTCGAATGCGCCGTGCGCGAGCAGCAGGGTGCGCGCGGCGAGAAAACATTGCCCGTTGGCCTGCACGTCGCCGACCGTCGTCGCTTCGCGACCGGGCAGCCCGAAGCGATAGATCAACGTCGCGAGCATCGCCGGGTGGACGATCGCCTGCAGCGGACCCGCCAGCAGTTGCCGGGTCGCGACGCTCAGCGCTTCGATGCCGCGCGTTTGCGCGTGCGCGGCCATCGCCGCGAACAGGCCGCCGGCGGGGCGGACGTCGGCGTCGATCGTCGCGATCCAACGCGCGGCGGGGTTCGCGGCGCGCAATCCCACGTCGAGTCCCCAGGCCTTGCCGTTCCAGCCCGCGGGCACGGGCGCGGCGTCGATGACGCGCACGCGCGCGTCGGCGGCCGTCAGCCGCCGGACGGTGGCGACGGTATCGTCGCGCGAGCCGCCGTCGACGATGAGGATCTCACCGACTTCCCCACCCGCGGCGAGCAGGCCGGAGAGGCAGGGCCCGATGCGCGCGGCTTCGTCGAGCACCGGGACGATCACGCTAACGGAGCCGGCCGGCTGCGTGCCGGTCGCCGGCACGATCGTGGTCGCGCGCATCCCGCGCGCCATCCGCAGGATGACGCCCACGCCGAGCGCGGCGAGGACGAGCGCGCACAGGTCGTCGAGAGGCATCGCGCATGCTACCGTCCCACGACACCCGGCCCCTGTCGAGGAGCCGCTTGTTTCTGCCCGGGCCGGTGGGAACGAATGTCGAATGAGCGTGGGGATGGCGGTCGATGCGGGCGCGGTGACCGGTGCGCTCAAACGGTATTTCGGGTTCGACGCCTTTCGGCCGCTCCAGGAGGCGATCGTCGCCGACGTGCTGGCCGGCCGCGACGTCTTCGCGCTCCTGCCGACGGGCGGCGGCAAGTCGCTGTGCTACCAACTGCCGGCGCTCTTGACCCCGGGCCTCACGGTCGTCATCTCGCCGCTGATCGCGCTGATGAAAGACCAGGTCGACGCGCTGACGACGGCCGGCATCCCGGCGACGTACCTGAACTCGTCGCTCGAGTACGACGACGTTCGCGAGCGCGTCGACGGCCTGCGGCGCGGCGCGTACCGGTTGCTCTACGTCGCGCCCGAACGGCTGACGATCGGTTCGTTCGCCGCCGACCTCGAGCGCTGGAACGTGACGCGTTTCGCGGTCGACGAGGCGCACTGCATCAGCGAATGGGGGCACGATTTCCGGCCCGACTACCGCCGCATCGCCGAGTTGCGCGAGCGCTTCCCCGCGATTCCGTTTCTGGCGTTCACCGCAACCGCTACCGACCGCGTCCGGGCCGACATCATGGAGCGCCTGGCGTTGCGCGACCCGGCGGTGCACGTCGGCAGTTTCAACCGTGCCAATCTTACCTACCGGGTCACCCGCAAGCGGCGCGGACCGGAGGCCTTGGTCGCCTGGCTGAACGCGCGGCCCGACGATGCCGGGATCGTCTACGTCGCCAGCCGCGCCTCGGCCGACGATCTCGCCGCGCGTCTGGCCGCGGCCGGGATCGCGGCGCTGCCCTACCATGCCGGGCTCGACGCCGCAACGCGTTCGCGCCATCAGGAACGCTTCATCCGCGACCAGGTGCGCGTGATTTGCGCGACGGTCGCGTTCGGGATGGGCATCGATAAGAGCAACGTGCGCTTCGTCGTGCACTACGATCTGCCCAAGAGCATTGAAGGCTACTATCAGGAGACGGGCCGCGCCGGGCGCGACGGCGTACCGGCCGACTGCCTGTTGTTTTTCAACCACGGCGACGTGGCGAAGTTCGAGCGTTTCATCGCGGAGAAAGAGAGCGAAGGCGAACGGGCGGTCGCGCGCGCGCAACTCGAACGCATGACGCGCTACGCGTACTCGAACGATTGCCGGCGGCGCGACCTGCTCGCCTACTTCGGCGAGACGTATAGCGAGCTGAATTGCGGCGGCTGCGACAATTGCCTCGAACCGCGGCCGGCCGTCGACGCGACGCTCGACGCGCAGAAGCTGCTTTCGTGCATCGAGCGCATCCGGCGCGCGAACGGATTCGGCGTCGGGATCACGCACGTCATCGACGTGCTGCTCGGCGCGGAAAATGAGAAGATCTGGCGCTGGAACCACGAGCGCCTAACGACGTACGGCATCGGCAAGGACCGCAGTCGCACGGCGTGGCGTTCGCTGGCCGACGAACTGGCGCGGCTCGGCCTGATCGCCGTCGACGCCGCGCAGTATAACACCGTTTCGCTGACGCCCGGCGGGCGCGCGGCGCTGACCGAGCGGACCCCGGTAATCGTGCGCGAACTGCCGGCGGCGGCCGAGAAAGGCCGCAAGCGTGCGCCGTCCGGGGCCGTCGACGGACCCTACGATGCCGGCGTGTTTCGCGCGTTGCGCGATCTGCGCAAGGAACTCGCCGACGAGCGCGACGTTCCGGCGTACGTCGTTTTCAGCGATGCGGTGCTGCGCGCGATGGCGCGCGAACTGCCGCGGACGCCGGCGCAATTGCGGGCGATCAGCGGCGTGGGCGAGAAAAAACTGGCCGACTTCGGCGCGCGCTTTTTGGATGCGATCGAGAGCGCTCGTGGCTGAACCCGGCCGTTCCGAGGGGTTTCCAAGCCGAACGTGACAGGATGGCCCCCAATGATGACGCGAACGCGCCGGCTTCTTTGCGCTTGGCTTGCCGTGGCCGTAACCCTCTGCACGTGGGGGGCGCCGGCGTTCGCGCAATCGAGCGAAAACACCGGGATCATCCAGATCACGGTCAAGGGCGACGCCGGCAAGGCGTTGGCCGACGCGCGCGTCTTCTTGCTCGGGCCGAGCGTGGCAAGTGCGCTGACGACGCGCAGCGGGATCGTGAAATACACCGACGTCGCGAGCGGCATCTACCGGGTACGCGTCAACAAGCCGGGGTACCGCACGAGCATCTCGAGCGCGTTCGAATTGCTGGGCAACAAGGAAGTCGACGTCGACGTCGCGCTCGGACTCTCGTCGCCGGTTGCCGGCGCGCCGGCCACCGCCGACACGTCGGGAACCGTCAACGGCATGAAGATCATCGGGCGGACGACGGCGCGCGTGACGGTCTCGACGCACGACGTCGATCAGAACAGCGCCGTGCGCCGCATCTCCGACTCGCTCGCCGACGCGCTCAACACGCTAGCCGGCGTCGACGTGACGCAGTCCACGAACGATCCCGATTCACCGCAGACGATCTCGCTGCACGGCCACGACGAGTCGCAGACCGCCGTCACGCTCGACGGCATTCCGCTCTCGGCACCGGGCACGGCCGCGAACCTGCGCGGCATCAACACCGATCTGTTCGCCGGCGCGAGTGCGGGCTTCGGCGCGCGGGCGGGCGCCCTCGGCGGGGGCGTCAATTTCACCACCTTGCAGCCGACGCAAACGTGGCAGTACCGTCTGAACGCAGCCGACGGCTCGTTCGATAAATACAACTGGTCGCTGGGCGTGACCGGATCCGTCGGGAAACTCGGCGTGGCCGCGCTGACGACCAAACGCGGCGGCAACAGTCCGCTGACGTTCCAGGACTATCTCGACGAGAGCGGCCTGACGTACCCGCACGGCGGCGAAAGCACGAACGCCGGCGACTTCATCAAGTTGCGCTACGGCCTCACCGACAATACGACCCTCGTGCTGACCGCGCTCTCGAATCATTCGGATACGGCGCTCCTGTGCACGCAGTTTACCGGCCCGCTGCCGTGCGGTATCGGACCGAACAACACGTCGACGGGCCGCTATCAGTTCGTTTACGGCACGATCCAGTCGCTGGTCGGGCAAGTCGCGTTGCAAGCGACGGGCTACGTCTCGACCCAGTACGGGCTCTCGGCCCAAAACAACCGCTACATCGACCAGTGCGTCGGCGCGCCGGTCCCGTGTCCGGTGGCCGAACCGTTCGCGACCAACACGACGTCGGTGACCCGCGGCGTTGCGACGCAGGGCACGATCAGCAAAGACAACCACACCATCACGCTCAACGCGACGACGTTCGCTTCGCAAACCGGCTTCGCGCCGCTGGTCGCGTTCGGCGCGACGCAGCAGTTCGTGCTGCCCTCGACCAACGGCATCTCGGCCTCGACCTACGCGCTGAGCGATTCGATCAAGGTGAGCAATCGCGTTTCGGTCGGCCCGACGTTTTCGCTGGCCGCTACGACCGGCGCCGGCGCCTCGATTCTGGCGGGTCTCGCCGGCGATTGGCGCCCGAACGATAGCGACGACGTCTCGGCATCGGCCTCGGTCGGCAGTTCGCAGCCGCCGCCGGCGATCGTGCGCAGCTTCAGCGATCCCAATTCGGCGCGCGTCAACTGCCCCGGCGGAACCGCCCAGATCAGCGGCCCGGGCGACACCGCGACCGCGCAGTCGGCGATCGACTATTCGTTGACCTTTACGCACCAGTGGGCGCACGGCAATCTCAGCGCCGATCTCTATCGCCAGTCGCAGGCGGGGCAGCTGGTGAACGCCGCGGTGCCGGCGCTCGCCGGCGGCGTGCCGCCGCTGTTGACGTCGGCCGTGCAGACGTACTACTCGACCGTCTGCGGGACGGCGTCGCTCGCGAGCGTGTACGTAAGCGAGCCGGTCAACGGCACCGACCGCTTATATCAGGGCTACGACATCTCCGGTCGCGTATCGCTGGGCCGCGACGTGACCTTGATTCCGTCGTACTCGACCAACGTGTCGGAGTATACCTCGGCCGACCCGCTCTTCACCGGTCTCGGCAGCACGTTGATCCTCAACTCGCAGATTTACGGGCGCCCGCTCCACAAGGGCAACGTGACGGTCGATGCCTTCAACCCGCCGAGCGGCCTTGAATTCATCGCCAACGCGCAGTATGTGGGCGTCAATAACTCGCAGCATCTCGCGCCCTACGTCAACGTCAGTTTCGGCGTCACCCATCCGGTCGGTCTGGGTATGCTCACGCTGTTCGAGACCAACGCCTTCAATACGGAAACGGCGCTGTTCTCAACCTTGAGCGGCGCACAGCCGCAGCCGCTGGCGGGCGGCGGCGCGTTGCTGGTCGCGGCGAATCCGCTGCCGCCGCGGACGATCCAGGTTTCGTACTCGATCAATACCGGCGCGCGGCCCGGTGCGGGTTACTCGCGCGTGCCCGGGCTGCGCGGCGCGTCGCTGCGCCAAAGCGCCACCGCGACCGCGAGTGCGAGTCCGGCGCCTCCGCGCGGCGTGTTCGGTTTCGGTGAGCTGAAGTTCATCGCGCCGCCCGACGGCGGCGACCCGCTGGCGCTTGCGACCGCGCGCCCGGAATGCACCGCCGACTTGCAGCCGTTGGCGAGCGCCGCCCTCGCGCAACTCGGCGCCGCCGGCGTCGCGTACGCTGCCGGCAAGCCGCTGCCGGCCGTTACCGGCATCAACGTCACGCCGCACGGTGATGCATCGGGCGCGTGGTATTTTGGGCTCGGCCCGAACATCTCGCGCGATCTGTTTCCGCGTCCGCCCGCGGCTGCGCGCGCGCCCGCCGGTCCGGGTGGGCCCGGCGGTCCGGGCGGCGGTCCCCCCGAGGGCGGCCCGGGCGGCTTCGGCGGTCCGCCGCCGGTCTTCCGTTCGCAGGTCAGCGTCACGCCCAACAGCGCGCCACGGCCCGCGTTCACGCCGAGCCCGGCGCTGCTCGCGGCGCTCCAGCCGTTCCGCGCGCTGGTCTCGTGCGCGTACGCCTCGGTGCTCTCGCCGGCCGACGCGAAAGCGCGCGGCTTCGACATCGCGCCGCCCGGCCAACCGCCCGCTTCTCCGGCGCCCGGTGCGAGCCCGGCGGCGCGCGGTCCGGGCGGCGGCCGCGGCTTCATCCAATACGCGCCCAAGCCGGGGATCTTCGTCGTTCGCGTTCCGGACTTAGGAACTGGCGGAGGAAGCGTGAATCAAACCAAATGACGACGACGACGGTGCCGCCCCGGGTCGCAGTGATCGACGACGAGCGGCACTTGCGGGAGTTGCTCGAGCTGGGCTTGGGCGAAGACGGGTTCGAGGTTCGCAGTGCCGGCGACGGACAGACGGGCCTGGCCCTGGTGCGCGAGTGGCGGCCGGACGCGATCATTCTCGACGTGATGCTCCCCTACGTCAACGGCCTGGAACTGCTGCCGATGATGCGCCGTATCACCGAAGCGCCGATCCTTATGCTCAGCGCGAAGGCCGATACCGACGACCGCGTCACGGGCTTGCTGCGTGGCGCCGACGACTACATTCCCAAGCCGTTCGAGATGTCGGAACTTGTCGCGCGCCTGCACTCGGCGTTGCGCCGGCCGCGGCTGGAAGCGCCGAGCATCGTTTCGTACGCCGATCTCACGATCGATCTCGACCGGCGCGACGTCAAGCGCGGCGACGTGCTGATCGATCTCTCCGCGCGCGAGTACGCGCTCTTGCTGACGTTCGTACGCAACCCCGAGCGCGTCTTCACGCGCGATCAGCTGCTCGATTTGGTTTGGGGCAGCGACCGCGACGTCGGCCCGGGCGCGGTCGAGACGTACGTGTCGTATTTGCGCGCGAAGGTCGATGCGAATTTCGAGCCCAAGCTGATCCGCACGATCCGAGGAGCCGGCTACGCCCTCCGCTCCCATTGACGCCTTCTCGGCGCTCGCCCGGCGGCTGACCGGCTGGTACGTCTTCGTCGCGGTCTCGTTCGTCGCGGTGTTGCTGACGCTCGTCGGCGTGCTCGGCATCGCGCTGTTCGCGCACGACGTCAACGCTGAAATCGGCCTCTCGCAAAGCAACGCTTCCGCGTTTGCCGAGCGTGCCGCGCAGCGCCACGAAGGGTTCCTCGCCGCGGCGGTGGCGTTCGAGTCGAGCAATCGGCGCGAAGGCGTCCACGCGTACGCCGGCCGGCCGCGCGTTCCGCGCGCGGGCGGACCGCGTCCGCCCGAGATCGGTCCGCCGCCGGGTCCGCCGCGCGCCGGTCCGATTCCGCCGATGGACGTCGCCGTGATCGACGGCAGCGTCCGCTACGGTCCCGGGTTGCGCGCGCGCTTCGAGGGTAGCCGGCTGGGCTACGCGATCGCGACGCTGTTTGGGGTGCGCGTCCCGCCGCCGCAGCCGTTCTTGGACGGCGTGATCGCCTTCGGTCCGGATGCGGCGCTGTTTCAAAATATCGTTTTCGCCGTGTTCGGCGCGATTCTACTCGCGGCGATCGCGGTCGGCACGCTCGCGTATCTCATCGGGCGCTACATCACGCATCAGGCCATTCAGCCGCTCGTCGACGTGACCGAGGCCCTGCAGCGCTTCGCGGCGCGCGACTTCCGCACGCAAGCGATCGCGCTCGCCGGCAAGAGCGACTTCGACGTGCTCGCGCACGCCTACAACGCGGCCTCCGAACAAGTCTCGGCCGCGTTCGCCGAACGCGAGGCGGCCGAGGCGCAGATGCGACAGTTCGTTGCCGACGCCGGCCACGAGTTGCGCACGCCGCTGACGATCGTCCTGGGCTACATCGACCTCTTGCGGCGGCGCGCCAGCGCGACCGACGAGCGCTCGAAGTTCATCTTTTCGTCGATCGCGGCCGAGGGCCGGCGCATGCGGACCTTGGTCGACAACCTCGTGCTGCTGGCGCGACTCGAGGGCGACGAAGCGCGGCTGGTCGAGCCGTTCGACGTTACGGCGCTGATCGGCGAGATCGTCGACGTCCGCCGGGGCCTCGCGCCGGCGGTCGCGTTCGTCGTCACGACGCCGGTCGCGGCGCAGGCGATCGCCGAGCGCCACGACGTCTACGAAGCGCTGGCCAATATCATCGACAACGCGATCAAATACGCGCCCGGATCGCCGATCGTCATAACGACCTCGGTGCCGCGCGACGGCAGCGTCGAGATCGCGATTGCCGACGAGGGGCCGGGGATCGCGCCGCAGGACCGCGAGGCGGTCTTCGAGCGGTTCTTTCGCGGCGCCGGCCGCGGCGAGGTGGAAGGCAGCGGCCTCGGCCTCGCGATCGCGAAGCGCGCGATCGAACGCGCCGGCGGCACGTTGCGACTGGATACGGCGGTCGAGCGCGGGACGCGTTTCGTGATCGCGCTCCGCGCCGAGCGCGCTCAGGCGGTTTCGGACGAGACGCCCTCGCTGCGTCCCGTCAGCACCATCTCGCGCATGCGCGGGTGATCGCGGTCCTGGCGCTCCATCCAGCGCTCGAACGGCGGCACCGGTAAGCCCGTGCGGAAGAGCCAGTAGTAACAGCTGAGATCGCCGAGGAACGCGAAGCGCTGCTTGGCATCGGCATAGAGGGCGTCGTAGGAATCGAAGGAGCGCGCGTACGCTTCGACGCTGCCGAACGTCGCGACCAGGCCTTCGAGCGCGCGGGCGTTGGCGATCGTGCCTTCGATTTTCTTGCGCGAGTGGATGACGCCGTCGGCTTCCAAGATCCGCTCGACGTCGGCTTCGCCGTACGCGGCGACACGCGCGAGCGCGAAGGCATCGAAGGCGCCCCGAAACGCCGGCCAGCGCGCGGCGATCAGTGCCCAGCTCAAGCCGGCCTGGAAGATGGCACGCGTGACGATCTCCAGATGGTCGTCGAGCGTGGGCGCCGCGACGACGCGCGGGATGCGTTCGGGCGGGGTCGGCTTCTTCGGCATGGCGCGGCTCCGGCGAAAGGGTCAGCACGAAGTATACCGGATATTGGCGCGTGGGCAAGACGTGGGTCCTAATCGCAGCGATCCTCGGCTCCGCCATGACGTTCATCGACGCGACGGCGGTCAACGTCGCGCTCCCGGTGATCCAGCGCGAACTGCAGGCAAGCAGCGATCAGATGCAGTGGGTCATCGAATCCTACGCGCTGTTCCTCTCGGCGCTGATCCTCGTGGGCGGTTCGCTCGGCGATCTCTTCGGGCGCAAGAAATGCTTTGCGATCGGCATCGCGCTCTTCGCGCTCGCATCGGCGGCGTGCGCGCTCGCGCCCAGCGTGGCGTTCCTGATCGTCGCGCGCTCGGCGCAGGGCGTGGGGGCGGCGCTGGCGATGCCCGAATCGCTCGCGCTTGTGAGCGTCGCGTTTCCCGGCGCCGAACGCGGCAAGGCGATCGGAACGTGGTCGGGCTTCGCATCGATCATGGGAGCGGTGGGTCCACTCGCCGGCGGCTTTCTGACGCAAACCGCGTCCTGGCGCTGGGTGTTTGCGATCAATCTGCCGCTCGCTGCGGTCGTGCTCGCGCTCATCGTCCGGCGCGTGCCCGAGAGCAGCGCCGAGGGGGCTGACCGGACCGTCGATTGGAGCGGTGCGACGTTGGCGACGTTGGGTCTGGGCACGCTGGTGTACGGCCTGATCCGGCTGCAGCTGCCGGCGGCCGGCCCGGCCGACGCCGCGACGGCCGGCGTGGGCGTCGTGCTCCTCGCAGCGTTCGTCATCGCGCAGCGCCGGGCGCGCCATCCGATGATGCCGCCGGGGCTGTTCGCATCGCGCACGTTCACGATTGCGAACGTCTACACGTTCGCGCTGTATCTCGCGCTGGGCGGCAGTCTGTATTTCTTTCCGTACACGCTGATCGACGTCCAGCAGTATACGCCGACCGCCGCGGGGGCCGCGTTTCTACCGTTCGTGTTGCTCCAGTTCGGGCTCTCGCGCTGGTCCGGCGGCCTATCGGCGAAGATCGGCGCGCGTCCGCCCCTGGCGATCGGCGCGGCGATCGCCGGCGCAGCCTTCGTCGCGTTTGCACTACCGGGCATCGGCGGCAGTTACTGGACGACGTACTTTCCCGCCGTCGTTTTGCTCGGCATCGGTGCGGCGTTTTTCATCGCGCCGTTGACGACCGCCGTCTTCGATTCGTCGGATCCCGCGCTCAGCGGTCTCGCATCCGCAATGAATAACGCGATCGCGCGCGCGGCCGGCTTGCTGGCCATCGCGCTGCTGGGGATCCTCTTCAGCGCGACGTTCGCGCGCGGCTTCGACGGTGCAATCGCCGCGACGAACGTCGGCCCGGCGACGCGCGCGCAGGCGGTCTCGGAGCGCGCACGTTTTGCCGCCGGGACCGTTCCCGCCGACGTCGCGCGGGCCGACCGCGCCGCGGCTGGCCTCGCCGTGCGGCGCGGATACCTGGCCGGCTTCCGGAGCGTCATGCTGGCGTCGGCCGGGGTTGCCTTTCTCGCCGCGCTGATCGCGCTTGTCGCGTTGCCCGGACGGCGTGCCATACCGTTGGCACCGGCTACGGCTACGGTCGGCTGATGCAGCGGGTCGACGGCGGATTTATCTACTCGGCAACCGATCTCAATAACGATCTGGAATGCCGCCGGCTGACGTGGCTCGAGTGTCAGGTCGCGCTCGCCAACCTCCGCCGGCCCGATGCCGAAGCCGCCGTCGCGCTGATCGCGGCGAAGGGCGACGCGCACGAGGCCCGCTATCGCGATCGCCAGCACGCGCTCCTCGGCGAGGCCATGATCCGTTTCGACGGCCGGGTCGAAAACACGCGCGCCGCGATGGAAGCGGCGGAGCGCGAAACGCTCGCCGCGATGGCGAGCGGAGCGCAATTGATCTACCAAGCGACCTTTTTCGACGGGCAGTTTCTGGGCCGAACCGATTTCTTGCGCCGGGTCGAGCGGCCGAGCGCGCGCTGGGCCTGGAGTTACGAGGTCATCGATACCAAGCTCGCGCTGCAGCCGAAGGCGTACTTCTTGTTGCAATTGTGCAACTACAGCGAACACCTCGCGCGCCTGCAAGGCACGCCGCCGCTGCAGGGCCATCTCGTGCTCGGCTCCGGAGTCGAGGCAGCGTTCCGGATCGACGATTATGCCGCGTTTTACCGCCATCAAAAGCGTGCCTTTTTAGCGCGCGCCGCGAACGTCGCCGAAGCGTATCCGCTCGAAGTGCCGCACTGCGCGGTGTGCCGGTGGGCGGGGCCGTGCGCGGCGCGCCGCGACGCCGACGGCTATCTGGGCCTCGTGGCTTGGATGCGCAGCGGTCAGATCGACAAGCTGGCGACGTGCGCCATCACGACGATTGCCGAACTGGCGGTGGCGGCCGACGAACGCCGCCCGTTCGGGATGACCGGGAAGACGTTCGTCACGTTGCGCGCGCAGGCGGCGCTGCAGCACCGGCAGCGCACGTCCGGCCGGCACGAATACGAGCTGCTCGAGCACGGCGAGGGTCAGGGGTTCGAGCGGCTGCCGCGTCCCGACGCCGGCGACGTGTATTTCGATATGGAGGGCGATCCGCTCTACACGCCCGAGCGCGGACTCGAGTATCTGTTCGGCGTGTATACGGCCGACGACGACCGCTTCCGCGGGTTCTGGGCGCGTGACCTGACGCAGGAGCGCCGGGCGTTCGAGGAGCTGATCGATTTCCTGATCGAACGGCGCCGGCGCTTCCCCGCTGCGCACGTCTACCACTATGCGCCGTACGAGACGGTCGCGCTGCGGCGCTTGATGGGCGTGTATGGGACGCGTGAGGCGGAGCTCGACGATCTCTTGCGGGGCGAAGCGTTCGTCGATCTCTACGCGGTCGTCCGGCAAAGCGTCCGGATCTCGCAACCGAGTTATTCGATCAAGAAGCTCGAGCCGTTCTACGGTATGGTGCGGAATACGGACGTGCGCCGGGGCGACGATTCGATCGTGATGTTCGAGTCGTGGCTGGCCGACGGTGACGAATCGATCCTCGAAGATATCGAGCGGTACAACGAAGACGATTGCCGCTCGACCGCGCTGCTGCACCGTTGGCTTCTCGAGCGGCGCGAGGAGCGCGGTCGCGCGACCGGCCGCGACCTGCCGTGGCGCGCGCCGGCCGGCGAGCCCGCGGCGGGCAAGGCGGCGAAGCCGGAGCCGGAACTCGCGCGCCGCCTGCTCGAAGGTTTGCCCGATCCCGGTTCCCTCGAAGCGCTGCGTGCGGCTCACGCGGACGTGCGCGCGCGTTGGCTGCTGGGGCACCTCGTGCAGTACCACCGGCGTGAAGCCAAGCCCGCGTGGTGGAAAATCTTCGACCGGCGGAACAACGCCGACCAGCTGACGGAATTCGACCACGATGCGCTCGGCGATCTGACGCTGTGTGCGGACGTTGCGCCGTACTTGCTGAAGAAGAACGACCGCAATCGCGTCTACACCTACGAATTTCCGGACCAGCTCCACAACCTCGGCGCGAAGCCGGAATGCCCGCACACCGAGAAGGGCGCCGGAACGGTGGTAACGATCGACAACGATCGCAATCGCATCCAGATCAAACTTGCCGGCCACATCGACCCGCCGCAGCTCAAGGCGCTGATCCCCGGTGGCCCGGTGCATACCGACGCGCAGGTCGCTGCGCTCGAGGATATCGCCGCAACCTACCTTGCCGGCGAGCTCGCGCAGCGGTACCCGGCGATCCGGGATCTGCTCCTCGCGGATCCGCCGCGATTCGCGGGCCGCCCCGTGGCCACGGCCGTCCAGCCGCAGGCCATTACCTCGGATGCCGTTGCCGAACTGGTCGCCGCGCTCGATGCGAGCTATCTTTTTCTTCAAGGGCCGCCGGGCAGCGGCAAGACGACGCTCGGGGCCGACGTCATCGTCACGTTGCTGGCCGCCGGCAAGCGGATCGGCGTTGTCGCGCGCAGTCATGCCGCCGTGCACCACCTGCTCGAAAAAGTCGAGGAAACGGCGGACCGGCGCGGCGTCGCATTCACCGGCTTGTATAAGGACTCCGGCGACGATACGGTGTACGTGTCGCGCCTCGCGACCCCGTGCATCACGAGCACGGGCGATAACCGCGCGTTCGTCGATCGATCGCACGAACTGGCCGGCGGCACCCCATGGCTATTCGCGCGCGACGATCGCGTGGGCGCCTACGACGTGCTGTTCATCGACGAGGCCGGCCAACTCGCGCTCGGCGACGCGCTGGCGTGCGCGCGTGCGGCACGGAACGTCGTGCTGCTCGGCGATCCGCTGCAGCTGGCGCAAGTCTCGCAGGGTTCGCATCCGATCGGCACGGGCGAATCGATCCTCGAGCACCTGCTCGCTGCCGGCCGGACGGTCGCGCCCGACCGGGGCGTTTTCCTCGACGTCAGCTACCGCATGCACCCCGATATTTGCCGCTTCATCTCCGATGCGGTCTACGACGGCCGCTTGACCCCGGCCGCGAGCACCGCGCGTCATACGGTCGATGCGGTGGGCCTTACCGGCTCGGGGCTACGCTATCTGCCGGTGGAGCACGCCGGCAACGGGCGCGAATCGGGCGAAGAGGCCGAGCGCATCGCCGCAGCCGTCGCCGGCTTGCTGCGCGGCGAGGTCACGCCGCCGAAGGGCCCGCCCCGCCCGCTCGTTGCGAGCGATATCCTCATCGTCACGCCGTACAACGCGCAGCGCGTGCGGATCGCGCAGGCACTCGAGCGGCACGGTTTGCCGCCGGTCGCCGTTGGGACCGTCGACAAATTCCAAGGCCGCGAAGCGGCGGTCGTCTTCTATTCGATGGCGACGTCGAGCTCCGACGATCTGCCGCGCGACTTGAGCTTCTTGTTCGAGAAGAACCGCTTCAACGTCGCCGTCTCGCGCGCGCAGGCGCTTTCGGTGCTCGTGTGTTCGCCGCGTCTGCTCGAAGTCCGCACGACGACCCCGCAGGAAATGCTCCTGGCAAACATGCTGTGCGCGTTCGTGGAAGCGGCCGCTCAGGCGATGTAGTCGCGCAGCTCCGTCACTTGGATGCGACGCTTCATCGGCGCGAGCTTCGGTCGCCACGCGGCGTCGTTGGTGATGAGATGCGCGACCTGCGCCACGATGCCGGTTGCGATGACAAGCGCGTCGGTGGTCGTGAAGTGGTGGTTCGCTCGGAGCGCCGCGCCGTCCTGAGCAATGTGGAGATCGATCGGCAGCAGCCCGAGATGGGGTGTGTTCGTTAGGAATTGGTGGACGTGAACGATCCCGGACGGAGAGAGTCGCAGCGGCCGGACCAGAAGTTCCATGGCGCTGACGGGTGATACGACGGCCTCGTTGCGTCCGGTCTCGACGCACGAGTCGATCAAGAAGGCGGCGGCGGCGTGCGTTGCGTCCCGGGCCTCAAAGTATGCGATCAAGACCGAGGTGTCGATCAGGACCCGGTCGCCGGGTGCGACGCGCTGCTCGAAGGCCGCCTGATTCACTCCTTCTCATCCCGCATTTCCCGGATGAAGGCGACGTTCTCTTCCGTGCTGCTGAAGAACACGCCGGTCAGAGCAGCGGCGTAGCTCTTGCGGACGAGCCGCACGACGAACTGGTCTTCCTCACCGGTATCGACGACCACCAGGCGCTGGCCGGGCTCGATGCCGCGCCGCTCCGCGATCGCTTGCGGGATCGTCAGTTGGTTCTTGGCGCGGACGATGGCCGCAATTGCAAGGGTGGGCATGATCGCCGGTTCATGTTCCATCGGTCTGATTATCGCAAGATTTTCAGAAAGTGTCCAGAAGATTCCGACCAAACCCTGCCCCGGCGCGTTGACGGTACTCGTCCGGCTTGATATAATCCGGGGGTTCGGCCCACCGACGGTGCGGCCGCTTTCGTGTGTGTTTCGAGGATAGGCGTGCCGACAATCTCCCAATTGGTCCGTAAGGGCCGCGACAAGCAGCAGAAAAAGGTGAAAACCCCGGCCTTCCGCGTCGTTTCGACCGGACCCAAGCCGGGCCACCCCGACCTGCCCAACCGGACCTTTGAAGTCGCGGGTAACCCCCAGCGACGCGGCGTCTGCACGCAAGTTAAGACGATCACCCCCAAGAAGCCGAACTCGGCCCTGCGCAAAGTGGCGCGCGTCCGCCTCACCAACGGTGAGGAAGTGACCGCCTACATCCCGGGGATCGGGCACAACCTTCAGGAGCATTCGGTCGTCCTGATCCGCGGCGGTCGCGTCAAGGATCTCCCCGGCGTCCGCTACCACATCATTCGCGGGACGCTCGATACGTCGGGCGCGGCCAACCGCAAGCAAGGCCGCTCCAAATACGGCGCCAAGCGCAACGCCAAGCCCACCGGTAAGAAATAAGGACGCCCAGAGAGATGCCGCGTAAAGGTCCGGTCCCGAAGCGACCGATTCTCCCCGATCCGAAGTTCAACTCGAAAGTGCTCTCGCGCTTCATCAATAAGGTGATGCTCCAGGGCAAGAAGAGCGTTGCCGAGCGCATCTGCTACAGCGCGCTCGAGATCGTCGAGACGAAGTCGGGCCGCGATCCGATGGATATCTTCACCCAAGCGCTTGGTAACGCCATGCCGCTGGTCGAAGTGCGTCCGCGGCGCGTCGGCGGTGCCACCTATCAGGTGCCGATGGAAGTGCGTCCGGACCGCCGGCAAGCGATGGCGATGCGTTGGCTGATCACCTACGCCCGCGCCCGGCCCGGCCATTCGATGGAAGAAAAGCTCGCGGCGGAGCTCATGGATGCCGCCAACAACCTCGGCGCTTCGATCAAGAAGCGCGAGGACACTCATAAGATGGCCGAAGCCAACAAAGCCTTCGCCCATTACCGCTGGTAATTGTAGCCGTTTTTCATCATGCCGCTTAACCGCGAATACCCCCTCGAACACACCCGGAACATCGGGATCGCCGCTCACATCGACGCCGGTAAAACGACGGCGACGGAGCGTATCCTGTTCTATACCGGCCGCACCCACAAGATCGGCGAAGTGCACGACGGCGCTGCGACGATGGATTGGATGGTCCAGGAACAGGAACGCGGGATCACGATCACGTCCGCTGCAACCGCGTGCACGTGGCGCGAAACGCGTATCAACATCATCGATACGCCAGGCCACGTTGACTTCACGGTCGAGGTCGAGCGTTCGCTGCGCGTGCTCGATGGACTCGTCGCGCTGTTCGACTCGGTTGCCGCAGTGCAGCCGCAGTCGGAAACGGTTTGGCGTCAGGCCAACAAGTACAAAGTCCCGCGCATCATCTTCGTCAACAAGATGGACCGCATGGGCGCCGATTTCTTCAACTGCGTGGCGAAGATCCGCGAGCGCCTCGGCGCGCGCGCGGTCCCGATTCAGGTGCCGATCGGTGCGGAAGCCGACTTCCTGGGCGTCGTCGACCTCTTCACGATGAAGAAGGTCGTTTACACCGACGATCTCGGTTCGACGATGGATTCCGAGGAGACCCCGACGGGCGAACTGCTCGAGGTCGCGCAGAAGTGGCGTCACGAGCTGATCGAAGCGATCGCCGAGCACGACGACGAGCTGCTCGAGCTGTTCTTTGACGGTAAAGACATCCCGGTCGAACGTCTCAAGGAAGCGCTGCGCAAGGCGACGATCGCCGGCGAAGTGCTGCCGATGCTCTGCGGCTCGGCCTTCAAGAACAAGGGCGTGCAGCCGTTGCTCGACGCGGTCGTCGACTTTCTGCCCTCGCCGCTCGAAGCGAAGACCATCACCGGCAAAGACCCGAAGAACGACGGGGACATCACCCGCAAGGCCGACGACAACCAGCCCTTCGCGGCGCTGGCCTTCAAGATCGCGACCGATCCGTACGGCAACCTGACGTACTTCCGCGTCTATTCCGGCGTGCTCGAAAAGGGCTCGTACGTCTACAACGCGCGCAGCGGCAAGAAAGAGCGCATCGGGCGCATCCTGCGCATGCACGCGAACCATCGCGAAGACATCGACGCGATCGGCGCGGGCGACATCGCGGCGGCCGTCGGCATGACCGACACGCGCACCGGCGACACGCTGTGCGATGAGAAGAATCCGATCCTGCTCGAGAACATCGTGTTCCCGGAGCCCGTCATCTCGCAGGCCATCGAGCCGAAGACGAAGGGCGATCAGGACAAGCTCGGCATCGCGCTGACGCGCCTGGCGCAAGAAGATCCGACGTTCCGCATGCGGACCGACGAAGAGACCCAGCAGACGATCATTGCCGGCATGGGCGAGCTCCATCTGGAGATCATCCTCGATCGCCTCAAGCGCGAATTCAAGGTCGAAGCGAACGTCGGCAAGCCGCAGGTCGCATATAAAGAAGCGATCACCAAGACCGTGGAAGTGCAGGGCAAGTTCGTCCGGCAGTCCGGCGGTAAGGGGCAGTACGGCGACGTCTGGATTCGTCTGGAGCCGCAAGAGCCCGGTACCGGCTACGTCTTCGAGAACAAAGTCGTCGGCGGCGCCGTGCCCAAGGAATACGTCAAGCCGGTCCAAGAGGGCATTCGCGAAGCGTGCGAATCCGGCACGCTTGCCGGCTACCCGGTACTCGACTTCAAGGCGACGTTGTTCGACGGTTCGTACCATGACGTCGACTCCTCGGAAATGGCCTTCAAGATCGCCGCTTCGATGGCGTTCAAGGACGCCAACAAAAAGGCCGGCCCGATCTTGCTGGAGCCGATCATGAAAGTCGAAGTGACCACGCCCAAGGATTACCTGGGCGCGATCAACGGCGACTTGAACCGGCGTCGCGGCCAGATCCAATCGCAAGAAGAAGCCCCCGGCGGCGCCGTCGTCATCGCGGCGAACGTTCCGCTCTCGGAAATGTTCGGGTACGCAACCGACATGCGGTCGGCGACGCAAGGCCGCGCGACGTACACCATGGAGTTTTCACACTACGAGAAAGCCCCGCGGTCGGTCGAAGAAGAAATCGTCGCTAAGGCATCCGGAAAGAAACTCGCGACCGCGTAGGTCGACTCTCAAACCGAAGGAACACAGAAGCAGATCATGGCTAAAGCCAAATTTGACCGGTCGAAACCGCACGTCAACATCGGGACCACGGGTCACGTCGACCACGGCAAGACAACGCTGACGGCAGCCATCATCAACTGCCTCGCGACCGAGAATTCCAACATCCAAAAGCGCAACGTCGACGACATCGATAACGCGCCCGAGGAAAAGGAACGCGGCATCACGATCGCCATCTCGCACCAAGAGTACGAGACGGCGAAGCGCCACTACGCGCACGTCGATTGCCCCGGCCACGCCGACTACATCAAGAACATGATCACCGGTGCGGCCCAGATGGACGGCGCGATTCTGGTGGTGTCGGCGGCCGACGGCCCGATGCCGCAGACCCGCGAGCACATTCTGCTCATGAAGCAGGTCGGCGTTCCGTACATCGTCGTGTTCCTCAATAAGGTCGACCAAGTCGACGACGAAGAGCTGCTCGAGCTCGTCGAGATGGAAGTGCGCGAGCTGCTCTCATCGTACGAGTTCCCCGGCGACGACATTCCGATCATTCGCGGTTCGGGCCTCAAGGCGCTCCAGTCGTCCGGCAAGCGCGGCGACAAGGATGCCGATCCGATCTTCGCGTTGATGGACGCGGTCGACAGCTACATCCCGACGCCGGAACGCGCCGTGGACAAGCCGTTCCTGATGCCGGTCGAAGACGTCTTCACGATCACCGGCCGTGGCACGGTCGGCACGGGCCGCGTCGAGCGCGGCCAGGTCAAGGTCGGCGAAGAAGTCGAGATCGTCGGTCTCGTCGACACGCCGCCCCGCAAGACCACCGTCACGGGCATCGAGATGTTCCGCAAGCTGCTCGACGCGGGCATCGCGGGCGACAACGTCGGCGTCCTGTTGCGCGGCGTGGAACGCAACGACATCGAGCGCGGCCAAGTGCTGGCTAAGCCCGGTTCGATCAAGCCGCACAAGAAGTTCAAAGCCGAAGTGTACGTCCTCTCCAAAGAAGAGGGCGGCCGCCACACGCCGTTCTTCGCCAACTATCGTCCGCAGTTTTACTTTCGTACGACCGACGTGACCGGCACGATCAAGCTGCCGGAAGGCGTCGAGATGGTCATGCCCGGCGACAACATCACGATGGAAGTCGAGCTGATCACCTCGATCGCATGCGAAGAAGGCCTGCGCTTCGCGATCCGCGAGGGTGGGCGCACGGTCGGCGCCGGCGTCGTCACCTCGGTCACGGATTAACCATCATGGCGAAGCAGAAAATTCGTATCCGGCTCAAAGCCTACGATCACGCGATCCTCGATCAATCCGCCGAGCGGATCGTCGATACGGCGAAACGCACCGGCGCGTTCGTGAGCGGCCCCGTGCCGCTCCCGACCGAGATCAACCGGGTTTGCGTGCTGCGTTCGCCGCACGTCGACAAGAAGAGCCGCGAGCACTTCGAGATGCGCACGCACAAGCGTCTGATCGACATTCTCCAGGCGTCGCCCAAGACGATGGACGCGTTGATGCACCTCGATCTGCCCGCCGGCGTGGATATCGAACTCAAGGCCTGACGGACTCCGGCTGCCGGAATACGAACCCCCCGGCATGGCGATTCCCCTGGATGTCTCGTACGAGCGTACTTTTTCCGGTACGGCCAAGCGCATCTTCCAACTGCTAACCGAGATGGGAACGTCGGGGGACGCCATTTGGCCGTTCGCCTCACAGCCGTTCATGCGCAGCCCGGGGCCGCTCACCCCCGGCCAAACCGAGGAGTGGCACCTCGGGCTTCACGCCGTCCTCGATACGGTCGAGCCCGAGAAGAGCATCGTCTGGCGCATCGATAACGACGGCGTCGACGGAACGCACGGCTTCTATATCGAGCAGGCCGGCAAGAAGACGACCGTCACCCACCGGATCGTCGCGCAACTCTCCGACACCGAGGGGCGCCTGCTCTGGAAACGCCTGGAAGACGGGCACGAGCGCGCGATCGAAGGGCTCTTCGATAAGCTGACGCGCGTCCTCAAACGGTAGTCCGCGCGTTTAGCGCGCCGGGCCGACCCAGATCGTCTGGACGTTCGTGAACTCGCGGATGCCGAGGTACGAGAGCTCGCGGCCGTAGCCGCTATGCTTCACGCCGCCGAACGGTAGCCGCGGGTCCGATGCGGTCATGCCGTTGACGAAGACCGCACCGGTCACGACGTCGCGCGCGAGCGCTTTGCCGCGCGCGACGTCGGACGTCCAAATCGCGCCGCCTAAACCAAACGACGAATCATTGGCGAGTGCGATCGCGTGCTCGGCATTCTGCGCGCGCACGATCGCCGCGACCGGGCCGAACGTTTCTTCGCAGAAGACCGGCATGCGTGCATCGACGTCGACCAGCACCGTCGCGGGGAAGAACGCGCCGGGACCGGCGGGGACCGTTCCGCCGAGCACGACCCGCGCGCCGAGCGCGACCGAGCCCGCGATCTGGCGGACGAGATCGTCGCGCAGGTCGGGGCGCGCAAGCGGGCCCATCACGGTTGCCCGGTCGGTGGGGTCGCCCGGGACGTACGCCGTCGCGGCGGCGAGGAAGGCCGCGAGAAAGCGATCGTAGGCCGCGTCCTCGACGATGAAGCGCTTGGCGCAGATGCAACTCTGGCCGGCATTTTGGAAGCGCGCCTTGGCGCCGACGCTCGCGGCCGTCTCGACATCGGCGTCGGCGAGCACGACGAACGCATCGGAACCGCCCAGCTCGAGCACGTGCTTCTTGAGCGCGCGGCCGCTGGCCGAAGCGACCGCGACGCCGGCCGGTTCGCTGCCCGTGATCGTCACCGCCGCGATGCGCTCGTCGGCGATCAGCGGCTCGACCTCCCCGCCCGGCACGACGAGCGTCGCGAAGGCGCCCGGCGGAAACCCGGCCGAACGGAAGACTTCTTCGACGTCGAGCGCGCACTGGGTGACGTTGCCGGCGTGCTTGAGGACGCCGACGTTGCCCGCCATGAGGGCGGGTGCCGCGAATCGGAAGACCTGCCAGAACGGGAAGTTCCAGGGCATCACCGCCAGCACGACCCCCAGCGGCTGGTAGGCAACATAGCTCTCCGAGGCGGTCGAGACGATCGGTTCGTCGGCCAGAAAGCCCGCGGCGCTCGCGGCGTAGTATTCGCAGCCCCAGGCGCACTTCTCGATCTCGGCCTCGGCGTCGGCCAGCGGCTTGCCCATTTCGAGCGTCGCGTGGCGGGCGAAGCGGGCGGCGTTGGCCCGCAGGTAGGCGGCCGCCGCGACCATCAGCGCGGCCCGATCGGCGAAGCTGCGCCGGCGCCAGAGTCGCTGCTCGGCCACGGCCCGATCGAGCACGGCGTCGATCTGGGCCGGCGTGCTATAGGGAAAGGCGGCGATCGGCGTGCCGGTTGCCGGGTTGACGGAGTGCGCGGTGCGGTCGTTGGTCGTCACGGTAGCGGAGCCGTTAGCCGAGCGGCCACGGGATTCCGGTCGCGCTCGACACGCCCGGTACCGTGGAAGGACCGCCCGGCACGTTTGACATTGTGGACCGCCATTGGTATCATTTGGCGGTTGTGGTCCACGCCGGCCGCGGTATTTTGCCGTGGCCGACGGAAAGCGTAGTCGATACGCCAGGACCCGTGGACTTCTAGGGGCGATTACGACGATGAAGAACATCATCGGCCGCAAGGTCGGGATGACGAGCGTGTTCACCGCAGACGGGCGCTACGTGCCGGTAACGGTTATCGAAGCGGGTCCGTGTTCGGTCGTGCAGCGCAAGACGAAAGAAAACGACGGTTACGACGCCGTCGCGCTCGCCTTTGGCGACGTGAAGAAATCGCGCGTCACGCGCGCGCTCGCCGGTCACTATAAAAAGGCCGGGCTGGAGCCCAAGCGCGAAATCCGCGAGTTCCGCACCGAGATCGAAGGTCTCGACGTCGGTTCCGCCGTGACGGTCGAAGCCTTCGTCGAAGGCGACCGAGTCGACGTGCAGGGCGTCTCGAAGGGCCACGGTTTCGCCGGCGGCATCAAGCGCCACAACTTCAGCGGCGGCGGCGCGAGCCACGGCTCGATGATCCACCGTCAGCCGGGTTCGAACGGCGACACCAACGCCGGCCACACCCCCAAGGGCAGCCGCCGCCCCGGCCACTACGGCGTCGATCAAATCACGCATCAGAATCTTGAGATCGTCCGGGCCGATACGGAGCGCAATCTGCTGCTCGTGCGCGGTCCCGTGCCGGGTCCGAAAAACGGCCTCGTCATCGTGACGCACTCCGTCAAAGTGAAGGAGAGCGCGTAATGCCGCAGGTCATCGACGGCAAAGGGAAAGTCGTGCGCGACGAAGCCGTGCCCGCGGCGTTCGCCGGCGACGTTTCCAAAAAGGGCAACGCGATCTTCCGCGCGGTGTTCCGCGAACTCGCCAGCCCCCGCGCCGGTACCCACTCGACGCTCAAGCGCGACGAAGTCCGCGGCGGCGGTCGCAAGCCCTGGAAGCAAAAGGGCACCGGCCGCGCCCGTCAGGGTTCGATCCGCTCGCCCCAGTGGCGTCATGGCGGCGTGGTGTTCGGCCCGCAGCCGCGCAGCTACGTCAGCTCGCTCAACAAGAAAGAACGCAAGGCCGCACTGCTGGCCGCGCTCTCCGATAAGTACCAGAACGGTTCGGTCACGCTGCTCGCGACCGACGGTCTCGTGTTGACGAAGACCGCCGAATTCGCGACGTTGATCTACGGTTCGGCCAAGGCCGCCAAGACCGGCGTCCGCACGCTGGTCGTGTTCGCCGAGAGCGAACTCGCGGCGATCGGCGAGAGCTTGCTGCGCACCGGAGCCAATCTGCAGCACGCCGCCGTGACGCACACCGGCGCGCTCGACATCAAGGACGTGGTCGGGTTCACCCGCCTCGTGCTCACCACGGCCGCGAACGACGCTCTCGTCGCTCGTCTGACCGCTACGGAGAAGCCCGCATGAAACGTCGTGTGTCAACCTCGATCTTGATTGACGAGGCGCAGCCGAGGTGGGTTCGGGCTCCGCAGGAGGTCGAACCCGCATGACCGCGCGCGATATCATTCTGGCGCCGGTGATCACCGAGAAGTCGATGGCCGGAACGGCGTTCCAGCAGTACACCTTCGAAGTGCACTCGAGTGCGTCGAAGACGCAGATCAAATCGGCGATCCACGAAATCTTCAAGGTCGACGTCGTGAAGATCAACACGACCAACGTCGGCGGCAAGGCCAAGAACTTCGCGCGCGGCGGACGCCGCTCATCGGGGAAACAGGCCGACTGGAAAAAAGCGATCGTCACCCTCGCGCCGGGCCAAAAAATCGAGCTCGGCGGCGTCAACTACTTCGAGCAATAATATGGCCGTTAAGAAGTACAAGCCGACCAGCGCCGGGCGCCGCTTCATCACGACCGCCGATTTCAGCGGGATCACCAAAAAGGATCCCGAGAAATCGCTGCTCGAGGTCAAGAAGAAGCACTCAGGCCGCAATAACAACGGGCACATCACGACGCGCCATAAAGGCGGCGGCGTGCGCAAGCAATACCGCCTTATCGACTTTAAGCGCGGCAAAGATGCGATTCCGGCCAAGGTCGCGGCGATCGAGTACGATCCCAACCGCACGGCCCGTATCGCCCTGCTCCACTATCGCGACGGCGAGAAGCGCTACATCCTCGCGCCGGTCGGCCTTGAGGTCGGGGCGTTGGTCGAGTCGGGCGCGAAGGCCGACATCAAGATCGGTAACGCCCTGCCGCTGGAGAACATTCCGCTCGGTACGGTGATCCACAACATCGAATTGCGGCCCGGCGAGGGCGGCAAGCTCGTGCGTTCGGCCGGCTCGTCGGCGCAGCTGATGGCCAAGGAAGGCGCGTACGCCCAGGTCCGCATGCCGTCGGGCGAAGTGCGCAAGATCCAAGTCGTCTGCCGCGCGACCATCGGTCAGCTCGGCAACCTCGACCACGAAAACGAAGTGATCGGCAAGGCCGGCCGCCAGCGCCACCTCGGCAAGCGGCCGTCGGTGCGCGGTATCGCGATGAACCCCGTCGACCATCCGCACGGCGGTGGTGAGGCGCGCTCGACTTCGGGCCGTCCGCCGACCACGCCGTGGGGCCAGATGACGATGGGCAAAAAGACGCGCCGCAACAAGCGCACCGCCAACATGATCGTCCGCAAGCGGAAGGGCAAGTAATATGGGACGCTCGCTCAAGAAGGGCCCGTTCGTCGCGGACCATCTTCTCTCGAAAGTGGAGAAGCTGAATTCGACGCGCGAGAAGCGTGTCATCAAGACGTGGTCGCGCGCTTCGACGATCGTGCCGCAGATGGTCGGTCACACGATCAGCGTGCACAACGGTAAGGCGCACATCCCGGTCTTCATCACCGAGAACATGGTCGGGCACAAGCTCGGCGAGTTCTCGCCGACGCGGATCTTCAAGGGTCACGCCGGCGATAAGGCCGCGGTGAAGTAGGATGACCGCCGTAGCCGCCGATCGCCAAGTCGCGGTCGCTCACCTCAAGTTCGCGCGGATGGGTCCGCGCAAGCTGCGTCGCGTTGCCGACGCCATCCGCGGGAAGTCCGTGCGCGAAGCGCTGGTCCTCTTGCAGTTTGCCGGCGTCTTCGCTTCGGAGCCGCTCGAGAAACTGCTGAAATCGGCCGTCGCCAACGCCGAGAACAACCACAACATGTCGAGCGACGGGCTCTTCATCACGAAGATCACGGTCGACGGCGGACCCGGCGGCGGCATCACCAAGCGCATGGATCCGCGCGCCCAAGGCCGCGCGAACTTCAAGCGCAAGCGCATGTCGCACGTCACCATCGCCGTCGGAGCCACCCCGCCCAAGCACCAGCCGCGTCAGCGCGCCGGTGCGGCGATCGCGCTCTCGACCGTCGAATCGCGCCGCGCGCAAGCCGCGTCGGCCAAACCGTCCACGTCGCGACGGAAAAAAGCCGCACCCGGCGCCGGAGCACCCGAATGATGATGGAGCGAGCACAGAAGAATCGCGCACTGCCGACCTCGCAACTTGCGAGCTCGGTCTGGGGGCCCCACGCAGTGGGGGGCGCGCAGTCAGGGACGGAGCGCCTTTAAATGGGACAGAAGATTCATCCGGTCGGCTTGCGCCTCGGGATTACCCGGACGTGGGACAGCCGCTGGTTCGAGAAAAAGAACTATCAGGCGTGGCTCCATGAAGACGTCGCGATCCGCAAGTATTTCGGGCGCATGACGCGCGCCGCCGCGATCTCGAAAGTCGAGATCGAGCGCCGCGCCAATCAGGCGCGCGTGATCGTGCACACCGGTAAGCCCGGCATCATCATCGGCAAGCGCGGCGTCGGCATCGACGAGATCCGCCGCAACCTCGAGAAGCTCACCGGCAAGCAAGTCCAGGTGAACGTCGTCGAGATCAAGGTGCCCGAACTCGACTCGCGCTTGGTCGGCCAGAACATCGTCGATCAGCTCGAGAAGCGCATCGCGTTCCGCCGCGCCATGAAGCAAGGCATCATGCGCACGATGAAGGCCGGCGCGCGCGGCGTGAAGGTCCAAGTCTCGGGTCGCCTCGGCGGTGCCGAAATCGCGCGTACCGAGCGCAATCACGACGGTAAGGTGCCGCTGCACACGCTGCGCGCCGACATCGATTACGCGCACGTCGAAGCGTTCACCACTTTCGGCCGCATCGGCGTCAAGGTCTGGATCTACAAGGGCGAAGTGCTGCCGGATCAGCCGCGTGGCGAACGCCTCGCGCCCGGCGCCGAGCGCCCGCAGTTCCGCGAGAACCGTCGCGGTACGCGCGGCGGTCGCGGCCGCGGTCCGGGCGGCGAACGCACGGGTCGTCCGGCCGGCGGGCTCGATACCGGTGCGGCGATGCACGTCGCGACGGCCGACGGCCAATCGGTCGACTCGGTGATCGACGGCGCGCCCTCGGAAGCGGGCAACCTGCCGAACGAGCCGCACGCCGGTACGGTCGTGCACGACGTCGCGGCCGAACACGGTCACGGCGTGACGGCGGAAACGTCAGTAGTCGATCCCGCGACCCAGTCCACCGTCGACGCCGCCGAACGCAGTGCTGTCGGTGATGGAGCGAGCGCAGGAGAATCAACCAATGAATAACCTGTTGTTGCGAGCTCGCGTTGGGGGACCCACGCTTTGCGTGGGGGGCCCGCAGCCTGGGGCGGAGGGCCTCTAAAATGTTGACGCCAAAAAGAGTGAAATGGCGCCGTCAGCACCGCGGCCGCATGCGCGGCACGGCGCTCGTCGGCAACACGCTGACCTTCGGCGAGTTCGGTTTGCAGGCGCTCGAACCGGTCTGGATGACCAACCGGCAGATCGAAGCCGCCCGTATCGCGATGACGCGCCACATCAAGCGCGGCGGTAAGGTCTGGATCAAGATCTTCCCGGACAAGTCCGTCACGAAGAAGCCGGCCGAGGTCCGCATGGGTTCCGGTAAGGGCAATCCCGAGTTCTGGGTCGCCGTCGTGCGCCCGGGTCGCGTGCTGTTCGAGATCGCCGGCGTGCCGGAGACCGTCGCCCGCGAAGCGATGCGACTGGCCGCCAACAAGCTGCCGATCGCGACGAAGTTCGTTTCGCGCGCCGACGAGCAGGCGGTGACCGCATGAAACGCACCGATCTGCGCGCCCTGCGCGAGCTGACCATCGCGGAACTCGAGACCAAGGCCCGCGAGACCAAAGAAGAGTTGTTCAACCTGCGCTTCGCGCTGCGGACCGGCCACCTTTCGGATTTCTCGAAAGTCAAAGCGGCCCGCCGTTCGTACGCGCAAATCCAAACCGCGATCTCCGAGAAGAAGATCGCCCTTCGACAAGCTCAGGACAAGTTCGAGGCACGTCATGGAGCAGCCTAACACCGTGGAAGCGACGACCGACGAGCGCAGCCGGAACCGCCGGCGCATCAAGCAGGGCCGCGTCGCCAGCAACAAGATGGATAAGACGATCGTGGTCGTCGCGGAAACGCGCGTCCCGCATCCGGTCTACAAAAAGGTCGTCCGGCAGTCGCGACGCTTCAAGGCGCACGACGAACTGAACACGGCCGGAATCGGCGACCTCGTCCGCATCCAAGAGTGCCGTCCCTATTCCAAAGAGAAGCGCTGGCGCTTGCTCGAGATCCTGGAGCGTGCGAAATGAGCAGCACGGTGATGGATCGAGCGCAGCAGTATCGTGCGCCGAAGACTACGTTGTTGCGAGATCGCGTGCGGG
>Ga0302279_10000030_pt1 | contig 194671 bp, 149 predicted proteins | sample III_Bog_N3_3_FD_194541 | JGI IMG/M metagenome (GOLD analysis project Ga0302279, IMG submission 194541) | Peat permafrost microbial communities from Stordalen Mire near Abisko, Sweden - III_Bog_N3_3 | ecosystem: Environmental > Terrestrial > Soil > Wetlands > Peat | place: Sweden: Abisko... | reverse complement strand
ACGCTCGAGAGAGAGAGGGATCACCCTCGAGAGAGAGAGGGATCACCCTCGAGAGAGAGAGGGATCACCCTCGAGAGAGAGAGGGATCACCCTCGAGAGAGAGACGGATCACGCTCGAGAGAGAGAGGGATCACGCTCGAGAGAGAGGGGTCACGCTCGAGAGAGAGAGGGATCACGCTCGAGAGAGAGCGGGGTCACGCTCGAGAGAGAGAGGGATCACCCTCGAGAGAGAGAGGGATCACCCTCGAGAGAGAGAGGGATCACCCTCGAGGGATGGCGGGGTCACCCTCGAGAGATGATGGGATCACTCTTGAGAGATGAGGGGGATCACTCTTGAGAGATGATGGGATCACCCTCGAGGGAGGATGGGCCATCCTCGAGAGACATGCAGGATCACCCGAGAGCCCCGCAGAGGCAACGCAAGTGCAGGCAGACCGATAGACACTAGTCGCTGGGCGTGTTCCACCCGCCGACCGGCTCCACGAGCACATCCGACTCCTTCGGGCCCCAGCTCCCCGCCTCGTACTCGTACAGCGCGCCGTCTCCCTGCCCCGGTCGCGACCCGTGGAGAATCGGGTCGACGATGGACCACGCGGCCTCGACCACGTCCTGGCGAGCAAAGAGCGTCGGATCACCGTTCATCGCGTCGCCGAGGAGCCGCTCGTACGCATCCATCTGCCCCCGCTGCGCCGCCAGGTCGACGACCGACAGCTCCACCGGCGCTCCGACCATCGCCTCGCCGGGCGTCTTTGCGCGCGCTCCGAGCGCGATGGAGACCTTCGGGTTCAGCCTGAACCGGAGGTAGTTCCCCATCTTGGGCGGCGCCTCCTTGAACACGACCTGCGGCGGGTTGTTGAGCTCGATCATCACCTCGGTGCACGTCGTCGCGAGCGACTTGCCCGCTCGCACGTAGAACGGCACTCCCTGCCAGCGCCACGAGTCGACGTACATGCGAAGCGCGGCATACGTCGGCGTGGTCGACGTCGCCGCGACGCCCGGCTCGTCGCGGAAGCCCTTCACCTGCCCGAGCACCGTGTTCTCGACGCTCATCGGGCGGATCGTCCGGAGCACCTTGGCCTGCTCGTTGTGGATCGCCTCCGCATCCGTGCTCGCCGGCGCCTCCATCGCGACGTAGCTGACCATCTGCAGCAGGTGGTTCTGGATGACGTCTCGGATGACGCCCGTCTCGTCGTAGAACTTGCCGCGCCCCTTCACGCCGAACGATTCGGCCATCGTGATCTGCACGTTCTCGACGTAGTTGCGGTTGAGGATGGGCTCGAGGAAGGCGTTGGCGAAGCGGAAGTAGAGGATGTTCTGCACGGCCTCCTTCCCGAGGAAGTGATCGATGCGGAAGATCGAACGCTCCGGGAAGACGCGGAGGATCGTCGCGTTGAGCGCGCGGGCGGAGGCGAGGTCGCGGCCGAACGGCTTCTCGACGACGACGCGCGCCTGCTTGGCGAGCCCTGCGCTCTCGAGCTGCTCGACGACCTTCGGGAACATGCTCGGAGGGATGGCGAGGTAGTGAAGCGGCCTCGTCGCGCCGCCTAGCTCGCGGGTGATCTGCTCGAACGTGGCCTTGTCGCCGTAGTCGCCGTCGACGTAGCGGAGCTTCGAGACGAGCTTCGCGAACGCCGCCTCGTCGAGCCCGCCGTGCTCGGTCACGCTCTTCTTCGCGCGGTCGACGAGGGCGGCGAGATCCCACCCGGATTTGGCGACGCCGACGATGGGGATGTCGAGCTTACCGCGCTTCACCATCGACTGCAGCGCGGGGAAGATCTTCTTGTAGGCGAGGTCGCCCGTCGCACCGAAGAACACGAACGCGTCGGACTGGGGTTCTCTGGCCGGCTGGATCATGGCCCGCCACGCTATCAAGTTCCGCCGCGCGTTCCCCATCGATCGTCCGCTGGGCCGGCGCCGGTGCGCTATAGATGCGTGCGTGCGTTCATTGCCCCGCTCGGCGCTCGGCGTCGCCTCGCTCGTCGTCTCGTTCGTCGTCACGTGCGCCGCGTGCCAGACGACGCCGTCGTCGGGCCGCGAATCGGCCGCTCACAAGAGGCACACCGACGCTCCGGACGCCGCCGAGCCGCCGCGCGAGCCCGCGGGCGGGGCGACGGTCCTCCCGACCGACAAGTCCACCGCGAAGAGGCCCCCCGCGCTGCGTCTGCCGCATCCCCCCGTCCCGGCGCTCCCGGATCTTCCGGAGCTCTCGAAGCAGGAGCGCATGGACGAGGCGCCTCACGACGCGCACCTCGACGACGAGCCGTGCCGGGCCGTGTGGACGGGCTCGGCGAAGGCGTCCCTCTCGTGCGCGAAGTCGCTCAAGTTCGGCGGGAAGGAGCACGCGGGGGCGGAGCTGCTCGTCCCGCGCGCGCTGCTCGCCCGGAGCCCGGACAGGCTCCCGCAGGTCGTCGACCACCGCCGCGAGGGGACGGAGGGGGCCATCCGCAACCAGGCGACCACGCCGGCGTGCACCGCCTTCGCAGAGGCGACCGCGCTCGACCACGCGCTCGCGCGCTGGAGCGGGCGGAGCGCGGAGGTGAGCGTGATGCAGATCTGGTCGCGGTATCACTCCCCGAGCGAGGAGGTGTCGCTCACCTCGAACGTCACCCATCCCATCGGCGACGAGCACGACTGGCCGTTCAACGCCTCCGAGGCGTCGCGGTGGGTCCCGTGCGACATGGCGGCGCGCGGCCACAGAGACTGCGGCAAGAAGGTCGACGAGTCGCGCGCGAAGCAGCTCGAGGGGAAGGCGATCGGCGACTTCACGGAGGTCGAGTATCTCGGCAAGCCGGACGTCACGGTGCTCGAGGCGAAGATCGCTGCAGGCCAGGACATCGTCGTCGCGATCGAGGTGCCGACGTCGCTCGTCGCGAAGGGCAAGCCTGGAGCAAAGTACATCCCGAACTACACGCGCTCGGGGGGGAGCCAGTCGGGCCACGCGTTCGTGCTGGCGGGCTACGCCAATTATCCGCACGGTGCGTACTTCCTCGTCCACAACAGCTGGGGGACGGCCTGGGGCGACGGCGGCTACGCGTGGCTTCACATGGCGACGCTGACGAAGTGGGCGAAGCAGCTCGTCGCGGTCGACGCCGAGCCGCTCGAGCGCGACGCGAACAAGCGCCCGAAGAGGGTTCGCGGAGCGTTCCAGTGCGGGGCGGGGCTCGTGGCCGACAGCATCGGCGGCAAGTGCAGCGAGCCCTGCCCGGACCACAGCCCGCGCCACAACGACGTCTGCGCGTCGAGCAACCAGTGCCCCAAGGACTTCGTGAACCTGACGGGGGAGTGCGTGCTCGCCGCGCCGGTCTCGTCGGGGAAGGACCCGGCGACGAGCATCGCGTGGGTCTGCGGGCCCGGGGGCTGCAGCTACACGTTGCCGAAGAGCGTCGACCCGAGCTGCACGGGCGAGACGTGCCAGACGTCGTGCCCGGCGCCGGATTTCCACGTGGCGAAGATGGGCTCGACGCTGGTCTGCATCGAGTAGGGCCAGCGCACCGACGAGGCTGCGCCAGAGCCCAGCGCTTCAGGCAAGCCTGGTCAGTTGGCCATGCAGGTCGCGACCTCGCTCGCGCAGGCGCTCATGAAGCACGTCGAGCATTCGGTGCTGGCCGTGCCCGAGCTGCACAGCATCGCGCACTCGGTGGCGCACGAGCCCCCGCACACGCACGTATCCAGCGCGGTGAAGGCCGTCTCCGAGGGGCCGCAGCAGATCGAGTCGGGGTTGGTCGGGGTCGTGCCGAGCTCGGTCGCGCACTTGCCGCAGCCCGGCGCGCTGCTGCACGTGAAGCCCGTCGACGTGCCGTTGCCGGTGGTGGTGCCCTGGGTGAAGCCGGTCGCCGTGCTGGTGCCCTGGGTGAAGCCGGTGGTGGTGCCCTGGGTGAAGCCGGTCGTGGTGGTGCCCTGGGTGAAGCCGGTCGTCGTGCCCTGGGTGAAGCCGGTCGTCGTGCCGCTGCCGTGAGTGGTCGCTTCGCTGGTCGACTTGCTCGAGCTCGTCGAGGTCTTTCCGGCGTCGTCCGTGGTTGCCGTCGTCCCGCCGCACGCGGTCGTGACAAGAGTGGCGATGGCAGCCGCGACGACGGGGACCGAAGTGAAGGAAGCGCGGATGGAGGTCATCGGCCGAGGCTATCAGCGGGCCGTCGGCACGGTCCAGCTGCGGTGGTCGCCAGAAACGAGACGGGACCCCCGGGATCATCCTCCCCCCCGACCCGCAGAGCCGGCTAGACTCCGCGCGCCCATGCAGCCGTCGTCCCCTCCCGAAGACCTCGCCACGCCGCCCGCACCGCCGCCGCCCGAGCCGGACGCGTCGATCCAGGCTGCGCAGTCGCCCCCCGATTCGCCGGCGCCCGCCGTCGCGTCTGCCCCGCCGCCGGCCACGCCGCCGTCGGTCGCTCCGACACGTGCCGCTCGCTCCGTCGCTCCCGCCCAGGCCGAGAGCCCCGAGGCGCTCGCCGATCGCGCCGAGCACCTGTCGGACCTCTATCGCCAGATGTTCCTCATCCGCCGTCTCGAAGAAGAGGCCGCGCGCGCCTACGCGATGGGGAAGATTGGAGGCTTCCTCCATTTGTACATCGGTCAGGAGGCCGTCGCCGTCGGCGCCATCGCGGCGCTCGAGCCGAGCGACTACGTCGTCACGACCTACCGCGACCACGGCATCGCCATCGCCAAGGGGATGTCTCCCAACGCGCTCATGGCGGAGCTCTGGGGGAAGAAGACCGGCTGCTCGAGCGGGCTCGGCGGCTCGATGCACATGTTCGACCGCGAGCACGGCATGCTCGGCGGCTACGGCATCGTCGGCGGCCACATCCCGCTCGCCGCCGGCGTCGCGTTCGCGTCGAAGTACCGCGCGGACGGGAAGGTGACCCTCTGCTTCTTCGGCGAGGGGGCCGTCTCGATCGCGGGCTTCCACGAGGGGCTCTCGCTCGCGGCGCTCTGGAAGCTCCCCATCGTCTTCATCTGCGAGAACAACGAGTACTCGATGGGGACGCCGCTCTCGCGCTCGATGTCGGTCGAGGACGTGTCGATGAAGGCGCTCGGCTACGGCATCGATCGCGACCGCTTCTTCGTGACCGACGTGCTCGAGGTCGAGCAGCGCATCGGCGAGGCGGTCAAGCGTGCGAGGGAGGAGTCGCTCCCGACCCTCATCGAGGTCCGCACCTACCGGTTCCGTGGCCACTCGATGAGCGACCCGGCGAAGTACCGCACCTCGGCGGAGCTCGAGGAGCACAAGAAGCGAGATCCGGTGCACCTCGCGCGCACCATGCTCGGCACGCTCGGCCTCAACGAGGCGCAGCTCGTCCTGCTCGAGGAGGGGGTCGAGCACGAGGTGCAGTCGGCCGTGCTGTTCGCCGACGAGAGCCCGGAGCCGGACGCGTCGATCCTCGCCGAGACCACCTACGAAGGCCTGTTCGCCAGTTAACCCCGAGAGCCCGATGCGAAACCTCCGTTACCGAGAAGCACTCCGCGAAGCGATGAGCGAGGAGATGGATCGCGACGAGCGCATCTTCCTCATGGGGGAAGAGGTCGGCCACTACCAGGGGGCCTACAAGGTGTCCGAGGGGCTGCTCGAGAAGTTCGGGACCAAGCGCGTCATCGACACCCCGATCGCCGAGGGGGGGTTCGCCGGCATCGGCATCGGCGCGGCGATGGTGGGATTGCGCCCGATCATCGAGTTCATGACCTGGAACTTCTCGGCCGTCGCCTTCGACCAGATCCTGAACAACGCCGCGAAGCTGCGCCAGATGTCCGGCGGCCAGTTCACCTGCCCCATCGTGTTCCGCGGCCCGAACGGGAGCGCGAAGCAGGTCGGCAGCCAGCACTCGCACTCGATGGAGCATTTCTACGCGACCATCCCCGGCCTGAAGGTCGTGGCGCCGGCGTTCCCCGCGGACGCGAAGGGGCTGCTCAAGGCCGCCGTCCGCGACGAGAACCCGGTGCTCGTCATGGAGTCGGAGACGCTCTACGGCGTGAAGGGGGACGTGCCCGACGGCGATCACGTCGTCGAGCTCGGCAAGGCGAACGTGGTGCAGGTCGGGACGGACGTGACGATCGTCGCCTACTCGCGCATGACCCACCTCGCGCTCGAGGCCGCGGCGGAGCTGGCGAAGGAGCACGTGAGCGTCGAGGTCGTCGACCTCCGCTCGCTGCGCCCGCTCGACGAAGAGACGATCGTTCGGTCCGTGCGGAAGACGCACCGCTGCGTCGTCGTGCACGAGGGATGGCCCTACGGAGGGGTCGGCGCCGAGATCTCGGACCGCGTGCAGCGTCTGGCCTGGGACGACCTAGACGCCCCCGTGCTGCGCGTCGCGACCCTGGACGTGCCGATGCCCTACAACGCGAAGCTCGAGCAGTATTGCCTGCCCCAGACGGACCGCATCGTGCGCACGGTGAAGCGCGTGCTGCCCGGGCAGGCGTAGGCGCGGGCGAAGACGACACACGACACGCGACACGCGACACGCGACACGAGAAAGAGACACCGCTGATGGCGAAGATCCTCGATATGCCGAAGCTGTCCCCCACGATGGAAGAGGGGGTCCTGTCGGCGTGGCACAAGCACGAGGGGGACGCGGTCGGCGTCGACGATCTCCTCGCCGACGTGGAGACCGACAAGGCCACGATGGAGTTCCGCGCGTTCGACAAGGGGGTGCTGCTGAAGCTCCTCGTCGCCGCCGGCGCGACCGTGAAGCTCGGGCAGCCCGTCGCGGTGCTGGGTGCACAAGGGGAGGACATCTCGGCGATGCTCGCCGAGCTCGGAGGCGGCGCTGCGCCCGCGGCCGCAACCCCGCCGTCCGCGGCCCCGAAGCCCGGCGCGAAGTACCACGAGGAGGAGCACCAGGCCGAGCCGCACGCGCAGCCCGCGGACAGCTACCGCTCGGTGGTGGTCGACAACGAGGACGTGGAGGACGTGGAGGACGACGAAGACTCCTCGACGAAGACCGCGCTCCTGCCGCCGAAGATGCCCGAGGAGCCCGCACCTGCGGCCGCGCCGGCCCCCGCAGCTCCCGCCGTGAACGTGCTCGATCGCACCGAGCACCTGGCGCCGCCTCGAGCGAGCGCGGAGCCGGCCCAGCCCGGCCGCGTCCTCGCGTCGCCGTACGTGCGGAAGGCGGCGCGCGAGATGGGGGTCGACCTCGCTGGAGCTCACGGCTCCGGGCCGGGCGGTCGCGTCGTCGCGGGCGACCTCGAAGCGCTTCGTGCACCACCACCCGCGCCGGTGCGCGCCTCGTCCGCGCTCGCGCTGGCGGTGGCCCCGGGTCTCGCCGAGCCCGAGGTGCACCCGCTCTCGATGATGCGAAAGACGATCGCGCGTCGGCTCACCGAAGCGAAGCAGACGGTCCCGCACTTCTACCTGACGATCGACGTCGACGCGGGGGCGCTCGTGGCGCTGCGCGAGGAGATCAACGCCGAGCTGCGCGGCGCGGCGGAGAAGACGGAGAAGCAGGGGGCGAAGGAGGGCTCGGTAGCGGGCGCGCCGGTGCCGCTGAAGGTGTCGATCAACGATCTCATCCTCAAGGCATGCGCCGTGGGCCTCGTCCGTGTCCCCGCGTGCAACGCGCAGTTCACTCCCGACGCGATCCTCTTCCATCGGCGCGTCGACATCTCGGTCGCCGTCGCGGTGCCCGACGGCCTCGTGACGCCCGTGGTGCGGAACGCCGACCGGAAGAGCGTCGTCGCCATCGCGGAGGAGGTTCGCGAGCTGGCGTCGAGGGCGCGGAGCAAGAAGCTCACGCTCGAGGAGATGACGCAGGGGACCTTCTCGATCTCGAACCTCGGCATGTTCGGCATCGACGAGTTCTCCGCCGTCATCAACCCCCCTGAAGGCGCGATCCTCGCCGTCGGACAGGTGCGAGACGCCGCGGTCGTTCGCGACGGAGCGCTCGCCGTCGGCAAGAAGATGTCGCTCACGCTGTCGTGCGATCATCGCGTGGTCGACGGCGCGGTCGGCGCCGCCTTTCTCGCGGAGCTGCGGGCCCTCCTGGAGCATCCGATGCGGATCCTCACGGGGTGAGACGCAGCAGCCCCTCGCTCGCCGCGCTCGTCGTGTGCGCAGGCGCATGCGCGTCGTCCCCCGTCGGGCCGAGCGGCGATACGCACCGGCCGATCTCCCCGCACACGTTCTGGGCAGGCCTCCCGAAGCCGCGCGCGTCGGCCGAGCCTCGGGGCACGGTCGCGCTGCACCCACCGGTCGACGGTCGAGTCCTCGTCCCCGGCGGCCAGTACATGATGGGCGCGTCGGAGGACGACCTGAAGCAGGTGCAGGCGCTCTGCGACCACGAGCCGATGGGGACGCTCTGCAACGACGAACGCTGGAACCAGCGCTTCCGCGCAGAGCAGCACGCGCACCTCGTGACCCTCTCGCCGTTCGCGCTCGATCGAACCGAGGTCACGGTCGCCAGCTACGAACGCTGCGTCGCCTCCGAAGCCTGCTCGCCGCCGACGTGGACGAGCCACGACCCGCGCTTCGATCGGCCGGAGCTGCCGGTGACGTTCGTCGACTGGGACGCCGCGGAGGCGTTCTGCCGCTGGGCGGGCGGCAGGCTGCCGACCGAGGCCGAGTGGGAGTTCGCGGCGCGCGGGCCCGAGGGGAGGACGTTCGCCTGGGGCAACGTGTGGAACCCGTACCTCTGCAACCATGGCTCCCTCGTGAGCGAGATCGGAGCCGACGCGACGGACGCGACCGATGGCTTCAGCGGTCTCGCGCCGGTCGGGAGCTTCCCGGACGGGGCGACGCCGCTCGGGCTGCTCGACATGTCTGGCAACGTGGCGGAGTGGGTCTTCGACCGCTACGACGAGACCGACCGGAAGGGGTACGGCTACGAGGCGGCCGCGCAGGTCAACCCGCAGGGACCGAAGTTCGGGTCGTTTCACGTCGTGCGGGGCGGCTCCTTCCTCGACGGCGCTCCCACCACGCGCACGACCGCTCGCATCGTTATCGTCGGCGCGTCGCCGACGGTCGGCTTTCGATGCGCCGCTGACGTAAGGTAGCGCCATGCGCATCGCTCACTTCTCCGACCTCCATCTCCTGTCGCTCGACGGGGTGGGCCCGCTGCGCTTCCTCAACAAGCGCCTCACGGGCTACGCGAACCTCCGCCTGAAGCGGGGGAGCATCCACCGCTCAGCGTACGTCCGCGCCATCGCGAAGGAGATCTCGCGGCGCGGCATCGAACACGTGGTCATCACCGGTGACCTCACGAACCTCGCGCTCGAGCCCGAGTTCGAGCTCGCCCGCGAGGTGATCCGCGACGACCTGGGCCTCGACGCGAGCCGGGTGTCGGTGGTCCCCGGCAACCATGACGTCTACACGAGCGGCTCCCAGAAGAAGCTGCGCTTCTCGATGTACTGCGCCGACTACATCGCGAGCGATCTGCCGCTGCTCTCCGTCTCCGTTCCCGCGGGGCGTTTCCCGTTCGTGAAGCTGCGCGGCCCCGTGGCCATCATCGGGCTCTCGAGCGCCGTCACGCGGCCGCCGTTCGTCGCGGCGGGTCACCTCGGGCGGTCGCAGCTCCACGCGCTCTCGTGCATCCTCGATCACCCCGAGGTCCGGAAGCGCACTCCCGTCATCGCGATTCACCACCCGATCCACAACCCGGCGTCGCGCATGAAGAGCCTCATGGAGGGGCTCTCGGACGCGCGCGAGCTGACCGCGATCCTGCAGGGGGTGAAGCGAGGGCTCATCCTGCACGGTCACCTGCACCGGCGCATTCATCGCGACCTCATGACCCGCGACGGCGCGATGTCGTCCGTCGGCGCCACGAGCGCGTCGCTCCACCACGACGACGACGCCCGCAGCGCCGGGTTCAACCTGTACGAGATCGACGATGGCGGCAGCATCACGCACACGGACGCGCACGTGTTCGAGCCGGACCGTGGCAGCTTCCGTGCGCAGGCGATCCCTGCCGCCGTGTGGGTGTGAAGGGGCGCTGGTGCGCGTGTGCGCCTTGATCCGCCGCTGATCCTCCGCGCGGCAGGATGAGTTATCGTCGACGCATGAGCGTCCTCGGGGCCGCTCCGGCGGAGGGAGCCATGCGAATGTTCAAGGGTGATATGGGCGGGCTTGTGTCGGTGCGCGCGGCGGTCGTCGCGTTCGCGTCGCTGGCGACGGCGGCGAGCTGTGGAGGGACCGCGACCACGAGCGCGGGGGGAGCGGACAGCGGGTCGATGGACTCGGCGGTCGCCGTGGACACCGGTCACGACACGGGCAAGGTCACCCCGCACGATGCCGGGCACGACGCCGTTCACGACAGCGGCGTCGTGACTCAGGACGCCGGCCACGACGTCGGCGTGGACGCCTTCGTCGCTCCCACACCCGACGCGACCCCCGACGTCGGCGTGGCCGACGCCCCGAAAGCAGAGACGGCGCCGCCGCCACCGGCGTGTACGCCCACCTGCCCCGCGGGCAACGCTTGCAGCGTGGGGACGCAGTGCGCGTCCGGCGTCTGCACGAGCGGCGCTTGCGCGGCCCCTGCGTGCTCTCCTGCCTGTGTCGACGGGACCGGCTGCGGCGCTGCGACCGACTGCGCGTCGGGCGTCTGTACCAGCGGCAAGTGCGCTCCGCCGGCCTGCGCGCCGACCTGCCCCGCGGGCAACGTCTGCGGCGCGAACGGCGACTGTGGCTCGGTCGTGTGCACCAGCGGGACCTGCGCGCCCCCCGCGTGCTCTCCGACGTGCGTCGACGGCGCGGGGTGCGGCGCGAGCATCGACTGTGCGTCGGGCGTCTGCGCGAACGGGGTCTGCGCCAATCCGGTCTGCTCGCCGAACTGTGCCGACGGGCTCCCGTGTGCCCTCGCGACGGACTGCGAGTCGGGCGTCTGTACGGCGAACAAGTGCGCGGCGCCGGCGTGCGCGCCGACGTGCCCGGACGGGAACGCGTGCGGCGCCAACGGTGACTGCGCGTCCGACCTCTGTACCAACGGCAAGTGCGCGGCGCCTGCCTGCTCTCCCACGTGTACCGACGGGCAAACCTGCGCGCTCGCGACGGACTGCGAGTCGGGCGTGTGCACGGCGAACAAGTGCGCGGCGCCTGCGTGCGCGCCGACGTGCGCCGACGGGAACAAGTGCGGCGCGAACGGCGACTGCGCCTCCGACGTCTGCACGAACGGAAAGTGCGCGCCGCCCGCGTGCTCTCCCACGTGCACCGACGGCCAGACGTGCGCGCTCGCGACGGACTGCGAGTCGGGCGTCTGCACCGCGAACACGTGCAAGCCGCCGGCTTGCGCTCCGACGTGCGCGGACGGGAACGTCTGCGGCGCGAACGGCGACTGCGGCTCCGACGTCTGTACGAACGGCAAATGCGCGGCGCCTGCCTGCTCGCCGACCTGCGCCGTCGGCAACGACTGCGGCGCGAACGGAGACTGCGCGTCGGGAGTGTGCACGGCAGGGAAGTGCGTCGACGCGATCAGCTGCCTGACGCTGCTCAAGGCGAACCCGAACGCGGCGACCGGGGTCTACGAGATCGATCCGGACGGCGCCGGCGGCCTCGCGCCGTTCGACGTGTACTGCGACATGACGACCTCCGGTGGAGGCTGGACCGTGCTCCCGCTCCTCTTCAACAACCCGAGCTACTGGTCGATCACGCACCCCGGCAACTCGTGCATTACGGTCGACATCCAGGACAACAACGGGGACTACCGGCAGTACTTCTCGTCGAACACCGGGTCGTTCTCGCAGACGTACATGGAGTTCGTCCCGCCGATCCCGGTGACCACGATCCAGTTCGTGAGCTTCATCTATACGAACAGCGGATCGGGGAACAGCATGGACTTCGTGGTCGACGCGACCACCTCCGGCGAGCCGACCAGCTACGAGGCCTGGTACTTCGTGAACGCGGCGCTCGCGCCCGTCGGCTACGCGTTCTCGAGTCAGGCGCAGTGCGTCGCGCAGGGAGCTGGCGAGGGGAACTACCAGTTCTTCGCCGGCCCGTACTGCAGCCGCGACGACCTCGGCCCGCCGATCCCGACCGCGCTCTACGACATGAACGAGACGGTCGCGCTCTCGGGCACCGTGCCGAACTTCAACATGGCGTTGACCGAGGGCTGCGGGTCCGCGCTCACGACTCCGCTGACGGCGGGCGAGCAGTTCAACGTCGCGACGCCGCCGAACGCGAAGGGCATCTGGCAGACCGGCATCGAAGTGCGCTGAGGGCTACGCCGCGCGGGCAGGGGAGCGGTCGCGCTCCCCCGCGGTCACTTCGTGCAACTAGTACATGCTCTTGTACGCCCACCAGCTGCCCACCACGACGATGGTCACGCAGCAGCCGCCGACGGAGATCTGCGGGGGGTAACCCTTGTGGTCGAGGATCCACGCCACGGCGGCCGAGAGCCCGAACACGAGGAAGAAGCTGACGCGTCGGCTCTGCGTCGACTCGCGCTGCTGGCGGTGCGTCCGGAGGATCTCGAGGCGCGACTCGTTCATCTGCTGCTCGAGGCGCGCCTGACGCCGCGCGACCTCGGCGGGGTCCTGCTCACCGGGCGGAGGGGGCGAAGAGGGCTGCATCATGGCGCGATCCTTCCGTGTTCGAGGGCGTCGAGCTCCTCTTCGTTGGCTTTCACTCGTGGGTCGGTCGGATCGATCTTGCGGGCCTCGCCGAGCGCGCTCCGGGCTTCCGCGCGCGTCTTCGGATCCTTCGCGAGCGCCGTCGCCAGGTTGATCCACGCGCTCGCGAGGTGGGGGTCCTTCGCCAGCGCGCGACGGTACTCGGCGATGGCCTCGGGGAGACTTCCCTTGAGCTGCAGCGCGTAGCCGAGGTTCGAGTGGAACGTCGCCCGTGACGGGTCGAGGGCGAGGGCGCGCGTGAGCTCGGCGATCGCGCGCGTGAGGTCGGCGTCGCCGGCTGCGCCTGCGAGGAGCGCCGCGCCGAGGTCCGAGTGCGCGCGGGCGTCGTTGCCCGAGATGCGGACCTCGAGCTCGTACTCGTGCACGGCGTCCGCGACCTTGCCGTTCATCAGGCACGCGGTGCCGAGGTTCCCGTGGCGCTCTGCGCTCCCCGGGTCGAGGGTCGCTGCGGCGCGAAGCTCTCGGACGGCGTCGTCGGCGTGGCCCGTCGCGAGGAACGCGACGCCGAGGACCGAGTGCGCCTCGGCCTCGCCCGGCGCCAGCGCCACGGCTCGATGCAGGCTGTCCATCGCCCCGTCCGCGTCGCCGAGCAGCAGGAACACTCGCCCGAGCTCGACCTGGCCTGGCGCGAAGCCAGGGTCGATGGTGACCGCACGCTTCAGCATCGCCTTCGCGGCGAGGACGTCGGCGTTCCCTTTCCCGGCCGCATAATCCAGCGGCAAGTCGGTCTTCGTCACCCGCACGCGCCCGAGCCCGACCAGCGGCGCAGCGGCGTGCGGGGCCAGCACGCGCGCAGCCTCGTAGGCTCGAAGCGCGGCGACCAGATCGCCGGCGTCGAGCGCGTGGTCTCCAGTCGCGAGCGCGCGATCGATGGGCGAGTCCGTCCCGCCGGACAGCGCCATCACCGCGGGCTTCGCGGGGGGGGGCGGCTCCTCCACGACGGGCGGCGGCGGCGTTTCGGTCTTCACGACCGTCACGCTCGCCGGAGGCTCGTGCGTCCGCGTCGCCGGAGGCGGCGGGACGGATGCCACCGGCGGAGGCAACGACGGCGCGCAACCCGTCACGAGCCCTAGCCCGAGCGTCATGGAGAGGAGGAGCTCAGCCCGCTTCATGCCGGATCACGACCGCGAGCGCGTGGGCCATCACGTCGCGCGCCGCCTCGACGATGCGCTCGTTCCCGCGAGGCACGCGCAGGGTGAGGAGGTGCGGGTTCGGCGGGCGCGCGTCCAGGAGCTGCGTGCAGGCGTCCCGCACCGCGACGGGGACCGTCTCGTCCGTCGAGAGAGCCCGCACGTGCTCGACGTACGTGCGCCCCCAGCGAGGGTCCGGCGCCACCGACAGCGCCCCGTTCAGCGCCATCCCTGCCGCGCGCTTGCAGGACGCCACGCCGGCGCCCATGTCGTTCAGCTCGAACGCCGTCGTCGCCCGGCGGAGCTCGCCGAGCGCGATCTGGATCCACTCGTGCGGCGAGTGCTTCCGGAGCCACGAGAGGTCGTCGTCGGCGCGCGGCTCTAGCTTGGTCGGCGCAGGCGCGGTCTCCGTCGGCATCACACCCTCGCGTGGCGCGTGGTCTGCTCGCGTCCGTCGTAGCGGAGGATGACCGGCTTCGCCTCGTTCATCGACGTGACGCTGACCGGGCGCTTCCAGATGCGCACCAGGCTCTTCAGCACCTCGCGCGCGTAGTCCGCCCGGAGATCCATCCCCTGGTGGTCGTGCGTGAGGAGCAGCTCCCCCTTGTTCTCGAAGTTCGCGTCCTCGACGTAGATGAACGGGCTCCCGGCGTTCGTCAGCTGGAAGAGGAGCTTCTCCTTCACCGCCTTGAACTCGCGCGTCTCGATCTCGTACCGCTCGTTGCGCGACGACCAGGAGAACGAGAAGAGCTTGTGGTCACGGCAGAAGTCCGGCGTCAGGAACTCGTCGATGAACGTCACGTCGTTGTAGAGCGCGCGCACCTCGAAGATCTTCTCCTTGCCGAGCCCGAGGCGAAGATCCCAGTTCTTCTTCGCGCTGAGGTCGTCGCACTCCTCCCACTCCTTGCCGAACTGCCCGCGATCCCACCGCTCCTCGATGTGGCGGTACAGCTCGACGCCGAGCTTGTAGGGGTTCAGCTGGCCCTTCGACGTCGCGAGGACGCCCGCGGCGTGGTCGGCGTAGTCGATGATCTCCGACGCATCGAGGATCTTCGTCGTCATCAGCTTCGAGTGCCAGTAGGTCGCCCAGCCCTCGTTCATGATCTTCGTCTGCATCTGCGGCACGAAGTAGAACGCCTCCTCGGTGATGACCTCGAGGACGTCACGCTCCCAGCGCTCGAGCGGCGCGTGATCCATGAGGAACTGCAGCACGTCGCGCTCGCGCCGCTCCGGGAACTTCTTCACCCGGTCCTTCTCCTTCTCGATCTTGACCCGCTGCTCCTCGAGGTACTCGGCCGGGTTGATGAACGGCTCCATGTAGTCCTTCGAGCGGAGCCTCGGGATCTCGGCGGCCTTCACCTCGGCCTCGGGGTCGACGACGGCGCGGCGGCCGTGGAACGGGGAGTGCGGGTCGATGAGGTTCTCGAGCGAGAGGCAGTGGTCGATGAACTCCTCGACCTTGTTGATCCCCTGCCGCGCCACGTGCTTCCTGACGCGCGAGCCGTGGTTCGCCATCTTGTCGATCCAGCGGCGGTTCGGGTCGTAGTCCTTCCGGCGCACGGCCGGCGACACGGTGCGGCCGCCGGTGTCGAGGTCGGTGGAGCGGAAGCAGAAGTTGTTCTTGAAGAAGTCCACGTGGGCGCAGACGTGGGCCATCACGAGCTTCTGGTCGACGAGCGAGTTCCCCTCGAGGAGGTAGGCGTAGGAGGGGTTGTTGTTGATGACCATCTCGTAAATCTTCGAGAGGCCGTACTCGTAGCTCTTCGCGAGCTGCTCGTACTCCATGCCGAAGCGCCAGTGCGGGTAGCGGTTGGGGAAGCCGCCGTACGCCGCGATCTCGTTCATCTGGTCGTACGTGAGGATCTCGAAGACGATCGGGAAGAAGTCGAGCCCCTCGGCAGCCGCGATGGCCTGGATGCGATCCTGCTCGACGCGGAGGTACTGCGGGAGCGCCGTCTTGAGGGCGAATTCGCTCATGGGGCGGAGCTTAGCACCGCGGGCAAGCCCGGCCGGCCGACGAGTTTTCTGCGGTCGGCTGTCACAACCTCTTCCCTTCTGCCTCAGGTATCGGTAGGTGGCGGAGCCAGGAAATCCATGGCCACTCGAATCCCCCTCGACCGCATCCGCAACATCGGCATCTCCGCGCACATCGACTCGGGCAAGACGACCCTGACCGAGCGCATCCTCTTTTACACGGGCCGCATCCACGAGATTCACGAGGTCCGAGGCAAGGACGGCGTCGGCGCCAAGATGGACTCGATGGACCTCGAGCGCGAGAAGGGGATCACGATCCAGTCCGCAGCGACGTACTGCGTGTGGAACGGCTCCCAGAAGCAGCTCGAAGAGCACAACGTCAACATCATCGACACCCCGGGCCACGTCGACTTCACGATCGAGGTCGAGCGCGCGCTCCGCGTCCTCGACGGCGCGATCCTGGTGCTCGACTCCGGCAAGGGGGTCCAGAGCCAGTCGATCACCGTCGACCGGCAGATGAAGCGCTACCACGTCCCCCGGATCGCCTTCGTCAACAAGATGGACAACCCGGGCGCGAACTACGAGCGCGTCTCGGCGATGCTCAAGCAGAAGCTCGGGCACTACCCCGTCATGCTCCAGGTGCCGATGGGCGCGGAGGACAAGTTCGCGGGCATCATCGACGCGGTCACGACGCGCGCCTACTTCTTCGACGGCGACGATGGCGAGATCGTCCGCGAGGTCGACGTGCCCGCCGAGTACGCGGACGCCGCGAAGGCCGCTCGCGAGCTCATCGTGCAGCAGGTCGCCGACGTCGACGACACGCTCGCCGAGAAGTTCCTCAACGAGGAGCCCGTCTCCACCGAGGAGCTCCGCGCCGCCATCCGTCGCGCCACCATCGCGCTCAAGATGACCCCCGTCATGTGCGGCTCCGCCTACAAGAACAAGGGCGTTCAGCTCCTGCTCGACGCGGTGACGTACTACCTGCCCAACCCGAAGGACGTCGTCAACGAGGGGCACGACCAGAACAAGGGCGAGGAGAAGGTCATCATCGAGTCCGACTCGACCAAGCCCTTCGTCGGCCTCGCGTTCAAGCTGCAGCAGGACAAGTACGGGCAGCTGACGTACTTCCGCGTCTACCAGGGCACGATCTCGGCGGGCGACACGATCTACAACGTCTCCAACGAGAACCGTAAGGTCCGCGTCCCGCGCATGTTCCGCATGCACTCGGACGACCGCGAGGAGATTCCCTTCGCGGAGGCCGGCGACATCGTCGCGTTCTACGGCGTCGAGGCCAGCTCGGGCGAGACGTTCACCGACGGCAAGGTGCAGGTCACGCTCACGTCGATGCACGTGCCGGCGGCCGTCATCTCGCTCGCGGTCGCCCCGAAGGACCGCTCGGCGGAGACGAACTTCTCGAAGGCGCTCAACCGCTTCACGAAGGAGGACCCGACCTTCCGCGTCCACCAGGACGAAGAGTCGCAGCAGACGATCATCTCCGGGATGGGCGAGCTCCACCTCGACATCTACATGGAGCGCATGCGCCGCGAGTACAACTGCGACGTCATCGCGGGCAAGCCGCAGGTCGCCTACCGCGAGACCATCACGCAGCGCAGCGAGATCGCCTACACGCACAAGAAGCAGACGGGCGGCTCCGGTCAGTTCGCGCGCGTCAACGGCTTCATGGAGCCGCTCCCGGACGACGCGGTCGAGGCGTACGAGTTCCTCGACGACATCGTCGGCGGCTCCATCCCGCGCGAGTACATCCCGGCCTGCGACAAGGGCTTCAAGGAAGGGATCAAGCGCGGCAACCTCATCGGGTTCCCCGTCGTCGGCATCCGCATCGCCATCAACGACGGCCAGTTCCACCCGGTCGACTCTTCCGAAATGGCGTTCAAGACGGCGGCCCTCATGGGCTTCCGCGAGGCCTACATGGGCGCGAAGCCCATCATCCTCGAGCCCATCATGAAGGTGGAGATCGAGGCGCCGGTCGAGTTCCAGGGCTCGGTCGTCGGTCAGGTCAACCAGCGCCGCGGCATGATCCAGGACACGATCAGCGCCGACGTCGTGACCGTGACCGCGCTCGTGCCGCTGAACACGATGTTCGGTTACTCGACCGACCTCCGCTCGGCGACGCAGGGGAAGGGGAACTTCACGATGGAGTTCGCGAAGTACGCCCCCGTCCCGCGCCAGGAGCAGGACGAGATGGTGAAGAAGTACAAGGAGAAGCTGGCGGCCGACGCGAAGAAGTAAGCCTTCTTTCGCGGGAAAGCGTGGCTCGGTGACCCCGAGTCACGCGTCCTCGACGGCGATGGCCTCGAGGACGAGGACCGATGCGCCCCCTCTGGCGGTCGATACGCCAGGTGTGCTCGAGCAAGCGCCAGGTTTGGCGCTGAGCACGCCAGGTTTTGCGCTGAGTACGCCAGTCGTGGCGGAGCTGGCGCACGGCGAGGCGGCGAATACGCCAGTACCGCTGCAGCGGGCCTGCCCCGTGGCGGTCGATGCGCCAGTCGTGGCGATGAATCTCGCGTCGTGCGCGACGGATGCGCCAGTGCTGGCACTGGATGCGCCACGACGCGCGGCGATGGCGCCGCGACCGACGCCAAGTGCGCCAGGACAGGCGGTCGGTGCGCCAGAATCGGCGATGCAGACGCCAGTGCGCCTCGCAAGTGCGCCACGACCGCCGGAGAAAGCGCCACGGCCCTGAGCGTGAGCGCCAGATGACCCGTTCGATGCGCCACGACCAGGAGCGTGAGCGCCAGATGACCCGCTCGATGCGCCACGACCGGCGGAGTGAACGCCACGACTCGCGTCGAGTACGCCAGGAGAGCCGCTGATTGCGCCACGACCGACGGGAGGCGCGCCACGACTCACGGTGAATGCGCCACGACTCACGGTGAATGCGCCACGACCGGCGGTCGACGCGCCACGACTCGCGGTCGATACGCCACGACCGGCGGTCCATACGCCACGACCCGCGGTCGATACGCCGCGCCGCGCGGCAAGGCGCGAGGGCGCCTACATCTTGGCGGTCCGCTGCACGTCCGACGACACCGAGTAGACGAAGCCCCCCGCGAGCGTGAAGCCCTCCATGTGCTGGGTCGGCCCGAGGAAGCTCGTCGCGCCCGAACAGGTCGCGGCGGGCGCGCAGTTCTTGAGCTCGGTCATCGCGGTGGGATCGCCGCTCAGCCAGAAGAGGCTCTCCCCGTCGCTCTCGACGTAGATGGCGGTCGGGTCGCTGGCGAAGAGGGTGGCGTCGCCTCCCGCGCCCGCGCCGAGCGCGCATCGGTAGACGCCGCCACCGATGCCCGGCGGCTGGACCCCGCTCGACACGTACGCGTACCCGCCGGCGATGGCGAAGGAGCCTTGCCCGATCAGCCCCGTCGTCACGGCCGGAATGGCGCACACGACGTTCGTCGCGCCGCCCGAGCCGCTCGACAAGCCGGCGCTGCCGAGCTGTCCGTTGCCGCTGTCGACCCAGTAGAGCGTCGCGCCGTCAGGGACGATCTGCTCGACCACGGCGCCGGGGCCGAGCCGCGCGACCTCGTGCGGGGAGGCGCACGTCGCGCCGAGCGCGCACGAGTAGAGCGAGCCGGCGGCTTGCCAGTAGAGGTTCTGGCTGTCGGCCGCGAGGGAAGCGCTCTCGGTCGAGGTCTGCGTCGTCGGCGCGAACGGCGTGGGGGCTCCGCCGCAGCCCGAGCTCGGGCAGTCGACCAGCGCGCCGTCGTCCGTCTGGAAGTAGATGCGGCCGGCAGCGGCGACGAGCTCACCGGGGACCGAGCCCGCGTTGACGCCGGTCCACACGGTGGTCGGCGAGCCGCCGCAGCCCGAGACGGGGCACGACATCAGCGCGTAGACGCCTTGCGCGTTCAGCACGCTCCAGTAGACGTTCACGTCGTCGGCGGCGATCGCGCCGTCCTCGTCGACGTCCCCCGAGGAGATGATGAGGACGGCCGGTCCTGCCTGCTCGGCCTGCAGCACGGTGGGCTGCGCGCCCGTGTCCGCGCTCGCCGCGTCGGCGGCGTCCGTGCCGGTGTCGCCTTGTGAGCTCGTCGCCCATGCGCCGGCGTCCGGGTTGCGCTCGCCGGTGCCACCTCCGCCCGGCGGCGCTTCGGTCTGCACCGCGCCGAAGCAGCCGGTCGTTGCGTACAGCAGCGACGCGAGCGCGCCGAGTCTGCTCACCGTCGTCGATGTCACTCGGTTCATGACCGCCCTCAGCGGCCCCATGTCCGGGCAGGGGCGATTCCGTCACGCGATGCTCCGTCCACGGCATTCCCGTTTTCTACTGGGACGCCAGGACGCTGCTCGGCCGCTCGGCCCGCGCGTGCCGTAAGCCGCTGCATTCACACGCTTTGGTCGACACGTCCGTCCCGCCGTCTCACCGTCTCAGTAGGCGGGAGCAGACCTCGAGCCCCGCGCCACCGAGGGAGCTGGGGGCTGTCCGTTCGTTCTTCCTCGAGCACCGATGCAAGAGGTTCGACGACGGGGAACCTCTCGCATCGCGTCGCTTGGCACGCGGAGAGGCGCGCTCGTTCTTCCTCGAGCACCGATGCAAGAGGTTCGACGACGGGGAACCTCTCGCATCGCGACGCCTGGCACGCGTGGAGCTGCGCTCGGCCTTCGTGGATCAGCGATGCGAGAGGTTCGACGTCGTGAAACGTCTCGCATCGCCTCGCCCGGCCTTCGTGGAGCCGCCCTCGGGGCTCGAACAGACGCTCTCGGCCTTCGTGGAGCCGCGATGCGAGGGGTTCGACGACGGGGAACCTCTCGCATCGCGTCGCCCGGCACGCGTGGAGCGGCCCTCGGGGCTCGATGAGAGGCGCTCGGCCGTCGTGGGGCGGCGATGCGAGGGGCTCGACGACGGGGAAGCTCTCGCAGCGCGTCGCTCGCCACACCGAGCGCGGCGCTCGGCGCACGAAGTGACGCTCACGTCTCTCGTGGAGCGCCGATGCAAGAGGTTCGACGACGGAGAAGCTCTCGCATCGCCTCGCTCGTCACGCGGAGAGCGGCGCCCGGTGCTCGAGGAGACGCGCTCGACCGTCGCGGAGCGGCGATGCGAGGGGGTCGGCGAGGGTGAAGCGCTCGCAGCGCGTCGCTCGCCATACAGAGAGCTGCCCCACGCGGTCGAAGCGCCCGCACAGGACGGTCGATCGCATTGCCGCCTGCGGCGCGATTTCGTCACGCGCGAAATACCAACCGCCCTCGCCCCGCTCCCGGTAGCGTTCGATACAAGTGCGCGCGCTCGCTCACATCAAGGTGTCGTTCGCAGCGACGACGTGCCGCGCGGTGAGCCGCGGGCTCGAGGGCTCCGCCTCGTGAACCCCACGTTCACACCCGTCCGCTGTTCGCTTTGTGGCAACGAGCACGTGCCCGGCTTGCGGTGCTCGCCCGACATGGGCCTCCGCGTCGGTACCGTGCTCGAGGGGAAGTACGAGCTGGTTCGACTGCTCGGTCAGGGCGGGATGGGAGAGGTCTACGAAGGGCGGCACCGCGTCATCGGCCGCCGCGTGGCCGTGAAGTTCCTGCTCAGCGAGTACGCGAGGCACCCTGAGGTCGCCAAGCGCTTCGAGAACGAGGCGCGCGCGGCCGGGGGGACCGAGCACGAGAACATCGCGGGGGTGTACGACGTCGGCGCGCTGCCGGACGGGACGAAGTACCTCGTGATGGAGTTCCTCGACGGCGAGGACCTCGACAAGCTCCTCGAGCGCGAGCGCTCCATCCCGACTCCGCGCGCAGCGTTCATCGTGATCCAGGCCTGCCGAGGGCTCGACGTCGTCCACCAGCGGGGCATCGTCCACCGCGATCTGAAGCCTGCGAACCTCTTCCTCGTGAAGCGGGCCGACAAGACCGACCTGATCAAGGTGCTCGACTTCGGGATCGCGAAGCTGCGGAGCGTCGACGGGCAGCGCGGGACCCAGACGGGGGCGGCCATCGGGACCGTCCACTACATGTCCCCCGAGCAGGCTCGCGGCGAGCGCGATGTCGACGCGCGGAGCGACGTTTATTCCCTCGGCGTCATCCTCTACGAGCTGCTGTCGGGCGTGAAGCCGCACGATGGCGATTCCCTCCTCTCGATCCTGCACAAGGTGATGACGCAGCGTCCGGTCGACCTCGAAACGCTGAGGCCGGACCTGCCGCAAGGGTTGTGTGCCGTCGTTCGCCACGCGATGGCAGCGAGCCCTGACGAGAGATACGCGGCCGTCGCCGACATGGGCGATGCGCTGCTCCCGTTCGTCGGTCGACCGCTGTCTCCTATCAAGTCGCAGCCCGGAGTCTTCCCGGCCGCGCCCCCGGAGCGACAGAGCAAGGAAACGATCGGATCGGCCCCCACGGGGTTCCAGGTCACACCCGTGCCGTCGTCCCTGCCGGATCGGACGGACGGGTCCGTGGTCGGCGTGTCGCGCAGCGGTCCGGGGCTCGCCCGGGAGTCCTCGCCGCCCGCGCGTACGGCCTCGCGAGCCTGGATCGGGGTGGCCGCTGCCGTCGCGGTCGGAATCGCAGCGGTCGCGTTCGTCAGGTCGTCCACGACCGCGGCCGTACAGTCCCCGGCGGACTCCGCGCGGGCCGCGTCTCCCGCTGCGCCTGCGCCGTCCTCACCGGCGACGGCGGCGACGACCACGTCAACGCCGGCTCCGACGCCCACGCCGAGCGCCGCGCCTGTCCCTGTCGCTCCTGTCGCCGTCGCGCCTGCCGTGGTGTCCGCTCCCGCAGCGTCCGGGCACCGGACAGTGTCCGGACAGTCCCCCGCGGCGCCTCCGGTCCGGACACCGCCGCCGACGCCCGCACCTGCGTTCAACCCGGCGACGCCGGCCCCCGCTGCTACCCCCGCGAAACCTGCCGCGACGGATCGCGGCGCCAACCCGTTCTGACGTCACCGGATCGAGAACCCATGCGTCCTGCCTCGCTGCTCCGCGCTCTCTTCGTCGCCGTGCCCCTCGCCCTGTCGGGCGGCATGTTCTTCGTTCCCTCCGTGGCCCATGCGCAGGGGGAGGACCGAGCCCTCGCGCTCGACCTCTTCGAGCAGGGAAGGGCGCTCGTCGCGCACGGGGACCAGAAGGCCGCGCTCCCGAAGTTCGAGGCCGCGGCCAAGGTGATGCGGACTTTCGGCATCCTGCTCAACCTCGCGGAGTGTCAGGAGAAGCTGGGGCGCACGGCGAGCGCGTGGGCGACGTGGCGCGAAGCGCGCGCCGTCGCCGCGGAGGCCCACAAGAACGACGACGAGGCGATGGCCGCAGACCGTGCGAGGGCTCTCGAGCCGAGGCTGACGAGGCTCACGATCGTCGTGCCTCCGACCGCGGACTTGCCAGACCTGGAGATCCGTCGCGACGGCGCCGTCGTTCCGCGCGCAGCGTGGGGAAGCGCGACGCCCGTAGATCCCGGGGTGCATACGTTCGAAGAGCAGGCGCCCGGGCGGAAGTCGAGGCGCGTCGACGTGGTCGTCGACCCGGGCGCCGTCGGAGCCACGGCGACGATGATGCCTCTCGAGTCGGAGGCAGCACCGGTCATCGCGGTCGTCGCACCCGTGCCACCCTTGGCAGCCGAGCCCTTCGCCCGCCTCCCGCTGCCGCCACAGGAGTCGACGAGTGGCGGGTCCGGACAGGCGATCGCAGGCTGGGTGGTTGGAGGCCTCGGGGTCGCGGCGGCGGTGGCCGGTATCGCGGTTGCAGTGGAAGGACAGGGTCAGCACACCGACGCACTGGCTGCCGCGACGGCGTGCATCGCGGCCGGGCACTGCCCGACGACGTCCGCCGCGTACATGGCGGCACAGAGCGAGGAGTCGAGCGCCAGCACGACGAAGATCGAAGGGTATGCGACGCTCGGCGCCGGGGGAGCGCTGCTGGTGACGGGGGTGGTTCTGCTGGCCACGGCTCACTCGGGGCGTTCACACGCCTCGAACGTCGCGCTTCAAGCAGCGCAAGCAGTGCAACTACGCGTGTCGACAACCGGAGCCGGCGCGGGCTTCACGATGGGATGGTGACCGTGAAGGCATTCAAACATGCAGGTCTGGCCGTCGTCGGTGTTCTCGGCGCGGTCGCATGCAGTGGGGGCCTGCCGAGCGCCGGCGACGCGGGTGGCGGGGATGCAATCGCGGACAGCCATGGGCCAGCGCGCGATGCGACCCAGCCGAAGGACGGCAGCTCCGGGTCCGGCTCGGGGTCGACCACGTCGAGGTCGAGCACGGCAGCGAGCTCCGCGTCGAGCAGTGCGACGACCTCGAGCTCGGGGACAACCTCTGACGGCGGGTCGAGCTCGGAGACAGGCGACGGTGGTTCGGGCTCCGGGTCTGGCTCCGACGGTGGTGGAGGTCCGCACGACGGCGGAGGTCTGCATGACGCTGGCCACACGCCGACCGACGCGCACCCCGACGCGTGCACCAGCGCCCCCGGCTGCACCACGGAGAACGAGGCGGTCTGCACGAGCGCGACCGTCCTCGGTACTTGCACGAAGGGCGCGAACGGCTGCTTCTCGATCGCGAACGCGATGACATGCACCGTGGCGAACGGTACGGGCGCTTGCGCGGCCGCAGCCTGCGGCGTCGGGAGCTGCGACACCACGTTCCAGACCTGCGGCGGCGCATCGTGCCAGAGCGTGACAGACGTCGCTGCGTGCGGGCCGACCTGCACGAAGTGTCCCGCTGCGCCGGAACACGGAACCGAGAACTGCACCAACGGCACGTCGTGCGCGTTCACGTGTGCGTCGCCGTACGTCGTGGACGCGGCGAACGGGGTCTGCTCGCCACCGCCACCTCAGCTGATCTCCCCGATGACGGGGAACATCGTAAGCACCCGGACCCCGACGCTGAAGTGGGCATTGCCGACCGGAGGATTCACCTCGGTCCACGTCGAGGTATGTGCAAACGCCGACCATCGCTGCCTGGCCCCGGTGTGGCAGCAGGACGTGACGGGAACGACCGCGACCGTGGGCGCGTCGGCAAACCTCGACGGTCACCTGTTCTTCTGGCGTGCCTTCACCATCGACGTCGACGCGGCCAAGACGCGCGGGACTGTCCCGAGCTTCACGTGGGAATGCGAGGGGCACGGGACGGCGAGCGCGCCCATCAGCACGTCCTGGTGGGGTTTCGCGGATATCGAAGGGGATGGAGTCGCGGACCTCGTGGCCCAGACTGGAACCGGGGTCGCCGAGTATCAGGGAGTCAAGGGGACGGGCGTGACCGCCGGCAACGTGGGCGGGTCGTTCGCAGGTGGCGGGGTCCTCGAGGGTATCGGTGACTTCAACGGGGACGGGCTCACGGATGTGCTGACCACCGGTGGCGTGATTTCTGGGTCATCGGGCGGTTTGCCGGCCGCGCTGTCATGGGCCTCGCAGGCGATGTTCTTCGAAAGCCCAGTCGCGCTCGCCGACATGAACGGTGACGGCTATGCAGACGTCGCGGCCACGGATCAGGCGACGTCGCTGTACGTGCTCTACGGCTCGAAGAGCTGGTTCGGAACGGCCGCGTCGCAGACCATCACGCTCCCCGCCGGCTCGACGACGTTCAATCTACTCCCGATCGGCGACGTGAACGGCGACGGCTACGACGACCTCCTCGCGACCGACAACGGCTTCGGAAGCAACGTCGGTCGCGCATACGTCTATCTGGGGAGCAGCTCCGGCTTCCCGGCGACACCGCAGACGCTGAAGAACCCAGGCACGGGCACCAGGTTTGGATGGGGGGCCACACGTCTGGGCGACGTGAACGGCGACGGATACGCGGACGTCTTGATCGTTGCCTTCTCGTCGATCCAGACGCTCTACATCTACTATGGAGGTCCGGGCGGGCTGACCACGCCCTCGACGATCGTCACCGATTTTTCGGCCATCGTGGGCACTCCAGGGATCGCTGGTCTACCGGAAGACGGGGACTTCAACGGCGACGGATACGAGGACGTGCTGCTCTGGGGAACGACGGGCAACGTCGACCAGCCTTCGACCGACGTGATCTGGTTCGGCGGCCCGAACGGGATCACGGCTCCGACTGGAACCGTCACGTCGCCGAAGATGACGATCAACAACGTCGGCGTCTACACCCCCTGCAACCTGGGCGACCTCAACGACGACGGGATCTCGGACTTCGGGATCCAGAACGCGAGCGCCAACGGGCCGACGCAGATCTTCTACGGCAGCGCGGGGACGTTCCCGACGACGGCCGCGACGTCGATCCCGCTGGCCGGCTACCCGGCGTGGTGATCGCGCCGTCACGGCTCACTCGAGCCGTTAACACGCATCAGTCGTCGTACTTCAATCCGTGATCTCGACAACCGGAGCCGGCGGTGGCTTCACGATGGGATGGTGACTGTGAAGGCATTCAAGAGTGCGGGCCTGGTCGCTGTAGGTGTTCTCGGAGCGGTGGCGTGCAGCGGGGGCCTGCCGAGCGCTGGCGACGCGGGGGATGCCGGCGGGGACGGACGTGCGCCGCAGCGCGACGCGACGCAGTCGAAGGATGGCAGCTCGGGGTCGGGCTCCGGGTCCAGCACGTCGAGCTCGACTATGGGAGCGAGCTCCACGTCGAGTAACGCGACGAGCTCGCCCGCCTCGAGCTCGATGGCTTCGACGGGCACGTCTGGCTCGATGGGGAGCACGGGGTCGACCACGTCGGCCACCTCGACCAGCTCGACCAGCTCGACCAGCTCGACCAGCTCGACCAGCTCGACGACGGGCGACGCCGGTCACGACGCCGGGGCGCTCCCCGAGTCTCGTCTGATCGGGCCGATGACCGGGAACTCGGTCGCCAGCCAGACACCGACGTTCACGTGGATGCTGCCGGCGGGCCTCACGACAGCGCACGTCGAGATCTGCGGCACCGACAACAAGTGCAAGACGCCCACCTCGCTGTCGCCTGTCACCGGAGCAGGCGGGACCGCCGTCAGCTCGACGCCCTCCGCTGTGCTGCCGCGCGGGGCCACCTTCTGGCGGGTGGTCACGACGGGTGGGGCGCCGAGCCCGATCTGGCAATTCTACGCCCCGGGCCCGAACGCGCTCAAGACAGCGTCGAAGGCTTCCTGGCCCAGCTTCGCGGACATCGAGGGGGACGGCTACGCGGACCTGTTGATTCAGACCGGCAACGGCGACACGACCGAGGAGCTTCAGGGCTCCGCGACCGGACTCCAGACGGTCATTGCAGGCTCCGGTGCGGTCGGTCCGGGCAGAGGCGTTGGTGATATCGACGGAGATGGGCTCACCGATTACGCCTCGATCGGGAACATCCCGAACGTCGGCCCGGGCGTCCAGGTCTCGTTTGGAAGCCCGACGGGGTTCCCGCAGATCCGTTCCCAGCTCGTCGCCGCAGCGCTTGGCTCGGTCGCCGTCGTCGCGGGGGACATCAACGGTGACGGCTACGCCGACGTGGTGAGCACGGATGGCGTCAACGTTTACGTAGCCGACGGATCTCCGACGGGCCTCGCGATGATGCCGACGCAAACGTTCGCAGTGCCCGCGGCCTCCATCGCGTTCAACCAGCTGGCGGCCGTCGGAGACATCAACGGCGACGGCTACGCAGATGTCGTCGCTGGCGACCAGTCCGCCGCGACCGTCGGACGAGCGTATGTCTACCTCGGAGGCCCGACCGGCCTCGCGACGTCGCCAAAGATCATGAACGCGCCGATCGGGGCTGGAGGCACCTTCGGCGAGTTCGTCGCGGAGGCGGGAGACCTGAACGGCGACGGCTATTGCGACGTGGTCATCTCCGCGAACGGCACCACGATCGTCTACGTGTACTACGGATCGATGGGGGGATTGCCTGCGAGCCCGCAGGTCACGTACACACCGGGCAGTGGTGGTCTGAAGACCACGCCGTGGGGCGCAGGCGACGTCAACGGTGACGGGTACTCCGACCTGTTGCTCACGGGTGCGGGGCTCAGCAAGACCGTCTTCTACTTCGGAGGGCCGCAGGGGGTCCCGGCCTCCGCCGCCTCACCGAGCGCGACGCTCGCGTTTGGCTTCACGTACTTCCAGCTCGCGTGCGGCTTCGTCGGTGACCTCAACGGCGACGGCCTCAGCGACTTCGCGACCGGACGGAACAGCAGTGGAAACATTGACGTCATCTACGGCACTGCGGGGACGTTCCCGATGACCCCCAACGTCACGCTGCCCCTCAGCTTCCCTCCGGGTGGCGGCCCGCCATTCTGAAGTCCGCTCGCCAGCGCGAACGGGTCAGCAGGCGAAATCAATCAACCAACCGGAGCCGGTGGCGGCTTCACGATGGGATGGTGACTGTGAAGGTATTCAAGCACGCAGGTCTGGTCGCGGTAGGTGTCCTCGGAGCGGTCGCATGCAGCGGGGGCCTGCCGAGCGCGGGCGACGCGGGAGCCGGGGATGCGAGCGTGGACGGCCACGGGCCCCAGCGCGACGCGACGCAGCCGAAGGATGGCAGCTCCGGGTCCGGGTCGGGGTCGAGCACGTCGGGCTCGAGTACGGGAGCGAGCTCCACGTCGAGCAATGCGACGAGCTCCAGCGTTGACTCGAGTACGACGGGCTCCGGTTCCACCGGGTCGACCGGGACGACGGCCTCTGGTGGGACGAGCAGCTCGACAACGACGACCGGTACGACCAGCTCGACCAGCTCGACGACAACAGCGGATGCAGGTCACGACGCCGGGGCGCTCCCCGAGTCCCGTCTGATCGGCCCGATGACCGGGAACTCGGTGGTCAGCCAGACGCCGACGTTTACGTGGATGCTGCCGGCGGGGCTGACGACGGCGTACGTGGAGATCTGCGGGACGGACAACAAGTGCAAGTCGCCGGTCTCGCTCGCGCCTGTGACCGGGGTGGCCGGGACGGCAATCAGCTCGACGCCCACGACGCCGCTTCCGCGCGGCCCGACCTTCTGGCGTGTGATCACGACGGGCGGAGCGCCGAGTCGGGTCTGGCAGTTCTATGCACCGGGCCCGAACGCCATCAAGACAGCATCGAAGGTGGTCTGGCCCAGCTTCGCCGACATCGAGGGGGACGGGTTCGCCGACCTCGTCTACTTCAATAGCGCGACGAACACGACCACAGAGCTGGCAGGATCGGCGAGTGGCGTCGGGGGCGGCGTGCAGAGCTCGTACGCCGGAGGTACGGCGCTGTACACCGGTGGTGACGTCAACGGCGACGGGTACTCCGACGTCATTCTCGCGGCTGGCGGGTCGGTGCTAACACTCCTCGGCGCCACGGACGGATTCGCTGCGAAGGCGCTGACAACCACAGTGACAGGGCTCGCGGTGTACCCGGGCGCGGTGGGAGACTTCAACGGCGACGGCTACGCCGATGTCGTCGCTTTCGTTGCTGGCCAGGCCCTCGTCGAGATCAACGGCTCGTCGGCGGGTCTGGCGACGACCGCGCCCGCTTCGTTCCCTCTCCCGTCGGGCGCCGTCGGCGCGCCGGGCCTCGCAACGGCGGGCGACCTGAACGGTGATGGATACATGGACCTCATCGTCATGGAGGGCGCATACGGCGGCGGCGCTGGGCGAGTATGGGTCTATCTCGGGAGCTCCGAGGGGCTCGTGACGACGCAGGCTCAGACCCTGCTGGCGCCGGTGGCCGCGTCGGATTTCGGAGAACAGAGCGTATTGCCGTCCGTGGGCGGAACTGTGACCTCGGACGTCAACGGCGACGGTTGGCTCGACCTCTTCATCTGGGGAGGTGGCGCTGCTCCGAGCATCTACGTGTACCCCGGCTCGGCCACCGGATTTTCGATGACGCCGTCCACGAGCTTCGCCCTGAGCAACAAGATCAGCGGCTCTCCGTACACCGCGGGCGCCGATGTGAACGGCGATGGTTATGGCGATCTCCTTCTCGCCGACGTCGACCAGGTGAAGATCTTCCAGGGGGGCCCCGGTGGCCTGCCGACCTCACCTTCGCAGACCATCAACGGCGGGAGCATCCCCGGCAGCTGCGTTCAGGGCGGCATGAACTGCAGGCTCAATGCGATCGCACTCGTCGGAGACGTCAACGGCGACGGATTCTCGGACTTCGTCGCCGTGGGCAGCGACAGCAACAACTTCGGCGTTCCGGCTCTGTATCAAGGTTCGGGCGCCATACCGCAGATTCCGGCGGGCACGCCGGCAAACATGAACGTCAGCACCTTCTGGTAGGCACTCAGCCAGGATGGTGGCGAGATGTCCGGCGGAGCGGGACTCCGGTCGTCCGCACGTGCTCGAAGAGAGCACGATGGGTCGGCCGCAGCTTGAGGCATGCCTGCGACGGCCACACGGCGCACCAGTAGGCGGCGCAGACGACCGTCAGGCGACGGTGGCGGTCGCGACGAGGACCGTCGCCGGCGCCTCCCCGAGCTTGCGCAGGTAGCGGAAGTGAGAGCCGACGGCGTCGCGAAACGTGACGTTCACGCGGCGCACGAGGCCGTACTTCGCGGCGACCTCGTCGACGATCGGCGCGAGCGCGGGGTAGTGGATGTGGCAGACCTTCGGGAACAGGTGATGCTCGACCTGGTAATTGAGGCCGCCGCAGAGCCAGGTCACGAGGGGGTTGCCCGCGGCGTAGTCGACGGTCGTGTCGAGCTGGTGCTCGGACCAGTCTCGCGCGAGGCGCTCGCCGGGAGGAGGCTCGGTCGGGAAGTCCGCCTCGCCGAGGCAGTGCGCGAGCTGGAACGTCGTGCCGAGCGTGACGCCCAGCGTGAAGGCCGCGATGAAGTGGAAGAAGAGGACCTGGAGGATCGGGTGGAACAGGGCAGGGATGATGAAGCCCCACGCGAGGAAGACGAGCTTCCACGCGACGAAGAGCACGGACTCGACGCGGCTCGGCTTGGGCATCAGGTGGCGCCCGATGTAGCGGCTCTTCCAGATGAGGAAGTCGTCGTGGAAGACCCACTTCGGCAGGAGGAACCCGTAGAAGAACCAGAGATACAGGTGCTGGTAGCGGTGCCACGGTCGCCGCGTCTGCTCGGGCGTGAGGCGCGCGAGGATGCCGAAGTCGACGTCGTAATCGACGCCTTGCACGTTCGTGTACGTGTGATGGAGGACGTTGTGCTTGTGCCTCCAGAGGAACGAGTTCACCCCCATCAGGTCGAGGGTCGACCCGAACAGCCGGTTCACCGCCGGGTAGCGGGAGTAGCCGCCGTGATTGGCGTCGTGCATCACGCTCATGCCGATGGCGGCGACCGAGAGCCCGAGCGACACGGCGAGCGGGAACGCCGTCCAGAAGGAGTGCGCGGCGAAGACGAGCAGCGCCCACGACCCCGAGAACCACGCGAGGATGAATGCGCTCTTCAGGTACATCCGCGGGACGTCGCGCGGCGTCAGCCCTTCGGCTTCGAAGTACGCGTCTGCCCTGGCGCGAAGCTCCTGCGAGAACGCGGGGCGATCGGCGAATCGCACGCGCGGCGGAGCGTCGATGACGGCAGGCATCCTTCGTAATACCGCGATTCCACGGCCGCCGGTGTCACGATTTCGCTACGGCCTACGCGCCGAAGTCGTCAAGCAGCGGCGTGAGACTCCGTTCGCACTGCACGCATCTCCTGGGAAGGGGCGCGACGACGGGCGAAGAGCGATTGAACAGGGAGAGGAGGAGACGAGGAGGGCTGTCATTCTGAAGTCGCGCAGCGACGAAGAATCCCCCGGGGCTCGGCGGATCGTTCGGCCTTCGGCCCCAGGATGACGATCGGACCGCGTCTACGTCGAGACCCGCGCGACCTCGTCGATCGTCGTCGCCCCCGCCTGCGCTCTCGCGAAGCCCACTCGCCGCAGCGAGGCGATCCCCTTTCGACGGAGAACATCGCGGTACGAGCCGGCGTTCGCCTTGACCTTGATCAGGTCGCGGACCTCGTCGTCCATTTCGAGCATCTGGAAGATGCCCGTCCGGCCGCGATATCCGGTCATGTTGCACGTGTGGCACCCCTTGGGTCTCACGATCTCGCTGCCGATGGGGAGGAGCAGCTCCTCGCCGTCGAAGAAGTCGACCTCGAGCTTCGCGATGCCCTTGCAGTCCTTGCAGGGGACGCGCACGAGGCGCTGCGCGATCGCGGCGGAGAGCGAGTTGGCGATGATCCACGGCTCCACGCCGAGGTCGACGAGGCGCATGATCGTCTCGACGACGTCGGACGTGTGGAGCGTCGACATCACGAGGTGCCCGGTCAGCGCCGCCTGCAGGGCGATGCCGGCGGTCTCGGAGTCCCGGATCTCGCCGACGAGGATGACGTTCGGGTCCTGCCGGAGAATCGCACGGAGGCCGACGGCGAACGTGAAGCCTGCGCGCTGGTGGATCTGCCCCTGCGTCAGCGAGCCGATCTCGACCTCGATCGGGTCCTCGAGCGTGACGACGTTGACCCGCTTCGTGTCGATGAGCGACATGCAGGAATAGAGCGTCGACGTCTTGCCCGACCCCGTCGGCCCCGAGGTCACGATGAGCCCCTGCGGGCGCGTCACGAGCTCGCGCATGCGCTTCTGCGTGATCGGCCCCATCCCGAGGTCCGAGAACTCGATGCGGTGCTGGCCGCGAAGGAGCCGGAGCACGACCTTCTCGCCCTGCGAGCACGGGAACGTGGAGGCGCGCATGTGGAGGCGCTGCCCGTTCCCCTGCTCGTGAGTGATCTGACCGTCCTGCGGCATGCGGCGCTCGGAGATGTCGATGCGCGCGAGCACCTTCACGCGCGACACGACCTGGAGGCCGATGTCCGCGGGGATGCTCTTCTGCGGCACCATGCGCCCGTCGATGCGGAGCCGGACCTGGAGCCGCTCGCGCTTCGGCTCGAGGTGAATGTCGCTGGCGCCGAGCTGGCTGGCGGCGGCGATGATCTCGTCGAGGATCGAGACGGCGTCGCCGTCGAACATCGTCGGAGGAGGCGGCGGCGGCACGGCCGGCGGCGGAGGGGGCGGGGGGCGACCGGCGGACATGACCGGCTCATCCTACCCGTTCGGCCGGGCGGCCGTCTCAGGGGAGTTTCAGGCCGTCAATCGAGGTGGGGGTGAAAGCACGCCACCTTGTGCTCCGACGCCGGATCGATGCGTTCGAGCGGCGGAACCTCGACGTCGCACTTCCCCCGCTCTCTCCTCGGGCAGCGCGGGTGGAACGTGCAGCCCGTGGGCGGGTCGATCGGCGAGGGGATGTCGCCCTCGAGCAGCACGCGCAGCTTGCGGCGTCCCGGCTCGACGAAGGGGACGGCGCTCAGCAGCGCGCGCGAGTAGGGGTGGAACGAGTGGTCGTACAGGTCCGCGGAGCTGGCCTGCTCGACCACGCGACCGAGGTACATCACGCACACGCGGTGGCTCATGTGCTCGACGATCTTGAGGTCGTGCGAGATGAAGAGGTACGTGAGGCCGAGACGCTCCTGGAGATCCTGCAGCAGGTTGACGATCTGCGCCTGGATGGAGACGTCGAGGGCGCTGATCGGCTCGTCGCACACGATGAACTCCGGCTGCACGGCGAGCGCTCGCGCGATCCCGATGCGCTGACGCTGCCCGCCCGAGAACTCGTGCGGATATCTGTCGATCGACTCGCGACGGAGGCCGACCTGATCGAGCAGCTCGGCGATCATGCGCGTCTCGTCCGCCGCGTTCGACGCGAGCTTGTGCACGCGGATCGCCTCGCCGACGATCTGCTTGACCGTCATGCGCGGGTTCAGGCTCGAGTAGGGGTCCTGGAAGATGATCTGCAGCTTCCTGCGGAGGGGGCGCAGCGCCGACTGTCCGAGCGGGACGAGATCGCGACCCTCGTACATGATGCGGCCGTACGTCGGGTCGATGAGGCGCAGGATCAGACGCCCGAGGGTGCTCTTGCCGCAGCCGCTCTCGCCGACGAGCCCCATCGTCTCGCCGCGACGGACGCGGAACGACACGCCGTCGACGGCGCGCACGAACTTCTCCTCGCGCGCGAACCAGCCGCGCTCGACCGGGAAGTACTTGGACAGCCTCTCGACGGCGAGGAGCGTCCGCGGCGCCGCCGGGCGGGTGGAGTCCGTTCCGCCGACGTCCCTGGCCGAGCCCTGGCTTGGCGGCGGCAGGCTCGGCGGCGGCAGGCTCGGCGGCGGCAGGCTCGGGGGCGGCTTCGAAGAGGAGGCGTCGCTCATAGCTCGTTTGCCCGGATGCACCGGCTCTCGTGGGGGCCTGCGTCGTCGTCGACCGGCACCAGCTCCGGCTCGACCTTCGTGCACGCGTCGATCCTCATGGGGCAGCGGTCGGCGAAGCGGCACCCCGGCGGCAGGTTGCGCAGGTCGGGGACGAGCCCCTCGATCGTCGAGAGGCGCGGCTTGGGGCCGAGGTCGCCCGGGACATGGCGTCGCGGGATGCTCTCGAGCAGCCCTCGCGTGTACGGGTGCCGGGGGCGCGTGAACAGCGACGCGGCGGGCGCGCTCTCGATGACCCTCGCGGCGTACATGACGATGACGTGATCGGTGTGCTCCGCGACGACGCCGAGGTCGTGGGTGATCAGCAGGAGGCTCATGCCCAGGCGGCCGCGAAGGTCCCGCAGCGTGGCGAGGATCTGCGCCTGGATGGTGACGTCGAGCGCCGTGGTGGGCTCGTCGGCGAGCAGGAGCTTCGGCTGGCAGGCGATCGCCATCGCGATCATCACGCGCTGACGCATGCCGCCCGAGAGCTGGTGCGGGTACGCGCGCGCGTTGGTGTCGGCCGACGGGATGCCGACGAGCTGGAGCATCTCGACCGCGCGCTTCCAGGCCGCGCCGCGCGAGGTCTTCTGGTGGAGGCGGATCGCCTCGACGATCTGCGCACCGACCGTGTAGACGGGGTTCAGGCTCGTCATCGGCTCCTGGAACACCATGGAGATGTCGTTGCCGCGGATCGCGCGCATCTCGGCGGGCGACAGGGAGAGCAGGTCCTTCCCCTCGAGCTCGATCGAGCCCGACTCGATCGAGCCTGGAGGGCTCTGGACGAGGCGGAGGATGGAGAGCGCCGTGACGCTCTTTCCGCACCCGCTCTCGCCGACGATGCCGACGCTCGAGCCGGCGGGCACGTCGAACGACACGCGATCGACGGCGCGAAGGAGGCCGGCGTCGGTCTGGAACGAGGTAACGAGGTCGCGGACGCGGAGGAGCGGCCCCGGCATGGCCGCGTTATAGCAGCGCGAGGCGCTGGAGCGCGCGGCGTGTTCGATCCTACTTCGTCAGGCCGCCAACGAGCCCGCCGAACGCGCCCGCGGCCGCAGGGGGGACGGGCACCTTCTTGGCGGCGGCCGCGGCGCCGTCCCTGGCGAGGTCCGCGGCTGCACCCTTCGGGTTCTGCGCGGCCGCGGCGACGGCGCTGGCGTTCGAGAGCACCGAGCCGACGTTCGAGGGGACTCCGGGGAGCTTCGACGCGGACGCGAGATCCGTCGGCATGCCTGGAAGGCCAGGCACGCCGGGTAGGCCGGGCACGCGTGCCGCACCCGTCGTCGCGCCCGGGGTGGCCTTCGTGTCGGGGAGCTTTCGTTGACCTGCGAGCGCGCCGGCCGGGGCTCCCGCTGCGGGCGTGACGTGCCCGGTCGCGTCGACCGTCGGGATCTGCACCGCGAGCTGCTGCCCGGAGGGCCCGGGCGCGAGGCCCGACATGATCTGCGTGAGGACGTCCGTCTGGAACGACAGGGCCTCCTTCGTGGCCGCGATGGTCGCGAGGAGCGCGGTCGCGTGGAGGACCCACTTGCCCGCCCGCGTGACGGTCTCCTTGGTGAGGTCGTCGAGCTTGAGCGAGCCCAGGTCCGAGGGGGATAGCCCGGCGAGCGTGACCGAGACGTCGGTGCCCGAGAGCGAGACCTCGGGCTTCAGCTTCGCCATGTTCGGGCGGTGCCCGGTCTTCTCCTCGACGATGTCCGCGACGATCTGCGGCACGGCGCCCTTCACCGAGGTGAGCAGCGACGGCAGCGCGAACGGGTAGCGGATGGCCGCCGCGCTGTTCGCGATGTCGGCGTCGGCGAGCGCCTGGAGCAGGTTCGCGATCGCCGGGGCGAACTTCTGCTTCTGCTCGGCGGAGAGCTTCGTCGAAGCCTCCGCGGCGGTCGCGAGGAACGCCTTCGCGAGCGGCGCCACGTCGGCCTCCGAGTCGGACTTCATCTTCTCGAGCTTCGCGAGCGTCGACTCGTGCGCCGCCCTGTCCTCGGGGGAGATGCCCTTCGCCTCGAGCGCCGCCTTCTCGGCGTCGGCCAGCGCGCCGATGCCCGCGATCTCGACCTTCTTCCCGAGGATCGACGTGTACGCGCCCGCGAGGTCGGGGCTGATGGCCCCGAGCAGGTTCGCGTGCGTCCCGTGGGAGCTCTTCAGCTTGTGCAGCGTGCGCACCCACACCTCGGCGGCGACGATGCGGGCGTGCGACTCGCTGTACATCGGCTGGCTGCCGGCGAGCTTCAGGTCCCCCGCGGAGTCCTTCCCGTCGGGCCCGACGTGCTTCAGCCAGTCGGAGTCCGTGCTCGCAGGGGTGGCCGTGAGGAGCCGGGTGACCTCCTGGACGGTCGCGTCTGCCACGTCCGCCCGCCGCACGACCACGGTCATCGGCGCCGGGTCCTGCAGCGCCCACGCGACCTTCGGGTTTCCCAGCGCCTGGAGCATGCTGCACCCGGTCGACGCCAGGCACAGGCCGACCAGCAGCGCGGACGCGGTGTTTCCCGGGAGACGACGAAGCCTGAGAGCGCCGAGAGTCATGAGGTCACCTTCGAGCGTCAGCTTGTACCCCAGGATCCCCACGTGCGCCGGTCGACCGATGGGATGACGCGCGTCGTGCGAGCACCGGTGGAATGTTGCAGTGTAGTAGCGTTCGCTCATGGTCCGGATCGCGTCCGTCGGCTGCCTCGTGGGGGTCGCTCTCGCGGCCGTTGCGGCGGTGACGCAGGCAGGGTGCACGCACCGACCGGTCGTGTGCGATTCGGTCGGCTCGTGCGGCGCGGACTTCGTGTGCACCTCCACGCCGTGCGCCTCCGACGGCGGTTCACGCGCTCGGGCGGTGAGCGCCCCGCGCCGGCTCCTCCTCGGTCCGACCGAGATCGCCGTCGTAAGGCGCGGGAGCGCGGTCGCCGCCGGAACCATCCCCGCGGCCGTCACGCTCGGCCGTATCGGCGATGCGCCCGCGGCGGTGCTCCTTCGCTTCGACGTCCCGCGAGACCTCGACGTGGCGGCGGCGTACCTGCTCGTCGATCGCAGCGACGACGGCGGCTCGGACGGCGCCGGCGTCGGCCTTCACACCGAGGCGCTCGTCGGCACCTGGCCCGACGGGCTCGCGCAGGAGGATCGGCGCTCGGCCTCCCTCGAGCTGCGGCCAGGGGGCCCGGTGCGGCTTCGCATCGACGTCACGTTTCTCCGCGGCCACCTCGGCGACCTCGACCGCGACGGGGTCGCGCTGGTGGCGGATCGCCTCACGAGCACCGGAGTCTCGATCGCCGTGACCGCGAGCCTGTCGTCCCCGCTCGTCGGCGACCCGGTCGCGCCACGAGCCCTCGAGCCCACCTCCCCGCGCGCCCCCCGCCTGGAGCTCTACTTGAAGTGAGCAGAAGATCGTTACTCGCTCCCCGGAGGGTGTAGAAACAGCATTACCCTCATGGACGACGCCGCTCCCCGCGACCTCCTGAAGCAGATCGCCGCGGTCGCCGAGAGCGTCGAGCACCGCTTCAAGGCCGGTCGACGGGTCCTCTCGTTCGCCGAGTATCTCGAGCTCTTCGCCTCCGATCCCGCCCGCCACTCGCGCGACGCGAGCCGCTATCTCCGCGACACGTTCGACTACTTCGGCACCACGAAGGTCGAGTACCCGTGGGGCGAGTTCACGCGCTACCGCCTCTTCGACCTCCCCTGGGAGAAGGACGATCGCACGGCGGACGGTCGGGCGCGCGGCTCCCTCATCGGCCAGGAGCTGGTGCAGGAGGAGATCTACCGCTCGATCTCGAACTTCGCGCGCGAGGGGAGGCCGAACCGCCTCGTCCTCCTGCACGGGCCGAACGGCTCGGCCAAGAGCACCATCGCGTACTGCCTCATGGCGGCGCTGCAGCACTACTCGACGCTCGACGAGGGGGCGCTCTACCGCTTCCACTGGGTCTTCCCGTCGAACAAGACCATCCGCGGCGCGCTCGGCTTCGGGCAGCGCGAAGGCGGCGGGCCGATCGACGCGACCACGAGCTACGCCCACCTGGCGGACGACCAGATCGACGCGAAGCTCATCGTCGAGGTGCGAGACCACCCGCTCTTCCTCATCCCGCTCGCCGACCGGCGCGCGCTCGTCGAAGGTCTGCTCGCCGATGCGCGGGCGCGGCGACCGTCCGGCACCGAGTCGGCGCGCGGCGCGGAAGCGGCGGGGATCGAGCCGGTCTGCGACTGGCTGATTCGCGGTCAGCTCTCCCACAAGAGCCAGCTCGTCTTCGAGGCGCTCCTGGCGAGCTATCACGGCTCGTACACCGAGGTGCTGAAGCACGTGCAGGTCGAGCGCTACTTCATCTCGCAGCGCTACCGGGTCGGCGCCGTGACCATCGGCCCTCAGCTGCACGTCGACGCGAGCGAGACGCAGGTGACGGCCGACCGCTCCCTCGGGGCGCTGCCGACGTCGCTCCAGGCGATCACGCTCTACGAGACGAAGGGGGAGCTCGTGGAAGCGGCGGGCGGCATCCTCGAGTTCAGCGACCTCCTCAAGCGACCGCTCGATGCCTTCAAGTACCTGCAGCTCTCGATCGAGACGGGCGAGGTCGCGCTCTCGCAGCAGAACGTGCAGCTCAACTGCGTGATGATCGGGAGCGCCAACGAGCTGCACCTCGACGCGTTCCGCGAGCACCCGGAGTTCGCGAGCTTCCGTGGTCGCCTCGAGCTGATCCGGACGCCGTACCTGCGCAGCTACCTCGAGGAGCAGGCGATCTACGACACGCACGTCATCCCGCAGGTGAAGCGTCACGTCGCCCCGCACGCGACGCGCGTCGCCGCGATGTTCGCGGTCCTCACGCGGATGCGCAAGCCGAGCATCGACAAGTACCCGCGACCGCTCGACGGCGCCATCGGCGGGCTGACGGCGATCGAGAAGATGGAGCTCTACGCCACCGGGCGGGCCCCCTCACGGCTCGACCGAGAGGCGCAGAAGCTCGTCTCCTCGAGCGTCAAGGCGCTCTACTCCGAGAGCGACGCGTACCCGATCTACGAGGGGCGCATCGGCGCGAGCCCACGCGAGATGCGCGCGGTGCTCCTCGATGCGTCGCAGTCGACGAGCTACAAGTGCCTCTCGCCGCTCGCGGTGATGGAGGAGATCGAGGCGCTCTGCCAGCGAAAGGCGGAGTTCGAGTGGCTCCAGCAGGAGGTCGTGGCGGGCGGCTTCCACGACGTGAAGGAGTTCCGCTCCGCGACGATGGATCGCCTGCTCGGGATGTGGGAGCAGGAGCTCTACACCGCGAGCGGGTTCGTCGACGAAGGGCAGTACGCGGAGCTGTTCGATCGCTACGTCCAGCACGTCAACGTGTGGACGAAGAAGGAGCGGATGCGCAATCGCCTCACGGGCGAGTACGAGGACGCGGACGAGAAGCTGATGCAGGAGGTCGAGCGCCTGCTCGAGATCAAGGGGGACGTCGAGACGACGCGCCGCCAGATCATCAGCGGGTTCGCGGCGTGGAGCCTCGATCACCCGGGCGAGAAGGCCGAGGCGAGGACCGTGTTCCCGCACCACCTGCGCCGCATCCGCGACGCGGTGCTGGCCGACCGGAAGCCCGCGGTCGCGCGGCTGACGCGCGACATCGTCATCCTCGTGCGGGAGTCGGGCGCGGGGCTCGACCTGCAGCGGAAGAAGGACGCCGAGGAGGCGCTGCAGCGACTCTTCAAGCTCGGGTACTGCGAGAACTGCGCGGGGGACGCCGCGAGCGCGCTGCTCCGCCGCCGATTCCACGAGCTGGTCTAGAAGGCGGGTGTTTTTCGCCGCCCCTTCACCGAGACGGCTCGCGATGGCGTCGTCGGGAATCGTCGACGCGTCTGACGTACAGCGCGAGAACGTCTCCTCATCCGCTCCCAGTGACCTGAGTCCGCGAAACGTCGGTGCCCTCCTGAGCGTGGCGAAGGATCCCCCGAGCCAGCCGGGCGCGGTCCTCGGGGGAGCGTTCCGCCTTCGGCGTCAGGATGACACCGTTGAAGCGTGGACTCAGGACACTAGCCCTCGCTCGGTCTCGACGAAAACCACCCGGCTTCTCGCGTGAAAGAACAGACAGGCTCTCTGGGCCGTGAGGTGCGGCGGCTCGCCTTACCGGCGATCCTCAACTCGCTGCTGCTGACGCTCGTCCTCGTCGTCGACCGCATCATGCTCGGGCATCACGCCGAGTCGTCGCTCGCTGCGATGCAGATCGCGGGGCCCGTCGAGTGGACGACGTGGAGCCTGTTCACGGCGTTCCAGATCGGCACGCTCGCCCGGGTCGGTCGGTTCGTCGGGCGCGGCGACGTGGCGCGCGCGACGCTGACCGCGCGCGTGTCGCTCGGGCTGGCGGTCGTGATCGGGATCGGCGTGGCCGCGATCAGCCCGTGGCTCGTCGACGCCACGATGTGGGGCGCGCCGCGCGTGTCGAGCGAGGTCCTCGCCTCCGCGCGCTCGTACCTGACGATCACGCTCGCGGCGTCGCCGGCCGTGATCCTCGGCGCGACCGGCGTGGCCATCTTGCAGGCTGCCGGCGACACGCGGACGCCGCTCCTCATCGGCGCGTTCGTCAACGTCGTGCACGTCGGCCTGAACCGCGTCCTCATCCTCGGCGCGCTCGGCGTCCCCGCGCTTGGTCCGCGCGGCTGCGGGATCAGCACGGCGGTGACCTTCTTGCTCGAAGCGCTCGCGGTCACCGCCGTCCTCGTCTGGCGTCGACGGCCGATCACGGTGAGCCGCGCTGCGGACGGTGCCGCCGACGACTGGGTGCACGTGCGGCACGAGGCCCGCGCGATCGCGAAGATCGCCGTTCCCTCGCTGCTCGAGCGCGTGCTGTACCACGCGGGCTATCTCGGCTTCGTCGCGATGATCGCGCTCCTGGGCGACGTTCCGATGGCTGCCAACCAGGCGCTCATCAGCATCGAGTCCATCTGCTTTCTCTCGGGCGACGGCTTCGGCATCGCCGCTGCCGCGCTCGTGGCGCAGAGCCTCGGGCGCGAGGACAGTCGCGGCTCCGAGCGGTTCGCGCGGCGGGCCGCGGAGTACGCCGTGCTGATGCTCACGACGCTCGGGGTCGCGGCGTTCGTCTTCCGTCGGCCGCTGCTGGCCGTGTTCTCGAGCGACCCGGACGTCATCGCCGAGGGGCTGCGAACGATACCGATCCTGCTGCTCGCTCAGCCGTTCATGGCCGTCGGCATCGTGCTGGGGCAGTCACTCCGAGGCGCAGGCGACACGCGCGGTGCGCTCGGCGTCAGCGCGGTCGGCGCTCTCGTCGTGCGCCTCGCGTGCACCTGGCTGTTCGCGATGAAGCTCGGGCTCGGCCTCCAGGGCGTGTGGCTCGGCTCGACGTGCGACTGGATCGCGCGCAGCACGCTGCTGGTGGTCTGGGGGCGCGGTCGTCTACGCCGCCTCTCGCCCGTGTAGAAACGACTGGAGCGGCCCGCGAGCCGCTCCAGACTGCCTTGATGCGTGCGTCTCGCTCAGAGCGACGAGAGAACGGTGCCGATGCCCGAGAGCGTCCCCATCACGAGGCAGATCCCCAGCCCGACTCGCGTCCACATCGGGACCTTCGATCCGTCCGTCGTCGCGCGCGGCTGATTGGTGATGGCGAGGAAGAGCCCCACCCACCCGAAGATCCCGGCGATCGAGTAGAAGTACGGGTAGTAGCGGTGGAGCAGGAAGATGAGGAGCCAGTTCGCGAACGACAGCACGAACGCGAGCGCGAGCATCATCAGCCCCATCTTCCGCGGATGGTCGAAGCCCTGACCGGTCGTGATGACCGCGACCATCTTCTTCGGCGCGAGATCTCCCTCGCCGAACTTGATGCGCGGCATGCCGTGCTTGTCGAGCGACCCGAGGCTGATGCCGACCCCGCCCATCGGTGCCATCGGCGCCGGTGCGGGCGGCTGGTTCTGCTGCGGGTAACCCGCCTGCGGAGCCGCGCCGTATCCGCCCTGCGCGGGCTGACCCGGCGGCGGTGCGTAGCCCTGCTGCGGCTGCGCGTAACCTTGCTGCTGCGGCGGCTGTCCGTAGCCCTGCTGCGGGCCCTGCGGGGGCTGACCGTAGCCCTGCTGCGGCTGCCCGTAGCCCTGCTGCGGCGCCTGCGGGGGCTGACCGTAGCCCTGCTGCGGCTGCCCGTATCCCTGCTGCGGCTGGCCGTAGCCCTGTTGCGCTGCCTGGGGAGGCTGCTGATAGCCAGGCGGCGGTTGCGCGTAGCCGGGCGGCGGCTGGCCGTAGCCACCCTGCTGCGCGTGTTGCCCCTGCGCTGCCGCGAGCTGCGCCTGAATCTCGGGCGGCAGGCCGGGCGCGCCGGACATCATCTGCGTGCCCTTCAGCGGATGGGCGGCGGGAGCTTGAGGCTGCTGAGGCTGGCCCTGCTGGGGATAGCCTTGCTGCGGCTGTCCGGGATAGGGCTGTCCGGGATAGGGCGGTCCGGGCGGGTAGCCGCCGCCGGGGGGCTGATTCATCGCATCCTCCTTCGTGTCGCACAACGATACGCGGTTCGTGAGCCGTGGGGGGGTGAATTTCGGGTGTCTCGCACCGCGTGCACCGCCGAACGTCCGACGTCCGACACCGTCTCACACTCGCGTCGGTCCGAAGGTGATCATTTCATGAGCTTCGCGTGTGCTGCGGCCTGTCACCCGCCGGATTGCGCCCGCGCGTCGCCGAGGACGACCTGACGACTCAGCCGATCGCGCGAGCGCGCGATCGAATGCATCGCGTGATAGCTTTTCTGCAAAGGGGGTCGCGGTACGTGTGTCCTTCGTCGCAGCCGCGTCGCCATGAGTCGATGGAAGCCACGGCGCTCGCCGCGGAGCCATGCTGCCGGAAGACCATCTTCGTCGCGTTCCGTTCGGCAGCCCTCGAGCTCTGGGGAACGGCGGGCCTCGACGCGATCTCCGACTGCGTCGACGTCGAGACGCGGAAGGAGACCATCACGCCGCTCATCCTCAGCAGCGAGTGGCTCCCGGAGCGCTTCGCGATGGCGTGGTACGAGGCCGCCTGGGAGGGGCCGGCCGAGCGACGAGCGGTCGACTACAACGCGTTCCTCGATCGGATGATGGATCACGGCTTCGGCCGCGTGCAGAAGTTCTTCCTCGGCTTCGCGACCCCGGAGCTGCTCGTCAAGAAGGGGGCGGAGCTCTGGCGCCACGACCACACGAAAGGTGAGTGCGTCGCCGACCTCACGGGGGAGCGGACGGCGACCGTGACGCTCCGCGAACATCCGTACGTGACCACCCCGCTCGCGCGGCGATCCATCGCCGAGATCTATCGCTACGCGATCAGCCTGTCGCGCGTGAGCGACGTGACCGTCAGTCACTCGTCGAACGGAACGACGGAGCTCGTCTGCCGCTTCGCCTGGACGTAGCGTCGTCTCTGCATCCGCGCCGTCGCTTGCGACGCCGGAGGGCGTTGGCTAGGGTTAGCGTGTGGAGAATCCCGGCACTCCGGCCGCCGGCTCTCAAGTCCCGCGCGCTCCGCCGCGCGTGCTCGGGCGCTACGCCATCTACGACGCGATCGCGTCGGGGGGCATGGCGACGGTCCACTACGGCAGGCTGCTCGGGCCCGTGGGGTTCTCGCGCACCGTCGCGATAAAGCGGCTCCACCCGCAGTACGCGCAGGACCCGCAGTTCGTCACGATGTTCCTCGACGAGGCGCGCCTCGCCGGCCGCATCCGGCACCCGAACGTGGTCGCGACGCTCGACGTGGTCGCGACCGCGAACGAGATCTTCCTCGTGATGGACTACGTCCACGGCGAGGCGCTCTCTCGCATCATCCGCGAGGTCAGCGGGCGCGGTCAGCTCATCCCGCTGCCGATCGCGCTCCGCATCGCGAGCGACTCGCTCCAGGGGCTGCACGCCGCGCACGAGGCGCGCGACGAGCACGGCGTCCCGCTGAACATCGTGCACCGCGACGTGTCGCCGCAGAACATCCTGCTCGGCATCGACGGCATCTCGCGGCTGGTCGACTTCGGGGTCGCGAAGGCGGCGGGGCAGGGGGCGACGACGCGCGAGGGGCACATCAAGGGGAAGCTCGGGTACATGTCGCCCGAGCAGCTCCGCGGCCACAAGCTGACGCGCCAGTCGGACGTGCACGGCTTCGCCATCGTGCTGTGGGAGCTCCTGACGGGGCAGCGCCTCTTCCTCGGCGCGACCGAGGCCGACACGATCGCGCGGGTCGTCCGCCACGAGATCACGCCGGCGAGCCAGTACGTCGACGGGCTGAACCCGGAGATCGACGCGGTCCTCCGGCGCGGGCTCTCCGACTCGCTCGAGGACAGGTTCGCGACGGCGCGCGAGATGTGCATCGCGCTCGAGGCGTGCGGCGACATCGCGAGCACGATGCAGGTGGCCGACTGGGTCCAGGCGCAGCTGCACGACCTCCTCGAGCCACGGACGCAGGTCGTGAGCGCGATGGAGAGCAACGACCACCAGGTCCCGGTCGCCGAGCCCAGCGCGAACGACGTGCGCGGCCCGGCCTCCAAGGCGACCGCGAAGGAGTGGGTGGCGCGCCTCGGCTCGTCGCCCGACATCGACGTGGTCGAGGCGCCGGCGGTGGCGTCGGGCGAAGGGGTCGACCGCCGCGCTCCGGCAGCGAGCGAGCCGCGCGCGACCCCGCGCCTCGCGCTCCGCTGGCACACGGTCGCGGGCGCGGTGGCGGGCCTCGTCGGCCTCGCGCTGGTCGTCGTCGCGTCGAGCGGGCGAGGCCACGCGCCGGTCGCCGTCGCTGCCGCCGCCACCAGCGCCGCGCCCTCCGCTCCTCCTCCTCCGTCTGCCGCTCCGGTCGTCGTCGCTGCGCCACCGCCGGTCGTCGCCCCTCCGGTCATGGCGTCCGTCGCGCCCCCCGCACCCCCCGCGGCGCCGCCCCCCGTCGTCCACGCGCAGCCTGCAGCGCCGCGCCCGCCGCCGAAGCGACCGAAGGCCAGCGACGACGTGTTCAACACGCGGGAGTAGGCGCGCTCTACTCGACCGCCCGCGGCGGCGGCAGCTCCCTCGGCGGCAGCAGCTCCGGCTCCGTCGTCACCGCCTGCGCGAGGAAGATCGCCGCGTCGAGCTTCCTGAAGTTGCGCTTCCGGTACCACGCCAGCGCGTTCTCGTTGTTCTCCGCGACCTCGAGCACGAGGTGCGTCAGCCCGCGCACGCGCGCCAGGTGCTGCAGCTGCTCGAGCACGAACGACCCGACGCCGCGCCCCTCCCAGTCCGGATGCACGGCCAGCTCCTCGACGTACAGCGGGCGCATGTCGCGGCGCTCGAAGTACGCCGGGTTCACCCACGTGTCCTTCCCGACGATCTCGTACGTGCACTCCGCATACGCGACGATCTGGCGGTCGCACGTGAAGAGCAGCTGCTCGACCCCCTCCTCCTCGTACGTCTCGAGGAAGCGCTGCTTCGTGCGCGGGCGCTGGTACTCGACGGTCGCGCGGTTCACGTCGCGGAACGACAGCTTGATGAACTCCCACACCGCGTTGAGGTCGCGCCGGTGGATGCGCCGCACCTGGATGGTCGGCGGCGGCTTCGGGCGCTTGCGCGAGCTCGCCTTCGGCGCGGCGGGCACCGGGACGGCCACCTCCGCGGGGGCTCCGCGCGGCGGCGGTCGCGACGGGCGGACGGGGTGCGGAGCCAGCAGACCATCGGACTTCGCGTCGGGGCTGAGGGAGCGGGGGCGGGCCACGGCGGGCATCGTACGCCCGAACCGCCGGAAAGTTCGCGGATGTCGTCGATCGAGCGCACCATGCATGCATGCGGCTCGCTGGCATGCTCGGTCTGCTCGCGCTCGCGCTCGCCGGCTGCACGGGCGGCGCGGAGACCCTCCAGCCCCTCACCGTCGCTTCGCCCCTCGCGTACCCGCCGCCTCGCTACGAAGCGCCGTTCGCCCCGCCGCCGCGCGCGACGGCCGCGCAGGCGGTGCTCGCGTACGCCGCGGCTCAGGTGGGGCGGCCGTACTGCTGGGGCGGGACCGGGCCGGGCTGCTTCGACTGCTCGGGCCTCACGATGATGGCGTGGCGCCAGGCGGGGGTGAAGCTGCCGCGGACGGCGGACGACGTCGCGCTCAAGCTGCATCCGGTCCCGCTGACGCAGGCGCAGCCGGGGGACATCCTCTGGTGGCCGGGTCACGTCGGCATCTACGCGGGGAACGGCTGGTCGATCGAGGCGCTCGACAAGCGCTCAGGCGTCGTCTACCGGCGCGCGCCGGCGCCGCATCGGGTGCTGCGTCCAGGCTGACCGCACCCCCCCGCCCGCGAGCGGGGCTCGTGGGCGAGGGGACGGCGCTATCCGGGTGGCTTCAGTGCGCGGCACCTCCTGTCGCTGTCGCGCTGCTCGCGGTGGAAGGGGCGGACGAAGTGGCAGCAGGGGCTGCAGCGGAGGGCGTCGCGTCCACACGCGCGGTGGCAGCGGTCGTCGCCTTGGCGACGGCTTCAGCCTTGTTGCGCTTCTTGGTGGCGACGGCCTTCTGGGTGACCTGACCGGTGACGCCGAGCAGGCGGGCGAGGGCAGGGAGCTGCCTCGCCAGATCCGGGTTGCGCGTGGCCGCGACGTCGAACACCGCCTTCAGCTGGTCGATGTCCGTGAGCGCCGCGCGCCACGCGATGCCCTCCTGGGTCTTGGCGTAGAGGAGGTACGCCTCGAGCGCGATCCGGACGTTGCTCCATCCGCCCGCCGTCGAGAGGACCTGCGTGAACGAGCCGGCGGCGATCGCGTACGGGCCGAGCTGCTGCGCGTACGTGGTCGGATCGGCCAGCTCGGTGAGGACGCCGGCGACGGCCGCGATCTGCGCCTTCTTTGCGTGCGACCCGCGGAACTCCGTCAGGTCGATCGGCACGAAGGTGGCGGGTGCGGAGGGAATGCTCGCGACCGATGGCGGCGCGGGCACGACGACCGGCGACGACGTCGTCACCGGAGCGGTAGCTGTGCTGAGGATGGGGACTGGCATGGTGGGTGTGCTCGTGAGGGTGGGGGTTGTCGGCGCCTGACCGATCAGAGGAGCGGTGGCGACGGGCTTCTTCCTGGCTGGCATGCGGTGCGTCTCCGTGTGCTTCGTGGTGGTTTCGCGGCTGGGGTGCTTCTCGCTGGCTTGCTTCGGCAGTCGGTCCTCGATTCGTGATGGGTGGAGAAGAACGGACGAAAGACGTGCCGCCCCGTCGGCGGCAATCACCGCCGAGCCGGCAGCAATCACCGCCGAGCCGGCAGCAATCACCGCCGAGCCGGCAGCAATCACCGCCGAGTCGGCGGCAATCACCGCCGGGTCGGCGGCAATCACTGCCGAGTCGGCGGCAGTCACTGCCGGGTCGGCGGCAATCACTGCCGGGTCGGCGGCAGTCACTGCCGAGTCGGCGGCAATCACTGCCCCGTCGGCAGCAGGGCTCTGAACGTACGACTACTGGGTGTCCGAGAGGCCTCGCCCTCCGCCGGGGCGCGCGCTCCTCTCAATAGGTATGGACACTACCCCCCCGGAATTGGACACCTGCCGATGTCGATTTCCGAAAAGAGTTTCGGCGGGCTCGCTCGAGAGACCCCACCGCTCCGGCTCCCGCCTTGTTTGCGAGGCGGGGGGCCAGGGGGGTGGAGTCTCGGGCGGAACGGCAGCGTTCAGTTCTCCGAGGAGAACACGACCTTCCCCACCTTCTTCTCTTCCTCGTCCGCCGCCTCGCGCTCCGCCTCCAGCGCCGCGGCCTCGGTCTCGAGGTCGGCGAAGCGGTAGCGCACGGCTCCCGTGTCCCCTGCGACCGCGACGTCCGCCCCCAGCTCCGCCACCCTGGCCGACAGCTCGCCCGGCGCCGGCGCCTCTCCGGCCGCGTCCTTCCACGCCTGCTCGAGGGCGCGGTCGGTCACCTCCAGCTTCTTGTCCACGCGCGTCAGCACCTCGCGCAGCACGCCGAGGCGCCCCTTCTCTTTCGCGAGCCGCTTCGCCTCGAGCGGACGCAGGGCGGCGCGGCCGAGCGGCAGGAGGAAGAGCGCGGCCGAGAACGCGAGCGGCACGAGGCCGAGGACGATGGGCGTGCCGTCGTACGGCAAGAGGGCGAGCGGGATGTGGCGGAAGATGAGCCACGGCAGCTTCGCGAGGGTGATGTTCTGCGCGAGGGCGACGCCGCTCATGATCATGTTGAAGAGGTTGAGGCCGGCGATGAGCACGTCGGACTCGCCCGGGTTCCCGGTCAGCGGCGGGAGCTCGGGGAGCGCGTCCCACGCGGGTCGCGGCCGCGCGCTCTTCGCGGGGACGGCGTCGTCGGCGGTCTTCCGCATCGCCTCGAAGTGGTAGACGATCCCCCCCTCCTCGGAGACCGCCACGTCGCCGTCGTAGTCGAGCATCAGGCGAGCCATCAGCGGGTCCGCCTCGCTCCGACGCAGGCCCGTCACGCGCATCACGTCGCCGAGGCCGATGCGCCCCTTCTGCGCGCGCAGCTCGGCGAGGATGGCGCGCTCCTGCGCGAGCGGGTCCGGCTTCGGCGGCGTCGGGCCGAAGAAGAAGCGGTTCACCTTCTCGTAGAACGGGACCTCGCCTTCGCGCGAGCCCCGCGACTGCGGCCTCGACCAGGTCCCGCGCGGCTGCGACGCGTAGCCGTTCTCGTATCGCCCATAGCTCCCATAGCCGACCGCGAACGGCGAGAACGGGTGGAACGTCCAGAAGAGCGCGTCGCCGAGCACACGCAGCAGCCCGAGCCCGACCCCCGACATCCCGCCCGCCGAGCTTCGACCGCGGTTGTCGTCGCTGCGGCTCGCGAACGTGATGCCGATGAGGATGGCGAGGAAGAGCGCGACGTACCCGAGCAGCACGATCATCAGCCACGCGCGCACGATGAAGCGACCCGCTCCGACGACCGCGCGGCCCACCAGCGTGGCCGCGCGCGTGAAGGCGTCGCGCGTCTTCCACGGCTGCGTGAACGCGGTCGGGAACAGGTAGAGCAGGTCGCCCGAGTCGGTCACGCGCAGGTGCCCGCGGTACTCCTTCGTCAACCAGGTGAGGCCGCGCTCGGCGTCGCGCATCGCCAGCCCGCTGGCCGTCGCGGCGTCGGCGACCGTATGCGGATTCTTCGGGTCGGGCAGCGTGGCGATCAGCGTGCGCGCGGCGACCTGGGGTTCGAGCGAGGTGGGGGGCGCGGCGGTCATTCGATCAGTGAGAGCCCGCGATGACGATGGCGTCCGGGGTCACGTAGACGAAGTGACCGTCGCCCGAGGGGAAGCCGATCGCGCGGCGGTTCCAGAACGGGGACGAGTGAGGGTCGCTGTGGTGGCGCGTGAAGGTGGCGGTCGCTCCGCCGCTCTTCGCTTTCAGCCTCACGACCTGCTCGGTGCCGCCGTCGACGCGCGGGATGGGGTCGCTCCAGAGCGGGTCGTCCGGCGGCACGTACGCGCGCCCCTCCGCGCTCACGCGGAACCCGAGCACGGCGAGCGCGGTGGCGTTCGCGGCGCGGCTCTCGCGGGCCCAGGAGAACGTGGCGCCGTCCGACACCTCCGCCGTGCCGTCAGGGAGCCGCTTCACGTTCACGATGAGGAACTTGCGCGGGTCGGTGCTGTTCACCCCCGCGCCCGGGTCGATGTCCGCGAGGAGCACGCCGTCGCTCTTCACCGACCACTCGGCGAACGTCAGCCCGGCGTGCGGGTCGATGGTCGCGAGGCTCGCGTCGTCCGTCGCGGGCGCCGGCCCGCCGCGCGTCAGGAGCCAGATCGAGACGGCGACGGCGAAGACGAGGAAGCCGACGGACGCAATCGTGACGCGGTTCATCGCCGCTCACCGTGGCCGAGCCGGGTCATACGAGCTGCTTTCTGAGTAGCTCCAGCGTCCGGAGGAACGCGTCGCGCGACGCGCCGGCGTGGTACGAGCCCCGGTTGTCGTTGAAGAACGCGTGCCCGGCGCCCTCGTAGATGTGGTGCTCGAAGCTCTTGCCCGCGTCCTTCATCGCGGCGGCGAACGCCGGGATGCCCGCGTTGATCCGCTCGTCGGTGGAGCCGTAGAGGCCGAGGACGGGGCACTGGATGTGCTTGATCTGCTCGGCGGGGGGCGCGCTGCCGTAGAAGATGACCGCCGCCGCGAGCTCCGGGTCGGCGCACGCGTGGAGGGCCGCGAGGCCGCCCCCCATGCAGAAGCCGACCGTCGCAACTCTGGTACCGCCCGCCCCGCGAGACGCCGGGCACTCTTCGCGGACGTAGGTCGCGGCGGCGCGGACGGCGGGGAGCCACGCCTCGAGCTTGAGCCCGCCCGAGACGAACGCGCCGAAGAGCGCCTGGAAGGTCTCCTCGAGCTCGGTGCGCTGGGGCTCGGGGTTCGTCGCGAACGCGGTCGCGCGCGCCGCCGGATCGAACCACGTGGCGTGCGGGAGCCCTTCGAGGAACGCCTGCGCGAACGCGACGCGCGACTCGGTGAGCGCGGCGGGGCGAGCGCCGTTCTTCGCGTAGAGGTCGGGCGCGAGGGCGACGTAGCCTGCCGCCGCGAAGCGCCGCGTGACGTCCTGGATGTGGCCGTCGACGCCCCAGATCTCCTGCACCACGAGCACGGCGGGGAGCGGAGCCTGCTCGCCCTTCGGGCTCACCGGTCGCGCGAGGTATCCGACCTCCTGCGTCTCTCCGTACGTCACCCACTCCGTGGCGATGGTCATGGCTTCCTCCGAGGCAGTCTCCGCCCGCTTAATAACCCGCGCAGCCGTCTTGATCGTCGAATTCGGAGTAGCGTGCCGCCGTGCTTCAGCTGAGCCGCGCCCGCGCACTCATTCGCGCCGATCCCGCGCGTGCATGCCTCGCGGCGCTCGTCCTCGGCGAGCTCGTGCTCATCGCGACGCTCCCGGTCATCGTCGGGCAGGACCTGCCGCAGCACCTGAGCTACGCGCGCATCCTGGCCGACTACGCCGACCCGCGCCTCGCGTTCCAGTCGGCCTTCACGCTGCCGGCCCGCCCGCAGCCGTACTTCACCGCGTACCTCCTCCTCGCGCCGCTGACCCGGCTCACGAGCGTGCTCACGGCGTGTCGCGTGCTCTACGGCGCCTACGTCGTCGCGATGGCGGCCAGCTTCGCCGCGCTGGTCACGGCCATCCACGCGCCCGACGCGAGCCCCGCGCGAAAGACCCCGTGGACCGTCCTCTTCGGCGCGCTCCTCCCCTGGAACCCGGTGCAGCTCGTCGGCTTCCTCCCCTTCATGCTCGCCCTCCCCGCGATCCTCGCAGGCGCCGCCGCCATCGTTCGATCCTCGAGGCGCCCCACCGGCTGGACGGCGCTCGCGCTCGTCCTCGCGACCGCCGCGACCACGTCCTTGCACCTCGTCGCGGGGGCCACGCTCGTGGTCTTCTCCGTGCTGTACGCGCTGTTTCACCGCTCGCGGCGCGCCTTCGCCGCCGCGCTCGGCACCCTCGTGACGGTCGGTGCGACGCTGGCGCTCTGGCATGCGCTGGGCGAGCGCGGACTGGCGGAGTTTCCGACCGACGCATGGGTCGCGAGCGTGCGGAGCGACGGCCTCCTCCAGGGCACCGTCACGGCGCTGGGGGTGCAGTGGAACGCCTCCGACATCAAGTGGAGCTTCGTCGTCGCGACGGTGCTCGGCCCGCTCCCGCGCTGGGCGAAGCTCACCGTCGGCGTCGGCATCGTCGCGCTCGCCGCCGTCGTCGTCTCGAAGCGAAGCGAGCGCCGCGTCTCGCCAGCGGACGTGTCGCGGTGGCCGTTCCGGCTCGCTGCGCTCGCGTTCTTGCTGCTCGTCGTCGCCACGCCGGCCTCGATCCGGCTGCCCGACGACATCTGCCTCCTCGACTTCCGGCTCTACGTCGTCGCCTTCCTGTTCGGTGTGGCGTGCCTCGAGCCGCGCTGGTTCGAGCCGCTGCGCGCGCGCGTCGCCGTCACGGCCTTCGGCGTCCTGGTGCTCGGCGTCTGGGCGCGGCAGCTCGGCGGGGCGGCGGGCGAGGCGATGGCGGTCGTGCGTCTGGTCGATGGCCTGCAGCCGACCGACACCGTGCTCGCCCTCCCGTTTCACGACCGCAGCGAGTACCTCGACGAGGACAACTCGGTGACGCACTACTTCCCGGTCTACTTCACGGCCCTCCGCGGCGGCGTGACGTCGAGCTTCTGGGGGAAGTTCTCGCACCACCTGCCGGTCGGTTACCGGACCGGGCGCGAGCCGCAGCGGCCGCCCGACTGGGACACGGCGCGCTTCACGCGAGCGGAGCTGACGCACGCCTCGCACGTGCTCGTCGAGTGGCCCGACGTGGAGGACGGCGACGCCCGCGTCTTCGCTGCGGAGCGTCTGCGGGACGAGCTCGACGACGGCTTCACGCCGATGGGGTGCGACGGGCGCTGGTGCCTCTTCAGGTCACCCCCCGGGTCACGCTCTTCCGGGCCTCACGCGCTCACGGAGCCGGAAGAAGCTCTTCGATAGGCGAGCCGGCGCCCGACGAGTGGTCGGCGGGGAGCCCGAGGAGCACCCGGATCGTCGGGGTGATGTCCGCGAGGCGGTGCTTCCGCTCGCTCTCGACGAAGCCGCGCGACGGGATGGCGCCGCCCGCAGCGACGAGCCACACCCTCGACGACTCCGGCCACGGCCCGCCGTGATCGCGGAAGTCGTCGGAGCGCCCGTGGTCGCAGGTGACGAACAGGCTCGTGCTCTTTCCGCGCTCCCCCATCTGCGCGAGGAGGCCGCGAAGCTCGCCGAGGACGTCGTCCGCCTGGCGAAGCGACGCGACGTACCCTGCGTAGTCGCCGCGATGCGCGTACTCGTCCGGCTCGCCGAGCCCGAGGAAGAAGAAGGTGGGGCGATGCTCTGCGAAGTAGGCGAGCCCCTTGTCGGCGGTGGCGCGGTCGGCGCGGAAGGCTGCCGTCCCGACCTCGCCGGTCGAGTGCACGATCTCCGAGGGGTGCTGCGAGGCGGCGCGGACGATGGGGCCCCACGACGAGAAGACGGCGACGTCGCTGGAGCTCGCGCGAACCTCGTCGACGATGGTGGGGAGCCGCGTCGCGGGGCACTCGTTGTCTGCGCAGAGGACGGGGCTGCGACCGCTGAAGATCTCGTTGTATCCAGGGAGCGAGATGAAGTGCGGGCCGGTCGCGACCATCGGCGGCCCGTGGTCCGGAGCGCCCACGACGACGCCGTCGTCGATCATCTTGTGGAGGTTCGGCATGATCGCCTTCGCCGAGACGTCGCGATCATCGCCGGTCGCGAACTTCGGGTCGGTCGCGACGAGCACCTCCTGCCAGCGCGCGCCGTCGAGGACGACGACGACGACCGCTTCGGTGCGAGGTGTCGGCTCGGCGACGACGGGCGCGGGCGACGGAGGCAGCGCGACGGGCGCGGGCGCCTCCACGGGGCTGCGCACCATCGCCGACGGGACCCTCACGAAGGCCGCGGTGGCGAGGATCAAGCCACCTTGCAACACAATCCGCATCACGCTTGCTCCCACCCTCTTACCGTAGCGCTACGTTGTGCCGAATCACGTTCAAGAGGGCAAATTCCTTGTCTCGTGCGCCGCCTCGTACACGGGCCTACGCCGGCGAGAATTCCTCAAGAAAGGAATTCTCACCGCAACGGCCCGCGGGACACGCGCGCTTCCGCGCACGCTCCGTTGGGCTCGTGCGGCACGCGGAAAGCCGCTAATTCATCGTGCGTATGGTGAGCGAGGCAGCGGAGGCGGCGAGAGTGGCACTGGCCTTGGCGCTCGGAGAGCCCGTCACGTGCGACAGCCTCACTCGCGACTTCGTGATGTTCCAGCGCCGGCGAGGCCACCGTCACTCGACAGACGACTTGCTGACAGCGTGGTACGGCGTCACACACCTGCCACCCGCGCGTCCGCCCCGGCTGCTCGACCTCGGGAGCGGCATCGGCTCGATCGGCCTCGCCGTGCTCTGGTTCGCGCGGCAGGTCGACGCAGGGGCGCGCCTCACTGCCATCGAGGCGCAGGAGCTGAGCTACCGCTTCCTCGTCGAGAACGTGGCGGCGAACGGCGTCGGCGGCGAGACCAGGACGATCCACGGCGACCTGCGCGACACCTCGCTGCTCGACGAGAGCGCGCGGTTCGACCTCGTCACGGGGAGCCCGCCGTACTTCGACGTGAAGGCCGGGATCGTGTCCGCCGACTCCCAGCGCGCGCACGCCCGCTTCGAGCTGCGCGGCGACGTCCGCGACTACGCGAAGGCCGCGGCGAGGCACCTCGCGCCGGGCGGCCGCTTCGTCCTCTGCTTTCCGACCGTCCAGAAGCGCCGCGCCGAGCAGGCGTGCGAGTCCGCGGGGCTCGCGCGGGTCGAAGTCTGCGACGTGATTCCGAAGGAGGGGGCGCCGCCGCTCTTCACGCTGTTTGCGTACGCCCGTGCCGAAGATGGCGTTCCGGCGACGTTCCGCCCGGCGTTCGTCGTTCGCGACCGCGAGGGGGTGCACACCCCTGCGTTGAAGGACGCGCAGGCGTGCTTCGGGCTCGGCGCGTCAGCCGCCTGAGTCCGCCTCGCCCGCGTCCGTGTCGAGCACGCCGGCGTCGCCCAGCGCGCCGCACGAAGGTACCCCCTCGATGGCGCTCACGACCGCCGCGGCGTCCTGCCCGTAGACGCACGTCTGCGCGGTGGTCGGCACGGTCGTCGAGGCCTGGACGCAGTACGCACCGTCGACTTGCACGAGGTTCGAGACGAGCTGGCCGAACGTGAATGTGACCGGGAACTCGAACTCGTTGGAGGTCACGGCCAGCCCTCCGAGCGTGATCCCGGTGGCCTGAGTGTAGGTGATGAGCTGGATGCTCGTGGTGAACGCCGCGCTGGCGTTCAGCGCGAGCGCGCTCTCGAAGTAGTCGCGCATGATCTGCATCGTCTGGCCATCGATGATCGTCACGCTCAGGGCGCTGTAGGAGGGGTCGGATCCCTGCGCGGGCTCGACGGTCGCCGTCTCCACCGTGGAGAATGGGTTCACCGGAGCGGCGATCGTGCCGGACGCCATCCGAGCTCCTGTTTGGCACGCGGCCTCGTCGCCATGTCCGCCGGCGCACATGGTCGCGAACATCGTCTCGAGCGACATATCGCCTGCGAGGTCGGTGATCCGCGTGGTCGCCCCCTGGATGATCACGCGCGACGTCTCCGCCACGGGCGAGCTCGCGGTGCTCACCGCGACGGTCTCGTTCCCGATGAGCACGGTCGGCGTGTAGTTCGCGAGGTTCGGGTAAGAGACGTCCACGATCCCCGTCGATTCTGCGCTCTGGGTGACGTCGGGCGTGTAGTCGCATTCTCCGTTCGTCGGTGCCGTCGGGGCGAAGACCTGGCGGATGAAGATCGGCCCGCTCGTGCCCCCCCCGGCGTCGCTCGCGGTGGAGCCGAGGTTCAGCGCGCCCCCTTTGCACGCGACGAGCACGGACGCGACGGTGAGAGGGAGCAGGAGTGACTTCAGTAAGCGCATCGGGATTCCTTGGGTGCGTGGAGGACCGCGTCCTCTACTTGGACGTCACGCCGGTGCTTCGTCACGGAATCGACTGCACCGACGCGCGCACCGCCTGGAGCAGCATGCTGTGCGGGTACTGGTGCTCGAACGCGGCCTCGCGCTGGCGTGCGTCGTCGTAGCGGGGGACGAGGAGCAGCGCCTGGATGGCGATCGCCTCGCGCTCCTCCGCGAGCAGCCCCTGGGGGTAGCGCTGGGCGTGGGTCGTCGTCGCGCGAAGGGCGGCGGCTCCGTCCGCGCGGCCGAGGGCGGCGCGTGCCTCGTCGAGCAGCAGACGCTCCCCCTGCAGAGTGTGCTCGGCGGAGGGGGCCAGGCGGGGCGGGGCGACGGCGGTCGCGCGCGGCGGCATCGGTGTGTTCGCGTCCGCCGTCGTGGTGAGCGCCGCGACCATCGCGGGCGCCGCCGTCTCGCGGTCGACCGCGACCGTGTCGGCGACCGGTGCGCGGACCGGCGTCGCGGGCACGTCGCGGGATGCTGCGTGCATGACGAGGACGGACGCGACGACCCCCGTCACCACTCCGAGGATGTACAGGGTCGCGCCTGCGAAGGGGGAGGCGAGCTTGCTCGCGACGACAGGTCGCGGTTCTGGGTGAGCACCACCGCCGCCGTCGTTGCCCGGGCCGGGGCCGGTTCCGAGCGCGAGCCTCCCCCACACGCGGTCCTCCGCGTCCGCCGGCGCCGTGACGTTGCCGCGCTCCGCGTCGAGGAGCCCTGCCAGCCCGGCGTCCCAGGCGTTCGGATCGTGGGTCATCGTCCACCTCGTCGTAGCTGGATCCGTCGCGCTGCCGCCGCGAACTCGTCGCGCGCGAGCCTGAGCCGCGAGTACGCCGTGTTCACCGGGAGCCCGAGCGACGTCGCGATGTCTGCCATCGGGACCTCGTCGAGCTCGAACAGGATGAACACCGCCCGCCGCTCGAGCTCCACGGCTTCGAGCGCCTCGGCGACGATGTCACGCGCCTCCCGCTCCGCGACCCGCGCATCCGCGCCCGGGCTCGGGTCGAGCATCTCGGGAGCCTCGCCGAACCCCTCCCGGCGCACGCGTGCCTGCTTCCGGTAGTCCGCCGCGAAGCGAAGCGCGAACGCGAAGAGCCACGGGCGGGCCGGTCGCCTCGGATCGTAGCGGACGAGCTGGCGGTGCACCTCGAGGAACATCTCGTGGGCGACGTCCTCGATGTCGCGCGGCGGGACCCCCAGCCGTCGCAGCGACGTCCACACGTAGCGGAACTCCGCGCGGAAGAGCCGCTGGAACCCCGCGCCGTCGAGCGGGGTGAAGACAGGGTCGACCGCAGCGAGCACGGGGGATGCTTGGACGGACGAAGGGTCGTTCGTCACGAAATCGTCCTCAGAAGTGATACGCGGCGCCCACGGCCACGGCGACCCAGACCGGGAAGGGGGTGTAGGCAGTGGTGGAAGCGACGCCGGCGAGCACGAACGAGTGGTCGACGAGCGGCACACCAAGGTCGACGCTCGCTCTCACACCGAGGTGCGTCGAGACCGGGAGCTCGGCGCCCACGCGAGGGCCGATCGCGCCGTACACCGCGCGGTCCGTCCCCGGCTGAGCGACGCCGCTCGAGGACGCGGTGATGACGCCGGCGGACCCGGCGACGCAGCCGAACGCGACCGAGATGTGAACGCACGGAAGGAGCGTCCCGAGGAGAAGGAACGAGGAGACGGACGCGGCGCCGCTGCCGCTCGACGGGATGTCGGCGCGGGCCTCGGCGCCGAGCGAGAATCGGCCGATTCGATAGCCGCCGCCCGCCGTGAAGCCGAAGGACGAAACCGGAGCCGTGGCGATCGACGCGAGGACGGCGAGCGCGACGAACGGCTGCGGGGCCGCGGGGCGCTCCTCGGTCGCCACGGGCGCCGGGGCTGGTCGAGCGGGCGGAGGTGGCGGAGGTGGCGGCGGCGGCGGCTCCGGGGAACGCGGAACGGGTGGAGGCGCGACGGCCGGGGCCGGATTGGGCGCCGGCGGACGCACGAGCAGGAGAGGGTCGATCGCGACGCTGATCGAGAGCGCGAGCGCCGAGACGACCTCGTCGCACCGCTCGTTGCCCTCGCCGATCGAGCGAGAGCCCACTTCGTCTCCCTTGTCACCGAGCAGGCGCACGTCGCCGTGGAACACCCCCCCGACATGGGAGACGCTCGCGATGATGGTGAGCGGCGCGACGGCGCGGAACGGCTCATAGCCGAGACGAGCGGAGACGGCGGCGCGGAGGCTCGCTTCGTCCGGGCAAGTGTCGGCCCCGACGCCGCGTGCGTACACGAGGCGCGCAGTCTGGTCGGCGCGCGCCGAGCCGGCGCTCGTCACGAGCGTGAGGAGCGTGACGGAGAGAATGGCTGGAAGGCGAAACGGCACCGCTCCCGAGAATTGAACAGGAAGGCGGGTGAGCGGGAAGCGCTTTCGAGCCTTTCGGCGGGCTCATTCACTCGTGCAGGGGTTGGCGGTCGGGCAGTGCGTCGCGAGGCAGCAAAGCGAAACACAGATCCCCGCACCCTTCGACGCGGGAGCGATGACGCTCGCGCGCGTCGACTCGGTCGCGCCGCCTCCGTCGTCCGTCCCGGGCGCCGCTCCCCCGTCGTTCTGGGGGATCCCGAACCACGGGTCCGCACCGATCGCGGCCATGCCCAGCAGGCTGTTCGGGTTGGGCGTCGCGACGATGGTGACCGTGCTGCCAGGCGTGACCCCGTTGTCGAGGACCATCGACGAGGAGGGCGCCCCGCCGTTGACCGTGATCACGCAGCTCTCCTCGTAGTTCTTGACGAACACGTAGGCGATGTCCGGCCCGGCGGAGGCGTCGCCGCCGCTGTCCGCGCTGCCGCCGGCGTCCACGGTCGACGAGGAATCGGCCGTGCCCGCGTCGGCCCCGCCGCCGCCCTCGCAGCCAGCTCCCTTGGTCAGCGCAGCGCTGGCGCCGCAGCTATAGGTCGTGCCGCCGACGCAGGCGGACGCTCCGCACGCGATCGTGGCCGAATCGGCGTTGACGCTCACCGCGCAGACGCAGGTGCTACCCGGTCCGCCGCCGCTGGAGCACGCCCCGAGGATGACGGCGAGGCTGGCGACCCCGACAAACCACCGAACCATCGCGTTGAGCCCGCCTGAGTAGAGACGCATGCAGAGACACTCCTCCAGCGACGACGCTGCGCCGTCGCTCGGGAGCTCCAACGCAAGGCGCGTTCCGCGGTCGACCCTCGCCGCAGGGGCGCGTTTGACGCGGAGGATGTGAGAGGAAGTGCACTCGCGGCTACACCCGCCGCGTGAAGCGACTGGCGGCCCGAGGGCACTGACTCCGAGTAGAGTCGGGGCGAGAGGATTTGAACCTCCGACACCTCGGTCCCGAACCGAGTGCGCTACCAGGCTGCGCTACGCCCCGTTTCTTGCCACGCCGTGCGCTACATAGAGTCGCGCGGGGCGGAAGAAGCACGGTCTTATGCTGGCCCGCGGGGCATTCGTCAACCGTTTCTTGGCGCGAGACGCCAGACGCGACCCACGCCGCGGCGTCGTCCGATGGCGATTCCGCCGGATGGTGGAGAGGCTTCAACTTTGCGCTCCCACTGAGAATTCTCGCCGGCACCGACAAATCCGAAAGCACTTCTTCTTGCAAACCCCTACTGTTAGCGTCCTTCGCGACCTGGCCGTCCCGGGTCCTTCCATCAGGTAAAGATGCCGCCCGAGCTCCCCGCTGTACGCATCCTCATCGTCGACGACGATAAGGCCATCTGCGACTACATGCAGACCCTCCTCGTGGAGCGCGATGGTTTCCAGGTGAAGACCATCAGCGACCCGACGCTCGTCGAAGACGAGGTCCGTCAGGGCGCCTACCACCTCATCATCCTCGACCTGATGATGCCGAAGCTCGACGGTATCGAGGTCCTCCGGCGCGTCCGGAAGATCGACACCGACATCGCCGTCGTCATCTTCACGGGGTTCCCGAACCTCGAGAGCGCCGTCGCGTCCATGAAGCTCGACGCCGTCGACTACATCAAGAAGCCGTTCAATCCGGACGAGTTCCGCGAGGTGCTCGCGCGCGTCATGCGGAAGAAGGGGCTCGCGCGGACGCCCGACGAGCAGCTTCACCGCGTCATCGGCGACACCATCCGGAACCTGCGCAAGGAGAAGGACCTTACCTTGCGGCAGATGTCCCGCCGCACCGGTCTCAGCGTGTCGCTGCTCTCGCAGATCGAGCGAGCGGAGTCCTCCGCGTCGATCTCGTCGCTCTACAAGATCGCGATGGCGCTGGAGTCGCGAATCCAGGATCTCTTCGGCGAGTTCTAGCCGGGGCGTGCAGACGCGATAGACCAAGCGGCAGGGTATGGTCATTCGCAGTCGTGTCGCTCTTGCCGTCAGCGTTGCAGTCCTCGCATGGCTGCCTCCCGCCAATGCGCACGCGGGCTGGCCTCCCTCCGCCGGCGCGGACCTCTCGAGCGCGGCGAGCTGGCCGAACGACCCGGGCTATGCGCAGCTCTGGAGCTACTTCTCGTACCTCCCCGCGCAGACGTCGGGCACCGGAGCCTACTCGCAGCCCGATCTGACCCTCGGCGCGTCCGGGATGAGCATCGACAAGGCGTGGGAGTCGACCACCGGGAGCTCCCTGGTGAAGATCGCCGTCATCGACTCGGGCATCCTCTGGGACGAGCCTGACCTCATCGACCAGGCGTGGCTCAACGCGGGCGAGCTCACCGGGGCGTCCATGCCTCGCACCGCGAAGGGGCTCGCGTGCACGGGCCTCGCTGGGTACGACTGCAACGGCGACGGCGTCTTCAGCGTCGCCGACTACGCGAACGACCCGCGCATCACGCCCCTCGTGGCCGGCGATCACTGCGTCGACCCGACCAGCGGGCACTCGAAGCCCGAGATCGCGGGCGACCTGAATCACAATTGCGTGCTCGACGCAGGCGACCTCATCGAGCTCTTCAGCGACGGCGTCGACGACGACGGGAACGGGTACACGGACGACATCGCGGGCTGGGACTTCTTCAAGAACGACAACAACCCGTACGACGACACGCGCGACGGCCACGGCACGAAGGCGGCCCTCACGGCCAACGCGCAGGCGAACAATGGCGTCGGCGTCGTCGGCGTATGCCCCGGCTGCAGGTTCCTCGCGCTCCGCGTCGGGAACAGCAGGGTCGCGGACTCGAACGATCTCGCGAAGGCGCTGATCTACGCCGCCGACAACGTGACCCCGACCGGCGCCGACGTCGCCGCGGTCTCGCTCGACGTGGTCAACCTGACGCGGTTCGCTCGCGCCGCGATCGACTACGCGTACGCGAAGAACGTCGTCGTCGTCGCGAGCATCGGTGACGACAACTCGCGCGAGCACAGCCTTCCCGCGACCTACAACCACACCGTCCCGGTCCACGCCATCGGCTACGACGGCGCGTCATTCACGTCGTCGACGACCTTCCTCGACTACGTGAACTGCACGGGCTTCGGCGGCCAGCTCGCGCTCTCTGCGAGCGCGAACGCGTCGGGGTGCTCCGACGAAGCCGCCGCAGCGACCGCCGGCGTCGCCGGGCTCCTCTACTCGTACGCCGAGCAGGCGAAGCTCGCTCCGGCGCTCACGGCCGAGGAGGTCGGCCAGCTCCTCAAGACCACGGCGGATGTCGTCAACGTCCCCGCGTCGCGTGACCCGGCCACCTCGGCCACCTACTACGAGTCGCTGCCGGGCTTCTCGCAGCGGTTCGGCTACGGACGGGTCAACGCCGCCGCCGCCGTCGCAGCGATCAGCGCAGGCCAGGTGCCCCCCGAGGTCGACATCGTCTCGCCTGGCTGGTTCGCGACGCTGTACGCGGGGGAGGCTTCGGGGCCGGTCCCCGTGCTCGGACGGATCGTCGCCGCGCGCGCCGTCTCGTACGACGTCTCCGTGGAGTGGGCGCCCGGCGTGGAGCCGCTCGACGCCGACTTCGTCCCGCTCACGTCGGCCATCACCAACGTCCCCGGTCAGATCGTCTCCGGGGGAGAAGCTCCGCTCGCGCTGCTCGATCCCACCACGCTCAACACCGCGCACGCGGCGGACCCCGACTCTCCGCAGCACGAGAACGACCGCACGATCACGGTCCGCGTACAGGCCGTCGCCCACTACGCGAGCGGCGACGTGACGGGCGAGGCGCGACGCACGATCGCGATCGTCAACGCGCAGAACGGCGGGGCACCCGGTCTCGTCCCGGGCTTCCCCGTGCAGCTCTCGGGCTCGATCGAAGGCGGCGCGAAGCTCGCCGACATCTCCGGCGACGGCGTGCGCGACATCATCCTCGCGACGAACGACGGACGTCTCCATGTGCTGACGGTCGCGAGCGGCGAGCCGGCAGAGGTCGCGGGGTTTCCCTACGCGCTCCTTCCGATCGACGGGCTCGATCCGACGTCGCCGATCCCCGCGCTGCCGAGCTATCTCACCGCTCCCGCCTACATGGCCGGGTCGAGCGGAGGCATCACGCAGGCGGTGACGCGCGAGTCGGTCGACGGCACGCCCGCCGTCGGCGACATCACCGGCGACGTGCTCCCGGAGATTGTCTTCGCGTCGTGGGCCGGAACGCTCTACGTCGTCGACCATACCGGCGCCAACGCACCGGGCTGGCCGCAGCGTCTGCCGCTCGTGCCTTCATGCCCCGACGACCCCTCGAGCCCCGTGCCGCCGGGGGACTGCATGAACCTGACGCACGATCTCGCTCGCGGCGCCTACGCGAGCCCGGTGCTCGCCGACTTCGACGGCACCTCCGGGAACGGCAAGCTCGAGATCGTCCTCGCCGCCTTCGACGGGAACGTCTACGTCTTCAACGGCGACGGCACGCAGCGCGCAGGGTTTCCGGTGCGCGTCCACTCGCTCGACGCGTTCCGCGCCGCGCGCGTCATGAGCACGCCGGCCGTCGTCGACTTCAACGGCGACGGAGTGCCCGACATCCTCGTCGGCAGCAACGAGACGCTCGGCAGCGACGGCGGCACGGGCTTCTACTTCATCGTCGACGGACGCGGCACGCTCGCGCCGACGGGAGCCATTCTTCGCCACTGGCCCATCGAGATACCGAGCCTCTACTCCTCGGCCGTGGTCGGTGAGGGGACGACGGCGTCTCCCGTGGCCCTGAATCTGACAGGCGGCGCGACGCCCGACGCCCTCCTCCAGGGCAACGGCACCGGGCCGGTCGTTCTCCCGGCCGACCCTGGCGATCAGACGGGGAGCGCACCCCCCGCATCGCAGCTCCCCGCGACGGACGGAGGGATGACGGGCTTCGCGCCGCTGAGCCAGTTCGGCGCGCTGTCGACGGCCACACCGGACCAGATGCTCCCGCTCTTCAGTCATCCGTCGGTGGGCGACCTCGATCAGGACGGCACCCCGGACATCGTCATGTCCGGTGGAAGCCAGTCGCTCCTCGCGAACCTCAGCGCGACGACGGCCACGCCGTTCCAGAACCTCCTCGGCATGTGGAGCGGCAAGACCGGCGCGATGATGCCAGGCTCCCCCGTCGTGCTCGAGGACTTCTCCCGGATGACGAGCCAGGCGATCGCCGACATCACCGGAGACAGCTATCCCGAGGTCATCGCCGGGACCGGTGGCTACTTCGTCCACGCCGTCGACGCCTGCGGGCGTGAGGCCGAGGGCTGGCCGAAGTTCACGGGCGGCTGGACGATGGGGACGCCTGCCGTCGGCGACGTCACCGGTGATCACATGCTCGAGGTCGTCGTCGGCACGCGCGAGGGATACGTCTACGCGTGGTCGACCGCCGGGACGGACTCGGGCGTCATCGAGTGGGAGAGCTTCCACCACGACAACGGCAACACCGGGAGCTACTCGACGCCGCTCGGTCAGGGGACGCTCGGCCAGGGCCCCGTCGCCGCGACCCCGCTCGCGTGCGGGCAGCGCGTGAGCCCCGACGCGTCGACGAAGATGGACCCCACCAGTACGAGCAGCGGCGGATGCGGGTGCACGCTCGTCCGGTCGCGAAACGAGGCCGCCGGGCCCGCGGTCGTCGGGCTTGCGGCGCTCGTCTGGGGCCGTCGTCGAGCGCGGGGCCGCGTGCGACGCCGCACCGCGCCTCGCTTCCGTCCGCGAACGGGCTGACGCGTCGCCTGGCGCCTGCGCGGCCGCACGATCGCGTGCGGCGACGCCAGCACGACACCGGGACTCGGCCGTCATGTACGCGCCCAGGCGAACGGCGTCCTCGTTGCCTGGATACGCACCGAAGCCCATGCGGCTCGAATGTTGCGTTGAGGGGCCCGCACACCGCGAGGGGCCCAGGAGCGCAAGAGCGCCACAGGCTCCAGGACGCAAGAGCGCCACGGTGCCGCAAAGGAGCCTCAATGCGACTCATCACGAAGACGTCTGTCTCGGGCGCGCCCGCCCTTCTCGTTCTCGCCATCGCCGCAGGTTGCGGCTCCTCCGGGAACGGCGGTACCAGCGCAGATTCGGGCGCTCCAACCGAGGATGGGGGCCGAAAGGACGCCGCGTCGACGACGGACGGACACTCGCGACTGGACGTGAGCGTCGTCGACACGGGAGCTCACCCCAAGGCCGACACCGGAGCGCACCCTGGCGCGGACACAGGTGCTGACGCCCCCGTTCAGATCGTGGCGGACACCGGAACCGACGGCACCGCAGACACCGGCGCGCAAAACGATGGCGAGTCGCCGATGGATGCGGGGATGGACGTCGCGAAGGTTGCGCCCACCGTCGTGTCCACGACGCCTGCGATCGCGGCCACGGCCGTCGCCATCAACTCACACGTCAGCGCGACGTTCAGCGAGGCGATGGAGCCCGCGTCGCTCTCGGCCACGACCTTCACCGTGAGCTCGGGCACCCCCGCAGTGGACGTCCCTGGAACGGTCGTTTACGCGAGCTCCAAGGCGGTGTTCTGGCCGACCGCGAACCTCGCGAGCGATACGACGTTCACGGCGACCATCACGACAGGCGCGACGAGCGCGTCGGGCCTCGCGCTCGGCGCGAGCTACGTGTGGACGTTCTCCACGGCGGAGAGCGTCGCGGCGGGCGTCCCGGTCGATCTCGGCACCGCGAGCCAGTACGTGGTCCTCGCGAAGACGGCGATCTCCACGGTCTCGCCCTCCGTCATCACGGGAAACCTCGGCATCAGCCCCGCGGCCGCGACGTACATCACGGGCTTCTCGCTCATCGCCGATCCGACCAACGTGTTCTCGAGGTCCTCGCAGGTCACCGGCAAGGTCTACGCAGCGGACTACGCGACGCCGACCCCCGCGAACCTGACGACGGCGATCGGTGACATGACCACCGCCTTCACCGCGGCCGCCGGGCGCGCGCCCGACGTGACCGGCCTCGGCGCCGGGAGCATCGGCGGAATGACTCTCCCTGCCGGCGTCTACGCCTGGGGCACGGGCCTGCTCCTGGCGACCGACGTAACGCTCACCGGAAGCGCGACGGACGTCTGGATCTTCCAGGTCGCGAAGAACCTCACCGTCAGCAGCGGCGCGCACCTCGTCCTCGCCGGTGGAGCGCTGCCCCAGAACGTGTTCTGGGAGGTCGCGGGCGACGTGTCGCTCGGCACCACCGTGAAGTTCGCGGGCACGATCCTCTGCAAGACGGGCATCACGCTCGGCACGGGAGCCTCGATCACCGGAGGGATGCTGGCGCAGACCGCCGTGACCCTCAACGCGAGCTCCGTCATCGCGGCACCGTGACGCGCACGCGGCTCGTGAGCGCCCTCCACGGCATCGTGGGGCGCTTCCGCGTCGTCGAGGCGCTTTCCAGCCTTGTGAGTGACGACCGTCGTGGAATCAGGGGCCACCGAGCCCTGCTCGAGCGACGGACTGCTCCTTGCAAAAGCGAGCGGAGAGGGTGACCCGATGACGATGGTGATGCGCAGCACACGGAGCCTGCAGCAGGCGCCGTCGATGGACATGACTCGTTTACGTAGGGGTGGGCAGGCACATCAGGTCGTTGCCGCGCTGATGCTCGTGGGCGTCGCTGCATGCGACTCCGCGCAGGCGTCGCGCAGTGAGCCCTCGACCATTCGCGAGGGCGTCCTCGGGACAGCGCAGACCTTCGCCGTTCTCGGAGGCGTTACCGTGACCAGCATCGGCGCCACGACCGTCCACGGAGACCTCGGGGTGGCCCCGGGCCTGGCGATCACCGGGTTCCCCCCGGGCAACGTTCTGGACGGGACGACCCACGCCGGCGACGCCGTCGCTCTCCAGGCGCAGACCGATACGACGACGGCCTACAACGCCCTCGCCGGACAGGCGAGCACCGCCGACCTGACGGGCAAGGACCTCGGCGGAATGACTCTGACGTCCGGCGTCTATGCGTTCTCGTCGTCGGCGCAGCTGACCGGCACGGTCACGCTCGATGGCAAGGGCGACCCCGGCGCAGTCTTCGTCTTCCAGATCGGGAGCACGCTGACGACCGCGAGCGCTTCCTCCGTGGTCGTCGTCAACGGCGCCCAGGACTGCAACGTCTTCTGGCAGGTGGGCAGCTCCGCGACGCTCGGGACGACCACCACGTTCAAGGGGAGCCTCCTCGCGCTCACGAGCATCACGCTCGACACCGGGGCGACGGTGAGCGGGCGAGTCCTCGCGCGCAACGCGGCGGTGACGATGGATGCCAACGACGTCTCCGTCGCGACGTGCGCGGCGTCGGCCGACGCTGGCGTGGACGCAGGGTCGCGCGCAGACAGCGCCTCGACGACGGCGTCGAGCACGGCCAGCTCCGCGACCCATGCGAGCTCATCGACCGGCGCCAGCTCGACGAGCGCGACCGCCTCCACCAGCTCCACCAGCGTCGCGTCCTCCAGCGCCACTTCCGGAACCACCTCGGCGACCGAGTCGAGCACCGCCTCGACGACGACCAGCAGCACCGGCGTCGATTCAGGTGTCGTCGACAGCGGCTCGACCTTCGACAGCTCGTTCGACGCAGGCAGGGCGACGGGCAGCCCTCCTTGAGCAGGCCTGAGCCTCGTAGCTAGCCGGGAGCGTGCGTCCGTGTGCGCACAAACGGCTTCACTCCAGCGGCCGCATTGCCCCGAAGACTGACGCCGCTTTGCCGAGCCAGAGGCGCCAGAGGATCAAGCGCGCGGTGCGGTAGGATTCACCCATGCGCACCAGGGTCTGGCTGGCGTTCATCCTCGCTGCCTGCCACTCCGCTCCGCAGCCCGCCTCCGTCGCTCGAAGAGTGCCGGACGGCGGCCCCACCTCGATCTGTGAGATCGACCCGCCCGCATGCCCCCCGTTCGACCGCGGGCGCGCGAGCAAGGCTCTCGTCAGTCCGATCCCGCAAGAGCGCCAGACGCTCGACCCCTGACGAACGTGCTCGAGTCTGCGTGCCAGTCAGCCGCTCATCCGTTGCGAGCTATCGTGATTCAGGGTGCCGAAGGAGGGAGTTGAACCCCCGACCTAGCGCGTATGAAACGCCCGCTCTAACCAACTGAGCTACTTCGGCAAACTTGGGCGGCGGAGTATGAGCAACGAGGGCGCGGGTGTAAAGCAGAAGCAGCTCGCAGCCCGGCGAGCGCCCTCGCAGCATCGCTCGAAGCGCCGAGCGACGCCCGAGAGGCCCCGAGCGCCGCCCGAGGGGCCGCGAGCGACGCCCGAGGGGTCACGAGCGACGCCCGCGAAGCGCAGAGCGATGCGCGTGAAGCCGGGAGCGCGGCCGGCGAAGCACCGAGCGATCCGCGAAGAGAGGCGAGCGACGCCTCGAGCTCGCGCAAGGCGCCGCGCGTTTCGTCGGCGGTCGCCCGAGGGGTGCGCTCGTCACCCCACGCAGTGACGATCGAGGCGCTCGATGTGACGACGGACGCCGAGAGGAGGCCGAGCGCGGCGCTCGCTCCGAGGAGCGACGCTCTCCGTTCGCCGGCGGGACCGCAAGTCACGAGAATCGAGCACGAAATCCCGCGGGCGGCCGCGCAACGAGCGCCGAGCGACGCCCAGGGAGTGACGGGCGAGCCCCACGCAAGAACGAGCGACGCCCGAGAAGAGCCGAGAGCCTCGCTCGGCATGCCGAGCGCCTCCCGCGAAGTGATCGATCGGTGCCAGCATGTGCCAGGGGCGGCGCTCCGTGAAACGAGCGCGGCGCACCCGGACATTTTTGACGCGCTCCCGACGCCGAGCGCGGCCTTCGTCGAACCGAGAGCGCCTCTCGGCACAGCGACGGCGTCTCTCGGTGCACGGAGAGCGTCTCTCGGCACAGCGACGGCGTCTCTCTGTGCACGGAGAGCCTCTCCCGGTGCACCGAGAGCGTCTCTCCGAAGGTTCCGGAAGGTGCTCTTCAAATTCCGCGCGTCCCTCGTCATTCGATTGGGGCCGCATGAAGCGCGCGGAGCTCCTCTCGCCGCACCGAGAGCGGCTCTCGCCATTCGTCGTGCGCCGCAGGCGGAAACCAGCGCGTCGATCGAGACGAAGAGAGACGCCCTCGACATTCCTCGGGCCGCTCCACGTGTTCCTCGAGATGCTCTACGTGTTCCGAGGGACGCCCTCGTCGCACCGAGAGACGCTGTGAAGCGAGATCTCGCGGCGCAGAGTGTGCCGAGCGAGACCAAGGATCCTCCGAACACCAAAGCTTCCCGCGACTTACAAACATGAGCCACATCGCGAGCCCGCCGCGCAATGGCACGCCTGTCACTGCCGCGCGCAACAATCCCGGGTGGGGGTTCGGGGGAGCGGCCGCGCTCCCCCGAAGCGAGTCTTCGTCAATGGTTCGCGGCAACGCCGCGAGGCAGGACGAAGAGTCGCAAACGAGCTGGGGGTTCGGGGGAGCGGCCGCGCTCCCCCGAAGCGAGTCTTCGTCAATGGTTCGCGGCAACGCCGCGAGGCAGGACGAGGAGTCGCAAACGAGGTGGGGGTTCGGGGGAGCGGCCGCGCTCCCCGAAGCGAGTCTTCGTCAATGGTTCGCGGCAACGCCGCGAGGCAGGACGAGGAGTCGCAAACGAGGTGGGGGTTCGGGGGAGCGGCCGCGCTCCCCGAAGCGAGTCTTCGTCAATGGTTCGCGGCAACGCCGCGAGGCAGGACGAAGAGTCGCAAACGAGCTGGGGGTCCGGGGGAGCGGTCGCGCTCCCCGAAGCGAGTCTTCGTCAATGGTTCGCGGCAACGCCGCGAGGCAGGACGAAGAGTCGCAAACTAGTGAACGATCGGGTTGATCGCCACGAACGGCGCCCGCAGATGCAGCACGGTCAGCCCCAGCTCCGGCGGGATCGGGTCGAACGGGCTCGCCTTGCGGACGGCGTCGGCGCAGTTCCGGTCGAACTCCGGGACGCCGCTTGCTCGAGCCGGGGGCCACGCGACGCGCGCGGTCCCGTCGGCCGCGATGGTGACCTCGAGGATGACCGTTCCCTGTTTCAGCTCGAAGATCGCGCTCTTCGGAAACGCGTTGACCCACAGAGGATCGACCTTCGCGTGGAACCGGCGGAAGTAGGCGATGATGCGCGGGTCGGTCGAGGTGACGTCGAACCAGTCACCCATGCCGTCGCCGAGCGGTGCCGGGTGCGAGCCTGCGCCGAGGAGCCCGCCGGCGCCTGCCGCGCCTCCGCCTCCCGAGCCACCGATGCCCTCGGTGCCGACCACGCCGCCCGCTGTGCTCGCGTGGACGAGCGCCTGCACCTTCGCGGCGAGCTCCTGTTCGCTGTCGACGTTGTCGGTCGGTCGTCCCTTGTTCGGTGCCTCGACCGACACCGCCGCGAACGCGACGTCGGGGCGAGCGTGCGTCACGGCCGCTCCGGTCCGATGATCGAGCCCGGCGACGCCGTCACGCACGCCATGACCCGGCTCGGCGACGCTGGTTCCAGCGTGACCCGTCCCCGCGAGCCCCTCGACGTTCTCTCCGGTCCGCGCGGCGGCTCCGAGCGCGCCGCCCGCCGCCGACGCCGTCCGCGACACGAGCGCTCCCCGGCTCGGGTCATGGTCCGAAGGGGCACGTCGCTCCATTCGCGCGAGCTCGCCCGACGACAGGAACGCCAGCTCCATCGGTTCACGTGATGAGCGGCGATCCTCGCGGGTGGTGCGCGTCGTGTCGACGCGGATGCGCTGGGTCTGGTCCCGATCAGACCGGTTGATCGTGCCCCGCGAGAGCTGCATCTGCTCGTCGACGTCGGCGAGGTGCGTCGCCGCGCTGCTCACCGTTCGATCGCCGCCGTGCCCGTCGCGCCCCGTGTCGATGCGCGGCACGGTCGGCCCGCCAGACACGCGCGGGACCTCGCCGATGGGATCACGAGTCGCCACGTTTGCCTGAGCGACGAGCGTGCTCTCTGCCATCGGTGGCAGCTCGAGGCTGACGACGTGCTCCGTCGCCTCGTCGTTCACCCGCGGAGTGCGCTGAGCGAGCGAGCGCAGCGCCCACTCGCCTCCCACGACGATCGCGGCCACGTGCACCACGAGCGACACGCCCCACGTCCACTGCCCGCGCGACAGCAGCGGACGCGGCATGCCCGCGTGGAGCTCGTGGACCACCGTGCGCGGAGCCATCGCACTCCTAATGATGCGCCAACTCTGCCAGCAAGCCAGGATTGTCGCTCACCCGCTCGCGGTAAACGACCGCCCGAAGCGACGCTCGGCGTTGCGCGTCGTGGCGAGAGCGAGGGCGTCGAGGCTCATCCCTCGCAGCTCCGCGACCCGCGTCGCCGTGTGGACGATGTAGGCGGGCTCGCACGGCTTGCCGCGCATGGGCACGGGGGCGAGGTAGGGGCTATCGGTCTCGACGAGGATGCGCTCCTCGGGCGCCCACGCGGCGACCTCGTGGATCGACCGCGCGCTCTTGAAGGTGACGATGCCCGAGAACGAGAGATCGAAGCCGAGCTCGAGCGCGCCGCGGGCGAACGCGAGGTCCTCGCTGAAGCAGTGGATGACGCCGCCCACGTCACGGGCGCCTTCCGAGGCGAGCAGCGCGAGCGTGTCCGCCGCGGCTTCGCGTGTGTGGACGACGATCGGCTTCTTCACGGCGCGGGCGAGCGCGATGAGCCTGGCGAAGACGGCGCGCTGCGTGTCGCGCGGCGAGTGGTCGTAGTGGTAATCGAGGCCGATCTCGCCGACCGCGACGACCGACGGGTCCGCCGCAAGCAGAGTGAGCTCGGCGAGCGCCGCGTCGTCCAGCGTGGACGCGTCGTGCGGGTGTACGCCGACGACGGCCGCGACCTTCGCGGGCTTCGCGTTCGCGAGGGCGACGGCAGCTCGAGCCGGTGCGAGGTCCTTCCCGACGCCGATGACGACGAAGCCGCCGACGCCGACGGCCTCTGCGCGCGCGACGACGTCGTCGGGGCCTGCAGGGAAGTACGCGGGGTCGAGGTGGCAGTGAGTGTCGATGAGGCGCGGGGCCATGGCTTCTCGTACTACGCTACTACGCTCCACGCCTCGCATGCCCCTCCCGACGAGCCCCGCGCCGCTCCCGCTCGACGCCGACGGCCTGCTCCCCCCTTCGCTCTTCGACTCCCTCGCGTCGGGGCCCGCCTACCTCGTCTTTGCCCAGCTGCGCGACGCGAGGATCGACGTCACGCAGTGGGACCGTCATGCCGCGCAGTTCTTCGCGTCCAGCGTCCAGCTCACGCGCCCCAAGCGGTACGGCGCGGCGCCCCCCGTGTCCGACGCCGCGCACGTCGTGGTGACGAGGCGGAACGCCGCTCCTGTTCTCCGCACGGTGTTCGTCCGTGCGCGGACCGACGACGACCTGCGGGCAGCAGAGCGTGCGCAGGGGGGCGGTGGACTGGCGCTGCTCGCGAAGCGGTGCAAGACCGTGCTGCTCGTGCCCGTGGTGGACCCGGTCGATGCCGACACGCTCTTCCTCACTGCGCTGCTCGCGAGCGTGCTGCTCGGGCCGATCCTTTCGCCCGATCGCACGAGGCTCTTCGGCGCGCGCACCGCCCGGGCGGAGCTCGACAAGCTCGTGCAGACCGCGCAGGCCTAGCCCGCGTCACTCGCGGAGCTCGATCACAGCGTCAGCTGTCGCCCCGCGATCTTCGCCAGCGGGTCCGCGTGGTCGCGCCCGCCGACGACGCGGATCCCTTCGTGCTCGAGCAGCCACCGTTTGCGCGCGAGGCCACCGGCGAAGCCGGTGAGCGCCCCTGCGCTGCCGACCACGCGGTGGCACGGGACGATGATGCCCCACGGGTTCATTCCGACCGCCGCACCGACCGCGCGCACAGCTCTGGGACGACCGACGCTCGTCGCGACGTCGGCATAGGAGACGGTCTCGCCGTACGGAATCGCGCGGAGCGCCGTCCAGACCGCTCGCTGGAACTCGGTCCCGCGGGACGTCTCGAGCGCGACCTCGAACGCGCGCCGCGTGCCCGCGAAGTACTCCTCGAGCTCGCGGATCGCCTGGTCGAAGCCGCGCGCGTCTTCCTTCCAGTCGTCCCGCTTCGTCGGGCTGTCGCGCTGCGCGTCGGTGAAGAGCCCCGCGAGCGTGCCCGCCGTCCCCTCGCAGGTGAGCAAGATCGGCCCGATGGGCGAAGCGACGAGCGTGAACGTGGTGGCGGTGCGGCGGGTGCTGGGGGTCATGGCAATTCTCCGGCGAGGGCGGTCCACAGATGCAGGGTCGCGTACGATCTCCACGGGCGCCATGCGTCGGCGACGTCCGGGGTGAGCTCGCGTCGAGTCGTGCCGAGCGCCCGGGCGAGCGCCGCGTCCCCCTCGGGGAACGCATCGGGCCACGCGGCGGCGCGCATGAGAATGTACTGCGCGGTCCAGCGGCCGACGCCGTCGATGGCGAGGAGCTGCTCGTCGAGCGCCGCGGGGGAGGTCGGGCGATCGAGCTCGAGCCGACCGTTCGCGACGGCTCTGGCGACGAGGCCGAGCGTGCGCGCGCGTGCGCCGGGCATCCCGAGCCTGGCCAGCGTGGCTTCGCGGGCTCGCCCGACACGCTCAGCGGTGGGCCAGAGGCGCGCGAGGCCGTCGAACGGAGTCTCCATGTCCTCGCCGAGCGCCGCGACCAGACGCGACGCGAGCGTCACACCGGCGCGCACCGTGACCTGCTGGCCGAGCACCGCGGCGATGGCCGTCTCGAACGGCTCGAACGCCCCCGGCACACGAAGGCCAGGATGCTTCTTCACGAACGGCGCGAGGCGAGGGTCCTTCGCGAGATGCGGGTCGATCGCACCGGGTCGCGCGTCGAGGTCGAAGAGCCGCCGAACCTTCGCGACGATGGCGAGCAGGTCGTGCACGAGCGACGGCGCGACCTCGAGCGACACAGCGTTACCGCGCGACGGGCGGACGGACACCCAGCCGCGTCGATCGCCCACGCGCACGGTGCGGACGTACGCGCCGTCGATGACCTCCTCGACCCCCGTCACCGCGCGCGTCTCCAGGAACGCGAGCGTCTGCGCCCAGTCGTACGGCGGCCTGTACTCGAGCGTGAGCCGGACGGAGCTCCTCGCGTTCGCCGCAGACCTCCGCCCTGCCTGCGACAGAGCGGCTCTTCTCATGGCGCTCGGCGCCCGCCCGTGACGTGTCGCGAACGCGTCGTTGAAGCGGCGGATGCTCTGGAAGCCGCTCGCGAACGCGATGTCGGTCATCGAGAGCGACGTCCCGTGGAGCAGCTCCCGCGCGAGCGCGAGCCGGCGGGAGAGCGCGAGCTCGATGGGCGACACACCGAGCTCCGCCTGCACGCAGCGCCGGAGGTGGCGCGACGTCACGCCGATGTCGCGCGCGAGGTCGTCGAGGCTCCCTTCGCCGAGCGCGCCCGCCTCGATGCGCGCGACCGCGACGGCGACCGTGCGGGAGACGAACGAGTCGGACCCGCTCCCGGGCGCCCGCTCCGGGCGACAGCGAAAGCACGCGCGGAAGCCGTCCCGCTCGGCCTCGGCCGCGTGACTGAAGAAGACGCAGCGATCCTCCCCCGGCGTTCGCGCGCGACACACCGGCCGGCAGTAGATCCCGGTGGTGCGCACCCCGACGAAGAAGACTCCGTCGAAGCGCGCGTCACGGGCGACGAGCGCGCGGTAGCAGGAAGCGGGGTCGAGCGTCTCGGAGGGCACGAGCAGCGATGTACCGCACGAGGCCGACCCGGGCTGGCCGTTTTCGGACCTGGCAGCTATTTGAGTAGAGCGCAGTCACCCGCACCTCTACGTCGCGCGCTCCGTCCACGATCAGGTGCAGGAGCCTGCGCTCGGACGACGCTTCGCGTGGCGCTCGCGCGGCAGCGCGGTCCCGGACCCCGCTCCTGCACCTTGTGAGGGGGCGGGGTCCGTACGTGACCAGCTTCGTTCAGCCCTTCTTGAGGTTCTCGAGCGCGAAGTCCCAGTTCGCGAGGCTCGTGAGGAACGTCTCGATGTACTTCGGGCGCGCGTTGCGGAAGTCGATGTAATAGGCGTGCTCCCACACGTCCATCGTGAGGAGCGCCTTCTGCCCGTGCTTCATCGGGAGATCGGCGTTCGGCGTCTTCGTGACCGAGAGCTTGCCGTTCTCGAGGACGAGCCAGGCCCAGCCCGAGCCGAACTGCGTCGTGCCGGCGGTCGTGAACGCCTCCTTGAACTTGTCGAACGAGCCGAAGTCGCGCGTGATGGCGGCCGCGAGGTCGCCCGTCGGCTGACCGCCGCCGTTCGGCTTCATCGAGCTCCAGTAGAACGTGTGGTTCCAGATCTGCGCCGCGTTGTTGAAGACCGGGCCCTCGCTCGACTTGATGATGTCCTCGAGGCTCTTCTCCGCTTCCGGCTTCCCCTCGAGCAGCTTGTTGAGCTGCGTGACGTAGGCCTGGTGGTGCTTGCCGTGGTGATACTCGAGCGTCTCGGCGCTGAGGTGCGGAGCGAGCGCGGTCTTGTCGTACGGCAGGTTGGGAAGCGTGAACGCCATGGGTGATTCTCCTAGGAATGAGTGCCCGAGCGAGAGTGCAGGGTCACTGCTGCGGGGACCCTGACCGAAGATCGCGCGGGCGACAATGGCAAAGCCCCATGAGCCAGGCGTGTGCCGCCATCGTCCACCGGGAGGGCGACTCGGAGGGGGCGATGATAGGCTCGGGGCGCTCGATGCTTTTCGCGCCCGCCTTCTCCGGTCTTGGCCTCGAGCGTGCGTCGCTCGCGCTTGCGGTCCTCTCCCTCCTCGGCGCTGGCTGTCGCTCGCGCGGGAGCTCACCCGAGGTTCACGTGGTCACGGCCGTCCCCGACAGCGCTGTGCTCACCGCGACCGTCGTGCGCCCGGCGCACACCGAGCGTCCGCGCGTGCTCGTTCGCACCGTGGCCGTCGGACAGCTCGCGCGCCGCTACCTGCTCGTCGTGCCCGTCCACCCTGACCCTGCGCGGAAGTACCCGATCGTCCTCTTCTTCCACGGCGACGGCGGCGACGGGGAGGGGATGCAGCGAAACGTCCCGTTCGAGCGCGCGAGCGGCGACTCGGTGATCGTGGCCTATCCGGACGGCATCCGCCGCACGTGGGACCTCGAGACGCTCGAGGACAACAAGGACATCGCGTTCATGGAGGCGCTCCTGACCGACGTCGCACGCGACTACACGATCGATCGCGGCCAGGTGTTCGCGGTCGGCTACAGCAACGGCGGCTTCTTCGCGAACGTGCTCGCGTGCCACCGCTCCTCGATGATCCGCGCGATCGCCTCGAGCGCGGGCGGAGCGCCGTACCACCAGGCCGAGAGCTGGCCGAACCAGTTCCCCAAGTGCCCGGGCCAGGGGCCGGTCGCGGCCATGGCGCTGCACGGCGAGGAAGACATGGGCGTCACGCTCGACAGCGGCCGCTTCAGCGCCGAGTACTGGGCCTACGTCAACGGCTGCAACATGAGCGAGATGGAGACCACGGCCTACCCGGAATGCCGCGCGTACCGCGGCTGCAAGCCCGGGAAGGACGTCGTGTTCTGTCAGGTCCCCGGGCTGTCCCACTGGGTGTGGGACCGGGCGCCGGAGGTTGAATACGAGTTCTTTCGGCGTGAGGGGATGACGCCGTAGAGGCTGACGTCGAGCCCGACCGCGACCGCGCCCTCGACCGCGCCCGAAGCGCTCATTCAGCGACTCTCGTCGCAGGAACGCTTCATACACACGCGGTCGTGCGGGGTCAGGGCCCTCGCTTCGCTCTGCGAGGACCTTGACCGTGCGAGACCGCGCAACCTGCGCGGGCCGACTACCCGCAGGTGACGAGATTCGTGTACGCGAACCAGTACACCGACTGAGCTCCGTTGCCAGCTCCCCATGTCGCGGTGACGGAGATCTGCGAGTCCGCCACGGGGAAGCCCGTGAAGCTGACCCACTTGCCGTTGGAACCGTTGGCGTTGGTGAGCTGGTACGAATGACCACCTACGAGGGCCCAGTTCACCGTCGGATTGTAGGCGCCGTTGCCGGCAGGCGTATTGAGGGTGGCGATCGTCGCGTTCGCGGTGACGTCGAACAGCGTTATCGTGTCCGCGATACCCTGATTGACGAACACGAACGACTGCAGAGTGCTCGTGTGCAAGGCGGTGAACGCGAGCCCGGAGTTCGGCCAGCCGCCGAGGTTCTGGGTGAGCGTCGGACCCGCGACGCTCGAGCAGACCGGGGCGCAAGTGTTGGCGATTGGCGTCCACACCCCGAGGCTGCATGAGTACGAGCAGGCGCCGGTGAACCCGGCGGCGCAGGTCCCCGTGTCGCTGTTGCCCGTGTTCGTTGCGGTGAGCGTGCAGCCGGCGGTCGTCTCGGCCGGACACGAGGTGGTCGTGCAGGTGACGACGACGCTCGTGACATTGGCGTTGCCGACGTTGCCGCCCGCCGCCGTCACCACGCAGGCCTGAACAGGGTTCGGGCCCGGGTTCGTCAAGACGCTGACCAGGTAGGCGCTGCCGCTCGGGATCGGCGTCGTGAACGTGAAGGTGCCGTTCGCAGCGACGATCAGGGGGTTGGCGCCGTTGTTCTGGAGCTGGACGAACTCTCCTACGGCGAGGCCGCTGAGGGTGCCGCCGATCGTGTACGTGTTCGTGGTGCACGTGACCGTGACGTTGGTCACGTTCGCTGCGCCGACCGTGCCGGAGGCGTTCCCCAGCACGCAGGTCTGCGACGGTGACGTCGGCTGAGTGAGGATCGTCACGCTGTAGACGGCGTCGCTCGAGATCGGAGTGGCGAACGCGAACGCGCCGTTCGCCGTGATCGCGAGGTTGGCGGCGCCGTTGTCCTGCAGCACGAGGCCGGTCCCCGTGAGCCCCGAGACCGTGCCGCCGATCGTGTAGGTGTTGGTCACGCAGTTGACCATCACGCCCGTCACGTTGGCTCCGCCGACCGTGCCCGTGCCCCCCGAGACCGAGCAATTCTGCACTGCCGGGCCGGTGTCCGAGAGGGTCGTCACGACGAAGCTCGCCCCGCTCGCGAGCGTGCCGGCGAACGTGAACGCTCCGCTGGCAGTCAGCGTCAGGTTGTTCCCGCCGTTCTCCTGGAGGGTGACGATGTCGCCCGCCGCCAGGCCGACGACCGTGCCACCGACCGTGTACTTGTTGGTCGTGCAGGTGACCGTCACGCTCGTGATGTTTGCGTTGGTCACCGAGCCCGTGCCGGCCGCTACGACGCACGTCTGCCACGGCGTCGTGGGGTTCGTCAGGACCGTGACGGCGTAAGCACCGCCGCTCACGACGGGCGTCGCGAAGGTGAACGACCCGTTGGCCGTGACGGTCAGGTTGCTGCCCGCGTTGTCCTCCAGCACGAGGCCCGTGCCGGCGAGGCCGCTGATCGTGCCGCCGACGGTGTACGTGCTGATCGTGCACGTGACGACCACGGTCGTGACGTTCGCCGCTCCGATCGTGCCGCTGCCACTCGTCACGACGCAGGTCTGCGCGAGGGGCGACGCGGGGTTGGTGAGCACGGTGACAGCGAACGCCTGACCACTCGTGACGGGGGTCGCGAAGGTGAACGCCCCGTTGGCGCCGACCGTGAGGTTGTCGGCGCCGTTGTCCTGCAGCACGACGGACTCGTTGGCCGCGAGGCCGCTGACTGTGCCGCCGACCGTGTACTTGCTGGTCGTGCAGGCGATCGTGACGGTCGTGACGTTGGCGTTCGTCACCTCGCCGCTGCCGTTCGTGACGACGCAGGTCTGCGACGGCGAGCCCGGCTGAGTGAGCACGGTCACGGCATAGGGGGTATCGCTGGTGACCGGCGTCGCGAAGGCGAACGTGCCGTTCGCGGTGAGCGAGAGGTTGTCGCCGCCGTTGTCCTGCAAGACGAGCGCGCCGGCGAGCCCCGAGATCGTGCCGCCGACCGTGTAGGTGTTCGTCGTGCAGTTGACCATCACGCTCGTGACGTTGCCCGCCACGACGGTGCCCGTGCCTCCGGAGACGACGCAGGTCTGCGCCGGCGCGCCGGGCGCGGTGAGCACGGTGACCGCGAAGGTCGCGCCGCTCGCGACCGGGGTCGCGAAGACGAACGTACCGTTCGCCGAGACCGTGAGGTTATCGCCGCCGTTGTCCTGCAGGACGACGCCGTCCATCGTCGCGAGTCCCGCGATCGTGCCGCCGACGGTGTACGCCTGCGTCGAGCATGTGATCGTCACGCTGGTCACGTTCGAGCTCGCGACCGTGCCCGTGCCCATCGCGACGGTGCACGTCTGGGTCGGCGTCGACGGCTCGGTGAGCACGGTGACCGCGTAGGCTGCGCCGCTCGCGAGAGAGGTCGCGAAGGTGAACGTGCCGCTCGCCGAGACCGTGAGGTTGTCGCCGGCGTTGTCTTGCAGCACGAGGCCCGTGCCCGTGAGGCCGGAGATCGTCCCGCCGATCGTGTAGGTGTTGGTCACGCAGGCGACGTTCACACTGGTGACGTTGGCGCTGCCGACGGTGCCGCTGCCCATCGCGACGGTGCACGTTTGGGCCGGGCTGGACGGCTGCGTCAACACGGTGACCGCGTACACGCCGCCGCTCTCGACCGGGGTCGCGAAGGCGAACGTTCCGTTGGCCGTCACGGTGAGGTTGTCGCCGGCGTTGTCCTGAAGAACGACGCTGGCGCCGGCGAGGCCGGTGACCGTCCCGCCGATCACGAAGTCCGTGCCGCAGTTGACCACCACGTCCGTGACGTTCCCGCTGCCGACCGTGCCCGTGCCGCCGGTGACGGTGCAGCTCTGCATCGGCATCGAGGGCTGCGTCAGTACCGTCACGCTGAAGGCGCTACCCTTCGCAATCGAGGTCGCGAAGGTGAACGCGCCGCTGGCCGAAACTGTGAGGTTGTCCGCGTTGTTGTCCTGCAGGACGAGGCCCGTGCCCGTGAGCCCGATCACCGTGCCGCCGATGGTGAACGGCCCGCTTCCGCCATCGCCCACCTGGCCGTCGCCGACGTGACCGCCGTCCTTGCCGCCGCTGTCCTTGGCGCCGCTATCGCGGAGGCTGCCGTCATGGCCGCCGCCGTCGACCTGGCCTCCGCCGTCGCCGCCGTCGCTGCCCGTCCCGAGGGCGTTCGAGGAGCCGCCTCCGCACGCGAACAGCCAGACTGCGAAGCCGAACACCCAAAACAAAGCAGAAGCGGATTTCTTCATCGGGCCATGGTGGCCGAACGACGTCTGCCTTGCAACCGGACCCCCGTCTATTTCTCTTCCTCTCTTCGTCGCGGCGAACCTCGGGGCCGCCGGACGAAACAGGGCCACGCATCGCGGATCAATCTGGTTGCAAGACCATCTTCCCGACGGGCCGCGCTGCGACGCCCTCGAGCATCTCGTGCGCGAGGCGAGCCTTCGAGAGCGGCAGCGTCGGCCCGAGTCGCGGCGTGAGCGTGCCGTGGCCAGCGAGCGCGCCCAGCTCGACGAGCGCCTGGCGCGTCACTCGCACGATGATGAAGACGCCGCGCACGCCGAGCTGCGCGGTGAGCGCGACGTCGGGCTGCGACACCGACGACACGAGGATGCCTCCAGGAGCAAGGCACGCGAGCAACTTGCTCTGAGTGGCGCCGCCGACCGTGTCGAAGACGGCGTGGACTGGCGCAACGTCGCTCGTGAAGTCCTCGGCGGTGGCGTCGACCGCGCGCTCCACGCCGAGAGAGCGCACGTACTCCATCGTGCGCGGCGTGCCCGTCCCGACGACCGTCGCACCGCGGGCGATCGCGAGCTGTACGGCGAGCGAGCCCACGCTGCCCCCGGCGCCGTGCACGAGGACGCGCTGCCCCGCGACCACGTGCGCCTCGTCGTCGACCATCTGCCTCGCCGTCGCTGCGACGACGGGAAGGCCAGCGGCGACACGGTGGTCGATCGCCTCTGGTTTGGGCGCGACCATGGCCGCGGAGGCCACGGCGAAGTCTGCGTAGGCTCCTGTGAAACGAGGGTTGGTCACGCCGAACACCGGCTGTCCAACGGACACGCCGCGTACCCTCGAGCCGAGCTGGGTCACGGTGCCCGACAGGTCGGCGCCGAGGGTGAGCGGCAACGCTTGCTCGATGGCGCTCTTGCCGGCGCGCACCCAGGCATCCCAGGGTCCGACACCGCATGCGGACACGCGCACGACAATCTCGTCGTCACCGGGCGACGGCGTGGCCATCAACTCGATGGTGATGTCAGGCGGCCCGAACCGATGAACGCGCGCAGCCTCCATGACTGGAGTCTCACCACCGTCGGGGATGGCGCCAGGCTCTCGCCTGCATTTCTCGCGATGACCAGGCGAAGCTGCTCTCGAGGTCGAGGTCGAGGTCGAGGTCGAGGTCGAGGTCGAGGTCGAGGTCGAGGTCGAGGTCGAGGTCGAGGTCGAGGTCGCGGTCGAGGTCGAGGTCGAGGTCGAGGTCGAGGTCGAGGTCGAGGTCGAGGTCGAAAAGCTGTCCAGAACTGGACAGCTCTTCTCCTTTGTCATCGAGGCGGCACGCGCCGCCGGGTTGGAGCTCCGCGCGGCGCTTTACCCCAGCTGCGCATGCAAGAACGCGATCGTGCGATCCCACGCGAGCTTCGCCTCCGCCGCGTTGTAAACCTCGGGTCGCGTGTCGTTCACGAAGGCGTGGTCCGCGTCGTAGAGCTTGATCTCCGCGGTCTTCCCGGCTTCCTTGAGCCGAGCCCCGAGCGCCTCCGCTGTGGCCGGCGGGATGTACTGGTCCTTCTTCGCGTAGTGGCCGAGCACGGCACCGTTCAGCTTTGAGAAGTCGGTCTTCGCGTCGGGGATGCCATAGAACGGGACGATCGCGCGGAGCGCGGGGAGCTGCGCGCCAGCCGCGAGCGCGACCGCGCCGCCCAGGCAGAACCCGGTGATGCCGATCTTGCCGTTCGTGCGGGCGTGCTTCTCGAGGTACGCGACCGCCCCCGCCACGTCCTCCACGGCGACCTTCCAGTCGAGCGCCCCCATCAGCTTCGCGGCCTCTCCGCCGTCCTTCGTGGTCTTGCCGTGGTAGAGGTCCGGCGCCAGCGCGATGAAGCCGGCCTCGGCGAAGCGGCTGACGAGCGAGCGGATGTGGTCGTTCACGCCCCACCACTCCTGGATGACGATGACCGCCGGAGCCTTCGCCTCGCCGGCCGGCAGCGCCAGCTCCCCGTGGATGTGCGCTCCGCTCTTCGAATCGAGCTCGATGCGTGTCGTCTTCGTCGTGCCTGTCGTCATGAGCATCCTCCCAGTGGCCGCCATCGGCGCGTGCACGATAAGGAGCGCCCGCGCCTCTCGCAAGCCGTCTACCGTGTTGCCCATGCGGCGACAGCATCTCGGCTGGACCGTGGCGATGGCCATCGCGACGACGCTCTGGGTGTTCGCGTGCGTCTACGGCGTCGCAGCGATGAACGATCAGACGCACGTGGAGCCGACCTGGACGTCGGACGTCGTCGTCTGGAGCCCCGCGACCGGCTCGCGTTCCGTCGCGCCGCTCGTGCCCGGTGCCATGGCCGTGAGGCTGCAGCGTCGCGCGGATCACATCTTCCTCGACGTGCCGACGGCGGATCATGCTGTCGCTTACCAGTGGAGTCCGGAGACCGAGCACTTCGTGACCACCACGACGGTGCCGCCGCTGGAGCTGCCGCCCGGCACCGACACGACAGGCAAGGAGGCGCTCGTCACGCCGTCCGGGCGCGCGCTGCTATTCTCGGTCGCGCGTGACGGCGCGGTGACGAAGACCGAGCTCTTCGACCACACCTGGCGTGACGTCGAAGCGCCGCCGCATGCGCCGATCGGGAATCGCACCCTCCTCGATCTCGATGGTGGTGCGCTCCTCTATGTCGAAGGCACGAGCGCGACGTGGCTGAAGGCCGCCATCCTCGAGCCAGGCGCGGCGCACTGGACAGCGACGCCGCCCGTGCCGGACGATCTCGGCGGCGGCATCTTCCCCGTCGCAGGTGGCAAGGTCGCGTATTTCACTTCCAGCAAGGGGAGCGGAGGCAGCGCCGTGTGGGATCCGCGCACCGGCACCGCGGTCGTTCTGGCGTCGCCGAACCCGATGGCCTTTCTGAGCGCAGCGACGGCCCTCGACGGCGGCCGCGTGCTGATCGTCGGCGGGGGCGTGAAGGCCGGCGACGAGGTGACCTCGGGCCCGCACCGGGTCGTCCTCCTCGGGCTCGCCGCGTGCGTCGGCCTCGCGGGCGCCGCGTTCTTTCTCGTCTTCCGGACGCGAGGGACGTCGGAGGGGACGGCGCTCGTGAAAGGGATCATGTTCGGCGTGATCGCTTCGGCCGTGCTCGGCGCCGCGTTCTTCGTCTGGGTGATAGCGGAGGCGCTCGGACACGGTCACTGACCCGAGGCTGCCGACGATCGGTCGTCCGGACATGCCGCGATTGCGAGATCCTCAAGACGACGCTATGGCCCGTCGCATGATGCGTTCGGCGCTGGTGTGTGTAGTGGCTTCGTTCCTTGCGCTCGCAGGCTGCAGCAAGGCGCCGACCGCCGAAGCGCCGCCGGCGGCGTCGGTGGTCGTCCCCGTCACGGGGGGCGCGGTTACAATCATCGCCGACGCCAAGGGCTTCACCCCGACCGAGATTCACGCGACGAAGGGTGCCCCGCTGTCGCTCGTCTTCCGGCGCACGAGCGACAACACGTGCGCGAAGGAGGTCGTCTTCCCCGACCTGAAGATCCGCCGCCCGCTCCCGCTCGACGAAGCCGTCGCCATCCAGATGCCGACGCAGATCGAGCACACCTACCGCTTCCAGTGCGGCATGGCGATGTGGGAGGGAAGCGTCGTCGTGAAGTAGAAGCGCTCGCCTCGGCCTCAGGCGGGGAGCGTCAGGCGAGCGCAGCCTCGACGCTGTCGGTGACGATGTCGAGCAGTGTGTCGAGCTCGTCGTCGGGGATGTTGAGCGGCGGCGTCACGTAGACGGTGTCGCCGAGCGGCCGCAGATAAGCACCACGCTTGCGCGCTTCTTCGTAGACGCGCCATCCGAGGCTACCGAGATAGCCGCCGTGCCCCGCGCCTTTTTCGAGGTCGGCCGCGCCGATCATGCCGAGCGAGCGCGTGCGCGCGACGCCGGCGATCGCACCGAGCCGCTCGAACGCCGCCGCGATGCGCGCGCCCTTTGCCTTCGCGCGCTCCAGCACCTTCTCCTCGCGGTAGACGTCGAGGACCTCGAGCGCCAGCGCCGCGCCGAGCGGGTTGCCGCAAAGCGTGTGGCCGTACATCAGCGCCCGCTCTTTGCCGCCGCGGAATGCGTCCTGCACGCGATCGGTCGCCAGCGTCGCTCCCATGGGCAAGAACGGCGACATCGCCTTGCCGAGGCACATCAGGTCAGGCGTCACTCCCGCGTGCTCGGACGCCCACATCGGCCCGGTCCTTCCGTATCCGGCGAACACCTCGTCGATGACGAGCAGGACGTCGTGCCGCGTCGCGAGCGCCCGCAACTCGCGCAGGAACCCCGCGTCGTAGATGCGCATCCCCGAGCTGCCTTGCACGAGCGGCTCCACGACGACCGCGGCGATCCCGTCGTGCCCGTCCACGATTGCCCGCGACAGCGCCTCGAACGCGCGGGCGTACGCGTCTCTGTCGGGGAACGGAACACGCACGCAGTCGAAGAGCACGGCACCGAAGGGGCGCCTGAAGACCTCGACCCCGCCGAGGCTCGCAGCGCCGATCGAGTCGCCGTGGAACGCGCCCTCGAGCGCGACGAACCGCGTCTTCTTCGGTGCGCCGCTCTGCTGCCAGAACTGGACAGCCATCTTCACGGCGACCTCGATCGCGGTCGATCCGTCGTCGGTGAAGAACGCCCTCGTCAACCCCGGCGGTGCGCTCCGGCAGAGCGCGTCCGCCAGTCGTGCGCCGGTCTCGTGGGCGATGCCCGCCATCGCACAGTGCGCGAGCGTCTCCACCTGTCGCTGCACGCGGGAAACGAGGCGCGGGTGAGCGTGCCCGAGCGTCGCCACCCACCACGACGAGTTTCCGTCGAGGTACGAGCGTCCATCGGCGTCGAAGAGCCGCGCACCGCTGGCCCGCACCACGACGAGCGGATCCTTGGACGCGAACTCGTCCATCGCCGTGTAGGGGTGCCACACGCGCGCGCGGTCGAGCGCGACGATCTCGCTGCGCGTCAGGCCGCGCGGTGCGTTCGTTCCTTCAGTCAATTCTTTCCTCGGAAGCCCCTCACCTCCCAGCCCCCTCGCGCGAAGCGCGGGCGAGGGGTCGGGAGTGAGGGCCCTTGCTAGCTCAGAGCGGCTTGCCGGCCGGAGCCGGGGGAGGCGCCGCGACGGCGGGCGCTCCGTCGGCTGCGGGGACGTCGCGCACGATGGTGATGCTGCGCGTGAACGAGTTGAGCGGACCCGGGACAGGCGCGTTCTTCCCGTCGAGCAGGTCGAACTTGACCGTGTAGGAACCGCTCTGCAGCGCGTCGAGGTAGAGCGGCGTCCCGAAGTGCGTCACGTCGGCTTCGAGGTTGCCAGTGACGCCCGGCCCGTTGACCGTCACGTGCACGTGGTCCTTGCCGTCGCCGAACGTCTTGTCCGACTCGTTGATCAGCTGGAAGTCGACGAGGACGTGGTTCGCCTTGTCGCCCGCGTATTCCCCCTTCGGGCGGCTCGCGACGAGGATCGGCTTCTTCAGGTCGACCGGGTGGTCCTTCCCCTTGCCGACGTAGAACTCGGTGTAGTCGAGCGCCCCCTTCGTCTTCACCGACTCGTGGCTCGGGCGGCTCGGGAAGACGACCAGCAGGTGCTGGCCTTCGGCGAGCGTGTCCCCCTTGAGGATGTCGCCCAGCGTAAGTGGCTTCGTCTCGTCGAAGATGGGCCAGTACGGTCGGTTGTCGAGCACGACGTGGATGTGCTGCCCGCCGGTGACCGGCGTCCAGCCCTTCTCCTTCACCTTGATCGGGAAGCTGCCGACCTTCTCGGCTGCGATGCGCTGACCCTTCGTCGGCGACACGATCGTCACGATCGGTGGCGTTGCCGGATCCGGCGCGGCGGCGCCCGGAAGGAGCGTGACCGGCGGCGGCGGCGGCGGGGCTGGCGGAGCGGGCGGGGGCGTCGGGGCCGGCGGCGCGACCACGACGGGCGGCGGAGGCGGCGGGGCCGGAGGGAGCTGGTCGTTTCCACCACCGCACGCGAGCGCGAGGGGGAGGGCGAGTGCGGCGATACCACCGAGGGACAACGTCTTCGTCGTACGACTCATTGCGTTCTCTACTCCGGCTGATGGCGACCGCGCAGCGCGGACACCAGTGGTTCACTGCGTGCCAGCCTTCGGCAGGCACTCCGTAGACCTACGTGGACTTCGCACGGCTCCGTCCACTTCGGTTCTCAGGGTTCGGCGGCGCGGAGCATCGTGCTTCACGGTCACGACCGCAACGCCTTTCCGCACTCTCATGCGGGGGAATTCTCACCCTCCTCTGCTGGGGTCCGGCGAGCGGCCGCGCTCCCCGGTGAATTCTCGCAGAAGGAAGCGGAAGGAAGGAGCGCGACGGACGCCGCGAGAACTCGACACGATTGGCCCGCTTGACGCCACGCCGTGCCGCCGCGACTGTGCTCGGCGCATGCCTCATCACGCAAGATACCTCTTCGTCTGCACCAACCGCCGGGCTCCCGGTCACGCCAAGGGTTCGTGCGCGGACAAGGGCTCGGAGGAGCTCGTCCCGAAGCTCAAGGCCGCGATCGCCGAGCTCGGCGGGAAGGGTGTCGTGCGCGCGTGCGCGAGCGGATGCCTCGACCTGTGCGAGATCGGTGCGTCGATCGTCCAGGAGCCGGACCACGTGGCCTACGGCAACGTCACCGAGGCGGACCTGCCGGAAATCGCGGCTGCCGCGCTTCGCGGCGAGGTCGTGAGGCGTCTCGTCGTCTACCCCGCTGCAGAGCTGCCCTCGGTCGAGCCAGCCTGACCGATGCTCGGGTTCCGCTACCAGGAGCTCCTCCACGGCGGCTTCTACTTCCTCGCCAGCCCGGTCGACGAGCGGTCGGCTGATCTCACGCTCGACATCGAGGTCCGTGATCTCCCGGCGTTTGCGCTGTCGCGCACTGCGACTGTCCACGGCCGGGTGAAGCTCGCCGGCTTCGCCGACGATCCGGACGGCACGGGCAAGCTGGTGTTCGACAAGGACGAGAAGCGCGCGCTCTACGAGGTGTCGTTCCGCGCGGACGACGGCGTGGCGTACCGGCTGCGCGGCTACAAGCAGCTCGAGGTGCTCAACCTGGTCGACTCGTTCACGCTCGTGCGCGGCAGCCTCTACGACATGGATGCGCGCGAGGTCGGCCGCGTCGTCGTGCGCTTCGACGTACGCGGCAACTGGGCGAGCTTGGTGAGGTCGTTCCAGCCGACCTGGTGAGCCTGGTCAAGCTGTGGAGCACTGTGCGGACCGCGAACCCGACCCCGACCTCGACCGCGACCGCGACCTCGACCCCGACCTCGACCTCGACCGCGACCGCGACCTCGACCGCGACCGCGACCCCGACCTCGACCTCGACCCCGACCCCGACCTCGACCCCGACCCCGACCCCGCGCCGTCGACCTCGCCGCGACGCTCGGCATGATGAGCACGGAGCAGGCGAACGAGATCCAATGCGATGCTGTGGAGGCTCCAACGCTGAGCCGGAGCCTCCTTGCTCACACGGATCAGCGTATGAGCCGCGTGAGCATTGCTACGAGTCGGTCTGTGATGAGCGCCACGCGATCCGCGTCCGCCTGCTTCGCCGTTCCGCAGACGACCGCGATCTCGGTCGCCGCGGCCGCCTCCACCGCTTCACCGCGCGCGATGGTGAAGGCGCGAGCCTTGTCCGCGCGTGTCACGCGAGCCGCGCCCTCCGCGCAATTGAGACACGCGCTCTGCGCAGCGCGCATCGCCTGGTCACGGAGGTGAGTGTCGCGGATACCGCTCTCTCGAACGGCAACGAGCAACTCCTTCGCAACGCCGAAAGCGAGGAGCTTGTGATGAGGAAGGATGGGTCTGTCGAGCATGGGATTGGTCCTTTCGCCCCGAGAAAGGACCAATCCCCTGCGACTGCCGGTTCCCACCCCAGCCCACCGAGCGGCAAGCCCAGTGGGATTGCAATCGTAGTGACGGCGAAGCCGGCGCGCGATTGCCCATCCCGTCGCGATGCTCACTGATTGGCGTCGCTCGCTCGCGCGACCAAGAATCCACCCCGCGAGCCGACGACGCACGCGCGCCCGCGGGCGCCGGTCGTACGCGCGGGGAGGTGCGCCGGACGTCCAAGCACGAGGCATTCTCAAACGCGCGCTTCGCTCGTCCCTTGCGGAACGAAGCCCATTCGCGCGCGACCGCGCTTCCCACCCTGGCGAACGAGGCTCGCTCGCCCGCGTTCTCGCGAGCCTCGTTCCCTTCCTCTCGAGCGACGCGCGCGTTCCAACGACCCCCGCGCCTTCGCGCTCGAGCCAAGGCTGCGTTCGTGCGCGCCGAGGTCCTCTCCGATCGAGCGACGTCCGCGTTCACACGAGCCTCGGGCGCTTCCGATCGGGCGACGTGCGGATTGCCACGAGCCTCGGGCGTTTTCGACCGAGCGACGTCCGCGATCTCATGAGGCTCGGTCCTGTCCGATCGTGCGACGTCCATGTTCTCACGAGCCTCGGGCGCTTCCGATCGAGCAACGTCCGAACTCTCACGAGTCTCGGTCGTTTTCGATCGAGCGACGTCCGTGTTCTCACGCGACTCGGGCGCGTCCGATCGAGCGGCGTGCGGATTCTCACGAGTCTCGGTCGTTTTCGATCGAGCGACGCCCGCGTTCTCACGAGTGTCGGTCGTTTTCGATCGAGCGACGTCCGGGTTCTCCCAAGGCTCGGTCGTTTTCGATCGAGCGACGTCCGCGTTCTTACGAGTCTCGGTCGTTTTCGATCGAGCGACGTGCGGATTCTCACGAGTCTCGGTCGTTTCCGATCGAGCGACGTCCGTGTTCTCACGCGACTCGGGCGCGTCCGATCGAGCGGCGTGCGGATTCTCACGAGTGTCGGTCGTTTTCGATCGAGCGACGCCCGCGTTCTCACGAGTCTCGGTCGTTTCCGATCGAGCGACGTCCGGGTTCTCCCAAGGCTCGGTCGTTTTCGATCGAGCGACGTGCGGATTCTCACGAGTCTCGGTCGTTTTCGACCGAGCGACGCCCGCGTTCTCGCGAGTCTCGGTCGCTTTCGATCGAGCGACGCCAGTGTTCTCCCGACGCTCGGTCGTCTTCGATCGAGCGACGCCTGCATTCTCACGCGCCTCGAGCCTTTCCGATCGAGCGACGTCGGCATTCTCCCGAGAGTCGAGCCTTTCCGATCGAGGGAGATCGCTGTTCTCCCGAACCTCGATCCTTTCCGATCGAGGGACGTCGGCGTTCTCTCGCGCCTCGTTCCTCTCCGATCATGCGATGTCATGACCGCCACGAGCGATGACTCCCTCCGATCGAGCCACGTCATCGTCGCCGTGAGTGACGATCCCCTCCGATCGAGCGACGTCACAGTCGCCACGAGGGAAGCTCCTGCTCGCACACGGCAACACCGCCCGCCCACGAGCCGCGTCACGACCGCCACGAGGCATGTGCGCCCCGTCCTGTTCGTCGTGCCGACCCGAGTGGGCCATGTTCGTCTCGCCTGTCGCGAGCCGCGTCCCCGCACGAGCAAACAGCCCGTCGTCTCGAGACGCGTGCCCATCGGCGCGGCCGACGTTCGGTCGCTTCGCTCCTTCGTTCCGGCGCGATCGAGCCTCGCCCCGCTCCGCCGCTGCCACGGGGCGCTCGTCACGAACGAGCAAGTGGTCCCGCGAACGCTCGAGCCCGAGGACCGAAGCCACGCCAGCCCGGCTTCGTTCGTGACTCGTCCCGATCTGGCTCCGCCTCGAGCTTCTCGAGGCCGGCGGCGACACTCACGATGTTCGCGCTTGAAGCGCTTCGCTTGTGCACGCGCATCCGACGAACGCTCGAACGAGGCCGGGCCCCGTTCCAGGTGTCGCTTGTGAAGGTTCCGGGTGAAGAAGCAGACGTCGGGCACGCCCCTCGTACTCGTCACTCGGTGCGGCTGGTCAGGTGCGGGCCCTCAGGCCTTCCCTCAGTCATGAACCTGCTGGCAGCTCAGCCCTCCGCTCATGGTCGAGCAATCGACGTCCTCGAGGACGTCTCCGCTGCACGCCGCGATCACCGCGGTCGCTCCGCACTCGCACGTGATCGGGGACGCGCAGCCCGCGGGCGTCGAATAGCAATAGTAGGTGGTGTCGACCTCGTCGGACTGGCAGCACTCGCCGTCGAAGCTCGTCCCGGGCGGGCAAGACTCGTCGCCCGAGTCCGACCCGCTCGTCTCCTCGCACGGGCCGCCGCTGAAGACGGAGGCGACGCAGAACTCGGTCGACGCGCACGACTCGCAGCCCTTCACCGTCCGGCCCGATCCGGTGTCGACCTGCGCGGCGTCGCCGGAGCTCGCGCTCCCGCCAGCCTTCGTGGGCGACGATGCGCAACCGACGGTGCCGAGGGAGAACATGACGGCGACGGCGAGAGCTGAACGGGAGAGACGCATCGCGCACTTCTACCCAGCCACGGAAGCCTTCACCACGTGAATCGCGTTCGTGAACGGCCCGACGTCCACGTCTCCGCGTCGCCGATTCGGTCTTGAGTACCTCCGAGCAGAATGGAAAAGTGGTCGCGATGAAGACGATCGAGATCAAGACGAGAGACGGTGCGTGCCCCGCCTACGAGTACCGCCCCGACGGCAACGGTCCCTGGCCTGGCGTGCTTGTGTTCATGGACGGACTCGGCGTTCGTCCCGCGATGCTCGAGGTGGGCGCGCGGCTCGCGGCGCACGGCTACTTCGCGCTGCTGCCTGACCTCTTCTACCGCTCCGGCCCGTACGAGCCGATGGACCCGCACTCGGTCTTCACCGATCCCGAAAAGCGGAAGGTCCTGATGGAGAAGTTCTTCGCGCACGCGACGGTCGCGAACATCATGAGCGACACGGCGGCGTTCCTCGATCACCTCGCGGCTCTCCCCGACGTGAAGCCCGGCTTCGGGACGACGGGCTACTGCATGGGGGGGCTGATGTCTCTGAGCGCGGCGGGGACGTACCCGGACCGCATCGTCGCCGCGGCTTCGTTCCACGGCGGTCGACTGGCCACCGACGCGCTCGACAGCCCCCACCTGCTCGCGCCGAAGATGAAGGCGCGCGTCTATGTCGGCGGCGCGATCGAGGACGCGTCCTTCCCCGACGAGATGAAGGCCCGCCTCGAGGCCGCGCTGACCGCGGGGGGCGTCGAACACACGATCGAGACGTACCAGGCCAAGCACGGCTGGGTGTTTCGCGACACGCCGGTGTTCGACGTCGCTGCAGCCGAGCTTCACTGGACGAAGCTCCTCGCGTTCTTCGGCGCTCTGTCGCGTACGCCGGGCAGCCGCGTCAGGAACTCCTGACGCATCGGCCGGCGGGACGTTCCGCGCTATCGCGCGCACGCACATTTTTTATGAGGAACCATGACCGACCGAGGCAGACTCGCTGCGTCGCAAGAGCCGCCGAGCCCCGCTCGCCTCCGGTCCGAACGCGGAAGAAGGTTCTCCGCGTCAGTCCTTCATCTGATCCAGCGCGAACGCGTACTCGTCGGCGAGGCGCTCGACGTTCGTCTTCACCATGTCCGCGCCGCCGTGCCCCGAGTGCTTCTCGACGCGGAGGAGCACCGGCCTCTCGACGGCCGCCCACTGCATCATCGCGGCGAACTTTCTCGCGTGGAGCGGGTCGACGCGGTCGTCGCTGTCGGCGCTGAGGATCAAGGTCGACGGGTACCGCGTCCCCTTCACGACGTGGTGGTACGGCGAGTACGCGATCAGCGCCTTGAAGTCCTCGGCGTTCTCCGCAGACCCGTACTCCTCCACCCACGTCTTGCCCGAGCCGAACATGTGATAGCGGACCATGTCGAGCAGCGGGACGCCGCACAGCGCGACGCGGAAGAGATCCGGCCGCTGCGTGATGGCCGCGCCCACGAGGAGCCCGCCGTTCGAGCCGCCGAGCGCCGCGAGCTTGTCCTTGTTCGTGACTCCGAGCCGGATCAGCTCGTCGCCGACGGCGAAGAAGTCGTCGAAGACGTTCTGCTTCTCGTGGAGCATCCCGTGCCGGTGCCAGTCCTCGCCGTACTCGCTCCCGCCGCGCAGGTTCGCGACCACCCATACGCCGCCGCGCTCGAGCCACGGGTAGATCGACGACGCGAAGTACGGCGTCTCCGCGACCTGGAATCCGCCGTAGCCGTTCAGGATCGTCGGGCGCTTGCCGTCGGGGGCGAGGTCCTTCGCGTGGACGATGAAGAACGGGATCTTCGTCTTGTCCTTGCTCGTCGCGAACCGCTGCTCGACGACGTACTTGGAGGGGTCGACCGGCACCTTGAGCTTGTAGAAGCTCGACGTCTTCCCGGACGAGACGCTCGTCTCGAAGATCTCGGTCGGGTAGGTGAACGACTGGAACGAGTAGTACGCGAGGTCGTCGTCCGCGTTGCCGCTGAAGCCGCCGATCGATCCGAGCGTCGGGACCTCGATCGACCGCAGCGGCTTGGCGTCGAGCGTGAGGAGCTCGACGTGACTGACGACGTCCTTGAGGTACGAGAGCACCAGGCGATGACCGAGGATGCCTGACATCTCGAGCGTCGCGTCGGGCCGCTCCTTCACGAGCTCCTTCCACGCGGCGCGCTCGGCGTGCGCGGGGTCGACGACGAAGACGCGGTACTTCGGTGCCCCCTCGTTCGTGCGCACGTAGAAGTGGTCGTGGTCGATGTCGACGAGATACTGGGCGTCCTGGCCCGTGACGAGCGGCTTCCAGGTCGGCTTCGGGGCGTGCAGATCCATGAACTCGACGTCGTTCCGCGTCCACCCGTGCTCGGTGGTGGCGATGAGCCAGCGTCCGCTCTTCGAGATGTCGGCGTTGAGGAAGGTCTTCGCGTTCCCCGTCTTCTCGTGGACCGTCTTGTCCTTCGCGGGGTCCGCGCCGAGCGCGTGGTAGCGGACCTCGGCATAGCCGGGCCGCTCGGCCGTGGGCACGCTGTCCTTGGGCGGGATCCACGTGTAGTAAAATCCGTCCCCCTTCGCGGTCCACGCGGGGGACGCGTAGCGAGCGCCGGGGATGACGTCGACCTCGCTCTTCTTCCCGGTCGCGACGTCCATCACGTAGAGCGTCGACTCGTCGGAGTTGTTCTCCTTCACCGTGTAGGCGACGTGCTTGCCGTCCCACGAGACGGTCCAGACACCGAGCGCCGCGCTCCCGTCCGTCGACCACGTGTTCGGGTCGAGCAGCACCTTCTCCGCGCCCGTCTTCCCCTCGCGCCAGTAGACGATGAACTTCTCCTTGCCCGCGTCACGCCGCGCGACGAACCACCGCCCGCCGTGGTGGCGCGGAGTCCCGACGCTCTCGATGTAGAAGAGCTCCTTGAACCGCGCCGCGAGCTCGTCCCGACCCGGAAGCTTCTTCAGAAAGTCGCGGGCGAGCGCGTCCTCCGCCTGCGTCCATGCGGCGACCGCGGGGTCCTTCGCGTCCTCGAGCCACCGGTACGGATCGGCGACGGCGACGCCGTGAATCTGCTCCGTGACGTCGTCGCGTCGTGTGGCGGGGTAGGGGAGGACGGGCGGCGGCGTCAGCACGGGCATGGCCTCGTTGGGGATGAGGGTGGGCAACGGCGGGGTGGGCGGCGCGACGGCTTGCGGCGTCTCGTCGGCGCAGGCCGAGAAGGCGGCGACGAGCGGGAGGAGCGAGAGCAGAGCGAGCGCGGCGGGCGAGGGGAAGCGGCGGTTCACGCGGTGCACGATAGTCACGACCGGGGGGACTTGCACCCGGTCTCGGGGCTCTCAGAGGCGATGGAGCCGTAGCCGCAGCGCGTTGCCGATCACCGACACCGAGCTCAGGCTCATCGCCCCCGCTGCGACCATCGGGCTCAGCATGACGCCGAGCAGCGGATAGAGCGCGCCGGCGGCCAGCGGAATGGCGAGCACGTTGTAGGCGAACGAGAGCACGAGGTTCTCGCGGATGTTGCGCATGGTGGCGATGCTCAGCCGTCGCGCGCGGACGATGCCGCCGAGGTCGCCGTGCACGAGCGTGATGCCGGCCGACTGGATCGCCACGTCGCTGCCGGCCCCCATCGCGATGCCGACGTCGGCGCTCGCGAGGGCAGGCGCGTCGTTCACGCCGTCACCCGCCATCGCGACGCGATGCCCGGCGTCTCGCAGCTCGCGGATGACACGGGCCTTCTCGGCAGGCATCGCGCCGCTCCGGACGTCGGTGATCCCGACGCGCGCGGCAATCGCCCTCGCGGTGAGCTCGCGGTCGCCCGTGAGCATGACGACGCGCAGCCCGGACGCGAGCAGCGCGGCGACGGCCTCCTTGCTCGACGGCTTCGGCGGGTCGGCGAGATAGAGGGTCCCCGCGAGCTCGCGGCCGACGACGACGTGAACCTCCGTCTCGCCCTCCGACATGCGGGCTCGCCCCTCGTCCGTCTCCTCGACCGTCGCGCCGAGACGCGTCGCATACGCGGCGCTTCCCACGGCGACGCGCTTCCCCTCGACCAGCCCGGACGCACCTTCGCCGCCCGAGCTCTCCACGCCGCGTGCCTTCTTCAGCGGCGTCGACGTCGCGCGAACGATCGCCGCCGCCAGCGGGTGCTCGCTCTTCGACTCCACGGCAGCAGCAAGCTCCAGGACCCCCTCCGGCGTCCACGCGCCGAACGTCGCGACGTGCGTCACCTCGGGGCGGCCGACGGTCAGCGTGCCGGTCTTGTCGAGGACGAGCGTGTCGACCTTCTCGAGGCGATCGAGCGCCTCCGCGTTCTTCACGAGCACGCCGACGCGGGCGCCCTGGCCGATGCCGACCATGATCGACATCGGGGTCGCGAGGCCGAGCGCGCACGGGCAGGCGATCACCACGACGGCGACGGCAGCGACGAGCGCGTGCGCGAGGCGAGGCTCGGGGCCAAGCAGCATCCACGCGCCGAACGTGACGACGGCGACGAGGACGACGACCGGCACGAACACGCGCGCGACGCGATCGACCAGCGCCTGGACGGGGGCACGACTGCGCTGCGCGTCGCCGACCATGCGGGTGATCTGCGCGAGGAGCGTCCCCGCGCCGGTCTTCTCGACCGCGACGAGGAGCGCCCCGCTGCCGTTCATCGTCCCTCCGATGACGCGGTCGCCGGCCGCCTTTCCGACGGGGATCGGCTCGCCGCTGACCATCGACTCGTCGCACGCCGAGGTCCCCTCGACGATGCGACCGTCGACCGGAACTCGCTCCCCCGGCCGCACGGACACGTGATCGCCGACCTTCAGCTCGTCGAGCGAGACATCCTCGTCCGCCCCGTCCGCGCTGACTCGTCGCGCCGTCTTCGGCGTCAGCGAGAGGAGCGCGCGGAGCGAATCGCCTGTCCGGGCACGCGCGCCCAGCTCGAGGACCTGGCCGAGCAGCACGAGGGTGACCACGACGGCCGACGCCTCGAAGTAGCCCGGGACGGCGCCGGAAGGTCCGCGCATGCTCGGAGGAAACGCGCCGGGCATGAGCGCTGCGATCACGCTGTATGCGAACGCGACGCCGCTGCCGAGCCCGACGAGCGTGAACATGTTCGGGCTCCTGCGGACGACCGAGCTCCACGCACGCGAGAAGAACGGAGCGCCGCCCCAGAGCACGACCGGAGCGGCGAGGGCGAGCTCTGCGACGCTCGGCGCGCCGTGACTGCTCATGTGCGCCATGTCGAGCACGACGAGCGGCACCGTGAAGGCGAGGCAACCCCAGAAGCGGCGGGTCATCGCGCGCAGCTCCGGGCTGGCAGCGGCGGTGGCCTCGGTGATTCGCGGCTCGAGCGCCATGCCGCAGATCGGACACGGTCCTGGATGGTCCTCCGCGACCTCCGGGTCCATCGGGCAAACCCAGGTCGCGCCCGCCGCCGGCGTCTCGACGGTCGGTGCGTTCTTCGGGGCCGGGCCGAGGAACTTCGCGGGGTCGGCCGTGAAGCGCGAGCGGCACCCGTCGCAGCAGAAGTAGAACGCGCGACCGTCGTGCTCCGAGCCTGGCGCGCTGGCCGGGTCGACGGTCATCTGGCAGACCGGATCGACGGCCGAGGCCGCGGGGTTCGAGTTCGTGAGCGGGGTGGGGAGCATCGATCCTTTCGTAAGAGTGCAGGTGTCGGGAGGGAAGGGCTCGAGGGCGCCGCAGATCAAGTACAGTGCGCCGATGCGCGCGGTTTCGGGCTGGAAGCGTGGTCTCGGGCAGCGAGGAGCGGCGATCGCTCTGCTCGTCGCCGTCAGTGCATGCATCATCGAGACCGAGCCGGGGCCCACGAGGCCGCTCCTCCGCGATACGCTGCGCACGCGCGCTGCGGCTTCCGCGTCGGCGACGCCGTCGCCCGAAATTGCCCCGGTCGTCGTGGCGCCCATCGTCGTGGCTCCCGTGCCCGACGCGTATCGTGCGTGTGACTCCGACGCAGATTGCGTGGCGGTCCTGCCGAACGGGTGCTGCCACGACGGGCGGAACGAGGCGCTCAACAAGTCCCTCGTCGACGCGTATCGCAGCACGTTCCGCTGCGCGACCGAGCACCCGCAGTGCCCGACGAACCTCGTTCTCGATCGCCGGGCTGCCGCGTGTGACGTGGCCAGGCATCTCTGCAAGCTGGTCGAAGGGTCTTAGGAGCTCTCGCGAAACCGCCGCCACGCCTTTCACGCTCCTTCCGCACGGCTCGCGGGGCGGGAGGCCGGGAGGGTGGGGTCTCGGGCGACAATTCACGACCGACGCGGGGTTGCAGGTGTGCCGGCATGCGCGTACTGATTGGTGTGTGACATATCGATGGCGAACGAGTGTCGGCGCGATCCTTGCTCTGGTTGCGTCCGCAGCATCGGCGGCGTGCGGAGCGTCGCCGACGACCGTCGTTGCCCGTAGCGATGGCGGGCACGCGGACGCGGGGCAGGATGCGAGCACGCACGACACGGGGGTCCACGACGCCGCACGACCCGACGCGCGCGTGACCGACGCTCCCGTGGACAGAGGAGTGGCCGACGTCGTCACTGTCATTGTCGATGCGGCGAAGTGTGGCGCGGCATGTCCGGTGGGCTACACGTGCGGGACGGCCAACGGGCTCCCGGTGTGTCGCGCACCGAGCGGCATCCCGCTCTTCTCGCACGTGTTCGTGATCATGGAGGAGAACACCTCGCTCTCGACGCTCGTCGCGGCCATCGGCGCGAACGCGGCGCCGAACTTCGCGTCGCTCCAGAAGAAATACGCGAGCGGGCTCGAGTACCACGGCGTCGCTCACCCGAGCCTCCCCAACTACGTCGCGCTCACGTCCGGCGGCACGCAGGGGATCGCGTGCGACTGCGCCGCCGCCTCCGGGCTGGGGAGCTGCAACGCCGGCAACTGCAACCTCCTCGCGTCCGACGAGTGCACGTGCAGCCAGTCGGTCTCGAACCTCGCGGACCAGATCGAGACCGCGAAGAAGACCTGGATGGCCTACGGCGAGGCGATGGATACGCCGTGCAACCTCGTCTTCACCTCGGACGCGGGCACCTACTCGGCGAGGCACGTCCCGTTCCTCTATTACGACGACATCCAGACGAACGCGACGCGCTGCACGAGCCACGTCGTCGACTATTCGTTCTTCGAGCCAGCCTCGGCCGCGGACTTCAACTTCATCGCGCCGAACCTCACCGACGACATGCACAACCCCTTCCCTGCGACGCAGGGGAACATCACGAACGGGGACACGTGGATCGGCCCCCAGGTCGAGAAGATCACCGCCTCGAGCGCGTACACGGACGGCGGGTTGCTCGTGATCGTGTGGGACGAGGACGACGACTCGGGTCTCCTCTCGGCGAACGCGCCCATCCCGATCTTCGTGCTCTCGCCGTACGCCAAGAGCGGCGGCTACATGAGCGCGGCGACGATGGACCACTACTCGCTGCTCGCGACGATCGAGGACGGCCTCGACCTCCCTCGCCTCGGCAGCGCGGGAATCCCGCGAGCCAGCACGGCAGACACGCTCGCGGACTACTTCGCCGACAAGTGACGAGCGCCTCGGGGTCGCTGGCCGAGCTTCGCGCGGTGTGAGCTAGCCGACGCGCTTCACGACCACGCGGCGGACTCCGTGCACGACCTCGACGGCGTCGATGATCGCGGGAATGCCGAGCGAACGCTCGAAGTTGACGTCGAAGGTCACTTCGATTCGCTTCTTTCCGTCGTCGTAGCGTTTCTCGTGCTCGACGTCCGAGACCGTGGCGCCGACCGCCTTCAAGGCGAGGACGAGCGCCGTCACGTCCTTGGCGTCCTCGCCGAGCACGACGGAGATGCGACGCGTGATCCGGTGATCGTCCTTGTCCTCGAAGCGGCGAAGCAGCGTCAGGCTCGCGAGGCCGAGCAGCGTGACGACCCCGCCCTCGACGAACATTCCGGCGCCGGAGCACATCCCGATCGCCGTCACGAGCCACAGCCCGGCGGCGGTCGTGAGCCCTTGCACCGTCGTCCCCGTGCGCAGGATCGCGCCGGTCGCGAGGAACCCGACCGCCGACACGACCGACGCCGCGATGCGTGAGGAGTCGACCGAGACGAGATCGTCCTTGCTGTAGTGCTGCCAGTAGACGAACTGCGAAGAGATGACCATGAAGGTCGCGGCGGCCATCGCCACGATCAGGTGGGTTCGCAGGCCTACCGGCCGCCGATGCACGTCGCGCTCGTAGCCGATGATGCCGCCGCAGGCGGCGCCCATGACGATGCGGGCGAGCATCTCTCCGTGCGAAAGCATCAGGACACCCTCATTCTAGCCCTTGTGCGGCTCGCCCAGGAGCTTCGCGAGCGTCTTCCGATCGATCTCGAGCGCCTCCGCCGTCACGACCCGTCGACCGCCGAGCTCGTCCACCGCCCACCGCGCATAGCGTCGATTCATCTCCTGCAGCGACATCACCGGGCGCGCGAAATCAGGCGTCGTTGCCGCCGGCGTCGCAGGCGCGAGCGAGGGGGCTATCTCGCTCGCTGCCACCTCGACCTCGGAGCCGAGGAGCACCGCGCGCTCGATGACGTTCGTGAGCTCGCGGACGTTGCCGGGCCAGGGATGCGCGAGGAGGAGGTCGAATGCGCCAGGCGAAACCCGGCGGACCGGCGACGACGGATGCTTCGCGCGCGCCTGCTCGAGCGCATGCGCGACCAGCGCCGTGAAGTCGTCGCGCCGCCGGCGGAGCGGCGGAATGTCGATCGTCAGGACGTTGAGCCGGAACAGCAGGTCTTCGCGAAACTGCCCCGCGGAAGCCTGGTCGCGGAGGTTCCGGTTCGTCGCCGTGACGAAGCGCACGTCGATGAGCTTCTCCTTGTCGGAGCCGACGGCGCGGACGACGCCGCGCTCGATCACGTGAAGCAGCTTCGCCTGGAGGGGCAGCGGCATCTCGCCGATCTCGTCGAGGAAGACCGTACCGCCCGCTGCCTCCACGAGCAGCCCCGCGCGGTTCGTGACGGCCCCCGTGAACGCTCCGCGCATGTGGCCGAAGAGCTCGCTCTCGAGCAGGTTCTCGGGGAGCGCGGCGCAGTTGATCGTCACGAACGGGCGCGTCGCGCGGGCGCTCTGGTCGTGGAGCGCTCGCGCGAGCAGCCCCTTGCCGGTGCCCGTTTCGCCGAGCAACAGGACAGGCGTCGTCGCATCGGCGACGCGCGCGACCATGCTGCACGCCTCGCGGATCGAACCCTCCGCCCCGACGACGTGCGCGAACGAGGCTTTCCCGCGGAGCGCCTTCCGCATCGCGCTCGCCTCACGGCGGAGCCGGGCGTCGGCGAGGGCGCGATCGAGGAAGAGCGCGAGCTCGTCCACCTGGAACGGCTTCGTCAGATAGTGGTACGCGCCCTGACGGATCGACTCGATCGCAGAATCGATCGCGCTGAACGCGGTCATCACGATCACCGGCCTCTCCGGCGCGATCCGACGCGACAGCGCGAGCACCTCGAGGCCGTCGACGCCCGGCATCCGGAGGTCGGTGACGACCACGTCGAAGTCCTCCTCGAGGCGTCGCGCGGCCTCGCGTCCGGACGTGACGTGCGTGGTCACGAACCCGTCGTTCGCCAGCTCCTCCGTCAGCGTCTCGCCGAGCGGGACGTCGTCGTCGACGATGAGGACGTGCCCACGCGCCTTCGTGCCCGGAATCACGAAGCCACCCCGACCGCGGGAAGTGGAATCTCGACGCGGGCGCGCGTCCCCTTTTCCGGGCGTGGCTCGAGCGTCATGATGCCATGATGATGCCCGACGATCTCGTAGGCGATCGCGAGACCGAGGCCGGTCCCTTCGCCTTCGGGCTTCGTGGTGAAGAACGCTTCCGTCGCGCGCCGCGCCGAGCTCTCCGGGATGCCGACGCCGTCATCGTCGACCGTGAACGACACGCCGCGATTCGTAGCGAGGACCATCAGCTCGACCTTTCCTCCGTCCGAGCACGCGTCGCATGCGTTCAGCAGGAGGTTGACGACGACTTGCTCGAAGAGGCGTGGGTCGCACGCGACCGCGGGTAGCCCCTCGTCGGCGACGACCCGCAGCTCCACGCCGGCCTTGTCGAACCGGTGCGCCACGAGCTCCACGGCACCGCGCGCGAGCGACGCTGGGCTCGTGTGGACGAGCGTCGGCGTCCCCCCCCGGGCAAGGTGGAGGAACGCACGAACGATCTCGTTGATCCGACGGGCCTGACTCACGATCGCGGCCACGGAGTGGCTCGCTTTCTCGTCCGAAGACACCCGCCGCGCGAGCCGCTCGGCGCGCCCGAGGATGACGCCGAGCGGGGCAGCGACCTGGTGCGCGATCCCCATCGCCATCGCTCCCATCGTCGCCAGCTTGTCGGCGCGCACGAGCCGCTCGTCGCGGGCCTGGACGGCTTCGGCGACCGCGAGCCGTTGCGCGAGCTCGAGCTCGGAGCGCTGACGACGGAGCGCGAAGGTCCCGAAGGTCACGACGATGGTCGACGCGAGGAGGAAGCCGAGCGCGACGCGCCACAGGCCTCGCTCCTCTCGGTCTCGCTCCCGTATCGCGGTCGCGGCGATGGCTATGCCCCACCGACCGTCGCTGCCGAGGTCGACCTCCGCGAGCCCCACGATCGCCGTGCGCGGGGGGAGACCGATCGACGCTGCCTCGTCGTGAGTCAGCCTGGCCCACGGCTGCGAAAGAAGACCCGCAGCGAAGCGATCCTCGATTGGCTTCGATCGCACGACGCGGCCGTCGAGAGACCGCAGGCCGTCGTCGGAGCGATGCAGGAAGATCTCTACGCGCCCCGGTCGCTCGAGTGGCAGGAGGTACGGCGTGACCACCGACGCGATGCCCTTCCCTCCAGAGGTCGCGGTCACTGCCGCGCGCATCGCCTCGGCCGCGGCGGTCGCGACCGTCGCCTGGCCCGTCGCGAAGTCGGTCAGCGACGCGTTGGCCTCTCGCCGCTCGTCGGCGAACGCGGCGAGACCGAGGAGCACGACCACGGTCACCATCCACGCGATGATCCGGGTCGGAGTGATCCGCGGTTCGGTGGGGACGTGGGGTTTCATCGCTCAGCACTCTCTACTTCGCCACGCGAGCGAAGCTAGCGGGAGAGTAGCCGGCACGCCGCCGTCCTTCGCAAAGGTCATTCCAGCCCCGAGTCGCCGTATCGCTGCGGCGCGCGACGGTCGAGCTTCGTTCGTGCGGAGGATTTCCCCGACGCTTGCGGAGAATTTCCTCCACCCACAGCGCAGGTCACCCGGAACGCCGCGCGCAGGCGGAGTCGAGCGGTCGGCACGCCGCGTGCTCACGGGGCGACACGATGGCCACGTCGACACAGCGAGTCGCACTCGTCGCCGCGCTCGCGAGCTCGCTCGCGCTGGCGCGACCTGCGAGCGCACTGGACGCAGCGGACCCGGCGCATGCGGTGCGCGCGATGACCCTCGGCGAAGCGCTCGACTACGCTCACGCGCACCAGCCCGACCTCCGTGCCGCCGCTGCGCGCGTCGACGCCGTGAGGGCTGCGGGCTCCGTGACGAGAGCGCGCTGGTACCCGACCATCACCGGGGCCGCCGAGGTGCTCGCGACGACCACGAACAACTCCACGGGCTCGTACCTCGCCGTACCAGGCCTCGACAATCCACGCGTCAGCGCGACTCTCGCCCGCTCCGCCGGCACCAGCTCATTATCGCCAGCACCTTCGTCGTTGCTCGCCGTCGGGCTCCGTCAGGAGATCTTCGACTTCGGTCGCATAAGCACGCAGGCTGCCGCCGATGACCTGCGCGCGGACGCGCAGCGCCTCTCGCTGTCGGGGGCCAGGCTCGTCGTCGACGAGACCGTCGCGGAGGCCTACTTCGCCGTCTTCGCTGCCAAGGCTGTGGTGCGGGCCGCGGAGAGCGCGATCGTGCGCGCGCGGATTCACAGAGACCAGGCCAGGGCGGGCCTGGACGCCGGACTCCGGCGCCCCATCGAGCTGACGCGAACCGAGGCGCTCCTCGATAGATACGATCTCGGTCGCATTCGCGCGGGGCGAAACGTCGTGATCGCGGAGGCGGTGCTCGCCGCGGCGGTGGGGGTGCCGGAGCACCTGCTCGACATCTCGGGCGCGCCGCCCGCCCCGCGTGACCTCCCCGCGCTCGACGCTGCGTTCGAGGCTGCAGAGCGGAATCCGGACCTCGTGAGCGCGCTCACTCGCCTCCGGGCGCAGGAGAAGCAGACACGCGCGTTTGCGGCCGAGGAGCGCCCGAATCTCCTCCTCTCCAGCGCGCTCTCGGGAAATGCGGGCGGAGCCACGCCGTCGAGCGGAAGCGTCGCGGAGGCGAAGGGCTTCGCACCTGTCGTGCCGAACTGGGATGTCGGAATGGTGCTCTCGTGGCCGCTGCTCGATGAGACCCTGCGGGCGCGCGTGCGGCAGTCCGAGGCCCAGGAAGAGGTCGCGCGACAAGAGGCCGCGGCGCTTCACGAGCGCATCGCGGGCGCCGTGGAGGAGGCCTACGCCGAGGTCGTCGCGGCGCGCGAAGCGCTGCCCGTCCTCTCTCGTGCGCTGAACGCGGCCATCGCCAACTACGACCAGGCGAGCGCTCGCTTCGACGCAGGTCTCGGGAACGCGGTCGAGATCGCTGACGCGGAGGAGCTCCGCACGTCGGCCGAGATCGAGCTCGCTCAGGGCCAGTTCGAGGTCGCGCGGGCTCGCGCGAGCCTCGGGCGCTTCCTCGCCGACGGGACCGGCGGGGCATGAGCACCCGCTCCGTCGACGCGCTCCGGCGCGCAGGCGTCTCGGCGGTCATCGGCGCGGTGGCGCTCGTGGCGCTCGTCGTCGCGTACCTGATGCTGCAGCGCGCCGAGGCGCGCACGAGCAAGGTCCCCCTCGCGGCGGCCTCGAAGCCGGTCGCGTTCGTCACGGCCCAGGCCGCGGCGTTCCACCGCTCCCGTCACTACATCGGCACGCTGCGACCGTGGGTCGAGGCCAACATCGCCCCGCAGTTCACCGCGGCCTACGTCACCGCCGTGCTCGTGCGGCCCGGCACACGCGTCACGCACGGCGAGGTCCTCGCGACGCTCGATTGCCGCAACGCGAGCACCGCTTCGAGCGCGATTGCGATGCAAGCCAGCGCGATCGAAGCGAAGCAGAAGGCGCTCGCTCACGAATCGCAGCGCCAGACGAAGCTTCTTGCAGGGGGCTATGCCTCGGCGAACGAGGTCGAGCAGTCGGTCGCGGAGAGCACAGCGGAGACAGCCAAGCTCGAAGCAGAGAAGGCCACGCTCGCTCATAGCTCGCTCGAGGTCGGCGACTGCGTGCTCCACGCCCCGTTCGACGGCGAGGTCGGAGATCGATTCGTCGACCCCGGCGCCTTCGTCCGGCCCGGGACGGCGCTTGTCTCGGTGGTCGATCGATCGACGGTGCGCTTCACGGGAGATGTTCCGGAGGTCGACTTTCAGGTCGTCGCGCCCGGGACGCCGGTCCGTATCCACATCGACGCGACCCGGCAGGATGTCGAGGGGGTCGTCTCCCGGAGAGCGCCGCACGCGGACTCTGACGCGCGCACCGTGCGCTTCGAGGTCGACCTGCCGAACCCCGGACGCGTGATCCCGGTCGACACCACGGCGGAGGTCGTCATCGACATCGGCGAGCCCGTCCCGGCCACGGAGATCCCGCTCTACGCCGCCACCGTGCGCGCAGGGAGGGCCACCGTGTTCGTCCTCGACGGCGACATCGCGCGCGCCCGCACGGTCACGCAGGTCGGTGAGACCGGCGGAAGCCTCTTCGTCGAGCGCACGCTCGAGCCAGGGAGCCGCGTCGTCACCGAGGGGCGAGCGCTGCTGAACACTGGCGACCGCGTCGCTGCCGAGCCCGACCGGATGGGCAAAGACTCGGTCACGCCGCCACCGCCTTCGTCTGCGAGCGTGCCCCGATGATCGCCCTCGCGCTCAGGAACCCCATCGCCATCTTGATGCTGTCGATCGGCGTCATCGTCTTCGCGGCCGTCGTCACGCCGAGGATGAGCATCGACACGTTCCCCGAGCTGACGCCGCCGGTGCTCATCGTGGGCGAGCTCGCGCCAGGCCTCGCCGCGAAGGACGTCGAGAAGGCGGTCGCCTGGAGGATCGAACGTTACGTCGCCGCGACGCCGGGCGTCGATCACGTCGAGAGCCTCTCTCGAAACAACATCGCGCTCGTCTACGTCTGGCTCAAGTGGGGGACGGATCTCACGGCCGCGCAGACGCTCGTGCAATCGGAGGCGGCGTTCGCGATGGCGGGGGCCCCGAAGTCGCTCGGGCTCTTGCCGCCGTTCGTGCTGCAGTACGACCCGTCGAACGCGCCGGTCTGTCAGATCGTCATCACGGGCGCGGGCTACACCGGCTCCCAGCTCTACGACTACGCGCAGAACTACATCGAGCCGCAGATTGAAGGGATCGAAGGGGTCGGCAGCGCCCCCGTCGACGGGGGTCGGCCTCGTCAGATCAACATCGTCGTCGACCCCATCAAGGCGCTCGCCCGCCACGTCACCGCCGAGGACGTCGCGGCCGCGGTCGCTCGGTCCAACGCGCTCTTGCCGTCGGGCGAGCTCCTCGCCGCGAAGTTCGACGCGAACGTCTACACGAACGGCGTGCCGAAGCACGCGGCGACGATCGGAGACGGCGTCGTGAAGGTCGTGGACGGCCACCCGGTGCTCATCAAGGACATCGCGCGCGTCGAGGACGGCGGCATGCCCCAGACGCAGGCGGTGTCGGTCAACGGCCTCGACGCGGTGTACCTGAACGTCCTCCGTATTCCCGGCGGCAACACGATCAAGATCGTCGATGCCGTGAAGGAGCGCGTCGCGGGGCTCACGACGCTCCCGCCCGGCATGCACGCGAACGTCTACTTCGACCAGTCGACGTTCGTGCGCAGCACGTTCCGCGGCCTCGAGCGAGAGATCGTGCAGGCGCTCGCGCTCATCGCGCTCGTGATCCTCGTCTTCCTGCAGAGCGTCCGCGGGACGATCATCGTGTCGATCGCCATCCCGCTCTCGTTCGCGATCACGCTCATTATCCTGTACGCGACCGGGCAGACGCTCAACGCGTTCACGCTCGGAGGGCTGACGCTCGCCATGGGTCGCCTCGTCGACGACGCCGTCGTCGTGCTCGAGTCGATTCACCGTCACCTTCGCATGGGGCACAGCCCCTCCGACGCGGCCCTCAAGGGCGCGAACGCGGTCGCGCTGCCCGTGCTCGCGTCGACGCTCACCACGATGGCCGTCCTCTTGCCGGTCATGCTCCTCGCGGGGCTCGCGAAGCGCCTGTTCGCTCCGCTGGCGCTCACGGTCGCCGTCGCGATGATGGCCTCCTACTTCGTCAGCCTCGCCGTGACGCCCGTCGTCTGCGGTCACTTCCTCGGGCACGAGCAGCGCGGGAGGGTGGCGCGGGGGTTCGAGCGCCTGATCGACCGCATCGCCGCCGCGTATACCTGGGCGCTCGAAGCCGTCCTCGGCGCGCGCGCGGCGCTCGTCGTCGCCTCGCTCGCCCTCGTGCTGGCGAGCGTGTGGGGGGCCGGTCGCCTGCCGACGAGCTTCTTCCCGGAGATCGACGAGTCGATGGAGACGCTCTACGTGCGCTTCGCGCCGGGGGTGTCGGTCAAGGACGCTTCGTCCGAGCTGACCCGGATGGCGAGCACGCTGACGCGGGAGCTTCCCGAGGGGACGGTCCGGATGATCGTCACGAACAACGGGATGCCGCAGGAGCAGCGGAGCCTCCTCGCGAGCCCGAACGTCGCGCCCAACACGGGGTTTCTCCGCCTCGCCTTCGCCCCACCCGAGGAGCGAACGCTCCGCCAGGGTGAGATCGCCGTCCGCGCGCGCGAGATCCTGACCCGCTCGTTCCCCGGCGTGGAGGTCCTCCAGTACCCCGGCGGCCTCGTCGCGAGCGTGTTCGCGAACGGATACACGGCCCCGCTCGTCGTCGAGCTCGAGAACGAGAACCTCGATCAGCTCGACGCGGAGGCGCGCGCGGTCGCAGAGGTCGCGCGAGAGGTACCCGGCGTGCGCGACGTCCGCGAGTCGATGCAGATGGATTATCCGGAGGTGCGCGTCGAGACGGATCGCGAGCGCTCGGGGCTCGTCGGGAGCTCGCTCCGCGATGCGGCGCAGACCACGCTCGAGGCGACGACCGGCAACATCAACACGCCCGGCGTCTGGGTGGATGCGAGCAACGGCCGCGCCTACTACGTGGTCACCTTCTACGACGGCGCGCAGGTCAACGACACGGCGTCGCTCGCCGGGCTCCCCGTCCACTTCGGTGAAAACAAGCGGGCCGTGCTCCTCGGCGCGTACGCCGAGGTTCGCCGGTCGGTCGGCGCGGTCTCCGTCGAGCGGAGTCGCATGCAGCGCGTCGCGCACGTGCTGATGCAGACGGAGCACCGCGACCTCGGCTCCGCGGCCGCCGACCTCGAGTCGCGGCTTCAGCTCGACGCTCGCACTCGCGCGATCCGGTTTCACTTCGTCGGGCAGGTCGCGCTGATGCGAACGACGTTCTCCGGGCTCGGCCTCGCGCTCGCGCTCGCGGTGATGGTCGTGTTCATGATCATGGCCTCTCAGTTCCGGTCGCTGCGGCTGCCGTTCGTGATGCTCTTCACGATCCCCGTCGCGCTCTTCGGCATCGTGCTCGCGCTCGTCGCCGCCGGTCAGGGGTTCTCGATCACCGCGCTGATGGGCGTCCTGATGGTCATCGGGATCGCGGTGTCGAACGGGATCCTCCTCGTCGACGACGCGAACCGGAGGCTCACCGAAGGCGCGCTTCCGAGGGTCGCCATCATCGAGGCCGCTCGCTCTCGGTTCGTGCCGATCATGATGACGAGCCTCGCGACGGTCATCGGGCTCGTCCCGACCGCGATGGCGCTCGAGCAGGGCTCCGAGGCGAACCAGCCGCTCGCGCTCGCCGTCGTCGGCGGCCTCCTCTCGTCCACGATCATCTCGCTCTTCCTCGTTCCCGTGATGTTTCTCTTCTTTGCAAGGATCTCGCCCGCCGCGAGCCACGGCGACGCCGCGGTGGCCTCTCGGTCGCTGCAGGAAGCGCTCTGACCCATGATTCGCTCCATACGGTTCGTCTCGTTCATCCTCGTGGCTTCGTGCGCGAACTACGAGGGCCTGTTCTCGCCGAGCTATCCGGCGTGCGAATTCGCCGGGGTCGCGTGCCACCGGAACACCGAGTGCTGCTCGAGCTGGTGCGTCAACGGCGCCTGCGCGAACCGCGAGCCCTGACACGACGCAGCAAGAGCACGAGGAGTATCCCCATCATGCGCATGCGTTTCCTACGAACTTCCGTCGTCGTCGCCACGCTTCTGCTGATTGCGTGCGGGTCGACCAATCGAAACGTCTATCTCGGCAGTGGTACCGATCGCTGCCTCGACGTCGACTCCGATTGTCGCCGTGCACACGACTGCTGCAGCGACTGGTGCGTCAACGGCGAATGCGAGCTCCGTCCATAAGTGGCGCGGGCGTTGCATTCCCGGTGTGGAGCGGCTCCTGCCGCACGCCCGAGGCACTCCAGCGAAAGAGGCGAGATCGTGAACAGGAACCACTTCCCGACTCTGGTCTTCTTCGTGATCGTCGCGCTCGGCGCCGTGGCGTCCGTGTACACCCAGGCGCCGCCGTCTCCGGGTCCCCCGACTCCGGCGACGCTCGCGTCGCTACTGTGGATTGTCGCAGCGCTCGCAGTGGGCATGATCGTCGCGCTTTCCATCAAGATAGCGCCGCAGTGGGACAGGGCCGTCGTCCTGCGGCTGGGGCGGTTTCACGCGCTCCGCGGGCCCGGGCTCTTCTTCATCCTTCCGGTCATCGACGTGATTCCGTACTGGATCGACACACGCGTCATCACCTCCTCGTTCAAGGCAGAGAAGACCCTGACGAGAGACACGGTGCCGGTCGACGTCGACGCGGTCTTGTTCTGGAAGGTCATCGACCCCGAGAAGGCCGCGCTCGCCGTGGCGGATTACACCAGCGCGATCAGCTGGGCGTCCCAGACCGCGCTCCGCGACATCATCGGGAAGACCGTCCTCGCGGACATGCTGGAAGGCCGAGGCAAGATAAGCGCCGAGCTGCAGCAGATCATCGACCAGCGCACGGAGCCTTGGGGCGTCAACGTGATCTCGGTCGAGGTGAGGGACGTGCTCATCCCCACGGCGCTCCAGGACGCGATGTCGATGCAGGCGCAGGCCGAGCGCGAGCGACAGTCTCGCGTCATCCTCGGCGACTCGGAGCGCCAGGTCGCAGAGAAGTTCGGTGAGGCCGCGAAGACCTACGCGAACGACCCGATCGCCCTCCACCTCCGCGCGATGAACATGCTCTACGAGGGGCTGAAGCAGAACGCGACGATCGTCCTCGTGCCGAGCTCGGCGCTCGACACGATGCAGCTCGGCAACCTTCCGGCGATGATGTCGCCGTCGCCGACCGTCGCGACGAACGGTGGAGGGAAGCAGCCCGAGGTCACCGCAGTCCACGCGCCGCGCGTCGGTTGAGATTGGTGGAGTCCCCTCGAAGCTCGACCGGAGAGGCGCTGCTGCTAACCTCCGGCGATGAACCGCCTCGCTCTCACTGCGTTTGCGACCGCGTCGCTGTGTGCCTCCTGCAGCGACACCAGCCCTCTTCGCGCGAAGGCTGGCGGAGCCGACGCTTCCCGAGTCATCGCGGACGCGCGCGTGGCGTCCGACCCGGACGCAGCGCTCGAAGTCGGCTTCCAGCCTCCTCCGCACCGCGATGCCGGGGTCGATGCGGCTCGGGCGTTCGACGCGTCTCCGGGGCCCGACGCACGTTCAGACCTTGATGCGCACTTGGCAGACGCGGGCGATGCGGCGCAACCACGGACCTACGCGACGATCGCCGAGGCTGCGCTCGCGACGATGACGGGCACGTATTACGGCGCCGCGAAGTGGAACATCTGCATCCCCGACCTGGGGTGCGGGAGCACCGACCAGGACTGGGGGGCGGGCGCTCTCACCTATGCGCTCTACCTCCGCTGGGAGCTGTCGAAGGATGCCGAGATCCCACCGCTGCTCTCCGCGCTCAACGCGGCCGGTCCGGTCTACGGCACGTGCACCGCCACGAGCTGCAACAGCTGGAGCGACGTCCCGTCGTGGGACTCGATAGCGGCGTCGCGCGAGTACGAGGTGACCGGAGATCCTTCCGCGCTCAGCCGGGCCGAGGCTGCCTTCGACTTCGTCGACACCGCGACCCAGTTCGCGCTCGGTGCGTGCCCCGCCATCGACTACCAGATACCGGCCGGCGGCGGGAACCAGCTCAAGACGCTCGAGACCGACTCCAACTACATCAAGGCGGCGCTGCTGCTCTATGCGGCGACGTCGACTCCCGCATACCTGACAAAGGCGACTACGAAGTACGCGAGCGTGCGCCAGTACTTCCTCGATCCGTCCGTCGCGCTCTACACGGTGTACGTCGTCGACGACGGCACCACGTGCACCCAGATCCCGCGGCGGTTCTTCGCGAGCGTGAACGGGAACATGATCCTCGACGGGCTGATGCTCGCGGACGCGACCGGAGACATGACCTACCGGAGCGACGCGCTCGCCACCGGGCAGGCCGTGGCGTCGCTGCTCTCCGATCCGAGCGGCATCTACGAGAACCTCCAGGCGGAGAACGACGTCGTCGAGCCGCTGGTCGAGGCCTTCTACAGGCTCGCGACCACCGAGGCGCAGCCGTTCGCGAGCGAGTGGATACTCACGAACGCCAACGCGTCGGCGTTCGACGTGACGTCGGAGGGCTCGTACGGCCGCTTCTGGGGCGGCCCTGCGCCCACCGCGACGACGACGATCTGGCAGGCGAACGGCGGCTTCGCGCTCGCCTTTGCTGCGGCCGCGCTCGCGCCGACCGAGGGGCCGACGGGGCCAGACGTCTGGAGCAACGCGGTCGTCACGCAGTCGGACATCACGACGCTCCCGGCCTCGATCACCTTCGAGGGGAGCGCGATCGCGCTCTTCGGAACGATAGGCGAGGACTGCTGCGAGAGCGGCCACGCCCAGCTCTTCATCGACGGCGTCCAGAGCTTCGACCAGACAGGCATCTGGCAGGACAAGTCCGTCTCGGGTCACCCGATCCCGAGCTCCGTCCTCTTCGCGTGGCGATGGCCGACCCGCGGCTCACACACGATCGGCTTCCAGCCCGGCATCACGAACAGCAAGGAAGGGACATCGTTCCTCCACCTCCAGTCGTACGAGGTGGTGCCGTAGCTGGTTGAGTGGAGGCATTTTGAGTGGAGCGCAGTCACCCGGACCTCTACGGTCGGCATTCTCGGCCCGATCAGGTCCAGGAGCCTGCGCTCGGACGACGCTTGCGCGTGGGGCTCGATGGTCGCGCGGTGGGTTCGAGCGAACGCGGTACCTCACGCGAAGCGTCGTCCGAGCGCAGGCTCCTGGACCTGATCGGGTCAGGCGTGCCCATCGTAGAGGTCCGGGTGACTGCGCTCCACTCGACTCCCTCCACTCAATTGCCGCACCAGTCGAAGTCGCCGTGGCCGACGACGCGCGTGCCATCGGGCCCGTCGCAGTCGAGCGCGACGTGGCCACCCATCGCACGAACTCCATTCTTGAGCATGCCGTGCCGCTTGATCGTCAGGTCGAACACCCGACAGGAGCTCGGCCGGTAGTCGACGTAGGCGGTGTGCTCGCCCTGCTCGTACATGCGCACCACCTTCCCGTTCATCGGGTCGTCGACGATGCGGATGAGAGATGCCCGCGACTGGTCCGCGGTGCCGACCGTGACGTCGACGCCGAAGAAGCCTCGCCCGTCGCCGGAGGCGCAGGCGATGGGTGCGGCTTCGGGCGCCTGCGTCGGTCCGCCCGTGCGGGTGAACGAGCCCTCGTAGGTCGCCACGCAACCCGCGAGCAGAGGGCACGCGAGGGTTGCCGCGGTGATGAACGTGCACATGCGGGCGGTCTTGGGCTTGACGTAGGTCATCGTCGTTTCCTCGAAGAGCAGCGATTAGCAAGACGTGATCCACGGCTCAGGCGCGCGATTTCAGCGCGTCAAGGCGTCGCTTGCCGGGACAGAGTGCGACGCGCTGCGCCACCGACGGGGCAGGCAGACCTCTGACGTCCGCGAGGAAGAGCACCCGCTGCGAGGGGACGCGATCGACGCGTCGGTGCGTGAGAACAACCCGCGAAAGGACGAGTGCCCGTCGCACGGGGAAGGGGTCAATTCGCGCGATGGAAGCGACGATGCGAACAAGGTTGATGACCCATCGCGAAGGGATCCGATCCTTTCGCGATCTGTCATGGCTGATCCGGATGATGTTCCGATCCCATCACGCGGGGATCTGATCCTTTTGCGCGGTGTCGCGACAGGTCTGAACAATATTCATGACCTATCGCGTGGGGATCGGATCGTATTGTGGTGGAGACCGACTGAAATTGATGATGTTGACGACCTATCGCGTGGGGATCCGATCTTTTCGTGGTCGGTGACCACACTGCTGAACAATGTTCGTGACCTATCGCGCAGGGAACAGATCCTTTTGTGGTCCATGATGACCGAGCTCAATGATGTTGACGACCTATCGCGCGGGGATGCGATCTTCTTGCGATCGAGAGCCATCGATCTCGTTGATGATGATGACCTATCGCATGGGGATCCGATCGTCTTGTGGTCGAGAGCGACGGAACAGAAAAAGGTTGAGCACCCGTCGCGAAGGGATCAGATCCTCTTCGCCTCCGTCGCGAACAGCCTGAATAACGTTGGCGACCCGTCTCGAAGGGATCAGATCCTATTTCGATCCACGCGCAATGACTTCAACAATGTTGAGTACCTTTCTCGCGGGGATCAGAACTTCATTCCGTTTGGACGCACCGACGGGCAGGAGGTTGATGAGCCAGCACGAAGGGAGGTGATCGAATCGTGCGAGGGAGCGAAGAACCGGTGAAAATATCACTCCCCATCGCGTGGGGAATTGATCAATTTGAGCGAGCGAGCGACGACACTGCGGAAGGGTGAGGACCCGTCGCGTCGGGATGAGAACAAATCTCGGTTCGATCGCACGCAAGCTCGCTCCTCCACGTGCCTCGCCGGGTTGTTGCTCGACAAACGGTGCTCGCTCGCGGTTCGCGCGGGTTCGCGGTAGGATCGTCCGATCCCAATGAACACGCCTGGGCAAACGAGCCCCGAGGCGGCGGCGACCGGGCTTCTCTCGGACAAGCCGCTCGCGCATCTGCTCGCATACGCACGGGACCGGAAGCTGTCGGGCACCATGGTGCTCGCAGACGAGCCGCAGCAGCGCGCGCGGATCGGCCTTCTCGCGGGCAAGGTTGCGCGGGTCTGGACGAGCGAGCCGGTCGTCTATCTCGGGCACGTTCTCTTCGAAGCCGGGGTGATCGACGGCACGCAGCTCAGTGCGTCCTTGGCCGAGGTCGCGACGACGAAGTCGCTGCACGGGCAGGTGCTGCTCGCGAAGGGGATGATCGACGCGGAGCAGCTCTCGAGCGCGCTCGCTCAGCAGCGAAGCCGGAAGCTGCACCACATGTTCACGTTCGCGGCGACGTCCAGCTTCGCGTTCTTCTCCGACACCTTCCTGATCCCCGAGCGACCGGGCGACGTGGAGCCCGTCGACCTGCTTCCGGTGATCTGGCGCGGGGTCGCGGCTCGCCCTTCCTGGGAGCACGTCCGGTCGACCCTCTCGCGGGTCGGTGCCTGCCCTGTCCGCCTCATCGGAGCGCTCGACACCTCCTTCTTTCGCGGCGGGGAGGGGGCGGCGGTGGCGTCGCTGCGCCGCACTCCCGCGACCATCGCAGACCTCGCCACGCGACCCGAGGTCACCCTCAAGGCGGCCGAGCTCCTCGTTTACTTCCTGGTGATCAACCGTCTCGCCGTGTTCGAGGCCGCCGAGGAGCCCGCACCCGTGCCGGAGGCCCCGCCGTCCAAGCCGAAGATCGCCGTCCCGGAGCGCGGCGAGTACGTGCGCAGGGTGTCGTTCACGATGCGCGCCGTGACCGTCAGCGAGATCCCTGCCGCGAGCGCCGACGCCGCGTCTCCTTCCTCTCCACCCGCGGCTCGCCCCCGGACCGACCCGGGCGGAATGCTGTCACGGCCGCGGACGGACCCGGGCGGAATGCTCGGACGTCCTCCGACGGACCCCGGCGGCGGAATGCTGTCACGCCCGCGCACCGACCCCGGAGGCATGCTGGGCCGCCCGAGCACCGACCCAGGGATGCTGTCGCGCCCGCAAACCGACCCCGGGTTCGACCGTGCGTCCGCGGCGGCCATGGAGATTCCTCCCCAGGCCGAGGTCGCGTTCAAGCAGGCAGAGATGCTGTTCGTGCTCGGCGAACGCGACGACGCCCTCCGGGTCGTGCGTGCGGCGCTGGCGATCGCTCCGAGGATGGCCTCGGCCCTCGTCTTGCTCCTGACCCTCGAGGCCGCGGCGCTCGAAGACGGTCAGCAGGACAAGCTGCGCGACATCGTCCGGCGCCTCGACGCCATCATCGCCGCCAACCGGACGTGCAAGCGCGGCCGCTTCCGACGAGGGCAGATCCGCAAGCGGCTGGGCGACCTCGACGGAGCGATCGACGACTTCCGCGCCGCGATGGCGAACGATCCGAACGACCTCGAGGCCCGCGACGAGCTGAAGCTGTGCGACCGGAGAGCGCGCGACTCGGCGTCGGCGATGCCGGCGGTGTCCTTGTTCGACAGACTCCGCGGCAAGTAGGGAGTTGAGTGGATACCGGGTGTTCCGTCGTGGGCTACGGCGTGTTCCCTCGAACCCCGCCTCGAGGACCACGCGAAGCGTCGTCCGAGCGCAGGCTCCTGCACCTGAGTGGGCTCAGACTGCCCAACGTAGAGGTGCGGGTGACTGCGCTCCACTCAACCGAGCACCGCGAACTTCAGGTAGCGACCCTCGGGCCACGCCGCGAGCGTCGGGTGGTCCGGCGGGGGCCCGTGAAGCTCGAGGAGCGAGAGGCGTCGCGGAGAGAGCGCGGCGTCGTCGAGGGTCGAGAGGAACGCGTCGGCGCCGACATGGCTCGAGCAGGAGGCCGCGCAGAACGTCCCTCCGTCGGCGAGGACCTGCGCGGCGGCCTGATGGAGGGACCGGTAGGCCGCGAGCGCTCGCGGCACCGACTTCTCGTTCGGCGCGAAGCTCGGGGGATCGCTGACGACCAGATCCCACGTCTCCTTGCGGTTCTTCGCGGCCGCGAGGAACGCGAACACGTCGGCGCTCGCGAAGTCGTGCGCGCGCGGGTCGAGCCCCGCAGCCCGGAAGCTCGCCTGGGCCGTGCCATGCGCCTGCGCGGCGACGTCGACGCTCGTGACGTGCGTCGCGCCGCCCAGGGCCGCGTGCACGGAGAATCCACCGGCATAGGAGAAGAGGTTGAGGACGCGCTTGCCCGCGGCCATCGCCCCGACGCGGCGGCGGTTGTCGCGCTGGTCGAGGAAGGCGCCGGTCTTCTGGCCGCGGAGGAGGTCGACGACGAAAGGGACGCCATGCTCGCGCACGACGATGCTCGGCGGCGGAGGGGCCCCGGCCCAGACCTCGAACACCGGAGATGATCCTTTTTCGGCGCGGCGCACCACTACGTCGGGGAGATGGGCCCTGGCGAGCTCGGCGACGATGGCGTGCTTGAAGCGCAGCGCGGTGGCCTCGGCGGCGTCGCCGTCGAGGCGGAGCACCGCGACGTGGTCGTACCGATCGATCACGATGCCTGGGACCCGGTCCCCCTCGCCGTGCAGCACGCGGTAGGCCGTGGTGTCGCCTGTGGAGAAGAGCTCCTCCCGCACCGCGAGCGCCCGGGCGAGCTTCATTCTCAGGTGGGCGTCGTCGAGCGGCGCCGTCGCGTCGGTCGACCAGACCCGCACCGCGATGGGGGAGCCTGGCTCGAACACGCCCCGTCCGACAGGGTCCCCCTGGGCGGAGACGAGCACGACCTCGGAGCCCGAGACGAGCCCAGAGGCCGACGCGCCGCGTGCGACCCCTTTGCTCCACACCCACGGATGACCGTGACGGACGGAGTCGGCCGCGGCCATCGTAAGCGCGAGCTCTGGGACGGATCGATGCACCATGAGAATGCGGGGACTATCACATCGGCCGTCCTGCTCGCCGTCTTGCCCCGCGTCATGCCCACCTCAATCCCGCGACCTCCGGACTGTGCCATCATGGCGCACGGCGCGCTCGGCACACGTCGGTCGTCAGGGCTCCGGAGAGACGGTGGCTTGACGAACCGCCAGAAACTCCCGACCATTACGGCGCAGTGGTCGTGTGCACGCGGCTTGCTTCCGTCTGTACGGTAGAATTGAGGGCGGGACAGAGAGCACTCCCGCTGTCGGCGTTTTCTGATGCGCATCGTGCGCGAGCGCTTCATCCTGAGCGCGAGCTCTTCACAGGTACGGACGCGAGGGTCGATGAGCACGAACGGTCGTAAGGGCAACCGCAGCAGCACGATTCCCGCACGTGGAGGGCGTATGCGGGGCAACACGGCGCCGCCGCCGTCCGTCCGACTCGGGGCAGAGCCTCGTCCCGCGGACAATGATCCGATCTCGACGTCGCGACCGCGCAACGAGGGGGACATCCCCGTGCTCGAGAAGCCGCCGGCGGACATGCTCGCGTCGATCGAGGCGGCCAAGCGCGCGGATCCCGAGCCGACGACGAAGACGCCCGCCGTCGCCGCGTCCGCGGCCCCGTCGCCCCCGTCTGCGCAGGAGCCTCTCCCGCCGCCGCGCGCGCCGTTGCCGACGCTGCTGTCGGCCGCCGAGAGCCGCCCGTCGCCGCGCGTCGAGACCCAGACCATCGAGGAAGAGGAAGGCCCCGCGCTCTCGCAGCCAGCCCCGTCGGTCTCCCCGCGCAGCCTTTCCGGGGCGCCCGGCGCCTTCGGAGCGGTGCGTCGCAAGGGGCGTGGCTCGAACCTCAGGAGCAGCGGGAAGTCGACGCCCCCTCCGTCGATGGCCAGCGTCGCGCCGTCTCCGGCCAGCGAAGCGCCCCGTCCCGCCATGACGGAGACGCCTCTGGCGCCCGTCGAGGTCACCGCGAAGGCAGCAGGGGTCGCGAGCGCGCCCCCGGCCTCGACGAGCGACAAGCCCGCGGATCTTGTCGTGCCGTCTGCGAAGGGCGAAGAAGCGAGCCCGCGGTCTGGCAAGGACGTGCCGCACTCGAAGGACATGCCCCACTCGGTCGCGCCCCCCTCCGACCTCGACGAGTTCTTCCTCCGGGGCGACAGGCAACATCACGACGGGCCGGTGTCTCACGCGGACGACGGCAGCGATCTCGATGCCTACGACCCGCGCATGGCGCACAAGAACACGCCCGAAGCGCGCGCCCGTCGCGAGAAGAACTGGGGCTACGTGAAGGTGGCCGGTGGCTTTTGCGTCGTGCTCATGGCCGCGGGCCTCATCCGCTCGCGCATGGCGCCCGTCGAAGAGCCAGGGCCCCCCGTCGTCGTCACCGTCGTCGGTCCGACGGCGCCGACCGTCGCTGCCGCTCCGAAGGTCGAGCCGCCCCCCGTGCCCGTCGCGTCCGCGATGGTGCCCGCTGGCTCTGCGGAGCCCGTCGGATCCGCTGCCCCTGGCGAGGTTGCGTCCGCGGCCGCCTCCGGTTCCGCTGGGCCCGCCGCTTCGGCCCCCATCCCGGTGACCGCTGCGGAAGACCTCCCAACCGCTCCGGCAGGGTCGGGGCGGTTCCAGGAGCCCGTGGTGCCTCTGGGCACGGCAGCGAAGGGGACCGGTGTCGACCCGGCGTCCGGCGCGGTCGCGGTGCCCGTCGCGCTGGCCGCTCCCACCGACGCCGAGAAGAAGTCCGCCGTGCAGGAGAAGCGGGCGTGCAGCTCGTTCCTCGACCAGGGGGCCTTCGTGAAGGCGGTCGATGCGGGCGAGAAGTCGGTGGCGCTCGACCCCACCGACGGCGAGGCGTGGCTGATGCTCGGCGCGGCCTATCAGTCGATGGGCAAGACCGCGGAGGCACGGCGGAGCTTTTCGTCGTGCGTCGCCGAAGGAAAGAAGGGGCCGATCGGTGAGTGCCGCGCCATGCTCCGTTGACGTAGCGGACCAGGGCCAGTAGACGCCCGTCGCTCTCGAAAGATCAGCGGAGGGTCGCCATGTTCAAGAAGGTCTGCATTCTCTCGGGGAACTCTCACCCCGAGCTCGCGACAGCCATCGCGACCTTCCTGGAGACTCCCCTCGGCAAATCGAAGATCACTCGCTTCAGCGACGGCGAGAGCTTCGTCGAGATCGGCGAGAACGTGCGCGGCGTGGATGCCTTCATCATCCAGCCGACGTGCAGCCCGGTGAACGACTCGCTGATGGAGCTGCTCATCATGTGCGACGCGCTCCGGCGCGCGTCCGCAGCCTCGATCACGGCCGTCATCCCGTACTACGGCTACGCGCGGCAGGACCGGAAGGTCGCTCCGCGCACGCCCATCACGGCGAAGCTCGTCGCCGACATCCTCCTCGCCGCGGGCGTGACGCGCGTGGTCGCGATGGATCTCCACGCCGGTCAGATCCAGGGGTTCTTCAACATCCCGTTCGACCACCTCTTCGCGATGCCCGTCCTGCTCGAGGAGCTCAAGAAGACCTTCGACTCGACCGCGGTGTTCGTCTCGCCGGATGCGGGCGGCGTGGAGCGCGCGCGCGCCTTCAGCAAGCGCCTGAACGCAGGCCTCGCCATCATCGACAAGCGGCGCGAGCGCGCGAACGTGAGCGAGGTGATGCACCTCATCGGCGACGTCGACGGGAAGGACTGCATCCTGATCGACGACATGATCGACACTGCCGGGACGCTCGCGGGTGCCGCACGCGCGCTCATGAACAACGGCGCGCGACGGATCGTCGCCTGCGCGACGCACGGGATCCTCTCGGGTCCGGCGATCCAGCGCATCCAGGACTCGCCGCTCAGCGAGGTCATCGTCGCCGACACCGTGCCGCTGTCGCCCGAGGCGAAGGCCTGCTCGAAGATCCGCCAGGTGAGCATCGCGCGCCTGCTCGGCGAGGCAATCAAGCGCATCCACAGCTCGGACTCGGTCAGCTCGCTGTTCGCCTGACCGCGAGCACGCGCGCCAGCCCCTCGTCCCCGAGCGACTCGAGCGTCGCCAGGCGCATCGCGAAGCGCCGCCAGTCCTTGTCGCGCCTCGGCGGCACCCCCGCCTCCGCGGCCCGCAGCTCCGCGTCGGTGAGCCTCGTGATCGTGAAGCGGATCGCCGCGAGACACCCTTCGGCGAGCAGGGCCGCGCGCTCTCTGGCCTCCAGCGGCCGTACGCTGTCGTAGCCGGCGACCAGGCTCGCGGCGACCGTCTCGTCCAGCGCGTCGCGAAACGACCAGGCGAGCACGGTCACCATCAGGTCGTAGGCGAGCACGCCGAAGGACGCGCTCTCGAAGTCGAGCAGCGCGCTGATCTCCGCCCCCACGCCTCGCTGGTTCCAGAGCACGTTGTCCCGGAAGACGTCGCCGTGGACGAGGCCTCGAGGCAACGTGGGATCGCGGCGCGCCATCCACGTCGCGAGCTTCGCCCGCAGCGAAGGGACCTCGCCGCGGATCGCCGGAAAGGGCACGCTCGCGAGCCGGTCGAGACGCAGCGAGAGGTCCTTCGGCTCGAAGCGCCCCACGGCGGCCGGGAGGTCGCGCCCCGCGAGATGAAGCTCTGCGAGCGCCACGCCGACGCGCCAGGAGTCCTCCGTCGTGACGCTGGCGAGGCAGCGCATCTCGCCGGCCCGCCACGGAAACACGACGACGGGCTTTCCGTGCATTGTCCCCACGAAGTCGCCGTCACCTCGCCGTAGCGGCGGCGGAGTGCGCACGCCGCGCGCCGCGAGCCGCTCGAGCCGCGACGCTTCGGTGACCGCGCCGTCGTGCTCCTGCTCCTCGTAGATCCGCACGAACACACGGCGATCCGCGAGCTGGATCGCGTAGCTCGAGTTGACCGTACCCGCGAGGACCGGCTCGACGGCTTCGATGCGGCCAGGGTCGAGGTCGTTGTACGCCTTGGCGAGCTTCCGGGCGTCGTCGAGAGTGAAGGGGGTGAGTGCAGCCATCGAAACCTCAATCCTTTTGTGGACGTCGAGTGGTCGAGTCTGGTACATGCCGCGTGCCAGGGAAAGAAGCGCGCCACTCTGGCGCAGCCCTTGGCTTGTCTGTCAAGGCGCTGGAGCTCGACCATGGGGACGACGAAGAAGGGGCAGAAAGCCAAATCGGATGAAAATCCGAAGGCGAACGCGGGGGCGAAGGTCGACAGCAAGGCTAGCGAGAAGGGCGACAAGGCGAGCAAGCGAAAGCTAGGCCTGCGCGGTGCCGCTCCCTGGGCTGCCAGGCACGCCGCGAAGCACGCCGCGGAGGCACGCGCCCGAGCTGCGGAGCCACCGCTGCCCGGAAGCGCGCGCGCGACGATCCGCATCCCGGTCGGGTCGGAGGACATCAAGCAGCGCGTCGGCGATCTCCACAACGCGCTCGTCAAGATCAAGGCGCTCCGGAAGAACCTCGGCAAGGGCTTCTACGAGATCGGAAACATCCTCAAGGACATCCAGGCCCGGCGCCTCTACGAGGCCAAGGGCTACGGGACGTTCGAGGCGTTTCTCGAGCGCGAGATCGACCTGGGGAAGACGATGGGGCTCCGCCTCGTGCGCGTCTGTACGACCTTCCTCAAGGAGGCCGCGACGGAGCACGGGCTCGATCGCATCCTCAACGCCATGATGGCGCTCGAAGGCGCAGTCGACGCGGCGAGCAGCACCGGATCGAAGCCGGCGAGCACGGGCAACAAGATCCCCGAGCCCACGCCGTCGACGCCTGCGCTGCCGATGCGCCCGCCGGGTCGATAGTAGCGGCACGGACTACCCCGGACTGAAGTCCGGGCATCATCGACACACAGCCGCGGGCGTAAACCCGCGGTGAGAGCCTACGGACACACGTCGCGCTCACCGTGGGCTTACGCCCACGGCTGTGACGGACACGACGGGACGCACCGAAGTGCGAGCTCACCTTGCGGGGAGCTCCACGACGACACGCGTGCCCCTGCCTCGCTCGCTCTCGATGCGGACTCGGCCGTCGTGTCGGTCGACGATCTGTCGGACGATCGATAGCCCGAGGCCGGTGCCGCCCTCCTTGGTCGTGAAGAACGGGTCGAAGATCGCTCCGAGCAGCCCCGGCTCGATGCCGACGCCCGTATCGATCACGCTCACGGTGACCCACCCCGCCTCGGCGACGACGCGCACCGTCAGTGTGCCGCCCGTCCGCATCGCCTCGAGCGCGTTGACGACGAGGTTCAGGAGCACCTGCTTGAGCTTCTCGCGATCTCCCATCGCGACGCACCCGTCGGGGGCGATCTCGCGCTCGATGTGAACGCCCGCGCCGTCGGCGGTCGCGCGCTCGAGGTCGAGCACGTCGTCGACCAGGTTGCCGACGTGGACCGGCTCGCGAGCGATCCCGCGTGGTCGGGCGAGCTCGAGGAACTCCGTGAGCAGGCGGTTCAGTCGCCCGATCTCGTCGCCGACGATGCGCGTCCTGCGGTGCAGCGTGGTGCGAACCTCGGGCTCGAGCGAGAGCTTCCCGACGTCCTTGTCGAGGAGGTGTAGCTGGAGGACCGCGGCGTTCAGCGGGTTGCGGATTTCGTGCGCCAGGTTGAGCGCGAGAGTTCCCATCGCGCTCAACGCCTCTGCGTCGGCGGCGCGCTTCTCCAGCAGCAGCCGCTCGGTGACGTCGATGCCGATGCCGTAGACGAGCCCCGCCTCGCCCGCGGTCTGCCCCGCCTGCGCGTGCGACGCCGAGGAGAGGTGCCAGCGGACGCGCGACGGCGTGGGCGTGACGGACGCGGATTGATCGGCGCCGTCTGCGAGCGTGAGGAACGCCGCTTCGACGTCGCGCACGCGCGCGCCGCTCCGTGCCTCGAGGATCGCGTCGCGCAGCGCCGCACGGTCTGCCTCTGGGATCCAGGTCTCGAGGAAGGGGAGGCCGATCGCCTTCTCCGCGTCCATCCCGGAGAGCTGCGCCGCGCGCCGGTTGAAGAGGGCGACCGCGTTCTCGGAGTCGAGGGCGATCGCGAGGACGTCGGTCAGCTGCACGACGGCGCGATAGCGGCGCTCGAGCTCCTCGCGCTCGCGCTTCAGCGTCACCTTGGTGAGCGCCTGCTCGACGGTGGAGATGAGCTCCTCGGGGCGGAACGACTTGAGCACGAACGCGAACGCACCCGACCGCAGCGCGGCGAGCGCGGCATCCATGCTCGCCGAGCCGGTGATGAGGACGACCTCGCAGAAGGGGCAAGCCTCCTTCAGCGGCGCGATGAGGTCGACGCCGCTCGTGTCGGGCAGCTTCACGTCGACGATCGCGACGTCGACGCCGCGGGTGCGCGCGACGGCGAGAGCCTCGGCTCCGCGCGACGCGGTCACGGTCTCGAACGGAGCCGCGCTCCCACCCGCGCCAGGCCCTGCCGGCCTTGTGAGCACGGCGTGGAGCGCGGCGACGAGCTCCTCGTTGTCGTCGACGATCAGCACGAGGCGCGGCGACTTCACGGCTCGCCTGTTGGTTCCGCCGCCGGCGCCGCCGCCAGAAGGCGCAGGAGCGTCTCGTTCACCTTCTGCGGGTTCGCGCTCCCGCGCGTCTCCTTCATGACGACGCCGACGAAGAACCCCAGGAGCGCGTGCTTCCCCGCGCGGTACGCGTCTGCCTGCTTCGCGTTCGCCGCGACGGCGGCCGCGCAGACCGCGACGATCGCCGATTCGTCGCTCACCTGCGCCATGCCCAGCGCCCGCACGACGTCGTCGGCCGTGATGGCCGAGTGGCCTCGCTGCACCTCGTCCCTCATCCGCGCGTAGACCTCCTTCGCCTGCTTGCCGCTGATCGTGCCCGCTCGGACGAGCGTCAAGATTCCTGCGACGTGAGCGGCCGACATCGGCAGCGTCGCTGCGAGCCCGTGAGTCGTGACGTCGCGGAGCACCTCCGCCTGGATGAAGTTGCCCGCCTTGACCGGATCGCCCGACAGCGCCGCGGTCTCCTCGAACAGCGCGGCGACGGCAGGGTGCTGCGTGAGGACGTCGGCCGCGGACGGCGTGAGCGACAGCGCCTGGACGAACCGCTCCCTCTTCGCAGCCGGAAGCTCGGGGGTGGTCGCCCGGACGCGCTCGATGAAGGCTTCTCCGAGCAAGAGGGGAGGGAGGTCGGGGTCGGGAAAGTAGCGGTAGTCCTGCGCCTCTTCCTTGCTGCGAAGGGAGTACGTGGTGCCGGTCTTCTCGTCCCAGCCGCGCGTCTCCTGAGGAATACGGCGGCCGGACTCGAGCTCGTCCTGCTGCCTTCGCGCCTCGTGGTCGATCGCCTTCTCGACGAAGCGGAACGAGTTGATGTTCTTCAGCTCCACGCGGGTTCCGAGCCGCGTCTCGCCGGCGGGGCGGATCGACACGTTGGCGTCGCATCGGAACGAGCCTTCCTCGAGGTTCCCGTCGTTGACGCCGAGAAAGAGCAGCACCTCGCGCAGCCGCCGCAGGTACTCGCCCGCCTCGGCTCCGCTGCGGAGGTCGGGCTCGCCGACGATCTCGATGAGCGCGACGCCCGAGCGATTGAGGTCGACGATGGAGTCGCTGCCGGCGGTGTGCACGGTCTTGCCGGCGTCCTCCTCCATGTGAATGCGCGTGAGCCGCACGCGCTTTCTTGCGCTCACACCCGAGGCGTCGGCAGGCATCGAGATCTCGAGGTACCCCCCGGCGCTGAACGGCTCGTCGAACTGGCTGATCTGGTAGCCCTTCGGCTGGTCCGGGTAGAAGTAGTGCTTCCGGGCGAAGAGGCTGCGCGGACGGATGTGACACCCGAGCGCGATCGCCGCGCGGACCGCGAGCGTGACGGCCGCGCCGTTGAGGACGGGCAAGGCACCGGGGAGGCCGATGCAGACCGGGCAAATCTGCGAGTTCGGCGGCGCCCCGAACGCTGTGCTGCAGCCGCAGAACGCCTTGCTCTCTGTGAGCAGCTGCGCGTGGACCTCCAGGCCGATGACGTGCTCGTACTGGATCATGGCTGCACGACGAGCGTGTCGGCAAAAGCGCGAGCCTGTCAACACGGCTCGACATGGCTCAACACTGGCGAGAGACCTCGTACGGTCGACGCTCACGGTCGACCTGGCCCCGCGGGCGCCTGCTTCTTGGTGACGGAGGAAGGATGGGTTACGAGTCAACGGTCGTGCGCCGCATCGCTGTACTCCTTGGTCGCTGGGCCGTGCATCCGGCGACGCTCGGCGCCGCGTACATGCTCGCGCTCGTCGCTCTCGCCGCCCGACGCGGGGAAGAGGCCGATCGCGCGCTCGGGGGGCAGAGTCGTGCGATCAGCGCTGCCGTCCACACGCACTTCGGCGACGAGGTGTGGCGCATGACGATCGCCATCGTCGGAGTCACTGTCGCGCTCGGGACGCTGGTCGGCGCGCTGGCCGGGCTGGTCCTCGACCTTCGTTCGCGAATCCTCGGTCGCGCCGCGCAGCCGGCGTGGCGTCGCGGGCTCTCGGCCCTGCTGCTCGTCGTGGTCGCGCAGCTCTTCGTCGAGGCGTACGCCATCGTCGCGACACCACAGCTGTTCGCGGCCGCGTTCTACGCTGAGGGTGGGGCGCTGCGGACGGTGCAGGTCGTGCTCACCGACGTGCTCGGCAGGTCGGGAATGCTCGCGCTCGCCATCATCGCCTTCGCGGCGTTCATGGCGGGAGGTCCCGCGGACGTTCGGGCGTGGCCTTCACGTCTCTCGCGCGCGGGCGCTGCGCTGCGGAAGGTCGCCCGCGGTCGTGGAGCGGCCGTCGCCGTTGTGGCCTCGCTCGCCTCGCTCGTCGGCGTCGCGCGAGGACCGGTCATCGCGCGCGCTGCCGCTGCCGCTCCGCCCGACGCGAGACCCAACATCCTCATCCTCGCGGCCGACTCGCTGCGCGCGGACCGCATCGATCCGCGTGTCGCGCCCCGTCTTTCTCGTCTCGCGAGCGAGTCGGTTCGCTTCGACCACGCGTACGTCTCGCTGCCGCGCACGTTCCCGTCCTGGGTCTCGCTGCTCACGGGACGCCATCCGCACCATCACGGCATTCGCTCGATGTTCCCGCGATGGGAGGACCGCGCGAAGGACTTCGACGCGCTCCCGCAGCGCTTCGCGCGAGAGGGCTACTTCACCTCTGTCGTGAGCGATTTCGCGGGAGACATCTTCGATCGCATCGCTCTCGGCTGGACCGAGACGCATGTCCCGACGTTCGACTTCCGTCAGCTGATCAGGCAGCGCGCGCTCGAGCGGCAGACGCCGCTGCTCCCGTATCTGCAGTCGAGGCTCGGGCGCGCGGTCTTCCCGGTCCTCCGCGAGCTCAATGACGCGGCCGACCCGAGGCTCCTCACCCGCGACGCGATCGCGACGCTCGGCGCCGCCGGCGGCAAGCCGTTCTTCATGACGGTCTTCTTCTCCACGGCGCACTTCCCCTACGCTGCGCCCGCCCCGTACTACGAGCGCTTCACGCGCTCCGACTATCGAGGGCGCTACAAGTACGACAAGCCGGTTGGCCTCGAGCACGACGCCCCTCCCGACGCCGCCGACATCGCGCAGGTGCGTGGTCTGTACGACGGCGCCGTCGCGGGGATCGACGACGGCGTCTCCGAGATCCTCGATGCGCTCGACAGGTCAGGGCAGGCGAGCCACACGATCGTCGTGATCATCGCCGACCATGGCGAGACGCTCTACGAGGGGGGGCGCGGCGAAGGGCACGGCGACCACCTGTTCGGCGACGAGGGGACCCACGTCCCGTTCATCATCCACGACCCGAGGCACGACGGCGCGCACAGGCGCATTCCCGGTGTCGTCCGCGACGTGGATCTCGCCCCGACGCTCTACGAGCTCGCGGGCGTCGCCCCGCCCGCCGATCTCGACGGCGCGTCGCTCGCTTCCGTCGTCGCCGGCGCCGATCTGGGGCCGCGGCTCGCGTACGCGGAGACGGGCCTGTGGTTCACCGAGGAGGTGAGCGGAGTCGACGCGAAGCTCCGGCTGCCATACCCCGGAGTCGCCGGGATGACCGAGGTCGACGCCGATCACGGGGACGAGGTCGTGCTCTCGCGCGAGCACCGCTCGCTGGCGATCGTCGCGAAGCACCGGATGGTGCGGGACGACCGCTACAAGCTGATCTACGCACCCACGCGTACGGGCGTCAGGTACTTCCTCTACGACACGGTGGCCGATCCGGACGAGATGCGCGACGTCGCCTCGGAGCATCCAGGCGAGGTCTCGCGGTTGTCGGGCGAGCTGTGGCGCTGGATGCTGAGCGACCCTGACATGGTCGAGCGAGCCGGCTTCCTCGTGCCGAGAGACGGCGGAGTCGTCGCGCCGAAGGAGGCCGACGCGCACATCATCCGTGTCGACGCGCCCGAGGCCGAGCCATGAGGCTCGGATGGATCCCGACGTTCCTCGCGCTCTCCGTCGGCACGGCGGGAGCGTTCTTCGCGTGGCGCGCAGGGGGAGCCGGCGATCCGCGCTCGGTGCCGCCGCAGGCAGCCTCGGCTGCGGCGCCGTCCGGGAGCGCGGCGGTGCAACCAAAGCCGAAGAGCGGCGCTGGAGGTGTGGCGGAGGAGGTCGTCGTCCGTCTCATCGAGGCGCTCAAGGACGCTCGCTTCGACGCGCCGTCGCTCCGGTACGGGCTGGGAGCGCTCGACGCCCACTGGCGCAAGATGCAGGCGCCGTGGACGGGGCTCAGCGGAACGGCGGCGAAGGCCGCGGTGAGCTACGCGCTCCTCGCGAGCGAAGAGGAGAAGGAGTACAGCGTCCCGCTCGCCAACGGCGACGTGTGGAAGCCCGACGCGCGCGTGTGGAACATGGCGGAGGGGAGCTTCGACGAGCGAGACACGATCTTCGCGCCGACCCCTGCGAAGATTGCCTACCGGCTCACCATCCCGCTCCAGGCCTCGCTGCAGTTCTCGGTCACCACCGACAACGCGCCCGGCGAGGTCGCGTTCGCGGTGACGGTGACCGACTCGCGCGGAACGCGGAAAGAGCTCTGGTCGAAGGCGCTCGGGAAGCACGAAATACGGAAGTGGTTCGATGCGCGCGTCGACCTCTCGGCCTATGGCGGTCAGTCGGTGGAGGTCGAGCTCGCCACGACGACGCGCTCCGCGACGACTCACGCCGAGACGACGGGGCAGGGGGTCGGCCTCGCGATGTGGGCGAACCCGGTGCTCCTCGCGCGGGAGCCGACGCGAGTCCCCTACAACGTCCTCTGGATCGTCGTCGATGCGACGCGCGCCGACGCCATCGCGAGCTTCCACGACGACGCGGAGGACGCCCGGAAGCGCGCCGCACCGCTCCCTCCCCTCGAGGCGATGCTCCCGAAGATCCCGGGCCTCACGCCGGAGCTCGACGCGCTCGGCAAGCGGAGCGTCCGGTTCACCCAGGCCTACTCGGCCGCTCCGTGGACGCGACCCGGCACCGTCGCGATGCTGGGCGGCGCACGCTCGACGGAGTTCGGGCTCGACTCGATCCACTGGGTGCTGCCGGACTCCGAGGTGACGCACTTCTACGCGTCCGACCCGCCGATGCTCCCGCTCCTCCTGCGGCGACAGGGGGTCGTCACGCGGGCGTTCGTGAACAACTACTTCATGGTCGGTTACGCGTCGGTCGGCGTCGACATGGGGTTCGAGGGGATCAGCGACTACCGCTACAGGACGCGCGACACGGCGGAGATCACCACGCACGCCGTCGAGTGGATGAAGGACCACAAGGACGAGCGCTTCTTCGTCTTCTGCAACTACAACTCACCCCACGAGCCGCTCGACCCGCCGGCGCGCTTCCTCGCGCGCGTGCCGAAGCCGCCGGAGGGGCCGACGGATCCCGAGGCCGCGAAGTACATGGCCGAGGTCGCGAAGGACGACGAGGCGATCGGCGTGCTGCTGCGCACGCTCGACGAGACAGGCGTTCGTGATCACACGATCGTGGTGATGACGGCGGACCACGGCGAGACGCTCTCGTCCGCGCACTCGGGCACGTCCGCGCTCGACCACATGAAGGTGCGGTACCACCACTCGGCAAGCAACTACGAGGAGACGACGCACGTCCCGATCATCCTGTCGCTCCCGGGCAAGCTCCCGGAGGACGTCGCCGTCACCGAGCGCGCGCGTACCATCGACATCGCGCCGACGATCCTCGACCTCGAAGGGCTCGAGCCGGCGCCGAAGATGAGTGGCCGCACGCTGACCCACCTCGCGCGGCACGAGCCGGACGGTGAGCCGCGCGTCGTCCTCTCGGAGGGGCGAGGGACGCACGGGCTCCTCGTCGGGAACTACCGCCTGCTGACGCGCGAGGGGAAGGCGGAGGTCGTCATCTTCGGCGACAAGGAGGTGAGCATGCCGGAGGAGCTCTTCGACCTGACCACCGACCCCGGCGAGCGGAAGAACCTGAAGCGCTCGCAGCCGGAGAAGGCCGCCGAGATGAAGGCGCGGCTCGACGCGGCGATGCACGAGGTGGCGGTCAGCGGGAGCGCCGCGACCCCCGCGGCCGACACGGTGCCGGTCACCGTCACGCTGCGCTTCGCGGCGGGCGGAGCGGCGCACCGCATCTCGGGCAGCATCTCCGTCGACGCCGGCGTCGCGCTTCGCGTGAAGCCGGTAGGGCTCGCGCCGGAGTCGTCACGCGGGAGCGGCACACGCGTCGACCTGTCGTTCCCCGTCAGCGCCGACGCCCCCGTCGGCTTCGATGTCGAGGTGACGCCTCCCGGCGCGCCGCTCCGGTGGGAGCTCTTCGTGGACGATCGCAAGCTCGCCCCGTCGGAGGTGTTCGCCGGTCCGTTCGGGCTGGCCGCGCCCTCCCTCGTCGCCGGCCTCGCGAACGACGACGCTCGCGCGATCGCGTTCTCTCCGAAGCCTGCGCTCGTCGACCCGCGCCGCGACTTCGGCCTGTTCGTCACGCGAGAGCGCGGGGCGGAGCCCGAGACGGTGGAGCGGAGCAAGGCGGGAGCGGGGGGGAACGAGGAGATGCGTCGGCTGATGCGCGAGTGGGGGTATGCCCACGACAGCAAGGGGGACAAGCCGTAGCGAGGCACCTCGAGCTCGACCTCGACCTCGAGCACGAGCACGACCACGACCACGACCTCGAGCCGCTCACGACGCGGCGACCTCCGCGTTTCGTCCTGCGGGGAGAACGAGCGCAGCCGCAAGCAGCGACACCGCGAGCACTCCGATGCCCGCTCCACGGAAGGCCACCGTCGTCCCCCACTTCGCCGCGACACGCGTGACGGCCGCGGCACCGACGGGGGCGAGCACCGCGGCGACCGTCCAGAACGCCGCCGTGACACGACCGAGCAGCGCCTCTGGGGTGAGCTCCTGCCGGAGCGTCTGCGTGACGACCCCCCGGACGCTCATTCCCGCGGTCCACGTCGCTGCCGCGAACGCGAGCGAGAACACGCCCCCCGCGCTCCCCATCGACGCGAGCGACAGTCCCTGCGCGATGGTCGCGCCGACGAAGCACGCACCGAACCCGAAGCGTCGACGAAGCGGTGCCGCCGACAGCGCTCCGATCACGGCTCCGACGGCGCCGAGGCCGAGCGAGAGCCCGACCGCGCGGTCGCCCGCGCCCTGGACGGAGCGCAAGTGAAAGATGAGGACGTCGAGGATGCCCGCAGCCATCGTGCCGCTGCTGAGGACGGCGAGCAGAACGAACACGATCGTGACCGCACGCAGCTGCGGTTCGCGCGCGAGGAACCGGACGCCGTCGAAGACGCTCCCCGAGGGAGTGACCGCCCTGCCTTCGCGGCGGAGCCGGACGGCCGCGAGGCTGACCGCAGAGACTGCGAACGTGAGCGCGTCGATCGCGATCGCCCAGACGCTGCCGATCTTCGACGCCACGATGCCGGCGAGGATTGGCCCGAGCACGAACGCGAGCCCCTGGCTCCCCTGAAGCCGGCCGTTGGCCTCCGTGAGGCGCTCGCGGTCGACGAGGTCGGGAGTGGCCGTGACGTAGGCGACGGAGAAGAGATTGCCGAGCATCGATCCGATGACGACCGTGACGTAGAGCGTGGCCAGGCTCGGGCCATGCAACCGCCATACGATCGGGACGACACCGAAGACGGCGAGTCGTCCGAGGTCGCACGCGATCATCAGGCGACGCCGGTCGCTCCTGTCGACGATCGGTCCCGCGGCCACGCCTGTGACGAGGTGAGCCACCGCGGCCGCCGCGCTCACGCCCCCCATTGCGGCGACCGAGCCCGTCGCGTCGAGGACGAGCAGCGGATAGGCCACGAACGAGAACGCGTCTCCGAAAGCCGAGATGGCCTGGCCGGCCCAGTAGTAGCGGAAGCTCGCGTCGGAGAGCAGGGACGGGCGAGCGTCTTCGGGGACCGTCGCGCGCTTCGTCACGGGGCCGCGAGACGCTTCTCGTACACGTTGTCCTCCCAGTCGTTCTCCAGCTCCTCGAGCAGGACGAAGCCGTTCCGCTCGTAGAGCTTGTGCGCTCGGGCGAACCGTCGCGAGGACTCGATGCAGATGCGGCCGTAGCCCGCGCCTCGCGCGAACGCTTCGGCGTGCGCGTAGAGCCGCTGGCCGACACCGGAGCCGCGAAGGTCGGGGTGGAGATAGAGGCGTTTCAGCTCGCAGCTGCCGTCGGTCGTCGGTCTCACGGCGACCGTGCCCACCACGCGCGCATCGACCACGGCGACCCAGAACCCGGCGCGCGCTCCGTCGTACCTCTCATGCGCCTCCGCGAGGTCCTGCTCGATGCCGCCCGTCGTCAGCGCGAACGCGTGCTCGGCGAGCACTTCGGTGACGAGCTGCACGACGGGCAGACGATCGGTGGTCGCATAGGCGCGGATCTCGAGGGCATCCGTCACGGGCTCGCGGCGCATCGGTCAGTCCTTGTCTTCGCCGTTCCCCTGGCTCGCGGCGCCGTCGAACCGGACGACCGTCACGTGCAGATCGTCGCTCCCGACGTCGACCTGGAGAAAGTGGTGAAACGAATGCTCCGGCCCGCCGTGATCGAGCGGAGCTCCGAGGCCCCCCGTGATGTAGCTCGGGATGCCGGCGGTCTTGAACTCGGTGAACGAGTGCAGGTGGCTCGCGACGATCATCGAGACCTTGTACTTGACCAGCAGCGCCAGCGCCGCGTCGGACTCGGCCACGGCCGCGGCGCCGTCGCCATCCATGCTGTGGGTCGTGACGCCGTTGTGGGCGAGGGGCTTGTGCATCCCCACGATGATGTAGCGAACGGCGGGGTCGTGGCGCGCGTGGTCGAGGTCGGCGTCGAGCCAGGCGAGCTGGTCGGCGCCGAACCCGTTCTGGCTCACGTTGTCGAGCGCGACGAGGTGGACGCCGCCGGCGAGCGTGACGCCGTAGACGACCTTGTTCGGGATCGAGCTGTGGACGGGAGTCCCGGGCGTGTCGAGGAACCGACGACGGAACGCCGCCTCCGCCTCGTTGTGAGCGACCGAGACCTCGCCGAAGATCCTGACCTCATGGTTGCCGAGCGTGGGATAGAACGCGACGGGGCCGAGGAGCGGGAGCGCGCTGCGGAAGTGCTCGTCGAGCGCAGGCGTCAGCTCCATGTCGCCCAGGAAGAAGAACGCGGTCGCGCCGCGAGCCTTCGCCTCACGAAACGCCCACGGGAGGACGTGGGCGGAGTCGTCGCGGGAGTCGCCGCCGATGATGTAGCGCACGGTGCCCGGCGTTGACGCCGGCGCGCCCGTGACCGCGTGGGGAGGCGTGGCGCCGCACGCGACGGAGAGGAGCAGCGCGGCGGGGAGGACAAGCTCGAGAGGGCGCATGGTGGCGGGAGCTTAGTACAGCGCCATGGGCGTCGACGAGCGGACCGTCCCTATGTCGCCGGCACGCCGAGAGGCGCTCCCACTTCGCGGACGGGCGCCGGCGCACTCTGGCGGCGCTTCCAGATGAAGCCGTCGAGGATCACGTGGTGGAAGTTGAGCATGAGGGCGATGCGCGCGAAGGCCGCGGAGTGCGTGAAGTGCGTGCCGAGCGCGCCGTAGATGGGCGGGGCGCCGTAGTACAGCGCGTACGCCAGAGCCACGCACCCCGCGTAGAACGCGGCCGCACGGTACGCCGGCGCGCGTTGGCTCGCGCCCTCCTTCACGGGCACCGTGGCCTCCTTCACATGGAGCAAGGTCGCGATCGCCATGTACTGCACGCCGTGCGAGATGGCCGCCCACGCGAAGGCATCCTCGGAGGGGAACACGACCCACCAGACGGCGTTCGTGAAGAGGAGGACGAGGCTCATGCCAGGCAACGCCTGTCCGCGACGCCAGCGGTGGACCGCGAGCGCGACGGGGGCGGCGACGAGCGCCACGAGCGCCAGCGCCCGCACCCCCGTCCGCAGGGTTTCGAGCGCCGGCCACGTCGTGTAGACCGACGCCGGGATGATCATCGCGACGCCGGAGTTCGTCTTGAGGAGCGCGTAGAAGAAGGTGGCGAGGCAGGCCGCGCGGAGGAAGGTCTTCTCCTGCTGCGACAGCGTCCCCCCGGACCGGTAGATGTAGAGGAGCGCGATGCCATACGTCTGAGCCGCGTAATGGTAGGCCGACCAGCTCAGGTAGAGCCCCTGCACGTGGCTGAAGACCCGACTGCTCGAGATCACCACGGCGCCCGTCACCACGGCCGTCACCACCGGGAACCCGAGCGTCAAGAACGGGCGACTACGGATGGCGCCAGGGACGGAGTACAGCCGCACGAGCGACGCCGCGACGTGCGCGTAGGTAGTGAGCAGGAGGACCTGCCACATGCTGACGCAGTCGAACCTGAACCCGACGAGGTACGCGACGAGCGCAACCGGGAGGCTGAGAACGCCTCCGATCAGAAGCACATCGAAAGTGGGACCGATGAACGTCCGACCGAGCCGCACAGCGGAGATCGTATCGCTCGGCCCCGGGTGTGGCAAGGCGACGGGCCGAGTGCGTACCTGCTCGTGCGCGGGAGTCGGACCCGGCGCACGAGGGCGGCGGGTGTGGCGACCCCGATCGTCGACGAGCACGGCTGAGCCTCCGTCTACGGCTGTGCAGTGCCCGCGCTCTCCGCCGCATCCCAGCCAGCTCTCAGCATCTCGAGCCCTGGATGGCCAGGGCGGATGAGTGCGAGGTCCGCGACGGCGACGTCGAGCGACGCTCGATCGTCAAGCGCGATCGCGGCGCAGCCAGCGAGGAACGTCGCCCGAGGGCTGTCTGGCGCCTGGCGCTTTGCGAGCCTTCCGTCGAGCGCGAGACGCCTCGCCATCTCGTCTCGTCGGACCGAGGCCATGAGGACGTCTCCCGGTGCCGTGAGGTGCCGCATCAGGCGATAGCCATGGCGCGCCGTCGGCGCGTTCGGCCCCTCGGTCCGCACGTAGATTGCGGTCGCGTCGTCCCAGTAGACCATCGCCCACGACGGAGAGTGCGCGATCGGCACTCCGAGCTCGCTCCCCTCCGCTGCGAAGACCACGGCCCATTCGAACTTGAACTCGGTCGCGAGCCGCGCGAACGCCGCCGCGTCGGTCTCGCTGGCGTAGTACTCCTTCAGCACGGCGGGGTCGTGCACCCAGCCCTGGCGATGATCGACGAACGTGCGAAACGCGGGATAGAGCTTCCAGTCGAGCCAGCCCCCCAGCGGCAGCGAGTTGTACATGTTGCCGGTCGGCTTGGTCGCGACGATATAGTCCGTCGCTCGCTCAGAGAAGTGCGTGGCGTCGAAGCCGACGCCTGCCTGTGCGGGGGAGGCGAGGAACATCCACGGAGCGACGAGGCACGCGGAGACGGCCGCGACGAGCGAGAGACGGCTCGTGTCCGGTAGCCGCCCGGCGATGCGGCGGATGACCACGGGAGCGATCAAGATGCACGCCACTGGCAGCATCCGGACGGCGGAGCGTCCGAGCACCAATGCGAGGGCGACGAGGCCCAGGTCGAGCAGCGTCGGGGAGCTCCGAGTCTGCGCCGGACTCGCGGCGTCGCCGCCGAGCGCGAGGGCAGCGATCGCGATCACGACGACCACGAGCACGAGCGGTGCCTCGCGAACGAGAAACGCGAACGTCGTCGTCTCCCACTCCGTGATGTGGCCGAAGTCGTTCGACGCGCGAAGAGGCGCCGTCAGTAGCCCGATACCTGCCTGGTTGCACATGCTGCCGGCGGCCGCACCCAGTGTTGCTGCCGCGACTCTCGTGGCGTCACGGCCATGGCTCTCTGGCGCGAGCCCGCCCAGGCGCCCGCGTGCGATGCGGCAGACGAACGAGTAGAGCGTGTAGCCGGCGATGACGGCGAGGCCGACGAGAACGAATCCGTGGACGTTGCTCCAGAGCGCAAACAGGAGCGTGACGCCGACGATCGAGGTCCGCGACGTCCCGACGCGCGAGCGGAAGATGGCGACGAACAGGATGGCGAGGAGCAGGAAGGAAGCCGTCGCCGGGCGGACAAGGAGCCACGGTTGCACCGCAGCGATCGTGAGCGCGACGACCGGCACCGCAACCCAGCGAGCTCTCTTCGTCGAGGCGACGAGGCAGGTCGCGATCCCGAGCGCGAGGAATGCGCCGAGGACCTGGAGCGCGAACGGCCCTCCGAGCCTGGAGGTGAAGTAGAGGATGACATCGCTGACGTACTCGACGTTCTGTATCGGTCGATGGGTGTACGACAGGTCGTCGACCCGGAGGCGCCCGTGGGTCGTCGCGACGAGTCGCCCTACGGCGAGATGGCCGGGCAGGTCGAAGTCCGCGAGCTTTCTCAGGGCGAGAACGACTGTCGCCGCGACCGTGCCGAGCCCGACGACCCACGGTTCGAGCCTGCGCAATGAAGTCCAGTCACTCATCCGGCTGCGCGCTCGAGAGTCGCACAAAGCGGCTACGCGGGATGGGTCTTCCGATGCGCCAGAAGCCGCCACCTTCGCGAACCGCGACGAGAGCGGCGAGGATGGACGCAGACACGCGTGGCTCGCAATGCGCGGCACGCGGGCGACGGTCTTGAGGGCGGGTCGGCGAGCTCTGTGATCGAGGTGGCGATCGAGAGGAGACAGGTTGATCGTGAAGGATCGAATGATGCACACGAGCGAGTTCCCTTGGTCGGCGCGGGAGACGCGGTCCGGCACGAAGGGGCCCCGTTCCGCAGCGGACGAGCGCAGTGCGCTCACGGAGATGCCGCATGCGTGGACGTGCTCTCGTCGGCCGCTAGCGCGTGTGACTCGTCCGACCGTGCGCGAGCTTCCCGCGTGCACGAGCGAGCGATCCTGCAAAGTGCCGCAAAGTGGCTGCGTTCGGCGACGGGCGAGAGTGTGGCCGCATCGGCGCCGATGTAAGCGAAGATGGCGGAGCTCTCGATGGACAATTTTTAGCCCTGCGTCCGGACTGGATGGACAAAATTCGTCCTCGGGGAACGGTCGGTGACGTGGACGCGCCGAGGCGGTCGGACGCAACTCCCCAGGTTCGCTGGGATCGAGACCGGTTCGCCGTCATGCCGATTCGCGGCACGCCGAGTGCAGAGCGTAAGTCTCGAACTGCACCGTCGCGCTGTTGCCGGCGATCCTGTCGCGAAGTCCGTGACGTGTAGGTTCAGCGACGCCAATCCCCGACTGTCGCGTAGGTAAGGCTTCAATAAGTCGTGTCGGGTTCATACTGAGGAGGTTCATTCCATGGCGAAAATTGTTCAGCTCGGGAAGCGCGGCTTTACACTCATCGAACTGATGATCGTCGTCGCGATCGTCGGCATCCTGGCGTCACTCGCCATCTACGGCGTCCGCAAGTACATCGCGAACGCGAAGACGGCGGAAGCTCGCAACTCGCTCGGTCAGATCGGGAAGGACTCCCAGACTGCGTTCGAGAAGGAGTCACTCGCTGGAACCGTCATGCTGGCAGCGAACTCCACGACGATCTCGCGATCGCTCTGCTTCACGGCGACCCAGACAGTCCCGGCCGGCTCGGCCTCCATCAAGGGTGCAAAGTACCAGTCCGACCAGGGCGCAAGCGCCGACTGGAACAAGGATGCGACGACCGCAGGTACCGGCTTCGCCTGCATGAAGTTCTCGATGTCCGCCCCGCAGTACTACATGTACAACTACGTCTCGGGCGCTGGTCCCGCAGCGCCGGCCTTGTTCACCGCGACGGCGAACGGCGACCTGAACGGGAACCTAGTGCTCTCGACGTTCACGCTCGCAGGTTCGGTCGGCGCAGACACGAACTTGTACGTCGCCCCGACCATCGTCGAGACCGACCCCGAGGAGTGAGCTGACCTTTTCGACCTGACGATCACGCTGGGCCTCTTCGGAGGTCCAGCGTTTTTCTTTTGTCGTCAAAGAAGCGTGACGCGTGGAGCGAGGACGCTTTTTGGCGTGACCTCGAACCCGTGGACAAATTGCGTCCGCTCGAGCCGAGACCGCATGCCACACGTGCAGGCACAACTAACTGTAATAGTTCCGCATTGTTCTTGATCGCCGTCTGGCATGTCTCGTGCTTAGCTAATCCGTATGGCCGCTCGATCGAAAGCAAGGCTCGGCAAGGGTCGCAGGCTTGGGTTCACGCTCATCGAGCTCATGATCGTCGTTGCCATCGTAGGCATCCTTGCCGTTCTCGGCGTCGTTGGATACCGGAAGCTGATTCTCGGAGCCCACACCTCCGAAGCGACACACATGGTGCAGTCGATCCGAGTCGCGGAAGACACGTACCATGCTGAGACGCAGAGCTACGTTTCGACGTCCGTCGACGGTCTCCATGGGCTCTATCCGCTCCTGAACGACCCGCCGGGCAACTGGAAGACGCCGTGGACGACACCGACTACGGCCTGCCCGCCGGCGGGGGGCTCTCCAGCGTGCTTCGCGCTCCTCGCCATCCACTCCGACGGACCGCTGATGTACGGATACGCCACCATTGCAGGCTCGGCGAGTACGACTCCGGTAGCGATCCCGCTGCCAACGGGCACGACGTTGAATGCACCCGCGGGCGCTTCGCCGACCGACTGGTTCTGGGTGACGGCCTCTGGGAATGCGGCTCACGTCGCTGGAGCAACCAGCGCAACGTGGTCGTACGTGGTGGGGAACTCATTCACGAATGATGTGTACGTGCAGGACCAGTAGCTCCTGACGTAGCTGACGTTTCGACGTGGGAGATGCACACCGAACGGCCGCGCGGCTGGGAGTCGGCGTGCGGAGTTGTGTGTCCAATTCGAAGGAGGTTTCAGGCCATGGGCAAGTACGTTCAAATCGGGAAGCGCGGATTTACACTCATCGAGCTGATGATCGTCGTCGCGATCGTCGGCATCTTGGCGTCGCTCGCCATCTACGGCGTCCGCAAGTACATCGCGAACGCGAAGACGGCGGAAGCTCGCAACTCGCTCGGTCAGATCGGGAAGGACTCCCAGACGGCGTTCGAGAAGGAGTCGCTCGCGGGAACCATCATGTTGGCAGCGAACTCCACGACGATCGCCCGATCGCTCTGCTTCACGGCGACCCAGACAGTCCCGGCCGGCTCGGCTTCCATCAAGGGTGCCAAGTACCAGTCCGACCAGGGCGCAAGCGCCGACTGGAACAAGGATGCTACGACCGCAGGTACGGGCTTCGCCTGCATGAAGTTCTCGATGTCGGCCCCGCAGTACTACATGTACAACTACGTCTCGGGCGCCGGGCCTGCAGCACCCGCCCTGTTCACCGCAACCGCGAACGGCGACTTGAACGGCGACCTCGTGCTCTCCACCTTCTCGCTCGCAGGGTCGGTCGGAGCAGACACGAACCTCTACGTCGCCCCGACGATCGTCGAGACCGACCCCGAGGAGTGATCGCTTCGTTCCGAAAGAGACCGCTGTGCCTCCCCGAGGTTCAGCGGTTTTCGTTTTTGGAGGGTCCGTCCGGTACGACATGGAGTGGGGTCGCGCGGAGCTGAGGTCGTAAACGTTCGCGACTTCGACCGGGTTGGGCTAAAGGCAGCGTCGCACGCTCCCGGAGCCAGTCCCATGCGCATCGGCACCCTCCTCGGCCCGGACGTGAAGCAGATCCTCAAGGAGGATCCCGAACAGATCCGGGAGCTCCTCGAGGAGATTCACGCCGAAGACGTCGCCGATCTGCTCTCGGAGCTCGACCCCGACGAGGCGGCCCAGATCCTCGCGCGCATGCCTGCGCAGGACGCCGCGCCGATCTTCGAGCGGCTCGACGACCACGAGCAGGAAGAGCTCGTCGAGCGTATGCAGCCGGAGTCGATCGCTCACATCGCCAGCGAGATGGCGAGCGACGACCGCGCCGACCTGTTCTCGCTCCTCCCGGAGGCGATGGGCGACAAGCTCCTCGAGACGCTCGAGCGTGTCGACCCCGAGGCGGCCGAAGAGGTCCGCGCGATCGAGAAGTGGCCCGACACGAGCGCCGGCCACCTGATGAACACGTCCTATGTCGCGGTCGAGCCGTCGCTGACTGTGGCGCAGGCGATGGACGCGGTGCGTGCGCACGCGAAGAAGACGAGCGAGCCCGTGTACGCCGTATACGCGATGGGGAGCGACGAGCGCTTGCTCGGCCTCGCGTCGCTCCGGGAGCTCATCATCGCAGAGCCGGGTGACACCCTCTCGGACATCATGCGGACGAACGTCCTGGTCGTGCCGCCGGAGGAAGATCAGGAGGAGGTCGCCCGGAAGATGGCGAAGTACGACCTCAACGCGATGCCGGTGGTCGATCCGCACGGCGCGCTCCTCGGAGTCATCACGATCGACGACGTCATCGACGTCCTGACGCAGGAGCAGACGGAGGATCTGCAAAAGCTCGGCGGCGTCGAGCCGCTCGATCTGCCGTACTTCCGCACAGGCTTCTTCGAGTTCATCCGCAAGCGCGGCATCTGGCTGGTCATCCTCTTCGTCGAAGAGTTCTTCACGCAGACCGCGCTTCGCTACTACGACCCGGTGTTCGAGGCCATCAAGGGGGCGAGCTACTACGTGCCGCTTCTCATCTCCACGGGAGGTAACTCAGGCTCGCAGTCGTCGACGCTCGTCATTCGTGGGATGGCGGTCGGCGAGATCAAGCCGAAAGACTGGGCGAGGATCTTCTTCCGCGAAATGGGGATGGGTCTCTTCCTCGGCCTGGGGCTGGGCGCGATCGGCTTCGCCCGTGTCCTGATGTACCGCGACCAGCACCTGCCTTTTGCGTTCACCGTCGCCGCGACGCTCGTCGGCATCGTCATGACGGGATGCACGGTCGGCTCGATGCTGCCGCTGATCCTCAAGCGCTTCGGCATCGACCCCGCGACGAGCTCCACGCCGTTCATCGCGAGCCTGGTCGACGTGCTCGGCATCATCATCTTCGTTCACGTCGCGAAGGTGATCATGGCCGATGTCATCGCCGCGCACGCGGTAGGGATGGTTCCTCCGTAACACCGCCACCGAACGTAAACGTGACGCCGCCGCCCGTGATGGTCTAGGTAGTCTATGGTGCGCCGCGCCAGCTTCTCGAAGGCCATGCCGCGACGTGGGGGAGCCATGCGATGATCGACGACAGCCTCGGTCTCGTCGGTCGTACGATCGCGGAGAAATATCAGGTCGTCCGCGTCGTCGGCGAGGGCGGGTTCGCGGTCGTCTATCGAGCGGAGCACCTGCTCTGGAAGCGCCCCGTCGCGCTCAAGGTCTTCAAGGCGCTGGCCAACCTGACGCCGGAGCTGCGCGAGGAGCTGACCCAGGACTTCATCCGCGAAGGCGCGCTCCTCGCCGACCTGTCCGAGAAGAGCGCCTCGATCTGCCAGGCGCGCGACGTCGGCGTCTTGACGACCGGGGCAGGCGGTTCGGTCCCGTACATGGTGCTGGAGTGGCTCGAGGGCGAGCCGCTCGAGGACGCACTTCAGCGCGAGGTGACGGAGGAGATGCCGCCGCGGTCGCTCCTCGAGACGATTCGTCTCCTCGAGCCGATCGCCGAGGCGCTCGCGCTTGCGCACATGCGAGGGATCGCGCACCGAGACGTGAAGCCCGCGAACATCTTTCTCCTCGGCGGCGCGCGTGACGAACGCTGCCCGGTGAAACTGCTCGATTTCGGTATCGCGAAGGTCGTGCAGGATATCCAGAAGTCGACCGGAGCCTTCCTCGAGACGGGTGAGAGCGTCCGGTCTTTCACGCCGGCGTACGCGGCTCCCGAACAATTTTCCCGCAGCCACGGAGCCACAGGGCCGTGGACGGATGTGTTCGCGCTCGCGCTCGTCGCGGTGGAGCTCCTCACCGGAAAGCCGCCACTCGACGGCGACAACTTCATGCAGCTCGGGTTTGCCGCCGGCGACCCGAAGGTGAGGCCGACGCCGCGCGTCCGAGGGGCGACCACTTCGGACGCAGTGGACGCCGTGTTCCTCCGTGCCCTCGCGGTGGAGCGAGTCGAGCGGTACCCCACCGCCGACGTGTTCTGGCGCGAGCTGCGCGGCGCCGCAGGCTTGTCGGTCTCGGCGCCCGCTGACGGCTTCTCCACAGCCACGCCCCCGCCGTCCTCGAAGCACGTGCCCGTCGACGTGCTCGGGCGGACTGCCCCCGAGCTCGTGCGAAGCACCGACTCGACGGTCGGCGCAGCCAGGCCCGCCAGCGCGCCGATTGCACGGACGCGCACACCTGCCTGGGTGTTCATCGGCGGTGGAGTGACGTTCGCGGCGGTCCTCGGGCTCGTCGGTGTCTTCCTCCTACCGCGAGCTGTGAGGTCGTCGAATTCGGGCGTTGCCGGCGGCGCCGCCTCGGGGACGCCCTCCGCGCCTGCTCCGGTCGCAGCCTCCTCGGCGGTCGCTCCGCCCACGGGTGGAGCCGCTGGCCCGTGTCCATTCGGGATGGTCCTCATCCCGGGCGGCCCGTTCTTCATGGGGTCCGACGACTCGATGGCGTCGGAGAAGCCGTCGCACAAGGTGCAGGTCGCGCCGTTCTGCATGGACATCTACGAGGTGTCGACGAAGAAGTATGTGGAATGCAGCGACGGAGGCTGGTGCAAGCGTGCGGCGACGACGAACGTCGGCGAAGGCTTGAGACCCGAAGACCAGGACGCCTATGACGCCTTGTGCAACGAACGCGACGTCGTGGGTCGCGCGAACCACCCGATCAACTGCGTCACGTGGGAGATGGCCGACGTGTACTGCCGGAGCAACGAGGTCCGGCTCCCGACCGAGGCCGAGTGGGAGTTTGCCGCGCGCGGCACCGACGGTCGGCTGTATCCCTGGGGCGATGCGCCGCCGAGCGCGCGCCACCTCAACGCGTGCGGGACGGAGTGCGCCGCCTGGGCGGAGGCCGCGAAGGTCGCCCCGATCAAGCCGATGTACGACGAGGACGACCACTGGCCGAACACCGCCCCCGTCGGATCATTTCCCGAAGGAAAGTCGAAGTTTGGCGTGCTCGACCTCGCGGGCAACGTGTGGGAATGGGTCAGTGACTGGTACGGCCCGTACTCGGCAGGCGACGGCGTGAAGCCGCAGGCCGACCCGAAGGGGCCGGCGACAGGGAAGCGGAAGGTCATCCGCGGTGGCGCGTGGAACGGGTCGGAGCCCTCGTGGGAGACTCCGTCGTTCCGGTACTCGAAGGATCCGACCGAGCGAAACCACGGCATCGGATTCCGCTGCGCGGCCGACGCCAAGTGAGCGTCGTCCCGGAAGACGCCCAAGATTGCGCGCGGGCTGGGCAGAGCAAGTGTTAATGTCCGCGCGGTGAAGCTGACATACAAATCTGCGGGCGTGGACACCGATGCCGGCGATGATCTCGTGGAGCGCATCAAGCCCCTCGCGAGGGCGACCGCGATCGCGGAGGTGCTCGGCGGCGTCGGCGGGTTCGCGGGGATGTGTCGCGTCCCCGCCGGCCTCGAAGAGCCGGTGCTCGTGAGCGGGACGGACGGCGTGGGGACGAAGCTCAAGGTCGCCTTCGCGACGGGTGTACACGACACGATCGGCTTCGACCTCGTCGGCATGTGCGTCAACGACGTGATCACGTCCGGGGCCCGTCCACTGTTCTTCCTCGATTACTTTGCGACGTCGAAGCTCGATGTCGCCGTCGCCGAGAAGGTGATCGCCGGCATCGCCGCTGCGTGCAAGGAGTCTGGCTGCGCTCTGCTCGGTGGCGAGACCGCCGAGCTGCCCGGGATGTACGCCCCGGGCGAATACGACCTCGCCGGGTTCGCGGTCGGGGTGGTCGACCGGGCGAAGATCATCGACGGCACACGCGTCGCGGAGGGGGACGTCGCGCTCGGCGTCGCGTCGAGCGGTCTGCACTCGAACGGCTACTCGCTCGCGCGGGAGGTGCTTTTCGAGCGCTTGAAGCTCGCGGTGAGCGACCATCACCCCGTGCTCGGTGACGTGAGCGTGGGCGACGCGCTGCTCGTCCCCACGCGGCTCTACGCGCGCCACGTTCGGGCGGTGCTTGCACAAGTCGACGTCCATGCGATGTGCCACGTGACGGGAGGTGGTCTCCCCGGGAATCTCCCCCGCGTGCTCCCGGACGGGCTCGGGCTCGCGGTGAGCCCCGGCTGGTCGTACGCGCCGATCTTCGACCTCATCGCAAGCGGTGGGCCGGTCGATCCGCAGGAGATGCGTCGCACGTTCAACATGGGCGTCGGCTACGTCTTCATCGTCGCGGCGGCCGATGCGGGAGCGACGAAGCGTGCGCTCGAAGGGGAGGGGGAACGTCCGATCGACCTGGGTCGTGTCGTTCGGGTCGCGGACGGCACGCCGTTCGAAGAGCGCGTCGTGTGGCCCGACGTGGGCGCGTGACCTCCCGATGATCCGCCTCGGCGTGCTCGTCTCCGGGGGTGGCACCAACTTCCAGGCGATCCTCGACGCGATCACGCGTGGCGAGCTCGATGCGAAGGTCGCGGTCGTCGTCTCCAACCGAGCGGGCGCGGGCGCGCTCGACCGCGCACGACGGGCCGGGGTCCCGACGACCGTGCTTTCACACCGTGATTTCGCGACGCGCGAGGCGTTCGACGAGGCGATCGTCCGGGCGCTTCGGGACCACGGCGTCGAGTGGGTCGTCCTGGCGGGGTTCATGCGCCTCGTGACGCCCGTGCTGCTCGACGCGTTCCCGGACCGGGTCATCAACATCCATCCAGCCTTGCTGCCGGCTTTTCCGGGTGTGCACGCGCAGGCCCAGGCGCTGGCCTACGGGGTGCGCGTCACAGGTTGCACGGTGCACTTCGTCGACGCCGGGACCGACACCGGGCCGATCATCGCGCAGGAAGCCGTTGCCGTGCGCGACGACGATACTGTGGAGACGCTCACGGAGCGGCTGCTGGTCGCCGAGCACAGGCTCTTGCCCGCCGTCCTGCAGTGGATCGCGGAGGGGCGCTTGACACTGTCGCCGCGCGACGGCGCGGACCGGCGATGCGCCCGCGTGCGCATGCCGTGACTCATTGAGGCGCCGAGCGTCTACGATGCCGTCGATGCAGAGACCCCTCGCGAAGATCGCGCCGCTCCTGTTCGCGTCTGGCGCGTGCTCGCTCGTCTACGAGACGGTGTGGCTGCGAGAGCTGCGGCTGGTGTTCGGCGCGTCGACGATGGCCTCTGCGGCGGTCGTCGCGTGCTTCGTCGGAGGGCTGGGAGCTGGTGGCTTGCTGTTCGGGCGGCGGGCCAACAGGCACCCGCGACCGCTCTCGCTGTACGCCTCCCTCGAGGGCGGCATTGCCGCCTCGGCCGCAATCACGCCGGTGCTCCTCCTTGTCGTTCGCGCGATCTACGTCGCGGCGGGCGGAACGCGCACGCTCGGCACTGGCGCAGGCACGATTGTCCGCCTCCTCGGCGCCGCGCTCGTCTTCGCCGTGCCGACGCTGTTGATGGGTGGGACGCTCCCTGCAGTCGCACGGGCGGTCGAAACCGACGAGGACCAGGGGCGGCGCAATATCGCGCTCCTCTACGGCGTGAACACGCTCGGCGCCGTGACGGGATGCATGGCGTCCACGTTCGTGCTCTTCGAGACGTTCGGCACGCGCCTTTCCCTCTGGATCGCCTGTCTCCTCAACCTCCTGGTCGCGGTCGTCGCACGTGGCCTCGCGCGGTCGCTCCCCGAGATGCCCGCGACGGTCGCGGCGGTCGCCGGCGACGGCGCCGAGCTAGCGAGCGAGGCGTCGGTCGACGTACGGGCGACACCGGCCTGGTTCACGCTGAGCGCTGCGGCGGTCAGCGGCTTCGTCTTTTGCCTCATGGAGCTCGTCTGGTACCGGATGCTCGGGCCGCTCCTCGGCGGGAGCGTGTTCACGTTCGGCGTGATCCTCGCGGTCGCGCTGTTCGGCATCGGCATCGGAGGCGTCGCGTACGGGCTGCGTCCCCGCAACCTCCGCGCGACCCGGTACGGATTCGCCTGGACATGCATCGTGGAAGCGATCTGCGTGGGCGTCCCCTACGCGCTCGGAGATCGAATCGCCGTCCTCGCGGCCGTCCTCCGACCCGTAGGCGGGCTGGGCTTCGGCCTCCAGGTCGCGTCGTGGACTCTCATCACCGCGGCAGTGGTGCTGCCGGCCGCGCTCCTCAGCGGCCTCCAGTTCACGTTGCTGATCAGTCTGCTCGGCACCGGTAGGCGTGACGCCGCACGCGACGTCGGCCGGGTGTACGCATCCAACACGGCGGGAGCGATCCTGGGCTCTCTCGCAGGGGGCTTCGGCCTCATACCGCTCTTGACCGCTCCGGGCTGCTGGCGGCTCGTGGTGATGCTGCTGGTACTCGTCGCGGTGCTCGCGCTCGCGTTCGACGCTGGCAAGCGCCCGGCTCGCGCGTTGGTGCTGGCAGCGGTCGCCGCGCTGACTGTGCTCCTCGTTCGTGCAGACGGGCCCACCGCCGCGTGGCGTCACAGTCCCATCGGCGCCGGCCGCGTCGACCCCAACCTCCTGCGGTCACCCAACGACGTCGTGCGATGGGAGCGGGAGCGCCGCGACGCCATCGAGTGGGAAGCCGACGGGCGCGAGAGCAGCGTCGCCCTCGCGCGCCCCGCCGGGCTCGCGTTCATCGTCAACGGCAAGGTCGACGGAAGCGTGCGGGGCGACGCGGGCACGACCGTGATGGCCGGCATCCTCGGCGCCTTGCTGCACCCTCACCCCACTCGCGCGATGGTCATCGGGCTCGGCACGGGAGAGACCGCTGGCTGGCTTGCCGCGATCGACACGATCACCGACGTCGACGTCGCGGAGCTCGAGCCCGCCATCCTAGAGGTCGCGCGGCGGAGCGGGCCGGTCAACCATGCCGCCCTCGACAACCCGAAAGTGCACGTGGAGCTTGGCGATGCACGCGAGCTCCTCCTGACGTCGAGCCAGCGCTACAGCGTGATCATGAGCGAGCCGTCGAACCCGTACCGCGCGGGCGTCGCGAGCCTCTTCACGCAGAGCTATTACGAAGCCATTCGCGCGCGCCTCGAAGAAGACGGTCTGTTCCTCCAGTGGCTCCAGGGCTACGAGATCGACGCGGGGACCGTGCGGACGGTCTATGCGACGCTGGGCAGCGTATTCCCGGAGGTCGAGACTTGGGAGCTGAACAACGAGGACCTCCTGCTCGTCGCGTCGAAGGCGCCGGTGGTCCACGACGTCGCGCGCATGCGGCAGCGCCTCGCGCAGGAGCCGTACCGCAGCGCGAGCGCATGGGCCTGGCGCGCCACGGATCTCGAGTCGTTCCTGGGGCACTTCGTCGCGACGGGCGCGCTCGGACGGAGCGTCGCGGCGGCCGACCACGAGAACATCAACACGGACGACCAGAACCTCGTCGAGTTCGGGTTTGCGCGAACGGTCGGGAGCTCGCTCGCGGCGTTCAAGATCGCGGACGTTCGTCAGGTGGCACGAGCACGCCGAGAGGATCGGCCGATGCTCGTCGACGGGAGCGTCGACTGGCGTGTTGTCGATGAAGACAAGGTGGGATTCGACGTGAGCGAGGAGCGCCTCGGCATCCGGCCCGACCCGACCACACCGGAGCGTGAACACCGCATCGCGGCTCTCGAGGCCGTCAACATGGGCGACTGGGGTCGCGCCGCGAGCGAGTGGCGGGCGCAGCCCGAGGCGCCGAGCGGCCCGACCGAGTTGGCCTTCGTCGCGATGGCGCTCGCCGATCTGGGTGACGAGTCGGCGACCGGGTATGCGGCGACACTGGAAGCGTGGCAGCCGACCGAGACCGCGGCGGTCATCGCGCACCTGCGCTTCCGCCAGGGGAACCTCGAGGCCGCGACGGTCGCGCTCGAGACCCTCTTCACGCGCTTGCGCACGGATCCCTGGCCGATGCTTCGCCTGCTCCGCCCCCTCTTCAACGACGCCGGGCAGATCGCAACGAAGGATCCTCGTCTTGCCGCGCGCCTGTACGCAGTGATGCGCGAGCCCTTCGTGCTCCGCCTGTTCGACGCGGATCGCCACCGCGCGGCCTTCTTCATCGCCCTCGGCGTCGCCGGGCCCGCGTGCATCGAAGCCATGGCGAGCTTCGGCGCAAACATTCCGTGGGACGAGACGTTCCTGCGCGCGCGGTACGATTGCTTCCGTCAGAACAAGGACGACGCACACGCTCGCGACGCGGACAGGGACTGGCAAGCGTTCGCGGCGCTCCGCTCCTCGGACTTCGGCGCAGGGCTGTCACCCTAGACGCCCCGCGCGCTGCTGGGCCCTCGCTTCCTGCACGGCGGATGCGGTGCTATCCGGGCGGTGGCAATGTCGAAGCACTACGACGTGGTGGTCCTCGGAGCAGGCATCGGGGCGCTCTCGATAGCGGCCTTGCTCGCGCGGCGGTCATGGCGTGTGCTGGTCCTGGGCCAGGGCTTCCGGCCGGCGCACTACACGTTCGACGGGCTCTCGCTGGCACGCCGCCCTTTCACCTTCCTCGCGGGTGGGACACCTGTATGGCGCCGGATCCTGGTCGAGCTCGCGCAGTCGCAGATGTTCCGGCGGCGCGCCCGCTCGCCCGATCCGATGCTCCAGATTTTCGAGCCGCGGCAGCGCACGTCGATCCCCACCGACGAGGCCCTCCTGGCGCGCGAGATCGACCGCGAGTTTCCGGAGGTCCGTCGCGTCGTGGACGAGCTCAACGCAGAGGTCGCACGGGCCAACGCTGCTGCCGACCTGGCCCTCGACGACGACGTCGTGTGGTCTCCGGGGACGTTCTGGGAGCGTCGGGAGACGGCGCGGGCCGCGGCAGGCCTTCCGTACCGGCGTGAGCGGGAGCGCGATCTGCTCGCCGAGTTTCCACGGGGTCACGCCTTTCGCGACCTCGTCGAGGTGCCCGCGAGTTTTGCGAGCGACCTCGGGACCCGCCTCCCGCCATTCGCGCTCGCGCGGCTTCACCGAGCGTGGACGCACAGGCTCCTCGAGCTCGAACGCGGCGAGGATGATCTCGTCGACTTCCTCGTCGAGCGAGTACGTGCGCACGGTGGCGAAGCGCTTCTCTCCGGACAAGCGTCGCAGATTGTCGTCCGGTCAGGGCGCGTGACCGGTATCCGCTTCGACGGAGATGACGAGGCGACCGGAGTTCAGTTCGTCGTGACGGACCTCACCTCCTCGGCGCTGCTCGATCTTGCGTCGGAATATCGCCCGTCCCGGCGGGCCCTCGACGCTCGCCCCCGCGTCGAGGTCGAGTCGCAACGGTTCGTGACGAGCCTTGTCGTTCGCGACGAAGGGCTCCCGGCCCCTCTCGCCCACGAAGCGTTCCTGCTCCCGGGCACGCACGGCGATCAGCCGCTCGTTCACGTGCAGAAGTCCCCGATCGGCTCGGCCATGCCGGGCCTCACCCTGCTCGTGGCCGAGGCGCGCGTGCTGCCGTCCCACGCGTTCGACTCGCGCGAACGCTCACGCGTTCGAGCGGCGATCGTCGCCAGCATCGAACGGTACCTCCCGTACATCGAGCGTCACTACGTGCTCATCGATTCGCCCCACGACGGACTGCCGCTGTGGGACTACCGGTCGGGCGCACGCGCGCTCGTGGACCGGGCCGCTCTCCGGAGCGGCGGAGGCTCCGTCGACGCGGAAGCGATGCGACCGCTCTTTCGCGTGGACGACGCGGCCGGTGCGTCGCTGGACGGGCTCGGCGGCGAGCCGATGCGCTTCCCGCTCGCCGGAACGTTCGGCGTCGGGCAGTCGATCTTGCCTCAGCTCGGTCAGGAGGGAGAGCTGCTCGCTGCATGGGGGGGCGCCCGCGTCATTACGCGCACCGATCGTCGCAAGGAGAAGATGCGACGTGAGATGTGGAGCAAAGTGGAGCTGGGATGATCAGAGGAGCGTGGCGCCAAGTGGCGGTCCTGGCGGTTCTGGCGGGCATGCAAGGCTGTACGAACGTCAGGCCCGAGGCCGCGGCGCTCGTCGTTGCCGTGGATCAGTTTCACCGTGCCTCGAACGAGGACCGTCCGAGCCGGGCGGACGCGCTCGCCGTGGTGTCGTGCGCAGACAAGGAGGTTTGCGCGGCGAAGGCGGCCTGTCTCGAAGCGACTCGCCCCACCGCCGAGGCCCTTCGGCTGAAGCACGAGGCCGAGGCGGTTCTCGCCGAAGTCGAAGGCGGTCGGACGAGCCCGCTCGACCCTGTCCTCAAAGCCTTGCCGACGAAGCTCGACCGTGCGTCCCGGCTCCTCGAGAAGGGGCACGTAGCGATGCCGTCATGCGACGAGAAAATCCTCGTCCTTCGGGAGCGTTACGGCCTCTGACAATTGTGGTACACGGGCTCCTCTCGCGAGGGCACCATGTTTGACGCATTGGCGAAGGGGTTCAGGCAGGCAAAGAATCGCCTCGCCGGTCTGACGGAGCTGAACGACCAGAACGTCGACTCTGCGCTCCGGGAGGTTCGTCTGTCCCTCTTGGAGGCTGACGTCGAGCTCGGTGTCGTCAAGGCGTTCCTCGCCCGTGTGAAGGCCGACGCCGTCGGGGAGACGGTTCGCGTCCGCATGAAGGGGAGCCAGGGCGAGACGATGAAGGTCTCGGCCGGCGATCAGTTCGTCAAGATCTGCCACGACGAGCTCGTCGCGTTCATGACCGCCGAGGGCGACGCCCTCACCTTTGCGGCATCGGGACCGACGGGAATCATGATGGTTGGGCTCCAGGGGTCGGGCAAGACGACGACGGCCGCGAAGCTCGGCAGCTACCTGCGACGCGAAGGGAAGAAGCCGCTCCTCGTCGCCGCCGACATGCAGCGGCCCGCCGCCGTCGAGCAGCTCCAGATCCTGGGCAAGCAGATCGATATCCCGGTCTTCAACATCCCGGGGGCGAGCCCCCTCGAGATTTGCACCAAGGCGATGGCCGAGGCCAAGGCCAAGAAATACGACGTCGTCATCTACGACACCGCCGGTCGTCTTGCGATCGACGAGCGCCTCATGGACGAGCTCGCCGCGATCAAGGAGTCGGTTCGGCCGGAGAACGTGCTCCTCGTCATCGACGCGATGATCGGGCAGGACGCGGTGAAGGTTTCGAGAGGATTTCACGATCGCCTGAGGCTTTCGGGCGTTGTGGTGACGAAGCTCGACGGAGACGCTCGCGGCGGGGCGATGCTCAGCGTGCGCGAGGTGACCGGCGCGCCCGTCCGATTCGTCGGCGTCGGTGAGGGGGTCGACAAGCTCGAGGAGTTCCGGCCGGACGGGATGGCGCAGCGAGTTCTCGGGCTCGGCGATGTCGTCGGCCTCATGAAGGACTTCGAGCAGGTCGTCGACCAGAAGAAGGCGACCGACGACGCCATGAAAATGCTCCAGGGGAACTTCACCCTGGACGACTTCCTCGATCAAATCCGGATGATCCAGAAGATGGGGCCGCTCAAGGAGATCGTCGGGAAGATGCCCGGCATGAGCGAGATGATGCCGGCCGATGTGAACCTCGACGACAACGAGCTCGTGAAGATCGAGGCGATCATCTCCAGCTTCACCAAGCTCGAACGGCGCGACCCGTACGCGCTCATTCGTGAGCCGTCGCGGGTCTCGCGCATCGCGAAGGGCTCGGGTGTTCCGGACGTCGCGGTGAACGAGCTCGTCCAGAAGTTCCTGTTCATGCGGCAGATGATGGAGGGACTCGGCGGCTCCGGCATGCTGGGGAAGATTCCCGGCATGAAGAACCTGCAGATGGCGAGAAACCTTCAAAAGCAAATGAAGGGCGGCGGCGGCTTCCCTGGGATGCCCGGCATGGGTGGGTTTCCTGGGATGCCCGGCATGGGCGGCTTTCCCGGGATGCCCGGCATGGGTGGGTTTCCTGGGATGCCCGGCATGGGTGGATTTCCCGGGATGCCCGGCATGGGCGGCGGAGATGCGGGCGAGAGCCTGACGAAGATGAAGCCGCTCTCGGCTTCGGAGAAGAACGCAAAGAAGGCGCAGCGGAAGCGTGAGAAAGACGCACGGCGGAAGAGCCGCCGGTGACGAAACCGCGGTTTATCAACGAAGCATCTTGGAGGAGCGAGCAATGCGTTGGATGAACAGGGCGAAGCTGACCATGACGGTGGCCATGATGGCCGTGGCGATCGGCTGCGTGGGCGGAGGCTCGAAGGGGCTCTCCGCAGAGGAGAAGGACAAGCTCAAGGCCTACGTCCTCGACGCTCCTCCCGCGAACATCCCCCACCCGCTCGACGTCAACTTCGAGAACAAGGTCCACATCATCGGCTACAAGTTCGAGCCCGAGACCGCGAAGCCCGGCCAGGAGGTCAAGCTGACTTACTGGTGGCGCTGCGACGACACGCTCGACGACGGCTGGGCGCTCTTCACGCACCTTCACGACGAGAGCTCGGACAAATCCGACAATCTCGACTGGAACGGTCCGATCCGCGAACAGAAGAACAACCGTCAGGTGCTCGGCCCCGATCACTGGGAGAAGGGGAAGATTTACGTCGACGAGCAGACCTACAAGATGCCGGACTGGCTGAAGGGCCCCGATCTGACGGTCCTCCTGGGCGTCTGGAACGTGAAGCAGGACGCACGTCTTCGCATCGTCTCGGGGCCGAACGATGGCGACAACCGCTCGCCGATCGGGAAGATCAAGACGGGTCTGACGGCTCCGCCTCCTTCCACGGAGCAGCCGCATACGTCGACGGACGTCCCTCAGATGAACGTCAACAAGCTGGCCGCGGGCGACAAGATCGTCATCGACGGCAAGGGTGACGACAAGGCATGGGGGGTCGCGACGAGCACCGGCCCTTTTGTCGACGTGTTGACGGGTAAGCCGAACGCTTCGTTCCCTGTCAACGCAACGGCGAAGCTCACCTGGGATGATACGAATCTGTACGTCCTGTACGAGGTCACCGAGCCCGAGATCGTCGGCTACTTCACTTCGAAGGAGAAGCAGCCGAAGGACTGGACGGTCAGCGGCCAGCCCAAGCTCTGGACGAAGGACACGATCGAGCTGATGATCGATCCCGAGGGGGACAACAAGGACTACTACGAGATCCAGATCAACCCGCAAAACAAGCAATTTCACACGCGGTACGACTCGTACAACACCCCGAAGACCGAGCCTGACGGCCCGTTCGGCCACGAGGACTGGAACCCGAAGATCACCAGCGCGGTGGTCGTGAAGGGGACGCTCGACGGAAAGGCCGACAAGGACAAGAAGGATCAGGGCTACACCGTCGAGGCGGCGATCCCCTGGGCATCGTTCGACAAGGTGCCGAAGAGCCCGCCGAAGCCGTTCGACGCGTGGCGCATCAACATGTACGCCATGAAGAACAACTCCGGTGTCGCCTGGTCGGCGATCCTCGGGCAGGGAAACTTCCACAAGGCGTCACGGTTCGGCAAGGTCACCTGGAGCGTTCCGGGGATGACCCCACCAGGCGTGTCGTCCGCAGCTCCTGCAGCTCCCGCGGATTCCGCGATACCGATGCACCGCGACGGCGGGCCGGTCGTCTTCCGACCGCACGGGATGCGACCTCCCATGTTCCCGCGTGGGCCCGCGCAGGGGACCACGGCTCCTCACTAGACCTGAAATTCGGCCCCATGACCTCGGCTCATTTACACTCACCGTCATGGGAAGAACGATCGTTCGTCGCGGCACGGTGGGAATGAGCTCATGGCGGGTGTCGCTCAGGACGACGGCGGTCGCCGCCATCGCTCTCTCTACCGCAGTGAGCGCGCAGGCCCAGCCGCCCTCGCGTCAACGTACGATGGCGAACGCGCCGAACGTCGTGCATCGAGATCCGGCGGGCGACGCGATCACCCTTGGTCGCACTCGCATGGCCAAGGGCGATTATTCCGGTGCGCTCGAGGCGTTCGACGCGGCGCTCCGTACATCCATCGACCCGACGGTGCACCGCGATCGGGGGCTGTGCCACGAGCAGCTGGCACACCCGTTCCCTGCGATCGACGATTTCAGGATCTACCTCACGGCCTTGCCCGACGCTCCCGACGCGGAGGACATACGGAATCGCCTCAACCAGCTCGAGACGGCGAACGGTCTCGGCGGGACCGGGACGGGCGGCACGTCCACGGGCGTAAACCAGACGAGCCCGACGTCGAAGGGCAACAACGAAGATCCCTTCGCGATCGATCCGAACAACCCGAACGCCAGGAACACGACCGAGCCGTCGGCAGGTAGCGGCGATCGAGCAAGAGCAGGCAACTACGATCAGGAACTCGCGCTAAACGAGCGTTGGGACGAGGCGGAAGCGTCCCCGATGCGTCGTGGCACAGGGCTCAGCTTCGGCGCCTACGGTAGAGGATTCGGCGGGAGTACTGGCGGCGTGACTGGCTACGGGACGGGCGCGACCCTCCGTGGGGCCATCGGGCCCGTCAGCACGATCTACGGTGAGATCGGATACATCGCCTACAACGCAGGGAGTGACCCGGCGACGGGAGAGCGTGAGGGGGGGCTCACTCTCGGTCTCGGGTACGAGGCGCGGATCCGGCTGAACCAGTTCGCGAGCGACGCCCTGATCATCGCAGGTGTGCTCTCCTACGAACGCGTGACGAGCACGAATGCAGACCACGCCGTTTTTAACGTCTTCGATCCCCGGGTAAAGTTCGGGTATCGCCATATCTTCGGAGCCGGTCTCGGTCTCGAGCTCGCGGGTGAGGTCGCCCAGCCGCTGGGCACGGGAACGAACACACTGACGACATTCGGTGGCACACTCGCGATCCTGGTGGGATTCTAGAGACGTCGTGAGAAGGGGGAAGTGAGTTCGACGGCCGCGCGAGCGTCGCGCGTGCGGGTCGCCCGATGGCTTCTCGCCTCGGCGATCTTCGGGTCGACGATGGCGATTGGCGGCGTTCACGTCCCCGTCCTCGCCGCGACGACGGTGGTCCTAGTGGCGTCCGTGGCCCTCATGTGGTGGGGCGCAGAGCCACTGCGTGCGCGTCGCTCGGCGTCGCTCGTGCTCTGGACCGGCGTGGGTCTCACGACCTGGACAGCGCTGAGCGTCGTGCCGTTGCCCGCGAGCTGGCTCGCCCATCTCTCGCCGCACGCGGCGGACATCTGGGCACGGTGCCTGATGCCGCTCGGTCACGCGGGGCCCGACTGGGTGACGCTGTCGCTCGATCCAGGAGCGACGCGGATCCAGGTCCTTAGAGGCGTCGCTTACGTTGCGACCTTCCTCGCCGCGTCGAGGATCTCCGCGCGGCGTGAAGGAGTCGTGTTCCTCGAGCGCGCGCTCGTGATCACGGCGCTCGCGCTCGCCGCGGCAGCCCTGCTCCATCCGGCGCTCGGGGCTGAGAAGGTGTTCGGCATCTACAGCCCACGGCGAGACCCGGGGGCGCGCCACGTTGCGCCGATCCTGAATCCGAACGTCCTCTCCGGCTACCTGAACATCGGCCTGTCGATCATGGTCGGCCAGCTCCTTGCGCCGCGCTCGCTTTGGCCTCGATCGCTACTGGCTTCGCTTACGGTCGCGCTCATCGCTGGGCAGGTCTGGATTGCCTCCCGCGGTGGTGTTCTTGCGAGCGGCCTGTCCGTCGTGCTGGTGATCTGGATGAGCCGGACGAGTGGCTCGGAGGTCCGCGGGGTTCTGAGCCGCCTGGTAGTTCCAGCGGCCCTCGCGGTCGTCGGGATCGGTGCTGGCGTGCTCGCAGCGTCCGAGGGCGCAATGGGCGAGCTCGCCACCACGGAGACATCGAAGCTCGACCTCGCGCGGGTGGCCCTCCGCATCGTTCCGGACTTTCCTGTGTTCGGCGTTGGTCGCGGCGCCTTCGAGAGCGTGTTTCCCGCCTACCGCATCGATCCAACGTTCGTGGTCTATACGCACCCCGAGAACATCGTCGCGCAGTGGCTCACCGAGTGGGGGCTGCCGTCCGCGGTCGCCATTATCGTATTGCTCGTGGCGTTGCAGCCCGCGACCGCGCTTGCGCGCTCTCCGCGCGCAGCGGGCGCGTGGGCGGCGCTCGTCTCGGTGTCGGCCCAGAACCTCGTCGACTTCGGGTCGGAGTACCCAGCGGTGATGATTGCGCTCGCCACGTGCGCCGCAATCGTGACCGGCGGCACGAGCGGGACCGACGAGCCTCCCGCGATCGACGTGTGGGCTCGGCGACCGGCTCGGTTAAGCGGCTTGGTGGTGCTCGCTGCTGCGGTGAGCCTCGTTCTCGTCGCTCCAGACTGGAAGCACGATCTTTTCGAGGATCGGCTCTCCCTGCACGCCGCTGCGCTCGACACGACGGTGTCGAGAGCCGTGTTCGAGTCGCGCGCAGAGGCAGCCATGCTTCGGCATCCTGCAGAGCCGTACCTCCCGTTCACGGGTGCGCTGCGCGCTGTGCGGACGAACGAATCGAGCCTCCTCCCTTGGATCGAGCGTACGCTCGATCGGGCCCTTGTTTACGGACCGGCCCACATGGTCCTCGCGCGGTGGCTCATGTCTCGCTCGCCGAGCCAGGCTCGGCTCGAGTATCGGTTGACGCTCGAGCAGGCCCCGGAGCTCGCAACCTACGTATGGCGAACCGTCCCGTACCTCGTACACGGATTCGACGATGTGCTCGAGCTCGTCCCGGCCCGCGCGGACCGTACCGGTTGGCTGAGCTACATCTCGACGACGCTTGCACCGAGGCTGCCCGCGACTGCACGTCGGCTCGACGATCTCGTGTCGGAGCTTGATTCGAACGACCGCACCAGCGCTGAGCATCGCGCCCGCGACGCGTTGGCGGACGTCGTCGACGTAGATGCCGCGCCATGGTGTCTCGGGCCGCGCCGCCTGCCTTGCCTGCGTGACGCTGAGCTCACCGCCGCCCGTTTCGCCCAGCTCGTACCGAGCGAATGCCTCGCCCACTCGATTCAGGCGCGTATCATCCTCGAAGCTGGCGATCCAGCCCGCGCTCTCCGCGACCTGCGTGCCGCAGCCGATACCGTGGTCGATCGCACGCGCTGCCTCGAGGATCTCGCAGACCTGGCGGTCATCGCTCACTCCGGCGAGGTGCTCACCCAGGCGCTTGATCGAGTGGCCCATGCTGGTTGCGTGGACACCGCCGAGTGCGTGGAGCACCTCGAGTTCGTCGCACGTCACGAGACTGCCCGCGGCAATCAGCGCACCGCGCTCGCCGCCGTCCAGCGCGCGGAAGTCCTGGCGCCCGACAATGATGGGTTACTGGAGCAGGGCGCGACGCTAGCTGCGCGGGTAGACTTGCACGTGGAAGCGCTGAAGTCCTACCAGACCCTGGCAATGCGCCATCCGGAAGATCCGCGCTGGACGGCCGCGATTGCTGCCGAGAAGCTCGAGCTGACGAAGGGCGCGAACCCGGAGTAGACGCCAGGGCACCCGCGCTCGTGCCGGCACTCCGTAGACTTACATGGAGTCCGTAAGCTTCAGTTCGGGACGGCCGGTGGGGGGCGCAGGGAGTCGTCGTCCTTGACGGGCGCTTCCGTGCTCGGCGCGGCCATGTAGCCTTCGCGATGATAGTAATATTGGTAGGAATAGCTGTACTCGCGGCTGCTCAAGCTGACGGCGTTGAGGACGACGCCGACGACCGGCGAGTCCACGTCCCGGAGTGTCCTGAGGCCCTGCCGGCTCATGTGTCGACTCGTCGCGAATGCGCGCACCACGAAGACCGTACCGTCCACCAGCGTCGAGATGATCGCCGAGTCAGTCACGGGGACGACGGGCGGGCTGTCGATCACAATGCGGTCGAACCGATCGGACAGGTCATTGAGGAACTTCTTGAAGCGATCGGAGTGGAGCAGATCCGCCGGGTTCGGTGGCGTCGGCCCGGCCGGCACGGACCAGAGGTTCTGGATCATCGTGGGCTTCGCGACCTCGTCGACCGTGGCGTCGCCGACAATGACGTTCGTGACGCCTGCATCCCCGCTCCGACCGAAGATTCGATGGAGTCGTGGGCGGCGCAAGTCGCAGTCGACGATGCAGACCCTCTGCCCGCCCTGCGCAAGGGCGATCGCGATGCTGCACGCGACGGTCGTCTTGCCCTCGGCCGGCGCGGCGCTCGACACCAGGAGCCGCTTGTACGGACGGTCCGGGTTCATGAACATGATGTTCGTCCGGATGCTGCGCGCAGCCTCGGCGATTCCGCTGAGAGGCGCTTCGTGGACGACGAGCTCGGGGGGAAGCTCCGATGACTCCGGCCGTCGCCGTCGCGACGCGCCCTTCGACTTGGCCTTACCGACCACCACCTTCTCGCGGTCTTCGGCGAATGCCGGCAGGAGCCCGAGGAACGTTACGCCGAGCTTCTGCTCGACGTCGTCCGGCGTCTTCACGGACCGATCCATCTGCTCGCGGCCCCAGCTCAACGCGATGCCCAGAAGGAGGCCGGAGACGACGCCGATTCCGAGATTCACGAGCGGCTTCGGCCGGATCGGCCCTTTCGGCACGGCCGCGCTGTCGACGACACGGATGTTGTTCACCTTCATCATTCGCGCGACGTCTGCTTCCTTCATGCGCCCGAGAAGGACGCCGAAGAGCTTCTCGTTCTGATCGCGCGAGCGGTCGAGCCGGTGGTACTCGATCTCTTTCATGTTGAGATCGACCGCCTGCTTGCGCGAGCTCTGGTAGAGCGCAGCTTCACCCGCTTCTTGACGCACGAGGATGGCGAGATCTCTCTCGACGGCGCCCTGGATGTTCTTCACCTCGGCGAGCAACGCGCGACGCGCGTCAGCCAGGCGCTGCGCGGACTCCTTCACGAGCGGGTGGTTCTCCAGCTTGCCCGAGGCGAGGAGCAGATCATGGTCCTTGACCGCGGATTGGTACTGCGCCCGCAGAGACTGAAGGTATGCGTTCGACAGCAGCTCTGACGCTGCGACCTCGTCGGGGTTCTCGGCGCTGACCTTGGAGAGAACGGAGTTCCTCGCGGCGAGCTCCACCTTCTTCATGCGGGTCTGGGTCAACACCTGGTTGAGGTCCTGCATCTCCAGACGGAGCATGTTCGACGCCTCGTTGATCGAGATGCTCGGCAGGTCGTTGTCTTGCTTGAACTTGTGAAGGGCGTTCTCGTTTTGATCGAGATCTTGCTTGATGTGGTCGACCTGGCCGTTGAGCCACGTGACTGCATCGCCGGTCGCCCCGATCGCTTGCTGAAGGTTCTGGTCGATGAATGCGCTGGAAACGGCGTCCGAGATCCGCGCCGCGCGGTGCGGATCGGTGTCTTCGACCTGGATCAGGAACAACCGCGTTCCCTTGATGGGCTCGACGGCGACGTGGGCGCGGAGAATGTCGACCGCGGCGTCCTCGGACGGCGGCGTCGACGGACGAGACTTGAGGCCCATGAACTCGAGGTCGGACGTGAGGGCGAGGTCGCGGACGACGGCTCGCATCACGCGATTGGAGGTCAGGATCTTGTACTCGGTCTCGTAGTATTCCCTGGCGTCCCAATACTCGCCGGCGCCGATGTCCAGCCCGGCGCCTCCGCTCTTGCTGTCACCGAGCGGCTGGGCCGCGTGCGGATTGAGCTCGAGCATCGCCTGGGCCTGATAGATCCTCGGCGAGCTCTTCGAGTAGAAGACCGACGCGCCGCCGCAGAAGATGATGCATGCGACGATCGTCGCCCAGTACTTGGACGCGAGGTTCAGCGCGGAGGTGAGGGAGCTCGCAGCGTCGAGTTGGGAAGGCGGAGCGAGCTCTCGGTCAGCGGACATGGTCTCTTTCGGCCACCCACGGGGGCAGACAGGGGGCAGACATGCGCCTACATCCTCAGGAAGCGGCTCCTTAGCATGGGCGTACGTATGGTGCGAGGTCGTCCCCGCGGATTCACGGCCGGACTTCGTCCAGCGTGGCTGGACGTCAGAGAGCCTGGCGGAGAGCCGACACCGTCCTCGCCAGCCCCTCGTCGAGCCTCACGCTGGGTGCATAGCCGATCAGGTCCGCAGCGGCCCGGATGTCGGCCAGGGAGTCGCGGACGTCACCCGCGCGCGTGGTCTCGTAGCGCGGCGGGGCGACGAAGCCGGTCGCATCGCCCACCAGTCGCCATAGCTGGTTGAGCGACGTGCGATCCCCACAGGCGATGTTGACCACCTCGCCCGAGAGCTTCCGGCTCGTCGTGGCGGCGAGCAGGTTGGCGCTGACGACGTTGTCGATGAAGCAGAAATCCCGCGTTTGCTCGCCATCCCCGAAGATCGTTGCCGCCTCACGCCGCAGCGCCGCGGTGATGAACTTCGGGATCACGGCGGCGTAGTGGCTCGCGGGGTCCTGTCGCGGGCCGAAGACATTGAAGTAGCGAAGGCTCAGCGTCTCGATGGAATAGAGCGAGGCGAAGACGCGCAGCAGGTGCTCGCCCGTCGCCTTCGAGACCGCGTACGGCGATAGCGGGCGCGGCTCCATCGTCTCCACCTTCGGCAAGACCGCGGTGTCGCCGTAGGCCGACGAGCTTGCCGCGAAGATGAGGCGCTTGACCCCGGCACGTCGGGCGGCGTCGAGCACCACGGTCGTCCCCTGGACGTTGGCGAGCATGCTGCGGCTCGGGTCCTCGACGGAGCGAGCCACCGAGGGGATGGCTCCCTCGTGGAACACCACGTCGACGCCGAGGACGCAGCGCGCGACGATCGCTGGGTCGACGATGCTCCCCTCGAACACTTCGAGGTTTCCGCGCAGGCTCTCGACGTTCGACCGGCGGCCGCTCGAGAAGTCGTCGAGGATGCGTACACGCTCGCCGTTCGCCAGGAGCCGCTCCGCGAGCGATGACCCGATGAAGCCTGCCCCGCCCGTCACCAGAAAGGTCGCCATCTCGACTTCGTTTCTAGGCCAGGTCCGGGCATTCGGAAACGATGAACCGAAGTGGACGGAGCCTTGCGAAGTCCACGCAGGTCTACGGAGTGCCTACCGGAGGTTGGCACGCAGTGAACCGAAGTGGACGGAGCCTTGCGTTGAACTCCGCACAACGTCGGCGTTGCGATCTGTCTATCGTGCGCGCGCGATGCTCGACCAGCTCCGGAGCCTGACGAAGGTTCAGCGCAATACGCTCCTCGCGTGCCTGCTCGGCTGGGCGCTCGACGCGTTCGATTTCTTCATTCTGGTGTTCGCCGTGTCCTCCATCGCGAAGGACTTCCACGCTGCGGTGACCGACGTCACGCTCGCGATCACGTGCACCCTGGCCCTTCGGCCGGTCGGCGCCCTGGCGTTCGGCTGGGCCGCGGACCGGTACGGACGGCACCCGACGCTGATGGTGAACATCGTCGCATACTCGGTGCTGGAGCTCGCGTCGGCGGGGGCGCCCTCGCTCAGGTCCCTCATCGTCCTCAGAGCGCTGTACGGAATCGCGATGGGGGGCGAGTGGGGCGTCGGAGCGGCGCTCGCGCTGGAATCCGCGCCAGAGGAGGCCCGCGGCATGATCTCCGGCATCCTCCAGCAAGGCTACGCGCTGGGGTACCTGCTCGCCGCGCTCCTCTTCGGCCTGTTCTTCTCGTTCCTCGGGTGGCGCGGCATGTTCGTCGTCGGTGCGTGCCCCGCGCTCCTGGTCCTGCACATTCGACGCAACGTCCCCGAGTCGCCGGTATGGCGCAAAGACGCCGCACCGCCTGGCGAGCTCGGTCGCGCGCTTCGCAAGAATGTTGGGCGCTTCACCTACATGGTCCTCTTGATGACGGCGTTCAACCTCTTCAGCCATGGCACGCAGGACCTGTATCCGACGTTCTTGCAGGCCCAGCGCCATCTCAGCCCACACCAGGCGGGCGCCGTCGCCGTGACCTACAACGTCGGCGCGATCGTGGGCGGGCTCGGCTTCGGGACGCTGTCGCAGCGAATTGGAAGGAGGCGCGCCATCGCGCTCGCGGCGGTTCTCGCGCTGCCGATGATCCCGCTCTGGGTACTGGCGCCGTCGGCGGTGATGCTCGCGGTCGGCGCGTTTGCCCTCCAGGTGATGGTGCAAGGGGCGTGGGGTGTCGTACCTGCACACCTGAACGAGCTCTCACCGGGCGCAGTTCGCGCGACGTTCCCAGGGCTCGCCTACCAGCTCGGCAACCTCCTTGCTGCGGGGACATCGACGCTCCAGGCACGGATCGCCGAGGCGCACGGTGGCGACTATGCGCTCGCGCTCGGTGGGATGACCTCTGCGGTCGCCGTCGTCCTCGCGGTCGTTACCCTCCTAGGTCCGGAGGCGAAGGGAACGCAGTTTGCCGCCCAGCCGACGCAGGGCGCCGCTCCGTGACCCACCTCGACCGCGCCACGGCGCTTCCGCCTCGTTCCGCCCTACCGCCGGCCGGTGAGTGAAGCTACGCTGACCCGGTGAGCTTGGCCGGAACGTGACGCGTACGTCCTCGTCTTTCGCCGGCGTCATCCGCGGCTGCGCGGTCGCGGGGCTGCTGGTCGGCTGCTCCCACCCGAGCTCCGACACGCCGGACGCCGGTGACGGTGGTGTGCGGGAGCGCAGCGAGCACATCGAAGGCGGCGCTCGAGACGTCACCGTACGAGCACCGACGGACGCGTCGCTGCTGGTCGACGCGGGCTATGGCGAGCTCGACGCCGCCGACGCGGTCTCGTTCTGGGTGCCGCCCGACGCGGGCAGCGTTCAGCCGCAGCACGGTCGCGGCGAGTGGCTTCATGTGAGCGGAACGTCGATCGTCGACCCGCAGGGGGCCGTCGTACGGCTATTCGGGGTCAACCGCTCGGGCACCGAGTACGAATGCGTCGACGGCGACGGGATCTTCGACGGTCCGGCAGACGTTGCCTCGATCAAGGCCATCAAGGCGTGGAACGCCAACGCCGTCCGGATCCCGCTCAACGAGGACTGCTGGCTCGGCATCAACGGGGTCGCCGCGGCGTACGGGGGTGACGCCTACAAGGGCGCGATCGCAGCGTACGTCCATCTCTTGCTCGCGAACGGCGTCTACCCCATCCTCGACCTGCACTGGACGGCGCCGGGCGACACGCAAGCGACCGGTCAGGAGCCGATGCCGGACACGGATCACTCCGTCACGCTCTGGACCGACGTCGCGACCATGTTCCGCGGCGAGGCGAACGTCATCTTCGAGCTCTTCAACGAGCCGTGGCCCGACGGCGACCAGGATACCGACGCGGCGTGGGACTGCTGGCAGAACGGAGGCACGTGCTCGGGCGTCTCGTACCCCGTTGCGGGCATGCAGACGCTGGTGACGGCGGTGCGCGCGACCGGAGCCGGAAATCTCGTGCTGCTCGGCGGCGTCGAGTACTCGAACGGGCTCTCGCAGTGGGTGCAGCGGAAGCCGAGCGATCCGGCGAACAACCTGGCGGTGGCCTGGCACATCTACCCCGAGAACCAGTGCAACGCCGAAGCGTGCTGGGACGGCGACGCCGGGCCAGCTGCGACCGCGGCGGCGTTCCCCATCGTCGCCACCGAGATCGGCGACAGCAACTGCGACGCGACGTTCCCCACGAGCGTCATGACGTGGCTCGACAAGAATGGTTCCCAGAGCTACCTCGGCTGGACGTGGGATACGTTCGGGGCCTCCTGTGGTCTCTATTCGCTCGTGACCGACTACGATGGATCCGCGAACGGCGCGTACGGGATGGCGTTCAAGACGCACTTCGCTTCGGTCAATCCCTGACCACGCCCGGCGGGTCCGCTCACCTGTGGACCCGCGGGAACGCTCGTTCGGCGCTGGCTCTGAGGCTCGCGCAAGACGCGGGGGGCAGCGGCGTCCTCTCGCCCGGGTCGCTCGACAGGGCGTAGCAGCACCACGGCGACGACGCCGATCCGACCAGCAGCAGGTCGTCGGACATCGCCCCTGACTGCGGGTCGTCGGGTTCCCACACGGCGGTCTCGGTCGACAGCAGCGCGATGAACGGAGTGACCGAGCGCGGACGGACGAGCGAGCGACCGGTCGTGAGCTCGGAGAAGGGCAGCGACGCGTGCCCGTCGTGGGCACCCAGAAGGTCGACGAGGGTCTCGTGGACATCCTGCGAGAACGTCCGGTGCCCACGGTACGAGAGCAGCGCAAGGCGCCCGTCGGCCCCGAGCGCGCGACGTCCGGCCCACAGCCACCCCGGGATCCGGACCTCTTCGTCGAACAGGTTGTTGATGTGATAGAGCCGCCCGTGCTCGCGGAACGCCTCGCCGTGGTCGGACAGGAAGACGACGATGGTGTCGTCCCACGAAGGGAGCGCGCGCACGTCACGGAGGAACGCGTGCAACGTCCGCTGCTGGAGCGCGACGCTGTTTCGATAGTGGTTGTGGAACGCTTCGACGTCGCCGGTAGGGTCGTCGGAGTGCGGGACGAACGGCTGGAGATCGCGGTCGACGCGGTAGGGAGAGTGAGTGTTCGAGAAGTGGAGGATGCCGAAGTACGGCGTCCCGCTGCCGGTCGCGACGCGGATGAAATCCTTCATCCTCGCCGTCGCGAGCTCGTCCGGCGCGCCCATCTGCGCGTTCTTCGTGTCACCGAGATCGATCGCGCTGATCTCGACGTCGATGCCGGCTCGCTCGACGAACGCGCCGAAGTCGTCGTAGCGCAGGTTCTGGGACGTGACGTACGCGGTCCGGTAGCCCGTCGCGTGCGCCACCTCCCAGAGCACGGGGGCCTCGTGCGCGGTCTTCAGGTCCACGTTCGGCGGCAATCCTGTCCACAGCATCATCGAGGCGCTGAAGGTGCCTGGTGACTGCGTCACAAGGGTCCCGAGCGGGATGCGATCATGTACGACGTCGTCGAGCGCGTCGGTCCCGGTGGGGTCGATGCAAGCTGGAGCCGCCTCTGAGCAGACCGCGTCCGCGCGAACGCTCTCGGTGAGGACGACGAGTATGTTCGGTCGATGGGTCGGCTGGGGGAGCGGCGGCAGGGCCACCGGCCGCCGCAGCGTGAACCCGTGGCGCGCCCACCCCTTGCCCGCGAGACCGTCGCGGACCGCGTGGTAGACGCCGTGAAGGAAGCACGTGTCGGGGGGCGCGGCCTGGAGCGAGCGGCTCTCGACGAAGTCGGTGAAGAAGCAGGTCGACGCGATGCCGAAGCCGAGGATCGGCAACAAGGGAATGGTCCTCGCGAGCGACGGAGCGGCGCGCCGTACGCACGCGCCGATCCCCAGCGTCACGGGGACTGCGACCAGCACGAGGGCGACGAAGATCCACGGGCCGCCCCACGCGGAGAGCCAGTCCCCGAGCGTCCCGCGCAGGGCGATGCCGAGCCGTACGGTATCGCGCGCCATGTAGGCGCCGAACACGCGGTGGTAGAGCGCCTGACCGCCGTAGCAGAAGACCGCGAACGGGAGCACGAAGAGCCCGAACACCAGCGCGAGACCGACTCGCGCGAGGGTGCGCTTCCGGGGCGTCGCGCTCGAGGCAGGCTGGAAGAGGTACGACGCCATCCAGAGCGGGCCGGCCCAGAACCCGGCGCTCGCCAGCGACGACCCGAAGTAGTTCAGCACCTCCAGCGGTGGGTACACGAGCAGCGCGCGCGCGCGGATGACGAAGTCGAGCGCGATCGCCAGGAGCGTCGGCGACACGACGTAGAGAACGTTCCGCGGGCGGGTCCCGAGGAGCGCACGTACGACACTCGCCAGACGCTCTCGCATGCGACGACGCGGGCTACTCGGGCTCGAGCGTGGATGCAATCACACGCGCGTCACTGGGTCGTCCAGGGTCGATCACCGTGAGGCCTCCATCGCGGCATCGGAGTATCCTCTCGCCCTCGCATGCTGCCCGCGCACGTCCTCGAAAAGCTCGAAGCGCTCCCCGTCCAGTCGGGCGTCTACCTCTTCAAGGACGCGAAGGGGACGGTCGTCTATGTCGGAAAGGCGAAGAGCCTCCGCAGCCGCGTGCGCAGCTACTTCCAGGCGAGCGGCTCCGACAGCCGCTACTTCATCCCGATCCTGCAGCGCACGGTCGGCGACCTCGAGACCATCGTCACCGCCAACGAGAAAGAGGCGACGATCCTCGAGAACACGCTCATCAAGCAGTACGACCCCCGCTACAACGTCAAGCTCCGCGACGACAAAGACTTCCTCTGCATCCGGCTCGACCTCGCGCACGAGTGGCCGCGCCTCACCGTCGTCCGGCGACGAAGCCTCGCCGGCAAGCAGCGTGTCGACGCGAGCACGGAGGGGAGCGTGCCTGCGCCGCCCGACGGCGCCCGGTACTTCGGCCCTTACGACTCGGCGACCTCGGCGAGGCGCACGCTCCACCTCGTCAACAAGCACTTCCAGCTGCGCACCTGCACCGACGCGGAGCTCTCGACCCGCAAGCGACCGTGCCTCCAGTACCAGATCAAGCGGTGCCCCGCGCCGTGCGTCTACGAGGTCGATCACGCGTGGTACGCCGAGCAGGTCGCCCTGGTCGGCAAGTTCCTCGACGGCCGCCACGACGAGCTCTCGCGCGAGCTTCGCGAACGCATGCACGACTCCGCGAAGGCGCTGCGTTTCGAGCTCGCGGCCGTGTATCGCGACCAGCTGCGCGCGATCGAGAAGGTGCGCGAGGAGCAGAACGTCGTGTCGGCCGACGAGGTGGACCGCGACGTCATCGGCATCTACCGCGAGGCGGATCTCGTCGAGATCGCGCTCCTCTACGTGCGCGGAGGCAAGCTCGCCGAGGTCGCGACCTTCTCGACCAAGCAGGCGGAGATCCCCGACGAAGAGATCCTCGCGGCGTTCCTGACCCACATCTACGAAGGCTCGCTCACGGCGATCCCCGCGGAGATCATCGTGCCCGTCGAGCCCGACGCGCTGCTCGGCATCGAGGAGTGGATCGCGGACCAGGCGAGCCACAAGGTTGCGCTCATCCACCCGAAGCGCGGCGCGCGCGTCGACCTGCTCGCGCTCGCCACCGACAACGCCCGGCACGCGTTCCGCGAGAAGCGCAGGCAGAAGGACGACGTCGACGAGCGCCTCGCGCAGCTCCAGGAGCGGCTGCGCTTGCCGACACTTCCGCGCCGGATCGAGGCGTGCGACATCTCGCACCTCGGCGGAGGCGATACGGTGGGCGCGATCGTCGCGATGAAGGACGGGCTCCCCGACAAGAAGCGCTACCGCACGTTCCACGTTCGCGGGACGGGGAGCACGCTGGCAGGAGGAGATGACTACGGAGCGATGTTCGAGGTGCTCGGGCGACGCTTCCGTCGAGGGGTCGGTGCGGCGGCGACCGCGGCGAGTCGGAGCGACGCGCGCGGCGCTCAAGGCGACACGCCGAGCGAGCCGATGAGCGAGGCGGAGGCCGAGGCGACGCGCGATCGCATCGAGTGGGATCTGCCGGATCTCTTCGTCGTCGACGGCGGTCGCGGGCAGCTGGGCGTGGCGCTCGCGGCTGCGCACGATCTCGGGCTGCACGATCTTCCGATCGTCGGGCTCGCGAAAGAGAAGGAGAACGTGGCCGGGGAGACGCTCGTCGACCGCGTCTACCTGCCGGGTCAGAAGAACCCCATCCCGCTGAAGAGCCACACGGCATCGCTCTTCTTCCTCGCTCGCCTGCGCGACGAGGCCCACCGGTTCTCGAACCGCGCACGCGAGCGGCTGGGCAAGGCGCGCCGCCTCAAGTCGGAGCTCGACGACATCCGCGGCATCGGCCCGGCGACGAAGAAGGCGCTGCTCGCGCACCTCGGGACGCTCGCGGCGATCAAGCGCGCGACGGACGCAGAGCTCGCTGCGGTGCCAGGGGTCAGCGCGAAGCACATCGCCGCGCTGCGGAGCGCGTTCGGTCAGCCGCCGTCGCCGAGCTCGGCCGCGGACCCGACGCCCCCGCAAAGTGGCGTCTCCTGAAGGAGATGGCACATAGTGACTGCATGAAGACGCGGCGAGCGGTGGCTGGAGCGGCGACGATCGCGCTGGTCGTGGGTGGGGCGGTCTCGCTGGCCGGCCTCGCGCTCGCGGCCGACAACACAGCCGCGCGGTGCATCAAGGTCAGCGCAGAGGCGCGGTACAGAGGCCTCGGCTACAACCACATCGTCCACGTCACCGACATCTGCGCCGTCGCAGCCGAGTGCGACGTCTCGACCGACGTCAACCCGCAGCCGACCCACGTGACCGTCCACGCGGGCGAGCACATCGAGGTCCCCACCTTCATGGGGTCCCCGGCGCGAGTGTTCGTCCCCAAGGTCGAGTGCGTCATGCAGCACTGAGGCGGATTCGCCCGGGACTCGACTCGAATCGACCCGGAGTCGAATCGAACCGACCCGGAGTCGAATCGAACCGACCTGGACTCGAATCGAACCGACCTGGAGTCGAATCGAACCGACCTGGAGTCGAATCGAACCGACCCGGAGTCGAATCGGTTCGACTCGGACCTGAATCGATTCGACCCGGACTCGAACGAAGCGTGCGCCGCGCGCAGCGTGGTCCGATTACGGCTGCCTGCACCTGGTGCTCACACTTGCGAGACACGCAGGCTCTCGAGCACCCGTTCGAGGCTCGTGACGCTACCTTTCCGGACGATGAGCGCCTTTCGGCCGGCACGACGCGCCATCTTCTTTGCGTGAAGCACCGCCCCGTGGCTGTTCAAATCCGTCACGATCACGAGGACGTCGCACCGCGCGACCACGCCCTCGAGCATCTGCGTGCCGCGACCCCCGACGTGACCCTCGTGCATCTCCAGTGTATGCCCGGCTTTCTCGGCGACCTCCGAGAAGAGCGCCCTCGATCGATCTAGACCGCCGACCCATCCGATTCGCATGGCCCCTCCGAACTGAGAGAACTCGCGCTCGAGGGACTTGTGCTTGACTGATTGTTCATCATAATGACGGAAGTATTCATCTCAGTAGAGTGTCCGTCAAGCGCACCCTGGTGCGAAACGGCCTCCAGCCGCTCAGGAGCAGGCTCTCATGACGATTCAACTCGGTAGCATCGCACCGGATTTCACCCAGGACTCGACAGACGGTCCGATCCACTTCCACGAGTGGATCGGTAGCAAGTGGGTGATCCTCTTCTCCCACCCGAAGGACTTCACCCCCGTCTGCACGACCGAGCTCGGCGCGGTCGCCAAGCTGAAGCCCGAGCTCGACAAGCGCAACGTGAAGGCGATCGCGCTGAGCGTCGACGACGTCGACTCGCACAAGCGCTGGGTCTCCGACATCGAGGAGACCCAGTCGACGAAGCTGAACTTCCCCATCCTCGCGGACAGTGACCGCAAGGTCGCGAACCTCTACGGGATGATCCACCCGGACGCGAACGACACCCTCACGGTGCGCTCGGTCTTCGTCATCGACCCGAACAAGAAGGTGCGTCTGACCCTGACGTACCCCGCGAGCACCGGCCGCAACTTCGCGGAGCTGCTTCGCGTCATCGACTCTCTCCAGCTCACCGACAGTCACTCGGTCGCGACCCCGGCGGACTGGAAGGATGGCGACGACGTCGTGATCGTTCCGTCGATCCAGGATCCGGAGGTCATCAAGGCGAAGTTCCCGAAGGGCTACCGCGCCGTGAAGCCCTACCTGCGCCTCACGCCTCAGCCGAACAAGTAGACGCTCACCTCGCGCTCGCGGTAACGATCGCGCTCGACATGGCGGCCGCAATCAAGAAGACCATCCTCGTCATCGACGACGAGCCGCATATCGTCATGGGGCTCAGAGACGCGCTCGAGTTCGAGGGCTTCAAGGTCGCGGCCGCCGGGACGGGGAAGGAAGGCCTCGCGCTCGCGCGGACGGAGAACCCCGACGCGGTCATCCTCGATCTGATGCTGCCCGACATGAACGGGTACGCCGTCTGCGAGGAGCTGCGTCGGTGGAGCGCGTTCGTGCCGGTCATCATGCTCACGGCACGCTCGCTGGAGACCGACAAGATTCGCGGCCTCGACTCGGGCGCCGATGACTACGTGACCAAGCCGTTCAGCGTGAACGAGCTCATCGCGCGCATCCGCGCCATCTTCCGTCGCGCCGCGCGCGGCGGAGGCGTGCCGGACATCTTGATGATCGGCGCGGCGCAGGTGAGCTTCGCGGGGCAGACGCTGACGGTGCGAGGCGAGAAGCAGCAGCTGTCGTTCTACGAGGTCGAGCTCATTCGCCTCCTCGCCGAGCGGGCCGGGCAGCCAGTCAGCCGCGAAGAGATCCTCTCGAAGATCTGGGGCCTCGACGCCGCGCCGACCAACCGCACCGTCGACAACTTCATCGTCAAGCTGCGCAAGAAGCTCGAGAAGCACCCGGACAAGCCCGACCACATCCTCACGGTCTATGGCTACGGCTACAAGCTGACGCTCGCCACGGAGTGACGATCTCGCGACGCTGTCTGGCGATGTGCGCTTCATCGAGGCGGACCGCGCAGTGAAACCGAGACGGTCTGCGCTGCGTAAGTGTGGACATGGAAGAGGCGGATCCGCACGGCCTCGTCGGCGAAGTCCTGGCCGACAAGTACGAGGTCGAGAGCGTCGTCGGCGCAGGTGGCTTCGCGACGGTGTATCGCGCACGTCATCGGGTTTGGAACCGACCGGTCGCGCTGAAGGTGTGGAGCGGGCTGGGAGCGACGACGCTGGACGAGCAGCAGAAGCTCGTCGACGCGTTCCTTCGGGAAGGAGCCATCCTCGCCGAGCTGTCGGAGCGGTCGCCCGCCATCTGCCAGGCGCGCGACGCAGGGACGGTGACGACGACGCGCGGCGTGACGCTCTCGTACCTCGTGCTCGAGTGGCTCGACGGGTCGACGCTCGCGGACCTGCTCGACGTCGAGCTCGCGCTCGGCCGACCGGCACGGACGGTGCGTGAGGCGGTCTCGCTGCTCGGCCCGATCGCGGGAGCGCTCGCCGTCGCGCACCAGCGCGGCGTCGTGCATCGCGACATCAAGCCCGCGAACATCTTCGTCGTCGGCGATCCGACCGACGACGACTGCGCAGTGAAGCTCCTCGACTTCGGCGTCGCCAAGGTGTTCTCCGGGGCGGCGCCGACGGCGGGTGCCCCCGCGTGGACGGTGGGGCCGTTCTCGGCGTTCACACCCGCCTACGCGGCGCCCGAGCAGTTCTCTCGCGCGCTGGGCGGGCCAGGGCCGTGGACCGATGTCTACGCGCTGGCGCTCGTCCTCGTCGAGATCATCGCGAGACGCGAGCCCCAGGGCGGCGTCGACCTCGCGTCAATCGCCAGCGTCGCCCTCGATCCAGCGCGACGGCCCACTCCGAGGACGTTCGGCCTCGCTGTCGACGACGCCGTCGAGTCCGTCTTCGCCAGGGCGCTCGAGGTCTCTCCCGCCGGGCGTTACCCCGACGTGGCATCCCTCTTCGTCGCGCTGCACGACGCCCTCGAGATCGAACCGTTCCGCGCGCCCGCGGCGAACGCTCGCACCCGATCCGCGCCGAGATCTCCGAGGGTCGCCCTCGAGCTGGCAGAGACCCAGGACCGTCCGCAGTCGCTCCCCCCCGCGACGCATCCGTCTCGCGGTCGTCGATCGCCTCACCACGCCCGCTGGATCGGTCTCGCCCTCGCATCGTTCGTCGTCGCGTGGTTCGCGATCCCGCAGCTCCGCTCGCTGCACGCCTCCAACCGACCGCCGCTGCTGCTCACCAGCACGGCGCCCGTGGCTCGTCCGGCTCCCTCCGCTCCCGTGCGCGCGCTCGCGAAGACATCGACGTGCGCGGACGGCATGGTGCCCGTGCCAGGCGGCCCGTTCTTCATGGGGGATGATGAGGGGACTCCGCCCGAGCGTCCGGCGCATCAGGTACGAGTGGCGCCGTTCTGCATCGACCGCTTCGAGGTCACGGCCGGTGCCTACAAGAAGTGCAGCGATGCGGGAGAGTGCAAGCGCGCCGGCACGACGAACGCGTGGGACCAGATGTCGCCGCACGAAGCGTCGACGTTCGATCCGCTCTGCAACGGGCGCGCGGCGGACGGCGACCGCGCGGAGCACCCCGCGAACTGCATCGACTGGTCGATGGCGACGCGCTTCTGCCAGGCTCGAGGGCGACGCCTGCCGACGGAGGCCGAGTGGGAGCTCGCCGCGAGGGGGCCGGACGGCAGGAGGTATCCGTGGGGAGACGGCGCGCCCGGTCCCACGTTGCTCAACGCGTGCGGCACCGAGTGCGTCGCCTGGGGCAAGGCGCACGGCGAGCAAGAGCACGCGATGTACGGCTCCGACGACGGCTGGGCGACGACGTCACCGGTGGGGTCGTTTCACGCCGGCGCGTCGCCCTATGGCGCCGAAGACATGGTCGGGAACGTGTGGGAGTGGGTCGACGACTGGTACGGGAGCTACCCAGCCGCCGCGCAGAAGGACTCGCCGCCGCCTTCGGCCGGCACGAGCAAGGTCATTCGCGGCGGAAGCTGGAACGGCGCCGACCCTTCGTGGGTTCGTCCCACGTTCCGCTTCATGCGCCCGCCGAACGAGCGAAGCTACGGCGTCGGCTTCCGCTGCGCGGCCACGCTGAGCTCCAACGAGCCGACCTGACGCTCCCCGCGTCTCAATCGCTGCGTGACACGAAGACGACCTCGAGCCGAGCGTTCCGCCCTCGAGTCGCGATGTCGCTCGGGTCGGTCGTCGGCAGCGCCGCCCCCATCGTCTCCACGCTCGACGCGCCCGCCGTGGCGCCGCCGGCGTTCAGCGCTGCACGCGCTGCCTCTGCCCGTGCAGCGTCGGCGCTCAGCTCCGCTGTCGTGGGCGGCGTCGCGTCGTGGACCACGATCTGCAGCGGATAGGACGCGTGCGCCCCGGCGATGCGCCCGAGCTCACGAAGGTCTCGCTCCGCCTCGGGCACGAGCGCCGTCCCCTTGAACGCGCCTCGAAACGTCACCACCACGCCTCGCTCATCGCGCGACGGAGCCCACCCGCCGCGCGCCGATAGAGCGCTCAGCAGAGCGTCCGCATCGCTCGCGGTGCCCCCGGCCGTCGCTCGTCGTGTCCGCGCGAGCGCGTCGAGGCAGGCCGCGCGTGCCCGCGCAGCGCTATCGATCGGATCGACCCCACGAGGCACGACCGCCGATGTGCCTGCGTGTCGAGCGGGCGTCAGCGACTCGAGAACCGCGTCGACGTCATGCGCGGCAGACTCGAGGCGCGTGGCGCTCGTCGCGTCGTGCGCCGCGTCGTGCGCGAGGAGCCGCGCCGCACCGCAGAGCAGATGCCCCTGCGCCGACAGCGAAATCGCGGCGAGCACACGAGCCTTCTCTCGCGTGGCGTCCGCCGGGCCGACGTGGACCGGGACGCGGGCGTCTCGCGCGATCGCCAGCTCCGCCGCCGTCCCCTCCGCCGCCTTTTCGAACTCGACGCGCGCGGCCGTGAGCCGCTGCGCCTCGTCGAGGCGCTTTCCGAGCGACGCCTTTGCCGTGTCGAGCGCCTCCGTCGCGCGCGCGAGACGCGCCATGACGACCGCGCGCTCGTAGGCGACGTGGGCTCGGTCCGCGTGGAGGTCGGCCGATACCTCGTCTCCCTGCGCGTCCGCCGCACGAGCGAGCGACCGTTCCTCCTCCGCGTGCGCAAGCACTTGCGGCGCGAGGAGGGATCCCTCCTTCACGGAAGGCGCGGCCCGAGCACGCTCCATGTCTGCGAGCGATTGCGACACGACGGCCGTATGGGCGCACGCCGAGAGCACGAGGGCCTGGAGCATCCACGCGAGCTGCGTGGACATCCGTCGAGCTCGCACACTCCGACTTCGGTTCATCGCGCCCCCTTCGACGCGCTGTTCGGCCCGTCGCTGCTCGGCGCGTCGGCGTCGACGTGCGCGGGAGCCGATGCCGGGCTCACGCCTCGCGGCGCCTTCGGTGCCCGTGCGGCGCCCGGCTTCGTCGCCGCGTCTCCCGCCGTCAACGCGCTCGTCCGATCCTTCGTCTTCGCGGTCGAGTCCTTCGTCGTCAGCGACGCGAGCTCGGCGCGCAGCCGCCCACTCCTCGCGATGGCCTCCTCGAGGAGCGCCCGCTCGCGCTCCACGCGTGCGCCCGCTTCGATCGCCGCGAGCTCGGACGTCCGCGCTTCCTTCTCGACCGCCTCCGTCCTCGCCCGCTCGCGCGCCGCCTCGGCCCACTCGAGCGCGAGCCCCTCCGCGAGCTGTGCGTGCGCGATGTCTCCGGCGTTGCGCATGCGCGTGCCTCGCTCGAGCGCCTCGCGGGCTTGCTTGACTGCGTCGTCGGTCGGTTGCGGCGTGCTGGCGGTGAGCGTCCTCAGGATCTCGAGGGCGAGGCCGCGATCGTCGGCCCGCGCCGTCGTCGAGACGCCCGCGCTCCCGAGGACGAGGAGCGCGCCGCCGAGACGAGCGAGACATGACGGCGTGCGACTGCGACGCGAACCGCGTGAATTCATACGAAACAGCTAGCCGCCGCGGCTTGACCTCGTCAACGCCCTTGCGCGCGTGCACGGTCTCCGCTTCCTTCTACGCCCGTGCGAGCCGTGCGAGGCGTGTGCTTCATAGGCGTTGCCGTTCTGTGGACCCTCGTCTGCGCGCGGCCCGCCTCGGCGTACCGCCCCTTCGACGGCACCGACGCGGACACCGCTGAGCTCGGCGAGTTCGAGCTGGAGCTCGGCCCCGCTCACTATTACCGCCTAGCGAGCCAGAACTATCTGATCACGCCCGCGCTCGTGCTCAACTTCGGCATCCTCGAGCGCACCGAGCTCGTCATCGACGCGAACCAGTTCGTCGCACTGGGCGCGCTCACGCCAGGCACGTCTCGCGTCGCGTTGCTCGGTGACGACATTCTGCTGAAGCATACGTTCCGGGAAGGAACGCTCCAGGGAAAGACGGGCATCAGCATCGCGGCAGAGGGAGGGGTCCTCACACCCGAAGTGAACGGAGTCGCCAACGTCGGCGCCTCGCTCGACGTGATCGCTTCGTACCGCTGGGGCTGGGGAACGGTTCACTGGAACGAGTGGTTCGAGCTCACGCGCGATCACCACGCGGACCTGTTCAACGGGGTCATCGTCGAGGGGCCGCACGACTGGCGGGTGCGTCCCGTGATGGAGGCGTTCTTCGACGAGGACTTCGCCGTCGGGTCGACCGGGTCGCTGCTGCTTGGCGCGATCTGGAGCGTCCGCGAGTCGTTCGAGCTCGATCTCGGCGTGCGAGGCGCGCGGCTTGGCGACGAGAATGCGCTGGAAGTCCGGCTCGGGCTCACGTGGGCGATCCGGATGTGGGGGGAGGAGAGGCCCGCGATCGAGTGACCTGTCCACTCCGCGCATACAAATGTCGTGGAGCTGCAGAATCCCTTGAAAAAGCGCATCGGCGCTCATCGTCGTCCTCGCGCGAGCGATCGTTTCGTGCAAATCCTGACGCGAGAGCAGCTGACGGTGTCGGGCGGTTGCCTGTCACGCTCCCACGGAGCCATCGATGAAGCGGATTAGACTTGTCTCGAAGCGCGTCATGCAACTCAGCGGCGTCCTTGCCTTCGTCGCCGGTGCGGCCGTCGTCGCGTGCTCGGGCACGTCCGCCAGCGGGTTCGGAGGGGACGGGGGGCTCTCGTCGACGGGACCGACCACGGTCGCCACCGGGTGCGCCGCGCTCGCGAGCTGCTGCACCACGCTGAGCGCCGCGCAGCAGCCCGCGTGCACGGCGGCGGTCGCCTCGAGCACCTCCGCGACGTGCGACGCAGACCTCGCCGAGTACCAGGCGCACGCATTCTGTCTCACCACGGTGTCAGGGACCGGCACCGGGACAGCGACGGTGCTCATGTCGCCGGACGCGGGCAACGGCAGCTCGACGGGCAGCTCCGGGAGCGGGAAGTGCACGTACCTGCCCACGGACACGACGGACCACGACGGCGACGGCTGGTCGAGCGCTCAAGGCGACTGCAACGACTGCAACAAGTTCATCAACCCCGGCGCGTACGACATCCCCGCCAACGGCATCGACGAGGACTGCGACGGGAAGGTCGACGACGAGCCGACCGGGTGCGACTCCACGCTGACCAGCGTCGCCACGACGGTCGGCACCGACGGTGCGACCGCGATGGACCTCTGCCGCGCCGTCAAGCCAGCAGGTCCGAAGACGACCTGGGGCGTCGTCTCGGCCGACTACGTCCTCCCGGACGGCACCTCCTCGCAGGCGGGTCAGGCGAACTTCGAGCTCGGCTTCGGGGTCCTCGGCCCCGCGTTCGGGACGTCCAACAAGACGCAGCAAGGCGTCCGGATGCTCGGCCTCTCGTCGGGCACGGCCCGCGGGCTCAACGACCCCGGATTCAGCGACCCCGCGAACGATGGGGTGGCAGGCTTCGACAAGGGCTTCACGTCTGGCGCACCGAACGGGTTTCCTGGGACGACGCCCGCGTGCCCGGGCGTCACGTTCGGCGCCGCGCACGACGGCGCCGCGCTCCGCGTCGTCATCCGCGTCCCAACGAACGCGCTGACGATGTCGTTCGACAGCAACTTCTTCTCGAGCGAGTTCCCGGACTACGTCTGCAGCCCGTACAACGACACATACGTCGTCATCATGACCCCCTCGCCCGCGGGCGAGCCGGCGACGGCGAACGACAACATCGCGTTCGACTCGAAGGGGAACGTCATCAGCGTCAACGCCGGGTTCCTCACCGTATGCGACCCGAATTCGATGACATCGGGCCCGACGTATGCGTGCGCGGAGGGGGCGGGCAAGCTCGCGGGGACGTGCTTTGCCGAGGCCAACGCACCGGACATGGAGGATCATGCCGCGACGGACTGGCTGACCACCACCGTCTCGGTCGCGACGCTTGCCGGCCAGGAGATCACCCTCCTCTTCGCGATCTGGGACTCGTCCGACGGGTTCCTGGACTCGACGGTGCTCATCGACAACGTCGCATGGACGTTCGCGACGGCGCCGAACCAGGTGCCGCCCACCGTCACCACGCCCCCGATGACCCTGCCGAAGTGACGGCGTCGTTCTTCCTCAGGCTGAGCCGGCGCACCCCGCCTTGACCGGATGGTGACACACGTATACTGCTTTCCATGATGGGCCGCGCGGAGGCCGCCAACGTGGAAGGTGAGCAAGCCCGCACTCGATCGAGCCTGCAGCTAGGGAAATACCAGCTCCTCGCCGTCCTCGGGCGCGGTGGGATGGCCGAGGTCTTCCTCGCGCTGTCTCGCGGGGCGATGGGCTTCGACAAGCTCGCCGTCATCAAGCGCCTCCGCCCGGGTCTCGCCGACGACGAGAGCTTTCGCACGATGTTTCTGGACGAGGCCCGACTGGCCGCGCGCCTGAACCATCCGAACGTCGTCCACACCTACGAGGTGGGGGAGCACGAAGGCGTCTACTACATCGCGATGGAGTATCTGGAGGGGCAGGCGCTCAACAGCATCATGAGCACTGGTCAGAAGCGCAACACGCCCCTCGAGCCGGTCATCTGCGCGCGCATCATCTCCGACGCGCTCGCGGGGCTGCATCACGCGCACACGCTCGCAGACTTCGACGGCCGCCCGCTCGGCATCATCCACCGCGACATCAGCCCTCACAACCTGTTCGTCACGTACGAGGGGACGACCAAGGTCGTCGACTTCGGCATCGCCAAGGCCGCGCTCAGCTCGACCGAGACCGAAGTGGGGATCCTCAAGGGGAAGGTCGCGTACATGTCGCCCGAGCAGGCGACGGGCGCGCCCATCGACGCGAGGTCCGACGTCTTCGCCATGGGCATCGTGCTCTGGGAGCTCCTCACGCAGCGTCGTCTCATGACGGGAGACTCCGCGGCGTCGACGATTCACCGGCTGCTCACCGCTCCTGTCCCGTCGGCCTCGTCCCTTCGCGGCGACATCGGCGCCACCCTCGACTCGATCGTCGAGCGCGCGCTCCAGAAGAACCCCGACGACCGGTTCCCCTCGGCGCTCGCCATGCGAGAGGCGATCGAGGCGTACCTCGCCAGCTCCGGCCGCGCGCCCCGCAACGAGGAGATCGGCCAGCAGGTCGGCGCGATGTTCACCACTGTCCGCGCGGCGATCAAGCGCCAGATCCAGGAGCACGTCGAGGGGGCGGCGCGCGCCGGTGAGGTCCCGACCACGTCGAGCGATGCTCACCTGCACGTGGGGGCCGGCACGAGCGAGGTCCGGCCGCGCGATCCGTCGATGTCCGCCGAGCTCCCACTGCTCGGAAGCACGGGTAGCGGGAGCACAGGGAGCGGCAGCACGAGCGGTGTCGTCACTCGCGGCGCCGTGGCTGGCTCGAGCACGGGGTTCGACCTCCCGCAGCCTGCGACGGGCGCTCTGCCCGCGGCTGCGAGCTCGGGCATCCCGCGCGTCGCGCTCGCGATTGGCTTCGGTCTGCTGCTGGTTGCCGTGATCGCGACGACCGTCGCCACGCAGCTGCTCATCAACCGACCGACCGCGGCGTCGACGGTGCCGACCGACTTCACCACGACGGCTGCGCCGCCGACGGCGACCGCGACCCCGACGGCGACCGCGACCCCGACCCCGACCCCGACCCCGACCGCGACCACGACCACGACCACGACCACGGTTCCGGAGACGAGCGTTCCGGTCGGCGCGTCGACGAAGACGCCTCACAAGGGGCACACTACTTCGGTCGCGCCCCCGTCCCCGTCCCCCGACAGCGTCGGCTACCTGACGTTCGACACCTACCCGTACACGCGCGTCTCCGAAGGGGGCAATCCTCTCGGAAGCACGCCGCTCATCCGCGTCCCGCTCCCGGCAGGGACGCACACGCTGATGCTCGACAACCCCGAGCAGGGTATCCACCAGACGGTTTCGGTCACGATCAAGGCGGGCGAGTCGATGAAGCAGCGTCTCGGGCTCAAGTAAGGTGCGCCCACTCTCGAACGTCCGCGCTCGCTGTGTGAGCCTCGTCTTCGCAGCGACGGGATGCGCCCTGGCAGCCACGCTCGCTGCCACCGGATCTCTGACGACGACCGGATGCGGCGCGGTCTCCGCGGGCGGCGGGACAGGGAATCAGAACCCGGCGGGTCCGCCCATCGTCCTCGGCGCGTCGATCAGCTTGACGGGGAGCCTCGGCGGAAACGCCAACGCGATGCAGGGAGGGCTCCTCGCCGCCGTCCAGGAGATCAACGGTCTCGGCGGCATCCTCGGCCGGACGGTTCAGGTCTCGACGCAGGACGACAAGAGCGACCCGACCCAGGTGCTCAGCATCGCCAAATCCCTCGCCGGGGCGAACGTCTCCTCGCTCCTCGGGCCGATCACGAGCCAGATGGTGAGCAACGTCGAGCCGTTCGTGCAGATGAGCAAGCTCGTCGAGCTGTCGTCCACGGCGACCTCGGCCCAGCTCACGCAGGGTGATGCCGGTCCGAAGAACGGCTTCTTCTTTCGCACCGTCCCGAGCGACGCCTACCAGGCGGTCGCGGTCGCGTTGTTCGCGCTCGAGGGGCCGCACCCCGACGCGGGCGCGCCGCAGGGAGACGGCGGAACGAGCGGAGCGAGCGGCTGTACGCGCATGGATGTCGTCCACAACAACGACACCTACGGCAACCCGCTGTCGGTTGCCCTCGAGGCGTACTTCACCGCGAACGGCGGCACCGTACCGTCCGACATTCCGGTGCCGTCTTCGGACTCCGGTAGCTACACGCAGCAGATCGCGACGATCTTGAAGGACCTGCCGCAGTGCCTCGTCCTCGCTGTTTACCCGCAGACGGCCGCCGAGATCATGCACGAGCTGTCGGACTCGCTGGCCGGGGGCGCGCCGACCGGCTGGCCCAAGGCGTTCTTCGTCATCGCGACCGACGGCGCCTACGATCCGTCGCTCATCACCGCGGGAAGAGCGAGCGCCTCGAACCCGAGCTCGCAGTCGTGGGTCAACGGGACCTTCGGCCCACCCATGTACGGCACGGTGGCGTTCAGCTCCGACCACACCCGGCAGCAGTACAACGATCTCCTCGCCATCTACACGGCGGAGGTCGGCTTGAAGTCGGGGAGCACGGACATGGATCCGTACACGTCGAACCAGTTCGACGCCGCGGTGCTCGTCCTGCTGGCGATGGAAGCCGCAGGGACCTCGACGAACGGTGCCGCGATCCAGAAGGCCATGTTCAACGTGTCGCGAGGCAAGATGTGCGGCGCGAACCCGTACGGCCCCGCCGACCTCGCAGACGCGATCAGCACTCTGAGGACCGGCGGCGACATCAACTACCAGGGCGCGTCCGGCAACGTCGACTTCGACGACTACGGCGACGTCATCGGCGATTTCCTCATATGGCAGGTGCAGGGGAGCGCGTTCGCCAACTACACGACCATCAGCTCGACGAAGCTCGCGGCCGCGCAGGCGAGCGTCGACGCCGGAGGCTGCCAGTGAGGCTCACGTCATTTGCGTGGCTCGTCCCCGTCATCGCGCAGCTCGGCTGCGGGAGCGGCGGCGACACGGCCACGGGTAGCTTCACGGTCGACTTCCCGACGACCGCCGCGGCGATCGCGGCGCTGAAGATCACTCCAGGAGTCCAGGTGTTCGCCTACCCGACGAACGCCCTCGGAGCGGGGGACGGCGCTGCGTCCGGCGCGTGCGAGACCCTCGTGGAGCAGAGCCGCACGAACAACCTCACCGTCACCGCCACCGCCATGAGCGCGGTGCTGACCCCGTGCGATCTGATGAGCGGGAAGGGGAGCCTCGCGCTCGCCTACGGGAGCTATGCGTTCCTCGCCGTCGCCCAGAGCTCGGTCGGGCAGGACTTCCTCGTCGGCTGTGCAGAGCAGACGCTCTCGAGCACGAACACGATGGTCACCATCCCGATGACCCTCGCGAGCGCGACGATGACGGTGCCCACGACGACGTGCACGACGCTGTCGCAAGCATGCCCGTCAGGCGGCGGCTGCTAGAAGCGCGGCGTCTCTCCCCGATCCCTTCGCGATGCCGCCGTCGAGGAGATCCACCAGACTTCTAATGCCCCCGGCTAGGTACGCTCCGCGACGATGTGCGGAGGGAGGTGGGACACCGCGATCTCTTTTCCGTCCGAACGGACGAGCGCGCCCTCGAGCACCCACCGCAGCTCGCGCACGTTTCCTTCGAACGTGTGACGCGACAGCGCGCTCCACGCGTCGGCAGAGATCCCAGGCGGGCTGATGTTCGGCGGAGTGAGCTCGCGGAGCAACTCGGCGGCGAGCGGGAGCAGATCGAGCTCGCGTTCGTCGAGCGCCGGCACGTGGATATGGATGGCGTTCACGCGGTAGTAGAGCGAATCGAGGAACTCCCCCGACGCGACCTTCTCGGTGAGCCCACCGCGCGAGAGCGAGAGGATGCGAACTCCGCGCGGCTCCCAGGATGGGCCCCGTCGAGCCCGCGCGACCGGGTCGTCGATGACGCGCAGGAGCTCGCCCTGCGCGCGTAGCGGGAGGCGGTCGATGCCGTCGATGATGAGCGTCCCTTCTGACGCCGCACGGAACCACGCGTCACGGCACCGCGGCAGCGAGAGCTCCTGCTGGACCGAGGCTTCCATCATTTCCGGCAACGCCGCGGCCTCGATCACCACGAGCGGGCCCTCGCGTCGCGGTCCGAGAGCGTGAATCGCCCGCGCGACGAGCTCCTTTCCGACGCCCTTCGCGCCGCTGACGAGAACGGGCGCGTCGCTCGACGCGAGCATCGTGATGCGACCGGAGAGGCTGCTCATCGCGGGAGACTTGGCGACGATCGTCGCGCCGCTCGAGCGCCCGACGAACTCGGCGCGAGCCGCTTCGAACCTCTTCGAGATCGAGCGTCGCTCCGCGAGCGGCTCGACGATCGTGTCCATGAACTCGTCCACGTCGAACGGCTTTGCCAGGTAGTTCACGGCGCCATCGTGGAGCGAGCCGACGACATCGGCGACCGTCGCGAAGCTCGTCATCATCACCACGCTCGTTTTCGGCGACTCGCGGCGGATTCGACGTAGCAGCGTGTTCCCGTCGAGCTTCGGCATGCGAACGTCGCAGACGGCGAGATCGAAGATGTGTGACGAGAGCATCGCCACGGCGTCGAGACCGTCGCTCGCCTCCATGACGCGGTGCCCAGCAGACCGCAGCGCGGCCCCCACGCTCGCGCGCACGTCTGGGTCATCATCGGCCAGTAGTACATCCAGCATGGCTTCCTTGCTCCCTGCCCCGGGGACGAGGCCATGGAGGCGTCGCAAGGTTCAGGCCACCGAACGTCACTTGGCTGGTTGCGACTCGGAGCCAGGCGCACGCGGCAGGTCGAACCAGAAGACGCAGCCGTGACCTGGAGACGAGTCGACCCCTACGTGCCCGCCGTGCGACTCGACGAAGCGCTTCACCGTCGCGAGCCCGAGCCCCAGCCCTGGCCGCGGATTGTCCGGGCCCCGTACGTAGGCCTCGAAGACGCGCGCCTCGAGGCCGGGAGGGAGGCCAGGGCCGGTGTCCTCGATCTCCACGTGCACGAACGCCCGGTCGAGCGACGCGCGGACCGTCACTCGCTTCTCGGGCCGGTCTTCCATGTACTTCACGGCGTTGCTCACGAGGTTCGACAGGATGCTGGTGAGGATCCCCGGTGAGCACGCCACGAGGGCGTCGTCGTCGAGCCCGAGGACTACGAAGTCGACATCCGCCGCGTCTGCGCGTGCCTCCTCGAGCACGCCGTCGAGCGCCTCGTGCATGCTCGCGCGCGCCGCTCCCGGGGCAGCACCGGAGCGTGCAAACTCCATCACGCCACTGACGAGCGCGCGCGATCGCATCAGGCAGGCGTCGGCGCGCGCGAGCGTGTCGCCCAGGGGCAGCCTCTTCTCCGCGCTACGTCTTAGCGACGAGAGCGTGAACTGAAGCGCGGAGAGCGGGCTGAGGAGATCGTGCGCCACACGGAACGCGAAGCGTTCGAGCTCGATCGATCTCGCGCTGAGCATCGCCTCGTGGGCCGCCTCGACCTCGCGCTGCCGCTGGAGCGCGCGGACGGCCGCGGAGGCCGCGAGGACCGCGAACAACGCGGAGGCCGCCGTGACGCTGAACGTGAGATTCTTGGAGATGGCGCGGACCCTCGCGATGTTCTGCGCCTCCGCGTGCCCCTCGCGCGCGTTCAACGACATCAGGCGATGCATCGCGGTGTCGACGTCCGCGATGCGGGCTCTGGCTTCGTGCTGCACGAGCACCCGGGCGGGCACTTCGTCGCCGACGAGCGTGTCGGGAATGCGGGCCAGGAGCTGATCGAGCGCGTCGAGCGTCCGTGCGACGTCGAGCTCGACCTCGGCCTCTCCCGCATACTTGTCCGTCGCGAGCTCCGACGACAGCTCCTCCTTGATGATGCCGCGGGCCGCGTGGATGGAGGTGAGCGCGTCGGCGCGCCGCTCGATGGGCGCGTCGACGTACTCTTGCGACGCGATCTCCAGGTGCCACAGCGCATCCCTCGCCGCCGCGAGGTGCTCCACGCTCGGCAGGGCGTTCTTCTCGATCTGCTCCGCCTCGCCGTCGATCCGCGACGCCCACAGCTCGCTCACCGCGGCGGCAGCCACGAAGCCCAGACCGACGAGCGCGATGGCGACGACGACGGGCGCAAACGGCCGGAGCCTCGATGAGTGGTTGTTCAAGAGCGACCTCGACGATACACGCAGGGCAATTCGACGATGCGCATGCGGGGCAAACTTCGCATCGCCTCCGGGTAGAGCAAGGGCCTTGCCGCGCGCCGAGGTCGGCTCCCGCCTATGAGCTTGGGGGTTTCTGCGCGACCCTGTTACCGATCGGTAACTCCCGTGGAGACCCGGTAACGCCGTGGCTTGGCGACGTCAGCTTGTTGACGGGTGGCGGCGCTCGCCGTGCCGACTGGACCGGGTTTCGCAATGAGGGTGTTGGCCTCGCATGCACGCACACATCCGACGTTCATGATCTCCCAAACGCGTCGCGCCCAGGCAACGCGCCTCGTCGTGCTCGGCGCGCTGTCCCTTTGCGACCGCACAGCGCACGCGGGTGGAGGTGCAGCGACCGATGCCTACGACGACATCGATGACGACGCGGTCGTCGTTCATGGCCTCGCGGACGCCTACTTCGAGGGTGCGTTCAACAAGCCTTCGTTCGGCATGAACCAGCTCCGCGCCTTCGATGCCCAGACAGGCGTACCGGCGCTCGGCATGCTCCGCGCGACGCTGGCGCACAAGCCCCGCACTTTCGGCTTTCGACTGGACGCTGGCCTCGGCGCAGTCGCCGACGGCTACCTCCGGTTCGATCCCGCGGCGGCGACCCATCCTGGCCTCTCGCGTGGACTCTCGTACGTCGAGCAGGCCTTCGTGACGGTGATCGTGCCCGTGGGGCGTGGGCTCGAGGTCGACGCCGGCAAGTTCGAGACGCCGGTAGGGCTGGAGGACAACGAAGCGCTCGACAACTGGAACTACTCACGCTCGCTCCTCTACCTGCTCGCCGAGCCCTCGTACCACGCAGGGCTGCGCCTGACGTACCCGGTGACGAGCACGCTGAGCGCGTCGACGTTCTGGGTGAACGGCTGGGACGCCAACGTCCTCGGCGGCAACGGCATGCGCGCGTTCGCAGCGGCGGTGTCGTGGCGTCCCGTCGCCAGCCTGGAGGTCGTCGCAGACTACATGGGAGGACCGGAGCGTGCCCCCACGCGGCTGAGCGCCCCGACACTGTCCTTCCGCAACGAGCTCGACGCGTACGCGCGATGCAGGGTGACCGATCGGGTCACGGTCGCATCCACGGTGGATTACGGTCGAGACGCCGCGAGCGGCGGAGTGTCGTGGTGGGGAATCGGTGCGTACGCACGCGTGCAGGTTGTCCCGTGGCTCGCGGGGTCCTTGAGGGGGGAGCACTACGACGACAGCGACGGCTTCACGTCGGGCGCAAAGCAGCGACTCGAAGAAGTGACGGCGACCGTCGAGCTGCGCGGCGAAGTGCACGCGACGAAGTGGGTCGGACGACTCGAGTATCGCCGGGACCAGTCCGACGAACCTTCCTTCGCGGTCGGCATGGCGGGTCGCGGCACCCACCAGGACACGCTCGGCGTCTCGCTGCTCGCGGCGTTCTGACGACGCGATGCCCTAGGAGGGCGCCTCGGTCGCACCTGAGCGTCACTCCTCGACGTCGGAGTCCGAGATCCCGTGAGCGTTGAGCTTCTCCCAGAGGTTCTTCCGCGAGATGCCGAGGAGCTCGGCCGCCTTCGTGCGCTTTCCCTGAGCGACCGCGAGCGCGCGCAGGATTTGCTCCCGCTCGACCTGCTTCAGCACCACCGCCAGCGGGCGCACGTCCGTCGACCCTGGAGCTGCGGCAGCGGTCGCGACCGTCCGTATGTCGGGCGGGAGGTGCTCCAGCTCGATCCTGCCACCGCGCGAGAGCACGACCGCGTGCTGGATCGCGTGTCCCAGCTCGCGGACGTTCCCCGGAAATGGATACACCGACAGTGCGCGCCACGCATCGAGCGTGAGCTCCTGCCCGGGCGGCGGCGCTCGCGAAAAGCGCGTCAGGAAATGGTTCACCAGCAGCGGGAGGTCGCTGCCCCTCTCTCGTAGCGGAGGGACGTGCAGGTTGATCCCGTTGAGGCGGTAGTAGAGGTCTTCGCGAAAGGCGCCCTGGCCGATCCTCGCCTTCAGGTCGCGGTGGGTCGCGGAGACGACACGGACGTCGACCCGTATGGGCGTATCGGAGCCGAGCGGCTCGAACGTGCCTTCCTGCAGCACGCGGAGGAGCTTCGCCTGCGCGGGCAGCGGGATCTCGGCCACCTCGTCGAGCAAGAGCGTTCCGCCGTGTGCCGCACGGAATCGCCCCTCCCGTCTCTTCGCCGCGCCGGTGAACGCGCCACGCTCGTGGCCGAAGAGCTCCGCCTCGAGCAAGGTCTCGGGGAAGGCGGCGCAGTTGACGGCGATGAACGGCTTCGCGCTCCGAGCGCTCAGCGCGTGCAGCCGGCGCGCGATGACCTCCTTGCCAGTCCCGGTCTCCCCGGTGACGAGGACGGGGGCGTCGCTCTCGGCGACCGTGCCCAGCAGATCCAGGAGCCGCGTGATCGCCGGGGAAGCTCCGACGATCTCCGCATCGGGTGAGCGCGCCAGCCGCGCGCGCGCCTCCGCGAGCTCGTCCTGGAGCGCCTTCCGCTCGGCGATGGCGCGCACCCGGATGACGAGCTCGTCGACGTCGAACGGCTTCGTCAGGTAGTCGTGCGCGCCATGTTTGAGCGCGGCGACGGCATCGACGGCGGTGGCGAACGAGGTCATCATGATGACGGCCGTGCTCGGCGCGACCTCGCGGATCTTGTGGAAGAGCGCCAGGCCGCCGAGCTTCGGCAGGCGGACGTCCGTGACGACGAGGTCGAACGTCTTCGAGAGGATGTGCTCGAGCCCTTGCTGCCCGTCGCCCAGCCCGGTGACCTCGTGCCCTGCATCGCGGAGCGCGTCGCAGATCGCAGCCCGGACATCGGAATCGTCTTCGACGACGAGCACGCGCAGCATGCGAGAACGCTAGCGCGTGGGAACGGGTGTTACGATGAGAGGTTCGCGTCGCTCGTGAGCGCGAGCATCGGCGACGCCGATGGCACGGAACCTGCTGAAGCCTGCGCGAAGCGGTCACCGCGGTAAGGAGTGTGCACTTGGCTCGTTCGAGGTCGCCGTGGGTCCTGGTCGGTTCCGCCGCGGGGATGCTGGCCTGCGCGACGCAGCCGGCGGGGTTCATGACGACGGACGCGAGCGCACGCTCCCCCGACGTGCCGATGGCCGTATTCTCCCTGGACGCCAAGGCGCCTCCTCGCGAGGCGACGGGCGCCGAGGGCGCGAGCGATGCGGTCGTGCGCGATGCCGTCGTCACGCGCGACGCCGACCTCCCCCGAGACGCGGCGGCAGAGACGGCGGACGTGACACGAGATAGCGGAGTCGAGGTCGACGCGTCGCCGGACGCCTCGAGCGCGGGGGACGCCAGCTGCCTGCTCACAGGCGGGCCTGCGGTGCTCTCGCCGGGGGCAGCGGGCGCGTACCTCCTTCGCGGGACGGTGCTCGCGCCAGCCGGTGCGCTGGCCGGCGAGGTGCTCCTCGTCGGCTCGACGATCAAGTGCGTGGCCGCATCGTGCGCGACGACCGCCGGCGCCGCGACGGCCACCATCATCGATACCCACGGCATCATCCTCCCGGGCCTCGTCGACACGCACAATCACATCCTGTTCGACGTCTTCGACGAGACGGACTGGGCGCCGACGAAGGTCTACACGAACCACAACCAGTGGACCGCGGAGCCTGGCTACAAGGCGATGGTCAACGCGAAGCAGTACCTCAACGGCGAGAGCGGCTCGCCGTGGGACTACGGCTGCGAGATGGACAAGTACGGCGAGCTGAAGGGCGTCGTCGCCGGGACGACCTCGATCGTCGGCGCGGCGAACCCGGCGAACCGTGCGTGCTACGGCTCCCTCGCCCGGACCATCGACCAGTCGTCCAACGAGCTGCCCACCGACGACGTCCAGGTGGCGACGCTGTTCCCGAGCGCAGCCTCGGCGAACGGCGTGTGTACGAACTTCGGCGACGGCGACACCGACGCGTACCTCATTCACATCGCCGAAGGGGTCGACGACACGGCCCACAAGGAGTTTGCCAGCCTCGAGGCGCTCACGACGCCGCCCATGTGCCTCTTCGCGGCGCAGACGACGATCGTCCACGGCACCGCGCTCGTCGACGCGGACTTCGCGACGATGGCGACCGCCGGCATGAGCCTCACCTGGTCACCGCGCTCGAACGTCTTCCTCTACGGCGGCGGCGTCGACCTGACGAAGACCACGAACGTTCCGGCGGCGCTCGCGCACGGGCTCAACGTCTCCATCGCCCCCGACTGGTCGATGGGCGGCAGCCAGAACATGCTCGACGAGCTTCGCTTCGCTCACCAGGTCGACGTGTCCGAGTGGGGGCATATCCTCTCGTCGCAGGCGCTCTTCGAGATGGCGACGAAGAACCCGGCGAAGGCCCTCGGCCTCTCGGGCACGCTCGGCTCGCTCGCCGTCGGGCTGCGAGCGGACGTCGCCGTCATCAGCGGCGACACGACTCAGCCTTATGACGCGCTGCTCGCCGCGTCGCCGCGAGAGGTGCGCCTCGTGTTCGTCGACGGGGTGCCGCTCTACGGCGACGCCGCGCTCGTCTCGCTCGCCCCGAGACCTTCCGGCGCGGCGCCTTGCGAGGTGATCGATGCCTGCTGCGGCGCGAAGTTCGTCTGCGTGTCGACGACGAGCGTGCAGGCTGGCGACAAGCTCGACGAGACCTACGCGTCGATCGCGTCGACCCTGTCGAAGGCGTTCACCGACTATGACGCGATGGGGCTGTCGCCATACACGTTCTCGCCGGTGACCCCGCTGATTCGCTGCGCGCCTTGACCGCGTGCGAGAGCGCGCGATCGTCCGTGTGACCGCGCTTCTCTAGCGTCGCCCGCGCCCGGTCTTCTCGGCTGTGCGATGCTTCTCGGGTTGCGAGGCCTTCGAGTTGCTCGTGCCCTGCGTGCCCGCCGGTTCATGCAGGGACGACTGCCGGAGCCCCGTCGTGCTCGCGACGCCGGGACCGCTGCCGGTCGTCGCTTCGCATCCGACCGTCATGGCGATCATCATGACTGCGGCGACGTCGCGCAGGGTTCGGAGACTCGTTGCAGTCCTGGTCGCCATCCTCGAGAGCAGCGCAACGATCGTGCCCCGTGCGCGTGCACAGGCGTCGTCCGGAAATAATGGATGTCGTTCTGAAGTCGCGCAGCGACGAAGAATCCCCCGAGCCCTGGGGATCCTTCGGCCTTGGCCTCAGGATGAGAAACAGGGCCCGTGCGAACGGAGCTCCAGGAGAGCGAGCGGCGTTACCGATGGGTAACGACGTTACGTTTGCAGGTCAGCGAGAAGCGCACGTCCGACGAGGCATGAGCGTTGCACTCGAATAGTCCCGTGGAGGGGGGACGGATGACCGAAAGCAGCGCGTCGAAGGGGGAGCCCGGTCGGGCACGAGGGCACGTCGCCCGCCTGGATATCGTCATCGCGGCGTCGTTCATTGGCCTCGCCGGGCTCTTCGCGCTCGCGATCACCTTCTCGCTCGCTCGCCTGAGGCCGGTCGAAGGGCATGTTCGCGACGTCCTCGGTAACGCAGCCCCCTCCATCGAAGCGCTGACGGATGTTCGAACGCAGCTGTTCCACCTCTGGCTGCAGGCCGACGACTACGTTGCGCGAAGTGGCGACGGCCGGGTCGCGTCGCGCGAGGCCATCGCCGCAACTCGGGCGCGCATCGACGCGGCGATGGCGGAGTATCGAGCGTTGCCATTCTTTCCGGACGAGCCGCGGGTGGCTCGCCTCGCGATCGCCGAGCTCGCCGTGCTGTACGAGTCGCTACAGAAAACGCTCGATCGGGCGGATACGGGCAATACGCGGGATGCGGAGCTGGAGCTGCAGCGGGTTCTGTCGCCGCAGTTCGTCCGCGTGGCCGACGCGATGGATGAGGTGATCGCGGTCAACTCGACGGGAGGCCGTCTGGCGATCACGAAGGTCCTTCGAAGCACCAGGCGGGCCAACGCATCGGCAATGTTCTTCGGCGGCGCCAGCTTCGTGCTCGCGCTGGCGGGCGCCTTCGCTGCAGCCATCGGCCTGCGAGCCCGCGCGCACATCGTCGACGAGAACCTCCGACTCCTCGCGACCCGTTCGTCCGAGATGGAGGCCTTTGCCGGTCGCGTCTCGCACGACCTGAAGGGGCCTCTCTCCGCGATCGCGCTGAGACTCATGTCCGCACGGAGGAAGAGAGACATGGATCCGGAGAGCGTCGCCATCTTCGACAAGGTCGCGCATCAGGTCGAGCACATGAACAGCATCATCGAGGCGCTCCTGGCATTCGCGAGCGCCGGCGCCCACCCCGATGCGACCGCCTGCGCGGACCTCCGCGTCGTGATGGAGGAGGTCGTCGAAGACCTGCGACCCGCGGCGGCGGCGGTGAGCACGGAGCTGCGGATCGACGCCTTCCCCTCGACGCTCGTCGCCTGCGAACCCGGCGCGCTCAGGAGCGTGCTGCAGAATCTCCTTGGAAACGCCGTCAAGTACATCGTCGAGGGGCGTGACCAGCCTCGCCGGATCTCGGTGCGCGTGAACGCGATGGACCGCGCGGCGCACGTCGCGATCGAGGACACCGGGCCGGGCATGCCGCGAGGGTCCGAACGCATCGTGTTCGAACCATTCCGACGTCTCCCGGGAACGAAACAATCGGGGACGGGTCTCGGGCTGGCCACCGTGAAGAAGATCGTGGAGGCGTACAACGGAAGGGTCGGTGTCGAATCGACCGAAGGGCATGGGAGCTGCTTCTGGTTCGACCTTCCGAGGGCGTCCGCGCGCGACGCAATGCTCCGGGGGAGCGTGCGAGCGGCAGGCTAGCGCGGCGGTCGGAGCCGACAGAGCGTCTATCGCTTCGCCTTGGGACGCCCTGCAAGAGGTTCGGCACCGTCAGACCTTTCGCACAGCGTCTGTGCAAGAGGTTCGGCACCGTCAGACCTTTCGCACAGCGTCTGTGCAAGAGGTTCGGCACCGTCAGACCTTTCGCACAGCGTCTGTGCAAGAGGTTCGACGCCGTCAGACCTTTCGCACAGCGTCTGTGCAAGAGGTTCGGCACCGTCAGACCTTTCGCACAGCGTCTGTGCAAGAGGTTCGACACCGTCAGACCTTTCGCACAGCGTCTGTGCAAGAGGTTCGGCACCGTCAGGCCTTTCGCACAGCGTCTGTGCAAGAGGTTCGACACCGTCAAACCTTTCGCACAGCGTCTGTGCAAGAGGTTCGACACCGTCAAACCTTTCGCACAGCGTCTGTGCAAGAGGTTCGACACCGTCAAACCTTTCGCACAGCGTCGGTCGCTTTGCCTCGAGGCGCTCTGCAAGAGGCTCGACGTCGTCAAACCTCTTCCATCGCCGCTCCGCGAGCAACAGGGCTCGGCGAGTTACCTGCAGGCCATCCCAGGCGTCCCCGCGCTGTCGCTCGCCCCGCACTGCGCCGCGCCGGTGAGCGTCGCGCCCGTCGGCGACTTCGGTCGTGCGAGGAGGTACGCGGTCGTGGCCGCGCCTGCGACGACGACCCCGGCGACCGTCCAGAAGATGGGGCTGGCGAAGATCGAACGCCCCTCGGGCTTCGCGACGACCACGACCTTCGGGATGTCGACGACCGCGCTCTTCGGCGAGGTCGCGTTCCCGACCTCCATCACGGCGTTGCCGCGCTCGTCGAAGACCTGCGCGTAGTAGTCGAGACGCATGATGTTCGCCGGTCGCTCGGGCACGTCGATCACGATCCCGTCTCCGGGGCCGCTGACGGTGAGCGGCGCGGTCGTGTAGGGGATGGTGCTTCCCCATCGAAAGCCAACCGTGCCGGTCTTCACGATGTGCGTCGGGTCTCGCGTGACGACCCGCAGGGTGCCGGGGCCGTCCACTCGGACGGTCGCCGTGACCTCCATGCCGGGCTTCTCGGGCTGCGCTCGCCAGTAGCCGCGGGCCTCGAGGAAGGGCGCCGTGACGCGAGGGCCGAGGTTCGGGTCGACCTGGAAGTCGGCCGCGTACGTGAGGATCTCGATGAACTCCTCGCGAGCCTGGTCCTCGTGGCCGAGCGCCGCGTCCGTCAGCGCGAGGATGCGCATCGCACGAAGGAGCTCCTGGTGGGTCAGGCCCTTGCCGCCCGCCACGCGCGCGGCGACGAGGTTCGCGCGGTCGTAGTCGAGGTCGGCGTAGAACTTCTCGGCGACGGCGAGGTCGGTCGCAGGGTCGGCGAGCGGTGGAATGGCGCCGATCGGTGCGCGCGGCGGAGGGGCGGCGCCGGCGAGAGGGACGCGCGCCGCGCTCGCCAGGAGAGCAACCAGGCAGACCGCGAGGTTGCGGTGGTTGCGGTGGCTTCCGGTCCCCATCGCCCAGACCATATCTCTAGGCGCCCTGCACTTGCACAAAAACGCTCGCTCGACGCGGGGTTCCATGCGAACGAGAGACGATGAGCGCGCGCGGTCGGGTGTCGTGGGACGAGTACTTCATGAACATCGCGCGGACGGTGGCGACGCGCGCGACCTGCGACCGGAAGTTCGTCGGCGCCGTCCTGGTGCGCGACCGGATCATCCTCGCGACCGGCTACAACGGCTCGATCCGCGGCTTGCCGCACTGCGACGAGGACGGCCACCTCATGGAGGACGGCCACTGCATCCGGACGGTCCACGCCGAGGCGAACGCCATCGTCCAGGCCGCGCGCAGCGGCGTCGGCATCGAGGGGGCGGACGTCTACGTGACCGCGTCCCCCTGCTGGGGCTGCTTCCGTCTGCTGGCGAATGCCGGGGTGAAGCGCATCGTCTTCGGGGAGTTCTACCGTGACGCGCGGGCGTTCGAGGTCGCCGAGCGGCTCGGAATCGAGCTCGTCGACATGTCTTCTGCCTCGCTCGCGGCCCCTCGCGCTGGACAGTAGCGCAGTTCGGGCACAGGCTTTCCATAGGGCGCTGGGTCGCCCACGGCCGCCATGTCACGCGATTCTCTATTCGGAGAGACGATTCAGTGGTCAGGGAAGCCTCGGGAGGCCGCCGTGTCTCCCGCTGGCCGCGTGATCATCGGTGTGTGCGGCGCCTTCGGGCTCGTCTCGCTCGCGTTCGCCGTGATCCTCTCGACCGCGCTGCACGTCTCCGCGTCCGGGCTCATCGCGTTCGCCGGCTGGTGCTCGGCGATCGGTCTCTTCACGTACTGCTGGCCGAAGGTGTGGTCGTCGCGGGTCGAGTACGTGATCACCGACCGCCATGTCATCTGGAGGCGAGGTCCGATTCGCCGCTCGATCGACCGTGACTCGATCAGCTACGCGCGGATTCGCTGGAACGCGGGAGCTCCTGGCTCGGGAGACCTGGTCCTCGTCCGTGCCGTCCCCACCGGCGCGCTGAGGCGGACGCTGAGCTTGACCCTCTCGGATGTCGACGGTCCCGACCGCATCTGGGCGATGGTCCGAGGGGTGACGCCGAGCGCGCCGCTCGGAGACGGAGAGCGACCTCTCCCCCAGCGGCTCGATGAAGGAGAGCGCGTCCTCTGGAGTGGCACACCTCTGCTCGCGCCATGGACCGTCCGTCGTGCGGGCACCGCCGCGCTCGCCGTCGTTGTCGGGCTGGGTGCCGTCAGGGCGGTAGGGAAGGCGATCCCGACGCTCCGGCGAATCGTGCACCTGCACGCGCTGCCGGGCTGGAGCCTCGTCCTGCTGGTGGTCGCGGTCACAGTCTCGGTGCTCCTCGTGGCCGTTGTCGCGGGGAGCGTGGCTTACATGGCCTGCTGGCGTCCGCGTCAGCTCGCTCGCGCCACCCGGTACCTCGTGACCAACCAGAGGGTGCTGATACGGCGAGGCCGGGAGGAGCTGTCCCTCGACCGTACGCGCATCGCCGATGTGATCTCGACTCCTACACCGACGCGGCTCGGGCCGACCGTCCTCGTGGACCTCTTCCTCGTCCTCGATGGTCCGCAAGCTCGAGCGTTCGCGTCGAGCGGAGCGTTCCAGGGAGAAGGGGAGCAGGAGACCCTGCTACCTGTGCTCCATGCCATCGAGGATGGGGAGACGGTCGGGGCGATCCTCCGACACGTCAGTACAGAGACACTGGCAACGGCCGCCTAGATTGCGTGTCGGCCATGTGCCTCAAAAGAGGCAGGTTGATGGCGCAAAGTTGCGATGTATCAACATGTCGCCGCTTCCGTAGCCGGGCATCAGTTCAGCGGGTGTAAACGGTCGACCCGCGGCGGGAGTTTGCAGAGGGTGTTCCTTGCCCTGTGCTCCATGCTTCCGCGCGTCCGAGGCGGCCATTTGTGGTTCAGCGCGCCGCTCAGTGCTCCGTCAGGAAAGCATCGTTAGAAACCGAACGGCCCGCAAGTCACCGGGGTCGAGATTTCAGTAACCCCCACAAGTTTCCGCGTATTCCCTCCGGTCCGAAAATTGCCATGGTCACCTTGCCCGTCGCCTTTCGACCATCTGTCGTTCGATAACTGGCGGCGAGGTCAGTGGGGGCTCTCTCAGGGTTGGCCCGTTCAGGGGTTGAAACGTCATCTCAGGTTCACAGAGACCAAAGCTCAGGGTCGTAGGCCACCCAGGCTCAGTCTGCCTCGATAGATCGATAGAAGAACCAGGAGTGTTCATGCGACACAGGTCCATCTTCGCCGTCAGTCTCATCTCCTCGCTCTCCGGCATCGCCGGGGTGGCAGCGCTGGTTGCGTTGCCCGGGTGCGAGGACGGTCCCAGCCAGACGTTCACGGCGGCTCCGGCCAACGCGGGCAATCTCTGGAACAACGGGAACCCCAACCCCTCCGTCGCAGACGGCGGGGCGAAGTTCGACGCCCAGTTCGGCTCGGTCAACGCCCTGGAGCATTGCACCGCCGACCAGCAGCGGCTGGTTTGGGCGAACATGCTCCAGCAGCCGATGATCCCGCCGCTCCAGTACGCGGGGTTGAACCTCGCGTACGACGAGCGGTTCGACGGGATCACGCTGAAGGAGGCCGAGGCGATCAACTGCACCGGTCTGCCGAACGGCCCGGGCGGCGTCACCTGGGGTGACAACGGCGAGGTCGCGTTCTTCTACACGACGTCGAACTACGTCATCAATCAGATCGACCTGAACCTCGGCTACCTCGGGAAGATGGTCTTCCACCAGGCCGTCGGCCAGAAGAACGCGGCCGGCGACTGCGCGATCGTGAGCCGGTTCGAGAACGCTCCGACGCAGGACCCGGACACCACGCACTGCACGGGTCACACGTACGAGATCCAGCTGGGTCAGCCCATCCTGAAGGACGGCAACGTCCTCGAGATCGACTGGCAGAACAGCGGCTACACGACGGTCGCGAACGAAATCTTCAACGCGATGATGGCCACGTTCGGTCAGGGCGCGATCGGCTGGGTCGCGAACGCGGACTATGACTCGGCCGACTGCACGGCCGACGGCTCGTGTCTCGTGTTCGGTCCGGCGGACGCCGCGGGCAACGGCGGCGAGTGCTTCATCGGCTACCTGCCGCTGGCGGGCCTCGGGATCGCGACGAACTGCACGACGGCGATTCAGCCGACCGTCAGCATCCCGATCAACATCTCGCAGTTCTACTACCTCTCGGAGCCCTACTCGTACGAGGCGAGCGTCGCGCAGATCAGCGCGCAAGGCCCCGTCTCTCTGCCGCGATTCAACGTCGCTGCGGACCCGACCAACTGCTTCGTGCAGGTCGGCATGGACTGGACGACGTACCTCAACAACTGCGTCGATCTCCCCGGCGGGACGGCGATCGACACGGCCGTCCTCGACGCAGGCCTGGTCACGAGCCCCGACGGCGGGCCGATCACCACGGCGCTGACGATCAACCAGGTGAACGAGAACAAGGCGCTCGCGGCCCACACGCACGACAACGAGACCTACCAGTTCAACATCGTCGGCGTCGGGCTCAACTGGACCGACGAGGAGGTCGCCCAGAACCCGCAGGCGATCGTCCAGGATACGGACCTTCCCTCGAGGACCGACACGCACCCCGCGATCGTGAACTCCTGGGGCACGAACCTGTACGACAAGGGTACGCCGATCAACGACACGGTCGGCAGCTCCTATACAGGGCAGGGCAGCGCGTACGTCTACCGTCAGTGGGCGCAGCTCGTCCAGGCGGACCTGAACAAGATCCTTGCGGCGGCGAACCCGACCAAGGTGATCGCGTCCGGCCCGAACAAGGGGCAGTCGATCTACAACCACGTGATCGGCGACCCGGCGTGCTTCGTACCGCCGGCGCAGGCGAACGCGGCAGGCTGCACCGGAATGGAAGGCCTCATCCTCCAGTCCGCCACGCCGACGACGGCCTGCGCCGCCTACGGCGACCCGGCTGACCAGTGCGCGACGAACCCGGCGCCGATCTGCGCCAACTACGGCGCGTACTGCCCCGGCGGCTTCTACGGCTTCGGTGACCCGGGCTACGGCGCCACCGTGCTTCGTCCGGGCGGCGTCCTCGCCGTCTTCTGCCAGAACCCCCCCGGCGTGGGCAGCACGACCGACCCGCTCAACGGAAGCTGCAACATCTATCAGCTCTGGCCGGGCGCGCTCACGCAGGTCCAGACGGTTGCCGGTCTCGGCAACCTCTTCAACCTGCCCCAGGAGATTGCCGACGTTCGCTACTACTTCCGCTGGTACGGCATCGCGATCATCCAGTACCTGAAGGCGTACGGCGCGAACCCTGCTGCGACGGCTGCCGACATTGCCGCGCAGACCATCGACCTGGAGTCGATCTTCTTCGACACCTACAACAACGGCGGCGGCGGCTACAACGACCAGATCGAGTACGTCGAGCGCACGTTCATGCAGAACATGCCGGAGACGTACGTCGGCAACAAGCCCGCTCAGCCCGGTGCGACGGGCGCCGTGACGGTGTCCGCCGCGATCAACTCCTTCCCGACCGACTTCTCCCTCAACGCGATTCTTCTGAGCGCGGACGAGCAGGGGTCGACCTGGAACAAGTTCCTCTACCGCGGTGAGAAGGTGATGTTCCAGGCCATGCTCGAGAGCAAGGGAGACCTTCCCGGCCAGGAGAACAACGTCAACATGACGAGCCTCGCCGGCAGCACGCTGCTGCAGGGGAACTACGCGAGCTGGGAGTGCGCGACGCAGTATCCGCTCGTCACGATTCCGGTCGGTACGAAGTGCTACCGCACGAGCGTGACGTCCCCCGAGTCGCCGTCGTGCTCTCCCTCCCCGCTCACGGCCGGTGGCGCTTGCGCCGGTACCGTCGCGGACGACTTCACCTGCACGAGCACCTGCACGAACCCCGGAAGCGCATGCACCGGCGGCGGAACCTGCACGGCCAACGTCGTCGCGGGGGACTCCAACAACTACTGCATCAACAACATCACGGGCAGCTGGCAGGACCTCTGCCAGGGCGCCTGCACCAACGGTCCGGACCAGGCGGGTGTCCCCTGCCCGACGCCGCCGCTGAACCCGCCGGACTCGAACGGAATCCGTTCGCTCCAGCTCGACCTCAACGGCTCGAACCCTGGTCTCGGTAGCGCGGGTATGACCGTCCACGGCACGACGAACGCTCGCCTCGGCAACTACAAGGGAGTCTGGGGCGGCGGCGCGGCATGCCCGAACGGTACGACTCCGAACTACGAGCTCAACCCGACCGGCGCGAAGAACCCCTACGGTCCGGGTGGCTGCCAGACGACGAACTCCGTCACGACAGGTGTCGGTAGCATCTTCGCAGTCGGACACCGCCCGCAGCCGTCCGCTCGTCTGAGCTACGTCGGTGCCGACGCGACCCACCTGAATGCGGGCACGGACCCGAACACGCTCACTGCGTTCGTGAACGTCCCCGACATGCCCAACCCGTACAACGCCATCACGCCGGCGGGGAAGCCCACCCCGGCGAACATCCAGGCGACCATGTCCTGGGTGCCGGCGTACGACGGCATCGGTCTCACCGTCCCGATCAACGCTCAGCTCGACAAGTTCTACCAGACGCAGACCATCGACTTCTCGGGCATCCTGCTCAGCTACTCGATGGACGTCGTCCCCTGGACGGACCCGATCACCCACGTCCCCGACGGAACGCTGACCATCTACGACATCCAGGGAGGCGACTTCCTCGGCGAAGTCTTCCTCTGCCAGGACATCGGCGGCTTCCCCACCCCCGGCACGGGCGACCTGCTCGGTGCTCACATGTACGACTCTGCAGGGGCGATTCTGCAGTGGATCACCGACCACCCCGGTTCGGAGGACTCCTGCAACATCATCGTCCGCTACAGCGTCTACGACAACTACGTCGACGTCATCACCTCTCTCACTGCAGGCGTGCAGATTGATATCAACCAGGGCGGTGGGTATGGCCGCGTGGTCGGTGCGACTGTGTTCGACCCTGCTCTCTCGGAAGCGCCGTGATGTCTGGAGATATGAAGGTTATGAACAAGAAGATCTTCCGATCGTTTCTCGCCATCGGGGCGCTAGCGACTGCATGCGCCACCTGGGGCTGCGTCGCGGATCGCCCCGCTCGTAACGGCGTCTTCAACGAGAATCAGTACGTCCGAAAGGACTTCCTCATTCGCTCGGGCAATCCTGGCTCGGTCGATCCGGGCTGGATCTTCCGGTCGACGATCCTCGCGACGACGGCGCCCAACCCGTTCGCGCCGCTCGGTCTCTTCGTCGGAGCGGACAACTCCGGCGGCGACTCTTCGGCGCCCGGGATCAACTACGTCCGGTTCGCGGTCACCGAAGACAAGCTCCAGATGCTCAACATGCGCGAGCTCTCGGCGGGTTACCCGTCGCAGGGCTCACGCGACCCCGAGGTCGTGAACGCTTGGCCGGCGGTGAACGTCGACCTCAAGTACCGCGTCAACCTCGATGGTGAAACCTCGAACTTCTACGAGGAGAACCAGGAGCTCGACTGGCAAGTTCGTCAGTGGGTGAAGCTCTCGTTCGACAAGAACGACATGAGCGATCTCGCCCCGCTCGGGCAGGGGGCGTCGTCCGTCCTCGCTCAGTGCTCCGACGCGGCGAGCATCTCCACCACTCTCGTCCCGAACTCCTTCCTCGTCGACGAGACGAACAACTACATGAGCTGGCAGATCCAGCTCACCGCGCCCGTCATCTTCAGCACGCCCGGTGCCGCTGGCCAGCCGGCGAACAACGCCTGCGCGGATGCCTTCGGCGCCGTCGGGATCGAGTTCAACAACTTCGGTCGCCAGGACGTCACGCTCACGCTCGAGTACTCGCTCGTTCGTGCCGCGCCCGACAGCGGGATCGCGCGGGCTGACAACAGCCCCTCGACCTACACGCCGTTCATCGTCGCCGAGAAGGACCCGATTCGTAAGAAGTACGGTGTCTTCGAGACGATCGTGTGGGACCGCGACACGAGCACGGGCCTGCTCTCCGGCCAGGAGCTCCTGAACCGGTACAACCCGAACGCCGACTACATGGATTGGTATCTCGCGGAAGGGTATCCGCAGCAGTTCGAGGCCATGTGGACGAACCCGGGCGGGATCGTCGATCAGACGAACCAGATCTTCACCGACGCCGGCGCGAAGGTTCGCATGCGTGTCTGGCGGTTCGACGACATGACCGACGGCTGCGCCGGTGCTCCCTGCATGTTCGGTAACGACGCCAACGCAGTGCCGAAGCTCTTCGGCGACGTTCGCTACAACTTCGTCCACTGGGTCTCGGATCTCGATGTTGCGGACGGCCCCGGCTTCGCTGGGTTCACGCCGAGCTTGAACGACCCCCGTACGGGCGAGCGCATCTCGACGGTCATCAACATCGCCGACTTCCCCATCTACGACTACTACCTGACCGAACTCGACTACTACCTCAACACCATCGGTGCCGAGCAGCCGGTCGACGCGGCGGGCGAGTGGCCCCCGATCACCACGTCCTGCATCGTCGGTGACA